>JYMV01006505.1_pt2 | contig 260083 bp, 211 predicted proteins | sample 338911 | NCBI WGS metagenome assembly JYMV01 (sample SAMN03354496, study PRJNA234377) | hydrothermal vent metagenome | biome: Deep sea; feature: Hydrothermal plumes at the Eastern Lau Spreading Center, Western Pacific Ocean; material: Seawater | place: Tonga | collected 2009 | depth 2000 m m
TACTTTTTTATTCCCTCAAACTTGCAAATAATAGGATTTATAGAATCCTAATAAACCCTTATTGCAAATCAAAAAGTAAACACTGCGTGTTTTTGTTTTTTTATTCCCTCAAACTTGCAAAAGCAAGCTTTTGGCGTTTTCGGAAATAAAAAAAGTGATTCACTTTCGTGAACCACTTTTTGGTTAAGTCGGGATGACAGGATTTGAACCTGCGACCACACGGCCCCCAGCCGTGTACGCTAACCGGACTGCGCCACATCCCGAAATATTATTCTATTCCTTCGAGGAATCTTTTGATCCCCCTTTTTTTATCTTCCTCTCCAAAAGTCGGGCTTCCGACCTATCTGCTACTTCAAAAACTCTTATCATTACCCAAGGTATGCCCTTGGTTGTGTACTTGTAACCACAGTTGTTGTGCACAGTTAGCCTTTTTTCCACATCGCCAGACTCACCACAATAATAGCGGCCCAAACGCTCGCTCCACAATATGTACACAAAATGTTTCATCCTTGCGACCATTCCGCTATCAGCGGAATACGCTAACCGGACTGCGCCACTTTTTTGATAAACTTAATGTGGTGCAGTTTATCCTGAGCTTTGTGACAACGAATCAATTGTCGAAGGGCCACATCCCGAATTTCATTTAGGGATTGCAAATATAAAACTCTTGCCTAAAATGCGCTACATCTAAAGCGGAATATTCCCGTGCTTTCTTTGGGGTCTCACTACCGACTTAGTTTCTAACATAGCAAAAGATTTCAGCAATTTGCGACGTGTATTTTTTGGTTGAATAACTTCGTCTATAAATCCGCGCTGCGCAGCCCTAAACGGATTAGCAAATTTTTCAGCATATTCAGCTTCCTTTTCTGAAAGTTTTAGTTCTGGATCATTGGCAGCAGCAATCTCCTTCCTAAAAATAATTTCACTGGCTCCTTTGGCGCCCATGACTGCGATTTCGGCCGTAGGCCACGCAAAATTCATGTCGGCACCTATGTGCTTACTGTTCATTACATCATACGCCCCCCCATAAGCTTTCCTTGTAATTACCGTCACTCTCGGGACGGTTGCCTCGCTCAATGCATACAGCAATTTAGCTCCATTTAAGATGATCCCATTCCACTCCTGATCAGTTCCTGGTAAAAATCCTGGCACATCTACCAGTACTAGCAACGGTATATTAAAACAATCACAAAAACGTGTAAACCTGGCACCCTTTCGCGAACTTTCCACATCTAAGACTCCAGCGAGACTCATAGGCTGGTTTGCTACTATCCCGATACTTCTACCCCCCAACCTCGCAAAACCAACTAGAATATTATCTGCATAGTCTTTATGGATTTCAAAAAAAGAATCTTTATCAATAATACCCTCTATCACATCGCGCATGTCGTATGGCTTGTTAGAAGAATCTGGCACGATGGTTTCTAATTCTTCACGAACTTCATCTTTTATTTCGAAGGGGATCTTTTCTGTCTTATTTTTATTATTCTGCGGAAGGTAACCTAATAGCTGTTTGATTTGGTTCAAACAAACAATATCGCTTGCGGCAGTGAGATGTGTCACGCCACTTTTGGTAGCGTGTGTTCTTGCACCACCCAACTCTTCTGAAGTCACTGTTTCATTGGTTACTGTCTTTACAACATTAGGCCCGGTCACAAACATATAGCTACTGTCTTGAACCATTAGGGTAAAGTCAGTCATAGCAGGCGAATAAACAGCACCGCCGGCACAGGGTCCCATGATAGCTGAAATTTGGGGAATAACCCCAGATGCCTGTACATTTCTATAAAAAATATCGGCATACCCGCCTAAAGATCGCACACCTTCTTGAATCCTAGCACCACCCGAATCATTTAAACCAATAATGGGCGCACCAACTCGAAGGGCGTGATCCATTACTTTACAAATCTTTTCGGCATGAGTTTCAGATAGGGCGCCTCCGAATACAGTAAAATCTTGCGCAAAAACATATATCAATCTACCATCTACAGTACCATAGCCCGTCACAACACCATCGCCATAATAAATTTCTTTATCCATACCAAAATCTGTGGTACGATGCGTTACCAAAATGCCCATTTCTTCAAAAGATCCATCATCCAATAAGTATTCTATACGTTCGCGGGCGGTCAGCTTATTTTTTGCATGTTGTTTTTGAATTCGTTTTTCACCACCCCCTAAATGGGCTTGGGTAATTTTTTCCTGCAATTTTTTTGATACATCACTCATAATATCTAGACAATTTTTTAGTTCGGAAGCCGTAACAATTCAGCATCCTGTAGATAAAGTTTCAAGGCTATTTTAGCTGCAACAGCGGCTTCGGTTCGCATTTGTTCCTTTAGTTTATCCTCAGAATAGTACTGCTTTACAAAATGTGTGTCGAATTTCCCGGTTCGAAACGCCTCGTGTTTAAAAACGAATTTTCCAAAGGGCAAAGTGGTACTAACCCCTTTTACCTCATATTTGGCAATTGCCTCTAGCATACGCTGTATGGCTTCGTTTCGTGTTTTCCCAAAGGTGACTAGTTTTGAAAGCATAGGGTCATATTGAATAGGAACTTCCATCCCTTCTTCATACCCATCATCTACACGGATATACTTTCCGGACGGAGGCCGGTATATTTCCAAAGTGCCTACGCTCGGCATAAAGTTATGGAGCGCATCTTCGGCATACACCCGGAGTTCAATGGCGTGCCCGCGAATGTTCAAATCGTCTTGGCCAAACGATAATTTTTCTCCGTTTGCCACTCTTATTTGCTGCTCAACCAAATCGATTCCGGTGATCCACTCGGTGACAGGGTGCTCTACTTGTAAACGGGTATTCATTTCTAGGAAGTAAAAGTTCATATTTTCATCCAATAAAAACTCAACCGTTCCCGCACCTACATAATCACATGCTTTCGCCACCTTTACGGCTGCTGCACCCATTTCCCTGCGTAGTTTAGGGGTAAGCACTGAAGACGGTGCTTCTTCGACCACTTTTTGATGTCTACGCTGGATGCTACACTCGCGCTCAAAAAGATGGATGATATTTCCGTGGGTATCGGCTAATACTTGTATCTCGATATGTCGTGGCGAGCCCACATATTTTTCGATAAAAACAGACCCATCACCGAACGCATTTTCTGCTTCGCTAATGGCGCGTTTCATTTGTTCCTTTATTTCGGAAGCCTTTTCAACAATGCGCATCCCTTTTCCACCGCCGCCTGCAGAAGCTTTTATAAGAATGGGGAAACCAATTTTCTTTGCTATCTCTGAGGCTTTGTCAACATCAGTGATTGCTGTATCGATGCCTGGAACCATCGGGATGCCGTATTCTTTTACAGCATCCTTTGCGGCCAATTTGCTTCCCATAATCCTAATGGCGTGTGATTTCGGACCTATGAAAATAATTCCACTTTCTTCAACTTGTTCTGCGAACTCGGCATTTTCACTAAGGAATCCGTACCCCGGATGTATGGCATCTACTTCCAGTTTTTTGGCGACTTCAATAATAAAGGGGCCTTTAAGATAGGATTCGTTAGATGGTGGCGGACCAATTAACACTGCTTCATCTGCAAACCGTACGTGTGGCGCATTTCTGTCGGCTTCAGAATATACTGCTACCGTTTTAATGCCCATATTGCGTGCGGTCTTCATGACCCTCAAGGCAATTTCTCCTCTATTGGCAACTAAAATTTTTTGTATCATTCTTGTTCAAAATCTATTAATAATGCTCCTTTTTCAACAGTATCGCCTCTTTTTACAGTGACAAACTTCACGGTTCCATCTTTTGGCGAAAGCAGGGCGTTTTCCATTTTCATAGCTTCAAGCACACATAATACCTCTCCTTCTTTCACTTCCTGCCCTTCTGTTACAGCCACTTCGATAATCAATCCTGGCATGGGCGCATGTACTTCATTGCTTACGTTTTCTTCGCCTGTTGCGAGTCCCATTTCAGCAATAAGCAAATCGAGCTCGTTTTCGATTATTACTTCGTATAGCGTTCCATCTATTTTCAAGGAATAAGAACGCTTATCAAAGTCGCTCTTCTCAACAGAAACCATAATTGATTGATTATTATGGACAATATGTACCGCTCCATCCCTAGACAGAGCATCCATAGCTACAATTTCATCTTTTTGCAAAGAAAAGTCAAAGGTGTCATTGACTCGTGTTTTGAATGTTGAATTCATCTGAAGATTTTTTTTATAAAGATAGGATTCGTGCAACAATACCGCAAGGATAGCAGTGGAGGTTTTTTAACGAGACCTAAATGATTGACAAGAAAAATGGTATTTCCAATGAATTAAAATGGAGTATAAAGATTGTTGTTTTTGCTGTGCTTCAAATTTTGACCAAATATAAAACCAACTACTTATAAATTTCGTAAATATTTGTGTCAGAGACCTTATATGAATAGCCACCTATAAGCGAGACACTACCATAATTGCCCCCGCAAAACCCAAGTACAACTTTGTATTTGGGTTTTTCTTTTAGTACTTATTTTACTATCTTTTCAGGAAAGAAATTATGCCATGAAAACCATACTATCTCTATGTTGCTGTATTGTTCTACTTGTTAGCTGTAATGCCCCAAAGAAGAAAAACGACATTGCTTTAACAACCGATACTCCACGAGGGTATACTACTGAATTAGTTGTCGATAACCTTACGAATCCATGGGGCATGACGTGGCTTCCCGATGGTAGTATGCTAATTGCTGAAAAAAGCGGTGAATTGATACATTTTAAAGACGGTACAAAAACGTCAATTAAAAATGTTCCTGACGTATATAATCGTGGTCAAGGAGGACTCTTAGACATTACCCTACATCCCGACTATGAAGAAACGGGGTGGATTTACTTTACCTACGCTTCAGAAGAGGGCGAAGGGAATGGTGGAAACACCAAATTAAGTCGCGCCAAACTTGAGGGTGATGCACTTGTGACCATCGAACATTTGTATAAGGCAACTCCTAATACCACACGCGGGCAACATTTCGGTTCCCGAATTGAATTCGACAATGAGGGGTATCTATATTTTTCAATTGGCGAACGCGGCGAGAGAGATGTAAACCCTCAAGACATTACCCGAGATGGTGGTAAAATTTACCGCCTTAATGATGACGGCACAGTTCCTGCAGACAATCCTTTTGTTGGCACAGATGGGCTCGATGCTATTTACACCTACGGAAATAGGAATCCGCAAGGTATGGCTCTGCACCCTAGCACAGGTGAAATATGGATTCACGAACACGGTCCAAAAGGGGGTGATGAAATCAATATTATTGAAAAAGGCGCAAACTATGGCTGGCCAGTAATTAGTTATGGAATAAACTACAGCGGTACTAAATTTACCGATATCACGAAAAAAGAAGGCATGAAGCAACCCGTTTATTATTGGGTGCCTTCTATTGCTCCTTGCGGAATGGATTTCGTAACTAGCGATACCTATCCCGACTGGAAAGGACATCTGTTGGTAGGTTCCCTAAAGTTTAATTATGTTGAATTAGTGAAACTAGATGGAACAAAAGTAATAGACCGAGTAAAAATAGCCGACGGGATTGGCCGTGTACGCAATGTAAAAGAAGCTCCAGATGGTTATATTTACATCGCCGTTGAAGGAGACGGTATTTATAAAGTTGTTCCAAATTAAACAGTTCTAACCATCATACAACAATGAAGCAATCCATCATAATAATTGCAGCCGCAATCGTATTTATTTCTTGTCAAGATTCAGCAAAAAAAAGTAGCATTAAAATTGGCAACGCCACTATTTCTGAAGACATGGGCAACGACCAAACACCGCTCCAGGCTAGTATGGAGCGAGGCGGTATGGTGTACACCGACTTTTGCATGCAATGCCATTTAGCAAATGGTAAGGGAATTCCTGGTAATTTTCCGCCTTTGGCAAACTCAAATTGGCTTAAAGACAAACGTGCCGAAAGCATACACGCAGTAAAATTTGGGCAAAAAGGTGAAATAGAAGTAAATGGAAAGGTATACAACGGCGTGATGGCACCCATGGGACTCAGTGACCAAGAAGTTGCAGATGTGATGAATTACGTCATGAATAATTGGGGGAACAAACAAGAAAAGATGGTAACAGAAGCCGAAGTGGCCGAAATTAAAGAATAGCATTTTACCACGGCTACAAGTCGGCAGATTTTCTACCTTTGTGCTAAATAAAAAAGTATGCTAATTATCGGGATTGGAGGAGGCACCGGAAGCGGAAAAACAACCGTTGTGCAACAAATCGTGGAACAACTTCCAGTAGATGAAGTCTGCGTAATTTCGCAAGACAGCTATTACAAAGATACTAGCCACCTTACCTTTGAAGATCGTGTGAAAATTAACTTCGATCACCCCAACTCTATCGATTTTCCATTATTGGCTACACATCTGGAAGCATTAAAACGAGGCGATTCGTTTGAACAGCCAGTGTATAGCTTTGTGGCACATAACAGAATTGACGAAACTGTGACTACACACCCAAGAAAAGTAATCATCGTAGAGGGAATTTTAATCTTAACGCACCCCGAAATTAGGGAGCTTTTCGATATTAAAATATTTGTACATGCCGATAGCGACGAGCGGCTCATTCGCAGATTAAAAAGAGACATAGCAGATCGAGGGCGCGATTTAGACGAGGTACTTGCACGCTATCAAACCACCCTAAAGCCTATGCATTTGCAGTTTATAGAGCCTTCAAAAGAATTTGCAGATATTATCATTCCAAATAATAGGTATAATACGGTCGCGGTAGATGTGATTCGGAATATCGTTCAGCAAAAATTAGGAGTATGAAATTTTCAGAACTCAAAAAAAAGCGCTGGTTTAGGATTCTAGGGAGTACCTACATACTTATTATCGTCTTATTTATTGTTTGGATGATTTTCTTCGATACCAATTCGTATTTTATACACAAAGAACTCAACGATGAAATTGAGGCGTTAGAAGAAAACAAAGAATTTTACCAAAAGGAAATTGGTAAAGACAAAGAATTTCTCGATAAGATGAAAGACAGCAACGAAATTGAAAAATTTGCCCGAGAAAAATATTTTCTAAAAAAAGAAGGGGAAGATATTTTTATCATCGAACACGAAGACAGTCTGAAATAACTTCAGAAATCAAAAAAGCACAAAACCGTGAGCAATTCATTATTTAAAGATTTTGATCCCGTTTCCGCAAAACAATGGAAACAAAAAATTCAAGCAGATTTAAAAGGTGCCGACTATAACGATGCCTTGGTCTGGCAAAGTTTGGAAGGTGTTCATGTACGACCTACCTACCACGCAGACGATTTTGAAGCGACACCCACAACCATACCCGGGCATCCTGAACAATGGAGCATCACCCAAGAAATTTATATAGACGATGCCGCCATTGCAAATCGATTGGCGCTCGATGCTGTAGAACGCGGTGCCGAAGCTATTCTTTTTACTGTTGAAAATAGGTTCGACCTTGAAACGGTTTTCAAAAATTTTCCTTTTTCAACATCAGGTCTTTATATAGATTGGAAATTTTTAGACGAAGCATTCATTTCAGATACAATTTCATATCTGAAAGAAAAGAACGCAACCGTTTACCACCTGATAGATGTATTGGGTAACCTTGCCAGTTCAGGGAATTGGTTTCATAATAGTGCGAAAGATCACACCCTACTTGAAACGCTGATAAAGAAATTTCCCGTTGAGCATTTGATTTCAGTTTCGACTTCCGTATATCAAAACGCAGGTGCCAATATGGTACAGCAGTTGGCATACGGTTTGGCCCATGCCAACGAATACCTAAACCATTTTGACCCATCTAAACAGAACGCATCACCCCCTATAACGTTTACAGTAGCAGTTGGCTCTAATTATTTCTTTGAAATTGCCAAAATTCGTGCCCTACGCATGTTATTTGCAAGCTTAGCTTCAGCGTATAATACTCCCACAACTTGTCATATTATTGCGTTGCCATCCCGAAGAAATAAAACGCTTTATGATTATAACGTAAACATGCTGCGTACCACCACCGAATGTATGGCTGCCACGTTAGGAGGCGCGAACTCCGTTTGCAACCTACCATACGATGCATTGTACCACAAAAGCAACGAATTTGGAGAGCGTATTGCCCGTAACCAGTTGCTTATCCTTAAAAACGAAAGTTATTTTGACGCTGTTTCCAATCCGGCAGACGGCAGCTATTATATTGAAACACTAACCCATCAATTAGCAGAAAAAGCACTGGAGTTGTTTAAATCGATTGAAAAAGGAGGCGGGCTGCTTTCACAATTAAAAGAAGGTACGCTTCAGAAAAAAATAAAAGAAAGCGCCCAAAAAGAGCAAGATTGGTTTGACGAAGGGAAAATTGTGCTCTTGGGAACCAATAAATACCCGAATAAGGCAGACCAGATGAAGCATGACCTTGAACTGTTTCCTTTTGTAAAAACTAACAAACGAAAAACCGAAATAGCTCCGATAATTGCTAAAAGGCTTTCTGAAAACGTAGAACAAGAACGACTGAGTCATGAGTAGAAAAGACATCCAACATATTCAATTAAAAGGTATTGAAGTAGGAAGCGGGAAGACGGAAATAAAAAGCCAAGAGAACTCACAATCTCAAAAGTTTACTACCGCCGAAGATATTCTTATTAAAAAAAGGTATACCGAAGCAGACATTGAAGACCTTCACCACCTTAATTTTGTGGCAGGAATTGCCCCCAACCTCCGGGGTCCCTACTCTACCATGTACGTCCGCAGACCATGGACCATACGGCAATATGCTGGTTTTTCTACTGCGGAAGACAGCAATGCTTTCTATAGACGAAATCTGGCTGCCGGACAAAAAGGTCTTTCTGTGGCATTCGATCTTGCAACTCATCGCGGTTATGACAGTGACCATGAACGTGTTGTGGGCGATGTAGGAAAAGCGGGTGTGGCTATTGATAGCGTTGAGGATATGAAAATTTTATTCGACCAGATTCCGTTGGATAAGATGAGTGTTTCTATGACCATGAACGGTGCAGTGCTACCCATTTTGGCTTTTTACATTGTTGCTGCCGAAGAACAAGGTGTAGCTCCTGAAGCGTTGGCTGGAACCATTCAGAACGATATTCTCAAAGAATTCATGGTGCGAAACACCTATATCTATCCGCCAACACCATCCATGAAAATCATCAGCGATATTTTTGAATTTACTTCTGAAAAGATGCCGAAATTTAATAGCATCTCAATTTCAGGGTATCATATGCAAGAAGCCGGTGCAACTTGCGATATTGAGCTGGCGTATACCTTGGCAGACGGGCTTGAATACATTCGTACTGGGATTAAAGCTGGTATGGACATCGATAGCTTCGCCCCTCGCCTATCGTTTTTCTGGGCGATCGGGATGAATCATTTTATGGAAATTGCCAAACTTCGGGCCGCGCGTATGTTATGGGCTAAAATTGTCAAGCAATTCAATCCGAAAAACCAAAAATCATTAGCGCTTCGAACTCACTGCCAGACGAGTGGCTGGAGCCTGACTGCGCAAGATCCGTTTAACAATGTAGCCAGAACTGCCATTGAGGCTGCCGCTGCTGCCTTTGGCGGCACACAGAGTTTGCATACCAATGCTTTAGATGAAGCGATTGCACTTCCTACCGATTTTTCGGCACGTATTGCCAGAAATACGCAGATTTACTTACAAGAAGAGACACAAATTAACAGAACGGTAGATCCGTGGGCAGGCAGTTACTATGTGGAAAGCTTAACAAATGATATTGCTGAAAAAGCCTGGAAACTGATTGAAGAAGTGGAAGCATTAGGCGGCATGACGAAAGCAATTGAAGCGGGCATCCCAAAGCTTCGTATTGAAGAAGCTGCTGCGCGAAAACAAGCCCGTATAGACGGGGGTCAAGATGTTATTGTTGGTGTCAATAAATTTCAGCTTGAAAAAGAAGATCCGCTGCAAATTTTAGACGTAGATAATCAGTTGGTACGCAAAGGGCAGATGGAGCGCTTAAAAAAGATAAAAGCGAGCCGCAATGCCACTAAAGTTTCCGAAGCACTTAAAAATTTGACGCATGGTGCCAAAACAGCTGAAGGAAATTTATTAGCTTTAGCCATAGAAGCAGCCCGTGAAAGAGCTACCCTTGGTGAAATCAGTAACGCCTTGGAGGAAGTTTTTGGAAGGTATAAAGCACAAATTAAATCGTTTAGCGGCGTGTACAGCAAAGAAATCAAAAAAGACCCACAGTTCGAAAAAGCACGTATGTTGGCAGATCGATTTGCCGAACAGGAAGGACGTAGACCGCGCATCATGATCGCAAAAATGGGACAAGATGGTCACGACCGTGGAGCCAAAGTGGTGGCCACAGGTTATGCAGATGTTGGCTTCGACGTAGATATCGGTCCGTTGTTTCAAACTCCAAAGGAAGCGGCTCAACAAGCCATAGAAAACGACGTACACATTTTAGGAGTTTCATCGTTAGCTGCAGGCCATAAAACATTGGTTCCGCAGGTAATTGAAGAAGTAAAAAAATTAGGTCGTGAAGATATCATGGTAATCGTAGGGGGCGTAATCCCGCCGCAAGATTATCAATTTCTCTTCGATGCGGGCGCTGTTGCTGTGTTCGGTCCGGGAACAAAGATTAGTGAAGCCGCCATTGCAATTTTAGAGGTGTTGCTAGGCGATGAAGCATCACAACAATAATATTAATTGTGGAACAGTATGCATCCATAGAAAAACAGCTACGGGTTCCCAACTTTGGGCATACACGTTGGTATGTGCTTCTGGTAGCGTTTGTCATTGCTTTGGCCGTACTGCAAGATTATTTATTTAGCAGAACCCGACACACGGGATTTTATATTTCAGAAAGTTTACTTTACCATACGTTCTGGATATTTTTTATACCGCTCACCATGCTTGCAAACAAGTTGGTTCGACTTGCCAACCCAAAGAACATATGGGCCAAAGCGCCTCTAAACATTGGTGTTTCACTATTTTTTAGCTTTTCACATTTACTACTGTTCACATCACTCTTTGTGCTGGTGAGCACACTAGTTTTCACACCCTCACATCGGTTTATAAGCATGTTTAATACAGCGCTTTCCAATCAGTTTTACATTACGTTATTATGGTACGCTATTGTACCTTCAATTGCTATTGCATTGCGCAATTTAAATCGGACGCCTTCACCAACTGGGGTTTCAGAAGTCATTCGATTAAAAAAAGCGGGGAAAATTGTTACGTTACCAAAAGAATCGATTCAATACATCATCACCGACAAGCCATATTCAACAATCTACACTAAAGACCAGAAATTTTTAGACAACAGAAATTTAAAGCAATTGGAAACAGAACTAAATCCTTCCGTTTTTGCAAGGGTACATCGGTCTAGCATTGTAAATACCACAGCTATTACAGAACTAATCTCTAGAAACAATGGCGATTTTGATGCAACACTACAAGACGATACAACCATCCGGTTCAGCAGACATTACAGAGCGAACTGGGACCATCTACTCCACTAAGCTAATTCCATACTCCACATAGACTACTACCAGTTATACTAGGGCTTCAGGTGCTTCGGAAGTTGTACTTTTTCAAAAAAACTAGTATGCTACATTATTTCAGAATAGGTTTCTTATTGTTTATGTGTTTCCAATTGGTAAGTTGCAACAGCCAGATTTCCGAAGAAAAAACAGAGCGGTTACCCGACGATTTTGATAGCCAACAACCTTTCGGTTATAAAATGCCTACAACGTTAACCGCACGCGATACGAGCCCGGGCTGGAACAAAAAGGGTCGTAAAATAATGCTTACCGGCACTGTGTTTCAACGTGATGGCAAAACACCGGCAAAAAATATAATCCTTTATTATTACCATACCAATAGTAGCGGAGTTTATACTACGGAAAAAGGACATCCCCGAAATATGCCCAAAAACAAGTTGGGGCAAACACATGGTTATATGCGAGGTTGGCTACAAACCGATGCCAATGGAAAATATGCTATCTATACCATATTACCTGGCTCTTACCCCAGTAGAAACGAAGCTGCCCACATACATGTGACGGTAAAAGAACCCGACCTAGATGATGTGTATTATATAGATAACTTTACGTTCGACGATGATACTCTATTAACCACTGAGCGACGAAAAAAAATGGAAAACCGTGGCGGTAGCGGTGTCATCCGATTTGTAGACCAAGATGGACTTTGGGTGGGTGAACGGAACATCATTTTAGGCCTGAACATCCCTGATTATCCAAAAGATAACATAACTAAACCCGATTCTGGGAAAAGCATTGGCGAGAGTATATTTTCGTTTACACCCTATCATGCTTATGGCCCTGACAAGGGTACTAAAACGTGTCCGATCTGCAAATATGGCTGGTATCAGGGCATTCTCTATTTTGTTGGAAATCATCCAAATTGGACTGATATTAAAGAATGGTTGTCCTTTTTAGATGCAGAGAGCGTGGCCAGAGGAAAACATCTGAAGGTTTATTTTGTGTATGGCAATGAAACCGACTATCAGAATAATAGTAGCAATAAAACGCTCGCGCGGCTAGGAGCTGAACTGAACTTGCAGACCGTTGCATTAACAGTGGTGCCTTCATTTTCAGATATTTCCTCTGAAATTCACCTCAATGAAATCAATCCCGAAGTTGAAAACACTTTTCTAATCTACAAACGAAGTACCATTATAGAAAACTATGTAAACTTTCGCCCTACCCAAGAAAATTTTGACAAAATCAAGAGACGACTCGAAGAAACAGTGAATCTCTATTTTGATCTTCCAAGGCCTAAAAAGAACTGATAAATTGGTAGTTAAAATGTTGTTGCTTTTTGTTACTTTGTTTTTCTATGCTGAATAACAATTACATTTTAACAACACCACGTCTTGGACTTCGGAATTGGCTACCAAGCGACGAAACTCCTTTTATTGAAATGTGCCAAGATCGTGAAGTGATGCGTTATTTCCCGAGTCTTTTATCAGCTGAAGAATCTTTAGCGCTCATCGAAAGGCTGAAAGCACACCATAAAAAACATGGCTTTACATATTTTGCTGTAGATGTGCTCGAAACAGGTGAGTTTATTGGCTTTTGCGGACTCGCAGTACAAGCCTGGCAAAGTGAGTTTACACCTGGCGTAGATATGGGGTGGCGCCTAAAAAAGAGTGCTTGGGGCAAAGGCTATGCTACCGAAGCTGCCAAAACATGCCTGCATGCAGCAGAACATACATTTGATTTACAGGAAGTGTTAGCATTTACACCAGATCTCAATCTGTCATCACAACATGTTATGAAAAAAATTGGTTTGGAATTCGCGGGAACTTTTCAGCATCCTAAAATCGCAAACGACAATAGGTTTAAAACCTGTGTGGCGTATAAAAAGACGTTTTTCAAGACCGAAGGTTAATCTTCAGCCAATAACTCGATCCCGTCCTCTTTTATCACAATTTGCTTGTCTTTATAAAGACTACCAATAGCTTTTTTAAACGACTTTTTGCTGAGTCCCAATTCATTTTTAATGGTTTCAGGATCGCTTTTGTCATGCAAGGGCAGGAAGCCGCCAGCGGCTTTTAATTCATCCAGCACGTAATTGGCATTAGGTTCTATACTACGGTAGCCCGGCGGTTGCAATACCAAATCGATTTTATTATCACTTCTAATCTTTTTGACGTATGCTTTAATTCGGTCCCCAGTGCGAATGTCTTCAAAAATATCACCTTCGTAAATAAGTCCGTGATGCTTACCATTCACAATGGCATTGGCTCCTTTTTCGGTAAGATGGGTAACCAAAATATCAACTTCAGCAAACTTTTCGATGTCCACATTGTCGTTAGTCAAATACTTATTGGTTTTACTAGAACCAACCAAGCGTTGCGTCTGTTCATCAAGGTACAGGTAAACAATATACCAATTACCAACTTTCATGGGCCTCGCCTGTTCTTTGAAGGGAACAAACAGCTGTTTTTGTACACCCCAGTCCATAAAGGCGCCAAATTCATTTACATCTGCACAATGCAAATAGCCAAACGAATTTAATGTAAGGTAAGGTGTTAATGTGGTAGCTACTGGGCGTTCGTCGTAATCTAAATACACAAAAACGTCCAGTTCATCGCCAATTTCAAACGAGTCGGGCCTATACTTGTTGGGTAATAGTACCTCATCGCCTTCAGGATTCCCTAAAAACAGTCCGGGATCTGTATCCCTTAGTATTGTAAGTGTCTGATATTCTCCTAGTTTCAACATAATGGTACAAAGGTACAATTTACCGCGATGTTTTACGTTATGCACTACGAAACAAACCTACTCCCCCGCAACAATAATGATTGAAAATACCTCCTCGCATTTTCCAGAGAAATTAACGGTTAAAGATTTTTTTCAAAATGACGCTGCAGATGTCTATCTCTACGATCAGTTTGCCGTGGTTGAAGTAAAAGAAGGTGTCACCTTATCGTATGCCAGCGGATTCACACTGTTGGTGAAAGGATTAAAACTTTATGGAAACCAACCTTGGATTTATGTTTCGAATAGAATCAATTCGTATGCGGTGGTTCCTACCGACTATAAATATTTAAACAAGGTACCTACATTAAAAGGACTTGTGATAGTGAGTCCAGAAAAATCGAAGGTGAACAATGCCCACTTGGAAAAAGCATTCTTTAAGAAGCCGTTTAAAATTGTAAGCAATCTAGAGGAAGCCTACGAATGGGGCAAACAGGTATTGGAAACAAAATCACGCGATAAAATCGAAGTAATCGAGTAAGATACGGTCGTTTACTTCGGAAGGGGTCACAATCTCTAATATTTTTGGTTTTTCTGAAATCGAGAAAAAGTTGGTCAATGCGGCTTTCAATTCGTTTTGTGAGTTCGCTGAAGTGTATTCAAAACCGAACATCTCGCTTAGTTGCTTAGCTTTTAGATGGTGTGTAGTTTCAAAATAGTTGCTGAAATGGGTACTTTCTTTAGCCCCTGGCAAGATTCTGAAAATTCCTCCTCCACTATTATTCACGATAATTATTCTGAAATTTGGCGGGATGTAATTATTCCAAAGTGCATTACTATCGTAAAAAAAGCTAAGGTCGCCCGTCACAAATACCGTTTGCTTTTTGACGGCCCAAGCCGCCCCGATGGCCGTACTGGTACTCCCATCAATACCACTGGTACCACGATTACAAAACACTTCTAGGGTTGGATCTATATCGAATAGTTGCGCATACCGTATGGTAGCACTGTTAGCCAATTGTAGTTGTACGCCTCCAGGAAGGTTTTCAAAAATTTCAGCAAAAACGGTAAAATCTGAAAACGTTGCTTTTGCCAAGTACAGTTTATGGCGAATCAGTCTGTTCTCCCTAACTTTTAACCAGCCATCCTGATAGCTGCTTGTAACAATCGCTGCATTTTTTTGAACGATTTCTAAAAATCCGTTTGGAGTATTTTTATAATGAAAATCTAGTGCAAAGAAAGTATCGTAGGCTTTTTTTGGGTCTATGTGCCAATGGGTATTTGGTTGAAATTTTCGCAAGAATGCTTTAATTCGTTTGCTCACTACCATTCCGCCAAAGGTTACCAACACTTCAGGTTGCAGCACCTCTAACGCTTCTGCATCTAAAGCTGTTATCAACTGGTCTATGGCAGGAATAAAATTTTCATGGTGTAGGTTGCTGGTCGTTTCAGTAAGCACCAAAACACTAGGGTCTTCCGCTAAAAAATCTACATACTGTTGTTCGATACTATTGGGAGGCAATACGCCAACCAGTATCATTTTTTTGGTAGCCCTGTTCCAAGTTTGCATGAAATCTTTAAAGCGTGATTCCTCTAAACTTTCAGCAGTAAAAGGCCTCACCGGTACGTTTTGCGGTTCTAATTGAAAGTTTGGCACCACTTGGTACAACGGTTCAGAAAAAGGAAGGTTGATATGCACTGGCCCTTGTAACTCGATTGCGGTATTGAGTGCTACGTTGATCTCAGTTTCGTTAAAAACCTGATGCGCTTCTCCTTCTTTACAATTTGCAGCATACAACACGTGATTGCCATACACTTGCTCTTGCTGAATGGTCTGGCCATCGCCAATTTCAACTAAATGCGCAGGTCTATCTGCAGAAAGTACCACCAACGGAATGTCGCTATAAAAAGCTTCTGCTACGGCTGGAAAATAATTCAGCAGGGCAGATCCAGATGTGCAAACTACCGCAACTGGTGCCTTTAATTGCTGTGCCATTCCCAAAGCAAAGAAAGCTGCACAACGCTCGTCTACAATACTGAAGTTCTCGAAATCTGGGTGATCGGTAAACCCAATGGTAAGCGGAGCATTTCTGGATCCTGGAGAAAGTACGATATGGCGAATCCCCTTTTTAAGGCATAATTGGACCACCGTCTGTGAAAGGAGTTTGCTGCTAGCATTCATTAGCACAAAGGTACGAAGCAGGGCGGTATTTTTAAAGTAGTGGCTCTAATACTTTAGCCATGGTTTGCAGTTTGTCGTGGGTTTCTTGCCATTCAGATTCTGGGTCAGAATCGAAAGTGATTCCGCCACCTGCGTATAAGGTAGCCATAGAATCATCAATAGAAAGGCAACGTAAGTTCACAAACAATCGTGTTTGGCTTTCTTTTGAACCAACCGGCCCTAGAAAACCCGTATAAAAAGAACGATCGTAACCCTCGTTCGCTTTTATAAAACGTAGTGCGTCTGTCTTGGGCGTTCCGCAGACTGCCGGCGTTGGGTGTAATGCATTGGCAATTTCTTCTGTAGTAGTCCTAGATTTATTGAGCGCGCCACTGATTTCAGTTTTTAAATGTGCTAGATTCCCGGCAATGTGGGTTTCGGTTCTCGCCACCTTTAATACTGTAGTTTTTGATTCCAAGCTTGCAATAATTGCATCTGTTACCCATTGCTGCTCTTGTTTTTCTTTGGCACTCCACTGAATCATCATTTTTTCATCAATTCGCTGCGTACCTGCCAAAGCCATGGTTTTAAATTGTCGATCTTTAGTTTCAAGGAGAATTTCGGGAGTGGCTCCACACCAAATATTGGTTTCAGGGTGATACCAAACATATCGAAACGCATCGGGGTATTTAGAAAATAACGACTTGCAAAGTTTTTCAAGGTCGAATTTCGTTAAAGCCACTTTCTTCTGCCTAGAGACTACCACCTTGTGTATCGAACCTTTTGCAATAACATCTATGGCCTTACTTACTAAATTTTCATGCTTTTCTTTATCGGCTGGATCTTCTTCCAAGTCGAAGTTAGACTGTGCTTGGGCATCTATAGCTAGTGCGATTGCCGTTTGTACATCACAATGCTCGAAAGGGATTTGTAGTACATTTCCATCAAAATGAAAAGGAGCCATTGCGAAGCTTTCTTTTGAAAAATCTGTGCTTGAATAGTTTTTGTTTTCCTTTTGAAAAGCGGCTGTTATCGTTTTCTCACCTGGAGTAGCAAATAATACAAAAGGTATTTTGCTTTCAAAATGTTCTTTTGCTTTTTGAAATAGTTTTTGGTGTGGCATGCGGGGAGGTTTTTGAATAGGTGGTTTTTTAGATTAGGAACTTCTTTAAAATAAATGAAACATATACTACGACTTTTTTAAGGTGAGTGTCGTTAATTTCACCATCGACACTAGTTGATTTTCTTCATTTTCGATGCGAATGTTCCACAATTGGGTAGTACGCCCTTTGTGCAGCACTTCGGCATGTGCATATACATAGCCATCCCGTACTGCTTTCACATGGTTAGCCGAAATCTCAATTCCTCTGATGGCTACATTTTCAACATCCAGAAACATAAAAGCAGCAGCGCTCCCCACGCTTTCTGCCAATGCTACAGAAGCACCTCCATGAAGTACTCCGTCTGGTTGATGCACCTTAGGTGTCACGGGCATACGGGCAACCAAGGTAGTATCGGTAACATCAATAAACTCAATCTCCAGGGTTTCCATCAATGTGTTATTGCACATCTGCTTACACCGTGAAAGTACTTCTTCTTTCGTATACTTCATAGCAATTAAATTACCTTTGTAAAAATACAAAACAAGGCGCAAAATGAATTCAGAAAAGATAGTAAAATATTCTACTACCAATACGTACACCACATTGAACAAACTAAATACCAATACTAAAAATGTTTGGTTAGTTTTCCACGGAATGGGGTACCTCAGTAAATATTTTGCCCGCTATTTTGAAAAACTAGACCCGACTGAAAACTTTGTCATCGTTCCGCAGGCGCCCTCTAAATATTATATTGGTCCGAAATTTAAACACGTAGGGGCCTCGTGGCTGACGAAAGAGAATACGATTGAAGACACCAAGAACATTCTAAACTATGTTGATGCCGTTTGGGAGGCTGAAAAGCCCACACAAAAGCACCGATTTATTGTGCTTGGGTATTCGCAAGGGGTCTCTATCGCCATGCGTTGGCTGGCCAGCAGGAAAATGATCTGTGACGAACTCGTCTTGCACAGCGGCGGAATTCCGAAGGAACTTGGCACCGAAGACTTCAACTACCTGCCAGAGAACTGCAATGTAACCTATCTCTATGGAGATGCTGACGAATATATTACTGAGGCTAGAGAAACAGAGGAAACGTTAAAGGGAAATGCTATTTTTGGCAATAAACTCTCGGTTTTGGTCTTTAAAGGAACTCATGAAGTACATACTAAATTCATTCAGGAGTTAGCTCAGACTTATTAATTTTGTGCATTTCGTCGATTTTATTTGCATTTCAGCAAATAATATGTTTAATTTACTATCAATTGTAAGAAAAAAACTGAATCGACCTCAATGAAAAAGCTCCTACTTACCCCCGTACTTATTCTATTTTGTGTAGCTGTTTCTGCCCAAGTGGCATCTAAAGAAAAACAGGCCTTACTCGATTTTTATGTGGCTACCAATGGTGCTGAATGGACCCAAAAATGGGATCTTAACACCCCAGTGAGCGATTGGCAAGGTGTTACTGTAACAGATAATCATGTCACTGGCATCAGTCTCCTGTTCAACAATATTAAAGGTGAAATACCTGCTTCTATTGGCGATCTATCACATTTACAGACGCTAGAGCTTTCATTCAACGCTATCTCCGGACAGCTGCCTGAAACGATAGGGAATCTAGAAGTTCTTGAAGTATTGGCATTTAACGGAAATAATCTAAGCGGAACACTACCCGCTACTTTAGGAAATCTTACACGTTTAAAGCAATTGCATCTAAGCAGCAACAAATTTGAAGGTACGGTACCAAGTACAGTAAACGCACTTACCCGTTTGGAAGTTTTTAATGTTTTCGACAATCATTTGTTTGGTGATTTGCCGATGCAACTAGCTAACAACAGCAATCTGAAAGAATTGATGATCGCAGAAAATAATTTCACCAACACTGATATGTTCTCTATCGTTTTGATGTCGAATTCTGGTGTGGTCGATCTTCAAAAGAATACGATTGTTCCCCCATCTAATAGTGTGATTGCAATCGAAACTAGCGACGACGATAATTAAAGTTTAATTTGAATATTGGTTTTTATTGGCTCCTGAAAAGGGGCCTTTTTTATGTGCTTCTCCTTCCGAAGAAATAAATCATCACACCACCAGTTAAAAACATCAATAAGCTATACACTGCAGGCGCTATGGCCAATGCGCTATTCTGGAGAAATACTACGGCAATCGTAATGGCCAACGTTCCGTTTTGAATCCCAGATTCTATTGCGATTGAAATTCCCGCCTCTTTGCGCAACTTGAATACTTTTGCTGAATAATAACCAACCCCCATGGTAAGTACATTTAACAATAGGGTAGCCAATCCAGCTTGTTTAAAATAGGATACAAAGTTTGCTTTTTCTTTTAAAACCAATCCTATAATAATGAGCGCCAGTACAATCCCAGATGCAATTCGAACCGGGCGTCCCATACGTTCTGCGAAGGAGGTTTTAAATCTTCTTACGAGCATCCCTAAAACAATAGGAATCACAACAATACCAAATATTTGAAGAATCGTGCTTGGGATATCCAACACCACTTCTTGTCCGGTTCCCATAAAATGTTCTGAAGCATACGTAATGATAAACGGAATGGTTAATATCGTAATCAAACTGCTTAGTGCTGTTAAGGTGACCGAAAGTGCCAAATCTCCTTTAGCCATGTACGAAATAAGGTTGGATGTTGGGCCTCCAGGACACGCTGAAAGTATCATAATCCCAACAGCAATTTCAGGCTGGTTGGTGACATACGAAGCAATTAACAAACCAATAAGCGGTAAGATTAGCAGTTGGTTTGTAAGCCCTACACAAACGGCTTTAGGATCTATGACAATCCGCTTAAAATCGGCTACCCGAAGCGATAACCCCATCCCTAACATGATTACAAACAAAGCGCCACCTAAAATAATCGTTGAAAGGGAATCCATCTGCTGGGTTTTAAATGTAAGGATTAAAGATATGAGAAATATATGAATACAAATCGAATTGCCCTTCGGTGGGCATATCTGCATGAAATTTGTACATTGTAGCTTTAAAAATTATTGAATTGCTATGAAATCTCTTTATTCTCTTTTTGTCCTGCTATTTGCAGTAAACGTTACTGTAGCACAGTTTACTTTCCAATCCCCTACTGAAAACATTCAGCATGTTTCCAACCCTGAGGTGGTTGTACCCATTGTGGCGAGTATTTCATATCAAGGATATGATGAAACCCAAGCTTATTTTGGTGAGGGTGAATATGAAATTTTCCTAGATAACGTAGATGGCGTTTTAGACAAACCGATTATCATCTTAGACGGTTTCGACCCTGGTGATGCGCGTGATATTAACGGACTCTATAGTAGTTTTGCTTTTGGCGGACAGAATTTAGCGGATATTGTTCGAAACGAAGGATTTGATATTGTGATACTGAATGCTCCTGTTTACAACACCGACGGAAAGGATATTGACGGAGGTGCCGATTTTATTCAACGAAACGCAATGGTCTTGGTTGAGCTTATTAATGAAATGAACGACCAGAAAGTAGGAGACGAAGAATTGGTGGTTTTGGGACCTAGTATGGGCGGACTTATCGCTAGGTACGGTCTGGCATACATGGAGCAGAACAGCTTAGAGCATGACACCCGACTGTTTATTTCGTTCGATTCGCCCCACAAAGGTGCCAACATTCCTATTGGGTTGCAATACCTCATCAATTATCTGGCAGACGAGTTTAACGATCCGCAAGCACAAGCCATCGTAAATTCAGTGCTCAACTCACCCGCAGCCAAAGAAATGCTATACGACCACTTGTTAGGGCATTTGTTGGCGGGCTCGCCCACACAACAAGATCCTACAAAATTGCTTCCTGCTGGAGCACCAGACTTTAGGGATGCTTTTCAGGCAGAACTGGACGCATTAGGGTTTCCGCAGGATGTTCGAAATGTAGCAATGATAAATGGCGCAGGAAATGGAACCACCATCGGCATGCCAGGAATGCAAGTGGTTGACACCAACTTATCGATCACTGCTGGTGTTACGGCAGACGTGAGCATTCATTTTACTCCAGAAGCCAACCAAACCAATAATGTAACCACGTTCACCACCTTTCTAATCGGAATCCCTACAGATACTTTTGAAGCTGATGCCGAATCTGGTGCCATCGCCGGAGTTGATGCTGCTCCTGGCGGATTCTCGAACATATCGAACGCACTTGGAGGCGGCGGCGGAAACCCCGTAATACAGGCGTTTGTAGACGCACTAGATCAAGATCAGTTTTCGTTTATCCCAACCATTAGCGCGTTGGCCCTGGAGACCGAAGACGATTGGTACGCAACACCCGATTTGGGAGATTCTCCATTTGTGGCATTTCATATACCTTCAACCAACGAAGGCCATGTACAACCTACCACCCAGAATATTCTTTTCGCTTTAAGCGAAATTAGACAACAGCCTTTAGGTGTTGAAGAAGTTTCAGTAAACGAACGTTTTCAACTCGAACGAAATCCGGTGGGCAATACCATCGATATCTTTTGCAACCAGACTACACTTTCACCTACCGTAGGAGTAAAGATTTACAATAGTATGGGACAATTATTAACGCAGCAATCTGCGGAAATTTTCTCGAATAAAATTTCGTTGCCACATACACTTTCGGCGGGCTTGTATTTTATTCAGCTAGACGGTGGAAACGGTGCGCAAACCTTGAAGTTTTTAGTGAAGTAAGCTTTTGGTAATTACAGCGTACGCTATTGGGTCTTCTCGATTTTTGTATACTCAAGGTTTAGAACGATTGTCCCTGTTTTTTGTTCGGTTTCCCGCATTTTTTTGCGATCAATACTTACGTCACTGCCAGCAAAATTAAGTGGAATACGAATTCGATCCATTTCAAAAGAGACATTTAAACTAGTTGGAAGTATAGCCCCTTTATCTGGATATGTCAGGTTTAGGATATAGGTGCCGTCTTTTTTCGTATTGATTTCGGCCCAAACAATACGGTTGTTTTGGGCATCTACATGCAAGTTGGCTACGCTAAAATCTGCTTTGCTATTTGAGGGTAAAATAGAAATCGATCGTACTACGTTTGAGTGGCCAGTAATTTCACCTCTATCTATCGCTAAAAAAGAATATTTGAACAATTCACTAAACGACAGGTCCAATCCGCGTTTTGGAATCAACACAAAATCGTCTGAGGTAATGACCATATCTTCCCCCTTTTGAAACGTTGCCTGCGCCATTTTATCTGGCATTGTTATAAAGGATATATCAACATGCAAGGCAATTGTAGCCTCAAAAGATTGTATACTATCCAGACGCAATTTTACTGAATCCATTTGCTCTTGGGCAGTTTGGGCCCAACCCAATATTGAGTAAAAAAACAGTAATCCTATGCTAACTAATTTCATCATATATCTTTTTTCTGAAATAATAGCAATCCGAGACACATGGTTGCCAAGGTGTATCCTATTAAAATAATTGAATTCACACCAATGGCAGTCCAATTGATAGTAGGGTCGAAAAAGTACTGCCAGGTATTGTTAAGTTTAAAATAAGCCAATTGGTTCCATAGGTCGCTACCCAAATCGATTTTCAACAACACGGTTGATACAATCAAAAATAAAGCCGCAACAATCCAAGTTTTAAAACTTTCTTTCAGCAACACGGCTAAAGTTAGGCTTACTACTGAAAAGAAGACCAAAGATAGGCTTCCGAAGAAAAAGGCACAGATCAATCTGTACGAGGCATCTTCATGTTCAAAAAATGTAAGTCCGTTGGTATAGACCACCAAATCGCCCGTTCCAAAAATTGTATACGAAAATAGAAACGATGTAAGTGCCAATATAAAGACCAAGAACATGGTGAATATAATGGCCACCACATATTTTGCCAAGAGATATTTCCATTTTATAACTGGCTGCATTAATACAGTTTCAATGGTTTTTTCTTCAAATTCAGTAGTGAGCATCCCAGAGACAATAATCATACAAAGCAAGGGGACGTGAAACCAAAAGGAGTTTAATATAAAGTAGACAATTAGATTTCCGTTGAGTAAATTCCCTTGAAAGAAGAACGTGTCTTTTAGATTGGCTAAAACAATATCTATGATATCGGCACCTTGGTAATACGCACTGAGGATTACAATCCCTTCGATAATAAAAAGCGCCAAAATTGCGTAGTAGGTACGCCTTTGACGGAACAATTTAAAAATTTCCATAGAAAAGATGTGCATCATGATCTTTTCAAATTAAAAAGTTGTTGTACGTCTAATTCAGGCTTACAAGATGTGATTGAAATTTGCTGCTGGGTTAACTTGAGAATAATTTCAGGAATTTCTTCGGTAGTCGCTGAAATGCTCATGCACTGTCCGACGTGAATAGCATCATACTCTGCTAAGAAGGATGCTTGTTGTATATTTTTTCCACACAAGGTATATCTTTTGGTACACGCAGCAAGAATGTTGTTTGTAGTACCGGTTTGTATGATAGTACCTTCATGGATAATTGATAGTTTTGAACATACTGAACTAAGGACTTCTATAATATGGGAAGAAATTAAAATGGCCATGTTGGTGCGTTCTGCCAGTTGAAGGATCAATTTTTTAAGCGCTTCAATACCCATGGGGTCTAGACCTGAAAATGGTTCGTCCAGCAACAGACACGAGGGGTTGTTAAGCAATGCCACCGCAATTCCGAGTCGTTGTTTCATACCCATGGAGAAATTCCGAACAGGATCGGTTCTGTGCAAGGGTAAGCCAACTTGTTTTAGTGCATTTTCAACCGTTGTTTCTGAGGCATCGGCCCCTTGTATTTTCGCAAACAAGCGTAGATTTTCTTGGGCGCTCAAGTAAGGATACAGGGCTGGTTTTTCAATAATACCTCCAATTTTTTTTGTACCATCTCCCGTTATTTCCACCGTACCACTATCGGCTGTGACCAAACCCAGTAAAATCTTAAAAAGTGTGGTTTTACCAGCTCCGTTTGCCCCTACCAAGCCATAGATTTCACCTTTTTTACATTGCATAGAAACATCAGACAGGGCCAATACATTTCCGTAGTGCTTACTTATATGTGTGCAGGAAATCAAGCTGTCTGCGATTTAAACATTGCTTGGTAGTCAAATTTTGGCTCGTATGCATCTTCTAAAAAAGTACGCGACCAGAATATTTTTTTAAAAAGAAAGAACGGTTCTTTAATCATAAAATAAGGTATATAGTGATACCATTTTACACCGCATTCTCTATAGTAATTTTGCACATCCTCCTTAATTCCCAACTCTTCGGCAGCTGTTTCTGCAGCCATACGCTGACATTTAGAGCCAATATAATGAAGCGCAATTTTCTCTCTGAAGCCATGTATAAAAAATTGATCTTTTGCACGCTTATAATTCTGGTAACGGGACCAACCATCCATGATCACAAGATAAATATGTACAAACGAGAAGAGAAAAAACAAAGCCCAAAAAACAATCCACCCTGTAGCTTCCAGATATATTGCTTTTTTAAGTTGTACACCATACACCCATGATTCTATAATAAACAAAAGTAGTGCACCATACAGCAATCTACCCACTCTAAAATATGAGACAATCCAATTTGGTTGTTTGGGCAATACACTAATCTTCATCAAAACAAATATATCGTTTCAATAATCTTAAACAAAAAAATCTGAGTACAGGTTTAACAATTTATAATTTTATAAGGAATCTTAAGAAAGATGTATCTTTAAGCTTGCATTCAAAAGCACACAATAATTAGGGCAAACATGATTGTTTCAAGAACAACTACAGAAAACGCTAACTTCAAAAGATTGGTGCAATCGTTAGACCAAGAATTAGCGATTACAGATGGCGATGAGCATTCGTTTTATGATCAGTTTAATGGCTTAGAAAACATCAATCATGTTCTTATTATGCATGATGAAGAGACAGCATTCGCCTGTGGCGCTATCAAACACTTCGATGATGCGACTATGGAGATAAAGCGCATGTATACGCTACCTGACTATCGCGGAAAAGGAATTGGGTCTAGCATCTTAACCGCATTGGAACAATGGGCTAGTGAATTGCAATACAAGCGTTGTTTGTTAGAAACGGGAAAGCGGCAACCCGACGCCATCGCACTATATAAAAAGAATGGGTATGTTGAAATTCCGAACTATGGACAATATGTAGGAAAGGAAAATAGTGTTTGTTTTCAGAAAATTCTCTGAGCCCTAGGTACTCCTTTTTTCTGCCATATAATCAGCAAGTCGTTCTTTAATAAAATAGTTCCATCCCGCTACTCCACTTTCACGTTCAAACTCTGGGATATTGTCAGGAAACGGCTCAAGAACTTCAGCGGTTAGCCGTAAAGTCGTTTTATTGGCTTTAGTTGTTAATTCCCAATGAGAAATACTTTTTCCTGGGTATCCATCAAAAGTCCATTGGTACGAAATAGCTTTACCTGGGTTCACTTGGGTAACGGTCCAACAATGCGGAAATATCCGCTCTCCGGCGTTCACTATAAATTTTGTACTAAAGCCAACTTCTGCTTTAAATTCTGGAATTACATCGAAGTACCATTGTTTCATTTCATCTGCATTGGTAATGGCATTCCATAGTTCTCCTTGTGCAGCATCAAAGAATTGTTCGACAACAATTGGCGTTTGCATGCTTTTGTAGTTTTCCATATACTAATTTACCGTTTTATGGAAGCTTTAAATTGTTGCGGAGTCATTAATTCCATTTTTTTAAATTGTCTGTTAAAATAGCTAACACTATTAAAACCTACTTTAAATGCAATCTCTGACATGCGGGCATTTTTACATTCTTTGATTAACTTTTTTGAAAATTTAATTTTTTCAGAATTGATATAATCGATGGGCGAGATGCCCAATGTATTTTTAAACTGTTTGTGGAAATGAGAAGTACTCATATAAGCCTTCTTTGCCAATAAATCTACCGTAATATCCTTGTTTGTCAAATTTTTATTGATGAATTTAATAACAGAACCAATTCGTGTATCACTGAAAACAGTGTCTTGATTTGTCAAAATCGCCATCTTTGCTTTTGTCTGTAGTAAACGCACAATCAATTCCTGAATCATTAAGTCTAATAGTACATCTTTAGAGGTAGAACGATTGTTCGTAAATGTATATGTTAATCGTTCGATTAGGTGATTTACATCCGTATTATTAATAAGATGTGAAGCCGCCTCTTCTAATTGCCATTGATTATTTTCACGTTCAATTACTACGTGATGATTAAACTTTTCTACCACCTCATTAATCTTTTGAGCATCTATCCCCAGTGCAAGACATTGTGTGGGAGCGTGCTCTGTAGCTAACGGAAAATCTATAATCATTTCCTTTTGGGTAGGCATGACCACCGATTCTCCAGGAAAAAACTCAAACGAAGGTATTCCGTCAATGTGCATTACCTTTTTGCCAGTTAGCATACTAGCAATAATAGGAAAATCAAAAATCAAAGCAACTTGTTCAGCATATGCGTGTGTTTCATAAATGTTTAATTCTGCATATTCAGCACTATAGGTGGTTCTATTCTCAACCAAAGTGGTAAGCTTCCGATGCCTTTTATGGTGATTTAATAATTGGCTCATACACAATATTACAAAAAATAAGCACCGTGTTTATAAGAATGATAGATATGTTCAAATTAATGATAATAATGTACTATTAAATTAATATTTGACAAAATACCTTTATAAAAATTATCTATATCATTAATAAAAGCGGCTAAAATTTAGAATATAATATTTTTCCATCTTTTATATAGGGATGTGGACATTAAAACTGAAACATATGAATTATTCAAAACCAAAATTTAAAGATTCTTATTCAAATTTTATCAACGGGAAATTTGTAGAACCCGTGGGTGGTGCATATTTCGAAAATACATCGCCAATAGACAATACTTTAATAGCGAAATATCCCCGTTCCCAAAAAGAAGACGTCGAAAACGCAGTCGCAGCTGCAAACGATGCCAAAGAAGCTTGGGGCAATACTCCTGCAGCAGAACGAGCTGTTTTGTTGAATAAAGTTGCAGATATCATAGAATCGAATCTTGAAGAATTTGCCGTAGTCGAGACATGTGATAACGGAAAACCAATCAGAGAAACACTCAATGCCGACATTCCACTGTGTATAGACCATTGGCGTTATTTTGCAGCCTGCATTCGTTCTGAAGAAGGTAGTGCAACCGAATTGGACAAGCATACGCTATCTATGAATATAAAAGAGCCTTTGGGTGTGGTAGGACAAATAATTCCTTGGAACTTCCCCTTGTTAATGTTATCGTGGAAACTCCCTCCAGCTTTGGCTACAGGTAATTGTGTTGTACTTAAACCGGCCGAACAAACACCCTCTTCTGCAACCTTACTAATGGAGAAAATTGCCGATGTGTTTCCTCCTGGTGTCATTAACATTGTTCATGGCTTTGGACCTGAAGCGGGAAAACCACTAGCTTCTAGTGGAAAAGTTGATAAGGTAGCCTTTACGGGAGAAACAACAACAGGTCAATTAATTATGCAATATGCGTCCAAAAATTTGAATCCGGTAACCATGGAACTTGGAGGAAAATCCCCAAATATTTTCTTCAATAGTGTCATGGACGAAGATGATGCGTTTTTAGACAAAGCTATTGAAGGAGCTGTCTTGTTTGCTTTTAATCAGGGAGAAGTATGTACATGCCCTTCACGAATCCTAGTACAAGAAGATATATATGATGCTTTTATGGAGCGAGTAATAGCCCGAACTAATGCGATCGTGCAAGGAAATCCGTATGACATCGCAACCATGGTTGGGGCACAGGCTTCTAATGATCAATACCAAAAAATACAGTCGTATTTCAAAATAGGAAAAGAAGAAGGTGCCAAGGTACTTACGGGTGGAGAAGCTAATAAACTAGAAGGAAATTTATCAAATGGCTTTTATATTAAACCAACATTGTTAGAAGGTCACAACAAAATGAGAGTGTTCCAAGAAGAAATTTTCGGTCCCGTGGCCTGTGTGACCAAATTTAAAGATGAAGCGGAAGCATTAGAAATTGCCAATGATACATTGTATGGTTTAGGTGCAGGTGTATGGACTCGTGACGCACACCAACTGTATCAAATTCCTAGAGCAATAAAAGCTGGGCGCGTTTGGGTTAATTGTTACCATACCTATCCAGCCCACGCCCCGTTTGGAGGATACAAAAAATCTGGTTTTGGTCGCGAAAATCACCTTATGATGTTAAATCATTACAGACAAACCAAAAACATGCTAATTTCTTATGATAAGAACAAATTGGGTTTCTTCTAAAATTAAATAAATGTATTTGAGGCTGAATCCCACTGCGATTCAGCCTTTTTATATATATTTAAACAAATGAAAAGAGTTGAAATCACAGAAAAAGCTAAAGAAATTGTGGAAGAATTAAAGACCAAACACGGCCCTTTAATTTTCCATCAAAGCGGTGGCTGTTGCGACGGTTCAGCACCCATGATTTTTGAAAAAGATGACATGTATCTTGATGAAAGTGATATTCTGTTAGGTGAGGTAGCGGGTGTCCCATTTTACATGAATGTAGACCAATACAATTATTGGAAGCACACACACCTCACAATAGATATCACAGAAGGGCGTGGAGCTAGTTTTTCGTTAGAAATTCCATTAGGAGTACGATTTATCATACACTCCCGTCTTCTCGATGCAGCAGAAAAATTATTTTTCCAAAGTTCTTAGAAACACTTAGAAATGAGCAATTACCACATTAAGCATTTAGAAGAATATTATCAAGTTTATCGAAAATCGGTGAACAACCCAGAATCTTTTTGGGAAGAAATTGCCGAAGAACATTTTCTATGGCGTAAAAAATGGAACCATGTTCTGAAATGGGACTTCGATACGCCAGAAATCACTTGGTTTGAAGGCGCACAACTAAACATCACCGAAAACTGCATAGATCGGCATTTGGCAACCCGGGGCGATAAAACCGCGATCATTTTTGAACCTAACAATCCTGACGAGTCAGCAGAGCACATCACATATCGCCAATTGTACGAACGCGTTAATAAGTTTGCGAATGTTTTGAGAGACCAAGGCATCAAAAAGGGAGATCGGGTGTGCATCTACCTCCCCATGATTCCAGAATTGGCGATTTCAGTATTGGCATGCGCTAGAATTGGCGCTATACATTCGGTAGTTTTTGCTGGATTTTCAGCAAATGCTTTGGCCACACGCATTAACGATTCATCTTGTAAGATCGTGATCACAAGTGATGGATCCTTCCGTGGTGCTAAAACCATCGATTTAAAAAGTATTGTAGACGAAGCCCTGACCGATTGCCCTTCTGTAGATTCAGTATTGGTCGCGAAGCGTATACAAACGGATGTTAATATGAAAGACGGACGCGATTATTGGTTACAACCGTTGTTAGATGCAGCTTCCGAAGAAGGAAAGGCCGAAGTGATGGATGCTGAAGACCCGCTGTTTATTTTATATACTTCAGGTTCAACCGGCAAACCAAAAGGAATGGTGCATACCACTGGCGGTTATATGGTATATACAGCCTATACGTTTAAGAATGTATTTCAATATAGAGAAGAAGACGTGTATTGGTGTACTGCCGATATCGGCTGGATTACAGGCCATAGTTACATTGTGTACGGGCCGTTGTGCAACGGAGCTACCACCGTGATGTTTGAAGGCGTACCGAGCTATCCCGATTTTGGAAGATTCTGGGAAGTTGTCGCAAAACACAACGTAAATCAATTCTATACGGCGCCTACGGCCATCAGGGCATTAGCCAAAGAAGGAGTTGAATTGGTAGAAAAACACGACCTATCTTCGTTAAAGGTATTGGGAACAGTGGGCGAACCCATTAACGAAGAAGCCTGGCATTGGTATGATGATAACGTAGGAAAACGAAAAGCTCCCATTGTAGATACGTGGTGGCAAACGGAAACGGGCGGCATCATGATTACACCTATTGCGTTTGCAACACCAACCAAACCCACCTACGCTACCTTGCCTTTTATCGGGATTCAACCCGCGTTATTGGACGAAAATGGAACAGAAATCCAGGGAAACCAAGTAGACGGACGTTTGTGTATAAAATTTCCGTGGCCCAGTATCGCTAGAACTATCTGGGGGAACCACCAACGCTACAAGGACACCTATTTTTCGGCCTATAAAAACATGTATTTTACAGGTGATGGTGCACTTCGCGATGAAGTTGGCTATTATCGAATTACAGGGCGTGTAGACGACGTGATTATCGTTTCTGGACATAATTTAGGTACCGCACCCATAGAAGATACGATCAACGAGCATCCTGCCGTAGCCGAGAGTGCCATTGTTGGTTTTCCACACGACATTAAGGGAAATGCGCTCTACGGATATGTAACACTGAAAGAGACAGGCGAAAGTAGAAACCATGACAATCTGCGTACAGAAATCAACCAGCTTATTACCGAACAGATCGGACCCATTGCCAAGTTGGATAAAATTCAGTTTACCGATGGTTTGCCAAAAACGCGAAGCGGAAAAATCATGCGACGCATTCTGCGGAAAATAGCAAGCAATGATATGAGCAATTTGGGTGATACAAGCACGTTGTTAAATCCGGAGGTTGTGGAAGCGATTATGGACAATGCGCTGTAAACAGCCTCAGGTTTTAAGTAGCCTCAGCTATTGCCCTTCCTTTTTGAACACGGGTATGAAATGCCCTGGGGCCGCATAAATATAACAAGGGGTTACACCTGCAACAATTGGTGTCTCTATTGGCGGACCCTCATCAGGGTTAGGATTTACAAGATAAACTGCCAAATTTACTTCATGGTGCGCATTGATAGCATGGATAATGGTATGCCCTGCATCTGAAGTTATATCAATAGGTTCCTCAGCTTGTATTTCTTCTAAAGCGGCCACTGCGGGCAGTTCTCGAATTATAGCAACCTCTTCAGGTGTTGCTTTACGGTCGAAAACAGTCGCCAATATAGAACCTATCAAACAAGCATTCCAAGTTCCAGAAGCATGGCCAATATTAAAAAATTCAGTTATACCTTCTGCGGTTGCTATGTGCAATTCCGAAGCTTGTAAACCGGCTTCCAATGCTTCGTCCATTGGTTCGTGAAACGAATGGATAGCTGTAGAAGTTCCTTCTTCTTCCAACCTAGATGAAGTTGATGTTGCTGAAGCGGAAGCAGAAGAGGAAGCAGTAGCGGCATGTTCTGCTTCAAGACGCGGTGCTCCTGTTATTTCAATGAAGTTATCGTAATGGGATAAGGTAATGTAAAATTTTCCTGTATGGTAATTGTATAAAATTCTACCCCCACCCTGTTTTACGGCGATAACCTCTGCTGGAATGGTATGTTCTGTATACGGTGGTATCTGACTTTGGTAGTCATCTCTTCTGCCGATGCGGCTACTACCCGATACAGCTTTACCAGTCTGCCTATTATCCATCGGGTCCATAAAATAAGGTGTATTTCCATCATTAAATTCAAACCCGGTATAGTCTGCCTCAAATTCGGGGACTCTGTGTTTCCCTTTGTGTTTTGCTATGTGGGCTTGTTCTTGCTCCTGTTCAATTCTACCCCTATCCTTTCGAACATCACTTGCCCTTAATGTTTTAAAATATTCAGCTTCAAAGGCTTCGATGATCCCCCTACGTGCTCCAGAGACATCATCTATGTTGATAAACTCAGACCTTGTTATTTTACTTTCATATTCGTTACCATCAGATTTACCTTGCTTTCTTGCTCTAGGCTTCGTATAAGAAACATACGGTAACATGCCATGTTCATTTTGATGAAATGATCTTGGCTTTACCAATTCTTCTTCATGTTCTTCAAGTCTTCTGTCGCCTCTCAATTGGCTTATGGCTTCCATTTGTTTCCGCAAAGTAGCGGGCAATAGCTTAAAGGGTATTTGTTTCAGAGGAAATGTTTTGATGTGTGAATGACTTGTATGAGTTCTGGTGGTCTCAGAATCTTCAGCTAGCGCTTCATAATATTCAGGGCGCAAACGCTCTCTCTCTAAAGATTGCCGGGAGGCCTTATCAAACCATTTTTGTTTTATTGCCGTTGCCATTTCCCTTAATTCATTTAACTCAAAAGCCAACGCTTGGTTTGCCTTCTCAGCACTTACCTTGCCCATATCTGTAGAACGAAAATGTTGAATTTTACGCAGTAACAAATCTGTAGTATCAAGCAACCTGCGTTGATCTGACACAAATGCCTCAGACTCTTCTTTATCGCCACCACGATGAACAGGCGCCATAGCTTTTAGAATTGAGATTATCTGCTTTGCAATTATAATAACAGACTGATAGTCTACTGTTATTTCTATTCTCTGAACAACATTCCCTAAACTTGAACTCTTATTTTCTACCAAACCCTTCCGCTGTACCATCTTCGCGTACAAATTGTCAGATTTGGTGAGCAACGAATCGGTGGCAGCACTAAATCCGCCTTTCCCACCCAGACTTGCATTACAGCTACTGTCTTTTTCTATCTTTTTGGCTTTCTTTTCTTCGGAATCGGTCTCACCTGCTTCTTTTTTCTGAACGATGTGCATGGCCTTTGCCCCCATGACATCTGCTTCCTTTTCTAAACCCATATCATCGTTCACATTTACGTGACCCCGCATTTGCAACGTTGGTTTCACCCTACCCTGTTTTTGTTGCACCACATGCCAAGCTTCATGTGGTAGGTGTTTTTCTTGTCCCGGACCCAAATGTATATCGGTGCCTTGTGCATACGCATGCGCCTGTAGTGTTGCAGGTTTGTCAGAATTACGATGTACTTTCACATCGTCCATAGAATGGCCTGAGAGCTGTTCGATTCCTGATTTGAGCTGGTCGGGTAAGCCTGTTTTGTTTTCCTTTTTTTGAATGATAGCTGGTTGTGTATTGTTATTCGCCAATTGCTGTAGTTGGGCAATACGAGTAGCTTGCACGCCACCATTTGCTATTTTTTGAAGTTGTAATTGTGCAGCGGTCTCGGGGCGGTTATCGTGAATCGAAGTTTCACAATGGCACGGCGCTTCGGTATGCTGGGGTGCAGTTGTGGGTAGATTGTTTGCTTCAGATTTTTGGACGGAAGAACGCATACGATTTAAGTATTATTGGTATGAGGTGAATACACTACTCAAAACGAAAGATACAATTACTTAAATTACTGTAAAATAGGTGTTTATACGTAAAATGGTATAAAAAATGATCTTTTTATGATCCTGGGTAAAAACAACCCAACACCAAGGTGGCTTCGATACGTTGCGCCACTGGCACTACACTCAGCCACCAAAAAAAATCCCAACCTATTGCTAGATTGGGATTTCTACTTCTAAATATATTTCTGAAGGTGTTAAGATCCGCTTTGCAGCGGGATAAGCGATTCATTCAAAATGGCATTGCCATTTTGGTTCCCTGCTTACTTAACTTCCTCAAAATCTACGTCTTCTACGTCGGCTCCTTCACCTTCGTTAGACGATTGGCTTTCACCAGCATCTCCTGCAGGTTCGCCTGTAGGAGCACCTTGTTGTCCTTGTGCTTCGGCTTGTGCCTTGTAGATTTCTTCGCTTGCCGATTTCCAGATTTCGTTAATGTTATCTAACGCAGGTTGGATTTTCTCAACCTCTCTGGTTTCGTACGCTTTCTTCAGTTCTTCCAAAGCTCCTTCAATCTTGGTTTTGTTATCTTCAGACAACTTATCGCCAGATTCTTTCAGCAACTTCTCCGTTTGGAAAATCATTCCGTCGGCTTCATTGATCTTATCGGCAGCCTCTTTGGCTTTTTTATCAGTTTCAGCATTCGCTTCTGCTTCTTGCTTCATCTTCTTGATTTCCTCTTCAGTCAATCCAGAAGAAGCTTCAATTCTGATATCCTGTTTCTTACCAGTAGCTTTATCTTCAGCACTTACTTTAATGATACCATTGGCATCAATATCGAAAGTTACCTCAATTTGCGGTACACCACGTTGTGCTGGTGGAATGCCGTCTAGGTGGAAACGACCAATGGTCTTGTTGTCGTTCGCCATCGGGCGCTCTCCTTGCAGTACGTGAATCTCTACACTTGGCTGATTGTCGGCCGCAGTCGAGAATACCTGACTTTTCTTCGTTGGGATGGTTGTGTTGGCGTCGATAAGTTTCGTCATCACACTTCCCATGGTTTCAATACCTAATGAAAGTGGAGTTACGTCTAACAACAATACATCTTTTACATCTCCGGTGAGTACCCCACCCTGGATCGCAGCACCTACGGCTACAACTTCATCTGGGTTTACTCCTTTGCTAGGTGCTTTTCCGAAGAATTTCTCTACCGCTTCCTGAACTGCAGGAATACGTGTAGAACCACCTACCAAAATAATCTCATCGATATCACTCTTAGATAATCCAGCAGCTTTCAATGCTTTCTCACAAGGAGCGATGGTACGCTTTACCAAATCGTCAATCAACTGCTCAAACTTAGAACGCGTTAACGTCTTCACCAAGTGCTTCGGTCCGCTAGATGTTGCAGTTACATAAGGCAAATTGATTTCAGTTTGTGTTGAAGAAGACAATTCGATTTTTGCCTTTTCAGCAGCTTCTTTTAAACGTTGCAGTGCCATTGGGTCTTTACGAAGATCTAGGTCTTCTTCCTTCTGGAACTCATCTGCCAACCAGTCGATGATTTTTTCATCTACATCATCACCACCTAAGTGGGTATCACCATCGGTAGCCAATACTTCAAATACGCCATCTCCCAATTCAAGGATAGACACATCATGTGTACCACCACCAAAGTCGAATACTACAATCCTCTGATCGGTATCTTTTTTATCTAGACCGTACGCTAATGCTGCAGCAGTAGGCTCATTAATGATTCGCTCTACTTTCAATCCAGCAATTTCACCAGCCTCTTTAGTGGCTTGTCGCTGACTGTCGTTAAAGTATGCAGGTACGGTAATTACTGCACGGGTTACGTCCTGACCTAAGTAATCTTCGGCTGTTTTCTTCATTTTCTGAAGAATCATCGCACTCAATTCTTGAGGTGTATACATACGTCCGTCAATATCTACACGAGCGGTATCATTTTCACCTTTTACCACTTTGTAGGCAGCACGATCGGCTTCTTTTTTCGATTCAGAGAATTTGTTCCCCATAAAACGCTTGATAGATGCCACCGTTTTTGTTGGGTTGGTCACCGCCTGGCGTTTTGCAGGATCTCCTACTTTAATTTCACCACCTTCAACAAATGCAATCACTGAGGGGGTTGTTCTTTTTCCTTCGGCGTTAGGGATTACCGTTGGCTCACTACCTTCCATTACGGCAACGCAAGAGTTGGTGGTCCCTAAGTCGATTCCAATTATTTTACTCATATTATTAGTGTTATATATTTTTAAATTGAATTTTCTTACGCTCTCTATAAGTCAAGGAATGTGCCAAGCAAAAACAACTGACATCGTGGCAGAAACAATGTCAATTTGATACATCACCCGTCAGTTCGAGTGTCCCAACGACTTTCGGGATGTATCGAGAACTAGGGCGTTCCCCCGCCCCGATAGCTATCGGGGTATCGGGGGTCGGGCTATTCGCGCTACACGGTAGCTAGCTACTATCCCTAACGCAAAGTGACTATGTTGGAAAAAGGAAAAGAGCTATTCGAGGAAAAAAGACAAAAGAGACTTCCAACTTCTGTCACACTGAGCTGTTACACTGAGCTGTCACACTGAGCGCAGTCGAAGTGCTGTCGAAGTGCAGCACCCAACAACGATTATAAAATATGGAGTATGGAATATGGACTAGGAGTATCCAAATTATAAGCAATGCACCTATATCAACCAGCAACCATCAACCAGGAAGCAGAACGCAGTTATCAGTTAAGAGTTATGAGTTATGAGTTATGAGTTATGAGTTGTAAGTACACAGTAATCAGTGAACAGTATTCAGTACGCATCAGAATATTCTCTAAAGACTAAAGACCAACGACCAACAACTCGCTTCCAACTTCTGTCACACTGAGCTGTCACACTGAGCTGCCACACTGAGCTGTCACACTGAGCTGTTACACTGAGCTGTTATACTGAGCCTGTCGAAGTGCTGTCGAAGTGCCGTCGAAGTGCAGCACCCAACAATGATTATAGAATATGGAGTATAGAATATGGACTAAGGAGTATCCAAATTATAAGCAATGCACCTATAACGCGCATTCACAGACAACCTATAACTAACAAACAGCAACTTCTCGCTTCCAACCCGCCCGAACGTACGTTCGTTACGGGCAAGCTTCCATCTTCCATCTTCCATCTTCCAACTTCTGTCACACTGAGCTGCCACACTGAGCTGTCACACTGAGCCTGTCGAAGTGCCGTCGAAGTGCCGTCGAAGTGCAGCACCCAACAACGATTATAGAATATGGAATATGGAATATGGACTAGGAGCATCCAAATTATAAGCAATGCACCTATAACGCACATTCACAGATAACCCATAACTAACAACCGACAACCATCAACTCCTCGCTTCCAACTTCTGTCACACTGCACCAACACCCTTCACTATTCACTGTTCACTCCTAATAATCAACATCCAGCACCCAGCACCCAGCAACTTGTTTCCACCCTCCATTCAACAAAATCCCCTATCTTTCTAGCAGCAAAATGACAAATCCACCAAAGTCCAAACAACCCATACACTATATCGTGCTACTTATCTTAGCAGGTGAGGCCGTATTTATACTTCCGTTCGTCTTAGCCCGAGTGTTTCGCGCCACCGTTTTGGATGTTTTTAATATTACCAATACCGAAATCGGGTATTGTTTCTCCATCTACGGATTGGTAGCATTGGGGTCATATCTGGTCGGCGGACCCCTAGCTGATAAGTTTGAACCCCGAAAACTGATGGGAATCGCTTTGGTGTTGACAGCCCTGGGCGGACTCGTATACGCGAGTAACCCGTCGTTGTTGCATCTACAAATTTTATATGGCTATTGGGGTTTTACCACCATCTTCCTGTTTTGGGCGCCCATGATAAAAGCAACTCGGGTTTGGGGTGGAGCCACAAACCAGGGAAAGGCATTTGGGTTTTTGGATGGAGGTCGCGGATTGGTAGGTGCGCTCTTTGGGTTGTTGGGCGTGTACGTATTCTCCCTTTTTATTCCTTCGGAAAGCGTCGAACTGAATACAGTTCAGCAAAATGATGCGTTTTCTATGATTGTATATGTTTCGGCAGTATTGGTAGCGCTTATTGGTGTTTTTGTGTTCTTCTTTTTAAAAACGACCATTTCCGAAGAGAAAATAATACGCGAAAAAATCACCCTAGAAAATATCAGGACGGTACTTAAGTTACCATCTGTTTGGTTGCTTATGGTCATTATACTTTGTGCGTATGTAGGGTATAAAATCACAGACATCTTTTCGCTCTATGCCCGCGAAGTCCTTCTCTACTCGGAAGTAGATGCCGCTAAAACAGGAACCTTTTTATTGTTTATACGACCCATTGTAGGAGTGGTGATTGGTTTTTTAGCCGATCGCGCCAGACCCTCGCTTTATCTATGTCTCGGTTTTTTACTTTCGATCATAGGATCTGTTTTATTCGCCTCCGGAATCCTTGGGCCGGGTACCAATACCCTATTCTTCCTCACTATTATAATTACCGCTATTGGGGTGTATGCAGCACGGGTGCTTTATTTTGCTGTGATGCGCGAAGGTAAGATCCCGCTGCTTCTTACAGGAACGGCTGTTGGACTGATTTCTTTTATTGGGTACACCCCCGATATCTTTGCAGGACCGATGATGGGGTACTTTTTAGATGGTTGGAAAGGTGCTACGGGACATCATTATGTATTTTGGCTATTGGCTGGTTTCTCAGGAATTGGCTTTTTGGCTTCCGTGATTTTCTACCGATCGGCTAAAACAATTTCAAAAAATTAAATTTCCAGCAACTCTCCCCATTGTGTAGTGTAACGTTTGCTGCGTTCTCTTTTAATAAGTTCCCACTCTTCCATACTTTTTTTTGTTCCTGTAATAGCAGAGGCTACTGTAGATTTTCCAAATTTATTGTTCAGCATGTCAAAAGTCCCGATTAGTTTTTTATTATTAAGTTTTGAAGGTAAGAACAAATTTCCCTGTACATATTCCTGTGGAATAATTCCCAAAAGGTTCACCCCCACTTTTTTATAACGATACCCTGGCTTGTATATCGCGTACAGCGCTTTCCTGGCTTCTTTAATCAATGCAAATGTATCATTTGTCGGGATGGGCATAGCAACAGTTCTACTGTTAGAATATTGTTTATCTACCTTACTATGATAATTGGTAATTACAAAAACCTGTACGTAGGTGGCACAAGATTGTTGTGCTCGCAATACCTCTGCCACTTCACTAATATAGTAGGCACAAGCCTCTTCTATCAATTTTATATCGGTCAGTTTTTTTCCAAATGATTTAGCAGTACCTATCGCTTTTTTCGGTTTTGGCATGGTAGTAAACTCGATACAAGGCTCACCTCTCAATTCTCTCCATAATCGCTCACCAACCACAGTCATTTCTTTACGCACCCACTGCAAAGGTGTTTTACTAAATTGATACGCACTATATACCCCTATCTTTTCTAATCGCTGTACATGCTTTTTTCCTAGCCCCCAGATATCTTTCGTTTTTGCCCATTGCAGTGCTTCAATACGTTTTTCTTCAGAATCTATAACATAAACATGGTCATGTCCCGGTACTTTCTTCGCGATACGGTTGGCTAATTTTGCTAATACTTTGGTAGGTGCAATGCCCACCCCAACAGGCAAGCCAGTATATTTGTAGATGGTATCTTTAATGTCATGCCCATACGCATATAAATTAAAATAGTTCATTCCTGAAAGGTTTACGAAGGCCTCATCTATGCTGTATACTTCTACATCTGATGAGAAAGAACCGAGAATACTCATTACCCGTTGTGACATTTCTCCGTACAAGGTATAGTTTGAAGAGAAGAAAGTAACATTATTATTTACGAGGATATCCCTAATTTTAAAAACAGGTTCAAACATAGGTATATTTGCTAATGCCTTCGCTTCTTTATTGGCAGCGATAATACACCCATCATTATTGCTGAGTACTACAACAGGCTTTCCCAATAAATCTGGGCGAAACACCTGCTCGCAAGATGCATAAAAGCTATTACAATCTACCATTGCTATCATCATACTCTATGTATAATGTAGGTAATGACCCCCCACAATTGGAAAGTTTCAACTTGCTTTTGGGAAGGAATACGAAGCACTTTAAAAGTACCGTCTTGTACCACTAACGCAAGTGCGTTACAATTGGCGGGAACAGATCTGTCTACAATTAGAACATCATTTTTGAAAATGTTATACATAGCCCAACTAGCATCTCCTACACGTACATAAAACGTAGCATCCCTGTGTATACCAAGTTCTTTATGCAAATCTATGGGTGCTTCAGTATAATGTGTCGCTGCGCTGGGAAAACCTGTTTGTTTAGACACCTCTGGTGCATGACGAGCCTCTGCCTTCTTTACTTTTCCTGAATGGGTTATTTCCATGAATCAAAAATATGGAATATTTCCATATTATAATTGGAAATATTCCAATATATTTTTTCACAAACTCACGCACAGATAAAGTACATTTGTGTCATAAAATTAACACAATGGAAAGTATTAGTGTTTTTGATATGCTCAGCATAGGTATAGGGCCATCAAGCTCGCATACCCTCGGACCATGGCGTGCCGCAAACCTATGGATCAAAAAATTGCAACAACGTGAATTGTTTACTGGCGTTGCCTCGGTGAAAGTGAACCTCTATGGCTCCCTTTCTCTAACAGGAAAGGGCCATGCTACAGATATTGCCGTGGTCATGGGGCTCATGGGCACAGACCCAGTTACCTACGATATCGAAAACATTCAACCAGAAATTGAGGCGCTAAAGAAAAACAACACCTTAAAACTCAATAATGAAAAGCCTATCGACTTCAATTTTAAGGAGCAGATTATTTTCAACAGAAAATTTCTAGACTTTCATCCCAACGGAATCACTTTTGAAGCGACCCTACGGAATGGCAAAAAAACTAGAGATACCTATTATTCTATTGGTGGCGGATTTGTAGTCCAAAAAGAACGCGCCCGGGCAAAACGGCAAAAAGAAAAATTTAATAGCTTTCCGTATAAAGTTTCCAAAGCAACCGAATTACTAGAGCATTGTACTGCCGAAGGACTCTCAATAAGTGAACTCGTACTAAAAAATGAACTCTCCCTTCGCGCTCCAGAACGAATTGATGCGAAACTTTCAGCAATTTGGGATGTCATGCTCGACAGTATGTACGTTGGCTGCCATACCGAAGGTATTTTACCAGGAGGGCTTAATGTAAGGCGCCGTGCCTTCGAGACCCACGAAAAATTAAAAGGAGATATTCCCTACTCCAATGCCGTAGAATGGATTAAGGCCATACGTGGTACAGAGGTAAAATTCAGACAAATATTAAAGTGGGTAAGCTGTTTTGCGCTAGCCGTAAACGAAGTGAATGCATCACTAGGCCGTGTGGTAACCGCTCCTACCAATGGTAGTGCTGGTGTGATTCCCGCAGTGCTTATGTACTACCTCGTGATAGAAAACCACGACGGAAATTTTGAAGATATTAAAAAGTTCTTGCTCGTTTCTGGCGAAATTGGAAGTCTTTTCAAAAAGAACGCTACCATTAGCGCCGCCATGGGTGGTTGCCAAGCCGAAATTGGTGTCTCATCTGCGATGGCCGCCGCCGCCCTTACAGAATTAATGGGTGGCTCACCTGCCCAAGTGCTAATTGCTGCTGAAATCGCTATGGAACATCACCTCGGACTTACCTGTGACCCTATTGCTGGGTTGGTACAGATTCCTTGTATAGAACGCAACGCCATGGGAGCCATAAAAGCGATAAACGCATGTGAAATGGCCCTAGACAGAGACCCGAAAGATGTAAAAATACCACTCGATAAAGTAATTGCCACCATGTGGGAAACGGCGAAAGACATGACTTCAAAATATAAAGAAACGAGTGAAGGAGGACTTGCTGTTCAAGTAAATATGAGTGATTGCTAAAACAAGCACTACTCTATCACAATGGGCGGCACCAAATCGTTTTGGATGGCAAAAATCACCAATCCAGCGATATTCTTAACCCCAGTTTTTACCAACAAATTTTTTCGGTGTACTTCAACCGTGCGCGGACTGATATAAAGTTCGTCTGCAATTTCAGAAGTTTTGTATTGCTTACAAATAAGCTCTAGTATTTCAGCTTCCCGTTCTGTCAAGAAATCGGCGTCGTAATGCGACTTGTGTTCTCCAGTACCAGAGTATTTGCTATTCAAAATTTCCATTACCTGCTTGTCGTAGTAGAACCCGTTATAAAACACTTGGTTTACTGTATGAATTACTTGAGAAGGTTTTGAGTTTTTCACGAGATAAGCACTTGCCCCAACATCGATCATATTCCTTATAAAAGGTTTGGTATTGTAGGTGGTAAGTGCAATAATGCCTATTTCAGGATATTCTTTATGAATAATTTTGGTGGCTTCAACGCCGTTCAGTTTTGGCATTTTAATATCTGTAATCACGATATCTGGCAATGGATCTGCTGAAGCGAGATACGAGATAAGTTCTTCGCCGTTTTCGGCTTGATGAACCACGTTAATACCTTCGTCTCTCGAAAAGATATGGGCAATGCCCACTCTAAACAGTTCTTCATCATCTGCAATGACGACTTTAATTTCCACGGTATGTTAATTAGTTGGTTGGTACTTTCAAGCGCAATGTCATTCCTTCGTTGGGTTTCGACTCGAAGGTTACTGTTGCATTTAAAATAGCTGCTCTGTTCTCAATACCTGAGAGCCCGAGCCCTTTTGCGAGTTTTCCTTCAGCCAAAACAAAGCCTTTTCCATCATCTTGGTACTGTAAATGTACAGCGTTTTCAATAAATTTCATCGTCAAAACAAGGGTTTTTGCCTTTGCGTACTTAATGGTATTGTTGAAAAGCTCCTGCACGATTCTAAACACATGCAATGCCGCTGCATCTCGTAGCACATTGGCTGTTTCCTCTAAATCGGTCTTTACTTGAATTACTTTAGATTCTTGTACTTGGTCGCAGAGTTCTTCTATCGCTGCCACCAATCCGAATTTTTCTAAAGATGGCGGTAGCAAATCGTGGGCAATCCGGCGTGAGTTTTCGAGTACCGTCTGGGTAACGTTTACAATGCTTTCACCCAAAGAATTTGCTTCTTGCACTGAAATCTGCGGCTCGGTAAGAAAATTAGCATTTAGTGAAACAATATTGAGCTTAGAGCTAATAGCATCGTGCAGGTCTTGGGCAATTCGCTTACGTTCTTCTTCTTGTGTAACCAATGTGGTACGCAGCATTTCCTGTTGGTGATCTATACGCAAACGTGCCTTTTCTAATTCAGTTTTTATAATTTTTTTTCTCGATAGGTAGAAAAAAGCAATAATTGCGGTAGACATCAACATCAATAAGATGATGGCAATTAAAATAATGGTGATGATCTGATCCTGCTGAAGTAGGCTTTCTTGCATAGAGACGAAGATACAAATTTGAAACAGCTAGTTGTGTGTTTTCTTAGTGCGATAATTTTTAAACCACTCTACCAAAATTAACAAGATAAATATAAAGTATAAGATGTCATTTACCGAATCTAGATTGTTTTCAATCGTGTCTGGTAAATTTAATGAAGTGATCCAATCGCTTGATGAAAAGAACAAAATACTTGTGGTAAAATATAACAACACCCCTGCATTTATATATAGAAAACGGGCTTCGCCCACCAAAGACCTATAATAATACAGCAAGGCATAAAACGCCACAACACTTTGCGTTATACTCACTCCATAGGCATTAAAATCTTTTGTAGTTTCAGGGTAGCATATATATTGAAAAACTAGACTTGCAAGAACAACCAAGGTGACTGGAAGCATCCATTTCTTCCGTAGCAACGAAAAATAAAAAGCCGACACAAACAGAAACTGGCCGATAAAGTAATATGGAAAGAGAAAGAGGTTGTTCAGTTTTTGCAATGCATACACCCAGAGGGTAATCTGAATAAGCGCGATAAAAACAAGATATACACTAAATATTTTGTAGGGTTTGCTATTTCCGCTAAAACGTAGCATATACACTACTGCCAAAACAACAGACAATATTGATACAATATAATTTAAAACAGTATGAATCATTAGGGGGATTTTGCCCGTTAACACAGGCGTTTATTATGGCATCAGGCAAGTTTAACTCGGTAACTTCGATACCATTCAATAAAGATGAGCACCAAGAAAATAAAGTATAAAAACTGATTTACTATACTTATATATCGTTGGGTTTCTTTTGGCAGATTTAGATCGATAATTAGGTTACCCGACGCAAAAAATAAGATACTTGTCATAAAATACAGTAAAATTCCTGTGTTTACTAGCAAAAACAAATTGCGCCCAGTAAGTGATTGATAATAATATATTAGCGCATAAACTACAATGATACTTTGTGTTATGCTTACCCCAATGGTATGATATTCGTTAAAAATTTCTGGATAGATTGCATAATTTGTGCCCAACCCAATAAGCACTAAAACTAGAATATAAAGCACCCACTTTTTTTGCATAAGTTCTTTAAAAAATAGCGAAAGAAAGATAAATTGACCGATAAAGTAATAATGAAATAAAAAGATATTATTCATTTTTTTATTAGCGTATGCAAACATGATTATTTGTATGACGGCTACCAAAATAAGATAACATGTAAAATAACGATAGGCTTTACCGTTTTTGGTAAAGCCTAAAACATATAATACCGCGAGAATGATAGAAATAATCGTTAATATATTCCCTATGTAAATTGAAACTTCGGTCATTTCTAATTTAAAGCACTCTTATCATCACAATTTGGAGGACACGGTCTTACAAAATCCCAAATACTGTTCGTATTTCCTTCTGCAGAATTTAATACTGTTGGCAACAAGTCACGATACACTCCGCTTTCGTCTTTTTCGGTACCTACAATAATTAATTTTTCTGTATTCGTGCTAGGGTCTACTCCCAAATAGGCACGTACGCAGGCATCTGAACTGTCTGGTGGATTCCCCATTTCTTTTAACACATCGTTTAAATCCTGTACGGGAATCAAAAATGCATTACACTCGTTGTACTTGTTGTAATCTGATTCATCATCACGCCATTGGGTAGTCCACTCAATCGCTGTCTCTAAACTGATTTTTCTGTCTTCTTGACTCATAATAATAAAATTTAAAGGTTAGTTATATCTGCCTGTTCCATGAGTTGAAATGAAACAGCACAGTTGAATTGAATAATTCTTCATAAAAATAGGGAAACCCCGCTAACCTATCCTACTTTCTCACAATTTTTTGAAAATCAGTCGTGTTGACGAATTCTTTAGCAACGTTCCGTTTTCTTCCTGAATGGCCTTTAGTGTAGTACCTGCAACCTGCTTCCCCAACTCCACGCCCCATTGGTCGTAGCTGTAAATATTCCAAACAACACCCTGAACAAACAATTTGTGTTCATAGAGTGCCAAAAGGCTCCCCAGGTTTTTCGGACATAGTTTTTTGATGAGCAAGGTCGTGCTTGGTTTGTTGCCTTCGAAGTGTCTAAAGGGTTCTTGAGCGTTGGTTTTTCCTTCCATTAGCGCCTCTGTTTGGGCCAAACAATTGGCAACGAGCATGGCGTGGTGATCGTCCGTTTTTTGTAACGGTTCAGCAAAACAAATAAAGTCGGTAGGTACCAATTTTGTTCCCTGGTGCAACAACTGAAAGAATGCATGCTGTGCATTGGTTCCGGTAGCACCCCAAACAATATTCCCTGTTTGATAATGTACAGCCTCTCCATTTCTGTCTACGCACTTGCCGTTGCTCTCCATCACAGCTTGTTGTAGATATGGCACTAATTTATGCAGCGCTTCAGCATACGGAATTACGGCTTCGGTTTCACACCTAAAAAAGTTATTGTACCACACTGAGATAAGTGCGAGTGCCACAGGAATATTTTCTGAAAACGGCGCCGATTGAAAATGCTGGTCCATTTCATGTGCTCCTTTCAGCAATTCCTCAAAATGGTCGTAACCAACTGCACAACAAATAGATATTCCGACGGCACTCCATAACGAAAATCGTCCGCCTACCCAATCCCACATTGGGAATATATGCGATTCGGAAATTCCAAAATTTTGTACTTCTTCTAAGTTAGCAGAAACGGCCACAAAATGCTGTTTGATGGCTGCTTCATCTGCTGTTGAAAGAAACCATTTTTTTATAGTATCGGCATTGGTACGGGTCTCTTGGGTCGAAAAAGATTTTGAAACAATGATAAACAGGGTGGTTTCTGGGTCTAGACTATTTAAAATTCCTGATACATGGTCACCATCAATATTCGAAATAAACCGAACCTCTAAATGAGTTTTATAATGGGACAGTGCATCGCAAACCATACTGGGTCCTAAATGACTTCCGCCAATACCTACATTTACGACGGTTTTAATTGGCTTGCCAGTATGTCCTTTCCAGTTGCCTTGAATGATGTCGTTAGAAAAATGCTTCATCTTTTCTAACGTTTGAGCTACGTCAGGTTTTCTATTTGTAAAATCACGAAGGGCGGTGTGCAGCACCGCTCGGTTTTCGGTTTCATTAATAATTCCACCTTCAAATTGAGCCGAAATTGCTTGTTCTAATTGTACTTCTGAAGCTAATTGTAATAATAATTCACGTGTTTTGGAATTGATTCTATTTTTTGAAATATCTACAAAAAAATCATTCCATTCAATACTGAAATCGGTTGCTCGATTGGGATCGTTGGCAAACAAATTTAGTAGGTGCGTTTCTTTAATTTCTTCAAAATGAAGTTGCAATGCCTGCCACGCTTTGGTGGTAGTCGGATTTATTTTTGGCATCGATGGCATACAGCAGTGAATTTATGTTACGAAATTAGAAATTCGAAGTCAATAGACATACAATTTAGCCTGTTTTTATTTTTTGTTGATAATAGGCCATCAATCCGTCCATAGGTCGTTGAATAATCGTTCCCAATTGCAACCCTTTTTCATTTAAAATAGTTGTGATAATAGGGGTGCTAAAATGTGCAATGCTCCCAATAAAATGAATGGGTACGTTGGTTGCTTCTGAAAACGTCTGCACCCTACAGTTCACAAACAAACGAATCCCTTTTTCAACCAGTTTTAGCAGATAAGGCTCCGTAATTTCTTTACTGAATATAAACTGTGCGAAGGAAGCTAAGTACGCATTTGGGTTTGCCCCTTTATACACGTTCATTTTGATATCGTCCGGATTCAAATTGAAAGCGGTTTCAAATGCTGTGGCGACATGCGCAGGCATTCTTTTGTAGAAATAGTCTCGCAGCAGCTCTTTTCCGAAGTAATTACCGCTTGCTTCATCCATAATACTGTATCCCAAGGCTGGAATGGGCGCATGAATGTGCTCCCCATCAAAATAACAACTGTTAGAACCTGTTCCTAAAATACATACAATTCCGGGTTCTGTAGTTACCGCATACACAGCAGCGGCTAGATCTTCTTGAACGGTTACCGTTGCCTTCGGAAAGAGATCATCTAACTCGTTCTTCAATTTATTACGCGGCGTAATGGTTCCGCAGCCAGCACCGTAAAAATCTAGTGTTTCAACTGTATTAAAAACGGTCTTTAATTCAGCATTCGCTTCAATTCGTTGTTTGATTTCTTCGGAAGAAAGTACCGTCGGGTTAAGTCCTAATGTCTGGGTTTTAAGCACCAAATTACCTGTGGTGTCTAAAAGCACCCAATCACATTTTGTAGAACCTCCGTCTGTAAATAATACCATATTATAAGCTAGCAGCGTGTATCGTAAGTTCAACTAATTTCGCTGAATACGCGTATTCGTTGTCATACCAAGCAATCAATTTAAAAAAGTTGTCGTTAAGGGCAATTCCCGCTTCCGCATCGAAATTACAGGTATGCGGATTGCTAACAAAATCTTGTGAAACTACCGCAGCTTCGGTATAGCTTACGATGCCTTGGTACTCACCTTGTGACGCATCTTTAAACAACTTTTTAATTTCATCGTAAGTGGCCGCCTTATCTGTGCGTACGGTCAAATCGACTACCGAAACATCTACCGTAGGCACTCTAAACGCCATGCCTGTTAATTTTCCTTCCAGTGCAGGTATTACCTTAGTCACGGCTACGGCAGCTCCCGTAGTGGTAGGAATAATATTTGCCAAACCACTTCGTCCCAATCTGTAATTTTTCTTTGAAGGTTGGTCTACCGTGCTCTGTGTTGCGGTCACCGAATGCACCGTGGTCATCAAGCCTTCTACAATCCCCAAGTTATCATGTATGATTTTAGCCAAAGGTGCAAGACAATTGGTAGTACATGAGGCATTTGAAATGATAGTATCGCTTGCTTTTAATTCGTTGTGGTTCACCCCCATCACAAACATCGGAGCTGTTTTTGAAGGTGCCGAAATGACCACTTTTTTTGCTCCCGCGTCAATATGGGCTTGCGCCGATTCTTTTTCTTTAAAAATTCCTGTACAGTCTAGAACGATAGAGGCTTCCACCTGATCCCATTGTAAATTCTCGGGATTTCGTTCGTTGGTCACTCTAATGGAGCGTCCGTTTACTATTAGATCGCTATTCTTCACTTCTATGGTTCCTGGAAATCTACCGTGTACCGAATCGTATTCTAGCAAATAGGCCAAGTGGTCGATTTCTAACAAATCATTTACGGCCACTACTTCAACAGAAGGATTCTGTGAAGCGATTCTAAATGCCAATCTTCCTATTCTTCCAAAACCGTTTATTGCAATTTTTGTTTTCATATGTTTATGCCGAAACATCGGCTGTCATTTTTATTGTTATTATGTTTATACAGAAGTAATATCTGCTACCCGAATCAAATCTAAATCGATATGATTGTCTCCTTTAATACTTTCAGCAAAAGGTACTTGAACGATTTTATTATGCATAATTCCCACCATGATGTCACGTTTGCCGTCTAACAGTGCATCTACAGCACTCACACCCAACCTGCTAGCCAAAACCCTATCATAACAACTAGGCGAGCCACCTCGTTGTATATGGCCCAACACCGTAACTTTCACTTCGTATTCCTGTAAATTTTCACGTATATAGTCTGCCAAACCCAAAATATTCTTACCAATTTGGTCACCTTCAGCCACCACGACAATGCTCGACGATTTCCCTGCTTTCTTACTTCGCTTTAAAGAAGCAACCAACCGATCGCGTCCCATATCCTGTTCAGGAATCAGAATTTCTTCAGCTCCAGCACCAATTCCGGCATTTAAGGCAATATCGCCCGCATCACGACCCATCACTTCAACCAAAAACAGTCGATTGTGTGAGTTGGCGGTATCCCTAATTTTATCGATGGCTTCTACTACGGTATTCAACGCAGTGTCATAGCCAATGGTGAAATCGGTGCCATTGATATCATTATCTATGGTTCCTGGCATGCCCACAATCGGGAAATCATGTTCTTCATTAAAAACAATGGCTCCCGCAAAAGTTCCGTCACCTCCTATTGCTACAAGTGCATCAATATTTTCTTTTTGTAAGTTTTCATAGGCTTGCTGCCTGCCTTCTTTGGTTCGAAAACGTTGTGACCGTGCCGATTTCAGAAAGGTTCCACCACGATTGATGATGTTTTTTACAGAACGTGCATTGAGTGGCGTAAAGTCGCCTTCAATCAACCCTTCATATCCTCTATAAACTCCCACACACTCTAAGTTATGGTACGCACAGGAGCGCACGACGGCCCGAATGGCTGCATTCATGCCGGGAGCGTCACCCCCACTGGTGAGCACTGCTATTTTTTTTATGATTGGGTTCATATGCTGTAAAGCTAAAATTAAAATTCAAAAAAAAGGAGCATTAAACAAACTATAACTTTAAGAAATCTGGGGTCTGAACAAAAAATACGTGTAAATACGTATAGGAAATTTTAATCAATTGACTTAATTTAGCTATTGAATTAGTGAATTGCAACAGTGAATTCTTTTTGTGGGGATAAAAAGAGGTCCTGTAGCAACTATAAATTTACTAAGTTAGGTTTGTTATGAGCGTCTCAATTTTGGGACGCTTTTTTTTATCCCTTACCCAACCTATTTCTGAAGTACCATAACTTCTATAGAAGAATCGTTAAACACTTTATGTGTTTGCTTGCTGAAATCACCTTCCTTGGCGTAAAAGATATTTTCCACAAAGGTCTGCGGATTGATATCAATATATGGAAACCATGTACTCTGTACTTGCACCTGAATTTTATGTCCCTTTTTGAAGGTATGGTGTACGTCTTGCAGTTTTATGGTTACATCAGTCTTTTTATTAGGCACAAACGCTTCTGGTTTGCTAAAACTATTGCGGTAGCGGCCTCGAAGTACTTCACTGCGTACCATCATGTGGTAATTGCTCATTTTAAGATGGTCTTGGGTCTCTTCGGTGTTTTGTGCATCTGGAGGAAACACATCGATTACTTTCACTACCCAATCTGCATCGGTACCAGTAGTAGCCACCTTTAGTTTTGCCATGATGTCTCCAGCTAAAGTCATGTCTTCAGAAAGGACAGGTGTTTCAAAAACCAGCACATCGGGTCTTCTAGCAGCGAAACGCTGGTCGTCTGTCATGAACTTTCTTGGAGTGAACACCATTTTTATGTCTTCAGTGTACGGTACCGGTTTTTTTGGGTCGCTTACAAATTCTTCAAAGGTGTAGCTCTTTTCAGCGCGGTCATTAAGACGTTGGTCATTTTGCAGCCAAAATGTTTTCTTAGCCGTATTTTTCGGAGGCCATTCGGTATACTCTTTCCATTCTAAAGATCCAGAATCGAACATATAGGCTTCGGGTAATTTAGGTTTTCCGTTTCCGTCGCCTTTCAGAAAATGTTCAAAAAATTTGGTTTCAATGTCTTGTTGATAATTCACTGAAATGTCGTCCCCAAAATACACATTACCAATGGCCTGACGTTTCTTGGTTCGCGCCCAGTCGCCGTGGCTCCACGGACCAAAAACAACCGTATTATAATTGTTGCTATTTTCTTCAATCTTTTCGTAAGTTTCGAACGGACCGTAGAGGTCTTCCGCATCAAAGAGTCCGCCCACAACCATTACCGCAGGCTTAATATTTTTTAAATGTTGAATGATCCCTCTACGTTGCCAAAATTCGTCATAATCTGGATGCTCTTTCAACTGTTGCCAAAACACATTGTCTTCTTTGTAATATTCATCGAGGTTCGACAAGGGGCCCGCGTCTAGAAAGAATTGGTATTGGTCTTCGGTTCCCAAATCGGGAAAATCGTACCACGCTTCATTTGTGGGCTTTGTTTTTTCATATCCGAACACAGAAGTAGCCCTCCAATAGCTCAACAAATACGCTCCATTATGGTGAAAATCATCAAAGTAAAAATCGCCAATACACGCTTGGGGTGACGAAGCCTTCAGTGCCGGATGGGCATCGAGTAATGAATAGGTTGCATAAAAACCAGGATATGAAATACCCCACGTACCTACGTTACCGTTGTTGTTAGGTACGTTTTTCACCAACCAATCGATGGTATCGTAAGTATCACTAGCTTCATCAAACTGATCTCCAGTTTTATTGGGAATATAAGCTCGCATATTGTCATACGTCCCTTCACTCATCCATCGGCCACGAACATCTTGGTATACCACAATGTAGCCGTCTTTCATCATAAACTCATTGGGTGCAATTTTAGAAGCAAACTGATCTTCGCCATACGGCCTGCAACTATAGGGTGTTCGTTTTAGAAGCATCGGGTACGACTTAGAAGTATCTTTCGGACTATAAATAGCCGTAAAAAGTTTGGTACCATCACGCATGGTGATATAGGTTTCAGTTTTATTGTAATTGTCTTTAACATAGGTTTCCTCCTGCGCACAAGCAACTGCAATTACAAAAAGCGCAATAAATACTGATAGTTTATGTACCATAATTTCTTTTATTTAGGTTCTTCGCCTTTAAAGTTTTTCACTCCTTCTTGCAACCAATACAAATACTCATCTGCGTCTGGCGTATACCCTACAGGTTTATTCAGCAAGTTATAATCGGCGTCCATCAAGATGTAGTAAGGTTGTGAGTTATTCTGAAAGTTTACTGTTTGAAAGGTAGCCCATTTATCACCCACTGTTTTAATGGGTTTGGTGTCTCCGGAAGGCTTTAAAAAATTGAAACGATCTTCTTTAGGTAATTCTTTTCTGTCGTCTACGTATAATGAAATAAGCACGTATTCTTCGTTTATCGTACTGAAGATATCTTCCCTACTCCAAACTTGCTCTTCCATTTTACGGCAGTTTACACAGGCCCAACCCGTAAAATCGACCATAATTGGTTTTCCTGACGCTTTAGCAGCAGCAACACCTTCATCAAAGTCTTTGTAGGCTTCTAACCCTAGCGGTGCCTCTGTGTCTTTATCGTATAAGCTATAAAACAACGGGGGAGGGAAACCACTTAATAGCTTTAAGTTGGCGTAGCTAGAATTGGTAAGTCCAGGAATTAAGTATAACATAAAAGCAAACGACAATACCCCAACTAGTATATTCCCCATGGGAGGTCTTCGCTTTGGACCATCGTGCGGAAAACGTATCAATCCGAATAAATACAATACCATACCGAGGGCACACAATATCCAAATAGCAATAAATATTTCACGCTTTAGCAATCCCCAATGCTCTACCAAGTCTGCATTCGATAAAAATTTGAACGCCAAGCCCAATTCAATAAAACCTAAAACCACTTTCACCGTATTTAGCCAACCACCACTTCTGGGCAATGAATTCAACCAATTTGGGAACAAAGCAAATAGTGCGAAAGGCAAGGCCAAGGCCAAGCCAAAACCACTCATCCCCATAGTTAACTGCCATGCGCCGCCGTCGCTAGTGAGTGAACCTCCCAAGAGAGACCCTAATATCGGACCCGTACATGAAAACGAAACGATGGCAAGCGTGAGGGCCATAAAGAAAATACCTACGAAACCTCCAATACTATTCGCTTTACTGTCCATTTTAGCACTCCAAGCCTGTGGTAACGTAATCTCATAATAGCCAAAGAACGAAAATGCGAAAACGACGAAAATGACGAAGAAGATAATATTCAGTGTTACATTGGTTGAAATGTTATTTAAAATTTCAGGGTCTAATGAATCTAACAGGTGAAAAGGAATGCTCAACAATACGTAGATTAAAAAGATAAACAAACCGTAAAGTACGGCATTGGCTAACCCGTTTTGCCGATTTTTAGCACTTTTGGTAAAAAAGGAAACCGTAAGCGGAATCATTGGAAAGACACAAGGAGTTAGCAAAGCGATGAGACCGCCAACAAAACCGAGTAAGAAAATAGTCAGAAAACTTTTTTCTGAACTTTCGCTCTCATCTTTAAACACATCAGTACCCTTCACATCGATGGTAAGTGCAGCCGACTTCTCTAAATCTTCTTCGGTAATTTCGGCATTCGATTTTTGGGCGGTTCCAGAAGCTAGATCTAGCTCAAAGGTCTTCGTATCTGGCGGAAGGCATTTTTCATCGTCACACACAGAATAATATACCTCTACAATAATCTTTAAACCGTCCGGATTTACAACTTTGATAGGCTGTATAAACATCGCCTTATCTTCAAAGTACTTCACATCAATCTCAAAGACGGGATCGAATAAAACCGGAACGTCTGGTTCTTGGGTTTCACCAACCAACATATAGGTTTCTGGGGTGTTGTTATAAGTGATTTCGGTACGGATAGGGCCTTCAAACTCCTCACCAAATTGGGTTTGGCTATACAAGTGCCAGCCCTCATCGATGGTAGCCTGCAGTAAAACATTATATTCTGTATCTGATTGTTTGTCGAGGCTGACCTTCCATTTAACGGGATCAAATATACCGTCGTCCTGAGCCAAAAGAGTGGTAAACGAAAATAGTAAAAAAACAGTGGTGATTAAAAAATGCTTCATTGTTCGGTTGTTATTTTAAGTAGCTGCGTCGTGCTTTTAGTTATTCTGAAACGTTCATCGGCACGATATCCGATTACCCACACAATTTTATTGTTGCTACAGAGTATCCAGACTTTTTGTTTGGCTACCAAAGATAACTTTTCATCTTTAAAAAACTTGCTGAGTTTCTTTTTTCCTTGCATTCCAAAGGGCTGAAATACATCCCCTTTTTGCCATTTCCGAAGTGTAAGTGGGTAGGTGAGTAAATCTGCATCTACGTAGACCGTACTGTTTTCAATATTCCCTATTTTCTTGGTAGGAATAAAACGTAGATGGATGGGATTGTTGATTTCTTTTTCGTTTTTTTTTATAAAAAATTCCTGTTGGGTTACATTTTCGGCAATTTCAGTGAGTAAAAGCTCATTTCTGTTCCGAAGAAGACGATGCGTAGTCGATAAAACTTCCTTTCCTGATTGTGCATGTAACAGACCAAAAATATCGTCCCAAGCGGTAAATCCGAATGGATATAACAATTCATACAAAAGCATCCTGTTATTCGGTAATTCTGAAATTTTATCGACATCAATACGATACCCCTCAGGTATTTCTGTAACTACCAAATTATAAATCAGCGCCATATAATCATCAATCAATGCTTGGCTGTTCTGCAAGTACTGCTGCGTTTTCTGAAAATTCTGAAGGGTTTGTTCTGAAACTTCCTTGAACTTTGGCAGCACTTCTAACCGCAACTTATTACGCAAATAGGCTGTTTTTGCATTGCTGCTATCTTCTCGCCAATACAATTGTTGCTTTTTAGCATAGCGTTCAATTTCTTCTCTTGAAAAAGCTAACATAGGTCGAACAACAGCTTCATTTTGTTCTGGAATACCTGTCAACCCCCTTAAACCAGTTCCCCTTGAGAGATTGATAAAGAATGTTTCCATGGCATCATCGGCATGATGGGCTGTTATTACATAATCATATTCATGTTCTCGTCGCAATTCATCAAACCAAGCATATCGTAATTCTCGAGCCGCCATTTGGGTTGAAAGCTTATGTTCTTCAGCAATTTTTTGGGTATCGAATTTTTCCAAATAAAAAGAAACCCCAAGCTTTTCAGCTAACTTTTCAACAAAAAGGGCATCTTCATCGCTTTCAGTTCCGCGCAGCGAAAAATTACAATGTGCCAATGCAATCGTATATTCTAGTTTTTTCAGCACATACGTAAGCACCACACTGTCTAGCCCACCGCTACAAGCAATGAGCAGTTTTGCATCTTTTATAAAGGGAAAATGCATTTCGAGATGTGTTTTAAAGGAAGTTTCCATAGTGCTAGATAGCGCCAGCTAAAATACCTAAAACCACAGCAATACCAAAGCTTAACATAGTACCAATAAGCACGTATTCGGTTTTAAGGGTGTCGGTATCTTTATAACGCAACACCGATTTTGCAGCAATCAAGAACCCTACGGCCTGGTATTGGCCAATTAGGATAAAGGTTAACGCCAAGGTGCGCTCTAGAATACCGATGAGTTTGCCCGCATTGGGTAGCTCGTCTGCGCCGTCTAAAATTTCGGCTTTTTCTCGTGCTGCAATGGCTACATCAATCTGTGATGACCGAAACACTTCTTTAATAATGATGTTTGCAGGTTTTAAGCAACACAAATAAGCGATGGCGATGGCAATTTGCGTTGTAGAAAATGGGTTTTCCCACAAAGGTGCCAGTCCGTGATGTTTAGAAAAAACCCACGAAACTCCTACTAGTACAGCCAAATGTAAGAGCTGGTCTGCAAAAAAGGCGTATTTCCAAAATGATTTATGTGCAGTAACTTTTGCTTTAAAGCCGTCGATGATATAATGCAAGATCGCGATAATGCCGGCGCCCACGAAAAATTCAATCTGAAAAGAAAGCAGCCAAGAACACACAAAAACAATGAGGATATGTAAAGGCAGCAACCTACTTTTAAAACCCAATTTGTTTTTTTGGTATGCCATGGCACTGGTCTGAAAAAAGTAATCTGCCAGTACGTGGGCCAAAAATTGAAGTAACAAAAATTGTTCAAATGGCATGTTTATGAGTTTAAGGATTCATGAAAATAGGTGACCGCTGTTTCTATCGCATTCCAGCCAACGTTGGTGGAGTGTCTATTCACAACAGACTGGTCTATGCCGAGTTTTTTTGAAATAGCTTCTTCGTTGTGTCCTAATAACTTAAGGTACACCACTTCGCATTGTCGCTGCGTAGCTTTGGTAAATAGTACGTCTAACAACTCCAACATGGCCGTCCACTTTTTGTTCATTGCTTCATCTTTTGAAGCAAAAAACAGGGTGTTTTTTATAACAATTCGCTCTTTATCGTGGGTAGATTTGGTATTTATGGTTCGTCCCGAAAGATAAATAGCCTCCCCGTCTACAATCCCTTTTTCGGGTTGATAACGTTCTAGGGGCCCATACCCTATGGCCAAACGGATACCGTACTCTTTAAATAATTTTGCACGATGTTTATGTGCTTTAAGGGTTTCTGCGGAAATAGGAATGGTTTTCACAAAACTCTTCATCGCCAAGCACAATTGGAGTGCCCGTCCTGTTTCAGGAACAACACATTCTATATAATCACCTTTTAGAACACGCCCAAATACATTAAAATGTTGCTTCAAATCTGCCAAGAGCTTCGCCAATTGCTTTTCTAGCTCACTTTTATCCTGGGCTGTTAAGCTGCTTGATGAAATTATATCTCCTGAAATAACCGAATAGTTCATGGATTCATTTTTTACAAATATACAAATTTATGTTGTCTAGAGTACATAAAGTATATTTATGTTGTCTAGAGCGCATAAAATTCGTTTATGTTGTCTAGAGTACATAAGTACAAATACCCATTATAAAAAACCGCGGCTTCGATACAATTTCGATACATATCGAAATCACTCAGCCGCTAAATATCATTCCCCAAAGTTACTCTAACACGCTACGCATGGCTTTCGCTTTTAGGAGGCATTCTTCGTATTCAGACTCTACTACCGATTTTGCCGTAATGGCACCGCCTACCGAAAAACTAACATATTTTTTGGCTTCATTGTAAAGAATACTACGTATCACCACGTTAAAATCGAAGTCTCCAGAAGGTGTAAAATAACCTACTGCACCACTATATACGCCTCTTTTGGTGTCTTCAAGTGCTTCAATAATTTTCATGGCGCTCACCTTGGGAGCTCCCGTCATACTGCCCATGGGATAGGTATTTCTAATGATTTGCACAGGTGAGAACTCAGGGTCTGCTTCGCACCGAATGGTAGAGATCATTTGGTGCACTTGGTCGAAGGTGTATATTTTACAGAGTTCTTCTACTTGAACCGTTCCTTTTTGGGCAATACGCGATAAATCATTACGCACCAAATCTGTAATCATGATATTTTCGCTACGCTCTTTGGGGTCGTTGGCTAATTGTTCTACCATATTAGCATCTTCCAAGGCATCATCAAGACGTTTGGCCGTACCTTTAATGGGTTGTGAAACAATAGTATTTCCTGCTTTTTGGAGGTAGCGCTCGGGAGAGGCCGACAATACATACTGATGGTCTAACTTTAAGAAGGTGGCAAACGGGGGTCTGGAAATAGTATTTAAGGCTTCAAAAACAGCCAACGGATGGATGCTGGTGTCTTCGGCATAAAATTCTTGGCAAAAATTGGCTTCATAAATATCGCCCCGTTCAATATGGTGTAACATTTCCGTTACTTTTTCTGCGTAACTATCTTTAGAGGTGCGCAATTTTATTTTAATGGGGTCAGGGGTGGTAGCTTCGGAAAGTGGCGTATTCTGAATGTCTTGCCAATCACTTTCACATTCATCAGAAACCATATTCAGATAGCGCATTTCCACATTATCTTCAGAAAAAAGAAAGATTTTCTTCGGTTGAAAAAAATACAAATCCGGAAATTCGAGTCCGTCAAAATTCTTAGAGCTCAACCGTTCCACATCGTTTTTTAGGTCGTAGCTCAAATAGCCAAACAGCCAATCGTTGGTCACCGTTTGGTATTCATCTAACTTTTCAAAAGCACGATAGACATCGGTCTTTATCGCGGTAAAGGCATCTACAGCTAAAATCGCCTGATATTTTGAATGTTTTTGAAAGTGCGCATTGCTATCTAACCAAGCTACTTCTTCAAATTGACTGGCCCATATAAGCATTTGTTGCTTTAATTGAGGAGTTAACTTACAAGATTTATAGATTTTTGAGCGCATATGGAGTGGAAAGATATTGAAAACAAAAAACCATTCCTAACAAATAGAAATGGTTTTTATGTTCAGTATACGATGTTTTTTTAAACGTGCAAAGGTCTATTTGCCGTTGCAGCCAAAGCCGCTTCTTTCACAGCTTCTGCATAGGTTGGGTGTGCGTGGCTTATTCTGGCAATATCTTCTGCGCTCGCACGGAACTCCATCGCTACTACCATTTCTGCAATAAGGTCTGCAACTCGGGCTCCTACCATGTGTACGCCCAGTACCTCATCTGTTTTAGCATCGCTCAATATTTTGACGAAACCATCGGTATCACCACTTGCACGGCTACGGCCTAAAGCACGCATGGGGAATTGCCCCGATTTATAATCTACCTTCGCTTCTTTTAAAGCTTCTTCGGTTTGCCCTACGCTCGCAACTTCTGGCCACGTATAAACCACCCCAGGAATCAGGTTATAATCGATATGTGGCTTTTGGCCCGCTAAAATTTCAGCAACCAACACGCCTTCCTCTTCCGCTTTATGAGCTAGCATGGCACCGCGAATTACATCGCCAATGGCATATATATTTTTCACATTGGTCTGAAGATGGTCGTTCACATCTATTTGTCCGCGCTCATTAACTTTCACACCAGCATTTTCCGCTTTTAGTCCGTCAGTATAAGGTCTTCGGCCTACAGAAACCAAGCAATAATCACCCGTAAAGGTTACTTCTTTATCCTTTTTATCGGTCGCGGTTACTGTGATTTCATCTCCATTTCGTTCTACTGCGGAAACTTTATGCGAAACGTAAAATTTCACCCCTTGTTTTTTCATCACTTTCATGAGTTCTTTACTCTGGGCGCCATCCATCGTTGGGATAATACGATCCATATACTCTACTACGGAAACATCGGCACCTAGGCGCTTGTACACTTGGCCAAGTTCGAGACCAATCACTCCGCCACCAATCACGATCATGTGTTTTGGCACTTCCGAAAGGCTCAAGGCCTCGGTTGATGTGATGATGCGTTCTTTGTCGATTGAAATAAACGGCAAGGTAGCGGGCTTGCTACCGGTAGCAATGATAGTATTTGTTGCTTCAATGGTTTCGGTTTTATCTCCTTCGATGGTAATATGTGTGGCATCTTTAAACGAGCCCATACCGGTAAATACGTCGATTTTATTTTTGTTCATCAAAAAATCGATGCCTTTGGTGGTTTGGTCTACCACTCCGGCTTTGCGTTCGATCATTTTCTGGAAATTCAATTTCACCTCACCTGGAATGTCAATTCCGTGCTCTTCAAAGTGCTCCATGGCATCTTCGTAGTGATGTGACGAATCTAGCAACGCTTTACTCGGGATACAACCCACATTTAAGCAGGTACCCCCTAAGGTGTTGTACTTCTCGATTATTGCGGTTTTCATACCCAATTGGGCACAACGAATTGCGGCCACATAGCCTCCAGGACCCGAACCGATTATGGCAACATCATATTTTGACATAGTGTGTGTTTTTGAATGCGAGTGCAAAGGTACAATACACTTCTCCGATTTAAAAGTTTAGGGTTTAAAAGTTTGAGGGATATTGCACTTCGACGGCACTTCGACTGCGCTCATTGTAACAGCTCAGTGTGACAGGTGATGGGTGCTGGAAGTTGGATGCTGGAAGCTGGATGCTGGATGCTGGGTGATTGAAGTTGGAAGCTTGCCCGTACCGAACGGAATTTGGGCGGGTTGGATGATGGGATGTGAAAAAAGTTGCTGGGTGCTGGATGCTGGAAGTTGGATGCTGGATGCTGGATGATGGAAGTTGGAAGCTTGCCCGTAACGAACGTACGTTCGGGCGGGTTGGGTGATGGGATGTGAAAAAAGTTGCTGGGTGATGGATGCTGGATGATGGAAGATGGATGCTGCACTTCGACTGCGCTCAGTGTGACAGCTCAGTGTGACAGGTGATGGGTGCTGGAAGTTGGAAGTAGTGAAAGGTAAAAAGCGAAAGTAGATGAGTTATCTCACTAGCTTTCCATTCCTGGGAAGGCTAACATTTGTCCCATACCCACAGTAAACAGCCAATTTCCGTAGAGGGCGTGCTCAATGGTTACCAACGTCGTACTCTTAAATTTAAGATAAGTAATCCCAAACAGGAGTCCGCCCAAAAACGTAAGCACCAACACCAAGGTATTTCTAAAAAATAAATGTGCTAAAGAAAATACAATGGCGTTCATAAAAACCATAAGGCGTTTGTTATTAAACAAATCTGTATATCGTTCAAAAAAGAAGGTACGATAAATAAGTTCTTGCGGCCATACCGAAAGCAGCGTATAAACAAGCACAATTCCCAAAAATAGAAGCAAGTTGGTACGTGGTACGAAAAACAGTGCCTCTTTGTCTACCAAATAGACATAGGTTGTATTTAATACAATGATACACAAAAATAGCAAGACAGTTCGTTTCCAGAATAGTGCCCACGGGATATCTTTCTTAATTTGAAAGCGAATGTTTTCGTTACGGAGCAATACTATAACCACATATACAAATCCGATGAGTACAAGTCCGACCTTTGCCCAGGTATTATAAGGTATTGCCAAACTGATGGGCAACAACATAAAGAGTATGAAAAATTCGATAATACGGTATCGGGCAGAAGTTGGCATCTAGCTAAGATACTTAAATTGGGATGGTATTACCGAAGAAACCGTTTGAAACACCAATTTAAATTTGAAGCTATCACAAGGATTACAACCTAATTTCAAGAAATTAAACCGCTCCTTATTTCAACTATAGTGAAACTGCGAGCGGTTTTTACCAAATTCTGCGTAGTAGGTAAGTGTATTATTCTTTGTTTTTAAACAGGCTTTTTATTTCAGCCAGTTCTTTCTTTAATTGTGCGATTTCAGTTTTTTGGTTTTCGATTTGTTCGTGGGCTTCGATGGTATAAATAAAAAGTTCTTCTATTTTTTCTAGGTTGGTCACAGCAACTTCAGAAAGGTTGATGTTCATATCATTTTCCTTCACTTCTTTAAAAGACTTCACCCCTGGGAGATGGCCGTTATTTTGGATAAATTCTTTTGCTTCGGGTAGCGGAAGGAATTGATATTCAGGGTTTATTTCAGAATAGGCATCAAAATACTTTTCAAAAACATAATCTGGATAGGTAGTGGTATCGGTAATTATATCACCATTCACGTTAATATTTCCAACAACAGACATGACCGTAGTTCCTGTTAAATCAATTTCTACCACACTTGTACCTGCGCCCAAAAACCGAAAAGAGTCGTCGGCATCGTTATATTGTAAGCCAAAGTTTGAAAACCCCGTAGAATGCGCAAATACCATTCTATTCGCATTCGAAATTCCTGAATCAAACATGTAGAACATCGCAGGCGGAGTACCAGAAGTAGCCGGAAAGGTAATGCTGGTCTGGTCACTTACAAAGGCAATATCGTCACCAGCATTTGCAAGATTAACAATGGTTCCCGTTCGTGACCAATAAGAGGGTGAAGGGGCATCTATCCAACTCATATTACCTGCCCCATCTGTTTGCATAATTTGATTGGCTGTACCTCTTGAAGCTGGAAAAGTATAGGTATCTCCTACAACTGTACCAACGGCAAGATTTCCTAGAAAATACCCCGCATAACTTCCAGCTTTCAGCACTTCAGAATATACGCCATAATGGAAGCCACCCGCGTTCGAATCAATGGAATTATATGAACCGTACTTAATGCCCGTTCCAGCACCATTAATTGAAGTATAATTTCCATATTGAGTGCCATTTCCAGAATTTGTTATTAGCAACCGTTCGCCATACATATCGCCAGAACCATTGCCACCGAGCTGTGTAAACGTGCCATATTTTGTGCCGCTGCCATTTCCTCCTAGTAAATTATACACACCGTATTTTGAACCACTACCATTGCCATTAACAGCCGAAAAAACACCCATATGAGTTCCATTCCCGGAACTGTAAAACTCACTAAAAAGTCCGTATTGCGCGTTTGAAGTTGCATTGTTTAAAAAATAGTTTTTCAATCCGTATTGTGTGCCACTACCAGTTCCTGTAAAGCGATTATTAACCCCTAGATGGATTCCAGCACCATTTCCGGATAATTGGTTGTCTACACCCGTATGATCTCCGTCGTTAGTGTTTGTTATTGCATTGTATGTTGCTGTTTGATTACCAGTACCAGCTCCTTCCAATCTCGCCCAATTTCCATAATGCGTTCCGCTACCAGTACCTCTCAATACATTATAAGAACCATAATGCAAACCGTTACCACTATTGTCAATTACGTTGATAGTACCCAATTGAGCTCCGCTCCCAGAACCCGACAATTGTATCTCAGTCCCATTATGGGTTCCAGTTCCTGAACCCTCTAATCTAATAAATTCTCCGTAGTGCGTGTTGTTTCCAGTGTTAGCTATGGCAACTCTATTTCCTATCTGAATACCTGTTCCTGCTCCTTCCAATCTTGTCCAATTTCCGAAGTGTGTTCCGCTGCCCGTGCCGCTTAGTGTTGAATACGTACCATAGTGCAAACCGTTTCCGGAATTAATCATCTCATTCACCAAGCCATAGTGATTGCCTGATCCTGATCCTAGAAATCGATTTCTACTTCCCATTCGGTCGTTTGCATTATTGCCTTCAAATAGGCTGTATACCCCTGTTTTAGATCCGTTTGAAAGGGCTCCAAACTGATTTACAACACCAGTTTTTTCTCCTGTATTAGTTCCGCCTAGAAAATTATTGATCGCCGTATGTACTCCAGTGCCAGAATTATTAATACTGGTTGAAACTCCAAACTGGTTTCCTGAACCAGAGCCTAAAAGAACAGTATTGATGCCTCGATGCAGACCCGTACCATTACCACTAAGTTGGTTTAAAACTGCAGTGTGTTGACCATTACCGGTATTAGTTATGTTATTGTAGGTCCCCACCTGTGAGCCTGAACCACTACCTGACAAAGCGTTTAATACTCCTTGATGACTACCAGATCCTGAATTAGATATGTTGTTAAAAGTACCGCGACGTATGGCATTATCTGTTCCGCTTAAAACCACATTCACTCCTCCTTGAGCTACATCACTCTCAATATCTAATGGAAAATCTGCCGTACTCTTACCTATTGCCACATTTCCCATAGTAAACTGATCGTCATTGATATCGTCTGGAGCATTTGTTGAACCTTCTTCATAAAAATCGTGATCTCCTGCGCTGGAGGAAGTTGATAAACGTTCCCATACAGTTCCGTTAAAATAATAATATCCCGCGCCAGTTCCTCCAACAGTTGCTACATTGGTATTGTATATAAGCAACCCTGTAGCAGCCGTATTCACTCCGTCGAGCATCGTATCTGAAACATCAGCTAGTGAAACTTGGGGAATCAAAATGCCTTTGTCTGTGGCTTCAATATCCAAAACAGCCGAAGCATCTGGAGTAATAGTACCGATACCTACTTGTGCGTGTACTTTTGAAAAGATAAAAAGGCTAAAAAGTGCAGCTAACAATATTTTTTTCATGGGTGCTGGAATTAAGTAACTAAGACATTACTAAACTGCTCCTTTTATTTATAAAACACCCTAACCTTATGGGTTAGGATTTAAAAAATAAAGTTTAAATAATTAGTTTTCAGTTGTTTATAATTTCTACTGAAATACTAAAATGATTAAAAAAGTTGCCGTTGATTTGTTGGTTTCTAAAGTAGATTAAATAGATTCTAGCACATATTGGAATGCTTCTTTTCTATTATTCACGCCTAATTTACTATAGGCATTCCGAAGGTGAAATTTTACCGTGCTAACGGTAACAAACAATTCTTCTGCAATGGTGGCATTGGTCTTTCCGGAGACACATAACTTAAAGGTTTCGAATTCCCGTTCGGTAAGCGGGGTGTGAAGTTTATGGTTTAACTCGTCCATGTTTAATGCTACGGAAAGTTCTGACGGACTGCTGTGCAGTTCCATAAAACGTTTTTGCAACGCTTCTACCTGAAGGCTCTGCGCTTCCCGTTCGGCCTTTATTTTCTTATTTCTTGTGTAAAATAGCAAAATCAGAATTCCTATCACAGCCAAACTGCTCACAATGATGATTATCAATTCATTTTTTGCCTTTGCAAGTTTGGCACTGTTCAACTCACTTTCAAACGTAAGCTGTTGTATTTCTTTTTCCTTTTTGGCAGTTTCATATTTCGTTTCCAAATCGGCAACGCGGGCTTTCACCTCAACATTACCCAAAGAATCTGAAAGCGCTATGGAGGCGTTTCGGTAGTCTAAGGCTTCAGCTGTCTTTCCTTCTTCTAAAGCAATTTTATACAGAATATCATACGCTTTTTGCTCGCTATTGGCATAACCGTTTTCTGTAGCTCTTACCAACGCCGCTTGTGCGTAATTTTTTGCATTCGCCAATTGTTTTTGTTCTAGTTTTACGGTGGCCATTGCAATCAATGTAGTGATGTGTTCTTCTTGTTCTCCTAAGGTTTTGGCATAATTATGCGCTTCTTTATAATGTGCATATGCACTGTCTAGCTTTTTTTGTTTTAAAAAGATCTTTCCCAAATTACTTTCGGCATAAACCAACATGGTAGGATTCTCAAGGTCTTTGAAAAACGTTCGCGCCTTGTTTAAGTGGTCTATACCGTTATCGAATTGATTTAAGTTATTATACACCATCGCCAATCGTAAATGGTTCAATGCAATATCTGTAGTGTCTTGAATAACTTCAGACAATTCCAAACTCTTTTTGGTGGTTTCCAGCGCCTTGTCTATTTGCCCTAATTGATAGTACACTCCGCCCAAATTTCCATAGGTTTTACTCAATACATCATTTAGCTTGGGGTCGTCTTTTCCTTCAGCTAACTTCATCACTTTTTGGAAGGCATTTAAGGAAGCTTCATATTCTGCTTTCCCCATAAAAACTAAGCCACGCGTATTGTTGACCATCGCTAATAGAAAATCTAATTTGGTATTGTGGGCAATTTTTTCAGCCTTTTTTAAATACCAAAATGAAGAATCGGCATGGTTTACTTGTCCGTATGCTATTCCTAAATTCAGGTAATAATGCCCTTGTAAAGAATCTTTGGCCTGTTCTAAACGCCCCTCGAAAGAAAGTAGATTGTCTATACCTTCCCTGGGATTTTCAGTAATCATAAAGTCGGTTAGAAGCTGCTCTAATTGTTCATTTGCAGTTTGACCACTTCCTGAAAACGTGACGAGCACAAGGAACGTAATTCGCAGTAAATTTTTAAAATTGACAGTGGGTAGTTTGCAACTCATGGAATGTTAATTACAACGCAAAATCTTTTTAAAGGTACCAAAAAAGTTTAGTTTAAATACAGATCTCACAAACTATAGACCGATGTATTACAGCGCTTAACGAATTATAATCATTTACAATGCAATCGCTTTTGTATTTTTCACCTCTTTGATACTAAATGAACTCGTGGTACTTCCAATATGCTCGATGGGGGTGAGCTTATTCACCATAAAAGTTCTAAAATGGTTGATATCACGCACAAGCACTTTCAGCAGGTAATCATAATCGCCACTCACGTGAAAGCACTCCAAAACTTCGGGTAATTGTAACACTGCGTTTTCAAATTTCGAAATATGTGCTTCAGCATGCTTAACTAGTTTGATGTGGCAAAATACCGTAAAACCCACTTTTAGCTTCTCCGTATCCAGCAATGCAACATATTGTTGAATGATTCCATTGCGTTCTAACTTCTTAATCCGTTCGTAAACCGCCGTAACCGAAAGGTTCAGCTTCAGGGAGAGTTGCTTATTGGTCTGCTTTGCATCTTGTTGAAGGTAGTTCAGCAATTGGGTGTCTATACGATCTAAATTCATTTTTGAAAAATTTTCTGAAAGATACGGAAAAGCACACGCTATTTAGACTTTTATTCACAATTCAGATATATTAAGAGACATATAAACTGAACAATGGACAGTCTATTGACAATCATTCTAAACATAGCTACTTTTGATTTAAATATAACTTTCTATGGCAACTAAAAATTTCAAACCAGCAAATAGCATTCAGGATCTTCAATACTTTGGAGAATTTGGAGGGGTGAATCCATCTATTTCAGACTCGTCTACCTACACCTTCCTTTCTGCCAAAACCATGTTCGACACCTTTGAAGGGAACGCAGAAGGTTGTTACCTCTATTCCCGTCACTCAACGCCATCTAATCTTTATTTAGGAGAAGCCTTAGCGGCCATGGAAGGTACCGAAACTGCAAATGTGGCAGCTAGTGGGATGGGAGCCATAACCCCCACGATCTTACAATTTTGTCAGGCTGGTGACCATATTGTATCCAGCAGAACGATTTACGGTGGGACTTATGCTTTTCTAAAAAACTTTACACCACGCCTTGGCATTGAAACTTCATTTGTAGACATAACCAAGTTAGATGTGGTTGAAGCTGCCATTACTCCTGAAACTAAAATCATTTTTTGCGAATGTGTGAGCAACCCATTACTGGAGATAGCCGATATTGAAGGATTGGCAAGATTGGCTAAAAAACACAAGCTGCAATTGTTGGTAGACAACACCTTCTCTCCATTATCGATGTCGCCCGCAAAGTTGGGTGCCGATGTGGTGATGCATAGTTTAACCAAATTTATTAACGGAAGCAGTGACACCATGGGAGGCGTTGTTTGCGGGACTCAAGAATTGATAGACACCCTACGAAATGTGAATGACGGAGCCTGTATGTTACTGGGCGCTGCTATGGATAGTTTGCGTGCTGCTTCTATTCTGAAAAATTTACGGACGCTACATATCAGGATGCAACAACACAGTAAGAATGCCCAATTTTTGGCAGAAAAATTTGAAGCTGATGGTTTGCGAACTGTATATCCCGGACTTAAAAGCCATCCTGGGCACGAATTGATGAAGCGCCAAATGAATGAACAGTATGGTTTTGGCGGAATGCTCACCATTGACGTAGGCTCATTAGACAAAGCCAACGAGTTGATGGAGTTGATGCAAGAACGGAATTTAGGATATTTGGCCGTAAGCCTCGGGTTTTATAAAACATTGTTCAGCGCCCCTGGTACCTCAACCTCTTCGGAAATACCCGAAGACGAACAAAAGGAAATGGGACTGACAGATGGACTGATTCGATTCTCCATAGGATTGGATGCCGATATTGAGCGTACCTATAAAATGATGCGACAATGTATGGTTGAAGTGGGGGTTTTGTAGATTATTATTGTTTTAGCAGGGCTTTTATAGATTTAATTTCTTTTTTAAGCGCGTCAATTTCACTTTGCTGAGTTTCAATTACAGCCTGCTGTTCTTTAATGGCTTTGATTGCTATAACCGATAATCCATCATAACTAATTCCTAAATTTCCATGTTCATCTGTTGATACGATCTCAGGAAAATGAGACTGTACCTCTTGTGCCATAGCACCCAACACTTTTTTTTCAGAATTATGCTGACTAATATAATGATATCGATAAAGGTTGATATCCTGAAGCTTATTGGAAACATTCGGTAACGACTCAATGTTTTTTTTAAGTCGTCTGTCTGATGTAATAACATAATTACCTGTGGCCCCTTCAACATAAGCGCGTCTAACTCCATTTTCAGCAAAAGAAAAATGAATTCCCGAATGGTAAATCTTCCAAATGTCGGTACTCGTTGAGCTTTCAAACGCCATCCCTCCCGAAGTACCCGAACCTAAAGTTGACTGTTTTAGATGAATATCTACCAGCGGACTTCCTTCTCTTACGCCAATTCTATCGGTTCCAGCATCTACAAAAAACATGTCGGTTTGACCATCACTTTCAACACGGAAATTTCTATCTAAACCTTGTTCATTGAAAACAAATTGAGTGTTCGCATCCAGATCTACCGAAATAGCTCCATTTTCAGCAACATAAAATCGTCCATCATTCCCATCATCAAAAATAGCTGCTAAGACAGTCGCCGTGGTAGTACCGTCACGCCAAATCATATCTGTTCCCACGTTTGTATTGCCTGCATTGTCTATTTCAAATATATCGAAACCAGTATCTTCAATTATAAAGTTTCCAGAAGCACCGAGATTAAATCTCAGGTCTGATGCCCCCAAAAGGATGCTCGTATCTTGTGATAACGTTCCTCCTAGTTCAATATCGGTTCCATTTAAATTGAGTCCATTTCTGGCACCGAGTACGGGTACAAAACTATCGGTATCTACCCATGATAAGTTTCCGGAACCATCGGTTTGAATAACTTGATTTGCCGCACCCCTTGATGCGGGTAATGTATATGTATTAACAGCGTTAGTTCCAATTGCAACAGCTCCTCTAAAGTACCCTGCAAAGCTTCCTACCTTGGTAACTTCCGAGCGGATACCGTAGTGCGTCCCTCCAGCAGATGCATTTACAATAATATCTACACCCGTCTTATCTCCTGAGCCATTACCAGACAACTGACTCGAAAATCCTCTGTGATCGCCATTTCCTGAATTATTAATTAGAGTTATCGTACCAACTTGTGCTCCGCTACCCGTACCGCCAATGGTATTTACCATACCATAATGAATGCCGGTTCCTGTTCCAAACAAACTATTAAATACACCGAAGTGGTTGGCATCGCCACTATTGCCAATTAAATGATATGCACCATACTGAAACCCAGTTCCAGTACCCGACAATTCGGAATAGGTACCATAATGTTGGCCTGAACCACTTCCTGAGAGCTCTGCAAACATTCCATAATGAATTCCGTTGCCAGAATTTGTGATATCATTTTTAACAGCATACTGCACTCCACCCCCGCTCCCGGTTAATTGGTTTTCTATTCCAAGTTTTTGGCCTGTCCCAGATCCTGACAAACTCGAACGCACTCCGTAGTGATCACCATTTCCTGAATTTGAAATAGAATTATTAATTGCAAAATAATCTCCATCGCCACTACCAAACATTGCAGAAGAGACTCCAATTTGATTCGCATCATTACTGCTTGAAATACTATTGGCGAGTCCGTTCTGTATACCCGTACCCGTTCCGTTCATTATATTTCGCATACCGTAATGTAATCCACTACCGTTACCAGTAAGCTCATTATATATACCATAGTGAACATTATCGCCCGTATTTGATAAGCGATTAAAAATGCCATATTGTGGTCCCGTCCCGGCCCCAGACAATCTATTTTCAACACCATAGTGAAAACCACTGCCAGAGCTTGACAGTTCATTAAGTACCCCGTAGTGGGTTCCTGTTCCTGAACCAAAAATCAGATTGTTTATACCTTGATGCACACCAGAACCCGACCCTAACAAGGTATTAAGCACCCCAAAATGTTCTCCATTTCCAGAATTATTGACATAATTATAGGTACCGCGCATATCTCCAGTACCAGCGCCTGATAGTAAATTGTAAATGCCGTTATGCGCTCCACTTCCTACTCCAGAAAGTAAGTTATATGTTCCAAAGTGAAAACCATTACCTGAGTTAGTGATGGTAGTATAAACTCCCCTACGTTCTGCTCCGTCGGTTCCCATTAGTTGAAGATTTACACCTCGCTCAGATATGTCGCTTTCAATATCCAAAGGATAATCTGCCGTTGTTTTACCTATGGCCACGTTTCCTTGTGTATATATTTCATCGGTAATAGCATCTGGCGGAGTCGTTGTTCCTACTTCAAACCAATCTGCATCTGCACTTGAGTTGGAAGAAGTGGTGAGCCGTTCCCAAACACTGCCATTAAAATAGTAATATCCAGTACCACTCCCGCCTACGGTAACAGCATTTGTATTGTAAATAAGCAACCCAGTGGCAGCAGTATTTGCACCATCGATCATAGTATTTGCTACATTATCCAGGGATATCCTAGGAACCAATACTCCTTTATTTGTTGCCGAAATATCTAATTGGGAAGAAGGTTCAGGAGTAACAGTGCCGATACCTACTTGCGCGAAAAGACCAGAATTGGCCAATATTCCTAAAAAAACTAAAATCTTTCTCATCATGAATTAAATTATGAAAAGAAGATTAAGTGCGTAGTTATGAGGCGATTGCAATGTAATTAAATTTTCCGTAGTGCGAAAGAAGAAATACGCGATTTGTAGTTTATATTCTGTTGTTATTACATCTCGTCAATTCATAAGACCTAGTTTATCTTTGATCAATTTGAGGTCTTTTTGTTGCGCATCGAGTTGTTTTTTTAACTCTCTATTTTCTTGGGAAAGTTGCTTAATTTTGACATCTGCCTCTATGCTGTATAAATAAAGTTCTTCAATTTTCTCGAGGTTGCTACGCACGTTTTCGGAAACATTCCACCCGTTAATCGCAACATCTGCCCGACTCTGTACGCCTGGCAGATGTTTGTTTTCCTTTAGAAAAATTTCTACTTCGGAAAGCGACTGCAATTTATATTTCGGGTTGAACGTTGACGTTCCGTCAAAGTACGATTCAAACACATAATCGGGAAAACTATAGGCACCCCCAGATTGACGAATGTTCCCTGTGGTGTTTATATCGCCAGTAACATCGAGCGCGTATCCCGGATTTGTAGTACCAATGCCCACATTCCCATTTTTGAGCCACGTCATTCGAATCCCTTCGTTTCCAGCGAAAGTTCGCGACCAAAGATGCAGTTTGTCGGTATTTCCGTTGTACTCAAATTCATAGCCAAAATCGCCCGCTTCAAATAATTTAAATGCAGAAATATTTGCGTTTCCAGTTAACACTTTCACAGATGCAGCTGCGGAATTATTCACCTCAAAATCTCCGTTCACTCTCAGAAAATTAGTGTCAAATTCACCATAAATCAGCGCGTTATTTGAATCTACTGATGCATTTTCAATATATAATGTATTACTTCCTGTTTCAGAGCCTCCTGCATTACTCCCTATAAAAACATTGCCATTACCTGTATTGTTCTGCCCCGCATTTACACCAACGGCTGTATTTCCTGTACCCGAAATATTTGCTAGTAAACTTAATGAACCAATGGCAACGTTAAGATCACCAGACACCACATTCCTTAGGGCGCCTATTCCTATACCTATATTGCTCCAAGCTCCAGTATTCGAAAGTAGCGCGTCTTTTCCGATGGCAATATTACCATACCCTGTTTGATTTGAAGCTAATGCTTGATGGCCAATTGCAGTGTTAGCTTGACCAGAAGTATTTGCTGAAAGCGCATGGTACCCAATAGCGGTATTCTCAATACTGGTAACATTTGAAAGTGACTGAAACCCAATACCAATATTTTGATTATCGGTTCCATCATCGGTTGCACCGGCACTATCGCCTATAAATATGGAAGAGCCGTCAGATTTTCCATCGTTGAGATCGTTAATTTCATGTGTGCCGATTGATGTTTCATCTACCCAACTCATATTGCCTGACCCATCAGATTGTAAAATTTGATTCATTGTTCCTCTCACTAGTGGAAAAACATATCCGCCAATACTTGGGTTTCCAATTTGCAACCTCCCATTTACTCTCAGAATATTATTATCAAATTCTCCATAGATTAAAGGATCTATAGCTCCAGAATTTTCGATATACAATTTGTTATCTCCAAATGCAGTATGGCCAGCTCGAAATCCAATAAAAATATTATTAGAACCATTGTTAGTTACCCCCGCAGAATCTCCAATCCCTATATTATTATTTCCGGTTGAGTTTAATAACGAATAGTTTCCGATAGCAATATTATACTCACCAGCCGAATTTCTTCCCATTGCAGCAATTCCAACACCAATATTACCGACCCCGCTTGTATTCTCAAGCAAAGCCTGATTTCCTAAAGCAATATTTGAATCTCCGTCAACAATATCCCGTAACGACTGATAACCAATACCTAAATTAAAATTGTTTGTTCCGTCGTCGTTAGTTCCTGAATTGACACCTAAGAAAATAGAAGAACCATTGTTAGTTCCATCATCATCAGATCTGCCATCTGCCAGATCATTTATTTTTTCAATAGTATTTGTGCCTCCTACTATGGTAATCCAATTGTTGCTTGTATGGTTCCAATAATAATATCCTTTAGACACACTACCATCACCAGTAGCGAACAACAACATACCATCTTGAGCCGCCGTTGGGTTGGTTGCTGGGAACTCATCTACCTTTGGGATTAATATTCCATCTGTAGGCAATGGTGCTGCGGGGTTGCTCGCCTGAATGTCTAGCTGGGCATTGGGTGTTAGGGTACCAATACCCACCTGACAAAGGGCAAAAAAAGGTAACAACATACTAATAACAAGTAGTGAGGTAATGCGTTTCATACATCAAGATTTTATACCAATTAATTTCCTTCTTCTTCACCTACTGGTTCTGAATCTGTTGTCACTCTACAGTATTTATCTGAAGCACCCCAGATTTCAATGTATACTGGACGCTCTTCGCGGCAGACCGTATAGATACTTTCAAATTTGTCGAAGCTGAAGTATAGTGACAAGGAACCATTTGAATTGATAGTAGGCTCATTTACGGCACCAGATACAAAGTAAATCGTGCCCTGGTACACACCATTTTTATAGCATGAGATGTTAGCGACTGCCCAGGTTCCGTGGGTAATATTTATTCTGTACGAATCAAATTGTTTTCTTGGCATTATTGAAAGTTTTGAGATTAATTACTTAGATTAAGAAATGACTTATGAAGCTAGACCTTCTTGTTCGCCTACAGCTTCATTGGAAGTAAGAATTCTACATATGGTAAAAGAGCCTACCTCAGCGACCTGAATATAGATGGGACTCTCTTCCCTCAGGGTTTGAACAATACCGTCTAAGCGATCTATCGGATAGGCCAGATGAAGACTTCCATTGCTGTTTATCCCAGGAGATGGGAGTTTGTCTAGTTCATAAAAATCGATATACCCTTGAAATTTACCTTGGTCCCAACAGCTGATATACGCTTTTTGGTTCACCCCTTCGATGTAGAGTAATTGATACGAGGAAACTTTTTTGCTTGACATAATTTCTTGATTTATATCTCAAAACTATTTCAAAAACAACGGTTTACACAGATTAGATGAGTGGTTTGCAGAAAATGGGAGTGGTTCACCGTACTCGGTGAGTAGGTAACAATAATGATTTTACCGAAATTTGGAAAGCAACATTTCTTTTCGGCTCCGACTTACACTCAACGACTTTTTATCGTCCATTACAACATATCCGCCATCCCCCCGAATGTACTTTTCAATTTTCGTGAAATTAATTAAGTGCGAATGGTGTATTCGTAAAAAGCTTTCATTGGGCAACATTGCTTCAATTTCTTTTAAAGTTTTGCTCACTAAAAGTTTTTGGCCACTGTCTAAATGTATAAAGGTGTAGTTACTATCTGAGATGCAGTACAATATCTCGCTCACCTTTACAAAATGCAATCCTTCTTGGGTAGGAACCGCAATCCGTTCTTTTTGAACCTTTGTTAATCCCAACGCATTTTTTAATATCTCTATTTGCTCAGGCAGAATAGCAGGTTTCTTTTTTTCGAGTACTTTTTTTGTAGCTGCAATGAGCAGATCTTTATTAACTGGTTTCAGCAGATAATCAATAGCACTCGCATGAAAGGCTTTTATTGCAAATTCGTCGTGGGCTGTAGCGAAAATTACTTCAAAGTCTATTTCTGGCAGCGCATTCAACAAATCGAACCCACTCATCTCTGGCATTTCAACATCTAAAAAAACAAGGTCGACGGTATGGGTCGTAAGGTACGCCATTGCTTCAGCAGGACTATTAAAAGCCTCTAAAATTTCAATTTCAGGGACGTACTTGCCAACCTGCCAAGTCAACGTTTCAATGCAGTGCTGTTCGTCATCAACTATGATAGCCCGTACCTTCATTTATATTGCGATTTTAATGGTGACCCTAGTTCCGATTGCATCACCTGATTCAGATTTTAAATCTACTACCTCTATATGGCTGCGCTCGTCATGTTTTTGGTTGATGTGTTCTAGCCGTTCTTTGGTGATATTCATTCCAAACGATTTTCGCTTCGACACCGAATTTTTAATTCGGCTCGCAGCTGCTACACGACCAATCCCGTTATCTTCTATAATACAAATCAATAGGGTTTCATCTTGTTTTATGTCGATGCTCAATTTTTTAGGCCCCTCGGTTTTATGTAGGAGCCCATGCCAAATGCTATTTTCTACATAGGGTTGTATGATGAGTGGCGGAATTTCAAGATAATCTGTTTCAACAGTTGGATCTACCGAAACTGAATATTCGAACGAATTACCAAATCGCAAGGATTCTAATTCGATATATAATTTTAAGGCTTCCAGTTCATTAGCCAAGGTAACCTTAGACGATTTCGAATTATTGAGCACTTTTCGAATCAACATGCTGAATTTAGATAGGTATTCGGAAGCCTGCTCTTGTTCGTTTTTAATAATAAAACTGTTGATGGAGTTTAAGCAGTTGAACAGGAAGTGCGGATTCATTTGTGCTCTGAGCGCTTGCAGTTCGGTTTCTGACAATTTTTTTTCATAATCACGCGCCATGGTTTCTTTCAATAGTTGGTCTGTTTTCGCTTTATTCTTATGCCTTGACCACAATAGCAAAAGCACGACCACCGCCAAACCTGCTACCAATAAAAACGCCAATTGCAATTGCCTGCTTTTTTTTAAGTCTATTTCGTTCAGTTCCTTTTCGGCATTGAGGAGTGCTATTTCCTTATTTTTCTTCTCAGTCCCATACTCTAACGCAAGTTTCTCTATTTCGCTTCTTTTATTAATATTGTAAACCGAGTCTAGCACAATACTGCGCTCCCTATAAAATTCTAATGCTTTTTTATAATCCCCTTTTTTTAGATAGATATTGTACATAAGGTCGAGGTTGTACTTGGCCAGATAGAGATCATTGCTTTCTTTACTCATAGCAATAGACTTGCTCATATACGCTTCTGCAAGGGCTACTCGGTTCTGTGCAAAAAGAATTTCTGCATACGTACTATAGGCATATTGCTTTTCAATGGTGATATCTAGTGAATCGGCCAAAAAAATTGCCTGCTGTATGGTTTTTTCTGCTACATCAAGCTTATTCATAAGCAACAAAGTGTAGGCTTTATTGTTGTACGACGGGATAAGGTTCACCGTATTGTCTATTTGTTCTTTTAGTTGAATAGATTTATCGAGGTACTGTAATGATTTGTCATAACGACCCTCAGCGTCAAAGCAGTTGCTCAAATTGTTATAAGAATTCGCTAAATGCTTATCGTATTCTTGTCGGCGCTCTTTTATTTCGATGGCTCGTAAATAATAGGTCTTCGCTTTTTCATATTCTGAAAGATACAAGTACACACGCCCAATTCCGTTGCTTATGGTGGCTATCATTTGTTCGTCGTTGCCAGCTTCGGCATACCGAAGTGCCTTTAACTGATATTCCAATGCTTGTTGGGCATCAGATTTATCATCATACAAAGCTCCCAGCGAATTATAGATCTGAGCCTTAAAATTACTCGAGTCGGGATGTGAACCTGCTAATTGAAGGGCTTTTCTTGCTGAAAGGATGCCTTTATCGGCTGCTCCATCAATACGAAAAAAGACGCTATTGATAAGGTGGTATTTAATCCAAAGTTTTGGGTCGGTTTCCTTTTGAAGCAATTCATAGGCCAGGGCTAGTTTTCTTTTGGCCTGTTGTACGTTTTTGTCTAAATATTCATCAGACAACAGCAGCAGCGTCTCAATTTTTTCGTTGCGATCGGTAACAGAAACATACACCTGTTCTAAACTGTCAACAACCTTGTTTTGTGCCCTCAATTCTGACACGGGTATGGCAATAGGCAAACCAGCAATTAGAATTACTAATACCAACTTTCTAAAAAATAGTATTCTTGATAACGTTACCGGCTGCATCTAAAGTTATTGAACCAGCTTACAATATCCGATTTTTCTTCTGAATGCCTAACGCAAAAGAGTCAATGTCAGCTTTTTTGAGCAATTTACAAGTTACAGTGAGTGCTTGCCATTTCAGAGTCTATGTAAACAACCGTTGAAATTTTCAAAAAAAGTAAAACAGAAGTGTCAATGTGAGATGCTTCACCAAGTTTGCAAGAACCACCACAAAATCGTAACATTACATTTCAATTTGAACCAACCGCCATGCAAGAAAAAGACAATCTCTCTGAAATAGACATCCAAAAGCAACACATCATGGATAATAAAGAGCTTTCCATTTGGGAAGCCCTTATTCCTGTGGTAATCCTCATGGCATTGCTCGCTTATAATATTTTTTGGAAGGATGGTGAATGGTTGGGCGAATACTCTAACCAATACATCCTGCTAATGGGTGGAGTGGTTGCAGCCATTGTTGGTTTTATGAACAAAGTCTCACTGGGTGTTATGCTAACCGAAGTTTGGGAAAACCTAAAGAGCGTGTTCATCCCCATCATGATTTTATTTTTGGTAGGTGCATTAGCAGGCACCTGGCTCATAAGTGGCGTTATTCCAGCTATGGTTTATTACGGTCTTCAAGTGTTAAGTCCAGCAATATTCTTGCCTGCCTCAGTTATTATCGCTGCTATTATCTCGATAGCAACTGGTAGTTCTTGGACCACTTCTGCCACTGTAGGTATTGCCCTGGTAGGAATTGGAACTGCCTTAGGAATTAATCCCGGCATGATTGCCGGAGCCGTAATTTCTGGAGCCTACTTTGGCGATAAGATGTCGCCATTAAGCGATACTACGAATTTGGCCCCTGCCATGGCAGGTACCGATCTGTTCACACACATTCGGTATATGGCATTTACAACCGTACCTACTATTATAATCACCTTAATTGTCTTTAGCATTATAAGTGCCACGGTAGAGGTTACTGGAGATGCCGATATTAGCGGCTTGCTTGCTACCATAGACGCTACCTTCAACACCACACCTTGGTTGTTTATTGTTCCTATCATCGTGATTGCCCTCATTCTCATAAAAACAAAACCGCTCATCGCTCTGGCAGCTGGTGTTATCTCTGCGGCGGTGGTTGCTGTTATTTTTCAAGGAGATGTCTTGGCAGAACTTTCAGATTCGAATTTTAGTGTAATTACACAAGCTATTTTTACCGATACCGCAATTGTTACTGAAAATGAAAAGTTAAACGACCTCTTTTCTTCAGGAGGCATGGAAGGAATGTTATGGACCATCTTTCTAATTATTTGTGCCATGGTTTTTGGTGGTATCATGGACGGAATTGGCGCATTGTCACGTATCACAAACGCCTTGCTAAAAATGGCCTCGTCAATTTTTGGCCTCTTTGCAAGTACCGTAATAAGTTGTTTGGGGCTAAATGCCATCGCAAGCGACCAGTATTTGGCCATTGTGATTCCGGGTAAAATGTTTAAAAAAGCGTATGAAGATCGCGGACTCGCACCCCAAAACCTTTCAAGAACACTGGAAGATAGCGGAACAGTAACATCAGTACTCATCCCTTGGAACACCTGCGGGGCCTATCAAAGCGGTGTATTGGGTGTAGGTGTGGCAGAATATTTCTTCTACGCTATTTTTAATTGGTTAAGCCCGTTCATGACATTGTTATTCGCCGCATTCAGAATTAAAATCAAAATGTTACGAAAACCAAAACAAGCATAACACTGCATATATTTTATGCCTAGTTTCCGGCTAAATCTAAATCTCCCCAATTAATCGTAAATTAGTCCATCGGATAAATCCGTCGGCGCGGCGCCTTTTGTCTTCCTCTCGTGCTAAAGCACTCGTCGGAGACATCATACTGATTATCAAGCTATTCTGCAACTGCAGACTCGCCTTTGGCGGCTAGCTTTCCGAATCAGCCGCAGTTACGCCACACCTGCCTGCCGGCAGGCAGGAAACATATATAAGACCGTTACCCACAAGTCTGACCCGTCCTGAATATAGTCTACACTAATAAAGTAGATAGGTATAAAAATGACTAACAATTATAGAATACCATCATTATGAAATTAACCAAAATAACTGCATTCGGAATTTTCACTTTGCTCTTTGCATTTTCAATATTAAGTTGTAAAAATGAAGTCGTGAACAAATCCTCTGCTGTAGACGAATTAAAAAAAATGGAACGACTTCAAGTACAAGGAATTCTTGAAAAGGATTCATCTATGATTAGAAAAATACTTGCGAATGACGTAATTGTCAATGCACCAAGTAATTCTGTGGTTGACTTAAATATGGCTATGGAAGCTTTAAAACTTGGATATATTGATTATACCTCTTATGAGCAGAAAATTGACGAAATAAAAATTATTGAAAATATCGGAATTGTAATGGGTTTAGAAACAGTAATGCCGACTGGTTTAACTGGTAAAGCTGGAACTACAGAAAAAAGACGGTTTACAGATATTTGGATGTATAAAAATAACCAATGGGTAATGATTGCGAGACAGGCAACAAATATCTCTATTGAATGATTAATTAAAATCTTTAGCCAAATGAAATACTCGAACGGAATTTTAAAAGACTAAATTAATCGGAATAGAAAAACTAATGCCAACAAACATAAACAACTCATTTCAAAATGCTTCAGTTACGTATCGAACTGAGGTATTTTTTTAACTCGATTTTATAAAAATTGGGCGTACATTTCCTTTTGAAAAGCTCCTTGAAATTGTACCTTTGCACCCTCAAAAAATAAGTGCAATTAAAAAACAATTTTATATGGCCTTTGTAGGTAAAAAATTTCCAAATCTTTCTGTTGATGTAACCGACAAATCGGGAATCACCAAAAAGATGAATATTCTAGAAACAGCGAAACAAGAAAACAAAAAAGTTCTCCTTTTTTGGTATCCAAAAGATTTTACGTTTGTATGCCCTACCGAATTACACGCGTTTCAAGAAGCACTAAACGAATTTGAAAAAAGAAATACCTTGGTAATCGGGGCTTCTTGTGATACCCCTGAAGTTCATTTTGCATGGTTAAACACGCCTAAAAACCACGGTGGCATCGAAGGTGTTTCGTATCCCTTGGTAGCAGATAGCAACCGTAATTTATCAAACCAATTGGGTATTTTGGATATCACCAACGAGCGTTACGATGATGAAACCGGAACTGTAATGGTAGATGGCGACAATGTAACGTATCGTGCTACCTACCTCATCGATGAAGAAGGTACCGTTTTCCATGAAAGCGTGAACCACATGCCTCTGGGTAGAAACGTTTCAGAATTTATCAGATTGCTCGATGCATATACCCACGTTCAGAAAAATGGTGAAGTATGTCCTGCCAATTGGCAAGAAGGTGCTTCAGCCATGAATGCAGATCGTGAGGGTGTTGCAGAGTATCTGTCACAGCATCTAAACTAATTGCTGCCAAAAAATTAGTTTAGTTTTTAAGTTAAGTTAGGTTAAACTTTACCCGCTCTCAACAATGAGGGCGGGTTTTTTTATGCTACTTCGGAAAATTTCTACTGAATATCACCCAAACGGGTAATGGCACCGTACCTTAAAAATATGTAGAATGTTCTTCATTTCAAGAAAGTGCAATTAACTGATTTTCAGCAATAATTTGTACTTTTAATATACTAACCAATGGTATGAAGACATTTCTGACGCTTATTCTCGTTGCACTATTCTGCGGAAGTGCGTATGCGCAAGAAAATTATCAATTTCAGCACTACGGAGTGGAACATGGTCTTTCACAATCATCTATTAGCGCTATTTATCAAGATAGCCGGGGCTTTTTGTGGGTTGGCACCAACAAGGGTTTAAATAAGTTTAATGGGCATTCGTTCGAAGTTTTCATGCCAGCCCTAGACACCAATACCGTTGCTCTAGCCCACCAATCGGTATACGATGTAATTGAAGACCAAAACGGAATGATTTGGGCAGCTACCAGAAACGGGGTTAGCAAATACAACCCGATGCTTGGCACGTTTACCAATTTTAAAAAAACGGGTAATTGTGAAGGTTGTTTGGCTGGGCAACTCACAAAAAAACTCATAGAAGTGCCCCCCTATATTTATGTTGGCAGTTCGGCAGGACTCTCCCGTATCCACAGCCAAACAGGTGAAGTAAAAGGTTGGTGGTATACCGATGGCAGCGATGGCATCCCCTCTATTTATTCCATACGTGATTTTGAGTTGCTCGATACCGGGGAATTTATGATGGCCACAGACGACGGATTAGCCTATTTTAACCCAGAAAAAGAGACGTTTAGAACTATTTCAGCCAAAGACGGATTGCCAGATGCAGGCAATGGGATTGAATCTATTTTTAGAGACAGTAGCGGAACATACTGGCTCGCCATGAGCAGTAGCGGTGTGGTACAACTGTTGGGAGACCCTCTGCAACCAACCTTTAGACAACTGCCACAGCAAGAACCCGACGGCATTCCTTCACAGACGGTGTATGAAATTGTAGAATATCCAACAGGTACACTCCTTTTTGGTTCGCACGAAGGTATTGTGGCATATCAACCAAAAACAGATACATACCGCTACATCAGATCCATCACCGGGAATAACCTTTCGCTTAGCAATAATGAAATCCATAACCTTTATATAGACAACGAAAATCGTCTCTGGGTGGCTGGTAATTTCGGTTTGGATGTATACGACCCCTACGTGAATCAATTCCAGATTTTGGGATATAGCGCAGATCCTACAAAAGGACTTCCCAGTAATACCATCACTGCCTTGCATGAGGACAACACGGGTGCCATTTGGATTGGCAATACGGAAACAGGAGTAACTGTGGTTCAGCAGAAAAATGGCAAAGAAACGTTTCATCATATCAATGCTGGCGATGGACCCAAAAACTTGGTCAATCCTGTGGTTTTTGAAATTTCCGAAGACAACGATGGTGCTATCTATATTGTAACGGGTAATGGAATCAATAAAATAGTTTGGCCAGACAGAACTAACTTCAACTACACCATAAGTAGCATTCCAATTGGCAGCGTTGAAGAAAATAAGCTACCCACCCCCTACGTAAATAGTATTCACGAAGATGCACAGCACAACAAGTGGTTTGCTACCCACGGAAAAGGCATCATAAAGCAAGAGTCCAATGGAAAAATGTCCCAATTTCGATATGAGTTGAGAGATCCCCAATATATTTCGGGTGACTATGTGAACCATATTGCTATGGACGCAAGTGGAAATTTATGGGTAAGTAATGCAGGGAGCGGATTTTCACATCTTAATGTGGTTAAAAATGATACCGCATTTCGGAAATTTAAAGCGAAAACACCCTTCAATAGAGTGCGGTCGTATAACATTACCCTAAACGGCGACCGATTGTTTGCAAATACCGCTTCCGGAAGCTACTATTTTCCGAAGAAAGAACAGCTACTTACTCAAAACGAAGCCGAAGTCATACTCTTTAATGAAAAAAACGGACTATCAGACAATAGTGTGTTGCAGGTAATTCCCGTAAGTGACAGCACCTATTGGGCGAGCACCGGTAACGGACTTTCACTAATTAACGTAAATACAAAAAAAGCCACATCATACAAATATATCGCAGGGGCTAAGAATGTAGAGTTCAGCAGAGGATCTGGCCTTATCACCAAAGATGGAATGGTCTATTTTGGGAGTTTACAAGGGGTGCTTCGCTTTAAACCACAAGAGTTTAAAAAGAACACGGCAGTACCGAAAGTGCATTTTTCAAACTTCAAAATATGGAATGAACCCGTTCCCATTGGAGTAACAAATAATGGGGAGACGAAGATTAAAAACCATATCGATTTTTTAAAAGAAATAACCTTGCGGCCTTCCGATAAAGTGTTTAGCATCACCCTCAATGCCATTAATTTCACTTTACCTATGGAGACGCGTTATGCATACCGACTAGATGGTTTTGAAGAGCAATGGACCTACACCAAAGACCCTGTAATTACAAGGTCTAACTTAGACCCCGGCTCCTATCAATTACTGGCAAAAGCAGCCAATAACGACGGTGTTTGGAGCGACCCTATCTCACTTACTATTGAAGTGTTACCGCCCTGGTACAGAACATGGTGGGCCCATGTACTATTTGCCTTGTTAATTGCAGGGTCAATCTATTTGCTTTTAAAGCTGCGTTTACAACAAGAACGCAAGGTAGAATTGGCCCGTGCCCAAGAACGGGATATCTTTCGGAAACGTAGTTCCCGTGATTTTCATGACGAAGCTGGAACAAAAATCACCCGAATAGCACTGATTACCGAATTAGCACGTATTGAAAATTCAGAGAACAAAGAATTGCAAGAACACCTCAACCAAATAGACGAGAACGTACAAGATCTAAACAGCGGGATGCGAGACTTTATCTGGACGTTAGACCCTACAAAAGACAACGCCTACGACACGCTGAACAGATATATTGAGTTTGCAGGTAAGTTTTGTGAGTATGCCAACATCCAATTTAAATCTGAGCCGATTTCAGAAGAATTAAAAACCAAAGAGTTGAATATGGCAGAACGTAGACATCTGCTTATGATCTTAAAAGAAGCCACCAACAATTGTGTAAAACACGGCCACCCCACGCTTATCGATTTTAACGTAACACACAAACCAGGAAAATTAACACTCAAGCTAAAAGACAATGGTACGGGCTTTAAAACGGAAGCTGCCAAAAGTGGAAACGGGTTACGCAATATGCGTGAACGGGCCGAAGCGCTAGGTGGTGCCTTAAAAATAGATTCGAAAACGAACGGGGGCACTACACTCGTCCTTACCCTAGAAACTACCCGCTTGGGTAATTAAAGGGTCAAAATAGAATCGTATCTTGCTAACAACCAATGAAAAACATCGCTCCCATAAAAATTTGTATTGTCGAAGATGACGCGCTTATCCTAAAGTCGCTTCAACAAGTGCTAAACAATGCCGAAGGTTTTCAGGTTACGGGCACTTTTTTTTCTGCGGAAGCAGCCTTGGAAATACTAAAAGACCATTGTCCAGATGTGTTGCTCCTAGATATAGACCTTCCCGGTATTTCTGGTATTGAAGCCATTTCAAAATTAAAACACTTGCAACCCGAACTAAACATTGTCATGCTTACGGTACATGAAGAATCTGAACTGGTTTTTTCGGCATTGCGAAATGGTGCAGTAGGCTATCTTGTAAAAGGTAGCTCTTCAAAATTTTTACTACAGGGCATACAAGATGTTTACGAAGGGGGCGCACCTATGAGCCCTTCAATAGCACGTCAGGTCATTGCTTCATTTACGCCCCAAACCGAACATGTGTTGAGCGACCGTGAGCTTGAAGTTTTAGAAAAATTGAGCAGCGGCACGAACAATCGCCAAATTGCAGAAGATTTATTCGTTTCAACAAATACTGTAAAAGCACATATTAAAAATATCTATAAAAAATTGCACGTAAATTCAAGAGCTGAAGCTGTTAGCAAAGCCATTAAAAAAGGGTGGATTTAAACGAAATTTCCAAAAGCTATATGAATTCGCTGCGTGCATGTAAAACTACACCGTTATGAAGATTTTATGCACACCGTTTCTCCTACTCCTTACTACAATCACATTGGCCCAGAACTTTACGGGAAGTTTCGATTTGGTCATGACTCAAGAATCGGCTAGTGGAAATATGAGGCAGGATACCATTTCGTATTATTTTGCTGAAACCAAAACTGCCATCATCATTCGGGCAAAAGGGAACCAGCCAGACCTCCGTTTGGTATTTGTACCTGCAGATTCTACTATTACGGGGCTTTTTGAAATGAACGAAAAAAAAGGAGGTTACATCTTACCTATGAATGACAAATACTGGCCTGGAATGCAATACGCGCTGCGAGATTTCGGTACGGGCCCGAGAATGAAATTAAATGATACCAAAAGCAAAGAGACTATTAACGGAATTCTTTGTCATGAGATGAAATGTGAAAGTGAAAAATACGATGTTTCGCTCTACATTGCACCAGAAATTGAACTGAACCTAGTTCAAGTATTGGCCTACCAATCTGTAGGTGCAGGTGAAGACACAGAAGCTGTAGACATGCTAAATGCCTGCGGGGTTCAGGGTTTTGCCATGCGAAGTATTGTAAGCGATAAAAAACGGGATGCAACCATTACCTTGGCCATCCAGAACATGTCTTCAGAAGTTCCTGAACGTATTTTCAGTACTGAAGGATATTCCATCAGTGACATGAGGAAGAATAACTAAATCCAAGAAAAAAGCCCCAGCAGGTTGGCTGCTGAGACTTTCACATAAAACACAACGAAATTTTCTATTCAAACAAACACTCTTCTGCCTGAACGCCTTCAAGCCCCGGTAATTGTTGCGCTGTTAACTGCGGAATACTCGCTTGTGGATATCCCTTTAGTCGCAGTCCGTGAACTGTTACATTCCCACCATTTGTAAAAGCGATCGCATTTTCTCGTACCGATACTTCGATAGCAGCATTTGAAAGATTAGAACTTCCAGGGTTTACAAAAAATTGCTGGGGTGTGTACATATAAGCATTGGCTGTATTTCGCAAATCTCCTCCTTGCTGATGTTTTAATTGTGTTCCGTTTACCACCAACGCTGGAACCATCGTCTCCATGGGGTTGCTATAATTATTCGGATTAAACACCGGTTTTTGGTCGGGATGCAGATTGGCAGTAGTAGACATGTATAAACTCTCAACCTGATTTTGCCAATTTGGATTTTCAGAAATCGGTTCAGACCCTATAAAAATTGCCTGGTGCTTATTTTCTGCTTCAATTCGAAGTGGAGGAAGACCACTTCCCCCCGTGCCATTTATATTGGCTTCTTGCCTGTACATTCCGTCACCTACAACAATAGTTACCCGCTTGCCTTGTAAACGCTTCCCTTGTGCTACTGTGATTGCTTTATGGATGGTTGCAAAAGGCGATTGCTTTGTACCTGTGTTGGCATCGCTTCCTGTAGTGGCCATATAAATTTTTTCGGAAGAATCTGAATCGTTATTTTGATCGTTTCCGGCATCACCACCTGTAGACACACCTCCTCCCATATTTATTCCGTCTAAAATAGGGTCATCTTCATCTATCACATCAGCTTCTCCACAAAAGCAGAGCTCGTCTATAAATACTTCACTACCATCTGTACTCGGAAAACGTTGGGCCAGTTCAATAGCACTCATCCCATAAGGAGGCGTAACTGGAAATCCGCTGCCCACCATTTGCATCTGAATCAAGGCTTTAACGGGTGTTCTATCAGGAAACAACCGTAACGGGATTCGAAAAGGGGTCCATTCACTTACACTTTTGGTAATCACCGAAGCGGTCTCACCTGGCATCACACCTCCCGCCGGCATATCATTTTCTATGGCCAGGTACGGAAATATCCAAAGTTTATCGCCCTCTTTTAGATTGGCTTTGTAGTAGCCACACAGCGCACCAGGAGCTTTTTCTAAGGGAAAAAACATGTTTTTTCGCATAAACACTTCATTTTCTGATAAAGTGGCGCTTTCACAATTGCCTTGACAGGTAAATAAGGAGCCGCTAAAAGAGATCTTCCTGAGTTGTTCTTTAATAGAAGCTGGTAGCCTAGCAAACTCCTGTGGTTTTTCTTTTTTCAGCAGCTCAAGCACGGATGCATTTTTAATCCGCACCCCATTTCCAATTTTTCCAGGGGTTTTAAATACATTTCGCATGTCGTAACCTACGTTAGGCGTTCCGTACTTGTCGCCCATATTGGTAGTGAGCCAATTTACGGGGTCGTCATTTCCCGACCATTCTTGAAAATTTCCGTTTGGTATTGGGATACAATCATCTTGTGCGTTCAGGCCTATAGAAAGGCCCAATAGCAATAAAAGGAAGATGTTTTTCATGGGTTTTATTTTATCCATATCGTTGAAGTTAAAATGGTCAATAATCTATGAACCAAAACTAGTCCTAATGTAACTCGCTGTCAATTACCCAATTGGGTAGTTTTGTCTTTGCCGTTTTTCAAATTGTAGGAACTTTCAGTAGTATTTAAACAGCCGTTTTTTATGAATCCTTTATTAGAGCGTTTTATTCTGAATCGCTACATTTATACCTTAACTCAAGCATAACATTTATGGCACACATTACATTAGGCGGAACAGCAACAGAAACTTCGGGTACACTTCCAAAATTAGAAGCCACACTTTCTAATTTTAAACTGACGGCAACAGATCTTTCGACCAAGCAATTAAAAGATTACGACGGCCACCGTAAGATTTTAAATATTTTTCCAAGCGTAGATACTGGGGTTTGTGCTACTTCAGCGCGAAAATTTAACGAGCAAGCGTCACAATTAGACAATACCAAAGTACTTTGTATCTCTCGAGACCTCCCGTTTGCACAAGCTCGATTTTGTGCTGCGGAAGGCCTAGATAATGTTGAAATGTTAAGTGATTTTAAAGATGGTAGCTTCGGAAAAGCGAACGGATTGGAAATTACGAACGGTGCATTTGAAGGGCTTCACTCTCGGGTAGTACTGGTGCTAGATGAGAATAACAACGTTTTACATGTTGAACAAGTACCTGAAATAGGACAAGAACCCGATTACCAAAAAGCACTAAACGCCTTGAAGTAATGTGGAATACATTTGTAGGAAAACGCATTAAAGGATTTAAATACGCGGCCAAAGGTGCCTATATGTTGCTGCGCTATGAAGCCAGCATACAAGTGCAATTTGTTATTTCGCTGATCATGATTGGCGCTGGTTTTTATTTTGAAATTTCAGCTACCGAATGGCTGGTACAAATGTTAGCCATTGGGCTAGTGTTAAGTATAGAAGGCCTGAACACTGCTGCTGAAGAAATTGCAAATTTTGTACATCCCGATTTCCACAACAAAATTGGCTATATAAAAGATGTGGCGGCTGGAGCCGTGTTCTTTGCAGCCGGTATTGCCATTATAGTGGGTTGTATTATTTATATTCCAAAAATATGGCCATGAAATGGATTGTTCTTACTGTGGTCGCACTTACTTTAACTAGCTGCTCCTACCTCACAAAATTCTACTTTTATAATGATACCGATACAGCGGTTGAAATTACCTATACGATAAAACGTATTGAAAAAAATCGCCCGTTTGTCTCAGTTCCTAAAGTATACGCTTTTAAACGTCCTACCAAGGTAAGTAACACCCCACTAGAAAATAGTATACCCGTAAGCAAAGATTCGTTATTAGTAACATATAAACTGTTACCAAACCAAGCACTGTGGATAGGCACCGATGTGAATTTCAGCCTAAAGAGTGAATTTGACGTAGAAAAGATCAAGCAAAATTTAGCGTTTGTTTCGGTTACCTCAGAAGTTTCAGAAAAACAATATACACCTGACTCTATTCTCACTTATTTTGAAACCTATACGCATGAATATGTGGGCATCGAGCTCTCCAAGCTCGTGAAGTAAGCTACAATACCCTCTTATTTTCATTTTATTGAAACTACCCAAACGGGTAATTGACACACTAACCCATTGGTTGTAAGTTTATTCCCAATAAATTTTATGTTGTAACTTTCGTTTCAACTAGCAACCAAAACCATGAAAATCATGAAACGATTCTTCTATTTCGTAGGTGTCATTCTATTCACCATTTCGGCCATGGGGCAAACAAAACAAAATCCTGAGGTTCCTGCACCCATCATCTTTATATACGATGCCAGCGGCTCAATGTGGGGACAAATGGAAGGAAAAACAAAACAAGAAATCGCCGCTTCTGTTCTCGCTACTTCTATCGACAATTTTGCAGAAAACCAGCAAATAGGACTTGTAGCGTATGGGCATAGGAAAAAAGGAGATTGTACCGATGTGGAAACACTACTTCCGCTAACCAATACTTCTAAAAGCGATGTGACCACGGCGGTTAAAAACATCAAACCTTTAGGGAAAACACCGTTGGCTTTTTCAGCAGAAAAAGTAATAGATCAACTTAGGAAAAGTAATAAGCGGGCTACGATCGTTCTCATTACCGATGGTATTGAATCTTGCGATGGAAATATCTGTGATGTGGTAACTGCGGCTAAGAAAGAAGGCATCGATTTTAAATTGCACATTGTAGGGTTCGGACTCAAAAAAGGGGAAACGGCACAGTTAAAATGCGCAGCAAAGGCAGGCGATGGAAACTACTATGACGCGGCAGATGCTAGCGGATTGGGCGATGCGATGACATTGGTTGCTTCAGAAACCGTAGACAAACCAATGGGAAACCACGGTATTTATGCAACGATGAACGGCAAAGCTATTGATGCCCATGTTACGGTATACAAAGCCGGCACCGAAAATAGAGCGGGACATAGCCGTACCTACAGAGACACCTCCTATGTCTACCTCCCACAGGAGACTTACGATCTGGTGGTACGACCGCTAGAAAACTCAAAAGTAGCGCCCATCACTTTAAAAGGTGTAAAGACATCAAATGATGAACGCACCTACAGTATCGTAAGTTTTGACGGAGGGAAATTTGCAATAACCACCACAAATAATGGAAAGGGTTGGGATAGCACTTTGAAAATTAAAGACGCCAACGGCAAGGTGGTAAATGGCGCACGCACATATGGCAAAACCAAAGAAATTGAACTAAATGCAGGCACGTACAGTATTTATATTCAAGCACTAGTAATGAAAGGAATGCATACCACTACTACCATAAAAGACCAAGTTGTAATTGGCAACCAAACGACGAACGTTTCCTATAATTTTGAAACAGGTACTGCTATCATCGGTAGTACGTTAAATGGGGAACCCGCCGATGCTGGCATTAAAATTAAAGATGCAGCTACAGGGGAGCAAGTTTATGGAGGAAGAACCTACAAAAAAGACAGAGAGGTTCTTTTAAACCCTGGAAAGTATAACGTCACGCTGGTAGAGGTAGGAGTTTATAACAGTTCGGCTAAGAGTGCCCAGTTCAGTATGGAAATCAAAGCCGGGGAAACGGTTAAAGTGACGAAAGAAATAAAGTAATGGAGCAGAAACTGTTACAATTTGTTTGCATAATCGGAACGCTTTTACTCTTTGGGTCCTTTAGGATGCAATCTCAACAAAATGAGTTGGGAGAAGGATTTTACGCTCCTAAAACAGATCAAATTGAAACCTTATACCTTTACGACATTCCAAATAGCAGAGCTGGCACTCAGGTGCGTGCCACAGACAGCATTACATTTACGTCACGAAATGGCAATTATGCAGATGGTATCGGCTATGCTCCTGACGGGTTTCAACCCTATCATGAAAAACTTGATTATGGGGTATTTCTTCTACGGGTAAAAAAGTTAGGTATAGACTATTCCGAAGTTTTTATTAACGAAAACACAGGCGAAACGGCCTATGTAAACTCCTTTCAAGGTACGTTTTTAACCTGGGGACAGTTTTTACTGAATTGCCACTCGGTAGAATTTGTGGATGCCAACCAAAAGACATTCGACCACCCGTATATCACTTCTGCCGGACGTACTGCAAATCCGCCCTATTTTAAGGTTCGCTACGTGCAAGGAGATTGGATGGAAGTATTCTTGTTGACTAGCAACTACGAGCCTACGGGACAAAAAGCATGGATACGGTGGAGAAAAGACGGGAAGCTTTTAATTCTATACAATCTTTTTAGCTAGTCGTCTTCCTGTTTTATAGGTAACCACCAACGACTAGTGACCAACGACTAACCACTAACGATTACACAATGAAAAACTTTTTTAAACCTGCCCGTATCGGATTTTACATACTAATGTTGTTGGTTTTTTTCATCATCGGGCTTTATTTCGCGGGCTATATAGAAGCAGGTAAAAACCAAGGCCTAGCTGGCGGAGCAATAGTGTTGGGCTATGGCGTTATGTTCGGTGGTATTGCTTTTGTGGCTTCCTTTTTTATCGCCCATTTCTTAGAAATCAAAAAAATTAAAATCATTAATTGGGCGCTTTTAGTCCTACTACTTGCTACTTATGGATATACCCATTACAAGTTCAACCAAAGAAAAACAGAGCACAAAGTTGAGGACGAATCTTACCAAAATACAACGCCCACAGAAACTGCCGAACCTGCTACTGCCAATAGCGTGATGCAACTTACTAAACCTTTTCGCAAAGGTGACATGGGTGTCGGTTTTTTTAAACCTAATTTTTATGAGCATCCCACCCTCTATTTTTACGGAAATGTGAATTTAGAAAAAGGCCTCCGAGAACATATGCCACAAGACAGTCTGGTAATGGGAAAAAATCAGTATGGCGATTTTACTAGCACCTATGCCCCACCCTATCTGCTTCCCGAATACATGAAACTAGACTATGGTTTGTTTTACTTTAAAACACTTGGGGTGAGCCATGATATGATTTTTATTGAAGTGAACAAACAAAATGGTCAGACAGCTTACTTAAGCAAATCTAAGGGTGATTTGCTGTTATGGCCAGAATTTTTAATGGGAGTAAATAGTATAAAAATACTAGATCAAACACAACAAGTGAAAATCAAACCTTTAGACCATGCAGGCGATGTGGCGCAGCAATATACCTTCTTAAAGCCTTTGTTGGTAAAAGACCAATGGATGCAGGTAGCGCTACAAGACTCCAGATTGAATACTGTCGGGACCGGCTGGATCTGTTGGCAAAAAAATGGAGCGCTCTTAATTTCATTCGATTTTCTTAGTTGATAACCTGCAAAAGTTTCATGTGGGCAATTTTATCTCTTCCAAAATTTTTATGTAGTTTGTAACGTTGTATTTTTGCACGACGCATACCACATTTATGGCCAAAAAGAAAAAGTCAGCGACTTCAAAGAAACGCACACAGCGAAAAAAATTAACGGTTACACTAACAAAGCAACAAAGTATTGTACTCGGTAGTTTTTTGGCGTTAATGGGTCTGGCATTGCTCATCTCATTTGCTTCATACTTTTTCACATGGCAAACAGACCATAGCGAGGTAGGGATTTTAGACCGTACAAACGAAACCGCAAATTGGCTCAATACCTTTGGCAGCCATGTGGGTCACTTTTTTGTATATCGCGGTTTTGGTATTGCTTCGTTTATTTTAGCGTTTCTCATTACGCTCACTGGAGTATATTTTTTCCTGGATTTTAATAAAAAACAACTTCTAACATTTTGGTTCTGGGGTACACTGGTAATGATCTGGATTGCTATTTTCTTCGGATTCTTTACGGAAACTTCCACCCTATTTAGTGGGGTGATTGGTTTTGAAATGAACGATCTTTTACAAGACTATTTGGGCCTAACTGGCGCAATTTTAGTCATGTTGTTTCTCGCCATTGTCTATTTTGTGGTGCGACTTAAGATGACGCCAGAAAAAATAGGTGCCGCTTTCAGCAAAACGCAACGCGAACTTCGTGAAGATTTTAGTGGTTCTTCGGAAGGGATAGACCAAACAGATTATGAGAAGGATGTGGTTGAAACGCTGTTGACAGAGCCATCTACTATTTCCGAAGGGGAAAAACAAAATACCCAAACAACTGAAGTACCCGAAGCGTCGATAGAAGAACCCGTACTTAAGACTGTGGTTCAGGATGAAATTTCACCAGAAAGTGACGTGGCAATGGAGGTAGAAACCGCAGCCGAAGAAGAAACGGTTGAAGAGAATTTAAGTAAAAAATTGGTAGAAGATTTTGGGCAGTTCGATCCAACCCTCGAATTGAGCAATTTTAAGTTTCCGTCTATCGAACTCTTAAAAGATTATACCGCTGGCAAAGGGATCACCATCAACCAAGAAGAGCTAGAAGAAAACAAAAATCGTATTGTTGAGACGCTGTTAAACTACAAAATTGGTATTTCAAATATTAAAGCTACCGTAGGGCCAACGGTGACGCTTTATGAAATTGTGCCAGATGCGGGAATTCGTATTTCAAAAATTAAAAATCTGGAAGACGATATCGCACTTTCGCTCGCGGCACTCGGAATACGCATCATTGCGCCCATCCCGGGCCGTGGAACCATCGGTATTGAAGTTCCGAATAAGAATCCGCGAATCGTTTCCATGCGCTCTGCCATCGCTTCACCAAAATTTCAGAATGCCGAGATGGAACTGCCTCTCACCTTGGGAAAAACCATTAGCAACGAAACTTTTGTCGTAGACTTGGCAAAAATGCCCCACCTGCTCATGGCAGGAGCTACAGGACAAGGTAAATCGGTAGGACTTAATGCCATTCTCACCTCTTTATTGTACAAAAAACACCCGGCCGAAGTAAAATTTGTATTGGTAGACCCCAAGAAAGTGGAATTAACGCTTTTCAACAAAATTGAACGCCATTATCTAGCCAAATTGCCAGACACCGAAGAAGCGATCATTACAGATACCAACAAGGTGATTAATACCCTGAATTCGTTGTGTATTGAAATGGACGAGCGCTACGATTTGCTGAAAGATGCCTTGTGCCGGAATATTAAAGAATACAATACAAAATTTAAAAACCGGAAGTTAAACCCGAACGACGGACATAAATTCTTGCCCTACATTGTGTTGGTGATAGACGAATTTGCAGACCTGATCATGACGGCGGGCAAAGAAGTGGAAACCCCTATTGCCAGGTTGGCACAGCTTGCACGGGCTATTGGGATCCATCTAATCATAGCGACGCAGCGTCCGTCGGTAAATGTAATCACGGGGATTATCAAGGCAAATTTCCCGGCTCGGATTGCCTTTAGGGTAACCAGTAAGATTGATTCTCGTACAATTCTGGATAATAGTGGCGCAGACCAACTGATTGGTAGGGGGGATATGTTGTTTACACAAGGAAATGATCTTACGCGAATTCAATGTGCGTTTGTAGATACCCCGGAAGTGGCAGATATTACCGATTACATTGGAAGCCAAAAAGCATATCCAGATGCACATATGCTTCCAGAGTATGTTGGCGAAGAAGGTGGCACAACAATTGATAATAACATAGAAGAACGGGATAAACTGTTTAGAGATGCTGCCGAAGTTTTGGTAATCGCACAACAGGGATCTGCTTCTTTGTTACAGCGAAAATTAAAATTAGGGTATAACAGGGCCGGGCGTATCATAGACCAACTAGAAGCTGCCGGCATTGTGGGACCCTTTGAAGGAAGCAAAGCAAGACAGGTTCTCGTTCCTACAATAGACGCATTAAACCAACTTTTAGACAACGAAAATGAAGACATTTAAAATGAAAAAAGTATTGATTTTGGCCCTCCTACTAGGGTCGTTTGGGATGACACAAGCTCAAGACGCAAAAAGTTTGTTGAAGGAAGTTTCAGCAAAAGTGAAGAGTTATGACAATATTACAATAGACTTTAAGTATAACCTCAACAACGCAAAAGAAAATATTAGTCAAGACACCCGTGGTGATGTAACCATGGTGGGCGATAAATATGTATTTCATATGTTGGGAACTACTACGATGTTTGACGGTAAAAACATGTACACCATCATTCCAGAAGATGAAGAAGTAAATATTTCAAAATACAACCCCAACGAAGACAAGCAAATTACTCCTAGTAAGATGTTGACTTTTTATGAAAATGGGTACACGTATAAAATGGATATCACCCAAAATGTGAAGGGTAGAAAAATTCAGTTTGTAAAGTTAATTCCAATCGATTCTAAGGCTGAGATTAAGGATATTCTCTTGGGCATCGATGCACAGACCAAGCACATTTATAAGCTGATACAGACTGATGCCAATGGCACGAAATATACCATTACCGTAAATTCGTTTAAAACCAACCAGCCTATTGGAAAAGGGTTGTTTACCTTTGATGAAGCCAAGTATAAAAAAGACGGCTACTACATCAATAAATTAGACTAAACATCTAGTGAAAATACTGGACCGGTACATATTGGTAACTTATTTGAAGACGTTTGCGAGCGTCTTCATTATTTTAATGTTCATTTTTGTGCTGCAGAGTATTTGGCTCTACATTTCTGAACTGGCCGGGAAAGATCTCGATGTTTGGATTATTCTAAAATTTCTTTGGTTCTTTTCTCCCAAGCTCATTCCCATGGTGTTACCGCTCACTATTTTGGTAACCTCCTTGATGGTCTTCGGAAGTTTTGCTGAAAAATATGAATTTGCAGCTATGAAATCTACCGGGATTTCGTTGCAACGCGCCATGCGCAGTATCATGGTGTTTATCGTGTTACTAGCTGGCATCGCTTTCTTTTTTGCCAATAACGTGATTCCTTATTCTGAATATAAATGGCAGAACCTTCGACGAAACATAGCGCAGTTAAGTCCGTCGATGGCAATTACCGAAGGACAGTTTAGTCAGATAGGTGACGATTTCAACATAAAAGTAAAAAAGAAGTATGGAGACCGTGACCAGTTTTTGGAGAATGTGGTGATACATATGAAAAACCAAGAACGCCCCAACGGTAACCACATTGTGATTATTGCTGAGAGTGGAGAGTTGGCAGGCGAAGAAGACAGCAATACCCTTACCATGATTCTGAATAATGGTAACTATTACGAAGATGTTCAGGTAAAAGATTTAAAAAAACGGCAACGACTACCCTTTGCAAAAAGCTATTTTGAGCAGCATGCCTTTAACATAGACCTTACCCAATTTAACAATGTAGATGTAGATAAAGAGAATGAGCTGAACAGCCATAATATGTATCAAATTCATGAATTGATAGATGAAATTGATACGCTCTCTAATGCTTACACTAAAGACATTGCTGCCTTTTCTGACCAAATGTATTTTAGAACAGGTATTAGCAAGTTTAATGATGAAAAGGTAGCTGAAAAGGTTACGGCCAAAGAAACAGAAGAACTACTCGATCTGGTAGAACCTGCCCGAAAACTCGTCATTATTGACCAGGCGTTAAACAACGCAAAACAGACGTTGCAATCTATTGGAGCTAAGAAAAATGAGTTTAAAATAAAGACAAAGCGCCTTAACAAGCACGAAATTGCCTTCCACGAAAAATTTGCTTTAGCGATTGCCTGCGTGATCCTTTTCTTTGTAGGTGCACCTTTGGGAGCCATTATTAGAAAAGGAGGAATGGGGTTGCCCATGGTTATTGCCATTTTACTGTTTTTGACGTATCACTTTATTGGGATTTTTGCCAAAAACAGTGCAGAAGACGGGACGATGCATCCGTTTTATGCGACATGGATTAGTACTGCGATTATGTTTCCTTTAAGTATCTGGCTTACCTACCGAGCCACGACAGATCAGGGTGTTTTTGATTTTGATACTTTCTTTGGGCGTATTGGGCGACTCTTCGGAAAGAAAAATACAGATGCAGCCATCGTAGAAGATGAAGCGGCTATTTTACTAACACAGCAAGAGAAAGCTTTGGTGCTGTCTAGAACTGATACCCAATTAAAGGACATCGTTAAAAATTATAGACAGTACAACTATTCGGAAGAAGTGCGCAAAGCGGCCATACAACAACTAAAACAGAAAGGCTATACAGAGATTGAGTTGAAGTTGACAGGAGATTTTGAAAATAAAGAATATACTGAGGCCCTAGATGCATTTAACGAGTTTTCTAATTCTTCCAAAAAAAGTTTGGTGGCTTATTTTGTTTCGTTACTCTGTTTGTTTGGGCTTATCACCTTCAATAATATAAACATCAATTATGCAGAAACAATAAAAACAATTTTTGATGTAAGCCAAGTGGTATCGCTCATTGTCTTCTATATTTTCACTATAAAAGGATTACTTGGATATTCGAGATTTCAAAAAATAATCGGTAAAGAACAGGACATCACAGCTTGGCTCCTGTTTATATTTCTAGGCCCGGCAATCTATATCTTCTTGCATTTCAGCTTTAAGAAAAAAATGCAGGAAGAGTTAGCTGCGGTATAAGAACAACCAATAAATACTGACAACAAACTTTTGAGAGATTCTTCACTACACTATGTTTCGTTCAGAATGACATTGTTTTGCTTACTGACCGGCCCGAATAAGTCATTCAGGCGGGCCGGCTACTCACTACTGTCACACTGAGATGTCACACCGAGCGCAGTCAAAGTGCACTACTAACTACCGACCATTTACCTCTAACTATTTCCGTATCTTTGTAGCCAAATTTTAGTACGATGATTACTACGGAAAACGGTACACACATTAAACTGAACACCATACAAGAAGCCATTGAAGACATTCGGCAGGGTAAGGTAATTATCGTGGTTGATGACGAGAACCGAGAAAATGAAGGAGACTTTTTGGCTGCTGCCGAACTGGTAACTCCAGAAACGATCAATTTTATGGCGACTCATGGTCGCGGACTTATTTGTGCTCCCATTACCGAAACACATTGCAAAGAATTGCAGTTGGAGATGATGACGGGCAATAATACCGATCCTATGGAGACGGCGTTTACCATTTCAGTCGATTTGAAAGGTCATGGGGTGACTACAGGAATCTCTGCTTCAGATCGTGCTAAAACGGTGCAGGCATTGATAGACCCGAATACCAAACCGCATGATTTGAGCAAGCCTGGGCATATTTTTCCACTTAAGGCGAAAGATGGTGGTGTGTTGCGCAGAACTGGACATACCGAAGCTGCTATCGATTTTGCACGCTTGGCAGGATTGCAACCTGCAGGTGTGATTGTTGAAATCATGAACGAAGATGGTACTATGGCACGTCTACCACATTTGGTTGAAGTTGCTAAAAAATTCGATTTGAAATTGGTTTCAATTGAAGATTTGGTAGCCTACCGTATGGAGCATGACTCCCTGATTCAGAAAAAAGAAGATTTTAATATCAATACAAAATTTGGAAGTTTCCGCTTGCGGGCATATCAGCAGACCACCAACGATCAGGTGCATATCGCGCTTACCAAAGGCGCGTGGAAGGAAAATGAACCCGTTTTAGTTCGTGTTAATTCTACTTTGGTGAACAACGATATTCTAGGTACCCTTACCAATGATGCCGACAAAAAATTGGATGATATGTTTAGTGCGATTACTTCGGAAGGAAAAGGAGCCATTGTATTTATCAACCAACAAAGTCAGTCTTTTAATCTTCTTAACCGCTTAAAAACACTTCGCGAAACGCAGAAGGCTAATGAAATTGTAAAAGCACCGCGTATCGCTATGGATAATAAAGACTTTGGTATTGGTGCCCAAATCTTACACGATTTAGGTATTCACAAAATCAAGCTGCTTTCGAACAGCGAACAAACCAAGCGTGTAGGTATGATTGGCTATGGGTTAGAGATTACTGAATACGTAGGGTATTAGGTATCACTCCCCTGTTCTATTTTTTTTAGTCCAATCAGAATCTGGCCTGCTGAACGGTTGAGATAAAAATGTGTCTACGATACCATTAAAATAGGTTGCATTTTCAGCAGGCGCAAAATGTGTTTGCCCTGGCATGATACACAAATGCGCATTGGGAATATTTTCAAAAATCTCAACAGTATGTTGGTTTTTAATTACATCTTTGTCACCCGCAATAATTAAGACTTTGGCGGTAATTTTAGACAAATTTTCCTTCGGAATGTTCGGCTGGTACACTAATAATCCGAGAACCTGTTTTCCTAACGGCCAGTTTTTGCTAGTATCTTTTTGTGCTGCTTTAAAAGATACAAACTCTAACGCCCCTTTTGCTTCATTGATCGCCCAAGTATTTACAGCGGTTTCATCGGGTCTTAAATTGGCGCCCATAGCAACAATTTTTTTGATTTTAGTTTTACCAGAGATTCCCAATTTTAAGGCGATAATTCCGCCGTCACTCACTCCCAAAATATGAATGGAATCTAATTTTAAATGTTGTACTAGCCCCTCCCAATCTTTAGTCATCTGCGTATAGGTCAAGGAGTCTGTTTCGACCCCAGACTTGCCATGCCCCCTACTATCGGCTACAATCACACGATACTTATTTTTGAAATGGTCAATTTGATGGTCCATATTTTTTATCTCACCGCTATTTCCGTGTATTAACAGCAAGGGCTCGCCACTTCCATATTCTTCGAAATACATTTTCACCCCATTAACAGTGGCATATTTTCCAACAGCATCATTGTTACCATAAGGCGTTTCGAAAGTGCTTTCTCTTTTTATCTGTGCATTGGCACTAGTAAAAATTGAAATAAGTAGTAGTACAAGGCTTAGCTTGTCGAAAATTTTCATGTTGGTAGTTTTAGTTAGCATTCATCTCTTTTGCTGTGGAATGTAGGTGGGTAATTCTCCAAATTCCGTCTGTTTTCTTCCAGATTTTTGTTACCAGTTCTTGAATATTGGTAGCGTCATCTTTTGAAAACTCAAGGGTGCGGATGGTGTATGCTGAAGTATTTGTTAGCGGGAACACTTCTATGATATCAAATAGCGGTGTTTTGAAAGGTCTTGGCATCGAATTACAAAATGTACCGATTACTTGTTTTGAAGGCACCTTGTTTCCATTGGCTAAGAACGTGATATCGTCATCCATCATCGATAGCACGGTATCACAGTCACCGTTTTTGAATGCATTCTGCTCTTTTGCCACCGCCAGTTCTATTTCAGTTTTAATAGACAAATCTGCAGATTTCTGGGCGAATGCACTACCCACTATTGTTAATAGCAAGAGTATTGTAATATATTGTGGTTTTGTTTTCATGATTTAGGTAATTGAGGTTCGTAAGTGGTGTATGCTATTGTTCTAGGGCCAACAACAGTTTTTCTAGTTTTTCGACTCGTTTTTCTACGGAAACAGCTGCGGTTTCTTTTTCCTGAAGTTTCATTTTTAATGTGTCAATCATTTGTTGTTGTTCCTGCACAGCGTTGATAAGAATAGGCACAATTTCAGTATAATTTACTGCTAAAAATTCATCTTCTGTTTCCTTTCCTTCTACCAATTCTGGAACTATGTCGGCAACTTCTTGGGCGATGAGTCCGAATGATTTTTTATCGGTCTCTTCTCTATTCTTCCAAAAGTATTTTTTTGGGGCTAGCTCCATTATTTCTTTCAATCCATAGCCAATAGCTTCAATATCTTTTTTAAGGCGTCTATCGCTTGTGTGCACTACGGCTCCGCCCACGGTCACGTTTCCTCCTTCTACTTGCAGGTTTAAATTAGAGACACCCCCGTTATTTCTTGCCATGATTTCATTTTCGTCTATAACGATGTTCTGTCCATTTACATTTCCTGTCGTGATATAACCCCCGCCAGCCAGCGAAGCATCGGTACCTCCTACCACATGTAGCTTTGTACTTGGAGCTACGACGCCTATTCCTACTCTATTGGTACTGGCGTCCATTCTAAATGTACCGCCGTCCATCTCGACGTCGCCATTGTTATCGGCTTGAAGATATAAGGGAGTATTATTATTTGTTATAATTTCGTTACCATCAATTCTGAGTGTACTCCCAATTTCCAGCACTCCACTTCCTGTTGTACCATTAGCATCTGTAGTGGCGGTTATGGCTGTTCTTCCATTCACCCGTAAAAAATTAGTATCAAATTCGCCGTAGATCAAAGCGTTGTCTGCATCTGCATTAGAGTTTTCGATATATAATTTATTGTTTCCTGTTTCGTTATAACCAGCTCCATTTCCGAAGAACATATTACCCGAACCAGATGCACTATAACCCGCTTCATAACCTATAAACACATTACTGGATGCCGCACCAGCACTGTTAAAACCTGCGCTATTTCCTACTACCGTATTGAAGGTACCTGAATTGTTTCTTAATGCGCTACTTCCGATAGCTACATTATTATCATTAAGACTCGTAGTTAACGCTTCAAAACCTATTGCCACACTACTAGAACCTAATGTAGCACTCCCTAGTGCTGCATAGCCAATTGCCACGTTTGAGTTTCCATTTGTATTCGCAAACAAGGCATTATTTCCTATTGCTATATTCCCGATGCCTGTTTGATTGGCACTCATCGCAAAGCTTCCTAACGCAGTGTTAGAATAGCCTGTAGAAGTGCTGTTCATGGCCCATCTACCTACAGCAGTATTATCAACTCCATCAGTATTTGATGTTAAGGCATTATAGCCCAATGCCGTATTTCCAGAGCTTATAGTATTAGTAACTAATGCACCACTACCCACAGCTGTATTCTCTTCACCAGTCGTATTGCTAACCAATGCTATGGAGCCGACTGCCGTATTTGAATTTCCAGAATTATTCTGTAATGTCTGATATCCAAGAGCTGTATTGCCCGAACCAATTGTGTTACTATTCAGACTTTCGGTACCTAAGGCTGTATTTTGAATACCCGTTGTATTGCTTTGTAAAGAGCCCGACCCGATTGCAGTATTGGCATCTGCGGTATTCGTGTACAATGCCTGAAAACCCAGAGCAGTATTGTCGCTACCAACCGTATTGAGTCGTAAGGTATTAGATCCTAATGCTGTATTACTGGCTCCAGTTGTATTTTGAAATAATGCCAAGGTACCCATTGCGCTGTTATTAGCTCCTATAGAGTTAGACTGAAGTGCAGATCGACCGATTGCTACATTGAACGATGCTGTGGTATTACTAAATAAGGCATAAGTTCCTAGTGCTACATTACTATTCCCTTCCGTATTATTATATAATGACTGAAATCCGCTACTCACATTTAAGCCCCCTATGGTATTATTTAACATGGATCCATTTCCGTAGGCTACATTATAATTACCTGTGGTGTTATTAAACATACTGGCACTTCCCATGGCTACGTTTTCCTGCCCTGTGGTGTTGTCGATTAATGCTCTATTTCCTACCGCTATATTTCCTGAGCCCGTTGTATTGTTGTAAAGAGTATTAAATCCGATACCTGTATTTGAATTTCCAGAAGTATTATTGAAGAGTGCAGAAGATCCTAGAGCAGTATTCCAGTTTCCTGTAGTGTTAGCGTTTAGCGCATTATATCCCACCGCAGTATTAGCGGCACCTGTTGTATTATTACTAGCCGAAAAACTTCCCAAGGCCGTGTTTCCATTGGCGGTGTTACTTGTTAATGCAGCATACCCAACGGCAGTATTGTAATCGCCAGTGCTGTTATTCAATAAGGTACTATGCCCAATACTTACATTTCCCTGTCCATCTGTATTCGAATTAAGTGAAAGACTTCCAAAAGCAGTATTTGCTGTACCTATCGTATTATTTTCCATACTCGCGGTACCCAGTGCGACGTTATCTAATCCTCCTGTATTATTTTGCAAAGCCCGAAAACCTATACCTACATTCTGATTTCCGGTTGTGTTCACTTCCATCGATTGGTAGCCAACAGCAACATTTAATTGTCCGGAGGTATTCGCCTCTAACGATCCAAAGCCTATACCCACATTTGAATTGCTAGTACTACTATCGCTACTTCCAGCATTCATTCCAAGATAAATAGATGAACCGCTAGTATCTGATTTCCCATCTAAAAGCTCGTCAATACGTTCGGCCCCAATACCACTAATAGCTGCCCAGTCGCCCAATGTACTATCCCAATAATAAAAACCTTTCGACGGAGTTCCATTCCCGGTAACAAAGACCATCATTCCATCTTGGTCTATGGTAGGTTGCGTGCCGGGAAAATTATCAATCCGTGGGATTAAAATTCCGTCATTACTATTGGGAGTCGCTACATTGCTTGCCGTAATATCAAGTGTTGCCTCTGGGCTGGTGTTGTTAATACCCACTTGGCTATACAGGTTAAGGGACAAAAAAAGAATAAGTATGGAGGTTATTGCAGAGGTTTTCATAACATATTTATTTTAGTACTACTTTTTAAAATGCGTTGTGTTAATCACCTTATTGTTATACACTATTTTCAGTTGGTACATTCCTTTTTCTAAATGATTGACATTCAGATAAATTTCTTTTGAAGTTGGTTTATCAAGAGTTCCTTCGTATTTAGTACTCATAAATAGCTACAAATGAATCAATAAGATTTTTTTTGAAAGAGGGGAAAACTTTCTTTGGAATAAAAGTAATTTCTAATGGGAAGAAGTAGTAACACGCTCGTAACAGATGCTACCAGAAATGTAACGTTTGCCTATAGATAGGCGTTTACACGGAAAGTTAAGCTTATTTTTGAGCGTATTCTGAAGGTAAACATCCAAATACCTCCTTAAAGCATTTGGAAAAATAGGAAGGGTTATTAAAACCTACTTGGTAGCAAATTTCTGAAATCGTTACATCGCTTTCTTTAAGTAATGTAGTGGCCAATTGAAGCCGTTGGGAGCGAACAAACTCAGTAGCGCTTACCCCTGTAAGTGCCTTTAACTTTCGATGCAGCTGCATCCTACTCATGCCAAGCAACTTGCTAAATTCGTCAACACTAAAATCTGGATCCGTAAGGTGTTTGTCTAATACTTCTTGTACTTTCCCTAAAAAGGTTTCATCAATTCTTGAAATGGAAATATCTTTTGGTTTCAATACAACTTCTTGGCTGTATCTTTCGCGAAGCTGTTTTCTTGATAACACCAAATTTTGAACCCGAGTTTCTAAAAATTTTGTTTTAAAAGGTTTTAGCACATAGTCGTCTGCACCCAACTCTAAACCTTCAAATTGCGATTGCTCTTCTACTTTTGCAGTTAAGAGAATGATGGGGATGTGCGACGTTCGTTCATCACTTTTAAGTTGTTTACACAGTTCTAACCCATCCACTTCAGGCATCATAATATCTGATATAATGATATCTGGAATTGTTGCTGTTGCCACTGCAATTCCTTTAGCACCATTTTCTGCTTCTAGGACACGATATTCACTCTCAAAGGCAGATTTCACAAAGGTCCGTATGTCTTCATTATCCTCTACTACAAGGAGAATCGGAGCGTCTTTATCAGTTTCCAATAATTGTTCTTCGTTTTTTTCTCTACGGAAAAGCGGGGTGGCTTTTTTTGAAGTAGTCTGCTTTGGCACATTGCGAACTATTGCTGCATTCGAAAATTGATGTGCATATATGGGTAACGCTGTTGTGAATAACACCGTTTTATCAGCGGTATTTTCAACCTGAATAGTTCCTCCATATAGTGTTACCAATTCTTTTACCAATGCCAAGCCAACCCCCACACCCTCTGTCTTGTTATCTGCTTGATAAAAACGGTTGAAAACCGATTCAATATTTTTAGTACCGCTAATTTGCCCATCATTCTCGATAGCTATCTCTAAAGTGTCTTCCTTTTTTGTGGTTGAAAATTTCACCCTTCCGCCTTTAGGCACGTATTTGAATGCATTGGTCAGTAAGTTCACCACGATCTTTTCAATAGCATCGGAATCAAACCATACATTTTCAAAGGCTTCGATAGCTACCACATAATCAATATTTCTTTTTTCTGCTTGATACTGAAAAGCACCTGTGAGGGATTTAAGAAGGATGTTGATATTCCCTTCGCTTACCTGCAGTTTTAGGTTACCAGCCTCTAATTTTGAAAGGTCCAGTAGTTGATCTACAAGAACCAATAGTCGTTGGGAGTTTCGCTGCACCATTTCTAAATCTGATCTATCTTCACTAGCCAATTTTTTATTCTCCAATTGCTTTTCAATCGGAGCCGATATTAGCGTTAACGGTGTTCTGAATTCGTGCGAAATATTTGTAAAGAAGTTAGATTTAATGGTGTCTACTTCTTTTAACTTCCGATTAGTTTTTTGTTTGTTTCTGAAAAGAAAGTACAACACCAGACCAGCTAACAACACCAACCCGATAATTCCAAAAAGGAGGTTCCGTTGATTTCTCTTTTGCTCCTCAACAAGCTCTTTTTGTGATTGAAGCAACTGAATTTCTTGTTTCTGTTGGGTGTTTTTGTATTGGGCCTCAAGTTCTTTAGCCTTTTCAATGTTTTGCGATGCGATTAGGGAATCGCTGACTCGTTTGAACTCTTTGGCATAAAAATATGCCTTCTCATAGTCTCCTAACTTTTCTGAATTTAAGTGCAAAACTTCATACACTGGCTGTAAATCACCTTGTTTATCAAGTGCAACCCCTAGCGCTTCGGCTTCTAATGCTAATTCATTACTTTTTGCATAGTTTCCATTTTCGTGTAACAGATTTGTTTGGTTTACAAGGGCCATAAACAATCCGTTATCATAATTGTTTTTTTTATTTAGTGCAATAGCAGCCTCACCCGCTTTTAGGGCTTTCTCAATTTGGTTACTCTGAAAATAGATATCGCTTAGAACGGCTTGACAAATACCTTCATAAATCGGAAACTTATTTTCTCTATAGTAAGCAATACATGTTAGTGCGTAGTCTATCGCCTTTTCATAATTTTTATCTAATGCTTCTATGGAAGCGAGTTTGGTTTTTATGAATATTTGCTTAAACTCGTTATTAGATGCATTGAAAATAGCTAAAGCCTGCTCTTGATACGCTCTTGCTTCCGCTACATTTTTAAACGTTGAATACACGTCACCTATATACGACAAGGTAGAACCACGTCTATCCCCCTGAAAATTATTAGCTTTATATAGGCTATCTGATTTTAAAAGATAGGGTAATGCTTTTTCCGTTTGGTTAAAACCAAGACTATACAGCTCACCCAATTGTCCATAGATATAGGCCATTTCATACCAAAGACCTTCGGCTACAGCAATCTTTTCACCTTCTTGGACATAGGCTAACGAAGCTTCATTTTTCCCCAATCGAACGTTCTCTTGGCCCAATCGAGAGTACGTTAAAATAACACGTTTCGGGTCGTTTGTATTTTTGGCGTATGCGAGTGCTTCCAGTAAATTGCCGTTGATAAAAGCATACTTATCCTGGTTTAGCTCTGGAAAAAGCCCAACATAACCAGCTTTTAAGCGGTGGTAGTGATAATATGCTAGATCAGAATTATTTTTATTGGCGTAGGCTTTTAGTCTACGGAAGTAAACTAGACAGCTGTCTTCATTATTCCTCTTATAATGTAGTAATAAAGAAACATAGCTTTTGCTAATAATACTGTCGTGAAGTTTTTCCGCTCTAGTTATTTGTTTGAGAGAATCTATGGTAACGGCATCTTGTGCCACTAATGAAGCAGAAGCAAAAAAGAAAAGAAATACAACTTTTTTCAATAGACACGGTTTAATATCCCTAAAATTAGGCAATTAAATCGTAATTGTATTTAATCTATTTGAAACAAAGCACTACAGAACACTGGCAATAGCCTTCTTCATCGCTTCGGCCCGTTCCCGCACTTGGGTTTCGGTCCAACCAATTTTCACCAAACTAGAAACCGTACGGCCCATCCAGGCATCACTTTTTGAAAAATCGGCCTTGTTTAGGTCTTGCATTTGTGATTTGATTTCAGAAGAAAGAGGACCCAAACTTTTCTGATCGCGCAAATGTTCCCAACCATTAATATAATGCCAGTTGTTCTTATACCAGTAAAAACAGGCATCTACACCCGCATCAGCTAACGCCTTATGTGCCTTTTGGGCCAAGCTTTCCGAAGGCAAAAAGAAATTTACAAAACTATAATTCTCTACGCCCCCTTCAGGAACGCGTCTAAAAGTAACTCCGTCTATTTCAGACAATGCTTCTCTAACAATGGTATAGTTGCGCTCTTGTGTTCGCAAAATACCATCCAATTTATCTAATTGTGCAAGGCCTACTGCCGCATTCATTTCAGAAATACGGAAATTATACCCCAAGAACGGATGCGTTTCTGCACCCCTGTCGTTACCAATATGGTCGTGTCCGTGGTCTTGGTAATGATCGGCATTCAACTTGTATTTCTCAGAATTGGTAATCACCCCACCACCTTCACCACAAGTGATCGTTTTAACATAATCGAACGAAAAACAACCCAAGTCACCGTAGCTTCCCAGAGGTTTTCCTTGATACGTACCACCAATGGCCTGGCAGGCATCTTCGAGCAACAACAGACCATGAGTGTCGCAAATATCTTTAAGCGCTTGCAAATCGGCCATAGAACCACACATATGAACCGGCATTACGCACTTTGTTTTTGGTGTAATGGCTGCTTCTACAGCTTTCGGATCTAGTGTAAGCGTGTCGTCTATATCGACCAACACAGGTACCGCGCCCAACATCAGGATACTTTCAAAACTTGCAACAAATGTAAATGTGGGCATGATCACTTCATCACCAGCGCCTATTCCTGCAGCTGCCAAAGCTACCGTGAGTGCAGCCGTTCCGCTAGAAACCAATTGGCAATAATTAGACTGCATACGTTGCGCGAACGCCGTTTCAAATTCTTTGGCTTTCCAATGGTTGTTTCGCATACCATCAAAACCGTAGCGCATGAGCACTCCAGTTTCTAACACATCGTTTACTTGTTTGCGCTCTTCGGCACCAAATACTTCAAATCCAGGCATATTCTGATAAATTTTAAGTTGAAACTCCAAAGGAGAAATTAGGGTTCGTCATTTAGACGCATGCAAAGATAAAGGTTGCGCATGGGGTGTACAAAAGAAGGAGGAAAGGTTTTGGGCTGAAAGTTGGAGGTTGGGTGCTGGATGCTGGATGCTGGATGCTGGGTGCTGGGTGCTGGATGCTGGGTGCTGGATGCCGGATGCTGGGTGCTGGATGCTGGATGCTAGAAGTTGGATGCTGGATGCTGGATTCTGGATGCTGGAAGTTGGAAGTTGGAAAGGGATGATTTATCCTATGAAGTCTTTGGTCTTTGGTCTTTAGTTTTTAACTTTCATCATAACCCCAACTCATAACTTGTCACACTGAGCTGTCACACTGAGCGCAGTCGAAGTGCCGTCGAAGTGCATAACCCACAACTGCTAATTACCCAAAAGTGTTACCTCCACCTGTTCTGTTTCAATTTTTGAAAGCAATTCAAGTTGTCCGTTTTCATACAACGAATCTAGTTTTATAAGCGGAAACGTGATGTCATTGTACTTGTAATTGTTGTAATCTGCAAAACGAACGCCTTTTACCACACGCTTGTTATAGGCTTCGCGAAATCGCACCCCACCACCATTCGTTCTATAGTTATAGGCAAAATAATCTAACTGGAAGTTTTCTTTATTAATCCAATACACATATTCATCTTCATAATCGTCTCCACCACCTTCTTGCTGAAACGTAACACCAATTTCGTAATAGTCTTTTCCCTTAACCGTACTCTCTCCCAACAACTCCTTCTCTACTGCCGGATCTTTTAATCCGTAGGGCAATTGCACAAAATAATGTACTGAATTGACACTGGCGGCATACCGTCTCGCAATAGAATCTGGTAACGCAACCAACGAATCGTTAACAAACCGTTGAAAGCTCTGGTTGGTCAATACATCGCGAATCGTGCCGATCGAATCCTCCATGACGCGTTCCATCTCAAAAACGCCAGATTTACGGTAACTTTTATACGAAATATCCCTAAAAACAAAGGCTATTTCGGCTTCATCGCAAACACCACCACAACTTGTTTCAATGGCTTTTTCCACGATATCATCGGCAGTAAGTTTAGGTTCTTCTTTGCAGCTAAATAAAAGGGCGATCCCCACTAAAATGTAAAAGACTTTCATACGTTATATTTGTAACAAATGTAACCATTAGGTAACTTATAAAGGGTAAACCTTTCAGAATACTATATCATGGCAAAATTAATCTTCTTCGCTTGCGTTTTGTTGGTTGGCACAATATCCTTTTCGCAGTCTGAAAAAAATGTACAGGCTCTTCAACAATTACAAGAGCGCTATAATTCAGAAAACTATCAGGGCATTTACGACATGCTGAGCGACTCTTTTCAGCAAAAAGTACCCGAAGCTACGTTACATCAGTTGTTCTCCACTTTTCAGAATAACTTCGGAAAGTTTAACAGTTTCGAATTTGTAGACGGAAATGAAGGTAGGGATAACTTCTTAGCTACGTTCCACAACGGACAACAATCGGTTGGCATTTATGTAGACGGAGATGATAAAATTTCTGGGTTGCTGTTCAAACCCGTCGAAAATGATGCACCTGCCAAATTTGAGCGCAATACCACTAAATTGCAACTTCCGTTTAAAGGCGAATGGTTCACCTTTTGGGGCGGTACTACCAAAATGCAAAATTACCACGTGACCACCCGAGTACAAAAAGGGGCATTCGATTTCATTATTGTCGGAAAAAACGGCAGATCATACGAACGTAGTGGCACTAGAAACGAAGACTACTACGCCTTCGGGCAACCACTCTACGCAGTTTGCGACGCCACAGTAGCTCAGGTAATAACTGGCGTTGAAGACAACAGACCCACCATTATGAATCCGTCGCAACCTTTAGGAAATAGTGTGATGCTGCGCACTAAAAATGGCGAATATATTGTGTATGCCCATCTCGAAAAAGGAAGCCTTGCCGTAAAAGAAGGAGATGTAGTAACCAAGGGGCAATATCTAGGAAATTGCGGAAACTCAGGAAATTCTAGTGAAGCCCACCTACACCTACACATTCAGGATGGTCCTAACATGATGACCGCTGGGGGTGCCCGATGCTATTTTGAAGAAGTGATGGTAGGAGACGAATTGCGTACCGATTATTCGCCAGTACGGCTAGACCGTATTTCAAGACCCAACAACTAGTTGGTAGTTCACTGTTAATCGTTGCCTGCCTCCGAAGAAACGAAATGTGTTCGGGTTCTAAACGCACAAGCTCACTACCATCTTCCATCTTCAAACTCTCACACCCACAACTCACCACTTCCCGCCCCATCATCTTTATTTTCCATCGGAATTGCTAAACCAAAATTGTACCTTTGTTTATCTATGGCATTACAGAAAAACGTCAAAATAAAAAATAAGAAAGCGAAATTCGAATACGAACTGTTAGACACCTACACAGCTGGGATTGTCTTGGCAGGAACCGAAATAAAAGCGATTCGTGAAGGCAAAGCCTCCATAGCAGAGAGCTTTTGTGAATTTAATGACAAAGGCGAACTCTTTGTTATCAACATGACCGTTCAGGAATATTCGCATGCCACCCACTTTAACCACAACCCGAAAAGCGAACGCAAACTACTTCTTAATCGGAGTGAACTTAAAAAATTAGAGAAAGAGGTTAAAAATAGCGGACTTACCATCGTGCCGTTGGTGCTATTTACAAACGATAGAGGCTTGGCGAAAATGAAGATTAGCCTGGCGCGTGGTAAAAAGCAATTTGACAAACGTGAAAGTATTAAAGACCGCGATAACAAACGAAATCTGAGCAGAATAAAAAAAGCATTCAACAATTAAAATCCTAAAATCATGTTAGAAAGGAAACAAATGTGCACCGTCGGTCGTCTTTCTATGTAAACCAACACAATGATCAGAATACTACTCTTTTCTTTCTTCCTTTGTTCCACATTAACCCAAGCCCAAATTGCAGGTAAAGTTACAGACACCAAAGGCGAACCACTCGCCTTCGTAAACATCTATCTGCAGGATAATTATACGGGAACTACCTCTAACGACGACGGAAACTACGAACTCAACATTACTGAAAAGGGTACCTATGAATTGGTTTTTCAGTATTTAGGATTTACTACGGTCAATAAAAAAGTTATCGTTTCATCGCTGCCTCACATCTTAAACGTCACCCTAGAAGAAGAATCGGTTAGCTTAGATGCCGTAGTTATCAATGCATCAGAAGATCCTGCCTATCGAATTATTCGGGAGACCATTGCCAGACGAAAAATCAATCTTGATAAAATTTCAGAATACAAAGCAGATTTTTACTCGCGCGGACTCTGGCGTGTGGAAGACTTACCAGAGAAAATTCTCGGACAAGAAGTAGGTGATCTAGACGGGCAGTTAGATTCTACTCGTACAGGTATTATTTATCTTTCAGAAACCATTAGCGAAATTGCCTTTCAGAAACCAGACGATTTCAAAGAAAAAATAATCGCTAGTAAGGTTAGCGGTAACGACAATGGCTTCAGTTTTAACAGTGCTAGGGATGCTAACTTTTCATTTTATGAAAACACCACCAACATCAACGCTTCTATCGTTTCGCCCATAGCAGCTAGCGCATTATCGTATTACAATTACAAACTCGATGGTATATTTTATGAAGGCACAAAGCTCATCAATAAAATACAGGTGAGCCCGAAACGCCCTAAAGACCGTGTTTGGGAAGGTTTTATCTACATTGTAGAAGACGATTGGCAACTGTACGGAGTTGAACTTACCACCACGGGCCAAGCCATACAAGTTCCCATGGTGACCCAACTTTTGTTTAAGCAGAATTTTAAATACGACCCCACAAATGATTTCTGGGTGAAACTTTCACAGACCATCGATTTTGGATTTGATTTTTTAGGATTTAAAGGAGACGGCCGATTTATTGCCGTGTACAGCAATTACGATTTTAATCCTAACTTCGAAAAAAGAGCGTTCACCAACGAAGTTCTTACATTTGAAGAGGAAGCCAATAAAAAAGACAGCCTGTTTTGGAAAGGCACACGCCCAGTTCCGCTTACTGACGAAGAGCTGAACGACTACATTAAAAAAGATAGTATCCAAACACTCCGCAAATCTGAAACATATCTAGATTCAATAGATGGCGTGAGCAACCGTTTCAAGATACTCGACCCCATTCTGGGTTATTCATACCGAAATAGCTATGACAAATGGCGTTTCAGCTACAACGGACCTATCCCAGATGTTTCCTTTAATACTGTACAAGGTTGGAATGATGGCGTTGGTTTGTCCTATTTCAGCTGGAAAGATGAAAATCAGACCAATTGGTTTGCGGCAAATGTGAATGCCACTTATGGTATTGCAGAAGACAGACTTCGATTCTCTGGGAGCATGACCAAAAACTTTAACCGCACCAACAGACTGCGACTAGGCGTCTATGCAGGCAGCAGGGTGCAACAATTTAACGGTGCGCAACCTATTTCACCTTTGGTGAATACAGTTTCTACCTTGTTTTTTGAACGCAACTACATGAAAGTATTCGACCTTACCTATGTGGGCGGAACGTACGGGCAAGAATTATTTAATGGCTTGCGCATTGCTACCAACTTTAGTTATCAAGAACGGAAACCACTTTTTAACAACACCGATTATGTGACCATCCCCAACGATGATGTTTCGTACACATCTAATAATCCGCTAGACCCGACAGACTTTACCAATGCTGGTATTTTAGAGCACAGTATTTTTAAGAGCAGTGTTACCGCCAATATTACGTTTGGTCAAAAATACATGACCTATCCCGACGGGAAATACAACCTAGGCAACGAAAAATACCCGTTCCTTTCCCTTACTTTTGAAAATGGTCTGGGAAGTTCTATCGATGGCTATGATTTTAGCCAAGTCAGCGCACGCTTATACCAGCGGGTCAATACCGGAAACAAAGGGGAGTTTGTGTATAATTTAAAAGGTGGAACCTTTTTAAACGGTGACGATATAAGTTTTGTAGACTACCAGCATTTCAACGGAAACCAAACCAGAATTGGCACTTCTGGAAACTACACCAATGTCTTCAACCTACTGCCTTACTACGATTTAAGCACCAACCAAAGCTATTTTGAAGGACATTTTGAACATGATTTTAAAGGATGGATCTTAGGAAAGATACCAGGCGTTAACCAATTAAATTTTAACTTGGTGGCCGGCGCACACTTCTTAAGCATAAACGGAAACAAACCCTATTCTGAATTTTCTGTGGGAATCGACAATCTTGGCTTCGGAAAATTTCGCTTTTTACGACTTGATTATGTAAAATCGTATTACAACGGCGGTAGCGATGGCGCGTTTATTTTTGGGTTGAAATTTTTGAATTTTATCGACTAGTTTTTATCCTCCAAAAGCGGGACAAACCGAAATTCGCCAAATTCTTCTTTTTCAAAATTAGTGGGCGATGTTCGTGTAAAAACGGTCATAATTTGTACGTTCTCCCCTACGGGTATCACCAACTTACCTCCAACTTTTAGTTGCGAAAGAAGAGGCTTTGGCACAAAAGGAGCGCCTGCAGTAACAATAATTCCGTGATATGGTGCCGCTTCTGGAAACCCTTTGTAGCCATCACCAAAAATCAATTTTTTTGGTCGGTAGCCCAATTGAGGTAAAAACCGCTTTGTTTTTTTAAAAAGTTCGTTCTGCCTTTCAATAGAATACACGGTCACACCCATCTCCAACAACACAGCAGTTTGGTAACCACTACCCGTGCCTATTTCAAGCACCGTATCGCCGCGAACAACTTCTAGCAATTCTGTTTGTCTTGCAACGGTATAGGGCTGTGAAATGGTTTGATCTGCCGCAATGGGGAACGCCTTATCTACATAGGCATGGTCTAAAAACCCAGAATCCATAAAAAGATGTCGCGGGATGGTATTGATTGCCGCTAAAACTTCACGATTGGCAATACCTTTCTTTTGGAGGGTTGCCACCAATTTTTTCCGAAGTCCCTTATGGATAAATGTATCCTTCATAACCACAAAGAACGGAAAGAGTAATGACTCATACAAGGCAGATCATACTAGTAATTTGTAAAATTTTGCCGTACATTTTAGGTCATCCTTTCGAAATGGCACAACTTTGGTTGTTGGGTAAATAGTCGGTATCTTTCAACTCTATTTTTCAAGCTATGAAGCCCATTTTCTTTTTCGTTTTATTGATCACTTTCGGAAGCATTCATTCACAAACATTTACACGTTCGGATACTCTTCGTGGTAGCATCACGCCAGAACGTGCCTGGTGGGATGTGCAATTTTATGCGCTGGATGTTACCGTGCAACCTGATAAAAAATATATTGAAGGCAGCACTACCATTACCTACAAAGTAATTGACGATAAAGATCGTATGCAAATAGATTTGCAAGCGCCTATGAAGATTGATAAAATTGTTCAAAACGATACCGAATTAAGGTTTACTTCGGAAGGAGCTGCTCATTTTGTCCAACTTCAGCAGAAACAAAAAGAGGGCAAAACCTACGACATCACCATTCATTTTTCAGGAAATCCGCTAGAAGCCAAAAACGCTCCGTGGGATGGAGGCTGGTCCTGGAAGAAAGACCAAAACGGCAACCATTTTATCGCTACGAGCAACCAAGGCATCGGGGCAAGTGTTTGGTGGCCCAATAAAGATCATGCCTATGATGAGCCAGATCGCGGTGCCAGCGTGGTAATCACTGTACCAAAAGGATTGGTTGCCGTTGCCAACGGAAGGAAAAAAGCGGTTGCTGAAGATTTAGATACCGACACCTACGTATGGGAGGTGGTAAACCCGATTAATAACTACGGAATTAATATCAATATTGGAGATTACGTGAATTTTAATGAGAGCTATAAAGGGTTGAAAGGCACATTAGACATGGATTATTGGGTACTTCGGGATAACCTTAAAAAAGCAAAAGGTCAATTTGAACAAGCACCTAAAATGATGCGTGCTTTCGAGCATTGGTTTGGCCCGTACCCATTCTACGAAGACAGTTTTAAGCTAGTTGAAGTACCCTACCTTGGTATGGAGCACCAGAGCAGTGTTACCTACGGAAATAAATATGCAAATGGCTATTTAGGAAGAGATTTGAGTGGCACTGGCTGGGGATTAAAATTCGACTTTATAATCATACACGAAGCAGGGCACGAATGGTTTGCCAACAACATTACACATGTAGATGTAGCCGATATGTGGATTCATGAAGGGTTTACCGCTTATTCTGAAAGCTTGTATTTAGACTATCATTACGGTACTGAAGCCGCAAGCGAGTATGTCATAGGAACGCGCCGAATGATCATGAACGATCGTCCATTAATTGGGGTTTACAACGTACACAACGAAGGTAGTAGTGATATGTACTATAAAGGTGCGAACCTATTGCACACACTGCGCCAGTGGATACATGACGATGCCAAGTGGCGAAATATCCTGCAAGGGTTGAATGAAGAATTCTACCACCAAACTGTAACGAGTACCCAAGTGGAAGAATATATCAGTAATAAATCTGGACTAGACTTAACTGCATTTTGGGATCAGTATCTACGTACCACCAAAATTCCGAAGTTGGTGTACAAGAAAGCGGATACTACTTTAAACTATCGTTACGAAGACATCGTAAACGGTTTCTCCATGCCAGTGATCATACAAATCGATGGAAAGGAAGAATGGATCTACCCAACCGCCCAATGGCAGACCAAAACCTTCAGCAGTGCTATTGATGAAGTTTCTGTAAAACCTGATTTCTATGTGAATTCTGAAGAGAAAAACGATTAACGTTTCAACATGGAAGAAAAACCTGAGCTGTACTTTCCAAGAAATATAGATTGGCGCGATTGGCTGCACCAGCACCATCAAAGCTATACACAGGGTGTGTTTTTAATATTTTATAAACTTGAAACCAACATACCCACCATGCGATGGGAAGAAGCAGTGCGCGTAGCACTTTGCTATGGGTGGATAGACAGTACGGTGAAATCGTTAGGAGGTGGTAAAAGGCGGCAATATTTTTGTCCTAGAAACCCCAAAAGCACGTGGAGTAAACTGAATAAAACATACATTGAAGAACTTGACAAACAAGGCCTGATTCACGAAAGTGGTTGGAAATTAATAGACATAGCCAAGGAAACTGGAACTTGGACCGAAATGGACGATGTAGAAAATCTGGTGGTACCAAAAGACCTTCAAGATGCGTTTCGTACCAATCGCTTAGCCTTTGAGAATTATCAAAATTTTAGTCCGGGATATCGAAAGAGCTATTTAAGCTGGCTGCATAGTGCCAAACGGCAAGCAACCCGTGACAAGCGCATTGCCGAAATCATTTCGCTTTGCAACGCCAACCAAAAAACTAGAATGTAACTATTCTGCCAACAGCGCATCAAGGGTTTGGTGCACCGCATCGCTATTCCAGTCTGCTGCTCCCTCTTTATCGATTACAATTTTTCCGCTTTTAGAAATCACATATGTTGTGGGGAACGTTCCTGTTTCTAGTTCCTTCGGAAAAGCGTTGTTTGTTGTGAACGCAGGAAACGTGTAGTTCTTTTTAGTCATAAAGCGTTGGATGGTTTCCGGATTTTCGAGAGACACAAAATAGAAATCGACCTGATCTTTGTAGGCGTCGAACAGTTTTTGCATGGAAGGCATTTCGGCTACACAGGGCGGACACCAGGTAGCCCAAATATTTACTAGAACTACCTTCCCTTCAGAAGTTTCAAGGTTCTTGTTTTCACCCTCTAAAGAACGTAAGGGCCAGTTGTAATCAGAAAGCTCGACCTGCTCGTCTGTATCTATTTCCGAAGGACTAAAGGCGATAAGCCGATTAAAAAAAACGCGGATGGGCATTCCTGTTTGCGGAATAAACAATAGTGCCAAGAAAATTAGAATAAGAATCGTACTTACGTTTTTCTTCAGAAATGAAACCATACGCAAAGATAGATAAGAAAACGAACCATGTATCGTAGAATGAAACCAATATTAAACCCAGTATAATCCTACTTATTTATTAAATATTATCGATTAAATACATATTTTATCGATATAATGTAATTTTTTGTATATTTAGTATCAAATCTCCCCATTGTATTAACTTAAATCAATTCTCATGAAGAAGATACTTCTTTTTTTTATGATGGGGTTACCTCTCTACGCTCAAGTGGGTATCGGTATTACAGAACCCATCGCAACCTTAGATATTAATGGAACACTTAACATCAGAACCATAGCGCATTCGTCGAATACAACAATAACCAAAGAAAAAATTTTGACTAGTGAGAATGGGATGGTGACCAGTATGACTGCCACAGAAATTGTGAAAGAGGCACTTCCCACCGCTGTGAAGGGTAGTTTTTCTGTAAGTTCAGGGATTAGCCTCAGTTTACTAACGGGGTCGGCACTTATACCGTTCGATCAGGAAGACTTTGACGTATCTAATGAGTTTGATACCACAACCCATGAATTTACTGCAACAAGAGACGGTATCTATGAAATAAATTCACAAATTGTACTAGATGCAACCATCGGAGCTGCTACCAATCTTGGACTTCGACTCCTAAAAAATGCAACGGTGATACATAAACAAAGTTTCGCGAGTGTGAGCTTATTGGGAACTAATGTGTCTCCTCCCACTCGAACCGTACAGACGTTGTTGGCATTGCAACCTGGAGATGTAATCACGTTTGAAATAGAAGGAGATATAGCGCTTGGCACTATAGATATTGAAGGTGATAGTGTATTAAGTTTTTTCACCATACAACAAATACGATAGCTAACCAGACTGGTCTAAATAAATTCTCAAAAGGATTGGTTAAAACCAAAAAATCCCCGACTCGCATCGGGGATTTTTTTATGAATTATAATATAGTACGTTAAGATGCATTCTGTTTTTTAATCAAATTCAGTGCAGAGCCTTCTCTATACCATCGTATCTGAGCATTGTTATAGGTATGGTTGGTCTTAATCGTATCTGTACTACCATCTGCATGGGTCACTTCTAAAGTTAACGGTGTATCTGGTGCAAAATCTGCAATATCCACAAAGTTAAAGGTATCATCTTCTTGAATCTTGTCGTAATCGGCTTCATTTACAAATGTAAGTGCCAACATCCCTTGTTTTTTGAGATTCGTTTCGTGGATTCGTGCAAAACTCTTCACCAACACAGCCGCAACACCTAAGTGGCGTGGCTCCATGGCCGCGTGCTCACGAGAAGATCCTTCACCATAGTTATGGTCTCCAACCACAATACTATAAATACCTTTTGCCTTGTATTCACGTTGTGTATCTGGTACTCCGCCATATTCACCATCTAATTGATTTTTTACGAAGTTTGTTTTCTTGTTGAAAGCGTTCACCGCACCAATCAAGCAATTGTTTGAAATATTATCGAGGTGCCCACGATAGCGCAACCATGGTCCTGCCATCGAAATATGGTCTGTAGTACATTTTCCGAAGGCTTTGATCAGCAACTTTACATTGCTCAAATCTTCGTCTTTAATCGGTTCGAATGGTGTGAGTAATTGTAATCGTTCACTATCTGGTGCAACTTTTACTTCTACGCCACTTCCGTCTTCCATAGGGGCCACATAGCCGTTTTCTTCTACAGCAAACCCTTTTGGAGGCAATTCCCAGCCTGTTGGCTCTTCAAAACGAACTTCTTCTCCATCTTCATTAATAAGTGCATCGGTCATAGGGTTAAAATCTAACCTACCTGCAAAGGCAATCGCCGCCGTAAGCTCTGGCGATGCAACAAATGCATGGGTATTTGGGTTTCCATCGGCACGTTTGGCGAAATTTCGGTTAAAAGAGTGTACAATACTGTTTTTTGGAGCATTTTTTGGGTCTTCGTAACGCGCCCATTGCCCAATACAAGGTCCACAGGCATTTGTAAATATTTTTGCCCCTAGGTCTTCAAAAATCCCTAAGATTCCATCACGTTCGGCAGTATAGCGTACTTGCTCAGAACCTGGATTGATTCCTAACTCCGATTTAATTTTTAATCCTTTGTCGATACCTTGCTGTGCGATAGACGATGCTCGTGATAAATCTTCGTAAGAAGAGTTGGTACACGAACCAATCAATCCCCACTCTACCATAATGGGCCAATCATTTTTCGTAGCCTTTTCGGTCATTTCTTCACCTACGTTGGTAGAAAGGTCTGGTGTAAAAGGTCCGTTTAAAAGTGGGCCTAATTCTGACAGATTAATTTCAATTACTTGATCAAAATAGTCTTCTGGGTTGGCATACACTTCAGGGTCTGCCGTTAGGTATTCTTTTACTTTATTGGCTGCGTCTGCTACGACGGCTCTTTCGGTAGCGCGTAGATAGCGCTCCATCGATTCGTCATAACCAAAAGTAGAGGTCGTAGCGCCAATTTCGGCACCCATATTACAAATGGTCCCTTTTCCGGTACATGACATGGCGGTAGCACCCGGGCCAAAATACTCAACAATAGCTCCTGTACCTCCTTTTGCTGTTAAAATTTCAGCAACCTTTAAGATCACATCTTTAGGGGCAGTCCAACCACTCAGTTTTCCAGTTAAGCGCACTCCTATCAACTTCGGAAACTTTAGTTCCCAAGGCATCCCAGCCATTACATCTACTGCATCTGCACCTCCTACTCCAATGGCTACCATTCCTAAACCTCCGGCATTCACCGTATGTGAATCGGTACCGATCATCATCCCTCCTGGGAAGGCATAGTTTTCTAGCACTACTTGGTGAATGATTCCCGCTCCCGGAGCCCAAAATCCGATCCCGTATTTATTAGACACCGATTCTAGAAAATTGAAAACTTCACTACTGGTTTCATTCGCATGCTTCAAATCTGCTTTAGCACCTTGCTTGGCCTGAATTAAGTGATCGCAATGTACCGTTGTGGGTACTGCCACATTCTTTTTCCCAGCCTGCATAAATTGCAGCAACGCCATTTGTGCTGTTGCATCTTGGCAAGCAATACGGTCTGGAGCAAATTCTACATAATCTTTTCCACGCACAAAGGGATTGTTTGGAGTTTCATCCCAAAGGTGACTATATAGTATTTTTTCAGAAAGTGTCAGCGGCTTTCCAACAACTTCACGTGCTTTATCTACACGTTCGGCCATTTGGGCGTACACTTTTTTTATCATATCGATGTCGAATGCCATAGTTTCAAGTTTTTTGGTTTAATGATTACTTTCCGCAGTTATTGGGCGAAAAAGAATGCTTACAAAAGTAAGAAATTTTGATTTTATTTAAAAATACTTAACGAATTACGATATTTAGTGTTTATTTTTTATCAAAAAATCATTTTTATTGAATTAAATTAAATATTTATAAATTTTTATCATCAATATTTGAGGATATCAAAATTTCAAAAAGTCGAAATATCATTTAAAAAGCTGGGTTTTGTGTCGAAATCCTACTTTTCCAACCTTCATTTTTAAAAATATAAAATCAATTTAAAGTGTGAATTTCAGCTATATTTGAGTAAGCATTTGGAATTACAACAACAATTTCTCCATGGATATGTATCATTCTGTAGTAAGATTATCCACAAGTTTTCTATGTTTATTTATGGTTGCTTTTTCGCTTTGCGGGCAATCTAAAAATGTAGCGAAAACAGATACCATCCAATCGTTTGCCGATAAGATTATCATTAAGGCCAATATAGATACCCAAACTGATGTCTACTCCTTGCGGTCTGACAATAGTACAGATTTGAAAATTAGGCCAAATCAGAATTACAAAACCTATCTATCGTTAGATTATGAGTTTATTGGTGTAAGCATTGGGTTTGTACCCAGTTTTATTGGGGCTAACGATGATGATGACCTGAAAGGGTCTTCGTCCTTTTCAGATATACAGTTTCGATTTTTCTTCGGAAATTGGGTACAACAACTACAGTACAAAAAAATAAAAGGGTACTATGTAGAGAATACAGGTGATTTTCTGCCAGGGTGGAACGAAGGTACAGATCCTTATTTCACCATTCCGAACCTCACCAACACCTTATACGGCCTTTCTACCGCTTATGTTTTAAATCCGAAATTTTCCTATCGAAATGTACTGTATCAAACCGAGTGGCAGAAAAAAAGCGCAGGAAGTTTTATTCCAACACTTTTCTATAATTTACAAAAGTATGCCTTTACCCTAGCAGATACCGCTTCTTTAGAAGACAACTATAATGTTCGGTTTGCAGCTTCTTATTATTATACACTCGTTATACATCAGCATTGGTTTATAAGTCCACATGTGAGTCCGTCTGCCGGAATTCGATTTGTAACTACTGAAACTTCCACCGATGGTTTAAAAGCGAAAGAAACAGAGACTTTGTTTAGCAGATCGGTTGAGGGTGGCGTGCAGGTAGGTTATAGTTCTGAACGATGGATTTTTGGCGGCCGATTTAATTTTAGGGCTAGTTGGGTAAATGAATCTAAAAATACGGTTACCGAAAATGACCAACTCTATGGGCTTTTTTACGTAGGATATCGTTTTGATGCGCCGCGATTCATCAGTAGTTTGATGCAGCGGTTAAAATAATCATCCATTCAGGTTAGGAATGGTAAAAAACGAAAATATTCTATCTACTACGATATATTTTAAGTAGCTGAATGATCGCCAAAATAATAGCAATAAGCTGTAATACAGATGCTATGATTAACAAGGTAGCGGCATTAAAAGCACCCAAGCCCCAATGTAGCATTTTAAAAAGGGCTGCCGCAATATAAAAACCAATCCCGATTAGGAATACGATTATTGGAACAATGAACTTTTTAAGCATTAAAATAAGCTTTTAATTATCTCTTCAATAGAAAGTCCCTCAGCCTCAGCTTTGTAATTTTTAATCAATCTGTGGCGCAGAATTCCAATTGCCACCTTCTGTACGTCTTCAATATCTGGTGAAAACTTGCCGTGCAAGGCTGCATTTGCTTTTGCACCAAGAATTAAGTTTTGTGACGCACGTGGACCCGCACCCCAATCGATATAATTTTTTACGATTTCTGGAGCTGCCTCACTTTTTGGTCTCGTTTTCCCCACCAAGGTAACCGCATATTCAATAACATTGTCAGCCACAGGGATTTTCCGAATAAGCTGTTGATAATCTATAATTTCTTGTGCCGAAAACAAAGCATTAACGGTTTGTGTGACACCACCCGTAGTTGTTTTTACAACTTCTACTTCTTCAGAAAAGGTTGGGTAGTCTAAGTTGATAGCGACCATAAAGCGGTCTAATTGGGCTTCGGGCAACGGATAGGTTCCTTCTTGTTCAATAGGGTTTTGCGTAGCTAACACAAAATAAGGTAAGTCTAATTTATAGTGATGCCCTGCAACTGTAACTGCTCGCTCTTGCATGGCTTCTAGCAACGCTGCTTGGGTTTTTGGCGGCGTACGGTTAATTTCATCTGCTAAAATAATATTGGCAAAAATGGGACCTTTAATGAACTTAAACGTTCGGTTTTCGTCTAAAATTTCGGACCCTAAAATATCACTTGGCATTAAATCTGGCGTAAACTGAATACGTTTAAATTGGAGCCCAAGTGCTTGTGCAACGGTGTTCACCAACAGCGTTTTTGCCAAACCAGGAACACCAATTAATAGCGCATGACCTCCTGAAAAAACAGACAGTAGCACTTGTTCTACCACTTCGTCTTGTCCAACAATAACTTTTTTTATTTCTTGCCGTAAGGCGTTGTATTTTTTTACGAGTTGCTCTACTGCCGCTACGTCTCCCATAATAATTATTAGTTAGATTGTTTCACCCAGTTACTAGAAAACTCGCAGTCCTGGTAGTCTTCGTTCACGCTTACATACGTATCTTTAATTTGTTTGTCTTGCCAAGCTTCTATCGCCCGAATTTTTTTCTCTTTTAACGCAAGGTCTTTGATACGCTCATAATCTGTAACGTATTCTGCTGGATGTTCTTCGTTACGATTAACAACGGTGTAAATTTTATAGCTCGCCTTTCCTGTACGGTCACGTTCGGTAAAAATTTTAGAAACTTCACCAGGTTTCAAATTGTACACTTTTGCACTCAATTCTGGATCCATCTTAGTGAGGTCGAACCATGTATCGAAGGTCACCGGGTTTACCAGCAGTCCACCATTATTACGCGTTTCTTTTTCTTCTGAATACAGGCGCGCAGCATCCGCAAATGTAACGGTGCTATCGATAATTCCGGCGCGTACCTTTTCCATTTTATCCTTGGCAGCATCTATACTAGATTGTGGTACTTCTGGATAAATAAGGATATGGCGTACGTCTACTTCCTGGCCACGAATTTTATCTACTTTCAAAATATGAAAACCAAAGATCGTTTCAAACGGTTCACTAATCTCACCTTCCAATAATGAAAAAGCTTGGTCTTTAAACTCTTTTACGTATTGAGAGTTCCGTTGCACCCCTTCTATGAGTCCGCCACGGGTCTTAGAACCGTCTTCAGAGTAGAGTCCGGCCTTGGTTGCAAAACTCACACCATTTTCAACAATATCTTGGCGCATTTGGTTCAGTCGGTCTATAGCCTCCTGTTTTGCTTCCTTTGTGATTTGTGGTTCTACTACAATCTGTGCTACTTCAACTTCGGCACTAAACACGGGGCGATCGTCTTCAGGGATTGAAAAGAAGAATTCACGAACCTCTTCTGGTGTGATTTCAACATTTTCGACCACCTTGGCTTGCATTCTGCCAGACAGTTTCAAATTTTTTCTAGCGGTAAATAATTCACTACGCAATTCAGGTAAGCTGTTTTTTCTATAAAATTTTAGCAATTTTTCTTCGCTTCCTATTTCCGAAGTCATGATCTGAAGCAATTGGTCTACTTCAGGATTAATTTCGCTATCGTTTACTATAATACTATCCTGAACGGCTTGGTGCAGATATAGTTTGTCTTCCATCAATTTTCCGAGCAATTGGCAACGTGTAATGTCTTCTGTGGAAATTCCCTGTTGTTGAAACTCCAAATATCCTTTGTCGATATCGCTATCTAGCACAACATAGTCACCCACTACGGCGGCCACGCCTTCCACTTTATATCGCTCAAAAGGCTTCTTAACGGTATCGGTTTGTACCATTTCAGCAGTTGTAGTTGCCTCGGCTAAGGTGTCTTGTGCGTATACAACGCTGGCAGCCAACATGGCAAAAACCACTAGCAGATTATTGATTTTCATATATTTCAAAATTATTGTTTTTAAGTGCATCTGTTGTTATGTCTTTTTCTAGCTTCTTTATCAATTCCAATTTCCGTTTGTTCAGTATCACCTGTTTTATAGTAGGTTCTACATGCGATAAAGGAGCGGTATCATTGGGATTTAGCTTGTCTACAATTTTCACCAAATATACTCCTAATGAGTCTTGTAGCTGGAGAAAATTGGATTTATTTAACTTTTGCTCCTCAACGGTTTGCAAGATCGGAAATACTTCCAGCAATGTCTTGCGCTTCACCCAAATCGAATCGTTAAAATTGAAGGTTTTATACTGAATACTTTCTGTAGCGAGATCTGTCTGGTCTTTTTCCGAAAAACTCTCCAATTTACTTCTTGTAGTCTCCAAATTGCCAAAGTTTTCAGCAACCTGTATATAGCGAACTTTAAAAAGTTCGTCATTCAATTTGAAATTCTCTTTGCTTTCCTCATAAAATGCTTGCAACTCCCGTGCCGAAACAGTGCTATCTATGGTTTGTGAGACAACTACGTTTTTATAAGCTTCGGTATACAGGTCTTTTCGGTAATCTTCTACCAACTTATTATAGGTTTCTTGCTTGTTTTCAGGAATATTGATTTTTGCCCGATCCATCAACAATTGTTGCGTTGCCCACCGATTAATATAGTTGTTCACCAAAAGGGTGCTATCTTCTTTTGAAGTGTTTTCTGAAATGAGCGACTTAATATCTTCTTGATACAAGAAACTGTTGTTCACACGTGCCACCGGAATTTTAGGTTCGTCCGTTTTGAAGTACTCACAGCCAGAAAGCATGAATGCCAAGCCCAATATGGTGGCGATTTTATACATTAACTATCGAGTTCTTTTTTAAGTTTCTTAAGTGTTTTATTATTCACCTTTACGTTGTATTTATTGCGAAGCTCTTCCATAAGGTTTTCCTCTAATTTTTGTTGAAATTGTGTCATGACCCTACCCCGAACGTCTTCAAAACTTTTGGTCGAAGGCGGAATTACTTCTTTCACTTTTACAACTGTATAACGATTTTCTTGTTGCATCGTTTCAGAAACGCCCATTTCCATCTTAAAACCAGCTGGAAGTTCTTTATCACCTTCTTCAAATTTACCGGCGCTTATGATTACGTTTACTTGGTCGTTGGTATTTAATTGTGTTTTAATCTCTTCTACAGTTTTACCTAGCTTTAACAAATCCTTTGCTTGTTCGGCATAGGCCATTTCATTTGCATTTATAACAATTGCATCTACCCGCTTGGCCCAACGATAGTTTTGCTTGGTCGTTTCATATAGTTCTTTTGCGCCTATAGTATCGCGTTTGGCTTCGTCCCAAACATTTCGTTGCATCAAGTCGAAAATAAGGAGTCCATCACGATATTCTGAAATAACCGCAGCATATTCAGGATCTTCGTCTTCCAATTTATCCTTATAATATTTTTTTACCATTCCGGTCTCAAACTGATCGTACAATGTAATGAGCGCCTCTCCAATACTTGTAAAAGTTCTTCGCTGCGCTTGGTTGTTTCGGATATAATTTGCAAAATCATTAAAAGTATAGGTTCTATCACCAATGGTGAACACTTTTTTATCGTCTGCCTCTGGAACTGGCTCAAATTTCCAGCGCCCTTTCAGAATCCCCTCATTCACGTGATTTTTGAAGTACTCTAAATAAGGCGCGCCCTGCTCAAAACCATATTTGTCCATAATTTGGTTTTTTACTGCCGCAGTGACAATTTTGGAACGCGAGCCATCTTTCACTCGTTTGCTCAATGACTCCTTTTGGTCTTCAAAAGAGGTGATTCCATGAATTGAATCGAGACGGGCGATGTGCCAACCTACCGAACTTTTAAAAGGCTTGGTACGATCTCCAGGATTTTCAAGACTGAAAACCATTTCATCAAACTTTGTAGCGCTTATTTCACCCTTTCCTAATGGGCGTAACCTACCGCCGTTACTGGCAGATCCCCGATCTTCTGAATATTGCTTTGCCAATTCCTCAAACGGTTGGCCCTGTACCAGCAACTGATAAATTTCATTGATTCTTTCTTCGGGATTGAACGTTCTTGTATCATCATTTTTATCTGAGATCATGATATGTGAAACCGTACGCAACGGTGCTCGCTCTCGCCGGTCATGCACTTTAATGATATGATAACCATATTGGGTACGAACTATATCAGATATTTCGCCCACCTTCGTTTTGTAGACCTCTGTCTCAAACGGATATACCAATGAAAAAACAGAAAAATACCCCAAATTACCTTCAGATTTATCGGCATTGGGTTCTTCAGAATTCTCTTTCACCAAAGTAGTAAAGTCTTCACCCGCTAAGGCACGCGCTCTAAGCTGTTCAATTTTTTTATACGCCTTTAAGGTATCTGCTGGACTGTCTGAAAACGAAGTCATAATAAGCAAATGAGACGCCTTGATTTCTTCTTTACCTCGTTCGTATGCTTCCAGTGCTAGATCTGAAGTTACGTTGTCTTCATAAATATAATAACGGGATAGCTGCTCCTGATATTTTTCAAATTCTTTTAAGTAACCTTGCTTTTTGTGAAGCCCTTGCGAGTACGCCTCTTTTACCTTCAATTTATAATCAATAAAAAGATCTAAGTAGCCTTCTACAGTTTTTTGACGCTCATCTTGTACCAACTCTAGATTTTTTTTGTAGACCCTTTTAAATTCAGAAGCATAAATAGGATCGTCATCTATAGTGAGCAGCACTTCTTTTTTCGAATTCTGTGCGAATGCAGAAAAGCTTACCGCCATGAAGGCAAGAAGGTATAGTATTGTTTTATTCATGGTACAACAAGTTTTTTGAAATGTGTGCAAAAATAACAAATTATAGCTGGTTGTTAGTCCATTTTCAAAAACGTTTTTTTATCCCAATTAGTACCTTGCTGTGACAGCAAAAAATAGAAATTATGTATCTTGTTGAACCATTTTTCTTATTTAGTTGAAATGGGCTACGTTGATACTTCTTCATCAACTTATAACGCATACACTATAACAATAAAAATCGATGAACCATGAAATACACTACTGAAGTTATCATCAACAAACCGAGAGCCGAAGTAATCGAAAAACTGGATAGCGCTGAAAACATGAAGCACTGGCAACGCGGACTCACACATTACAAAGATATACAGGGTACCCCAGGGGCCGAAGGTGCTAAAATGGAACTGCATTACAAAATGGGCAAGCGTGACATGCAATTAACAGAAACGATTCTAAAAAGTGATTTTCCGAACGAATTCCATGCTACGTATGATGCCAAGGGAGTTCATAACATTCAGCAAAATTATTTCGAAGAAGTAGACGCCAACACCACAAGGTGGCGTAGTGAAAGTGAATTTCAGTTTCAAGGATTCGGAATGAAACTCATGGGCTTTTTAATGCCAGGAGCTTTCAAGAAACAATCGCAAAAATACCTTAACGATTTCAAGAATTTCGTGGAAAACGGAACTTCAGTAGCAGAAGAAAAGTAATGGACCGTATCAAACTTATATGGGATTTCCGGGGTCCGAATGCCCAGCCCATCGCCCAGCACCACGTAGTTCATTTAAAAGAATTCGTAGCCGATGAAGGTTTGAAAAACACCCTCTGCAACACCGAGAAGGTTACCGAAATGCACTATGTTGCTTATTTAGTAGTTGAAGCACAACACATGAATGACCTCCGGGACCGCTTAAAACCGCATCGCGGACAACGATACCTGCAATAAATAAAAAACTACCTAGAATAATTTGGAGCTTCCTTGGTGATGGTTACATCGTGTGGGTGGCTTTCATGTATTCCTGAGGAGGTGATTTTTACAAATTTCCCGGTCGATTTCAGAGTTTCGATATCTGAACTACCGCAATACCCCATCCCAGCTCTGAGACCGCCAATAAATTGCGTCATACTTTCTACCAATTCACCTTTGTACGGTACACGCCCCACAATTCCTTCGGGTACTAATTTCTTGATGTCATCTTCCACATCTTGGAAATAACGGTCTTTAGATCCCTGCTTCATCGCTTCCACAGAACCCATACCACGATAACTCTTAAACTTTCTACCTTCATAAATAATGGTTTCACCGGGTGACTCTTTAGTACCTGCAAGCAAAGAACCTAACATTACACAATCTGCTCCGGCTGCAATGGCCTTCGGGATATCACCTGTGTATCGTATGCCTCCATCGGCAATCACAGGAACACCAGAGCCCTTTATGGCCGCAGCTACTTCGAGCACTGCAGAAAACTGTGGAAATCCTACTCCAGCAACTACTCGCGTGGTACAGATAGAACCTGGTCCGATACCAACTTTCACGGCATCTGCCCCAGCATCTACCAAATATTGTGCAGCGTCAGCGGTAGCAATATTTCCTACCACCACATCTAAATTTGGAAATTTTTTCTTTACTTCTTTCAACACAGCCACTACACCTTTGGTGTGACCATGGGCGGTATCGATAATCACTGCATCTACCTGTGCCTGCACCAAGGCCTCGGCGCGGTCAACCGCATCGCCTGTAACTCCTAACGCAGCGGCAACGCGTAGTCTTCCGTAGTTATCTTTATTCGCTATTGGTTTTTGGGTGAGTTTGGTAATGTCTCTAAAAGTGATGAGCCCCAAAAGTGTTCCGTTGTCTTCAACAACAGGCAGCTTTTCAATTTTATTTTTCTGTAGAATGATTTCTGCTTCTTTCAACGAAGTACCTGCGGCAACGGTAACTAAATTTTCAGTAGTCATAATATCGCTGAGTTTCCGTTCGAAATCTTTTTCAAAACGAAGGTCACGATTGGTTACAATACCGATTAATTTGCCGTTGTCATCAACAATCGGAATTCCCCCAATACTATATTCGCGCATGGTATTTTGCGCATCTCCCACCGTATTGGTTTTTTTCAAGGTAACCGGGTCTTGAATCATACCGCTTTCGGCACGTTTCACTTTACGAACCTCTGCAGCCTGCTGCTCGATGGTCATGTTTTTATGCAATACACCAATGCCACCTTCGCGAGCAATGGCGATAGCCATGGCGCTTTCAGTAACTGTATCCATCGCAGCGGAAACAATAGGTACGTTGAGCGTAATGTTTTTTGAAAATTTTGTTTTTATAGAAACTTCCCGGGGTAGAATTTCGGAATAGGCAGGAACTAATAGAACATCGTCGTACGTTAAACCTTCGCCTAGAATTTTGTCGTTGTGTGCAGTCATCGCAATTAAATTAACTTCCGAGGCGTTGTGCCAAGATACCGGAAAGGGGTTACTGTTTAATTGCGTGCAAATATACTACTAAAATGTCAGAATCACGGATTTCTTTTTGTAAACCCCTTCGGAATGAGCAATGTTTCGTAATCGTAAAAACTAATGTACAATAAAATAGGTTCCTTCAAGCCTTCATACGTTACTTCGTATACATCTACCAAGGCAGAACCGAAGATTGCATTCTCACTTTCATAAGCACAGCAACTTCCTGTTCTGTTAAATGATAGCACTTCGCCGTTTGGTCCTGCCAAAGACGCGATATAACGTCGCTGATTCGATGCACTATTTTCACCAACTTTAATCGGGTTCTCACCTGTCAAGCCATACGTATCATCTTCTGCCATATCGACCACATCAAAAAAGGGTGCAATGTTTTCGGTAGAGGTGTTCGTTTCAAAATTTCTGGTTGCAAATGCGGGATTTTTTTTAGCTCCACATGAAGCGAAAAGTATTCCGAATAACAAAAGAAGCGTAAATCTGAACATAAGTAGTTTTCGTTAAATGTAAGAAAATTTTAAACTTCAGAAATAGCTGCAGAAAATTTAGCACTATTTAAATCTGAAATTGCAAGCCCGCATAATACGTCCGTGGTTGACTTGGAATAATTCCAGGTCCAGGATAGCCCGTAGCCCTTCTTACAAAATAACTATTATCCAACAGGTTGTTGATTCCTGCTTCTAGTCGGAACCACTTGTAGGTGTAACGCAACGACAAATCTAAAATATCATAAGCTGGTATTTCACCTATGATGCCACTCTGGCTCGAAAAATCACGTTCGCTGTTGGTGGCGTCTGTAAATTGCTTGCTGAGATAGGTATATTGAAGGCTACCAAGAAAATTTTTATATCCGAAGTTCACTCCTGTTTTTAAATTCACCTTGGGGATAAATTCTACTTCATTCCCTTCTACGTTATTTTCTTCAGACGAAGTGTATTCAGACTCGGTAATAGCTACATTCCAAAAAACATTGAGTCGTACCTCACGGTTTGCAGAAAACGTATTCCAAATATTCCAATCTGCAAATCCTTCGAAACCAAAGGTTACAGCATCGCCAATATTTCCGCGGAAACGTTCTTGCTGAATATCGCTCAACGCCCGTAAAATTACTCCTAATCGATCTTCGTAACTCAAGAAAAAAGCACCCACATCATAGGATACGAGATTTTTGAATTTTCCACGAACACCTAAATCTGCAGTATATCCTTTTTCGTCTGAAATATTAGGGTCTACCGTAAGCGACGGATTGGTAATTCTGATATCGTTAAACGTAACAGAACGGTAATTCTGGCTGAAATTTCCATACATTTCAAGCGACGAGTTGGCTTTGTAGCTTAGTCCAACTCCCGCTAACAAGAACGAGCGGTTGAAGTCGCGGTTATCGGGAATGGTTTCATTTAAAATGACATTTCCGGCATTATCAACGTTTATTTGCTTGTACGCACCCTCACTCTCGGTCCTGATCGACTCAAAACGGAGCCCAGGCGTAACCGAAAACTTATCGTTCAGCTGAAAGATATTTTCAGCAAAAAGCGCCAAATTTAAGTTTGGGAATGTAAAATCGCTCTGTCGGGTATAATCGGGAAACTCATCATCTGCAAAGTTGAAATTGGCATCGGCACCATTGGTACCCGGACCTTGGCGTTCAGAATTATTAGATTGGTAGTATTTGGCACCCAACAATACTGTGCTTTCATTATCAAAAAAAGTATAGCGCGTAATAAAACGGCCTTCTGCTCCCCAATTTCTGAAATTCCCAACAATCAGTTCTCTGGGAGCATCCAAATCGTCTGTTTGCGATACACGGTTTTCTCTAAAGCCGACACTTTTTCTTGAAGCATCTAACGCAAATACATTCAAGCTCATTTCCGAAGCAGAGGAAAACTCATGGTTAAGCAGTAACGAATATAATTTCCAATCTACTTTAAACCAATTTCGGGTACGGTTACTAAACGTTGGGTCTTCTTCAAATTGGCTGTCTGTAAGTCCGCCAGGCTGTTGTGCCAGATAATCTAAGTAACTAAACTCCCCTGTGATTTTCGTTTTTGGAGATAGGTCATAGACTACTTTCCCGAAGGCATTATACGAATCGAATTGTGAATTGGGCCTAAAATCGTTTCCGGTTTTATAGTTGAAATGCGTATAATAGCCTACTTTCCCCACGGTCCCACTCAAGCTATTAAAACTAGTAAAAAGGTCATAACTACCTACAGTTTGGCGCGAAGTCCATTCTATTTTCTTGTTAGGTTCCGGGCCTTTCAGCTTAAAATTAATTAGCCCTCCAAATTGGGTTCCGTATTGCAATGAAGCAGCCCCGCGAACCACCTCAATCTGTTCGATGGCTTCTGCTGGCGGAGTGTAATAACTTTCTGGGTAGCCAAGCACATCTGCTGAAATATCATATCCGTTTTGGCGGGTATTAAAGTTTGCAGTTCTATTTGGGTTGAGTCCGCGTCCACCGATATTGAGTTGCAGACCTGCGTCGTTATTTTCATAAATGTTCAAGCCAACCACTTGCGCATAGATCTGTCTTGCATTTCCCGTAGCAATATTTGCAGTCAGGTTGTCCATAACAACAACTTCACTTTTCTTTCCTGCGTAAATAGCGGTTCCTTCCACATCTCGAAGTTGTTTTAATGCGAAGATTTTTTCTTTCCGCTTGGTGATAAGCACTTCGGAAAGCGTCTCTCCTAATAATTCTAGGGAAATGGTAAGCGTGGTATTTTCAGAAAAGGAAAGCTGCCGCTCTTCAATTTCATATTCAAAATTAAACACCACCAGCGTATGGTTTCCTTGTGGAAGCGCTTCAAAGCTGAAATTTCCTAGCGCATCAGTCGTAGTACTTTTTGAAAGGTTAGTGAGGTACACCTCAGCGTTTGCGATAGGTTGTCCTGTTGCTTCTGCCTGCACAGTTCCGCGTAACGTAAACTGGGCACTGGCCGAAATGCTACAAAAAAGTAAGAATATAAAATATGCGTTTTTCATGTACTATAATCCTTTAATCGAATCGTTGAAGGGTAAAATAAAATCTTTTGGTGCGAAGCTATCTTCCCGTTCTAATAAATCTATGGTTGGGTCTATATAAGGTTGGCTCAACCTTCCGTTCAAAGCCACATAACTCTCTACATAAACTTCTACATCTTGATGTCCTTGAGCCGAAAAATGATCGCCCAAGAAATGTGCGTATTGCAATATAAAATCGGGCTGAAAGCTCATCTGTTTTTCTTGAAGCGGTGTTAAAAAATCTGAATTGTCTACACGGAATTGCTTTCCAGTCGTGCCGTTTTTAATGGTAAATTGGGCATACCCAGCTTTTTCCATAAGCATCACCCGCCATGAAAACCGATAGCCTTCTTCGGTCCAGAACAGTTCGTTTGGGTATGCCAAGTAGCGCCACGGAAATAGCAATTGAAATACCAAAAAGGCACCCACAACATACCGTTTGAAGTTCTTTACCGGTTGGGGAGCTACGGTTTTTAGTTGCGCATCCCAGGCAGTCTTAGATATTCGGAAGATTTTGGAAATAAATTGGAGCACTTTGTGGTGAAACCTTGAATCGAAAAAAATGAGGGTACTTAAGATCATGATAAAGGGGAACATTCCGATAGGAAAAAGTACTCGGGTCAACACATGGAAAACCACTACCAAGATAAACGCAAACACTCGGGTTTTTCTATTCCACAGTAAAAAAGGAATGACAAGGTCGTATGCTGCACCTCCCCAGCTAAAGGCATAATGCATCCATTCTTGTTGCAGAAGTTCACCAATAACGGGGATATCATACTTTGAGGGCAACCAGATTTTAAGAGGCATTGCTTTCACCAACCAATCGCTGTTTAGTTTTGCAAGCCCTGCATAAAAATAAACAATGCTTAAAAGCAGTTTTATGCTATCGATGGTCCAACTAGGGATTGTAAACGAGGCAAGATGTGGTTTGCGTTTTGCATCAACCGAGAAATAGTGGTGCGCAGGCAAAAAAAGCATCAAAAAAGCGATACAGCTAATAAAGTAATAATGGTTGAGGTAGGTGGTTTTATCCATCAATTCGATGTAGGTAAAACTCAAAAAGAAGATGAGCATGGCCCATCGATATTTGTACCCAACCGCCACCATGAGTGCTGCCAAAGCACAGATAGCAAATAAAAGGTACGTCCCATTTCCGAAGGGCTTTACCCAATCGAAGCCATAATAGGTAAAATGGAATTGTGGCTCGATGTATAGCTTTTCAATCCAACCATTGGCCCAAAACCTGAGAATACTGAAAAACATCATCACACCAAATAATATACGAAAGACCGCCAAAGGGGCGGCCTGTGTAGTAGTGTTGAAGTAGTTGTTCAGTTTAAAGGCCATTAATCTCCGTCGGTATCTACATAATCAACATCAATACTCAATGCTTGAAGCATGTCTACTTTTAGCAAAATCACGTTGCGTTGTAGTTCATCATACGCGTTTAACATGGCAGTGTTATCGGTTGCAATCTGTTCTGTAAAGTCAGTATTCAGTAATTCGATAGCAACGCGAGCTTCTTCAAACTGGGCGATGATCAGGTCACTTAAATCTGCTCCATTTTTTATGGTATTCAAGAAGTCTAAGTAAGTTTCAAAACTTTCGCCGTAAACATTTCCAGTATTGTTTGTTCTTCCCCTAAAAAAGCCTTCTGCGGCATCGAGCGCATCGAGCGCTAATATTTTTGATAGATAACCATAGTATAACCCTTCTACATTTTGCGGAAGCGGTTCGTTAGAAAACACTCCGGCCGGGATTCCAATCTTTCCTGCCCGCAGTGACTTTTCGAAGTAAAAGATAAAATCGTTTGTAAGCTTATCTACCGATGCTGATGCCGAAAAACCATTGTTCGCTACAAAATCATCACGAAAGCTAGTTTCCCAATTATTATATACATCGGTGGCCAACACATGGATACTTTCAACTACTGCTTCGAGATATGCTTTATGAGCAAGGCCATTACTTCCGAAATATATATTTGCGATTTCAGCGTCTGTAGGCGCGAGTCCGTTGAGAAGATAATCCATTGCGGGAAAGCCCTGTGCATCATTGGTAGACGGTAACTCGAAGTTATAATCGCCTGTGGCGATAAAATCTTCAACTTCAGCAACATTCACAGGATACGTATTCAAACGGTCTCTAAATCTAAGTTGTTCAGCCCGACCGATTTCAAACATCGACACCTTTTGAAAAGCTCTGTACGAGGTAATCCATTGATTTCTCAATGTCGCAAGATTTACTTCGTTTGGAGTGGCTGTAAATTCTACCGTTCTCCTTTGAAGTTCGTTTGTACTTTGCTGAAAATCTCGATAGGCGGGCACGATAATTTTATCTGCCCAATTTACCAACATTGCCTGCCGATTAAAACTTGCGCTTGGCTCTTCTTGGGTTTGTGGATCGTCATCGGTAGAACAAGACCACACGATTACTAAGGTAGAGAGTATTAAAAATAAATGCTTCATAGTTTCAAATTATAGGCGTAAAAAGAAAAAGGTAGCAACCGATTCCAGTTATGAAAATCGGTTGCTGTGGTTATTCATTATAAATTAATCTGCAGTCGCGGCTTGTGCAACTGTAAATGAAAATTTAGCGGCAATTGCTTCTGAAATGGTATCTAAGGTGGCTGGATTTACATCCCAAAGACCATTTTCACCATCATTTAACATTGCCTCGGTAAATTCGTCTACTTCACTTCGTGTGAAGAAGGAGTTATCATCTTGGTTATTTCTTGTAAATCGAAGGCTGTATACAAAACCGTACCCTTCAGAAAGGTCATGGAACGCAGCTCCAAAGTCTTCGTTTTCAATGGCAGTTTTTCCATTTTGCAAGTAATAAATGGCTCGAATTGCAATTACTTCTGAAATTTTCTGGCGGATGATTGCGGCTTGTGCATCTCTCACTTCGTAATTTTTTGCTACAATGGCTGCACGACCCAATTTAAAAGCATCAAAGATTTCCGTAGCTATTTCAGAGAAATCGCTATCGCCAGCTACACTTCCCACATATTTATTTAAAAAACTATCGTCCTCGCCTATGGTAGCCAACGGATTTGCAGGGTCTGCGCTTGTTCCGAATAAATACCCATACGCTTCGTCCCATTTGTGTTCCATGGTGGTGTACGCTTTATCGGTTTCGGTGATATCATTATCGTTATTAGAACGGTTATCGGCTTCATCTAATACAGCAGTTCCGAGGTAATTATTAAGCATTTGGTCTGCCATTAAAGCCCCAATAAGACCTTTGGCAAATAATTGGTTCATTTCAAGTCCTTGGCTTGTTACGTACCGAACTGATGAACCGTCTGCGATCTGACCAGCAGTTCCTGGTTCGGCCACTGTATTCTCATTTGGAAAAACTTCGGAGGTTTGTGTGGTGATATATGAGTCGAAAGTATTTTTAATCAAGGTACTTTCGGTGGTATTGGCAGCAAAATAATCGGTTGAAGCAGCGGTTTTACTTCGAACGTTTTTGTCTGAAGCATTAAGAGCATCTGAATCAAAATCGGCAGCACCTTCAACGTGGGCAAACATTGCTTTGAGAGAGTTTTCGGTAGCGGTATCGAAATTTTTAAAAGCCGATACCAACTCACCTGCCATCATAATTCGGGTGGTTTGACCACTAAAAGAAACCGAATTTTCTCCGTTACGGGTAAAAGTATAGGTAGCTGGTGCAACTACCTCATTGTCTATTTCCATGGCTGTGCCATTGTCATCATCTGAAGAGCAAGAAGCAAATAACACCGAAATAAAGGTAGCTGCAAAAAGTAAATTTTTCATATTGTTTTTATTTAGACTGGATATAAATAGTGATTGTTTTCAGTCGCAAAAATAAAATTGAAAAATTACTTACGCAAGGTTATTTAGATTTATTTTAAATAAAAATAGGGATTATTTTCCCGTAGAAACTTCGAGTTGGTCTTTGTACTGTAAACGAGCTAATCCAGCCCATTGTAACAGCAACTTGGTATCTTCACTAGACAGGTCGCCATGCAGCCAAGTATAAGAGTCGAGTGGCATCTCTCCCTTTTCTACCATTTCGATAAGTTCTTCAAGTTTGTGATCTTTTTTCTTGGCAGAATAGGTGTTCCATTCAGAAACGTTGAAATGTCCTTTACCGTGTTCAATATGATCATCTAACCACAATGAAAAAGGAGCAATTTCAGCATACCAAGGATATTGTGTCTGGTTGCTATGGCAATCGTAACAATTGGTTTTTAAAATTTCAGCTACGGCAACACTCGGTTTTGTTTCATTTTCAAAAGGAATAACACCTTCGTACCCACCTTGATTTTTTTCTGGGCGAACAAATTGCAGTATTACCAATGCCAATAAGGCGAGAATCAAAAAATAACGAACAAATTTTTTCATAGTAGCTGATTTAATGTGGCAAAAATAATTATTATTTAGAATAATTCTAAGTTATTCAAGAGGATATTTTAATCATTTAACAATGATTCTATGACTGCCTTTCGGATATCGTAAGCAAGTTCCTGTTCCTTCGGCTCATAGACCGAAACAACCCCTTCATTTCCAGGTATAAGAAATGGGATGTCGAAGCCCTTCATTAAAAAGTCACTCATGGCTACCTTATATACTGTTTCATCTTGTATTGCAGTCCCGTTAAACATCCATGAGCCATCACCCGCTGCTTTGGTTACATTCATTCTGTGCAAATAAGCACCCGTACCACGTTGTGATTCGCCATAATCTAATACTTTTTTCAACAGTGAGCCTTTCAGCTCAACCTTAATAACACTTCCCCCAAAAGGCAACACCCTAAATATGTCTAAACTGGTAACATCTCCTTCTAACATATCGTCCAAACGAAACGAGCCTCCATTTACGATAACCATGTCTACCTCATTTAGATAAGCAGCAGCCATACCCTTGGTCACAATTTTACCCAGATTGGTCTGTCTACTTCTATTGGCACTATCGGTGCCATCTAATGGTACAATCGCACGGTAGACCACTTCATCAGGATTTGATATAACTTCCTTAATCTTTTCATCCAGAATGTCATTCCATTTTGTAACCACAGCTTTCACACGAGGGCTTGATGCTACTCGGTCGGTTATGGGCATTAATTGAGAATCAATTTCTAATTTTTTTGTTTTCAAATTATAAGTAAAACTATGCACATAAATAGTCTTGGCATTCGCATCTGCTTTTGCGATGATACTCGTCTCTACAGGAACCAACATATGGTTGTGTTCATGCCCACCCATAATAAATGGGACTTCCGGCAAGGAGCGAGCTACTTCTTTGTCTTGCTCCAAAGACAAGTGTGTGAGGCCAAAAATCATATCTGCACCTTTAGCCTTTAAGGTAACAAAAGCTGTTTTTGCTTCAAATAGGTAGTCGCTGTAGTATACATATTCTCGGGGGTTTGAATCTAGAGTAACACTAAATATCCCTACGGTGGCTGCAACGGTATCTGCCCTTTTTATCTGAAATTGATATACATCGGGCACCCGTACTGTATCTGCATTTCGGTACACTTGAAAACTTGAGGGTCCGTCATCTGTATTTTGAAATACATTGGCAGATGTCCATGAAAACTCAGACTCGTTCAAGCGCTTTTGTAAGTCTTCTTCTGAAAGATCGAATTCATGATTCCCAAAAGTTGCCAAGTCGAAATCCATCGCATTCATAACCTCAATCATGTGCTTTCCACGAACGCGTTCGCCATCTACTTTGACGGTTCCTAGCAGCGACGGATTTAAAAAATCGCCCGCCATGACTAAAAACGTATTGTTGTTTATAGCTCGAATGGAATCTACCACATGGGCAACCCGTGACATACCTCCGTATTGTCCACCACTTAGAGGGGCAATCTCATACACATCGTTTAGCTGAACAATTTTAAAATGCACTTCATCTGCGTTTGAAGGTTGTACCGTTTTTACAGTCGATTTACATCCGGAAACTACTAAAGCGATAAACAACAAAATAAGGCCGTGCGCAGCCACATTCCGAATTAAAAGATTGTTTCGGTTGTGATTTCTGTAAGATGTTAAAGTTGATTTCATCAGTGATATTTTGTAAAAATCTTGGTTGCTTCGTTGTGGGAACTTTCAAAAGACATGGGGTTGATATGGGTCGTTACCTTTTCAGCAGTAAAAAAACTCAGCATCTTTTCAGTAGGCATATTACCCGTCAATTCATCTTTGGCCATTGGGCAACCTCCAAACCCTTGTATGGCACCATCAAACCTTCGGCAGCCCGCTTCGTAGGCAGCAGCTACCTTTTCATGCCAAGCGGTAGGTGTGGTATGCAAATGGGCGCCAAACTCGATGGCAGGGTATTTCGGAATTAATTCTGAAAACAGATACGTAATAATATCGGGGGTTGAACTCCCCACCGTATCGCTAAGCGACAAAATAGAAACGCCCATATCTGCTAAGCGCTGTGCCCACTCCCCTACAATATCAACATTCCACGGGTCGCCATACGGATTCCCGAACCCCATAGAAAGATAGGTGACCACTTCTTTGTTGTGCTTATCTGCCAGTTCTAAAATCTGCTCGAGGATAACAATAGACTGTGCAATGGTTTTATGCGTATTTCGCATTTGGAAATTCTCTGAAATAGAAAACGGATACCCTAGATATTGAATCTCGGGATGCTGTACGGCTGCCTCTGCCCCACGTACATTGGCAACAATTGCCAATAATTTACTTCGGGTAGCAGAAAGGTCGAGTTGCGCCAGTACTTCTGCCGTATCTTGCATTTGCGGAATGGCCTTTGGAGAGACAAAACTTCCAAAATCGATTGTATCGAAGCCACACCGTAACAACGATTGGATGTATTGCACCTTCTGCTCGGTAGGAATCCAATCTTTAATACCTTGCATGGCGTCTCTGGGACATTCTATGATTTTAACTTCTTGCATTACCTTCAAAGATAGTATTTGATGTACGATTTAAGCTATTCAGTTTCAATTTTAGCATTCTTCCAAAATTATGGAATCAATATAAAGACGGCAATACCAACAAACACAATAATCTGTAACCATTTCAGAAGCACCCCTACCCCCTTGTGGTGTTTTATAAACCGTGAAATGCTACCCGCCAAGAGTGCGATTGCACTAAAAACTATAAACGAAACGCCCATAAATACGCCTCCCAATACAAAAAATTGATACACAGTATTGCTGTCGGGATTCCATAAAAAAGCTGGGAAGAACGCGATAAAAAACAACATTACCTTTGGGTTCAACAAGTTCATGATTACCCCTGTTTTGAAATAGTTCCAAGATGATTTTTTTTGGGTGTTTCCTTCGGAAATTTGAATGGCCGCATCTGCTCTAAACACTTTAAAAGCTAAATACAAAAGATATGCTGCGCCAATTATTTTAATGGCAATAAACAGTCCTTCCGAAGCAGTAATCAATGCTGAAATACCAAATGCCAACAAGGCTGTGTGAACAATACAACCACTAATAAGACCCGCTGTCGTGGCAATACCGCTCTTACTACCATGTGCGAGCGATTGGGTGAGCACATAAATATTGTCTGGCCCTGGCGAAAGTGCTAAAGCCACGGTGGCCAAAGAAAATGAAAGTAGCGTTTCTATCATGAAGCAAAAACATCAAAGTACAAAAGTAGGCAAAGGCTATGGCACAATTCCTAAAAAATTAAAAGGCAATACATAAAAGTAATTGAACTTTAATCTTATTGTTTAGCTACAAGCAGTTTTTCGTTGATGCGTTTGATGAGTGCAGGTCCTTCGTAGATAAAACCTGTGTACAGTTGCACCAAACTCGCACCGGCATTTAGTTTCTCCAGTGCATCTTCGGCGCTATGGATGCCACCTACTCCAATAATCGGGAACGCTTTGTTACTTTTTTCTGAAAGGAAACGAATAACTTCTGTCGATCTACTTGTTAGCGGTTTTCCGCTTAATCCGCCCATTTCTTCCTTATTCGCAGCCGTGAGCCCGTCGCGCGAAATCGTTGTATTGGTTGCAATCACACCATCGATTTTGGTGTCGTGTACAATATCTATAATATCCAGCAACTGGCTATCGGTTAAGTCTGGAGCAATTTTTAAAAGGATCGGCTTTCTCGCTGGTTTCCCATTATTTTTTTGCTGAAGTGTATTTAATAATGCCGTGAGCGGCGCTTTGTCTTGCAATTCGCGTAAGTTGGGTGTATTCGGTGAACTCACGTTAACCACAAAGTAATCGACGTGGTTAAACAGTGCTTCAAAACAAATAAGATAATCGTTTACAGCATCTTCGTTGGGCGTTGTTTTATTTTTACCAATGTTACCGCCAATCAAGACGTGTTTGTCACTTTCTGGTCCTGGGTTTTGCCTTAGACGCTGTACGGCCTCTTCTACACCACCGTTATTAAACCCCATTCTGTTAATGATAGCGCTGTCCTCTTTAAGTCGAAATAGGCGCTTTTTAGGATTTCCCGCTTGTGGTTTCGGGGTTACGGTACCGATTTCAATAAAACCAAATCCGAAGTTGGAAAGCTCTTTAAATAATTTTGCGTCTTTATCGAAGCCTGCCGCCAGGCCTACCGGATTCGAAAAAGTTAATCCGAAGAGCGTTCGCTCTAAACGTTTATCCTTTATCTTATAGATACTTCTGAAAATTCCTCCAAATCCTAATTGGTGCAGAAAACGAACCATCTTAAAGGTAAAGTGATGCACCTTTTCAGGGTCTGAAGTGAACAGTAACGGACGAACAATTGATTTGTACATGGTTAGAAATCTTGTGCAAAAATAGTATTAAAACCATTAAAAATGTTGGGGTTATTCCGTTAATTTGTATGGAAATACCACAAACCATGATAGACAAGCAACACCTTATTAATCGATTTATTAGCTATGTTACGGTAGACACCGAAAGTGACCCTTCAAGCTATACTACCCCCAGTACCGCAAAACAATGGGATTTGGCAAAAGCCTTGGTTAAAGAGTTAAAGGATATAGGAATGCAGGAGGTGACCATCGACGAAAACGCGTATATCATGGCCACATTACCTTCGAACATAGAAAAAGAAGTACCTGTGATTGGATTTGTGTCTCATTTTGACACCACACCCGATTTTACTGGAGCAAATGTGAATCCGCAAATCATCGAAAACTACGACGGTGGCGACATTGTATTGAATGCAGAAGAAGATATTGTACTTTCTCCCAAAGATTTTGACGATTTATTGCTGTATAAAGGCCAAACACTTATCACTACAGACGGAACTACGCTTTTGGGAGCCGACGACAAAGCTGGTATTGCTGAGATCATTTCCGCTATGGAATATTTGATACAGCATCCAGAGTTAAAACACGGAAAAATCAGGGTAGGCTTTACCCCAGATGAAGAAATAGGACGCGGCGCCCACAAGTTTGACGTTTCAAAATTTGGAGCAGATTGGGCCTACACTATGGATGGCAGCCAGATTGGAGAATTAGAATATGAAAATTTCAATGCAGCAGGAGCTGTGGTGAAGATAAAAGGGAAGATTGTGCATCCAGGCTATGCAAAAGGCAAAATGGTAAACAGTATGTACATTGCTACAGATTACATCAACTCTTTACCTAGAATGGAAACGCCAGAGCACACCGAAGACCGACAAGGGTTTTTCCACCTGTACAGCGTAAATGGAGAAGTAGATGGTACCGAGCTTCAGTACATTATTAGAGACCACGATAAAGAGCATTTTGAAGCACGAAAAAGCATGATGTTGCAATTGGCAGACGAGTTAAACGCGCAATACGGCCAAGAACGTATAACGGTTGAAATAAAGGACCAGTATTTTAACATGCGGGAAAAGATAGAACCTGTAATGCACATTGTAGACATTGCAGAAGAAGCAATGAAAAAAGCCAATATTAAACCGCTGATAAAGCCGATACGCGGTGGTACCGACGGTTCTCAGCTTAGCTTTATGGGATTACCTTGTCCTAATATTTTTGCAGGAGGCCATAACTTTCATGGGCGATTTGAATACGTTCCTGTAGAGAGTATGTTAAAAGCCATTGAGGTGATTGTAAATATTGCCCAATTGGTACCCGAACATCAAGAATAATCTGCTTCAAGTTTCAGCATAAAAAAACCCGCAACTAAACGTTGCGGGTTTTTGTTTGGGTATGTTCTCGTTATTTTCGTTCAATAACTGAACTCTTCTTTTCTTCGTTCTGCTTTTTGGATAGTTCCATTGAAATGGCAGAACGCTCAAATTTCATTTTGCCAGCTCCAGTTTCAATAATGCAGGTGCCATCGTCGTTCAGATCTAAGATCTTCCCGTGCATTCCGCTCTTGGTAACTACTTTGTCGCCGCGTTTCAGGTCTGCTGCAAATTGTTTTTCGTTTTTTGAACGTTTCATCTGCGGCCGTATCATAAATAGATACACCACTAAAAACATCAAAATTAATGGAGCAAAGCTCTGTAATGATTCCATAGTGTGCTTTTAGCGGTTTTTAGTTCCCGCTTCCGCTCAATGGAGTACCAGTAGCAGCTCCGTCTTTTGGATTTACGAATGCTTTGATCTGTAGGGTTTCTTTTCCAGCTTGTGTATTGGCTGTAATCGTAACCGTTTTGCTCACTTGGTTTTTACCGCTACCGTTAAATTTAACCAACAACTCTCCTGTATCACCTGGAGCGATTGGAGCTTCTGGTTTTTCTGGCACAGTACATCCACAGCTACTCTTAGCATCTACGATTACCAATGGAGCTTCACCTGTGTTTGTAAAGGTAAAACGGTGCTCTACATTAGTTCCTTGGTCTATAGTTCCAAAATCGTGAACAGTTTTGTCAAACTTCATAACTGGAAATTTCCCAGCATTTACATCACGGTCTGCAGCAGCAGCAACGTTTTCTTCTTTTACTTTTTCCGAAGCATCGTTCTTACAAGAGGTAAAAATGAATGCTGAAAGTACAGCTACGATTAAAAATGATTTTTTCATGGTGTCCTAAATTTAATTTATTTTTTTAGAGGGGCTAAAAATAACCAATTTTTTGCATTTAGCGCAAGCCCCGCCCTATTTTATTTAATGTTTTGTTTTCGGTGAATTCTTTAACGAGTTTATCGAGTATCCCATTAATAAAGATACTACTCTTGGGAGTACTATATTCTTTCGATATTTCTAGGTATTCGTTGATGGTAACGCGTACAGGAATCGAAGGGAAGAACAGGAATTCTGCGATGCCCATTTTCAGTATAATCAAGTCGATATCTGCAATACGGTCTTTGTCCCAATTCGGGGTTTTACCATCTATTTGTGCTGAAAGTTTTTCTTCGTTCAAAATCACTTTTCGAAACAATTGTATGGCGAAATCGCGGTCTTCATCATTTTTATACAGCTCCGGAATCATATTGGCGCTATTCTCTGCGGAAATTTTAGCAAGTGCTTTAACGATCACTGTATTCACAATAGGGAAATCGTCTACCCACGTCAATCTCTTGTCTTCCAGATAGTCGTACAATTGTTCGTTAGGTGCAATTACCTCTCGGTATACCTTAGCCAAAAATGTCCGATCGTCTTTTAGCGAGGTGTTGTCTTGAGAAAGATATGCGGCGTACCACTCTTTTTCGGTAAGTTCTTTGAAGAGGATGGCGATATATTCATCGTCTTCTTTCCAGTAATTTAGTTTTTTACGTTTTAATATTTCCTGTAGCGTTGTATTTTCGGCCAATAGCTGAATGGCTTTATTATCTACAAAATGGCGGCTGGGATCTTTCTCTAATGCCGTCGCTAAATGTTTTTGTTGTGATTTCAACATAAAACTCTCGGCATGATCGCGTAAGGCTACCATACTTTGAAGCAAGAGAACATAAAGGTCGTGCATTTGGTCCAGACTGTAGAGCAGAAATTTTTCCTGTTTTTCTAGATCGGCATGTTCAGTTTGATTGAAAGCGTAAACCGATTGTAATACTTTAACTCTTATATGTCTTCTTGTGAGCATAATCTGATAAGAACTTTGGTGTGTAAACTAACAGCGCACAAGAACGGGTCTTGTGCGCTGCAAAGATACATATTCTTAGATGGAAAAAACTATTTTTCGTTCTTTCTAACGTCAATTCTTCCCTGTGCAATCTCAAAGGCTGCTTGATGCGTAGTCAAGCCTTTTGTAGCTGCAGTATTCAGGATTTCTAAGGTTGTATTATAAATATTTTCAGTTTTGCGAATAATTTCTTGTTTGCCATAATTCTCCAATTCGGCATATACGTTGATAATTCCACCGGCATTGATCAAGAAATCTGGCGCATACACAATCCCTCTTTCTTGCAGTAGTGTGCCGTGCTTATTTTCGTCTGCCAATTGGTTGTTTGCGGCACCAGCAATAACCTTTGCTTTTAGTTGATGGATGGTCTCATCGTTTACGGTTGCTCCTAATGCGCAAGGCGCATAGATATCCATATCTTCGGTGTAGATATTACTACCTCCGTAAATTTCTACATTGTATTTATCGCGAACTTCAGCCAATCGATCTTGATTGATATCTGCGATATACACTTTTGCACCTTCATTAGATAAATGTTCTACCAAGGCTTCACCTACATTACCGATACCTTGCACATACACTGTTCTATCTTCAAGTATATCATTTCCGAAGGCATATTTGGCAGCAGCTTTCATTCCCATAAAAACACCATAGGCAGTAATTGGCGACGGATTTCCGGCTCCTCCTTTTTCTTCTGAAATACCAGTAACGTAAGGAGTCACTGTACGCACCAAATCCATATCGGCTGTTTCCATCCCGACATCTTCCGCAGTAATGTAGCGCCCACTCAAAGAATGAACGAATTCACCGAACCGTTTCATCAACTCAGGTGTTTTTTGTGTTTTGGCATCACCAATAATCACTGCTTTTCCCCCACCGAGGTTCAAGCCCGTAATAGCGCTCTTAAACGTCATACCACGAGAGAGGCGCAGCACATCATTTAATGCATCCCACTCACTATTGTATTGCCACATTCTAGTACCACCAAGGGCAGGCCCCAATACGGTATTATGAATTCCTATTATTGCCTTTAAACCTGTATCTTTGTCGTTGCAAAAAACCACTTGTTCGTGGTCATCGAATGAAAATTGGCCAAAGACCGGAGCCATTTTTTTTAGGTCTTTTGTGTTAACTACATCAGTCACCATATTTTTTAGAATTTTAATACATCCTCAAAAAGGACGTGCAAAAGTAGTTTTAAATTAATAATCCCGCAAAATGATTGTTGTTAAAATACGAATCTGCTAATATCAAAGGAAGCCCTACATGAAAGAGTTGAAATACATCAACCGTTTTTTTATCAAATACCGAGGCAGATTGCTTTTGGGTTTGATAGTAACAATCATCGCAGCAATATTCAAATTATTTGTACCTGTGATCATTGGAGATACTGTGAACGTGGTCGACGAATATATTCGAGGAAGTATCACCGACTTAGAAACGGTTAAGTCTGAGCTTATCAAAAATATTTTGCTTATTTTAGGTACTACGCTGCTGGCCGCTTTTTTCACTTTTGTCATGCGCCAGACTATTATTGTGGTTTCCCGCTACATAGAATTTGATCTTAAAAATGTCGTATTTGAACAATATGAACGACTCTCCCTCAGCTTTTACAAGCAAAATCGAACGGGTGATTTGATGAATCGTATCAGTGAAGATGTTGGGAAAGTACGAATGTATACGGGTCCGGCGTTAATGTATAGCACCACAACAATTACCCTTTTCTTAGTAGTGTTGCCCTATATGTTTTATACAGCGCCGAAGCTTACCTTATATGTAGTGGCTCCGCTACCGGTTTTATCTGTGTGTATTTACAGACTTAGCATCGCTATTCACAAACGAAGCACCGTGGTACAGCAATACTTATCGAAGTTAACCACCTTCACCCAAGAAAGTTTCAGCGGAATTTCAGTGATCAAGGCATACGGGATTGAACATCGTATCAATAATGAGTTTGTAGAATTATCTGAAGGAAGCCGTGATAAAAATCTTGAACTCGTAAAGGTACAGGCACTGTTTTTCCCGCTCATGGTGTTGCTCATAGGTGTAAGCAACTTGTTGGTGATTTATATAGGCGGCAAACAGTATATCGACGGGCTCATAGATTTTGGAACCATTGTCGAGTTTTTGATTTATGTAAACATGCTTACATGGCCGGTTGCTATCGTTGGATGGGTTTCATCGATGGTGCAACAAGCAGAAGCTTCACAAAAACGGATTAATGAATTTTTAGAGGAAGTTCCTGCTATCCAGAATACGGTTTCAGAAAAACAAACCGTGACTGGCACCATCGAATTTAAGAACCTATCATTTACGTATGGCGACACCAATATCACTGCTTTAAAAAATGTTTCATTTTCAGTAAAAGCTGGAGAAACTTTGGCGATCATTGGTAATACTGGAAGTGGAAAGTCGACCATCCTTGAACTTATTGGTCGTCTATATGATGTTTCAGAAGGCGAATTGCTTGTAGATGGAATCCCTATTGACAAACGAAACTTAGAGAATCTCAGGGAAGCGATTGGTTATGTTCCCCAAGATGCATTTCTTTTTAGTGACAGTATTAAGAATAATATCAAGTTTGGGAAAGAATCTGCAACCGACCAAGAAGTTTTTGAAGCTGCAAAAAATGCAGCGGTACATCAAAACATTATTGGTTTTTCGAATGGGTACGACACTGTTTTGGGAGAACGTGGTATATCGTTGAGCGGCGGACAAAAACAACGGGTGTCCATAGCGCGCGCCATTATTAAAGATCCAAAAATCTTGTTGTTTGATGATTGTTTGTCGGCTGTTGATACTGAAACCGAAGAAGAAATACTTCAGAATCTTCAGAAAATTTCAAAAGAAAAAACCACCATCATTGTGAGCCACAGGGTGTCTTCGGCTAAAAATGCAGACCAGATTATCGTGTTGGAAGAAGGGCAGATCATTCAGCAAGGAACTCATTCAGAATTGGTAAATACCGATGGATATTATAAAGAATTGTATAATAAGCAGCTTTCAGAAAAAGAAATGTAGCACTACATTTGGCTTATTTGTATTTTTTTTTGATTTTTGGCAGAAGTTTAAACCAAACAACTATGAGCGATACTTATTCGATGGAGAAAGAAGAAATTTACAGCAAAGTAATGCGCGCAGGCCGTCGCACCTATTTTTTTGACGTACGATCTACCAAGGCTGGCGATTACTACCTTACGATTACCGAAAGCAAGAAATTTACGAACGACGACGGTTCTTTTCACTACAAAAAGCACAAAATTTATCTGTACAAAGAAGATTTTTCTGAGTTTAAAGACCACTTGGCAGAGATGATTGATTACATCATTGATGAAAAAGGAGAAGAAGTGATCAGCGAACGCCACCAAAGCGACTACAAAAAAGAAGAAGATTTAGGCGGTCCAAAGAGTGCTGCTGAAGCAGGTACAGTAGCAGATGAACCGGGACCGAGCAATTTTACAGACATCGATTTTGACGATATTTAATCGTTTTGATCATATTTAACTATTAACCGTCTCTCCTTTCGAGACGGTTTTTTTATTTTTACCATACGGCACCCCCCGTGCTATGCCCTCACGGGCGGCATAGCACGGGAGACTGTTTCCTTGGCAAAAAAATAATTATTACCAAAACACAATCAACTATGAAAAACCTTCTACTGTTTTGCTTTCTATCTATTTCAACCCTCGCGCTGGCACAAGACTATGTGGTAGACCTTGATTACTACCTACCCAATGATGTGACATACAACACGAACATTCCTACTCCAAAAAGCGTGATTGGCCATGAGGTTGGCGAATGGCATATCACACACGACAAGTTAGCACAATATATGTATGCCCTTGCCGAAGCAAGCGACCGTATTACCATTGAAAATCGAGGTACAACGTACGAAGGGCGCCCTCTTCTGCTACTCACCATTACTTCACCAGCAAATCATAACAATCTCGAAAATATACGCCAGAACCATGTATCGCTTACCGAAAGTTCGGGTAGTTCACAAAATACGGCTTCTATGCCAGTGGTGGTGTACCAAGGGTTCTCTATCCATGGCAATGAAGCCAGTGGCTCAAACGCAGCTTTGGCGGCTGCCTACTACCTCGCAGCAGCGCAAGGTCCGAAAATTGACGAACTAATGAACAATGCCGTGATCTTGTTCGATCCTTCGCTAAATCCTGACGGATTGCAGCGTTTTGCCTATTGGGCCAACATGCACAAAAGCCAGAATGTGAATCCAGACCCGAACGACCGCGAATACAACGAAGTTTGGCCTGGTGGGCGTACCAACCATTATTGGTTTGATATGAACCGCGATTGGTTGCCTGTTCAGTTGCCAGAAAGCCGTGCCCGTATCGAAACATTTCACCATTGGTACCCGAATATATTGACAGACCACCATGAAATGGGCACCAATTCGAGTTTCTTTTTCCAACCGGGAATCCCTTCTAGAACGCACCCACTAACACCTAAACTGAACCAGGAGCTTACCGCCAAAATCGGTACTTACCACGCCAAAGCGTTAGATAAGATTGGTAGTTTTTACTATACCGAAGAAAATTTTGACGATTTCTACTACGGAAAGGGCAGTACATTCCCAGACATCAACGGTGGAATCGGAATTCTTTTTGAGCAAGCTTCGTCACGCGGACATGCACAAGAAAGTGAAAACGGTATCCTTACGTTTCCGTTTACGGTTCGCAACCAGTTTACGGCAGCGCTTTCAACTTTAGAAGCCGCCATCGGGATGCGTACCGAATTACTCGATTACCAGCGAACCTTTTATGCCGATGCGCGTAATGAGGCAACTTCGGGAGCCATTGTATTTGGAGATGAAAAAGATGCAGCAAAGGCATTTCATCTAGCGGAAATATTAAAGCGTCATAAAATAGACGTTCATGAAATCAAAGCCGATTTCAGCAAAGATGGTGCGAATTATAAAAAAGGAGCTAGTTACCTTATTCCGAAGAACCAGAGACAACACCGATTGGTAAAGGCAATGTTCGAAAAACGAACGTCTTTTCAAGACAGCCTCTTCTACGATGTTTCAGCATGGACGCTTCCATTGGCTTTTAACCTCGATTACAACGAAAATGCCACCATGGCACAGGCAGGAGTCAAAATAAACGATTTGGAGATGAAAACTCCAACGGCGCCGAATATGTCTAACTACGCTTATTTAATGGAATGGCACGAATATTATAGTCCGAAAGCCCTTAATATGATCCTCAAAAAAGAGTTACGGGCAAAGGTGGGCATGTCGCCATTCAGCCTTGAAAACAAGCAATACGATTATGGAACGGTTATGATTCCGGTTCAGAACCAGAAATTGCAAGGCACAGAACTGAACAACTTTCTGGCAAAAGTAAGTAAGGAAACAGGTGTGTCATTCACAGGGGTACAAACCGGCCTTACTCAGGGTATCGACCTAGGTAGCGGCCAGTTTCGTGCTGTAGAAATGCCTAAAGTTGCTATTTTAGTTGGCGGCGGAATCAACCCGTATGACGCTGGTGAGATTTGGCATTTGTTCGACACACGATACGATATGCACATAACAAAACTGGATACCGACAGTTTTGGCTACTTAGATTTGAGCAGTTATACCGATATCATCATGCCGGCAAGCTGGGGTGGCGGCTTAGATAAAGACGATACCGAAAAGCTAAAAACATGGGTTCGCAACGGAGGTACTTTGATAGCTTACAGAAGTGCCGGGCGTTATTTAAACAGCAATGAATTTTTAAAAATGAAATTCAAAACAGCTCAAGATACAGCCAAGGGAATCACTTTTGAGCAACGTCGCAATTATTTTGGAGCCAAAGGTATTGGTGGTGCCATTTTCGAGACCAAATTAGACCGCTCCCACCCTATTGCGTTTGGATACAAAAATAATACATTGCCAATGTTCAGAAATACAACCCTCTTTGTAGCGGCAGATGAGAACAGCTACAATAACCCGATACAATACACAGGGTCTCCGCTCATGGCAGGTTATATTTCAAATCCGCGATTGGAAGAACTTAAGAACACCGTTCCTTTTAAAACCGGCGGATTGGGTCGTGGACAAGTAATTTATTTTACAGACAACACCAACTTCAGGGCTTTTTGGTATGGTACCAATAAATTATTGATGAACGCTATATTTTTTGGAGACGAAATGTAATACATTGATGATGCTATTTCGACAGCACTTCGACTCAGCTCAGTGTGACACTTCAGCTACCAAAAGTGTAAGTTCTAGTAATAAATTGTATCGAATAATATGACTACAGCAGTCGTTATTTTAAATTGGAATGGTAAAGCGCTTTTAGAGCAGTTTCTCCCCACGGTTGTACAGTATTCGGAAGGAGCGACAGTATATGTGGCAGATAACGCGTCTACAGACGATTCGCTTGCGTATGTTTCGGCGCATTTTCCGACGGTACAGATCATCAAGAACACAGAAAATGGTGGCTATGCCAAAGGATACAATGACGCCTTAGCGAACCTTTCCGAAGAAATATTTGTGCTACTGAATAGCGACGTAGCAGTCACCGAAAACTGGCTGGCCCCTGTCCTTTCAGCATTTAAAAATGATGACCAATTGGTCGCTGCCCAACCCAAAATATTAGATTTCAACAAAAAAACACATTTTGAATATGCCGGAGCGGCGGGTGGATTTGTGGACAAACTAGGGTATCCCTATTGCCGTGGTCGAATTTTCAACACCCTTGAAGAAGATCAAGGCCAATACAATGATACCACAACTATATTCTGGGCTTCGGGAGCATGCCTTTTTGTAAGCAGCCATGCTTTTAGGGCGGTAGGCGGATTGGATGCCGATTTCTTTGCCCATCAGGAAGAGATTGATCTTTGTTGGCGACTTCAGGCAAAAGGAGGAATTGTAAAATATGTGGGAGCTTCTACGGTTTTTCATGTGGGCGGAGCAACGCTTGGTGCGGCAAACGCACAAAAGACCTTCTACAATTTTAGAAATACGCTGCTAATGTTGGTAAAAAACGTAAAAGGAAGTGTTGTTTGGTGGCGAATTTTTCAACGTTTGGTGCTCGATGCGGTTGCAGGAATACAGTTTTTGCTTCAAGGAAAAGGAAATCATTTTTTCGCCATCTTGAGAGCGCATTTCAGCTTTTATGCACTACTACCGAAATTTCTACGGAAACGAAAAAATTGGGCCAGCAATTTGAAGTATTCTGAGATCAATTCTGTTGTAATCGCTTATTTCTTAAAGGGTAAAAAATACTACAACCAATTGAAATAATATTTTACTTAAAGTATTGTTAATCGTACAATACATGAGCATTCATTTCATAATTTTGGTCTAGAATTAATTTTCTAAACCTATTAAAATAAACAACTTAAAATAAAAACAATGAAAAAATTAATAGTGTTGGCCCTTTGTTCTGGGTTATTTTTTACGTCATGTGTTTCTAAAAAGAAATACGCAGAACTGGAGACCAAGCAACAGAAAACCCAAGACTTATTAAATACAGCTACTGTAAAGTTAAACGACTGCTTAGAAGAACGCTCTGGTTTGAGAGCACAAAACGAAAGCTTAAAGAGTCAGGTAGCATCATTGAACGCCACTAACGGAGATCTTATTAGACAAATTGGTGATTTTACAGACCTTACTAAAAAAGGTGCGGCTAACCTTGAAAAATCGCTAGAGAGTCTTCAAGAAAAAGACTTGACCATTAGAAGACTTCAAGATGCGCTTACACGAAAAGACAGTGTAACCTTGGCTATTGTGACCAGCTTGAAAAAAGAAGTTGGCTTAGACGATGAAGACATTGAAATTAATGTTGAAAAAGGAGTTGTTTTTATTTCGCTTAGTGACAAAGTACTCTTTAAGAGCGGAAGCTACAACATTACACCTAGGGCTTCTGAAATCTTAGCTAAAGTTGCAAAAGTAATCAACGATAAGCCTGAGTTTGAAGCATTGGTTGAAGGACACACAGACAATGTACCTTATAAAAGTGGTGTGTTGTTAGACAACTGGGATTTAAGTGCAAAACGTGCGACTGCTATTGTACGTGAGCTCGTGAACCTTGGCGCGAACCCGGGACAGTTAATCGCTGCAGGACGTGGTGAATTTGTACCGAAAGTACCTAACACATCTGCCGAGAACAAATCGATTAACCGTAGAACAAAAATCTATGTATTACCTAAAATCGACCAATTCTACGAAATGGTAGAAACATCAATGGAAGAATTAAGCCAAGAAGGCGGTCAATAATCTGCTTTTTAAAATAAAACAAAGAACCCGACATATACGTGTCGGGTTTTTTATTTTAAATCTCTAAGCTACCCTTACCCTCTCGAATAAGCTCAGGCTCACTTCCGGTAAGATCTATCACGGTTGAAGCAATATTTCCTCCATAGCCACCATCAATCACCACATCGACTAACTTCTCCCATTTTTCAAAAATCAATTCAGGATCTGTAGTGTATTCAATCACCTCATCTTCGTCTTTAATAGAGGTAGAAATAATCGGATTCCCCAAACCGCTAACCAACGCTCGGGCAATCGCATTGTCTGGCACCCGTATCCCTACTTCCTTCTTTTTCTTAAACACCGTAGGCAGGTTATTGTTTCCGGGTAAAATAAAGGTATAAGGCCCTGGCAACGCCCGTTTCAGCAACTTAAACGTAGCAGAATCGATTTGTCTTACATAATCGCTCAAGTTGCTCAAATCTTCACATACAAAAGAAAAATTCGCTTTTTCCAGCTTGACGCCTTTCAGCAAAGCCACTCGTTCTAGTGCCCTATTATTAGTAATATCGCAGCCCAAAGCGTACACCGTATCGCTGGGGTAGATTACCAAACCTCCATTCCGAAGCACATCAACTACTTTTTTGATGTCTTTCGGATTCGGGTTTTCTTCGTAAATTTTAATGAATTGTGCCATAGCCATATTTTCTTTCTTTAAAGATACGGCAGCAAAAGTTCAAATCAAATAGCGATCGTAAAATTAATCGGCGCGGGAGACTTCACTTTCTAACTTCAACACGGTATCACCATCTTCCTGCTCAATATAAAGGGCTTTATTGTCAGTTTCCCCCTCTCGGGTCACATCGTTTCCCTTAATTGTTTTGGTAACTTTTTCAGTATACGTTTTGATTACTTTCCCAGTTGCGGTGCCGTTACCCCACTTCCATTGCACTTTTGTTCCTTCTTTAATCATTTTTTCTTTTAAAGATAAAGAAGAATCCTTGGTATGACACATGCGCTAACATACCGTTAACAAATAATCGAACCCGATATACTGTAGAGGCACGTGTTAGTTTTCTAAGCGGTCTAAGGCATTTTTTATATGCGCATAATGGTGCATGCTGTGCCATGCATATAGCAAAGCAGTTTCTTTTAGCGAAGAAGGGCCATCTTTATCTGGATGCTGATAGGTGCGGTTCCACTGTTCTTCTGTGAGGGTATTCAAAAGGTACACAAGTTTGTGGTGAACTGCCTCCAAATGCATTAAAGACCAAACAATGGGCATGGTATGGTAATCGCCCAGAGACGCCCATTCTTTTTCGTTGTATGCTTTTATTTTCGGATTGTCTTCAGTAAGCGCCCACTTAAAACGAATATAGCTGTTGTGATGGCTATCGGCAATATGGTGCACTAATTGTTGAATGGTCCATCCTTCTGGGCGGTAGGGTTGCTGTAGTGTTTTCTGCGGAAGCTGGGACACTAAGAGCCGAAGCTTCTCCGGAAAAATATCTAGAATGGTTATGGCCTCTTGAAGGTCGTTTTCCGAAATTTCAGAAGGAACCTGAAACGGGCCAATCGGGTATTGTAACTTTTTTATATCCATAGCACGAAATTAAAAAACGCCTCGGTTTCCCAAGGCGTTTTCTCAAGTTGTTCTCAACAAGTTTTGAACTATGCTTTCACATCCATTAATTCTACATCGAAAACCAATGTTGCATTCGGTGGAATCACACCGCCAGCTCCTTGCGCACCGTAGCCTAAGTGACTTGGGATTACAAATCTCGCTTTGTCACCTACATGAAGCAATTGAATTCCTTCGTCCCATCCAGCAATCACGTTCCCCATTCCTACTGGAAATTCGATAGGATTACCTCTTTTGTAAGACGAATCAAAAACGCCTCCGTCTGGAAACATTCCTTTATAGTGTACCGATACTGTATTACCAGCTTCTGCTTTGGCACCGTCACCTTTTTGGATGATTTGGTAACGCAGACCGCTTTCCGTTTCTTCAAAGCCTTCAGAAATAGAAGTTAGCAACTCTTCTTGCGCCTTCTTTGCAGCGGCTTCCCGCTCTGCTTTTGCACCATTAAACTTACGGAAGGTTTCTACAGCATTCCAAGCTTCTGCATCGGCACCTTGACGTATAATTTCAACCTTTTGCATGGTGTCGCCTTGCGTAACACTGTCTACAACATCTTGGCCTTCCAATACTTTTCCGAATACAGTATGCTTATCGTCTAACCATGGCGTAGCCACATGGGTAATAAAAAACTGGCTTCCATTAGTACCTGGACCTGCATTTGCCATCGAAAATACGCCTGGGGTATCGTGGCGCAATTCTTTGTGGAACTCGTCGTCAAATTTATATCCTGGTCCGCCAGCTCCTGTCCCCTGTGGGTCACCCCCTTGGATCATAAAGTCTGGAATCACTCGGTGAAATTTCAATCCGTCGTAGTAAGGTGTTCCTTGTGGTTTGGCTTCATTATCGAGATTTCCTTCGGCCAGTGCCACAAAATTAGCCACCGTTCCCGGTGTTTTTTTGTAAAACAATTGCCCAAGTATTTCTCCTTTTTCAGTAGTAATCTTTGCGTAGATTCCGTCTTGCATTTTTTCGTTTTTAAATTGGGTGCAAAGGTACAAAAACTAAGCACAAAAATATTCCCTACCATTTGGTTCATGCTCGTAAATACAAGTTTTATTAAAAAATTATAAAAACTTTAAGAAGCTGTTGTACAGGAGGTACTACTTTTACCCCCTTAAATTTTCAACCAAAAAAAGTACACAATGACACACCAAGACCTTTTGGCCGTAGCCCAAGAATTTGGAAACCCAGTTTATGTTTATGACGCCTCTATCATGGAAGCGCAATACAAACGTTTGGCAAAGGCATTTAAGGGAGTCAAAAAGGTACAATTTCATTATGCAGTAAAAGCACTTTCTAATATTTCAGTGTTAAAATTATTGCACAGTTTTGGTTGTGGAATGGACACGGTATCTATACAAGAGGTTCAGCTGGCTTTAAAAGCGGGTGTTCCGGCATCTGATATTATTTTTACACCCAATGGTGTTTCTCTAGAAGAATTGGAAGAGGCGGCAGCGCTGGGCGTGCAAATCAACATCGACAATCTTTCTATCTTAGAACAATTTGGTACCAAGCACCCAAAAACTCCTGTGTGTGTACGTATCAATCCGCATGTCATGGCAGGCGGAAACACGAACATTTCCGTAGGGCATATAGATAGTAAATTTGGGATTTCAATACACCAAGTTCCGCTATTGGCGCGTATCGTGGAAAATACAGGCATGCACATTAACGGTATCCACATGCACACGGGTAGCGACATTTTAGATATTGATGTGTTTCTTTATGCTTCGGAAATTTTATTCGAAACGGCAGCTAAGTTCAGCAATTTAGAATTCATCGATTTTGGTAGCGGATTCAAAGTGCCTTACAAGGCAGGCGATATTGAAACCAATGTAAACGAGTTAGGGGAAAAACTTACACAACGGTTTAACGAGTTCTGTGAAACCTACGGAAAAGAACTTACCCTTGCCTTTGAGCCTGGTAAATTCTTGGTGAGTGAAGCAGGTAAATTTCTCACAAAGGTAAATGTGATCAAGCAAACCACCTCAACGGTTTTTGCACAGGTAGACAGTGGCTTTAACCACCTCATTCGCCCGATGTTGTACAACGCACAACACCATATTGAAAATGTGAGCAATCCGCAGGGAAAAGAGCGTTTTTACAGTGTGGTGGGCTATATTTGTGAGACCGATACGTTTGCCAATAACCGACGTATTTCAGAAATAACCGAAGGCGATATTTTGGCGTTCCACAACGCCGGAGCGTATTGTTTTTCTATGGCGAGCAATTACAACAGCCGTTACAGACCCGCAGAAGTGCTTTGGTACAAGGGCGCGGCACATCTCGTCAGAAAACGGGAAACCTTTGACGATCTCGTTGCCAATCAGTTGGAGATAACGATTTCGTAAGCTTTCTATCGCTCATAAAACAGCTTTTGCCATTCGTTCCTGCTAGTTGGACTGGACGACTGTAAAATGACAAATTGCATGTTTTTGGTATTTCTACTTCGCTCGTAAAATCGTATCTTTGCCCTCTTAAATTTAGCAGGATGATTTATAGATTTAGAGCCATTTTAGATACCCACGAAGACGTATTTCGAGATATTGAAATTGACGCTAGCAGCACCATGGAAGATTTCCACAATGCAATTACGCAAGCCTTCGGTTTTGCAGGTCAGGAAATGGCATCGTTTTACGTGAGCAACGAACTTTGGGAACAAGGTGAGGAAATCGCCCTTTTCGATATGAGTGAAGGTGGTGACACTGTGCGCACCATGGGAGACACGATTTTGGAAGACACCGTTTGGGAAGACCAGCCAAGACTTTTGTATGTGTATGATTTCTTGAGCATGTGGACGTTTATGGTAGAATTGGCTGAAATTACCGAACCGGAACCGGGCATGCAATACCCTAACCTCATGTATTCACATGGCCAAATACCTGAAGAAGCTCCTGAAAAAGAATTTATAGCAGAGAAAATTGACGGGGAAGACGATTTTGACGATGAAGAATACGACCTTGATGCCGAAGATTACGACAACCTAGATTTTGACGAAAACTGGAATTAAGCCCGTTTCCGTTTACACCTTTTCAACCTAAACCCATAGCGCTTACATGATCAATTTATATAACACCCATATTGCCTCATTATCCATTCACCGCGTTGGAAATAAGAGCAGAAACGAAGGCATCTTATTATCGGCCGCCCCCTATGAAATGGACGATGAGCTAACGCCATTACTGAAAGAGTTTTTCCTTAAACCATTTAGAGACAAAGAAGAGAATTACTTTCATTTCGACAATGAGGCTGACGTAGAATTCAACGAGCTCTACAACATTGCAACAGCCTGTTTCTCAAATCCAGACAATGTTCATGAGGAAAGCAAAAAAATTGCAAAATACCTATTCGACCAGTCAATGCACCCACACATCAAAAGTGGGGAAGTGTATGTAGCATATATGGAAAATGTGTTGTTAGACAACGAAAAGGTTGAAGCCATCGGAATCTTCAAATCGGAGCTAAAACAAGATTTCCTTCAATTTTCCGAAGGAGAACAACAACTAGACGCCATCTTGCAACAAGGGGTAAATCTAAATAAACTAGACAAAGGCGCTATCATTTTCAATGTAAAAAAAGAAGAAGGATATAAAATCCTTTCGGTAGATAGCAATCGTTATGACGCCCGTTATTGGTTAGAAAGTTTTTTGGGAGTTGAAGCTACCGCAGATGATAATTTTTACACCAAGAAATACTTAAAATTCTGTCAGGATTTCGCTAAAGATGTGGTGTTGCCTGCAGAAGACAAACAACAAGAGGTGATGTTCATGAACCGGGCGGTAAATCACTTTGCCAAGAATGATCAGTTTGAAGAAAGCCTGTTTGTAAACGAAGTACTGGACAACCCAGATTTGATCCCTGAATTTAAGCACTACAAAACAGAGCAGGCGCCCAAATACAAGATTGAAGACATCACGACCTTCCCCATTGCAAATACGGCAGTGACGGCAGCGCGTAAAAAAATAAAGAATGTCATTCAGTTAGACACCAACATTCAGATTAAAATGGATTTCATTAATCCTGAAAGTGCTGAAAAGTTCGTAGAAAAGGGTTGGGACGAAGAAAAGCAGATGTATTATTACCTTGTCTATTTCAACAAAGAACAGAAGAGCTAAGATTCTAAAATTCTAAAAGATACATCCCAAATTCTGACAGAAAAACTTCTTATCAGGATTTGGGATTTGTTTTTTCTGATTGGTTAGCTTTGTAACAAAACACCTACTCGTTCGTCATATTTGTAACTAACCTCCAAAATCACATCGCTTGGAAACTATCTTAACAATTAACAATCTCACCAAGAAATTTGGACCCATTACCGCTGTAAATGATTTGTCTTTTTCTATTGAAAAAGGAAATGTTTACGGCATCTTAGGTCCTAACGGAAGTGGTAAATCGACCACCCTCGGCATCGTTCTGAACGTGGTAAACAAAACCGCTGGCAACTACAGCTGGTTTGGTGGCACCGAATCTACACATCAAGCCTTAAAAAAGGTTGGCGCCATTATCGAGCGCCCGAATTTCTACCCGTACATGACCGCTGCACAGAATTTAGCGCTGGTATGCAAAATAAAAGGTGTAGACGTTAATAAAATTGATGAAAAACTAGAAGTGGTTGGCTTACACGAACGGCGGGATAGTAAATTTAGCACCTTTTCGTTAGGGATGAAACAACGGCTTGCCATTGCTTCTGCCTTGCTAAACGATCCCGAAATCTTAATTCTTGATGAACCCACTAATGGGCTCGACCCACAAGGGATTCACCAAATACGGCAAATTATTAAGCAGATTGCTGCAGATGGAACCACCATCCTACTGGCTTCCCACTTATTAGATGAAGTAGAAAAAGTATGCTCGCACGTGGTAATTTTGAGAAAAGGAGTGAGCTTGTACAGCGGTAGTGTTGAAGGAATGAACGCAAGTCACGGTTTCTTTGTAGTGAGCAGTGCCAATTTAGAAATGTTGGAAGCAGAACTAGAGCGCAATCCAGCCTTCGGAACCGTTAAAAAAGAAGGAGAAATTTTGACGGCTTATTTGAACGAACCGATGGACGCCTCTACCTTTAATCAACAAATGCACGCCAAAGGAATTGCCCTCTCGCATCTAGTAAAACGCAAAGAAAGCCTTGAAGAGCAATTCTTAGAAATCACCAAAAACCTCAACTAACCAACCATGCTACGACTCTTATCTATAGAAATACAAAAGCTACGCTATAACCGATCGGCACGGGTCATTTCGATTATCTACTTTGTGCTAATCACGTTTATAGCCCTTATCGCTTCCATCGAATTCAATATTGGAAAAGTGAACTTTCGCGTGGCAGACCAAGGAATTTTCAACTTTCCTTTTATCTGGCATTTCAACACCTATATGGCAGCTATTTTAAAGATCTTTTTGGCCATTGTAATTGTTTCAATGACCTCTAACGAGTATAGCTACCGCACCTTAAAGCAAAACCTGATCGATGGTTTGAGCAAGCGCGAATTCGTGCTCTCTAAGTTTATTACGGTCATCGGATTCGCTCTGATTTCGACGTTATTCGTATTTATCGTTTCAATGATACTAGGGCTTAGTTTTTCTGATTATACCGAGCTGGGTATCATTTTTAGCGATATGGAATACCTGTTAGCCTACTTTGTGAAACTTATGGGCTTCTTCGCCTTCTGCCTCTTCTTGGGAGTTTGGGTGAAACGTTCGGCTTTTGCTATTGGCTTTTTGGTGGTTTGGTGGATTGTTGAAAGCATTTTGTACGCACTTATGAAATGGCAGTTTTTTAAAGGAACTGATATTGCTGAAAACGTCGCTCAATTTTTTCCGTTAACCGCAATGAGCAACCTCATTAAAGAGCCTTTCTCTAGGTTGGGTGCGGTGCAATCTGCTGCCAATCAGTTAGGCGAAGCATTTACCAAAACCTATGAAGTAGGGTTGCTTCCATTAGCGATTGTGCTAGTTTGGACCTTCTTATTTGTATACTGGAGCTACGCACTGCTAAAACGTCGCGATTTATAAATAAAGGGAAGATGTAAGGTTTCAGGGGAGTTGGGTACTAAATATTGTTTATATTTAGCTACCAAACCAATACCATGCGCAAACAGTACCTGCTCGTTTTCCTATTATTTTGTACAACCATCATTTCTGCCCAAGAAATAGGGCAATTTATTCAGTACAATGGCCAGTTCGATTATGTTGGCTTAGGAAATACACTAAATCTAGAAGAGAATGGTAATGCTACAGAATGTACTATCCTTACCGAAAGCAGTGCAGATTTAACGTTAGACCCCGGACAGACTGTTGTAGCCGCGGCACTGTACTGGGCTGGTTCTGGAAATGGTGATTTTGATGTTGAACTTAATGGAACTCCAGTATCTGCAACTCGAGATTTCTCTTATTCGTTTGTAGCAAATAGTGGAACGAAATTTAATTATTTTGCTGCCTATGCCGATGTCACCAATATTGTAAATGCAAACGGAACTGGCGAATACACCCTTTCTGAACTCGATCTACTTAAAGACATACAACCCTTTTGCCAAATCAACCAAGGGAATTCTACCAACTTTGGTGGCTGGGCCATGTACGTGATTTATGAAGATGCTTCGCTTCCTTTGAACCAAATTATTTTATTTGACGGCTTGGATGGTGTTTCTGGCGCTCAATCGGAAATAAACATTTTGTTAGAAAACTTGAATGTTCTCGATAATGAAGGCGCAAAAATTGGTTTTTTAGCATGGGAAGGCGACCGAAACATTGCGGTGAACGAAACACTTTCTATCAACGGAAATATTCTTAGCAACGACCCGCTGAATCCGCCCAACAACCAATTTAACGGTACCAACTCGTTTACAGGATCTGACCAATTATTCAACATGGATTTGGATTTCTACAATATTGAAAATAACATCCAACCCGGCGACACCCAAGCGTTGATTCAGGTTACTTCTGGTCAAGATTTGGTACTTATAAATAACATCATCACCGTTTTAAATGTAGAATTGCCCGATGCCACCATCGTTATTGATGATGTAACGGGTGCAGATACCTGCGGTGACCGAGACATTACAGTAGACTATACCGTTTTTAATGTAAACAGCACAGGAGCTTTACCTGCCAATACACCTATTTCTTTTTATGCAAACAACTCGCTGGTGGGACAATCGGAAACACTGACAGAATTACCCATTGGCGGTTCTGAAAGCGGCACTATCGATTTGAGTATCCCAGAAGCGATTCCAGCCGATTTCCAATTACGTGCTACGGTAGATGATTCGGGTGGCGGTGTAGGTATCGTAAATGAGCTTGACGAAACTAACAATGACTTTATAGTTGATTTCAGTTTACTGGTCTTTCCAGATGTTTCAAACTTGCAAGATTTAGAGCAGTGTGATGTAGTGGGTACCGAAACCTTCAATTTGTTTGATGCTACGGCTTCAGTGACCGACGCAGATACCATTACGTTTCACCTTTCCGAAGCAGATGCTGAAAATGACGAAAACCCTATCGATTCACCAGAAACATATATCAATAGTGAAAATCCGCAGACTATTTGGGTACGAGCGGCCAATGCAGACTGTTTTTCGGTAGGAAGTTTCAATATAGAAGTACTTGTTTGCCCACTTCCGGACGCTACGATCGCCATAACAAACGACCTCAATGCTTGTAGACAACGAGATTTAACAATTGCATATACGGTTTTCAACACCCTTGGCACCGCACCATTACCTGCTGCCACGCCCATTGCGTTTTACATTGATGGCCAATTAGTAGCCCAGGCAACTACCGAAAATGTGATTCCTGAAGGAGGAAGCGAACCTGGAGTGTTAGAACTTACCTTGTCAGACACGGTTCCCAATACGTTTACATTGTTGTTGGTGGTTGATGATAACGGAATGGGCATTGGACAAGTATTTGAATTAGACGACACCAATAATGAATTTGAAATGGTGGTTGTATTTGGAAGCATCCCCCCAATCGCACCGCTACCCGATTTATTGGAATGTGACGAAGGGTTTGATACGGCGACCTTTGACCTCACCGAGCAAAATGAGCTGATTTCTACAGACCCGAACGATACCATTACCTATTTCACCAACGAAGAAGATGCCATTGCCAATACCAACCCGATTGCAGATCCTGAACAATATACCAATGGTGCAGACCCCCAACGTATTTATGTTCGCCTGGAGAACGTTATCTGCTTTACCACTGCTTCCTTTTTGTTAACTACGGAAAATTGCGCACCTACCATTCCGCAAGGATTTTCACCCAGCGGCGACGGTATTAACGACGAATTTGAAATAACTGGCCTTGTTAATGTGTTTGATGATTTTACATTGCTGATTTATAGCCGCCAAGGAAACCTTATCTACGAAGGCAAAAACGAAGATGGCTTTTGGGATGGCATTCCGAACACAGGGTTGTTGGCACAGAACAAATTGGTTCCGGTAGGTACATATTACTACGTGCTTCACCTAAATGACCCCGAATTTACCGATGCCTTTTTGGGATATGTATATGTGAATTATTGATAAATCTGGATAAGTAATGGGAGGAGGTGGCAGTATCCAAGGGATGAGCAATAGTCTAAAAATAAATAGACAAATGCTAAGAAAAAAGACCTATTTCAGAAAGGAACGTTCTTTTCTAAATAGGAAACGTGAATTTCACAAAGCTGCCGGTATCATCGATCTTAAAACTGCTACTACTGAAGAACTAGCTGAAATTAGACATAAAATAATAAAACGGAGAAGACGAAATAACCTGAAGTTCTTACTTTTCTTTATGGTAATTTTTATACCCATTCTATACTTTTCAATTGGTTTTTTTAAAAATGAAACGGAAAAGGCTGCGATGATTGAAGTATTAGAAAAAGATAGAAAAATGGAAAAATACCGTTTCTATATTGAAGATGGAGATAGCTATATCAAAAAGGGGCAATGGCATAATGCGATGTTTCAATACAACAAAGCCATCGAACTATTTCCAAACGATTACCACGCAACCTACAGGTATGCTTATGCTGCAGTTTACAGATGCCGAAATGTAAAAGAAAAGTGCAATGTAGCAAGTACGGCATTAGAAAAACTACTAAAAGATTTTCCGAACCAGCAAGAGTTGGTTGAATTGGAACAGATTTTACTTTTTGCAGTAGAGTAAATAAGCTAAACACAACTTTTTCGGCTGAATTCTACAGGCACTACAACAACTTAGCAGAATCTTAATTCCTTTTGTTTAACCAAAACATTTCCTATTATTTACCTTATCATTTCCGTATTTTTGCTGTCCTATGAAATTTGAAATCGTATCTAGTTTTAAGCCAACAGGAGATCAACCGCAGGCCATCAAATCGCTTGTGGAAGGTATCAATAATGGTGAAAAATATCAGACCTTACTTGGGGTGACCGGAAGTGGTAAAACCTTTACTGCAGCCAACGTAGTTGAATCTGTACAAAAGCCTACTTTGGTGCTAGCGCACAACAAAACCTTAGCGGCACAGTTGTATAGCGAGTTCAAGCAATTTTTCCCAAAAAATGCGGTGGAATATTTTGTTTCGTACTACGATTATTACCAACCGGAAGCTTTTATCCCGAGCAGTGGAACCTACATTGAAAAAGATCTTTCTATCAACGAGGATATTGAAAAACTGCGTTTGAGCACGACCTCTTCCCTACTTTCAGGGAGACGGGATGTGTTGGTGGTGGCTTCGGTTTCATGTCTCTACGGAATTGGAAACCCTATTGAATTTCAGAAAAACGTTATCACCCTACTCAAAGGACAAGTATTGTCGCGCACCAAATTGTTGCACCAATTGGTACAGAGCTTGTTTTCTAGAACCGAAGCAGAATTTCATAATGGCCGATTTCGAATTAAGGGAGACACGGTAGATGTATTCCCCGGTCACGGAAACGACGCTTTCAGAATTCACTTTTTTGGCGACGAGATTGAAGACATCGAAGCTTTTAATCCGCAGACCAACGAAATAATCGAAAAATACGACCGTCTCAATATCTATCCGGCGAATATGTTCGTGACTTCACCAGATGTGCTACAGGGTGCCATTAGAAGCATTCAAGATGATTTGGTAAAACAAGTAGATTATTTTAAAGAAATTGGCAAACACCTTGAAGCAAAACGATTGGATGAACGAACCAATTTCGACTTAGAAATGATTCGTGAATTGGGCTATTGTAGCGGAATTGAGAACTACTCACGCTATCTGGACAGACGCCTTCCAGGAACACGACCCTTCTGCTTGTTAGATTATTTCCCAGACGATTACCTAATGCTGGTCGATGAAAGCCACGTATCCATACCACAAGTAGGTGCCATGTATGGAGGTGACCGATCACGAAAAGAAAATTTGGTAGAATACGGTTTTAGATTACCGGCAGCAATGGATAACCGACCTTTGAAATTTGAAGAATTTGAAGCCCTGCAAAATCAAGTAATTTACGTGAGTGCAACCCCAGCCGACTACGAATTGGAAAAAACAGACGGGGTGTACATTGAACAGATTATTAGACCCACCGGACTTCTAGATCCTCCCATTGAAATCCGACCCAGCCTGAACCAAATCGATGACCTATTAGAAGAAATACAGCAACGGGTTGAAAAGGATGAACGGGTGTTAGTTACGACGTTGACTAAGCGTATGGCGGAAGAACTAACAAAATACCTATCGAGAGTGGGCATTCGTTGTAGATATATACACAGTGATGTAGACACGCTAGAACGGGTAGAAATCATGCAAGATTTGCGCCTCGGAATCTTTGATGTGTTGGTTGGGGTAAACTTACTTCGTGAAGGACTCGATCTTCCGGAAGTGTCATTGGTAGCTATTTTGGATGCCGATAAAGAAGGGTTTTTGCGCAGCAACCGGTCGCTTACCCAAACCGTGGGGCGTGCAGCTCGACATATTAACGGAAAGGCAATTATGTATGCCGATAAGATTACAAAAAGTATGCAGGCTACTATCGATGGAACTAATTACAGAAGGGAAAAACAGATTGCGTATAACACCGAAAACAACATCACACCACAAGCGATCAAGAAAAGTTTCGAAAATGCGCTGACAAAGAAAAAGACAGAGCGCTTTACGTTTGACACCGCTGAAAGTCTCGTAGCAGAACCAGAGAACGAATACTTGACCAAACCGCAGATCGAAAAGAAAATCCGCGATACCCGCAAGGAAATGGAAAAGGCTGCAAAAGATTTGGATTTTATGATGGCTGCCAAGTTGCGTGATAAAATAAAGACGCTGCAAGGACAGCTCGAAAAGGTGTAAATTGTAAAAGAAAAATAGTCCTTTATATTTCGTAAAAACACCATAGGGACCAGATATTTGGTACCTTTATAATTAATATGCCCTTAACACACTACATTACCCTGTTTTTGTATTTTGTTTCCTGTATGATTGCAACCGCAGAAATTAATCGAGACAACAAGATTATCCCACAAAGTATAGAGGCTGAAGTATTAATAGCACTCACATATTATCCTGAACTAAAGGATACTCCCATCGAGTTTCGATTTAAGGACAACATCAGAAAATCTACGATGCAGGCACAGCCTACGTATAAGAGTTTTTTCACCTCTCGGGAAAACAGAAGTTACATTATCTTGATAAGTCGCAAGATTCAGATTGAAGACGAAAAATTTACCGTAGCAGATATTCCGAAGGATGTACTAATAGGTTGGATTGGCCATGAATTGGGGCACATTATGGATTATCGCGGTCGCAGCAAAGTGGGTATGCTCATATTTGGGTTGAAATATTTGTTTAGCGGTACCCATATCAAAGAAGTAGAACGTGCTGCAGACACTTTTGCCATTAATCATGGTATGGGGGAGTACATACTAAGAACGAAGAATTTCATCTTAGACAATGCCAACTTTTCAGAACGGTATAAAGCAAAATTGAGAAGGTTGTACATGTCTCCCGAAGAAGTGATGCACTTAATTCAGGAACAACAATAAAATAATTACGGTTCTAGAATGAACTCTCTTCTACAAAGGCTTCCCATTCGGCAAACTTCTCTTCATCCATCACGCGCACCATTTTTACCTGGCCACCTTTCTTCTTATTTTTTCCATTCCATTCATGAAATGCATTTGGTGAAACCGTTGTCACCTTAACTCCTTTTAATGCTTTACCACGTGCTACATTATAATTTTTATTGGCCTCTTTAAGGGCGTTATCTAGTGCTTCGGAAAGTTTAGTAGTTTCGATAGCTGCGTCTGTCCCTAAGTACCAATGGTGGTGAAAATCGCCATCTATCTTTACTGCTGCTAACGTAAATTCAGGAATTTCAATATCGAACTGGGCTTCTAATTCACGAAGCGCCGTTTCCATTTTGTTTACTGAAAGTTGTGAGCCTACCACGTTTAAGAAAAACTTGGTGCGTCCCGTGATGATGATTTCTGCTTTTTCAACATCAGTAAAGGCTATGGTGTCACCAATGAGGTAACGCCATGCACCAGAAACCGTTGAAATAATGAGAACATAGTCTTGGTCTTTTTCGACTTCAGCCAACGTTAACACAGGAGCATCTTGTACGATAGAGCCGTCTTCGTTAATGTATTCGGGCGCAAAGGGCACAAATTCGAAGTAGATACCATTGTCGGTTACCAACTTCATGGATGTAGTTTCAGGCCGTTGCTGAAATGCAATAAATCCTTCAGAAGCCAAATACGTATCTATCACAGTCACTGGTTTTGCGCATAATTGACGGAAGCTCTTTTCATACGGTTGAAAAGCCACACCACCGCTGGTATATACCTGCAAATTGGGCCACACGTCGTGAATAGTGTCTGCGTTGTGGTATTCGATCACTTCTTTCATCATGAGCTCCATCCAAGAGGGAATACCACTCAGAGCGCCAATGTCCCATTCTTTGGCACGTTTAGCTATGGTCGCCACACGCGTGTCCCAATCGTCTATCTTAGCTATATCTTCTCCTGGTTTGTAGTAACCACGAAACCAAAAAGGAATATTACTCGCGCTGATGCCACTAATTTCTCCTTCAAGGAATTCATCGCGTTCACTTAAGTCGGTTGAACTTCCCAACATCATGATTTCCTTTTCAAAGAAATCGGTGGGCAATTCAAAATTTGTAAGTGCTCCCACTTGTTTGATTCCTGTAGTACGGATGGCCTCAATCATTTCGTCTGTTACGGGAATCCGTTTGCTGGTTTTCCCCGTGGTACCGCTACTAAGGGCAAAATAGGAAGGTTTCCCTGGCCATGTAATATCTGGCAGGCCAGAAATGGTACGATCCCACCATTCTTCTTTCATGGTATGGTAATCGAAAAACGGCACGACCTCAGTAAATTTTTTAGCGAGTTGTTCAGACTCTAAAATGGTAGTAAATCCGTAATACTTTCCGAAGGCAGTATCCTTCGCTTTATCGAGTAACGAGCGTAATACATTCTGTTGGTCTTCAACGGGTGAAGTATCACCGACGATGCTACCCCGCAAATCGATTGCTCCCTTAATAATTGATCCTAAAATTGCCATGATGTGTTGTTTGAAGTTAAAATTACAATTATCTCTATGCTAGCTCAAGTACTTTATATCAAGTTTAACCTTTCTACTGAAAAGCGTATTTTTGCACCATGAGCCACCATCCAGATTCCACACGATTGAACAAAGCCATTAGCGATAGCGGGTATTGCTCGCGACGGCAAGCCGACACCCTAATTGAGCAAGGGCGTGTCACCCTAAATGGTGAAAAGGTGTCCTTGGGCGACCGGGCCATGCCAAATGATGAAATTCGTGTGGATGGTAAATTGATTACCGAAAATAACACCCTCGTATATATTGCACTGAACAAACCTGTTGGGATTACCTGTACAACAGACCAACGTGTGGACGGAAATGTAATCGATTTTATAGGCCATAAAGAACGTATATTCCATGTAGGCAGGCTAGACAAACCCAGTGAGGGTTTACTATTGATGACAAATGACGGTGATATCGTAAATAAAATACTAAGGGCTGGAAACAAACACGAAAAAGAGTACATCGTAAAAGTAGATAGGCCCATCACTAAAGATTTTATTAAAAAAATGGCCAATGGGGTACCTCTTTATGAACTAGAAACCACAACTAAAAAATGTGAGGTAGAACAACTTAGCCGGTTTGTGTTCAGAATTATACTCATACAGGGACTAAATAGGCAAATTAGACGCATGTGCGACTATTTTGGATATGAGGTGGTTGAACTAAAACGTATTCGTATCATGAACATTGAATTGGGAAATCTACCTATTGGAAAATGGAGAGATTTGACCCCAAAAGAAGTTAAGGGACTTCAAAATGCAGTTTCAGATTCTGACAACAGTTCGTATGTGGATAAGGTTGAAAAAAAGCAAGCTGGAGCACGCAGACGGAGGGGAAGAAATTAGTTGTGAAGTATCTGCAAAAAAAGAGCCGCACCCCGATTGAGTAGCGTGCGGCATTTTCAACTAACTAACCAAATTAAATTTCAATTATGAAATCTCAACCATTTTCTTTAAGGCTTTCTTTTCTTCCATCTTTGGAAGTGTGATTGCCAAGATACCAGCATTGTAGGTGGCATCAATGTTTTCTGTATCAACTGTTTCTGGTAACGTAAATGTTCTTCTAAATTTTCCGTAGTTGAACTCCTTCTGAGTAAACTTAAGGTCGCTGTTTTCTGAATCTTTTACGGATTCTTTGTCGTTGGATTTTGAAGAAACTTTCAAACTGTTTTCTTCAACTTCGATTGTGATGTCTTCCTTAGCAATTCCCGGAACAGCCATCTCGATGACAAAATTCGTGCTTTTTTCCGAAATATTTACCGCTGGAATGCTAAATTTTTCATAATTAGGCACATCCAATCTATTTTCGGTAAATAATCCATCAAAAATAGATGGAAAAATAAGGTTATTTCTATTTGTTGTTTTCATATCAATACTATTTAATGTTGTCTATTTTCCATCTCTATAGTCAAAAAAAGTTCCAAACATCAAAATCTGTCTTTTTGACCGATTTACCTGCGTTTCTACTGTCTTTTTGTCTACTCTTACGCACTATGCCGCGTTATTTAAATCAATTTTAAGAATAATCCTGAAGTATATCGCTACCTTAGTTTTCTAACCAACGAAAATGAAAAAACTATACCTGCGCCTCAAGGCATTTTTTAATACTATTCAGGGAAAAATTGCCTTTTATCCGAGCCTTCTGGCCCTTATTGGTTTCAGCTTTGCCTTTATCATGGCTTGGTTAGAAGCGAGGAATGTCTCTCGATTTTTATTAGACAAACTCCCACAATTAATGCTTGAAGATGGCGATACGGTGCTCACCATTATGAGCGCATGTATTGGCGGTATTATCTCGATGATGGTTTTTAGTTTTTCTATGGTAATGCTTTTATTAAGCCAAGCATCCAGTAATTTTTCACCACGATTGTTACCAGGGCTGATAAGCGATAAGAAAAACCAAATCATCTTAGGAACGTATCTGGCTACCCTTGTTTATTTGATATTTATACTATTTTCGATCGAGCCAGATGATGAAAAATATAATCTACCCGGACTTTCTATTTTATTGGGTATTGTGATGACATTGGTTTGCTTGGGAATGTTTATTTATTTCATCCACAATATGTCCCAGAGCATTCAGATTAACAATATTCTGGATACCATTTTCTACAAGTCGAAAGATCGGCTCGAACTCACCTTAGTGAAAGAAAAAGAAACAGCCCACCACAGTGCTAAATTTTCTACAAATACTGAAGGCTGGAATTCCTATACTACCAAAAAAAGCGGGTATTTCCAGAATATTTCTATTCAAAACATTTTAAATATTTGCAAAGAACAAGACACAAGAATATACCTTACTGTACCTAAAGGTTTTTTTGTACTGCAACACACACCATTTATTCTTTCTGAAAAACCATTGAATGACGAAATCGTAGAAGACATTTTAGACAACATTAATTTTGCAAGGGGGGAATTTGTAGAAGACAATTACATCTTAGCATTCAAACAAATTACAGAGATAGCGGTGAAGGCAATGTCTCCAGGGGTAAATGATCCCGGTACGGCAATTAACGCTATCGATTATCTTACCGAGCTCTTCGCTTTGCGAATGCGGAAATACGACAATTCACAATTTGGAGAAAAAAACAGAATCCTGTTAAAAGTAAGCGTAGTGAACTTTAGCGAATTACTCTACACCTGCATGGCTTCCTTACGCACCTATTGTAAGCACGATGTGATTATTGTTGAAAAATTAATCGGAATGCTACGCTATCTAAAACAGCAGCAGGATATCAAAAATGAAGCGTATAGCACAGCTGTAGATCGAGAGCTGAAGACGCTGTTAAAAGATGCAAAAAAATCACTTTCAAACAAATCAGATCGTAAGCGCATTAAACAATTGGCCAAGGCTTAATTGTAATACGTATTAAAAATCTGCAACAATCCGTGGGACGGAATAATTTTATGTTCATAGCGCTCCATGGCCTCCAAAACTTGTTCTACGGCACCAGGTCGTAACCCTAATCGGAGCCCGAAATCACGTATAAGTGCCAACTCCTTTTCGTGGGTCTCACCATCTACATTCATTAGAAGCACCATTTTATGGAAATGTGTAATTCGCTCCAATTCGGTGAATGATGTTTTCATCGGAAGTGGATCGTGGAAGAGTTGGTCTACCTCTTTAGGCGAAACACCCATACGTTCGGCTAGGCGTTGTATAAAATCATACTCGCCATGGGTAATCTTATCGTCTGCCTTAGCGATAAGAATCAGATCACTAATAAGTGCTTTTTGATCACTATTCATAATTCAAAAATAAAAAAAATCCCGAAGCTGTGACACTTCGGGATTTAATTGATTTAGATTGCAACTAATCTTTAGACACAAACTTAACGGGTAGTGTGTACACTTTCCCTAATTCAAGCTCGCTCTCTAAGACTTTTCTATTCAGTCGAGAATTTATAAAGCTGCAAACATCTGCATCTTTACAGTCTACTGAAAGTACTACAACTTCGTTGTTCTTGTTCAGCACAAACTCTACCGCAACGGTTTGTTCTTGTGTGACCAAAAAGGTCGGGTTGTCTAATAGCGCGGTGATTTCTTTGGCAATCGTTTCAGGAGTGCCAGAAGTTGTTGGATTGGTTGCAAAAGCACTCGATGTGATTAGGATCGAAAGTGCCACGAATACTGTTTTCAATGTTTTCATGATTGTTAAAATTTAATTGATGAATAATTACTTATATAATAGACGAGCACCTTGTTGGTTTTGTTACATAAAAACCTGATAAATAATCATTTATTAACAATCGTTAACATTTAGGAATGCTTTTCACCTGCAAATAAGCCATAAAAAAAGCCCCGAAAATCGGGGCTCAACTCTTTACTTTTGAAGCAATTATGCAAGTACCGCTTGTACTTTGTCTGCTGCCTCTTGGAATTCGATTGCACTTTGTACATCCAATCCGCTGTTGTCTATCAATTCTTTCGCAATATCTGCATTGGTACCTTGCAGCCTAACAATGATTGGAACATTAATGGTACCCATATTTTTATAAGCGTCTACAATACCTTGTGCCACACGGTCACAACGTACAATACCGCCAAAAATATTTACCAAGATTGCTTTTACGTTTGGATCTTTCAGAATTAAATTGAAAGCAGTTTCCACACGCTCGGCATCTGCAGTTCCACCTACATCCAAGAAGTTTGCTGGCTCACCACCCGCTTGCTTAATCAAGTCCATTGTTGCCATCGCCAATCCGGCACCATTCACCATACAACCTACATTTCCATCAAGGTCTACATAGCTTAAACCTACGGCCTTTGCCTCTACTTCAACAGGGTTTTCTTCTCTAATATCGCGCATCTCAGCATATTCTTTTCTACGGAAAAGCGCATTGTCGTCGATACTCACCTTCGCATCAACTGCAATGATCTTGTCATCGCTAGTTTTTAGTACTGGATTTATCTCGAATAATGAAGAGTCACTATTCACATACGCTTTATAGAGTGCTGTAACAAATTTGGTCATTTGCTTAAATGCTTGTCCGCTCAGCCCTAGGTTAAACGCTACGCGTCGTGCTTGAAATGGCATAAGCCCTACAGCAGGATCTACTTCTTCATGAAAGATAAGGTGTGGAGTTTCTTCGGCAACTGTTTCGATATCCATTCCACCTTCGGTAGAATACATAATCATATTTTTTCCAGTACCACGGTTTAACAACACACTCATATAGTACTCTTCTGGCTCACTATCGCCCGGGTAATACACATCTTCTGCGACTAATACTTGGTGTACTTTTTTCCCTTCAGCACTGGTTTGGGGGGTAACAAGGTTCATCCCTATGATCTGCCCTGCAATTTCTTCAACTTCTTTCAAGTTTTTTGCAAGTTTTACACCACCACCTTTACCACGACCACCAGCGTGAACTTGTGCTTTTATAACGTGCCAACCTGTTCCGGTTTCTTCGGTTAATTTTTTAGCAGCATCTACCGCTTCTTCAGGAGTTGTAGCTACTTTTCCTCTTTGTATTTCTACACCAAAGCTGTTTAAAATTTCTTTTCCTTGATATTCGTGTAAGTTCATAATAGGATGTTTCTTGTTTTTAAGCGCGACAAAAATACAAATTGTAGGGCGTTTTGGGACTTATTTTTTCGGAATTTCCTTTAAAATCTCAATCACAAATTGCCAAAACTTTTGGGTAGACGAAATGCTAGCACGTTCGTCGGGAGAGTGCGCCCCTTTAATGGTAGGACCAAACGAAATCATATCCATTTTTGGATAATTCTGACCTAAAATTCCACACTCTAACCCTGCATGGCAAGCAGCCACATGCGCCTTTTCTCCATGAAGCTTTTCATATAAACTGTCTAATACCTTCAAAATAGGGCTATCCATATTGGGCGCCCACCCAGGGTATTCGCCAGAAAATGTGACCTCGAAACCACCTAAATTAAATACCGACTTGAGGGTATTTGCCAGGTCAAGTTTAGATGAATTCACCGAAGATCGAGTGAGGCATTCAATTTTAATGCTTCCTTCTTTTACAAGTACTTTGGCAATATTATTTGAAGTTTCAACCAAATCTGCAATGGCAGGGCTCATTCTGTATACACCATTATGTAATCCGTAAAGCGTTTGTAAAAATTGTTCTTGCGAAGCAGGAACCATTACTTTTTCGGCAGTATTTTCTGCTTTCTGGCAGCTAATCTCTAGCGCTGGTTCCAACAACGCATATTCTTCATTTATATGCTTGGCGATTCTTTTAAATTCAGAAGTAAACGCAGCCTCGTTTAAGTTTTCAACCACAACGGTTGCTACACTTTCCCTAGGAATGGCATTTCGAAGGCTTCCACCCTGAACTGAGGCAATGTGCATCACGGCCTGACATTTATACAATATACGGTTCATCATTTTATTGGCATTCCCTAAACCTTTTATGATGTCCATTCCGCTGTGGCCGCCCTGCAGCCCTTTCACCTTAATAGAATAGGTGGTAGTATTTTCTGGTGCATCTTGTTCTTTGTAATATTTTTCGGCTGTTACATCTACCCCACCGGCACATCCTACTCCAATTTCATCATCTTCTTCTGTATCTAGATTCAATAAAATATCACCCTGTAAGAGTCCGCTCTTTAAGCCCATGGCACCAGTCATTCCAGTTTCCTCATCAATGGTAAAGAGGGCTTCCAAATCTGGATGGGCAATCGTATCACTTTCTAAAATTGCCATGATGGTAGCCACCCCTAGACCATTATCGGCCCCCAGGGTAGTTCCTTTTGCGCGCACCCAATCGCCATCTACATACATTTCGATACCTTGGGTGTCAAAATCGAATTCTGTATCGTTATTTTTTTGGTGTACCATGTCTAAATGGCTCTGCATTACGATAGGTTTTCTGTCTTCCATACCAGCCGTAGCAGGTTTTCTGATGATTACATTACCTACTTCGTCTTCAATCGTTTCGAGGCCAAGCTGTGTTCCAAAATCTTTCATAAAAGCAATTACACGCTCCTCCTTTTTCGATGGGCGTGGCACAGCGTTAAGATCTGCAAATTTATTCCAGACTGCTTTTGGCTCTAGGTTTCGGATAGCTTCGTTCATAATTTTTATAGCGAATTAAATAATTGTTTTTATCGCTTCAAAGTTACGGGTTTTCGTATTTTTAGTGGCAGAAAAGACTTAGTTCTTATTGGCATTTCAGTAAAAAAACTCATAAAAACAGTAATTGCGGAACATCCATACTTTTTTCAACCCTAAAAGCACAAAGGTATTTTTGGCCTTGCTCTTGCCCGTTCAGTATTTCGCTCTAAAAGCGTTGCGAAATTTTCCAGAATTTGTAGAGCAATACTACAGCCAAGGACTGTTTCCTATACTCTCAAAAATCTCACGGTATCTATTCGGGTGGATTCCTTTTTCGATCGGCGATGTTTTTTATGTGCTGATAGGTATCATCGCGTTACGCTGGTTGTACAAAAATGTGCGCCGCCTAAAATCTGAACCAGTTCGGTTTTTTGTAGATGTTGCGGCGACCGTCTCTATTGTATACTTCGTATTTAATTTGTTGTGGGGCTTCAACTACTATCGTGTACCGCTACACAAAACACTAGCGCTAGAGCGTGATTATACCACCGAGCAGCTTATTGCAACCACTAAACGACTCATTGCCAAATCGAATGCTTTGCACAGAGAACTGGGCGTTGCAGACAGCACCAAAGTGGTTTTACCGTATTCTCAAGAAGAAATTTTCGACATGAGTGATAACGGATATAAAAATTTGGAGAAAGAATTTCCGCAATTGGCGTATCACCCCAAAAGCATCAAAAAAAGTGGTTGGAGTTTGGGACTTACCTATATGGGATATAGCGGTTATTACAATCCGTTTTCTGGAGAGGCGCAAGTGAACAACTTAATTAAAACCTATAAATTTTCAGTAGTAAGTTGTCATGAACAAGCGCATCAAATTGGCTATGCCGCAGAAAATGAAGCCAATTTTGTTGCCACTTTGGCCACGCTCCATAATGATAACACCTATATTAAATACACTGGCTATATTTTTGCGCTCCGCTATTGCATAAACGAAATTGCCCGACGCGATATGGAAGCTTACGAAGCGCTATTACCCACCATTAACTTTGGAATTTTGGAGAGTTATCGAGAAATGCGTGAGTTTTGGGCAAGCTATCAAAATCCGTTCGAAGAGTTTTCCAAATCGTTCTGGGACCAATTCCTAAAGGCGAACAACCAATCGAAGGGCATCATGAGCTACAGTTATATGGTAGCCCTTGTGGTGAATTATTTTGAAGATAAGCCGTTTTAAATCGATATATCCACCCAGAAAATAGTTTCGGTTGACGCCTCTGGCGAATACACACAACACTTTCTTAATAACATGTTAAACCAATCTTAATGTTTTCAAAACAGGGATAAGGGTAGTATCTTCGAAACGCTAAAATTTCAATCAAAAACTCATGAAAAACCGGATTCTCTGGATGCTCTGTTTTCTCAGCATCTCAATCGCTTCGGCACAGGAGTACTTCCCAGACAATGGAGGACTCAAAGAAAAAAATACCAACTACACCGCCTTTACAAATGCTACCTTATATATTACCCCTACCCAGGTGGTAAAAAACGGTACGCTGCTTATCCAAAATGGTAAGGTAGTAGCGTCTGGAAAGTCAGTAAACATTCCTTCCAACGCCATTGAAATCGATTTACAAGGAAAACATATTTATCCTTCGTTTATCGATCCGTACACCGACTTTGGCGTAGACAAACCCAAGCGGGCTGAAGGCAACGGACGTTCTCCCCAATACGAAGCATCACGCGATGGTTTTTATTGGAACGACCATATCATGCCTGAAAATGAAGCCATTTCAAAATTTGACTACGATAAGAAAAAGGCCGATGAATTTAGAAAAGCTGGCTTTGGGGTGCTAAACACCCACATTATGGACGGTATTGCCCGTGGTACGGGAGTCTTGGTCGCACTAAACGATGACGAAGGCGCTGGCACGCGCATTATAAATGACCAGAGCGGACAGTTTTTCTCTTTTCAAAAAAGTGTCACCAGCCGCCAATCCTACCCTACTTCTCTTATGGGTGCCATGGCATTGTTAAGACAGATGTACAGTGATGCCGACTGGTATGCTAAAGGAAACTCTAAGACAAAAGACAGGTCGTTAGAAGCTTTAAATGCCAACAAAAATCTTGTCTCATTTTTTGAAGCCGGAAGTAAAGATAACAATGTGCGCGCAGATAAAATAGGCGATGCGTACGGGGTTAATTACGTTATTGTTGGGGGTGGCGATGAATACGAAATGTTAGATGCCATTAAAAAAAGTAATGCGCGCTACATCATCCCACTTAATTTCCCAGACGCTTACGATGTAAGCAATCCGTATTCTGAAAAATACCTGAGCGTTGCAGATATGCGTGAATGGAACCAAGCGCCTATGAACCCAAAATGGCTATCTGACAATAATGTGGAGTTTTCACTCACTACGTTCGAGCTAAAAACGCCATCTGAGTTGAAAGGAAATCTAATGAAAGCCTTTACGTATGGATATGACCAGACCAAAGCGTTAGAAGCGCTAACCACGATTCCTGCTGCATTTTTAAATGCTTCAGACCAAATCGGATCGTTACAACCAGGTCGTTTTGCCAACTTCTTGATTACTTCGGGGCCTATTTTCGATAAAGAAACTACCTTATATGAAAATTGGGTGCAAGGACAAAAAAATGTGATCAATACTAAAGATCAGAAAGACATCCGTGGAAATTATAAAATTTCGGCAGGTGGAAAAACCTACGACGTAACCTTAACAGGCGACGTAGCCAAATTAAAATCGGAAGTTTCAGTAGGCGACACCAAATATCCTTCAAAAATAGAATACAGCGATAATTGGGTGAGCTTAAGTTTTACAGATGAAACCACCAACGAAGTTTTCCGCACGACGGGAATCATACCCAAAGGAGACCAAAACTTTTCAGGTAGATTGTTGTTGCCTTCTGGGGCCGAACAAGAATTTATGGCGGTAAAGCAAGCAGGTTCTGTTTCCGAAGAAAAGAAAGATAAAAAAGAGGAAGACAACAAAAATGAAGTTGTTCCTATTACCTACCCCAATGTTGGCTATGGCTTCACAACCAAGCCCAAGCAACAAAATATGTTGTTTAAAAACGCGACTGTTTGGACAGGCGAAGAAGCCGGCGTACTTCAAAACGCAGATGTACTTGTGAAAGACGGTAAGATTGTTTCGGTTGGTAAAGACTTGCGTGCTGGCGGTGCAACTGTGATTGATGCTACCGGAAAGCATCTAACAGCCGGTGTCATCGATGAGCATTCGCATATTGCAGCATTATCTATTAATGAAGCAGGGCACAATTCGTCTGCAGAGGTGACCATCGAAGATGTGGTAGACCCTGAAGACATTAATATATACCGAAATTTAGCTGGTGGTGTTACGTCGATTCAGATTTTGCATGGTAGCGCCAACCCAATAGGTGGTCGCTCTGCGATTCTGAAATTGAAATGGGGTGAGGATGCAGATGGGTTGATATATGATAACAGTCCGAAGTTCATCAAATTCGCTCTAGGTGAAAACGTAAAACAGAGCAATTGGCAGAGTTACAGCCGCTTTCCGCAGACACGTATGGGTGTAGAACAGATGTACGTGAATTACTTTAATCGTGCTAAAGAATATGAAGCCAAGAAGAAAAGTGGTGAAAATGTTCGATACGATGAGGAGATGGAGGTTTTAGTTGAAATTTTAAATGGCGAGCGTTTTATTAGTTGCCATAGTTATGTGCAGAGCGAAATTAACATGCTTATGAAAGTAGCTGAACGTTTCGATTTTAAAATAAACACCTTTACCCACATTCTAGAAGGCTATAAAGTAGCAGACAAAATGAAGCAGCACGGCGTGGGTGCTTCTACGTTTAGTGATTGGTGGGCCTACAAATATGAAGTAAACGATGCCATCCCCTACAATGCGGCCATCATGGCAAGCGAAGGCTTGGTAGTTGCGATAAACAGTGACGACGGAGAAATGTCGAGACGTCTTAACCAAGAGGCCGCAAAAGGTGTTAAATATGGCGGAATGACAGAAGAAGAAGCTTGGAAAATGGTTACCATTAACCCTGCGAAATTGTTACACATAGACGACCGCACGGGAAGCATCAAAGAAGGAAAAGATGCCGATTTGGTACTTTGGAGCGACCACCCACTATCGGTGTATGCGAAGGCTGAAAAAACAATTATCGACGGTGTTACCTATTTCGACATTGAAAAAGATGCCCAAATGAGACAGAATGTAAAAAACGAACGAAACAAACTTGTGAAAATGATGCTGGACGAAAAGAATGGCGGAGCCAAGACACGTGCTCCAAAAGGAAAAGACAAGAGAGAATTTCACTGTGAAACCATAAACTAAGACATCATGAAAACAGTTATAACAATACTCACAATGGCAGTTTTGGGCACCACAGCAATCGCTCAACAAACGCCGGCACCCAAACAAACAGAAGCTATAACCATTACCGGAGCAACCGCCCATATTGGTGATGGTTCTGTAATTGAAAACAGCGTACTTGTTTTTGAAGATGGTAAAATAACAGCTATCGGAAATGCAAGCACCCCAACTAAAGGTCGAACCATTAATGCCCAAGGCAAACACCTATACCCAGGATTTATAGCACCTGCCAAGTCACTAGGTTTGGTTGAAGTAAATGCTGTGCGAGCGAGTGACGACCAAGACGAATTAGGAGAATTTATCCCAAATGTGCGTAGTTTGATTGCTTACAATGCTGAAAGTAAAGTTGTTGAAAGTATGCGCCCGAACGGGGTATTACTCGGCCAAGTTGCCCCACAAGGAGGCGGAATAAGCGGAACTTCATCGATCGTTCAATTTGATGCTTGGAACTGGGAAGATGCTGCAGTGAAGGTAGATGACGGTATCCACTTAAATTGGCCAAACAGCTTTCGAAGAGGTCGCTGGTGGTTGGGTGAAGACCGAGGGTATAAGCCAAACAAAGATTATGCAAAGGAGATTCAAGAAGGCGTAGATTTTATATTGAACGCCAAAGCGTATGGAAGTGGCAAAGCTGGCGAGCAACCCAACGAAGCCTACTTAGCAATGCAAGGTCTTTTTGACGGAAGCAAGAAGCTTTATGTGTATGCCCAAGGTGAAAAAGAAATGATTGATGCGGTAACTACCCTAAAAGAAAATGGTGTACAAGATGTAGTGATTGTAGGTGGGTATGAAGCCCATAAAATCATCCCTTTTTTAAAGAAAAACAACATTCCAGTACTTGTGAGACAACCACACGCGTTGCCACAACGTGAGGACGACGACTATGACTTACCGTACAAATTACCAAAGTTATTGGTAGATGGCGGATTGCTGGTGGGACTGCAAAATGCAGATATGAGTAATTTTCAAACCCGAAATTTACCATTTTATGCAGGCCATGTTGCCGGACAAGGGCTAGACAAGGAAAAAGCCTTACAGCTTATCACCGGGAACACAGCTAAAATTTTAGGGATTGATGCCAATTATGGAACACTAGCTGTTGGAAAAAGTGCAACCCTGTTTGTGAGTGAAGGTGATGCACTAGATATGCGCACCAATATTTTGACCCATGCGTTTATTGACGGACGGGAAATTTCGCTCGAAACCCATCAAACTGAATTGTGGAAGCGCTATATGGAAAAGTATAGCCGGGAGTAGTGAGTAGTGAGTAGTGAGTAGTGAGTAGTGAAAAATAGAGTAACAATTTCAACAACAGGACTGTTGAACACCTAAATTGCTTGCTTATCTAAATTTTCGATGTTGAAGATTTCAGCCCTAAATATATAAACCCTACATCTAAAGAATGAAACCAGCCACGGCAGTTCAACTTCGTAAAGAAATTAAATTTCGCTCTAAAGAAGAGTTGGAGGCACTCTGCTTACGTTTGGCTCGTTTTAAAAAAGAAAACAAAGAGCTTCTCACCTATCTATTGTTTGAAGCAGACCATGAAGAAAGCTATGTGGCCGAAGTGAAAGAATATATTTCCGCCCAATTTTCGGAGATTAACACCAGCAAATTTTACTATGTCAAAAAGAGCATTCGGAAAATTTTAAGGGACACAAAGAAATTTATTAGGTACTCTCCCGTGAAAGAGACCGAAGTGGCTCTCTTATTACATTTTTGCGATACCATGATCCATTTCAGCAAAAGTATAAAGCGCAGTAAAACAATGATGGCGCTTTATGAACGACAGCTTCTACTCATTGAAAAGAAAATTGAGGGTTTACACGAAGATCTTCAACATGATTATATTTCAGAACTTAACGAATTACCAAGATGATTACCATATACCACAACCCAAGATGCAGCAAATCGAGACAAGGCCTCGCTATAGTTGAAGCTTCTGGAAAACAATATGAAATAGTAAAATACTTAGACGAACCTATTTCCGAAGAAAAACTTTCAGAAATCATCAAGACATTAGGCATTCAGCCCATCGATTTAGTTCGCAAAAATGAATCGATCTGGAAAGAACACTATAAAGGGAAAGACCTATCCCAAGGCCAAGTGATTGCTGCAATGGTAAAGCACCCAAAATTAATCGAGCGACCCATTGTGGTTCATGGCAAAAAAGCGGTTGTTGGAAGACCCCCCGAAAGCATCAGCGAAATTTTATAAAGTACCCTTCTGATTTTAACAAAACTTTGTAATTCTTGGGCTAAACCTAACTGTATTTTCGTAGTCCAATGCCCAAAGAAATTACATGAAAATACTTACCAGTCTTTTAGCCCTCTTATTCAGTTCATTTTTAATTGCCCAAAACACAGTAATCGCCGATGGAAAAGTACTCGAACAAGGTACAAACTACCCCCTCGAGTATGCTACGGTATCATTTATTGATGCGTCGGGAAAAACCGTTACAGGAGGAATCACAGACCTTGACGGAAATTATGCCATCGAAGTTGATGCTGGCACCTACACGGTTAGATATGAATTTATCAGTTATAAAACTATAGAAAAGCCCAATCAGCGTCTTCAACAAAACACAACGCTCCCAAATGTCTATCTTTCACTCGATTCTGAAAGTTTAGATGAAATAGTGGTACGTGCCGAAACAACCGAAGTACAAATTCGATTAGACAAAAAAGTGTACAACATCGGGAAAGACCTCACCACTAGTGGTGCTACCGTGAGCGATGCGCTTAGTAATGTACCTTCGGTAACGGTAGATGTAGATGGAGCTATTAGCTTACGAGGAAATGAGAACGTTCGAATTCTTATCAACGGAAAACCAAGTGCCATTGCCGGGTTTGGAAGTACTGATGCGTTGCGCCAATTACCTGCCGAAGCCATAGAACGGGTGGAAGTGATTACTTCTCCTTCAGCTCGATATGATGCCGAAGGAACCGCAGGTATTTTAAATATCATCCTTAGAAAAGAAAAAACGTTGGGCCTAAATGGTTCCGTACAGGCAAATCTAGGAGTTCCGCTAAGTAGCGGGTTGACTGGAAACATTAATTTACGAACCGATAAGTTTAACATCTTCAATACTACAGGAATTCGATATCGAGAATCTCCTGGAAACGCTTTTTTTGAAACCCAATATTTGAATGCAAACGCATCGAACCCGTTGGTGGTAGAAGAGCGCGATTACGACCGATTGAACCGTGGATTTAATACAAACTTAGGGATTGAGTACTATTTAACTGAAAAATCTTCCCTAACTGCTTCTGGATTCTTACGCCTTGGAGATGATGAAGATACCACCACCAACCTAACACAAGAGTTTAATGCATCGAATGCCCTTGCCGTAGAGCGAAGCCGAATAGAAACAGAAACCGAAGAAGATACCAGTCTTCAGTTTTCATTGAATTACGTGAACAATTTCGACGACAGCGGGCACAAGCTAACAGTCGATTTACAAGCTGAAGATGACAAAGAGACCGAAACATCGTTTATCGATGAGTTCAATACCTTTCCCACTACTGAATTACTTCCAGCAGAATTAATTACCCAAAAGGAAAATCAAAATGAATATTTAGTTCAGGCCGATTATGTGCGCCCTATTGGTGAAAACGCACAATTTGAAATAGGTTATCGGGGAAATTTTGAAAAAACAGAAACCGATTATTTACTTACAGAACAACTTACTGCCAATGGTGCCTTTGTTCGAAATGATAGTCTTTCTAATGTTTTCACCTACGAAGAAAACGTAAATGCGCTATACACCCAATACGGAAATAAATTTGGTAAGTTTTCATTTTTGTTAGGACTTCGTTTGGAAGACACCCAACTAAAGGGAAACGTAACTGGAGAGGATATTACGAGCAATGACGATTTTGACGTGAATTTTGACAACAGTTATACAGGATTATTTCCAACAGTAAATTTAGTCTATGAACTGGACGAACGAGAAAATGTTACACTTGGATACAACCGTAGGATCAATCGCCCGCGTGGATTTTTCATTAATCCTTTCCCTTCAAGAAGTAGTGAAGCAAACGTATTTCAAGGAAATCCAAGTTTGCGACCCGCCTTTGCAAATGCCTTCGATTTAGGGTATCTAAGACGATGGAGTAAATTAACACTTACCACATCTGTGTATTACCAACGAGAAACAGATGCTTTTGAACGTGTAAGCGAAGATACTGGCCAAGTAACACCCAATGGTGTGCCCATTATTAGAACTATACCTTTTAACCTGTCTACGAACGAACGCTACGGTTTTGAAGCAGGAATTCTTTACAATCCAGCAAAATGGCTGCGCTTAAACGGAAGTTTTAATTTCTTTGGTTTTAAAACAGAAGGAATTTTCAATGATGTAGATTATGGTACTGAAAACACAAGCTGGTTCGCCCGCGGAAGCTCTAAGGTGACACTGCCTTCTAAAATTGATTGGCAGACTACTGCTTTCTACAGAGGGCCTAGAAACGACGCGCAATCTGAAAACGAAGGAATATTGAGTATCAACTTGGCTTTCAGCAAAGATATCATGGATGAGAATGCAACCATAGGTTTCAATGTAAGTGACCTACTGAATTCAAGAAAACGTATCACGCGCACTGAAACACCCTCTTTTATTAGTGATAGTGAGTTTCAATGGCGAGAGCGACAATTCAATTTAAGCTTTACGTATCGTTTTAACCAAAAGAAACAACGTCAGCGTGGGGAGCGTGGCAATGGAGACTTTGATGACGGTGAAGGCGACTTTGGCGGATAAAAGTAAACTATGTAAGACATAAAAGAAAAGGAGCTCTAGTTAGAGCTCCTTTTTTATACTATATATAGATAGACATGTAATTAAAGTGTCTCTTCTTCTTGTCTTTTTGCTTCACGCTTTAATTTCCAATTTTCATACAAAGCACCACCAATCCAATATGGAATGAATGATACTAAAAAGATCATCAACCAAAAACCGATGGTTAAAATGGTCAAGAAAGCTAAAAATCCTAAATATTGGTCAAATTCGAACATAATCTGCGTGGTTTTATGCTGCAAAGATAACACGCTTTTTTCAGAAAAAACAAAAATTAATTCCAATTTATCCACAGGAATTAAACAGATGTGGCTTGAGAAGCCTTTGCTGTTTTCGTACCTTTGCCGTCGCTAATATCGTAATTATGAACTACCGAATAGAAAAAGACACCATGGGCGAGGTACAAGTACCTGCCGACAAACTCTGGGGTGCGCAAACAGAGCGTTCCCGAAATAATTTTAAAATTGGTGCGCCCGCATCTATGCCACTGGAAGTAGTATATGGGTTTGCCTATCTCAAAAAAGCTGCTGCACATACCAATTGCGAATTGGGCGTACTCTCAGAAGCCAAAAGAGACCTTATCTCTAAAGTTTGTGATGAAATTCTCGCTGGAGAACATGACGATCAATTTCCATTGGTGATTTGGCAAACGGGGAGCGGCACGCAAAGTAACATGAACGTGAATGAGGTAATTGCCAATCGCGCACACCAATTGGCAGGTAAAAACATCGGTGAAGGAGATAAAACTCTTCAGCCTAACGACGATGTAAACAAAAGCCAATCGTCTAACGACACCTTTCCTACTGGAATGCACATTGCTGCATATAAGAAAATTATCGATGTCACAATACCTGGAATCGAACAATTGCAGAACACACTAGTAAAAAAATCGGAAGCGTTTAAAGATGTCGTAAAAATTGGCCGTACCCATTTAATGGATGCAACACCATTAACACTCGGACAAGAATTTAGCGGATACGCCTCGCAATTAGACCACGGATTAAAAGCCTTGCGTAATACATTACACCACCTTTCTGAATTGGCCCTTGGCGGTACGGCCGTAGGAACCGGCATCAATACTCCAAAAGGATACGCCGTTAAAGTCGCTGAATATATTGCGACCTTTACAGAACTTCCTTTCGTCACAGCAGAAAATAAATTTGAAGCATTGGCTGCGCATGACGCCATTGTAGAAACACATGGCGCTCTAAAGCAGTTAGCCGTTTCTTTAAATAAAATTGCTAACGACATCCGAATGTTGGCCAGTGGCCCACGCAGTGGTATTGGTGAAATTACCATTCCTGCCAATGAACCTGGATCTTCTATCATGCCCGGTAAAGTGAATCCAACCCAATGTGAAGCACTCACCATGGTTTGCGCACAAGTGATGGGGAACGATGTGGCGATAGGAGTTGGTGGTATGCAAGGACATTATGAATTGAATGTTTTTAAACCTGTAATGGCTGCAAACATTTTACAGTCTGCACAGCTATTAGGAGATGCTTGTGTGTCGTTCGATGAACATTGTGCTCAAGGAATAGCTCCTAATCATGAGGTCATTCAGAAAATGTTAAATAATTCGCTGATGTTGGTAACGGCCCTAAATACAAAAATTGGCTATTACAAAGCAGCAGAAATTGCGAATACGGCACATAAAAATGGTACAACGCTTAAAGAGGAAGCCGTAAACCTTGGTTATCTCACCGCAGACGAATTTGATGCTTGGGTGAAGCCCGAAGATATGGTTGGGAACTAACTTAGTTGCAAACACCACTATAAAAAATCCGGATGACTTTGCAGACATCCGGATTTTTTGCTTTAAAACTGAAAAACTTTAAAAACATCGATAAAATGCACATTTATTAGCTGAAATGTATTTTTTATGTATATTGGGGTACCCAAATTATTAAAACTTACTTATGAGAAGGCTACAATTCTACCCCGCATTGTGGTGTTTTTTGCTGGCAATTTTACTGAATCCAACCGATTCATTTGCAACTAACGAAGGAACATCCAACACAGCAGAAAATACGACAACTACTGCTTTTACGCTACCTAGCATGAAAGCATCCAAGAAAAATTCAACAGTTTCGATTACATTGAAAAATGATACCTCAGCATTGGTTGATGTTTCCCAAAACCAGGCAACTGATATTGGACCGAAAAATGGTGAACTTTCCACTATTGAAGAATTTTCCTACAAAAAATCGCAACCGGCAACCACACCAACCGAAAAAAATATTCAGGAAAGTTCAATACTTGCCACAAACTCATCTGCAGAAGCAAAAACATCATTTAAGCAAGGTATGTATTACGGTTTCGCACTTATGGTGCTGTTGGTGAATATACTTTGTTATTTCATATTCGAAGAACGGTTGTTTTTGTTTTATTCATTGGCATTGGCTGGGGTTACCGCTGTTTTCTTTTATAACGATGGAATTCACCACCTGTTTGGCCTCGACACACCTTCCAATCCGTTATTAATTCAATCCTTTTTATTGTGGATTGCCATGGGCTTTAGTGCGTTGTTCGCATCTAAATATCTGAATCTAGAGGAATTCTTTCCGAAGGTAAAGTTTATTGCTTTTCCCCTAGTCGTTATTTCAGGGATCTTAATTGGAGCAGCCTTTTTATCTGAAGGTACCATTCTTGCCTATACGGCGAACTTCGTTTCTATTTCAGTATTGGTCTGTTATTTTGGCGCTGGCGTATTTTTATTCAGCAGAAAAAACTATGCGAAATTTTATGCCATTGCTTCGTTTATCCCTTTACTATTTGCAGTAGACTTTTTTGTATTGAAAAATATAGGGGTCAATTTTCTTTCTACGGAAGCAGTGCACATCAAGATTGCCGGACTTGTAGAAATGCTTATCCTTACCTATGCCATTATTTATAGAATGCGAGCGATAAAAGAAGAGCACGAAATGAGACAAACCGAAATGCGTATCTTCTTGAAAAGACAAGAAGCCATGAACCGACAGAGTGCCGTAAAACTGATGGAAGATGTCTATCTGGAAAATTTAATCATGCACTATGATTTGGACGGTCTGCAAATAAAACTACTGCAATACATAAGCGAAGGTAAAGAAAACTCAAAAATTGCACGTAAACTAAAAACCACCGAACTAGAGATTGAAGAACTGACCAAGGAACTCTATGAAAAACTTGAAATTGGCGAACAAATACAAGAAGACTTCCGATTGTTAGACAGTCAACCGGACTACCTCTACAACTAAAATTCTATTCGAGAAAAAGTTTCCTCAACTAGAAACAAACCTGAGTTAAGGGTAAACCAAATGGTTTACCCTTTTTTTAATATACCTTTCGATACTTAACGAATGATACTGCACTCAATACCACAAAGAATCCAACCAAATAATAAATAAAGGTAGGGGTTACAGGCACATCACCACTGGCATAACTGTGCAGTCCGGTAAGGTAGAAGTTTACCCCAAAATAGGTCATCATAATACTTGCATAAGCAAAAATAGACATCACAGCAAAGGTCCATTTGCCGCGTAAGCCAGGCACTAATCTTGCATGAATCACAAAGGCGTAGATCATAATACTGATGAGCGCCCAAGTTTCTTTAGGGTCCCAACCCCAATAGCGCCCCCAACTTTCATTCGCCCATTGCCCCCCGAGGAAATTTCCTATGGTAAGCATTACCAAACCAACAGTAAGTGCCATCTCGGTGATAATGGTTAACTCCTTGATGGTAAGTTCCATTTTAACTTTGTTAGTCTTGGTAGTCAATAAAATAAGTAGCAAGATGGTGGTCCCCAAAATCATCCCTAGGGTAAAAGGCCCGTAACTCGCAACAATTACGGCTACATGAATCATAAGCCAATAACTATCTAACACAGGTACGAGATTCGCAATGCTCGGGTCTAGCCAATTCTGGTTGGCCACCCATAAAATAATTGCTGCCACAAAGGCTGTAGATGCAATGGTGAGATCACTTTTCCGTCCAAATGCCAACCCAAAGAACACCGTCGCCCAAGCCACATAAATGATACTTTCGTACGCATCACTCCAGGGTGCATGGCCACTAACATACCAGCGCATAACCAAACCGGCCGTCATCAGTATAAAAAATGCCCAAATAATATATTTACAAATCTTTATAAGGTAGTTAATACGTTTTCCTTCTTTAAAAATCTGGAAAATTATAAACACGAACATCAACACACCTATCAGGGTAAAGTACTTGTAGAGCCTATTAAAAATATCTACTTTGTTATAGATAATTTCGGCTTTGATTCTATTTTCTGAAGGAATCACTTCTGCTCCGTAGGTTCGCTGAAATTTCTTAAGACCTTCCAAAACGGCTTCGGCTTGGGTATAATCTCCTGTTTTTCTTGCTTGGGCCAAACTTTGGAAATACGCTGGCAGAATATTTCGTACTGCCATAGAATCTTGCCCTTTAAAATTAGCTTCTCCCAGTTCTAAGTACGACACCCATTTGTTACCCTCGTCATTCGGAACGGGGAAAATTCTTAGAATACTCCCGCTTAGTGCTTCATTCAGTAAAAAAACATTTTCGTAGGTCTTGATAAAATCTTTTTCAAACTGGTTTGGGTTATTCTTGGCCGTTGCCGTTTGCAAATAAGGGTCTAGTTTATTATTTCCTTGTTCGTTGAATAGATCGAGTAAGGTAATTTTCTCAGTATCGGTAGGTACGCCCAGCACTTTCCGAATGCTATCATTACCGCGTTTTAAATTCACTAAAGGTACTTCAACCCAAAGTCTTGGAAATTCGGTCATCGACAAGAACACTTGGTTGGCATCCATCCCGTCGTAGTCGTTACTCCTACTAATTTTTCGTAGCAATTGGCTGGCGTAGGTATGCACAGGCTTCATGCGTCCATTATCCTGAATGATTAATTCAGCAAACTCAGCAGCATGGGCTTTGTCTACCACATTCGCCTTTATTACGCTATCAATCTGCTCCATTTTTACCTGTGAGTGTGCATGGGTAGTTTCTTGCGCCTGTATTCCGAAACTGAACAGTATCAACAACATCGCTGTTAGTTTTGCTCTTTTCGATTTCACTTTATCTAACATTCTTTTTAATGACCCAAATCGAGATCCTTTCACAAATAGAATCGCCATGAGTCCAAGATATAGCAAGAAATAACCGATATAGGTAATCCATGTCCCCCACATATCATGATTTACGGAAAGAATGGTTCCTTTTTCATCGGGATTGAAACTCGCTTGGAAAAAACGATAGCCTTTATGGTCTAGGACGTGGTTCATATACACTTCGGTATCGAAAAATTCAGTATCAGAATCGCTTACGGTGAGCTTGCTCTTAAACGATTTGTAGTTTTTTTCTGTACCTGGATACTTTTCAGCAATAAAATCGCGTAGCGTAATGCTAAAAGGCAACTCGTATTCTTTAGAGCCATACGTTATATATACATCGAGGCCATTCACCGTCACTTTAGTAGGGTCTGGAGCCGTACCTGCACCCCCTAGCAGTTCTACCGTCTTGGTTTCATTCCCTGCTGTTACTTCCAATATCAATCCGTCTTGGTTGGTCTGTTCTGAAGCTTCTGCTCGTACAACACCTTGACGACCTACAGTCACTGGATCTGGAATCACAAACTGCATATCAGCTAAATTATATAACGATCGTAGCATAAGGGGTTGCACGCTATCGCTTGCAAAACGACGCTGAAATTGTTCCATATTACCCATGGCCTGCCCAGGTTCGATACCAGCAGCACTCAATTCGGCCATGTTTAAGAAAGAACCTTCAAAAGGAGCCGAAATGCTATAACTACCATCATTTTCGTCATAGGTAATGTTCACAGCGCCCTGGGTAGGTTTGTTTAACGCAAATAATATATTGTGGATATTGGCAACTTGCCCAATTTGTAACCAATGGTCATGCTTCTCGCCTCCTCCACTCTCTACTATCTTAAGGTATCCTTCGCCCGCGACATCAGCTACTAGACTTTCTTTCGCATTTTTAATAAACTCTTTATAAGCAATTTTTACAGGAACCCCATTATAATCGGTTTCTAAGGTAAAATTGTTATCCAACCGCTCAGACAAGCGCACTTTTTTCGGCGGAATTACACGTCGTTGTTGTACTCCATCTACCACATAATCTCCATCTACAAAAGCCGTAACGTAGGTATGTTCTGAAAGAAACTTATTTTCGGTAGCGCCTTCCCTTATTTCCATTCTGCCTTCATACCCGATATAACGTGTCACAAAAGCTCCTACTAATATCAAGATAAAAGACAAATGCAGGGTAAGTGTGGCCCATTTTTCTTTTTTGTACAATCGGAACCGGAAGATGTTTCCTATAAAATTGATGACAAAAAATACCATAATGGCTTCAAACCACCAGGCATTGTAAATCAGTTCACGCGAGTAGGGTGTTGGCGATGTTTCAGACGAAGCATCCATAAATGTTCCAACTGCCATGGCAGCAGCAAAAACAATAAATAAAACAGCTGTTAATCGGGTCGAAAAGAGGAAATCGGCAAGTTTCTTTTGCATCTGGCAAATTTTCTGCAAAAATAGTGAAAATTTGAGGGTTGGATGTTCTGTCTCCTCTTAAAATATAGACTTTAAATGTGAATTTTGAAAAATGAATTCTTTCAAATTCGTTTTTGAAATTTGGTAGTTGCACGGGGAGTTGCGTAACTTCGCTACATGATTGATGTGGTACTACTCGGATATGGAAACGTGGGGCAACACCTGTACAGTGCTTTTGAAGCATCGTCGGCCGTGAATGTGGTTCAGGTATACAACCGAAATCCGATCAAAAACCTAAAAATCCCACAGACACAGGAACTTTCATCTCTTCAAAACGCAGCTGTATCTATCATTGCCATTCCAGACGATGAAATAGCCGCCATATCAGAGGCACTACCTGTTCTCGATACGTTGGTAGTGCATACGTCTGGAGGTGTTACCATGAAGGCGCTCTCATCAAAAAACAAAAGAGGGGTGTTTTATCCGCTACAGACATTTAGTAGAAATCGTCCTGTCGATTTCAAAAATATACCAATCTGTATCGAAGCAGAAAATGAAAAGGATCTCAAGCTACTACAAAGCTTGGGGGCAGCACTTTCTGAAAATGTGGTTGAGATTACTTCGGAAGCGCGCAGCACCTTACACCTAGCTGCGGTATTTGTAAATAATTTTGTAAATCATCTCTATACGGTTGCTTCGGAAATTTCCACAGAACAACATATCGATTTCAACCTTTTGAAACCGCTCATTGCCGAAACAGCAAAAAAAATAGAATCGCTCTCCCCGTCTCAAGCACAAACGGGGCCTGCCAAACGCAATGACACCAACACCATTCAAAAACATCTCGACTTACTGAAAGACACGGGTTTTAGCGATTTATACACTACCCTTACCCAGTCGATTCAGCAGCACATAAAACACACCTCCAACCAAGACCAATAGAATTATGGAAAGAAGCTATAAAGAATACCTGAATGCCATCACCACCCTTGTTTTTGATGTAGACGGGGTGCTCACCAACGGAACCATCATGGTGACCACCAACGGTGAAATGTACCGCACTATGAATATTAAGGATGGTTATGCCCTAAAAACGGCAGTAGACGAAGGTATGAATGTGTGTGTTATTAGTGGCGGTTCTAACGAAGGGGTTCGCAAACGTCTGCAAGGCCTTGGGATTACCGATATCCATTTGGGAACCCATCAAAAAACAGAAACGCTTCATGCGTATTTTGCTGAAAAAGGCATTCAACCAGAAAACACGCTTTATATGGGTGACGACATCCCCGATTTTAAGGTGATGCAAGAGGTTGGACTGCCTTGTTGCCCACAAGATGCAGTTCCAGAAATCAAAGAAATCAGCAAGTATGTTTCACACAAAAAAGGAGGCGAAGGCTGTGTGCGCGACATCATCGAGCAAGTGCTGAAAGTACAGGGAAAATGGATGTCAGAACATAGCGGAAGCGCTAAATACGACTGATTCACCTAAAATTACGATACATGGATTATCTGCGTATGGTTCGTCCTATTAACCTATTGTTGCTCCTACTCATGCAATGGGTGATAAAATTTGGGTTCTTCGAGCCATTGGGCGTGCAAGTTGCCATGGAAACTCTAGAATTTTCATTGCTGGCAATAGCAACACTTAGCATTGCCGCTGCGGGTAACGTCATAAACGATATTCACGATGTGGTTATTGATGCCATCAACAAACCCAAAAAGGTGGTGGTTGGAAAAACCATCACTGAAAAAGCTGCCTACAATCTATATATCATATTAAACATAATTGGTGTTGGGAGCGGGTTCGTACTTGCTAACCGGCTTGGCCACCCTGGTTTAGCGGCCGTTTTTATCATCATATCGGCACTGCTCTACAGTTATGCCACCTACTTAAAATCGATGTTGTTGGTAGGCAACTTGGTAATTTCACTTTTAGTAGCGAGCAGCCTCTTAGTGTGTATTATTTTCGACATCTATCCTGCTATACAAACCGAATTAATGCCGTTACAAAAAACAGCTGCCACCCTCGTGTTCTGGTATGCCCTTTGGGCTTTTTACGTAAATCTAATGCGAGAATTGGTAAAAGATATTCAAGACATTAATGGTGACAAAAAAGGCGAACGCAACACGCTTCCCATTGTTTTAGGTCGCCTCAGGGTTCGAAATATAGTGTTTGCCATGGCAATTTCAGCAATGATATCATTGTTGCTTTATACATACACCAACTTATACGAGTACACACTCGCCTTGGGGTATGTAGTTTTTTTAATTTGTGGGCCATTACTCTATTTTTGTATTCGCGCATGGAGCGCCAAGAAAAAAAGAGATTTTGCAGCAATGTCTATCACCCTCAAAATTTTGATGTTTACGGGTGTGGTATCTATTTACTTTTTTGCTGAAATTTTAACTCATTAACCAATGCTACGAGAAAAATTACAACACCACACCATCATACTTGCTTCGGGATCGCCAAGAAGGCAGTATTTTTTTAATGAATTAGACATCGATTTTATCATCGATGTGCGGCCCGTAGATGAAGTGTACGACAACCATTTAAAAAAATCTGAAATTACCGAATACCTTTCAAAATTGAAGGCTTCAGCCTTTACAGATTTGAAAGAAAATGATATTTTAATCACTAGCGACACCATTGTTTGGAAAGATGGCAAAGCCATCGAGAAAGCCAAAGACGAAGCCGAAGCAAAAGAAATGCTCCGAAATCTGAGTGGTGAAATGCACGAGGTATTTACATCGGTATGCTTTACGGGAAAACACTTTCAGAAAGTCGTTTCAGACAGCACCAAGGTTTGGTTTAAGGAACTTTCCGAAGAAGAGATTAGCTACTACATCACTACGTACCAGCCCTACGACAAGGCAGGTAGTTACGGTGTACAAGAATGGTTAGGCTATATTGGCATCGAAAAACTGGATGGAAGCTATTTTAATGTCATGGGGCTACCCACACGACTTGTCTACAAAACGCTGATAGAAATTTCCGAAGGCTGATTTTTCGTATTTTTACTGAAATTTCCTGCTATGAAACTGCTTCCTATCATTCTATCTTTTCTATTACTATCTATGGCATCGTGCACAAATTCTGAAGGAAGCCTCATTCCAAACAGTGACAGTACCACAAAAAAAGACAATACTGCTAAAAAACGGCAGCTTTCCGAAGAGTTTAAAGACTATTGGTACAATGGCACGGCAGAAATTACGTCGTACCAGCTAACACAAGAACGCTACGGAGAATTGCGTCAGGGCACTGCCGTTAACATTTTTGTGACCGAAGATTTTCTGCCGAAAACGCAGGTAAAAGCCGACTCACGTTCCGAAGAAAACATCCCAGTGCTTAAGCTGAACCAGACCAAAAAATACGTTACCGGAATATATCCGTATTCGGTTATGACGAGTATTTTTACCCCAACCAACAACAAAAAACACGCTTTAAAAGTCTCACACAGCATGCAAGAATGGTGCGGCCATGTATATGTGCAGTTGAATAATCGTAATGATTTTGAAATAACCCAGCATTCGTATTTTGAAGGGGAGGCCGATGCACAACTAGAACTTCAAAAAACATGGCTCGAAAGTGATATTTGGAACTTAATTAGAATCGATCCACAAGAATTACCTACAGACGATTTTAAGATGGTGCCTTCGTTTGAGTTTTTCAGAATGAGCCACCTCCCCATTGCAGCCCAAGACGTAGAAGCGTCAATTACGGTGGGAGATTCTATATCGCGCTACGAAATGAGCTACCCTACCCTAAAACGAAAGCTAAAAATTTATTTTAGCAGCCGTTCTCCATACACCATAGAACGCTGGGAAGAAACACACCCAAATGGTTTGGTGACTTCCGCAGAAAAATTGAAACGTATCAAAACCGCTTATTGGGCACAAAATAACACTACCTTTGAACGTTTAAGAGATTCACTCGAACTAAACTAATGATGCTTAAAGACTATTTTATCTCACACGGTATCCAGACACTCTGTGTTGTTGTGTTTCTCGTCCTTTTACGATGGGCGCTAATACTGGTAACCCGTCGTTTTGCGCGAAAGTTTGAGCGTGTAGAACACAGAACGGGTTTAATTGTAAAGCATATTAACTATGCGACTATTTTTCTCTTGTTGCTATCTGCCATTCTGATTTGGGGAGTCGATTTTAAGAATTTTGGTTCGGTAATCCTTTCGGTATTTGCGGTAATTGGTATTGGCTTTTTTGCCCAATGGTCTATCTTAAGCAACATCACCAGCGGTATCATCATGTTTTTTATCTTTCCGTACAAAATAGGAGATTATATAAAAGTTCATGACAAAGAGCACGACTACCAAGGGATTATAGACGATATTAAAACGTTCCACCTGATCATCAAAACCGACAAAGGGGAAACCATAACCTATCCAAACAGTTTAATTCTTCAAAAAGGTGTGAGCGTGTTAAAGCCAGATGAAATGGATATGGTCGACGAATTGTTTCACCCTGAAATGGTTGAAGACGACAAAAATGTTAAAGAACACCCAATAGACTGATGCGATTCTTCATTTTAGGTATATTTGGGTACCACTGAAAAATCACCAGAATGTTCAGAAAAATCAAGGCATTTCTGCCACTGTTGCTCTTAGTTTTTACCTATGCAAACGCTCAACAACCCGCCAAGCCAACTGCTTCAGAAATATATCACAACCTCCAAAAAGTTAATTTTATTGGTTCTGCCTTGTATATCGCGGCGCATCCAGACGATGAGAACACACGCCTCATATCGTACCTGGCCAATGATGTAAAAGCACGAACGGCCTATCTTTCACTAACTCGTGGCGATGGTGGCCAAAATTTAGTAGGTCCCGAAATTAGAGAATTGCTCGGGGTGATTCGCACCCAAGAATTATTGGCTGCACGTCGTACCGATGGTGGCTCTCAGTTATTCACCCGTGCCAACGATTTTGGATATTCGAAGCACCCAGACGAGACACTGGCCATCTGGAATGAAGAAGAAGTATTGGGTGACGTTGTACGTGCCATCCGGAAGTTTAAACCCGATGTTATTGTAAACCGTTTTAACCATAGAAATCCGGGCAGCACCCACGGGCACCACACCTCGTCTGCCATGCTAAGTGTTGCAGCATTCGACCTGCTGAACGACCCCACAAAATATCCTGCTTCGGCCAAAACCTACGGCACATGGCAACCCAAACGTTTATTTTTTAATACGTCGTGGTGGTTCTACGGAAGTAGAGAAAATTTTGAAAAAGCAGACAAGACCAATCTGGTTTCGGTTGAAACTGGAAACTATTATCCGTCACTCGGCTTATCGAATGGTGAAATTGCATCCTTGAGCCGCAGTATGCACAAGTCGCAAGGTTTCGGAAGCACAGGTTCTCGTGGGAACCAGACAGAATATCTTGAATTTTTAAAAGGTGAGTTCCCCGATGACAAATCGAATATTTTCGATGGTATCAATACTACTTGGTCTCGGCTGGAAGGCGGTGCAGCGATTGGTGCGATTTTAAATCCGTTGGCTGAAAATTTCAACTTTGAAAATCCGTCGGCCATGTTACCCCAGCTCACCAAGGCATACGATTTGGTAAAAAATCTGAAGGACACCCATTGGCGCGAAATCAAGTTAAACCAACTGCAAACATTAATTTTAGACTGCGGCGGCATCTTTTTGGAAGGAGTGGCTAACACCAATGCCGTAAACCCAAACGGTTCGTATGATGTAACTGTAGAAGCCATAAACCGAAGTGATTATTCGGTGGTAATTAACGGTATTGAAACTAAAGACGGAACATTACTATTGGCGGTAAACCAAACCTTACCGCCCAATTCGAAAAAAGAATTTCAACTTACCATAAAAAATGCTAGCGCTAAAGTTTCAACACCCTATTGGCTTAACCAAAAAGGAACCCTCGGCATGTACAGCGCCCCAGAAGAAATGATAGGAATGCCAGAAACTCCCGCACCCGAGAAATTGGTATTCGACTTGCAACTACGAGCCACAAATTTAAAAGTAACGCGAGATGTTGTCTATAAATTCACCGATCCTGTAAAAGGAGAAGTGTATCAGCCACTTGAAGTACTTCCTGCTGTTTCCTCGAGCATTCCAGAAAAAGTACTCATATTTTCTTCGGAAGAAGCGCGTCAGGTTCCTGTAATTGTAACCGCCGGACGTGATAATATCACTGGTAGTGTGACCCTGCAACACCCGAATGGTTGGATTGTAAATCCGTCGCAGGGCGTTTTCAACATTGCAGAAAAAGGACAATCACAAACGCTTACATTTACTGTTACTCCTCCCAAAAACCAAAGTGAAGGAACCCTTACTTCGTTGGTACAGATGGGCGATCAATATTTTGACAAGGAGCTAATTACTATCGATTACGACCATATTCCGTACCAACGAGTTTTACTTCCCAGTGAGGCTAAAATAGTACGTATCGGAATTGAGAAAAAAGGCGAAAACATCGGGTATATTGAAGGTGCAGGTGATGCAATTCCGCAGAGCCTACAAGAAATAGGCTACAATGTTACCACCGTGGCTCCCGACCAAATTACTGCCGAAAACCTACAACAATTTGACGCGGTTGTAGTAGGAATTCGTGCATATAATACAGTTCCGGAACTCGCTTTTAAACAGCAAGCACTGAATACCTATGTTGAAAATGGAGGAACCTTACTGTTGCAATACAATACCGCACACCGTATGGTCACTAATGACATTGCTCCTTTCCCCATTACACTATCCCGAGAACGTGTTACAGACGAATTTAGTGAGGTAACCATATTAGCTCCCGATCACGAAGTGCTAAACAACCCCAATAAAATCACCCAAAACGATTTTGAGGGTTGGGTGCAGGAGCGCGGACTCTATTTTCCGAGCGAGTGGGATGATTCGTTTACACCTATTTTAGGGATGAACGATAAAGATTATCCGCAAAGCAATGGGTCATTACTGGTAGCTCCCTACGGAAAAGGACACTATATTTATACCGGTCTAAGCTTTTTTAGGGAATTACCCGCAGGAGTTCCCGGAGCGTACAGGCTCTTTGCAAATCTACTTTCGGTAGGCAAATAACAAACAGATGGAAACAGATGAAATCGTAGAACAAGTAAGAGACAAATTTGTCTGGAAGTGGAAATACACTTTGGTATTGCTACTCAACATTGGGTACATTGTATTGTTCTATTTTCTAATGAAAAACTACACCTAGATGCATAATTACGATTGGTATGTGCTTATTGGAACACTTCTCTTTATCGTTCTCTACGGAACGTATAAAGCCCGAGGAAGTAAAAATGTTACCGACTACTTAAAAGGTGGAAATGATGCCAAATGGTGGACCATAGGTTTAAGCGTCATGGCTACACAAGCAAGTGCCATTACGTTTTTATCTACGCCCGGCCAAGCGTTTCATAGCGGGATGGGATTTGTGCAGTTCTATTTCGGGCTGCCCATTGCGATGGTTATCATCTGTATAGTGTTTATCCCTATTTACCACCGGCTTAAAGTTTTTACCGCCTATGAATACCTCGAAACCCGATTCGATTTAAAAACCCGAACTCTTACGGCCATCTTATTTCTTGTACAACGCGGTCTGGCAGCAGGGATTACCATCTTCGCACCAGCCATTATCCTTTCGGCCGTTCTGGGATGGAATTTACTCTATCTAAATATTATTATCGGGATCTTGGTGATTATCTATACCGTTAGTGGTGGAACAAAAGCGGTGAGCGTTACCCAAAAACAGCAAATGGCCATCATTTTTTTGGGAATGTTCATAGCATTTCTCATCATACTGAATTACCTGCCACTCGATATTACTTTCGATAAGGCGCTTGAGATTGCGGGCGCCAGTGGTAAGATGGAAATACTAGATTTCTCTTTCGATTTTGAGAATCGATATACTTTTTGGAGCGGTATGATTGGTGGTACTTTTTTAATGCTCTCTTACTTTGGCACAGACCAAAGCCAAGTACAGCGATATCTTTCAGGGAAATCGGTAAAGCAAAGCCAAATGGGCCTAATAATGAACGGATTATTAAAAGTGCCCATGCAATTTTTTATCTTGTTGGTGGGGGTCATGGTTTTTGTATTCTATCAATTTAACGCGTCGCCGTTACATTTTAATCCGGCAGCAGTAAAAGATGTGATGCAAAGTGAATATGCTTCAGAATACACTGCTTTAGAAGAAGAAAAAGAAGGTATCGACAAAACCCTCAACGCTGCACAACTGGCCTATTCACAAACAACGAATACCAATAAACAAGCTGAGTTGCGTACAGAAATTGCAGCACTTCAGCTGCAAGAAGAATCGTTACGGGAACAATCGAAAGTAGTGATCAAAAAGGCGAATCCGGAAGCAGAAACAAACGACAAAGATTATGTGTTTATCCATTTCATCTTGACCAACCTGCCCCGCGGACTCATTGGCTTACTTCTAGCAGTTATTTTAAGCGCAGCCATGTCTAGTACGGCTTCAGAATTGAATGCATTGGGGTCTACTACCGCAATCGACTTGTACAAACGAAACAGACCAGGCAGAACCGAAAAGCAATACATGAATGCGAGCAAATGGTTTACGATGCTTTGGGGTGTTATCGCCATTATGGTAGCTTCGGTAGCAAATTTGTTTGAAAATTTAATTGAATTGGTGAATATTATCGGTTCCATTTTCTACGGAAACGTACTAGGAATTTTCCTTTTGGCCTTCTTCGTAAAATATGTAAAAAGCAAAGCTACCTTTGTTGCAGCGCTCATTACCCAAGTCATCGTAATTATAGTTTGGTATATAGACATTATGCCCTATCTCTGGCTCAATCTCTTTGGCTGTACGTTGGTAATGGGGCTTGCCCTACTCTTGCAAGTAAGTATGGGGTCTAAAAATGTGGTAAAGTAAGTCGAGTAAATCTTGATTGACGTAAATCTCTGGTTTCAACAATAGCAGCAAGAAATTTGAATAGCTATTTTAAACGTGCACTCAGTCTGGTAAATCTTTCATAAACAGTTTGGCAACCATGGCGTAGTAGAGATTTTTCTGGGGCAAACGTTTCCCCCTGTGGCGTGCCAAACGAATTCTACGTACTGTAAATAGTACAACAGCAACAAGAAAAATAAAAATTATAACAATAAAAAAGTAAGTCACAGTCGTACCAAATAGTTACACAATGATAAAGAATTAGATACGAAAAAACTAATGAATTGGTTTTTGTGGGCTTTTTTGTGCGAATAAAACAATAGGAAAAAGTGCTTTAATAGCACCCTAAAACAGAGAAATTAGTACAGACTATTTAAAATAAATTTTCTGATGTCAATTCATTTTTTGCTTCTTCATATTCACGTACCATATCCATAACAATTTGAGCCGCTGGTTTAATATCGTGAATCAGTCCTGCTATTTGACCTATTTCCAGCTCACCGTCTTCAAGATCGCCTTCAAACATTCCGCGCTTAGCCCTTGCCCTGCCTAATAATTCCACTAGCTGTTCTTTAGTAGGATTTTTAGTATACAAATCCATTACCTCATCAAAAAACTTATTTTTCAGCATACGTACAGGCGCCAATTCTTTAAGGGTAAGCAAGGTATCGCCTTCTTGGGCATCTACCACCATTTTTTTGAAAGCTCGATGCGCGCTACTCTCTTCCGAAGCAACAAAACGGCTCCCAACCTGTACCCCATCTGCTCCTAAAACCATTGCGGCCAACATACCTTTTCCGTCGGCGATACCGCCTGCAGCAATTAAAGGCACTTCAATCTGTTCTTTTACCATCGGGATGAGCGTAAACGTAGTAGTCTCTTCACGACCGTTGTGGCCACCTGCTTCAAAACCTTCTGCTACGACTGCATCAACCCCAGCTTCTTGTGCTTTCAAGGCAAACTTTACACTACTTACCACATGTACCACGGTAATTCCATGATCTTTTAGGTGCTGGGTATATGTTTTCGGGTTTCCGGCTGACGTAAAAACGATGGGTACTTTCTCTTCGATAATAATCTGGATGATTTCCTCGAGATTAGGATACAGCATCGGGACATTTACCCCAAATGGTTTGTCGGTTGCCTTTTTACATTTTAAAATGTGTTCGCGCAATACGTCTGGATACATAGAACCTGCCCCCAATAAGCCGAGCCCACCTGTGTTGCTAACAGCAGACGCCAAGCGCCAACCGCTATTCCAAATCATTCCCGCCTGTACAATCGGGTATTTTATATCAAAAAGCTCGGTAATAGATCGTCGCACTACTTCTTTAAAATTTTAAAGTTATTGTTAATTCCGTCCCCATTTATATTCGCGATGTACATTCCTGCGGAAAGTTTAGTGAAATCGACACGGTTTCCTGCGACAGTTACCTGTTGCTGTAATACCTGCTTGCCTAGCACGTCATATACCGTCACTACTGCGTTACCTACCTCTTGCGGAAAGGAAACGTTCATAACATCGGTTACAGGGTTAGGGTAAATGGCAAAGTTCTCTTTCAGCAACTGATCTTCAATACCCAGGGTTTGAAGGGCTAGATACGCTTCTTCAAAATTTGGAATTCCATAGCCCATTTCATCAGTCGGGTTATTGAACAAATGCCCCGATTCGCGAATTACATCCATCAGTCGGTCGTTTCGAACTTCTGGACGCGATTGCCATAGACTAGCAACAGCCCCTGCCATGATTGGCGAGCTAAACGAGGTACCATTAATTTCTACCACATCTCCATCTTTGTCGACCGCCGCTGCTAGAAATCCTTGCGCCATTACATCAGGCTTAATTCTTCCATCTACGGTCGGACCTATAGAACTAAAAAAGGCATAATCTCCATTTGCGTCTACAGCACCAACTGTTAATATCCCCTTTGCATCGGCTGGAGTACCCACAAAATTAAATTGGCCACCATCATTTCCTGCAGAAGTTACCAACAGCATCCCCTTTTCAGAAGCAATATTTGCCCCTCGGGCAGCGATGGTAGTTTCTCCATCTAAATCTTCATAACTATGGTCGTAGTTCGAATTATCGTAGTCTTGATATCCCAATGATGTGTTCACAACGTCGACTCCCAAACTATCGGCACGTTCAAGGGCTTCAACCCACCAAGCTTCCTCTACAGGATTTTCGGTCGGTCCAAATTCGGTTCTAAACAAATAAAAGGAAGCATTTGGTGCCGTTCCTACAAAATTCTCAGCGCCATCTAGAAAGGCCCCAATATCACTAAACGTTAGGGTTCCGTGTTGGCCAGTGCCATCCACATTATTTTGTCTTTCAGCAAAATCATAGGTTCCCAAAAGTCTGCCTTCAGAAATCACGGCATCAAAAGCATCCATGGTAGTTACATTAGGAAATCCACTATCAAGAATGGCAATTATCATTCCCTCTCCTGTAAAGTCAAGTTCGTGCAGGTAATCTGCGGCAATCTGTTCAATTTGGTTAGCAGCATCGCCGTAATCGTAGATAATTCTACCTTGGGAGTTTTCGATCGCAAATTTGTCTTTTGCCTTTCCTTGAAAAGGTTGTCTGTTCAAGTTTTTATCAGCAAACTCTACTGCGATTACCTCATCCAACTCGTCTACCAAATTATTGATGTTCTGCTCAGACCCTCGCACATAAGCAGCATTAAGCCACTTGCTTTTAGCATGCACTGTAATTCCCGCCTGATTTTTCAAGGAGGTAATATAGGCTTCATTCACCGGCACATCACGTTCGTCTATAACGATATTATGCATCGCTTTGCGCTCTAACGATTCTTGGGTAAGAATACTAATTGGATTGTTTATAGCAGCCTGCACATTTTCCTTATCGGCAAAGAAAACGAGTGCATCTTGTTGTGCCAACCCTATCGTAGAACCAATAAGAGTAAGCAAAAGGAATATTTTTTTCATAGCATTTATTTTTTAGGATATTACACCGCTCCCAAGCAATTCATCACCATCATACCAAGCAACAAACTGACCTTCTGTAATTGCAGATTGCGGTTCAGTAAAGATAACATAAAGCCCTGAATCTGTACGATGCAAGGTTGCATTTTGCAAAGGCTGCCTGTACCGAATACGCGCCATCACATTTTTAGTTTCGTCTATCGCAAGCCGAAGATCATCGCGCACCCAATGAATCTCTTCTGCTTTTACAAAAAGCCCTCTGCGATAGAGCCCGGGATGACTTTTTCCTTGACCCGTATAGATCACATTTTCATCTACATCAGTAGCGATTACAAACAGCGGTTCTTGTGTACCACCAACGGCTAGCCCCTTGCGTTGCCCATTGGTAAAGTAATGTGCTCCTTGATGGGACCCCACTACTTTTCCATCGGTTTTTTTATACTCGTATTTAGCTGAAAGTTCTTCTAGTGTCTCTTGGTGTCCATTTTGATGATACCCATCAAAATCTGGAGCTACTTCAATGATGTCTCCCTCTTTGGGTGCCAATTTTTGTTGTAAAAACTCAGGAAGGCGTACTTTTCCTATAAAACACAATCCTTGCGAGTCTCTCTTCTCAGCGGTCACTAACTCTTGCGCTGCTGCTATTTCACGAACTTCTGGCTTCAGCAACTCTCCTACTGGGAATAACGTTTTTGCCAATTGTTCTTGTGAAAGTTGGCATAAAAAATACGATTGGTCTTTGTTTGGGTCTTTTCCCGCAACCAATTGATATATAGTTGTTCCGTCTTTCTCAAAGCTTTTTTTTCGGCAATAATGACCTGTGGCTACAAAATCGGCTCCTAATTCGAGTGCAATCTTCATAAAGACGTCAAATTTGATCTCTCTGTTGCACAACACGTCAGGATTTGGGGTACGACCCATTTCATATTCGCGGAACATATAGTCTACAATGCGTTCTTTGTACTGTTCGCTCAAGTCTACCGTTTGAAAAGGAATATTTAGCTTCTGTGCCACCAACATCGCATCGTTGCTATCGTCTAGCCACGGACATTCGTTAGAGATGGTCACAGAATCATCGTGCCAGTTCTTCATAAAAAGACCGATCACTTCATATCCCTGCTCTTGCAAGAGATAGGCAGCAACGCTGGAGTCTACACCTCCGCTCAATCCTACTACAACACGTTTTTTCTTTTTCATGGTACAAAGTTACAACATAGCATGGGCATGCCAAATGCTCCCGATCTGGGAATTTCGGCTTTACGATTATTTCTTCTAGAATTACTGTTTTTGTTTTGGCTTCGGAAAGGTTTCTTCCAACTCTAATTTACCATCTTTGAAGTACTGCCAAAGTCCATGCTTTTTACCATTTTTATAATAGCCCTTTATGGTTACATTGCCATTGGCATCATAATATTCGGCAGGACCATGCAATTGGTCATTGTGATAAATCAACTTTTTTAACAGCACATTTTCAGGAGAATAGTAATTGTTCTCACCCTGTTTCACACCGTTTACGTAGGTGATTTCTTCAGTCACTTTTCCGTCGGGATAAAAAGTAGTCTGCACACCGTCTAGTTTTCCCTTCGAATAATTCTCTTTACTCATAGGGCGGTTCGACGTTTTATGGTAATACATCCACTCGCCAACACGGTCTTTTCCTTCCATCATGCCCTTACTCACCAATTTTCCTTTGATCGTAAAATAAGAGACCTCAGCCCTTTTATTGTTACCAGTAAATTCTTTCACCGTAGTCGGATTATCGCCACATTCCTGACAGTAGAATTTAAAAGTACCTACTTCGTTTCCATGCTCAAATTGACCCTCGTACCGAAGTTGTTTGGTGTTGGGATAATACTTCTTCCAGACACCATGGCGTTTTCCTTCAGCATCTGTTTGGTTAATCCCATCTTGGGCAATTAACGTGGGTATGGTAAGTACTAATGTGAAAATAAAAATGATTGAACGTTTCATAGATGACTCTTTTAAAACCAACGTTTTTTTTGAAATTCTATTGAATGCTTTGTATGTCAATTTTCAAAAAGAATGCCAAAAATACGTTCCGCTACACAATCTTCAACTCAAGGAGCAAAAGTGGAAAGCAATATTCTACTTACGCTTTTTCTGTGTTTTTTTCTGCTCTTCTGCCTGCTCCATCATCTCTGCCATTTTTCGTTGGAAACGGTTCTGTTTCTTAGGCTTTTTCTTATTCACCTGAATCTGCGCATGGATTTTATCTTCATCGATAATGTAATTCTTTATCACGAGCATGATTCCTATGGTAATTAGGTTAGAAACCAAGTAATAAAGGGAAAGCCCACTCGCATAGTTGTTGAAGAACACCAACATAAATAAAGGCGAGAGATACATTAAAAATTTCATATTCGGCATGCCTGGCTGTTGTTGCGCCTGCATGCTCTGGCCTGCACTCATCAGCATATATGCACCAATAGCAATAGATGCCAAGATGGGGAATAAACTAACGTGATCTCCATAAAAAGGTATATGGAAAGGCAGCTCTGCAATGGTGTCATAACTACTTAAATCTTCTGCCCAGAGAAAACTTTTCTGGCGTAAATCGAATGCCGTAGGGAAAAATGTAAACAATGCGTAGAACACAGGAATCTGTAAAATTGCCGGAAGACATCCCTTCAACGGGCTTGCGCCTGCAATATTCTGAAGTTTCATCGTTTCTTGTTGAATCTTCATGTTATTACCCTCGTACTTTTTCTTAATCTCATCAATTTCGGGTCTTAAGACCTTCATTTTAGCTTGAGACAAATACTGTTTGTACTGAACAGGAGACAGGGCTAATTTAATAAGGATGGTAAGTACGATAATGGCGATTCCCGCTGGCAAGAAGCCGATGAGCAAGCCAAACAAAGGAATGATAATATATTTATTGATCATCCCAAAAATACCCCACCCTAAAGGCATGGCTTCGTCTAAGTTTCTGTCGTAGTCATTAAATATCTGGTAATCTGTTGGCCCATAGTACATATTCATGTTCTCAGCCAGTGCGCCGCCTTTTGGTTCGATTAAAATTTTTGCGCCATACTTTTTGGTGAAAACGGTATCAACCTCTTCATCAATCACTAAGTCTGTCGAAGAAAATGCTACTTCTTTGAATGGTGTATCAGTCAATAACATTGAGCTAAAAAAGTGCTGACGGAAATTCATCCAATCTACATTGGTCTCTAACTCGCTATCTTCACCGGTAGGGTCTAATTTACTGAAGTCTTCATCTTCATGCTCATAAGTCAACCTTGAATAACGATTTTCATAGGTGATGCTTTTCGCATGTCTAAATCCTTTTAACTTCCAATCTAAGTACATAGGCTGCGACATGTCCACCACGCCTTCTAACCCTTGCGATTTCAAACTGAACCCTAACATATATTCACCCGGGCTCAACTCATAGCGATATGCCAAATAGGTATCGGGACCTGTTTTAAGCTTCATGGTAAGTACATTGTTCTCACCGTTCTTGCTTACCGATGGTTCAAAATATAGGTCGCGGGTATTCAGCAATCTGTTTTCGGCTGTAAACTGAAGATTAAAGTCGTTATTACCATCTTTAATTAGGTACACTTGTTCACCTGTGTAGGTAGTGTGCTCTTTTAGTTTGGCTTCCACAATATGACCACCTTTATTGCTTACCTTCAATTCGAGCACATCATTTTGAATGGTGGTAGTTCCTTCAGTTGCTGAAGGAAGTGTTCCTGAATAAGCGAAAGAACCTAATCTGTTTTTTAAATTTTCAACAGCAAGTGAATCGGTAGCAGAAGCAGCATTAATTTCAGTAGGCGTTACTTCCTTGGTTTCGGTAGTTTCTACCACGTCAGTAGTTTCATCTGCAACCTGCTCTGTAGTAACTTCTTGTTTCGCTTCTTCGTTGCTATTCATATAAAGCATCCAGATAAGGATGGCTCCAATAATCAAGAACCCAATCAGCGAATTTTTATCAAACTTTTTTTCTTCCATGTTTACTGTTCCGCTATTGGCGGAATAACTTTTAAAATACTTCAGTCAATTTCCGAAGTTTATATTTCTATAACTGTTAAGTAGGTTTCGACTGCCCGCCAGTATGACTCTTTCGGGCTGGCCGTTCAACCAGACACAAATAATTTTTATTTGCAATGCAACAACTTCGCCTCAATTAAGATTGCGACAGATTGTCTCCTTTTATTTTGAATGTTCATGGGCCGCTTTTACAAATGCTACAAACAATGGGTGCGGATTCGCAACCGTACTTTTATACTCTGGGTGGTATTGAACCCCTACAAACCAAGGATGGTCTGGTATTTCAATAATTTCTACCAAGCCCGTCTTTGGGTTGATCCCCGTAGCCCTCAATCCAGCAGCTTCGAGCTGGTCTTTATACTCATTATTATACTCATAACGGTGGCGGTGGCGCTCTTGGATGATGTCATCTTCATACACACTAGCTACAATACTATTATCCTCTAACGCACAGTCCCAAGCACCTAAGCGCATGGTACCTCCCATATCGGTAATACTTTTTTGCTCTTCCATCAAATTGATAACGGGATGGTCTGTATGCTTGCTCATTTCACTAGAATTAGCATCGGCCAGACCTACTACATTTCTAGCATATTCAATAACGGCCATCTGCATACCCAGGCAAATTCCGAAGAAAGGAATTTTATTTTCCCTCGCAAAACGAACAGCTGCTACTTTTCCCTCTATGCCACGTTCACCAAAACCTGGAGCGACCAGTATTCCATCTAGACCTGCCAACTTTTCAGCAACAGTACTATCGTGGATATGTTCAGAATGAACAGAAACCACCTTCACTTTCACTTCATTTTCGGCCCCAGCATGTGTCAAGGCTTCTAAAATAGATTTGTAACTATCTTGTAGTTCTACATATTTTCCAATCAAACCGATGGTGATTTCACCCTTCGGGTTTTTATGGCGTTCTAGAAATTGATTCCAACGGTCTAGGTTGGGCTCGCTTTCAATTTCCATGTTCAATTTTGAAAGCGTCACCTTGTCTAAGCCTTCTTCTAACATCATGTTAGGAACATCATAAATCGTAGAGGCATCTATCGACTGAATCACAGCTTCATATTGCACATTACAGAACAATGCTAATTTTCTACGGAGATCTTCACTCAACTCATGTTCGGTACGGCATACCAAGATATCTGCTTTAATTCCGCTTTCCATCAAGGTTTTTACCGAGTGTTGGGTAGGCTTTGTTTTTAATTCGCCTGCTGCAGAAAGATACGGTACTAGCGTAAGATGAATCACCAAGGCGTTATCGTCTCCTAACTCCCATTTCAATTGTCGTACCGACTCGATGTAGGGTAACGATTCAATATCTCCCACGGTACCTCCAATTTCAGTAATCACGATATCGTAATCGCCACTCTTACCTAAAATTTGGATGCGTTCTTTAATTTCGTTTGTAATATGTGGAACAACCTGTACTGTTTTTCCGAGGAATTCACCCCGACGTTCCTTTTCAATCACGCTTTGGTAAATTCGGCCCGTCGTAACATTATTTGCTTGCGAAGTAGGGACATTCAAGAAACGCTCATAATGACCTAAATCAAGGTCCGTTTCGGCACCATCGTCGGTTACATAACATTCGCCATGCTCATACGGATTCAAAGTTCCGGGGTCTACATTAATATAAGGATCTAACTTCTGAATGGTCACACGGTACCCTCTGGCCTGCAATAGCTTAGCCAACGACGCCGCTATAATTCCTTTTCCTAATGATGATGATACCCCGCCCGTAACGAAGATGTATTTTGTAGTGCTCATGAATGCCTTTGCTATGTTAGCTATACGGGATGCAAAGGTAGCGATTTATTACAATGCCGCCCTATAAATCGCCTATAAACTTGTTCTGCACATTCTTGTTTTCTAGAGTACTGATGTATCAATCAAAAGCAGTATTTTTATACTCATGATACGAGATACGTTAGCACATGCTAAGCAATATTCGCCTATTGCAAGTGGTTTAGACACCGCTTTTCAGTTTTTAGCTGAAACCGACCTAGAAAAACTAGCAACGGGCACTTATGAATTAAAGGGGAAAGATGTTTTTGCCATCGTGATGGAATATGAAACCAAGCCGGAAGAAAAATGTATCAGAGAATCACATTATAAATACATTGATGTTCACTACATTATTTCTGGTGCTGAAGGTGTTGGAGTTACTACTCTCAAAACACAGCAACCCTACGAAGCCGACAAGGAGAAAGACTATGCGTTTTACGACTGTGACGTAGCTATTTTGCCGCTACAGGCTGGGAATTTTGTTGTCCTATTTCCGCAGGACGTCCATTGCACGGGAGTTCAGCTTGGCAAATCAATAACACTCAAAAAAGTAGTAATTAAGGTGCGCGTTCAATAAAAGGGCGTATCAAACCTTCAAGACCGTTTAGTTTAATCTCATACATTTCTTGCAATAAATTCCCTAAGGTTCCCTTCGGAAACCCTTTTTGGTGAAACCAAACATAATAAGGTTCTGGAATGTTCACCAACAACTGACCTTTGTATTTCCCAAAAGGCATTTTATAATTGGCCAACTTTTTTAAATGATTGGGGTCTGGCGTAAAGCTAGCGGTGACGTTATTTCCAGCTTCCATACGCTTGCAATTGTTCTGCTACATAGGTGCGCCAACGCATTTCGGCTGCTTCATTTTTAGAATGGTCGCTCTCCAAATCGTATTGGTTTTGCATTTGCCGACGTTGTGTTTCAATTTCTTGGTACACTGCGTTTACCTCATCTTTCGGATTGCTACCAAAATTTGTTTCGGCCATTGCTTTCCGAAGTTTTCTTGCAAATAGTTCAGAGATGTCAAAATGTGTTTGCTCGTGCTTTAAGATATAAGGAGTTACCAATTCTTTTTTATACCAAGACAATTCAGGATAGAAATTGCAAAAAACCTCATAGTCCATGTTCATCTTTCCATTGCGAGTTTGGTAAGAAAACGAAAAGGAAATACCGCTATTTGTGCTTGCCACAAAATCATCTCCAGCATTGGGCACGCCTTTAAAATCGTCCCAAGTGAGTTGGCGATTTTCGTTCCATTGCATTTTCACTTCGTCGCCAATGGTGGGGACCATGAACAAGCAGACCAAAATGGTGAGTAGAAATTTCATAATTTATGAACGTAAATTTTCTAATTTTATTGAGGGCGTAAATTTTCAGTAAGCTTTCAACCCCAATGAAATACAATCTCTTTTTCAATAGCTGGGTTCAGGCTGTGGTGTACCGGACAAGAATTTCCAGTACGTTCGAGTATTTGTTGGTTTTTTTCTGAAATGCCCGCTGGCAATTGCAAAATGATTTCAATTTTTGAAATCCGCCGCGGATTCGCAGCCATGGTTTTTGTAACTGAAGCAGTGCTACCACTTAAATCTACATCAAGATCTCGCGCCTTAATTGCCATAACCGTGAGCATACAATTTGCCAAGCCAGTTGCCACTGTGTCAGTAGGAGAAAAAGCTTCGCCCTTTCCGTTGTTATCGGTGGGTGCGTCAGTAATAAAAGTATTACCTGACTTTAGGTGTATATTCTCTGTTCTGAGATTCCCAATATATGTTACTTTAGAGGTGCTCATTCTACAACTTCGAAGGTAAGGTCTGGCGTATATTTTAGGATATACATCGCCTTGTTCTCATATCCTTTAAAAATCTTTTTTGCATAACGGAACTTGTTCTCGATGTATTCAGTTTCAAATTCTGCACTCGTAGCGTCATACATATCTTCGGCAGAAGCCAACCGCAATAATACATCGTAAGTAACATCAAACCCTCTAACCGCATAGCGATTTGGTAACACGCCGTATTTATTCTTGTAACTGATTAAAAACGGGTCTTTTTCATCATATTCATAACTTCTACTTACCGAAGGAAACGTGAAGTTAAGTTTCGCCAAATTCATATTACTGATATCGTCAAAGTCGTATGTTTTGCTTTTGTCTAAGGTAAACATCCGCACCTTGTAATCTTGCGGCATACCGTTTAGTATCGTCACCACATTGCTTAACAATACTGGGTCTGTAGTTTCTACAATCACCCAATTTTCTGCTGTTCCGCGAGCCATGTGCTTATCGATGTCGCCAACATACAAAAACCCTTTGTCTCTGGGCGAAATAGTCTTTGCGTTGGGAAGTGCTTGTACAATTTTTTGTTTTTGTGCACTTCGCTTACTGTCTGAGATTACCACAATATTCCTACCAGCACTATGGTCTTTAATCCAATTAATCATACCATTTTCCAGCAGTTCATCTGATGGTAAGGTCTGAAATACATTCGTAGATATTTTAAGTTCCCGATTGCTCAAAGGTGAGAACACCGGAATATCATCTCGCTGTAAGGCTGTGGCCGCCTTCTCTACATTATTCGCTCTTAAAGGGCCAATTACGGCATGTACATCTTTAAAGTTATTTTGGGCAATGATACTTCCCACCCTACTGGCACTAGCTTCGGTATCGAACACATCTAGTTCTACCGAAATACCGTTGTCTTTCGCAAATTCTGTAGCCATGAGCACACCGCTATAAAAATCGAGTGCAATGCCCATAGTGCGTTCATTTTGCAAAATTTCAGAGTTATTGATAGAATCTCCCTGAGCCCTGTTCAGCAAAAACGGAAGCATTACAGCAATACGTTTTTTACTTTTATTGCTCAGCCTTGTTTCAAGGTTTATGGTTGAAACTTCCTCGGTAGAAACGGTGTTATTTTCTTTTGGTATTTTTAGTATCATACCTTCTTTCAATCCGTCTTTTGCGTACGGATTTAGGGCAACGATTTGTTCTTCGGTCAATCCGAGTTTCACTTTTAGTCGATAAAACCCTTCTTTAGGTAATACTTCATAGAATGAAAACCGATCTGTATCTACCGAAGCTTCTGTAGTTACCTTTTCAGAAGGAACAATGAGCGTAGTGCCAATTTGAAGGTTTTCGCCAAGATTCGGGTTCAGTTCGGCAAGTTCGGCCATACTAATTCCGTACATTCTGGCAATCCCAAATTTAGTTTCCTTAGGTTTTACCACATGTTTTCCCGTATCTGAAGTTGCTGAATTTGTTGTTTCCGTAGTAGTGGTAGTTTCGGTACCGCTGTTATTTACCGCTATCGGAATTTGTAGCTTTCCACCTTTCTTAAGCTGTTTTGAGTAGAGTTGTTTATTATGGCGTTTTATGTCTTCTACGGAAACATTATACTGTTGCGAAATGCTAAACAAGGTTTCTTTTCGCTTCACTTTATGGGTAACAAAACGCACCGCGCCAGACTGACTATTAATGATGTCTGCCGCAGGAATTACCAAGACACCATTTTCTTGTATCCCGTTTCTCGCATCAGGATTAAGCGCATAAATGGCTTTGCCCGTTGTATTGTACTTTTTGGCGATACTAAAAACGGTTTCACCTTTCTGAACCGTATGGCTTCGGTAATTAGTTTGGGATTGTGTAGGCGACGACAGCGCATCACAACCAACAATCATGAAGCTCACGATAGCAATGTAGAGGAGATATTTCAACGTTTGAATCAAGGTTTTTTACTTTTTCCTAAAAGTACGGATAAAGCGTGTTCGATTTTCTTAAAAAATGAATAAAGTTACAAGCAGCGTGCCAATGTTATTCCCATTCGATGGTTGCAGGAGGCTTGCTACTTATATCATACACTACTCTATTAACGCCTTTTACGCGGTTTATTATATGGTTACTTGTTTCTTGTAAAAACTCATACGGTAAATTTACCCAATCTGCCGTCATTCCATCGGTACTTTCTACAGCACGTAAGGCCACTACTTTTTCATAGGTTCGCTCGTCGCCCATCACCCCAACACTCTGTACTGGAAGTAAAATAGCACCCGCTTGCCACACTTTATCATAGAGATCCCATTTCCGAAGACCTTCAATAAATATAGCGTCTACTTCTTGCAAGATCCGTACTTTTTCGGGAGTGATATCTCCCAAGATGCGTATGGCCAATCCGGGTCCTGGAAACGGATGTCTTCCCAACAGTTTTGGGTCTATCTCCATTTCGGCACCAACGCGGCGCACCTCATCTTTAAACAACATACGAAGCGGTTCAACCACTTTCAATTTCATAAAATCTGGCAACCCACCTACATTGTGATGACTTTTAATGGTCACAGACGGTCCGTTTACAGAAACACTTTCAATCACATCAGGATAAATGGTTCCTTGTGCCAAATAGGTGACATCGGTTATAGCTGTAGCTTCATCATCAAACACTTCTATAAAAGCATTCCCGATGGCTTTTCGTTTTGTTTCAGGATCACTTTCGCCTGCAAGCGCGTCGTAAAATCGCTGCGAGGCATCAACTCCTTTTACATTAAGCCCCATGTCTTTGTATTGGTGCAAGACGTCGGCAAACTCGTTTTTCCGTAGTAAACCGTTATTAACGAATATACAATAGAGGTTCTTTCCAATCGCCTTGTGTAATAACACCGCAGCAACTGTAGAATCTACTCCACCGCTCAGCCCGAGTACTACTTTATCATCACCAATTTTGTTCCGTAATTCGGCTACTGTGATATCCACAAAAGCTCCTGGAGTCCATGATTGTTCTACTCCCGCCATGTGGACTAAGAAATTTTCGAGCAATTGCTTTCCGTGGGTGGTGTGGTACACTTCTGGGTGAAACTGGATGGCGTAGGTTTCTTCGCCTTCAATTTTGTATGCAGCATTCACCACATCGGCCGTACTCGCTAAACGCACTCCGTTTTCTGGCAACTCGGCAATGGTATCGCTATGGCTCATCCAAACTTGTGTATCTTCAGGGATACTTTGGAAAAGCGGCTCGTTATCTTTAATCATCGATAGTTTGGCCCGACCGTATTCACGAATGTTAGATGGGGCTACACTCCCGCCGTTAAAATGTGCCAGATATTGTGCTCCATAGCAAACGCCCAATAATGGCAACTTTCCTTTTATAGCTGAAAGGTCTGGATGTGCGGCATCTTCGGCACGAACCGAAAGCGGACTCCCAGAAAGGATTACTGCCTTAAAGGTGGAAAGATCTGATGGAACATTGTGGTAGGGGTGAATTTCGCAGTAGATGTTTAATTCTCTCACACGTCTAGCGATAAGCTGTGTGTACTGCGACCCGAAATCTAGGATGAGAACATTGTTTTGCATCCGCAAAAATACTTCATTTTTTTAGTTAGCCATATTTGAAAGATGAAAATTTTATACGAATTGTAGCTATTCAGAAAGCATTAACATCTCCCGTTAAACTAATGCCAATGCGCACAATTTAAGCATCTAAGCCTTTAAAAAAGATTAATTTTAAGGTAATATGATAGATCAAGATCTTGTAACATTACTCTGCAAAAACTTAGAAGACGAACTTCCCATCAATCAGCCCCTAGCTGAGGGAGGCATGTTGCATATGGACAAAATGCTGCCCTACATTTGTGTCTATCGATACAAAAAGCCTGACCTGTATTTTTCTGGCCTCTTGAAAACACAGGCATCTTATCTCATTGTAAAGGATACCGAACCTGTTTCAGAATTATTAGAATGTATTGCCACACAAGTTTCAAAAAAATTAAATTCATTCTTAATCCTAGAAATGTGGCCGGTACGGAAAGACCATGGTGCCGAATTTGAAATCTCTTGTCCCAAAGGAAAAGCTCCCGCCACCATAAAATCGCTAAAAAACGGTATCGATGAAATGCGATTGATTTATCCTGAAGTTTCAGCCGTGGTATCAGACACCCATGATCGTCATCCCGACCGCTTAGAACCCCTATTAGATTTACCACAAACAAAAGAATCTGGTAGTTTACTCATTGGCTTGGCGGTACCGACAATTTACCAACGCCCAGAAGAAAACCAAATTTTTTCAATTTTCTACAGAAAGTTCGCAACGCAGCTTTCAGAAATCATTAAAAGAGCTGTGTACGAGTTTATCCGTGTACAGACGTCGAATCCCTTTCACCACTATTTAATGTTAGGGAAAACCAATTTAGACAGAATTACAATGGAGGCAGATTCGGTACTAGCCGAAATCAGTGAAGGCATGTCATTCCTGATGCGAACAACCCCTGTAAATAGTACGCAAGAGTGGGAAAAGTTCAAAAAATCTAACTTTTCTAAAACTCCTTCGTTCAACTACCGTTTGGTGGCACTCGATCCAGAGCAGCAAAAGCGGAAATTATATGATATTCCGCTAGAAAAAGTAGACGATCCAACACTAGCATATATCTTGAGAGATAAACGTTTGGAAATTGAAAAGCAACTTACCATGCTTGAAGAACGTGGTACAGATAGTTTTCGGTTTATAGGCGAAAGTTTATACGGTGCTATTGAAGAAGAAGTATTAAACGGTGCCAACGAAATATTAGAAGCATTTCCTAAAGGAGAAAACGTAGCTTCCCAAAAGAAATTTAATTGTCATGATTTTGCCAAACACGCGCAAGAAGAAGTGAACCACTACCAGGAGCTGTTCCCAAATTTGGAACTTTCCGTAGAAATTAGAAGCGATGTAGCGGGAATTATGGTTTCGGAGACCACCTTGCTTATCAGCGACCAGTTATCTATGGATGCTAAACGTTGCGATGCGTTGATTCAACATGAAGTAGGAACCCATATTCTCACCTATTGTAACGGTAAAAGCCAGCCATTAAAGCAAATGTATGCTGGGTTTGCTGGTTACGACCAATTACAGGAAGGGCTTGCCGTTCTCGCAGAGTATCTGGTAAACGGTCTTACGGTAAATAGACTCCGATTGTTGGCAGGAAGGGTAATCGCTGCCCACAGTTTGAGCATGGGAGCTTCGTTTGTTGAAACATTCTCTTTACTGCACCACAACCATAATTTTCCAGATCGAACTGCCTATTATATCACCATGCGTATTTATAGGGGTGGCGGACTTACAAAAGATGCGGTGTATTTGGCTGGATTGATGAATGTATTGGCGTATCTAAAAAATGATGGAAACATAGAAACCCTTTTTGCTGGAAAATTCAACACAAATCACGTGGCACTTATTGAAGAATTGATTCACAGAAATGTACTTAAAAAACCTGTACTTCCTCGCTTTCTCGAGCGCGAGGCTGTTCAGGAACGAATGAAAAAATTACGCGCGGGAATAACACTCACCGAACTTTTAAACTAACTCACATGAAAATAGCCTTTATCATAAATAGCCATGAGACCGAACAAGTAAAATATACCACTCCTACCATTGGCTATGCGGCCTACAAAAGAGGACATGACGTATTTTACATCGGTGTAGGTGAATTGGGATATGCCAGCGACGGTAACTTAATCGGCATGGGAAAAACCATTACCGATCGTAAATTTAAGAGTCAAGAAACCTATTTTAAGGCAGTGCAGGAACAAGAATTACAACAAGTTTCTTCTGAAGATTTAGACGTTCTATTTCTTCGGAATGATCCTAGTGATGAAATTGGCGAACGCGAGTGGGCACAAAACGCTGCCTTTATATTTGGTGAGATAGCTGTGAAAAATGGGGTACTCACCCTGAATCACCCTCCCAGCCTCGCAAGCGCGGTAAACAAAATGTATTTTCAGCATTTTCCAGAAATTCTACGACCTGAAACCATCATTACCCGTAATGAAGAAGAGATACGTGATTTCTTCAAAAAACAAAAAAATAAAATGATCTTAAAGCCGCTAAAGGGCTCTGGTGGTACGAATGTTTTTATGATGGACAAGAAAAACGAACACAACTTGAGCCAAACCATAGAGGCCATCTGCAGAGATGGGTATGTAATTGCGCAAGAATACCTGCCGGCAGCCACAAAAGGAGATACACGACTTATACTAATGAATGGTGATCCTTTAAAAGTAGATGGTGAATATGCTGTGATACAACGGGTAAATGCCGAAGGAGATATCCGCAGCAATATCCACGCTGGAGGAAAACCAGACAAAGTAAAAGTAACCGATAAAATGCTTGAACTCGCCGAAGTGGTGCGCCCAAAATTGGTGCAAGATGGCATGTTCTTGGTGGGTATTGACATAGTTGGGGATAAACTCATGGAAATAAACGTGTTTAGCCCTGGCGGACTCAACATGATGAGCCGCGCTTATGAGGCCGACTTCGCTACGGCCGTTGTTCAGTCTATCGAAAGAAAAGTGGCGTACCAAAAAACCTATGGCGGCACCTTAGAAAATAAAATGTTGGCAACCTTATAACTAAAATTAAAATGGCTTTTATAGATTATTACAAAATATTGGGCCTTGATAAAAATGCAACCGATAAAGAAATCAAGAAGGCCTATCGGAAATTAGCCCGTAAGTACCATCCTGATGTAAACCCGAATGATGCCGAAGCAGAACGGAAATTTAAACAGGTAAACGAAGCTAACGAAGTGCTTAGTAATCCTGAAAACCGAAAAAAGTACGATCAGTATGGCAAAGACTGGAAACATGCAGATGATATAGAAAAAGCAAAACAACAGCAGCAATACCAAAACACGAGATCTAGCGGGTTTGAAGGATTTGGCGGAGACGCTGGTGAGTATTCCGATTTTTTTGAATCGATGTTTGGAAGTAGCCGAAGATCTGGTCGAGGTTTTGGACAAAATGTCCAATTTAAGGGGCAAGATTTAAATGCTTCATTACAGATAAACCTCACCGATGTGTATACTTCACAAAAACAAACCCTGACGGTAAACGGAAAAAACATTCGCTTGACCATTCCTGCAGGCGTAGAAGACGGTCAGACTATAAAAATTAAAGGCTATGGCGGTGAAGGTGTTGGAGGTGGTCCAAAAGGTGATTTGTATATCACTTTCAAAATAAACAACAACACAAAGTTCAAGAGGGTTAAAAACGATCTCTACAGTACGATTACGATTCCGCTTCACAAAGCAGTTTTGGGAGGAGAAATTACGGTAGACACTTTTGACGGAAAAGCAAAATTAAAGATAAAGCCGGGCACCCAAAACAACACCAAAATTAAGCTGAAGGGAAAAGGGTTTACCAAATACAAAAAGGATGGCACGTATGGAGATTTAATCATAACCTATAACATAGAAATTCCAACCCAACTTTCAGAAAGGGAAAAAGAATTATTTCAAGAACTCGCTAAATTACAATCCTAATGGAAAATACAACGCACATAACAGTAACCCACTTATGCAAGCAGTATGAAGTTACGGAAGAATTGTTCACTAAGTTTCATGACACCGGGCTCATTCAAATCACAGTTCAGGAAACCCAACCTTGCATAGCGATTACAAGCATTCATAAAGTTGAGAAAATGATACGACTGCATAAAGATCTAAAGGTAAATCCTGAAGGAATCGACATCATTTTGAACCTGCTGGGTCGAATAGACAACCTCTCGAGTGAGGTATCAGTACTGCAACAAAAGTTGCACATTTATAGCGAAGATTAATTTCTTAAAGTGTCACGATGGTAAATTCTGGCTGTAGTGGGTTTAATTTTCTCTTCAGTTCATTTAATAGAGTATTACCATACACCACATAATATTCTGAAAAATTGGTGTTTCGCTCCTGTAAGCTTTGCTTCGGAAAGAGCGCATCTTGTAAGTCGATGAGTCGTTCTAATTGATCTGCCAGTTTTCGTTTTTGCGCTTTCAACAATCGCTTTTCAAGATGGTCCAGTCCGTTCAATTGTTTCTTTTCTTGGGCGGCAACCGCCCCTATAAAAGATGCGTCTGTTTTTTCGGCGATGACGTACAGTTCTTTAAATTGCTGTTGCAGGTGTGCCCGTTGGGTTGAGAAATCGATTTCAATTTCAGATAGCTCGTGGGTATGTTCCGTTTTTAAATCTGTTTGCTTCTGAAAAAGTTGCGAAACAGATACTCCCAATTTTTGAAGTTTTTCTAAGCTTTTTTGCGACACCAATAATGCTGAATTCCGCAGTAATAATATAGGAAAAGGAACTGCAACCGATTCAAAATAATCCTTCAACTGAAACCAGTAGGCCAATTCTCCCCCGCCGCCAACATAGCACAAATTGGGCAAAATCACTTCTTGGTATAACGGTCTTAGCAAAGCATTGGGTGAAAAGCGCTCTGGGTGCTCTTGTAATTCCCGTAGCAATGCGTCTTTCGTAAATTCAATTTTAGTCTCGTTTACATAAAAACTTCCTTCCACCTCCACAATTCGTTCACGAACTCCTTCGGCTAGATAAAACAAATTGATTTCGCGCGGGTGTACTTGTTCAGCATAACCCAAATCTACTAACCGCTTGGTAGTTTCGGTAACTTTTTTATAGGATTGCTGTTGTGTCAATTCTTTTTCAGCATACGGAATAAAAGCTTTTTTCAGCACCGCATCATTTCCGTCAACAATTACCAATCCGTGTTCCTTAAACAACTCATTTCCCAAAAAACGCGTGGCGTCTGCTAAATTATCGTGATTGAGATATGCTTCGGTAAAGAGTTGATGCAGGTGTTTTCCGCGTTCGCTTTCGCCAAAAATAGGCGCCAGTTGTTCTGAAACTTCCTGTAACCCTTCCGTAGAAAATTCGCCCACTGCACCTCCGCTAGGACGGTTCCACGTTATTTTTTTTCCTTGATAATTAAAGTAATTAATTTCATCAAAATCATGATCTTCTGTCGCCATCCAATACACAGGGACAAAATCATACATTGGATATTTTTCTTTTAATGCTTCGGAAAGGTTAATGACCGAGAAAATTTTATATAAAAAGTAGAGCGGTCCCGTAAAAAGGTTCAGTTGGTGCCCGGTGGTGATGGTAAAGGTGTTTTCTTCAGAAAGGAGCTCAATGTTTTGTTGGGTTGCTTCGGAAATTTTAAACGATTTGTACTGCGTCTTTAATTGCTCCACCAAAGCGTTTCTAGATTCACTTGTAAACGTTTCTTTCTTGGCTTCTATTTGCCGTTTGAAATTCTCAAGTTTCGGAAACCTTCCGTAGAAATCAGTCAGCGCAGTATCTTCAGCTAGATAATCGCATATCAATTTTGAAAAATATCCAGTTTCTTCGTACGAAATGGTGTTAGTGGTCATAAAATTTCAGAAGGTTTGTCCAAAAATAAGGGATAATTCAGACTTCAGGATTTACCATACCTTTTTTGGGAAAAATTTAAGTCGGTTAAATAACTGCTTCGGTACTGAAAAGGTCACTGAGTGCCGCGAAGCGGTGTATCGAAGTGACCGCAACATGATATTATTAATAAAATTCTGAAATGGAAATTTTACAAACTGGAATTTCATGTATCTTTAGCCTTCAATCAAAAAACTCTCAAAATGCTGAAGCATATTTCCTATTTCTTCCTATTTATCTGCGTTACCCTTACCGCACAAGTACAATCGCCTGCCGAATTTCTTGGCTACGAACTAGGCACCCAATTCTCTCGCCATGCTGATGTAGTTCGCTATTTTGAGCATGTGGCGGCCAACAGCAATATGGTAACGTACGATACCTACGGAAAAACAAACGAGCGCAGACCGCTTACCTACGCAGTGGTTTCGTCACCTCAAAATATAGGAAACATCGACCAGATTAGAAGAGACAACCTTAAAAATATTGGTTTGGAAAACGGAAGTGCGAGTCCGCAAACCGCCATTGTATGGTTGAGTTACAACGTACACGGAAATGAGGCCTCCAGCACAGAAGCGGCTATGGGTACGCTTTACCAGCTTATTACCGAAAAACAAGACTGGCTTCAAAATACGGTGGTCATCATTGACCCTTGTGTAAATCCTGATGGGCGCGATAGATATGCCAATTGGTATAATCAGGTAAAAGATAATCCTTACAACCCTAAACAAGTAGCCGTAGAGCATAACGAACCTTGGCCGGGTGGGAGACCTAACCATTATTTATTCGATTTAAATCGTGATTGGGCATGGGCGACTCAAGTAGAAACCCAGCAACGCTTAAAAATATACAATCAGTGGATGCCACATATTCATGTCGATTTCCATGAGCAGGGGATTAATGAGCCTTACTATTTTGCACCTGCGGCAGAACCATATCATGAAATTATCACCCCTTTTCAGCGCGATTTCCAAACGCAAATAGGGAAAAACCATGCACGTTATTTCGACCAAGAAGGTTGGCTATTCTTTACCCGTGAACGATTCGACTTGCTATACCCAAGTTACGGGGACACCTACCCTACTTTTATGGGAGCCATTGGGATGACGTATGAGCAAGCGGGACACGGTCGTGCGGGCTTAGGTATTAATACAGATGAAGGGTACGAACTCACCTTGGTAGATCGTGTGGCACATCATACAACCACCGGTCTTTCTACAGTTGAAATGGGAAGCAATAATGCAGCGAAGCTAAATACCGAGTTTAAGAAATTCTTCCAAAATGACAACCTGAAATACAAAAGTTATGTGGTAAAAGGTCACCCAGACAAAATTGATGCGCTTACAAAGTTACTACAGAAACACGATATTAAATACGGAATAAAAAGCAACGGAACGGTAAGCGGATATAGTTACAGCACCAACGCACAAGGCACCATGAACGCTGCCAATGCTTTGGTTGTAAATACCAATCAGCCAAAAGGTAAAATGGTTCAAGTACTTTTTGAGCCCGATGCTGCACTTGAAGAACCGCTTACGTATGACATTACTGCTTGGAGCATTCCGCATGCATACGGACTTGAGGCTGTGGCGAGCACGAGTTTGGTGACAGCCGACAAAGAGCTACCTACCTACAATGTAAATAATGTTGCCTCACAAAACGCAGCAGGATACATCAGCGAGTGGAATAGTTTGTACGACGCCCAGTTTTTAGCCGAATTATTAAAAGAAGACATTCGTGTTCGTTTTTCTGAAAAAGACCTGAAGTTTGGCGGAAGGGATTTTGCAAAAGGCAGCTTGGTAATTACCAAAAGTGACAATCGGATGAATGCCGATTTCAATAAAAAAGTAGTAGAAATAGCCAACAAACACAACCGTCAATTATATGGATCAGGAACCAGTTTTGGAGATACCAGAACAGATTTTGGATCGCCAGACGTAAAACTAATCAACAACCAGCGTATCGCAATGTTGCGCGGTGAAGGCACTTCATCTTTAAACTACGGTGCACTTTGGCATTTCTTTGAAGCACAACTAAACTATCCCGTGACCTCCATAGATACAGGAGATTTTAGACCCACCATGTTAAATAATTTTGATGTGCTCATATTACCTAGCGGTTGGTATAGCAGCTTGGGTAGCGATTCAGTAATGGACGATGTGAAAGCATGGGTTCGCAGGGGCGGAAAGATTATTGCAATAGGCGGAGCGACCAATTTATTTGCTGGAAAAGACGGTTTCGACTTAAAAAAGAATACGGCCGATGATGATAAAAAAGAAGATAGCACCAGTACAGGAAACCTCACGCCTTATGACCAGCGTGAACGCGAAAGTGTAAAGAACTTTATAACAGGAAGTATTTACAAAATTAAGATTGACCCGAGCCACCCAATGGCTTTTGGCTACGGAGATTCTTATTACAGCCTAAAATTAGGAAGCACCTCTTACTCATTTTTAGAAAACGGATACAATGTAGGCTATATCGAAGACCCAACAAGTGTTTCCGGGTTTTCTGGAGATGATGCAAAGGCAAAACTCAAAAATTCGATGGTATTTGGTGAAGCCAGAATGGGAAGCGGAAGTATTATCTATATGGTAGACGATGTGTTGTTCCGAAGCTTTTGGGAAAACGGAAAACTGTTTCTTGTAAACTCTATTTTTTTCGTGAACAATAATAAATTTACGCTGTAGCGATCCGTTGTTTTTTGATAACTGGATTAATCAACTCAACATTTTTTAAAGACTTACTCAGTCGCATACAATTCAGGTACTAATTTTAGTTGCTGGAAATCGAAAAATCGACCCCCTTCTGGTATGTTGTCACAATTAACGATAAAAATAATGTAAAACACACCGTCGTGTTCGAAGGTGTGAATGATTCGGGTATCTAAATGCAATGCCGCCTCCCGTGTTTCTTTGGCTTTTAGAGAATTAAACAACTCTACAGGTTTACGTTGCCCGACTTTTTTCTGGGTGATGATATAACCCGTTCCAAGTCCTATGGAGTCTATTACCCGAACATCAATTCCTGGTGCTTCGAAGAAAGAATAATTCTTTTTCCACCTGTTGCCAGTAGCCGAACTATTTTTAAACTCGACAGTTTTTCTATAATCCAAAGACAGGGTGTTTCGTTCATAATTCAACTGATTGAAAAATGCAGACTGAATATCTGGAATCCTCCCAAAAGGCTCTGTGAAAGTAGTGTCGTAAGTATTAAATATTTGAAGATCGCTTCCCCGTACTTTATAGGTATAGTCTTTATCTTTAATCGCATGCTTTGCATCAGAAACCGACTTCCCCAACACTATTTTTTTTGTGTCTTTTAATACCTCTTTACCGTTCATAAGCAGCGTAGGACGAATTAACTTCATGGTGTTTATATCGAGGCCCACCCATTCAGATTGAGGCGGATTCGTACTATATTCTGCTTTGTAATCGAGTTTCAAAAAACCAAAAAAAGCCAACCCCAATTCTAACACAAAGGCCGTATACAAGCCATACCTTATTTTTTTATCGACCGAAATCTTTCCTGCCATGGCTAGCAGCGCAAAAATAAAAGTGATAACAAACAAAACCACAACTACGTAAAACAATACCTCAAAATGTTCTGGGTCCATAATTTTCGTTTTTAAATGTTTTATTCCATTATTCCTTGATAGCCTTCATTTGTTTGTATCACAGATTTATTGAAGTTAAATGTAATAGCTGCACCTTTTTCTTCAGTTTCTAAGGAAATATGCAATACTATTGAATGAATAACCACCTCAACACCCTTTATACTGTATTTTGTAGGTTGCATATCACTTTTGAACACTACATATCGCTCTTGCATTTCACTAAATAATGTAATGGCCAACATACTTCCATTAATACCCACCAACTGCGCTTTCCCCTCAGAAATTTTTGGATCCCAGTAATAGGAAAATGTACACCTTGCATCTGGTATTTCCAGTCGGGCACCCTCCAATAACATAGTTAACAGTAGGGTAAACGAAGATTTCGTGCTTATTGAAGGTTCCATGGTTAGCGGGGAGAATTAAAAAACCAAGGTAAGTTGTTCATTATCAATCAACAATAAGTATAAATACGTAAATTATCATACACCTATATTTCAAAACAAATCGTAAACCGCTCCAATTTTGTATTTTTATGTACTAACATTAAAAATATGTATCGGTATCTTACAATCTTCTCCTTGCTTCTTTTTATTGGATGCACAGACACAAAAAAACAACCTATTACCAATTCGGCTCAATGGAACCAGCCCTACCAAGCTATCTCTAAATTGGGAGACACCCTGTACAGCACTACGCCATCTGAGAAATCACTAGAACGGTACAGCATCAAGAAAAAAGCATTTGATGAAAACCCAGACCTAGAAAACACCATTTGGCACGGCCGTTTTACAGCTTATACGGGTGATTATCGGGAGGCAATTGATATTTATACCAATGCCCTCGAAAAATTCCCCAACGAATCACGACTGCTTCGCCATCGCGGACATCGATACATTAGCGTGCGCGAATTTGATAAGGCAATAGCAGATCTCGAACAAGCGGCACAACTCATAAAAGGAAAAGAAAACAAAGTAGAAGAAGACGGCATGCCCAACGCTCAAGGCATCCCGGTAAGCACCATGCATGGCAATATTTATTATCATTTGGGACTCGCCCATTATTTAGCGGGCAACGATCGTGAAGCCATCAATGCCTATGAAAAATGCCTAGCCACTTCGCCAAGTCCCGACAATGTGGTTTCTGCAGTACATTGGTTATACACTATTAATTGCCTAATGGGGAACACCGAAAAAGCGAACACCTATTTACAACAAATTGACCCAAGCATGTCTGTCATCGAAAATGAAGCATATTTAAAAGCGTGTTTGTTGTACAAGGGATTACTACAAGCAGAAGAACTGCTGGAAAAATCTGAAGATTCACCCTCCAACAGTGCGTTGGCATACGGAGTGGCCAATTATTTGCTTTGTCAAGGCGACACAGATGCTGCCCATACCATTTTTAAAGACATCGTTTCTGGTACAGATTGGGCTTCATTTGGGTACATTGCTGCCGAAGTAGACCTGGCTACCAAATTCTAAATCGGTATTCTCCAACTTACATGTCAGTTTTTATTTTTTTCGGCAATCCATTTACTGAGGTATTTTGTAGCCTGTAACGATTGGTGCTGCAGTATCTGACCCATAAAATGTTTGATGCGATGGGTTTCGAGTGTCGCTAGTAACTGAGAAATCGTATGTGCAAACACTGTTGAAAAATCTTCTTTTTTAAAACGCGCTTCCAAAATTGAGAATCCGCTGTTTTGTGCCAGCTGCCACTCGGTTTTATTTTGATATAATTGAACCGATGCAGCAACAAACGTATCCCAATGGTCTGACACACTACCCGGTGCTTCGGTTTCGCCAAACATACCCTCTGCTCCTACGGGCGTAGTAACCGTTGGCAACCCGTAACGCATCGCATCCAGAATTTTACCTTTTAATCCAGCCCCAAAAGGCAGTGGTGCCAATTGTATTTTCGATTTTTGCATTACTTCGGAAATAGTAGGGGCCCAACCCATGATTAGAAAACCAGTATTCGGGCTGTGCATTTCTTGTATGTGCTGGGGTGCATACGCGCCGTAAATGTGTAATTCGGCTTGCGGAAGGTGTTGTCGTATCGCGGGCCATATTTTTTGTTTTAGCAGTACAACAGCAGCCACATTGGGCGCATGCTTCAAATTTCCTACCGCCACAAAATGATCGCGTACTTCAAATGAAGGCCGGTTCTCTTTTTCAGTAAAAGCTTCCGAAGCAACCAAAAACGGTAGATACCATAACATTGTTTTTGGTATTTGAAACGTTTCAGTGAGTAGGTTAAATTCTACTTCAGAAATAAGCAAACTTAAATCGCACCGCCAGATACTGGCCAGTTCACGTTTGGCAGTTTCAGTAAAGAGATTTACTTCATTCATCGAGACTCCCTTCTTAAAAGCCTCTTCTCGTGCTTTTCGAAGAAAATGTAAGTCTTCTGTGTCTAGAATGCGCAGTGCATTGGGGCATGTTTCAGCTACACGCCAACCAAACTGCTCTTCGGTCACAAACCGATCAAACAGCACTATTTCGGGTTGCAACTGTTCTAAAAAAGCGTTAAAGGAGTTACTGTTCAGCTCAATAGAAACCACCGAAATTCGCATCCTTGAAAGATCTGTGCTATACTCAGAACTACCGGCAGTACTTGCGAAAGTGATTTCAACATCTTGTGCTTGAAAGAGATCGATGAGTTGTAACATTCTGCTACCTGCTGCTGTAGTATTTGGCTCAGGAAACGTATGGCCGATAATAAGAAGCTTCTTTTTCATCTAAAACAAGATACGGCTAATTGGGAATTATCTGATAGCAGCCAACGGCAATATTAAAGTGCGCTTGCTGATAGTTTTGCTACATTGATATGCTTACTTTTTTCCAATACATCGGTCCACGCTACAAACAACGTATCTCCCACACGCTCTAATTGAGGGAAGCCACTAGCACGCGCTGCCGAAGTTTTTGAAATTACAATGGGGTCTCCAGTGTAACCGTGCACGTCTATTTTCATCAAGTATAGCGCTTCATCCTCACCATCAGGCTGCATCCACATTACCGCAGCTTCTTTTTTAGATAGCATGACGATATCTACACGGCCGGTGGCACTCCCAGAATCGATACGATACGGTCTCGAAAACGTTGCTCCCGCATCTTCAGAAAAAATTACTTTTACATCGCCTTCACCCTTACTTACCGTAAACCAGACTACTGCAAGCGCGTCATCAAAAGCATCAACAGATGGGCCGTTTACAGGACAACCCGCAATTTTCCAATTATCTTCTCCTAACGTAGTTGGCTTGGTCCATGCGCCATTAACATATCTAACGATTGAAATATCCCGTACTTCATCTTCACTCCTATCACGATATACTACAACAGGTCCATTGGTGGTCATAGCCGCACTGGTCTGGCAACAATCGCATACCCGATTGTCTAGTTCGGTACGTTGTGCAATCTCTCCCGTAGCTGGAACCACCGCACTCCGTAATGTCATGGCACCTCCCATTCCGTGGCTTTCATGAGTGTCGTGCTCAGCTCCAGCGGTATTTCTACCATCGAGCCAAGTGATAAAAAAGCTATTGTCTTGGTAAGGCAACATCGACACAAATCCGTGCTCACTTTTGGTGCCATCGTTGTGAAGGATAAAATTTTGTTTTGTAAACACACCCTTGGAATTTGCACCACTTGTTTGTGGAGATGGCAGATTTTTATCGAGCAAATTCAGCATGACGTCATAGGTGTAGGTGCCGTTGGCCGACTTTTGTAAATGGCTGGTCAATATAGAATGATCATTGGCTGCAATAGCGGGGAAATCGGCCCAATTTGTAAACCAATCTGTTCCTTCTGAAATGAGCACGGGCGACTGCCAGTTTCCATTGTTTAAAGCTGAATAGTACAATTGGTCGGTACTATCTTTTCGAGTAACCCAAGAGAGGTACAGTGTATTTCCGTCAGTAAACAGTCGAGGTAGATGGCTGTTTTTTTCTGAAGGATTATCTAGTAAAGTAATTGCTTTGGTTATGGCAAATTCTGAAGCAGTATCAAGGTTTGGTCCGGCCTCGGTATTCTTATCTTCTTTGCAGGATAAAAATAAGGCAATCGTAACAAAAAACAAAGTGTATTTCATAACGACTAAGGTACGAATTTGGAAACAAAACTAGGGTAGAAACACCGTTGTTAAACGTAGATTAAGTTATAAAAGCAGTTCACAAGTTGTGTGATTTCTCTTCGCCAGTATTCGTTAGAAATGACTACACTACAACTTCCGCATAGAGGTCGAAGTCTTCTGCAGCAGTGACTTTCACATCAAAAAACTCTCCGGTGCGCAAGTATCCATCTTCCGCATTAATGAGAACTTCGTTGTCTACATCTGGGCTGTCGTATTCGGTACGTCCTACATAATAACTGCCTTCTTTTCTATCGATAATTACTCGAAAGGTTTGCCCAATTTTCTGTTGGTTCAATTCCCATGAAATTTGGCTCTGTATTTCCATAATTTCATTGGCGCGTTGCATCTTCACTTCTTCTGGCACATCGTCTTCCAAATTATAGGCATGGGTATTTTCTTCATGCGAATAGGTAAAGCATCCCAACCGTTCAAATCGTTGCTCAATCACCCATTGTTTTAGTGTCTGGAAGTCTTCTTCGGTTTCACCAGGGTACCCAACGATGAGCGTGGTACGGATGGCCATTTCTGGAACCGCAGCTCTAAATTCGTCTAACAGTTTCGTAGTTTTCGCCTTGGTGGTACCTCGGCGCATGCTTTTAAGGATAGGATCGGCAATATGCTGCAACGGAATGTCTATATAATTGCACACTTTGGGTTCGTTTTTCATGACTTCAAGAACATCCATCGGGAAACCTGTGGGGAAGGCATAATGCAAGCGAATCCATTCAACGCCTTCTACTTTAGCCAAGTTCTGTAGAAGTTCGGCTAAATTTCTTTTTTTATAGAGATCTAATCCATAATAGGTTAAATCTTGTGCAATCAAGATGAGTTCTTTCACACCGTTGGCGGCAAGCTTCTCTGCTTCGGTTACCAAATCTTCGATAGGCGTACTACGGTGTTTCCCACGCATAATGGGGATCGCACAAAACGAGCACGGTCTGTCACAGCCTTCAGCAATCTTTAAGTAGGCGTAGTTTTTTGGAGTGGTTGTAAGTCGCTCGCCAATGAGTTCGTGTTTGTAATCTGCCCCTAAGGCTTTCAACAATCCTGGTAATTCTGTGGTTCCGAAGTACTGGTCTACATTCGGAATTTCCTTCTGAAGGTCTGGTTTGTATCGTTCAGACAGGCAGCCCGTCACAAATACTTTGTCTACAATGCCTTCTTCCTTTTTTTGAACGTATTCCAAAATCGTGTTGACACTTTCTTCTTTGGCGTTTGCTATAAATCCGCAGGTATTAATCACCACCACATTCCCCTCTTCTTCGTGTACTACTTCTTTGTTATTGGCACGCAATTGCCCCATGAGCACCTCACTATCGTATACATTCTTTGAGCAGCCTAAGGTGACTACATTTATCTTATTCTTTTTAAGGGTTTTTGTGCGCATAATTTATAGTACTGGGTACAAAATGTTAAGTGCAATTGGCGAATCGCCAAAGCGGGTGCAAAGGTACTGTAAATCAATTAAACTAATGGGCAAGAGACTCGTTATTGTCTTTTGTAATAAATTTCGAGAATAGAAGCCAAAGACTCTTCACCATTATTTACTTTGTGGATGGTGTTTTTGGTATCAGCAGAAAGCAGCACTTCAAGGGGTTGGTCTAAGGTGGGTATCTTCGGAAAGACAGCAGCAATCTTTTTATCCCACACACTATGGTAATTTTTCAGGTCGTCTGGATATACTGTCTTTCGTTTGGTTCCTTCTTCTGAAGCACGGAAAGGAGTATCAACGTTTAGATAACCGTAATCGTCTGTAAGCTGTTCCCCGGGTTGGATATCGCGAATGGCTATCTCAAAATCGTATGCGGTAGAAAGACAATTCGATTTAAAACTATGGTTTACAAAGCGCCCATGATCCCAGCAAAGCACGTAATTTCCTTTGCTATTTCGATACGAATAAGTGTCTAGAATATTTTGGTACAAAGGGTCGAATTGTTGAAATTTCTGTAGGGTAAATTCACGATCTAACGCGTCTAACACCCATGTAATGGTTCCTGCGGGTATAAATTGGGTAGCTACGACACCGTGGCCAATTTCGTCATTGATAAAGCGTAATTCGGTATGTGGGTGTATCATGTTATTTTTAAGTAAATCTACTTAAAAAAGCTGTCCACAAACTCAAACTTATTAAATACTTGAAGATCTTCTACGCCTTCTCCTACACCAATGTATTTTACTGGAATTTGGAATTGGTCGCTAATGCCAATTACAACCCCACCTTTGGCAGTACCATCTAATTTGGTAACGGCTAAGCTTGTCACTTCTGTGGCGGCCGTGAATTGTTTGGCTTGTTCAAATGCATTTTGCCCGGTAGAGCCATCTAAGACCAACAATACATCATGGGGAGCATCACCCACTACTTTTTGCATCACGCGCTTCACTTTGGTAAGCTCGTTCATGAGGTTTACTTTATTGTGCAAACGACCCGCTGTGTCGATGATCACCACGTCGGCATTTTGGTTTACCGCACTCTGTAATGTATCGAAAGCAACACTGGCAGGGTCACTACCCATACTCTGTTTTACGATAGGCACACCTGTTCTGTCTGCCCAAACCTGCAATTGATCGATAGCCGCAGCACGAAAAGTATCTGCCGCACCCAATACTACATTTTTTCCAGCTTTTTTAAATTGGTAGGCCAACTTTCCGATGGTGGTTGTTTTACCCACACCATTCACCCCCACGACCATGATCACATGTGGTTTGGTACCAGCAGGCACTTCAAAATCTGTTGCGTTGCCTGCATCGATTTCGCTAAGTAATCCAGCAATTTCTTCGCGAAGTATCTGGTTTAGCTCGTCTGTACCGAGGTATTTATCTTTAGAGACCCGCTCTTCGATACGATCGATAATTTTTAGTGTAGTAGCAACTCCTACATCACTAGAAACCAAGACTTCTTCGAGGTTATCGAGTACATCATCGTCTACCTTACTTTTTCCAGCAACCGCTTTGGAAAGTTTATCGAAAAAGGTGGTTTTAGATTTCTCCAGACCTTTGTCTAGGGTTTCCTTTTTTTCTTTGTTGAATATTTTCTTAAAAAAGCTCATTGTTCTGTGTATGAGTTTAAGAGTTACCTCTTTTTGAAACTTCCTTATCCCCCTTGATTTGCCTCCGACGAATGAGGCACGAGTGAGCCGAAGGCACTCGGGGATGTTGCGCTAAGGATAGTAGCGGCATCCCCTGATAGTTATCGGGGATACAGCGGATAGCCTGACCACACCAACGGTGTGGGAGCGCCCAATACCCTATAAAAATACGAAAAGCCACCTTTGAAAAAAAGTGGCTTCCCTAAATATTTTACGAGTAGGTTATTGCTTGTTTAACCAATCGTTTACTTGATCTGGAGCCATGATAGACTCTACGAACATGTAAGCGCCAGTTTTTTCAGACTTCACCATCTTGATGGCTTTGGTTAAACGCTTTGATCCTGTTTGTAACGATGCTACTGATTTCTTTGCCATGATAAACTTGTTTATCTTCCGTAAAACCTACGGAACTAATTATTTAATCTCTTTATGAACCGTCATTTTTTTAAGGATAGGGTTGAATTTCTTCAACTCCATACGGTCCGGAGTATTTTTTTTGTTCTTAGTCGTGATATAGCGAGAAGTTCCTGCCATACCGCTGTCTTTATGCTCGGTACATTCTAAAATTACCTGAACTCTGTTTCCTTTTTTAGCCATTTCTTCGTGCTTTTATAATGGAATTACTTGTTCAAGAACCCTTTTTCGCGGGCTTCTTTTACTACAGCGTAGATTCCTTTTTTGTTGATGTCTTTTAATACAGAAGTGCAAACCTTCAGGGTTAACCACTGGTCTTCTTCTGGGATGTAGAAACGTTTTTTAACGAGGTTCACGTTAAATTTACGCTTTGTCTTGTTCATCGCGTGGGACACGTTGTTCCCTACCATTGCTCTTTTGCCCGTAAGCTCACAAACTCTTGACATTACTGTATTGTTTATTTAGTTATTTTAAAACAGGGTGCAAATTTAAATAAATTAATCGGTTTGAACAACAAAAGGAATTTAGTTTTTCGAAATTTCTTTTAGGAGCATTTCAAAAGCTTTGTTGGTTGCTTTGGCAATTACCCGTTCTCGTAGTTTACCAAAACTGAAACGTTCTGAAACAACCCCCGCTGGTGTGGCGATTGCAATGTACACAGTACCCACCTCATCGGTTGCATCTCCTTTGGTCGGACCCGCGATCCCCGTAGTTGCCAAGGCATATTCAGAACCAAACAATTTTGTGCAATGTTCTGCCATAGACGCTGCTACTTCGCCACTCACCACTGTATGTTCTGCAATGATATTGGCTGGAACTCCTAAAATATTCGTTTTCTGTTGGGTTTCATAGGGAACGATACCGCCCTTAAAATAGGCTGAAGCACCGGGAATTGCAGTTATTTCTTGGGCTATTGCACCACCTGTGCAGCTTTCGGCTACACTTAAAGAAGCTTCTTTTTTTTGTAAAATATTGGCAATACGCTCTTGGATGGTAGCTTCATCTTCATACCCCACGGCAATATCTTGCAACAAATCGTATAAGGCATCCATTTGTTGGTTCACGGCGTTCTTGATTCCTAACTCATCTGTGCCCGTAGCCGAAAGTCTTAATCGTACCCGCCCTAATGAGGGCAGATAGGCAAATTTGATTTCTTTAGGCAAGTTTGCTTCCCAAGTTTTTATATGTTCTTGTATTTCGCTTTCGCCCCTGCCATAGGTAAGTAGGGTTTTGTGGTAGATATGTGGCCTGTTGTATTTTTTGGTGATCCTGGGTATTACCTCATGGGTAAGCAAGTATTTCATTTCATACGGAACCCCGGGCATAGAGACAAAAACAGTGTCGTCTTTCTCCATCCACATTCCGGGTGCAGTACCGTGGTTATTATTTAATATCGTAGCCGAAGATGGCACCATGGCTTGCGACAGGTTACTGGGCAATGGTTCGCGGCCAATGTATGTTTTAAAAATTTGTTTGATATTGGTTAACACTTGTTGATTCTCGACAAGAGTATCTCCAAGAAATTCACAAAAAGTCTCTTTGGTGATATCGTCTTTCGTAGGTCCGAGTCCGCCAGTGACCAACACCAGATCTACCCTGTCCTTGGCTTCGTTTAGGGCATTGAGAATGTGTTCTCTGTCATCTTGTATTGAAGTGATCTGAAAGACCTTAACCCCAATATTATTAAGTTGTTTGCTAATAAAGGCTGAGTTGGTATCTACGATCTGACCGATCAAGATTTCATCGCCTATGGTAATGATTTCGACTAGCATTTAGAGTGAAAAGTCTCTTTTCAGTTCTTCGAACACCGTTTTTACAGTAGAGACTACGCGTTCCATTTGGTCGCTCACCGCATTGGTGCTTTTTGAAGAACGGGTCCAAGATTCGATTTGGGTAATGTCTTTTTCTAAGCCAAGACCGAACATTTCAAAATTGGGCTTCATCTTGTGTGCAAATTGATAGGCCAATTCCTTGTTATTATTTTCTACGGCATCTTCTAGTGCCTGCAGGTCTGGTGGTATTTCTTCTAAAAAAGTCTGGGCTACCACCGTCATGAAATCTTCATCACCCCCAGCGACTTCTGCTAATTTTTCTCTAGAATAGTGTGTATCCATTTACTTCACTTTTATTGAAAAGGCTTGCTCTTCTGCTAAATATCCTGTTAGTGTATCGTTTGGGAAAACTTTACCAACTCCAGCTGGAGTTCCCGTAAAGATAATGTCTCCTATCTTTAATGTAAAATATTTCGAGACATATTCGATTAACGCATCAATTTTCCACAACATTAATTTTGTTGACGCTTGTTGCACAACGCTTCCGTTCTTTTCTAGGCGGAACTCAATATCGTCTACAGAAGGAAACGCTTTTTTTGGAAAAAAATTTCCTATCACAGCTGCACCGTCAAAACCTTTTGCCTTTTCCCAAGGCAACCCCTTATCTTTGAGTTGCTTCTGAAGGTCTCTCGCGGTAAAATCGATTCCGAGTCCGATCTCATCGTAATATTTATGTGCAAATTTCTGCTGAATGTGTTTCCCTATCTTTTTTATTTTCACCAATACCTCTACTTCATGATGGATATCGTCTGAAAAATCAGGTATAAAAAACGGTTGTTTCTTTAATAAGATAGCCGTATCGGGTTTCATAAAGATCACCGGATCTGAAGGACGCTCATTCTCCAATTCGGCAATGTGATCTGTGTAATTTCGGCCTATACAGATGAGTTTCATAAGGGTGGTTATTGGTTGTTAGTTGTTAGTTGTCGGTTGTCGGTTATGGGTTGTCAGTTATTTTTGCTTCAGGCTGTAGGCTATAAGCGCCACTCACCAGCCCGAACGTACGTTCGGTACGGGCAGGCTACTCATTACTCATTATAGCTTATTATTCAATTTTTGCAGCTTCAATCGTGTAAGTACTTTTTTGGTGTATAGAGGGAAATCTGCATTTAGTAACCAACCAAAATAACCTGGCTCCTTTTCCATAACCTCCGCTACTAATTTACCGCGATGCTTTCCGAAGGAAAAAACCTCCCTGCCCTGCTTGTCATACCCAATATACCCAGCAAAGTCTACGTAGTTTTTGTGTGCACTAAACTGCGACAGAAACTTCGTATCATTTTCAAGGTCGTCATAGCGGTCTAACTGCGCTTTTAAAACTTCATAGGTGGCATTCGTATCTGCTGCGGCGCTATGGGCATCTACCAAATCTTTATCGCAATAAAATTTATAGGCAGCCTCTAGTGTACGTTTTTCCTTTTTGTGGAATATGGTCTGCACATCTACGGCAAGATTTTTCTTTAAATCCAAATCGACTTCTGCCCTTAGCAGCTCTTCAGCTAATAATGGAATATCAAAACGGTTGCTGTTGTACCCTGCTAAATCGCTATCTTTTAGCAGTTCTTGTACTTTCGGTGCCAATTCTTTAAACGTAGGCTCATTAGCGACCATTTCGTCTGAAATTCCGTGAATAGCAGTCGTTGCTGGCGGAATGGGCACTGTAGGATTTACACGCCAGGTATGGCTCTCTTTATTGCCGTTTGGGAACACTTTTAGGATTGCAATTTCAACAATACGATCGTTTGCTACATTGGTTCCTGTGGTTTCTAAGTCGAAAAAACAGATAGGTCTGTTCAGTTTTAATTCCATTGGTACGATTTGTGCAACAAAGGTACTAATTGTTACTTTTGTGTTATGTTGAAACTGTTACTTTTTATCACCATCTTATTTGCCTCATTGGGAAGTTATGCCCAAGGACTGAAAGTTTTGATTACCGAAAAGAAGCGCGGAAAGCGTATAGTGCTAATGGCCGAAAATAAGACCACCGATACCCTGAACGTGTTTTTAATGGTGAATGCCGAAGGCTACCGTAAAAGTGCCAGTAAGCCCGTGATCAAGAATCTGCCGCCTTTGTCGAATACACCAATGATTACATTGATAGAACTAACGGGACAAGAATCTACTTATACGTATGAATTGATTGTAAACGAAAAAGAACTAGACATCAATATCACCCACGAGAATCAAGTAACCGATATTCAGCAGCACATTAAAGGACGGTTGGTCGTTTTTTCGGCCGATGGTTGTACAAAATGTGAATCATTGCTTGCCGAACTGGAAGAAGGTCGTGTACCCCATCGATTTTTCAACATTAATGAGCACCCTGTGGTGTATCGGCAGTTTTTAGCGCATATTGAACGAGACCTCACCAATCAAACACAGATAAAATTTCCCGTGATTTGGAACAAAGGGGAAGTGATTTTTGGGTATGACGATTTGGAAGCTATTCTTTCTAAATTGAAACAAGGGTGATTAAAAAAACCGCCTCTTTATTAAAGAAGCGGTCTGTGTTTATTTGTTTCTACGGAAATTTTAAAACTCCCTCTTCATATCCCATGCCTCCAGATAGTCGGCAACGGCTTTTACAAATTGCCCGCCTAATGCGCCGTTCACTACTCTATGGTCGTAACTATGGCTCAAGAACATTTTGTAGCGAATACCGATAAAATCACCATCGGGGGTTTCAATCACGGCAGGTACTTTTCTAATAGCACCTAAGGCCAAAATACCTACCTGCGGCTGGTTGATAATTGGGGTTCCCATGATGCTTCCAAAAGTTCCCACATTGGTTACCGTATAAGTTCCTCCTTGTATTTCATCTGGTTTTAATTGTCCTTCACGTGCACGACTCGCGAGATCGTTCACCGCTTTGCTCATCCCCACTAAATTCAGCTGGTCTGCATTTTTGATAACAGGAACAATTAAGTTACCATCTGGTAAGGCAGCTGCCATACCTAAATTGATATTTTTTCTCTTAATGATGGTATCGCCGTCTACGGCAATATTCATCATTGGGAAGTCTTTTAACGCTTTCGCCACTGCCTCCATAAAGATCGGGGTAAACGTTAGGTTTTCGCCTTCACGTTTCGCAAAGCTGTCTTTTACTTTTTTACGCCAGTTCCAAATATTGGTCACGTCGGCCTCAATAAATGACTGTACGTGTGCAGAAGTTTGGGTACTCGCCACCATGTGGTGCGCAATGAGTTTCCCCATACGTGTCATTTCAATCACTTCATCGCCACCATTCACAGAAACAGGAGTAGCTGCTTTCGCAGTTGCCGGATTCTTAGCTTCAACGGCTGTCTTTGGTGCTGCTTTTTCTTGGGTTGCTTGTGGCGCGGGTTGTGTACCACGGTTCTCAACGTAGTCTAAAATATCATTTTTGGTTACACGGCCATCTTTGCCAGTTCCTGAAATTCCGTCAAGCTCTGCTTGCGAAATACCCTCTTCTTTAGCAATGTTTTTTACCAAAGGAGAGTAAAAACGGTCTTCAGAACTTTCTATAGCAGATTGTGTGGTCTCTTTTGCTGAAATTACCGTTTCTGTTACAGCAGCTACCGTTTTGGGTGCTGGCGCAGTCATTTCGGTTTCAGAAGCTTCAGCGGTATCACTAGCGGAAGCTTCCCCTTCAATTTCTATAATTGCAATGGTTTGCCCCACCTGGATTACATCGTCTACATCAAACAATTTTTCCTTTAGCACTCCATCTACCTCGCTGGGTACCTCACTGTCTACTTTATCGGTAGCAATTTCAAGTACCGCCTCGTCTGCTTCAATAGTGTCTCCCACTTCTTTAAGCCAGTTGGTTAATGTAGCTTCTGCTACACTTTCACCCATTTTAGGTAGTTTCAGTTCAAATGTTGCCATTACAAATAGTTATCTTTTTTACGACTGCAAAATTAATCAAAAAATACAGCTTAACAGATGCATTCTTTTAAAATTGTTGATTCATGATCCATGTAAGTAACCTTGATGATTAGTCGAAAACTACTACTCCACCCTTATCATCGCTTTGGTCGCTACCTATAAGAAAAGAGCAGCCTGGAGGACGAATACGATAGCGGTTGCCTCGCCCTTTGTATTGCCGCATTACTTGAAAAATCTGATTGTAGGGGATGTATTCCGAATCGAATATAAGCAGTGTATCCTGTACGTCACCATTTTGAAACATACTTTTAGAAGAAGATTTTAGTGGAATATCAATTTTTTCTGACAACTGTTTCAGCAGATTGATATTATCGGTGATTACAATTGCCTGTGCCACATTCGCACTGTCACTTTTGCGCCTTCCCACCGATTGTTTTTTTGCCGATTTCGCTAAGGAGACCCCAATTTTCACAGCCATATCGAACAAAACATTCGACTTAAAATGTTTTCTGTAAAAAATTTGCATCGCCCCGTAAAAACGTTGTAGATATGCAGCATCTTTTTGGGTGCTTTCTCCTTTGTAATGCAGCGTTTCGGTAGTGCCCAGATAATAATTCTTGTAGCCCGCTTTCTCAATTTTATACGATAGGTCTATGTCTTCACCATACATAAAATAATCTTCGTCGAATCCGCCTACATCTTTGTAAATACTGCGCTCTAGCAACATAAAAGCCCCTACGAGCACCTGCACTTCACCTTCCTCTTTATCAGAAATATGGTTTGCATAGTATTTTTTAGTAAAACCCAATACTTTTTTTAGAGACACGAAGGGCGTAGGAAGGTTTCGTTTACTTTCTGGCAGAAAATGCCCAGTTCCATCTAATAAATGAATACCCATAGCGCCCAAATTTGTTAGCTTTTCAGCTTTTTGCAAGCACTTTAAAAAGGTATCTTCGGCCACTGCCGTATCTGGATTTAGAATACAAACATATTTTCCCTTGGCAATGGCTACTGCTTGGTTATTCGCCTTGCTAAAACCAACATTTTCTTTATTCTGAATCAATGTTATCTGCGGAAATTTCCGTGTAACCATAGCACAGCTATCGTCTGAAGAAGCATTATCTACCACGATGATTTCAGCATCTAAATTCCCGATAGCACGTTGCACACTTAGGATGCACTGTTCTAAAAAGTACTGTACATTGTAATTCAGAATAACAACAGAAAGCTCCACTGGCTATTGGTTTTTTAACGAAGTTTCAAAAGGAATACGGTGCAATATACTTCTTCCTAAGGTAACCTCATCTGCATACTCCAACTCATCACCCACAGAAATACCCCTTGCAATGGTGGTAGTGGTGACGTCATAGGGTTCCATTTGCTTAAAAATGTAGAAATTCGTGGTGTCTCCTTCCATAGTAGAACTAAGCGCAAAAATGAGTTCTTCTACAGTGCCTTGGGCCACCTTCTCCACCAGCGAACGAATGGTTAACTCTCCCGGCCCAATACCGTCCATAGGTGAAATCTTACCTCCCAACACATGGTAATGCCCTTGGTATTGGCTGGTGTTTTCTATGGCCATCACATCTCTAATATCTTCTACCACGCAAACAATGGCTGCGTTTCGCTTCGGGTTCGCGCAGATCTCACACAATGGGGTATCTGAAATATTATGGCAATTATTACAAAACCGAATTTCCTCCCGCATTTTCTGCAAGCTACCAGCCAAAAGTGCTGTTTGTTGTTCGGGTTGTTTTAAAAGATGTAATACGAGTCGTAATGCCGTACGCTTCCCAATTCCGGGGAGTTGCGACATCTCATTTACGGCGTTTTCTAATAATTTTGAAGAGAATTCCATTGGGGGTGAAGATAAAAAAAATGCTTCAAAAAAGGAGTCCCTAATTTGAAGCATTTCATATGAAATATCGTGTCTTTATCTTTTCAGAAGTTTCTTAGTCGCAGTGCCATTTTCAGCATTAATTCGAACAAAATACACACCACTAGTTAAGGTTGACACATCGAGTGTTGTACTACCTCCCAAATCTATATCTCTTTCAAAAAGCACCAATTTTCCGATAGCATCGTAGATTCGTATTGCTGCCGAAGACGCTAAAACTGAAGCTATTGTAAGGGTGTTTTCTGCAGGATTTGGGTACATGCTAATTCCTTCAGCAAACGTATTGGAACCCGTACCTAAAACAATAGTTGGATCTGCGGTGGGCGAAACCCATAATCCGCGACCATAACTAGCCGCATAAATTTCGTTGCGATCTGTATGAATCTCCAATTCGTTAATGATTACGTTGGGGATGTTGTTGCTAAAAGGTTGCCATTCGTCAAGGCCTGCATCGATATAATAAATTCCATAATCCATACCCACATACAACCCGTCGGCACCGTTGTCATGCCAAACTACGGCTAACGAGCTAAAGTTGGGTAAGTTAAGGCGATAATTTTGCCACGTTTCGCCACCATCTTCTGAAACATACACTTTATTGATTGTGCTAGATGCAACGGCTATTTTGTTCGGCTTTGTGGGATGAATTGCAATTGAGTTGATGCTACCGCCCGGATTTGATGTTTGCGCCCATTGGGTATCACCTCCATCGTCAGTTCGGAATAAAATCCCGCCTCGAGCAGCATACATGATGTTGTTATCTGAAGGCGAAATTTTTAAATGGCTCAGGTCATTTCCAAAATCTTGTGAAATAGAAGTCCAAGAACTTCCTTTATTGGTAGATTTATAAACACGGTCGAAACCTGCGTAGATAACGTCTGTTTCTATAGGATCTTGTTCAAACGGGGAAACCCAATTTCCGGAAGCAGGATTATTTAGACCAGTTAATGAGTTTGCTGCATCGTCTGTTCTATACATACCTCCAAATTGAATCATTCCGTACATCACATCGGGGTCGTCTTTATCTACAAATCCTTCCATTCCATCTGCACCAATCCAATCGGTCCATACATCACTATCTGAGTCGTAAAAAGAACTTCCATTATCTTGGCTTCCACCTGTTACAATAACATTAGATGTTTGTGAAATACCAATCTTGTACCATTGCCGTATACCAATGCCCTCAGTGATATCTTCGTAATAACTAGCCGTAACATTATTAGTGTCTTCCGCCTTAAAAATTCCTCCGTCAGAACCCACAAACAAGGTGCTTCCTTGAAACACTAAAATATCAACATCTGCATGGCAATACCCAATATTCGCGCTGGCTGCAGCATTGGGAATCCAATCTGCGGTACAACTAAAATTAACTCCCGCATCGGTAGAACGCCATGTTAGAATTCCGGCGATATGAACTTCATCTGCATCATTCGGGTTTACGGCAATGTCCATGTCTCTGGGTGCCTGACCTCCCGAATCAAAACCAGCAGTATCGTAGCCAAAATAGTTCCGCCCTGCATGATTTCTTTCAGTAAATGAATTTCCGCTATCGGTAGAAACGTAGAATCCACCAAACGAACCTCCATCAGATTCGGCAACATACACTCTAGTGGCATCATCTTCAGAAACCCCAATCATTTTTGGTCCGCCACCCACTCCTGTAATCGTAGTAAACGTAGTACCTCCATCGGTTGAGACGTGAAATCCTAGACCAGAAGCATACACTGTGTTGGTATCTCCCGGTTTAAATTCTACATCGTATGCATTACCATCTATCCCTAAATTACTCCACGTTACCCCTGCATCAGTAGATCTGAAAATTCCTGCATTCTGAGAACACGCAAACATGATATCGGTATCGTCGGGATTGATCACAATTTTATTGATGAGCGAATTGCTCATATCAGCAATTTGAGTCCAAGTACCTCCTGCGTCAACCGATTTAAAAATAAGTCCGCTGGACGAACCAAAATAATACGTATCGCTATTTGTTGGATCTATAGCAACCGAATATACGGTGAGGTTGGTAAACGTATCGCCCATGGGTGTCCAAGTATCGCCACCATCTGTGGTTCGCCATACGCCGCCTGTATTGGCACCGATGATGATATGGTCGGGATTGGTATTGTCTATAGCGATTCCTGTGACTCGTCCCACACCGGGATTCCAACTTGTTGAACCATTTTTAGCAAAAGGCCCCAATTCTTGCCAATTATCGTTGAGTGGCAACCGTGTAGCGGCAGTTTCATTTAGATATTGGTTATAACGTTGTAGTTCGGCCAGGTTCTCGGTAACGGTTGGCACATACCCAGCTTCGTTTTTTAGACGATTTGCCATGTATTCCCAACGCTTAAATTGTTTATAGCCACTGCCCCTTCCTTTGTCTTTTCCTTCAAAATATGCCTCAGCTTCTTGAACAATTTCATGCACAGGAAAAGTTCCTGCATCAATCATTTCTAAATATTGCTGGGCATTGCTTTGCGCAACAAAACACCCTAGTAGGGCGAGGAGTAGTAATTTCAATTTCATCGTAGCTTTTTTTTATCAATAACACGCTCACGGCGAGTACTTTTCAAAAGTATTAAAAAATAAAATGTCAGTGAACGCAATCTTTGTATTTTTACACGCACTTCTAAGTCGATCACGCTATGCAGCCCTTACACATTTTACTCTTAATAGGCGGATACTTCGGTATTTTGCTCTTGGTTTCTTATTTCACAAATCGAGGCGGCAGCAACGACGACTTTTTTAAGGCTGGTAAACAATCGCCATGGTATTTGGTTGCTTTCGGTATGATTGGAGCTTCGCTAAGTGGTGTCACGTTTATTTCGGTGCCAGGCGCAGTAGAAGCAACCAGTTTCAGCTATTTTCAAGTGGTGCTAGGATATACCGTGGGATATGCAGTGATCGGATTAGTACTATTACCATTGTATTACAGGTTGAACCTGACGTCAATTTACACATATCTCGACGGTCGTTTTGGGAACGCATCTTATAAAACAGGTGCTTCGTTCTTTTTATTGTCGCGCGTAGTTGGGGCAAGTTTTAGGCTGTATTTGGTGGCCATTGTATTGCAAGATCTCGTATTCGATAAAATGCCCTTTTTCGGGCAAGAAGGGGTTCCGTTTTGGGTCACGGTAACCATTACCATCTTACTTATTTGGCTGTATACATTTAAGAGTGGGATTAAAACCATTGTATGGACAGACACTTTGCAAACATTGTTTATGCTCATTGCTTTGGGAGTAGGGATTTATTATGTTTCAGAAGGTCTTGGTATTAGCGGAAGTGGTATTTTAACGACCATTTCAGAAAGCGACCTATCACAAATTTTCTTTTTCGAGGATTATAAAAGTGGGCAGTATTTTATCAAACAATTTATTAGTGGGGCCTTTATTGCTATTGTAATGACTGGTTTAGACCAGGATATGATGCAAAAAAACCTAACCTGTCGCAACCTAAAAGATGCACAAAAAAACATGTTTTGGTTTACATTGGTACTCACCGTAGTGAACATTATCTTTTTAGGATTGGGCTTACTCCTTACACTTTACGCACAGCAGAACGGTATTGACGCAGAAAAAGACAAGTTATTTTCTACCATCGCAGTAGACTCTGGCTTGGGAATAGGTTTGGCAGTATTCTTTTTATTGGGGCTTATCGCCGCAGCGTACAGTAGTGCAGATAGTGCCCTCACATCACTTACCACCTCGTTTAGTATCGACATATTGGATATAGAAAAGAAACATTCAAAAAAGGATCAGGTAAAAATCAGGAAACGTGTACACATTGGCATGTCGCTGCTTCTTATTTTCGTGATCATTTTCTTTAATTATGCCATTGGCGATACCTCAGTGATTTTAAAGCTGTTTACGTTTGCTGGGTATACGTACGGTCCGTTGTTGGGGTTATATGCCTTTGGTCTATTCAGTAATTGGAAAGTAAAAGATAAGTGGGTTCCTTTGGTAGCCATTCTTACCCCATTTGTAGGATACGCCATTAGCTATTTTAGTGAGCTATGGTTCGGATTTGAATTTGGATTTTTTATCCTGATTTTAAACGGACTGCTAACTTACATCGGACTAGTATTGGTTCGTGCCCAACAAAACTAACGTACAAGCAACTTCTACCTGAATATTTTTGTTGCGTAAAAGCTCGTAGAATTCGGGATTTTCGGTACCCGGATTAAAAATAACACGCTGCGGTTGTAACGAAATGATATACTCGTAATATTCTTGTTGTCGCGACGGATTCAAGTACAGAGTTACGGTATCGACATTTTTATAGGGTACTTTTTCGGTGGAAATTTCCACCCCTGCCACTTCGCCCTTGCGCAGGCCAATGGCCACCACGGGGTGATTGTAGGTTACCAATCTATTGATGGCTAAGTTAGAATATCGGTTTGGTTTCAGGCTAGCGCCTAATACAAGTGTCTTTTTCATAACCCAAAGTTCGGCACAATTTCAGTCCAAAAACAGTCCAAAAAACTAAAAGAATGTTAAATAATTTAATTGCTGTAACAATATGAAACCTACTCCGTCTATATAATAGAAATATTTCAAGCTTTTGTTGTGAAAATTTTTACGTTGATGGTTAGTGTTAATAATAGCAACAAAAGCGAAAACCCGAGGTTCTAGACTTCGGGTTTTTTTTTGAAAATAATGTAACAAAATTTCTTCTCAGGCGTCTTACTTACAATCAACTACTATTTAGTACCGCGTAGCGCCTATTTTCTATGCAATACCAAGTAGTATCTATTACATTCATCAAAACAATCAAATCAATCAAAAAATGAAACAGTTAATGCTATTCGTCATGCTTTGCATTTGCATGGCAGCAAATCCCATTCAAGCGAACACCGATCTAAAAGGTTCTGTAAGCGGCGCAGTAATCGATAAAAATTTACAAGAGCCACTGCCCTACGTTACCGTAGCCATCCACAAATCAGACGGAACCCTGCTCACCGGAGGTGTTACAGACGACAACGGAAATTTTAAAATTTCAGAAATACCTGAAGGAACCTATACCGTTAATATCCAATTCATCGGTTACAAAAAATTTACAACCAATATCACCATTGCATCCGGTAACCGAAATATCGACCTTGGAATGGTGTCACTTGAAGAAGACGTGGCGTCATTAGACGAGGTGACCGTCACGGCAGAGCGAACTACCATTCAACAAAAATTAGACAGAAAAGTGGTGACTGTGGGTAAAGACCTAACTACTTCGGGCCCTACGGCAGCAGATATCATGAACAATTTACCTTCGGTAAATGTTGACCAACAAACAGGTGATATCTCGCTTCGAGGTAATCAGAATGTGCGAGTGATGGTAGATGGTAAATTGAGTAATGTTCCTGTAGCGCAATTGCTGAAACAGATTCCTTCTACTTCCATAAAACAAATTGAGCTTATCACAAACCCTTCAGCTAAATACAATCCTGAAGGAATGAGCGGTATAATTAATATTGTTTTGCATAAAAATACCATGATTGGTTTTAACGGAAATGCCAATGTGGGGCTCACCTACGAAAAAGAAGCCAAGTTTAACAGTGCTATCGATATGAATTACCGAAATGGAAAGTTTAATTTCTTTGGAAACTGGGGGCATAACACTTCAAAAAATCAGAATAACGGAAACATTTTTAGACCTGAAGACAATTCTGAACAAGTGTTTGACATGCTAGACAAAGGGCAATCGAACCTCTTTAAGGTTGGGGTCGACTTTTACCTGAATGACAAAAATACCTTCTCGGTATTCACCAACCAAAATTTGTTTGATGGAGCAACAGACGGTACCACGACCGTTTTTTATTATGACGATGCATCGTTTAACCAACAGCAATTATTTTTGGCTATGAGCGAAAATCGATCTTCGCAGTACAACTTCGATTATAAACTCGATTTCGAGAAAGAAGGCCACAATATCGAGTTGGAAGCAGATTACAACACTTTTACAAACGATGAAGATATTGATTTCGACTTTACAGGCAATGCGTTTCTTACCGACTATGAAGATGCGTCAGATACCGAACGTGATTTGCTTACGGTGAATCTTGACTATGTAAATCCTCTAAACGAAACCACCAAGCTTGAGCTGGGGTTACAGGCCTTATTATTTGAAACAAACATCGATTATAGTTCTACAGGTACTTCACTAAACAGCCAAGGAAACCTTGTACCAACGCCTAGTACCGACTTCGATTATACGCGTGATATTTATTCTGCCTACGCCACCTATGGCAAGCAATTTGAAAAATGGTCGGTACAATTGGGTGCCCGGGTAGAGCAAGTTGAAGTAAAAGCAGACACCAATGTGGTACGGGCCTTTACCAACGATTACCTTCAAGTATATCCTTCGGCCTTTGTGACCTATAATCCGAGTGAAAAAAACCAATATCAGGTAAGCTATAGCCGTAGGGTAGACAGACCGGGCATAAGCCAAGTAAATCCGATACGCGAATTTGCGACGCCTTTTATTTCTGCCTTCGGAAATACCCAACTCCAACCACAGTTTACGAACTCTGTTGAAGCTAATTATACAAGAAATCTAGAAAAAGGGAGTATTACTGGAGGGGTGTTTTACCGGGCGATTGAAGATGAAATTAACAGAGCCCTCTTTGTAGACCGTAACGATATCAACCGTGTCATCCTTACGTTCGACAACTTCGACAATACCAGTGCCTACGGAGTAGAACTATCGGGTAATTATCGACCTACCAAATGGTGGAGCTTTAATGCTAGTTTCGATCTGTACAATCAGACCCAAACCGGGATCAGTGAATTTGTAGATACTACCCAACCTGATCCTTCTGCAGCAGATATTGTAACACAAACGGTAGAGGTAGATAATACGGCTTGGAATTTTAGAATGTTCAACAATTTTAAAGTGACCAAAGAGCTTACACTTTCGGCATTTGGTTTTTATCGCGGACAAAACCGAACGCTTCAATTTGATATAGAGCCCATGTACTTTGTGAATGTGGGTGCTCGCTATAGCTTATGGGAAGGAAGAGGAACTTTCAGTTTAAATTATAACGACATTTTTCACACCATGCAATTTGCTTTTGATGGAGTAAGACCGTACCCACAAACAGGTTCGTTTAATTGGGAAAGTAATACTGTGAATGTTTCGTTAGCCTATCGCTTCGGAGGTGGAAAATACAGAGCCAAGTCTAGAAAGCGACGCGATGACAATACTAAAGATGATAGTGGCGGGATATTTTAACAAAATAGTGCCAAAAAAATGTTAAATCAACCACCTCAGTGCAACGTTTGGCATGATTTTGAAGTCTATTAATATGAAAGACTTACCTATACATTTGTAATTTATTTGAATTAGCCTTTAAAAAATTAGAATTGTTGGTTAAAAACCTTCTTCCCGAACGGGAGGGAGGTTTTTTTTATTGAAAATACCCGCTAACGGGTATTTCATACTTTATATCACAACCTTACTTTTGAGACCAACTAAATAACCAATGGTTCATTTTGAACGTATGAACCGAGTTATTAAGCTAAAATTGAGGAGTTTTAGTTTATGTATAAGGGCCGCTCTTGGGGAAGTGCGGCTCTTTTATGCTTATATTTTAACGGGCAGCGATGCAAGAATTATACGCGAAAAAATTACCACCTAATGATGGCACTTCCCCATGTAAATCCACTACCAAAAGCTGCTAAAACCACCAAATCACCATCTTTAATTTTTCCTTGTTCCCAAGCTTCACTTAACGCAATCGGTATAGATGCCGCTGTGGTATTGCCATACTTTTGAATATTGTTGAAGACCTGGTCATCCCGTAATTTCATTTTTTTCTGAATGAACTGCGAAATGCGCAGATTGGCTTGGTGCGGAATGAGCATATCGATTTCTGAAGATTCTAAATTATTTGCCTTTAAACCTTCATTGATCACTTCAGCAAAACGAACTACGGCATGCTTAAATACAAACTGCCCATTCATGTACGGGTAATACGGAATATTTTCCTGATCGTTCTCTTCAATTATTTGGGGTACCCAATGCTCGGTACTGGGGCCCTGTAAAGACAACTGGTCTTTGTGCTCACCTTCGGAATGGATATGGGTCGACAGAATTCCGCCGTCTCCTTCATTTCTAGACAATACGGCCGCTCCTGCCCCATCTCCAAAAATCACCGACACACTGCGTCCGCGGGTTGTAAAATCAAGTCCGCCGCTATGATTTTCAGCTCCAATCACCAACACATGTTTGTACATACCGGTTTTAATAAACTGGTCTGCTACTGAAACAGCGTATACAAATCCGCTACACTGGTTGCGTACATCCAGCGCGGGTACGGTTCGCATGCCCATCATTTCTTGCACTTGTACGCCCCCACCCGGAAAATACATATCTGGGCTCAGGGTGGCAAAAACAATCATATCGATATCCTTTGGTGCGAGTTTGGCACGTTCTAACGCAATCTTTGCGGCTTTTACGCCCATCACCGAAGTAGAGTTTCCGTCACCCTTTTTTATATGGCGGCGCTCTTTGATACCAGTACGTTCCTGGATCCAAGCGTCGTTGGTATCCATTAATTTTGAAAGGTCGTCGTTGGTGACCACGTTTTCGGGAACATAATGCCCCACTCCTGAAATTTTTGATGTATACATAGATCGTAATAAAACTGCTGAAAGATACCAAATAGCACGTATTGGGTGAAATTATTCGAACTTAGTTGTTATGCACGCATAATACCTCATTGCTTGGTGTTTTCTTTTTTGGTATCTTTTCTGAAAATAAATTCATCATGAAAAAACTCTCCATTTTAATTGCATTCCTGTTTTTAGCACTCACTGTTTGTGCCCAAGAAAATACTGAATATCAAAAGCCTCCGAGCGAAATACTCGATTTAGTAGATGCGCCTTTAGCACCCTCAGTATTGATGGATGATGCTGCCGAAAATGTCATACTTCTTTACCGGGATGCCTTTAAAAGTATTGAAGAACTCTCAGAAACCGAATTACGTTTGGGTGGTTTGCGTATCAACCCTAAAACCAACATTGGAAGTCGTACCAACTACTACAACAATATTAAAGTAAAGAAAGCCACCGATACAAAAGCGACACAGGTAACGGGACTACCTGAAAATCCACGACTCTCCAATTTTTCGTGGGCGCCCAACCAAAAGTACATCGCTTGCCTTAACACAACTACCACAGGCGTAGAAGTTTGGCTCCTTGAAATTGAAAAAGGTGCTGCTAGAAAAATTACCTCACCAACCGTTAACGCCAATATGGGCGACGCTCTTAATTGGTTCAAGAACTCTGATGCGCTGTTGGTTAAAATGCTCCCAGAAAGCAGAAAAGCACTTATTAATGTGGCTGAAGCTGTACCTACAGGACCAACGATTTCAGTAAGCGACGGTGCAAAAGCCCAAAACAGAACCTACCAAGATTTATTGAAAAACCCGAACGACGAAGCGAATTTTGAACAATTGGCGCTTTCCGAAGTAAAAAAAGTGGGGCTCAATGGTGACGTACAATCGTTTTTACCCACTGGAATGTATCGAAATATCAGCTTTTCACCCGATGGCGAATATGTGTTGGTTTCAGAAATACAACGCCCTTTTTCCTATTTAGTTCCTTATTATCGTTTTCCCTATACCGAAACAGTATATTTCAACAACGGCACCAAATTACATACGGTAAACAATGTACCATTAGATGAAGTGCGGCCCAAAGGTTTTATGGCAACCAGAACTGGTATGCGAAATCTTTCGTGGAGAGCCGATAAAGGTGCCAGTCTGGTTTACACCGAAGCACAAGATGGCGGTGACCCTGAAATTAAAGTAGCTTATCGAGACATTGTGTACCAATTAGACGCTCCATTTACAGGTACTCCAAGGGAAATTTTAAAGACAGAAAATCGTTTCTCAGGAATTACTTGGGGAGATGATGATGTGGCTATTGCATACGACTACTGGTGGAACGACAGAAATACGAAAACCTACCTCTTTAGCCCCAACAACACCAATGAGGAAGCCATGATCATCAGCGATCGAAACTATCAGGATCGATATAGTGATCCGGGTAATTTTGTAACCGAGCGAAATGAGTATAATCGCTATGTGCTTTCAACAAATAAAGGAAAGGCCTATTTAATGGGAGCGGGCTATTCTGAAGATGGGCAATTTCCGTTTATAGATGCATTCGATTTAAAAACACAGAAAACAGAGCGCTTATACACTTCGCCCTACACCGATAAAAAAGAAACCCTCATAGATGCCGTAAACCTTGAAAAAGGAAAAGTGTTGGTACGTATTGAATCTCCCAATGAATACCCCAATTACTATTTCAGAAATATTAAAAAGAAAAATGACCTTACGCCAGTAACTTCTTTCGACAATCCCTACAAGAGCTTGCAGGATGTACATAAAGAAGTGATTACCTATAAACGTGACGACGGACTCGAATTGGAAGGCACATTGTACTTACCAGTTGGATATGACAAAGCGAAGAAAGAAAAAAAACCAATGCTTCTGTGGGCATACCCTAGAGAGTTTAAAGATAAAAACAGTGCTTCGCAAAGCACCTCCAACCCCAACGAGTTTATTTATCCGTATTACGGTTCGCCTATCTATTGGGTGGCGCGAGGCTATGTGGTGTTAGACGACGCTGCCTTTCCTATCGTAGGTGAAGGTGATGAAGAACCAAATGACACCTTTAGAAGCCAATTGGTGGGCAATGCCAAAGCCGCGATCGATGCGGTAGATGCTCTAGGATATATAGATAGAAATCGTGTGGGTGTTGGCGGACATAGCTACGGGGCGTTTATGGTAGCCAATTTATTGAGTCACTCAGACTTGTTTGCAGCTGGTATTGCACGAAGCGGTGCGTATAACAGAACCCTGACGCCTTTCGGATTCCAGAGTGAAGAACGCAGTTATTGGGACTCACCCGAAACCTATTACACCATGTCACCTTTTATGCATGCAGACAAAATGAAAACTCCGCTATTGTTGGTTCACGGAGAAGCAGATAATAATTCTGGAACGTACCCACTGCAGAGTGAGCGGTATTTTAATGCGTTAAAAGGTTTGGGAGCTACCGCACGTTTGGTGATGTTACCCAAAGAGAGCCATGGGTATCGGGCTAAAGAGAGCATTTTACATTTACTGTGGGAACAAGATAGTTGGTTAGAGACTTATGTGAAGAATAAAAACCAAAACGAGCTAAAAACAACTACGGATATTAAAAAGTAAGTAGTTGCTATTTTATAAATAACAAAAGGGAAGCCGTGGAGCTTCCCTTTTTAAAACAACCTAACCAATAAATAATAGAGGTTTACTCTTTTTCATAGCAATTCTATTATCCCATTTTGATTACTGTAAAGATAAAGCTTTGTTTAATATATTTATAATTTGATTAAACAAAGTTTTGTTAAAATTCACCTTTTGTATATTTCTTATATTGATTGATTTGTACCGTAGCACCCAAATCATTTAGCAGGTTATAAAGTCCGAAAAAGGTGCGGTTCATATAGAGGAAATGTTTTGAACCTCTATTTCCGTTCATTTTCCGTAATTCGGTGTCTTTAGAATAGGTATCACTTAGCTCGGCAATTTTTCCAAAAAACGTGGTGTCACTAAAATCGAATACTTCTTGGTGGAATGGCTGGGTGAATAAACTCAGCATTTCATGGAATAATTTTGAAAAGAACACCTTTTCTGCTTCTGAATCTTCTTCTTTTAAAATTTCCAACGCATACAGTTTTTCCTCAAAAATAGCAGGATTGTCTATGTTCTCCGGCTTTGCAAGTTCAAAATAAGGGGTGTAAAACGAATCGGGTACTTTCTTGATACATCCAAAGTCGATGGTGATTAACTCACCTGCATCAGAGACTAGGAAGTTTCCAGGATGCGGATCGGCATGTACTTGTCGTAATTCATGAATTTGGTACATATAGAAATCCCATAACGCCTGTCCCAAGGTATTTGCTAACTCAAGATCCGTGTTTTCTTTGGTAAATTCAGACAGGTGTACCCCATCCATCCAATCCATAGTTATGATTCGCTCATTGGAGAGGTCTTTATAGTACTTCGGAAATTTTAGATGCGGAATATGCCCGCATGCTTCAGTGATTTGGATACTCTGCTCCACTTCCAGTACATAATCTGTTTCTTCCAACAATTTTCCTTCAACTTCTTTAAAATACTTATCGCTGTCTTTCCCTTTAATGTTGAACATTTTCATGGCCACGGGCTTCACGAGCGCTAAATCGCTACTAATACTTCCTGCCACACCAGGATACTGAATTTTCACAGCAAGTTTTTTACCGTCTTTGGTGGCTTGGTGCACTTGCCCAATACTCGCTGCCGCGACCGAATTCGCATTAAATGCATCGTACAAATCTTCTATGTATTCTCCAAAATAACGATGAAACGTCTTTCGTACCAAGGGAGCTGACAATGGAGGCACAGAGAATTGTGCGAGCGAAAATTGCTCTACATAGGCTTTGGGCATGATATTTTTTTCCATGCTAAGCATTTGTGCCACTTTAAGCGCCGAGCCTTTCAAATTTTTGAGACCGTCGTAAATATCGGCGGCATTCTCTTGGTTCAATTTGTCTTTGGTAACCGAACTATCTACCAGCTTTTCACCATAATATTTAAGGTAATTTCCACCAACTTTCACTCCTGTTTTAACGAGTTGCGTAGCGCGGGAAACTTTACCTGTGGGTATACTATCTATTGTTTTCAATACAATTGCTGTTAATTATCATTTATGAATTTTCGCCTATCGTCTAATAATTCTAAAGCCCATTTATTTAATTCATCTTTTCTTTCCACAGAAACTTTCCGAAATCAAGCACACTTTCTAAGGGCGTAGTGGCAAACACATCGAAAATGGCACGAACCGACTTTTCGATAACCATATCTGTTTTTTCAAAATTGGGCGAATTATCTTCCATCCAATATTTCAGGATAAACAAGGTTTGAAGCCATGCGCCTTCAGAAAATACTGAAACCGGCTGTTTTAAAATTTTTAATTGTTTTTCACTGTTGGCATCGGCCACTAAATCTCCAGCAAATTCCTTAATTCGATTGCGCAATCCTTTTAATTGCTTCATATTCTTCATAAGGTCTTGTTGCTCTGTAAGGGCGAAAAGCACATAACTTCGGTTTGCTGTGAGCATTTCAAAAAAAGTATAAAAAAACGTCAGCATCTTCTCCTGATTGCTGAAAGTTTCATACTCCTTATTCTTGTGTGCCAATTGCATCGAATGGTCGAAAAAACTATTCCAAATCTCTTGTTGCAGTCCGTCAAAGCTTCCGAAGAAATTATAAAATTCAGCTTCAGACATATTGTTTTCTTTGCAAAACTTGAAAACACTTTTAGGTAACTTTTCTTCCACTAAAACCTGCTCCATAAAAGCAGTTATAATCTGATTTCTCGTTACAGACTTTGTAGATTTTGTCGATTTCTTGGCACTCATGGTATGTAGATTTTAAATTTCAGTAAATCAATTATCTATCAATTCATTCACTGGTCCAAAGATAATGAATGTTTAATTTTTTTATATAATCATTAAACAGAATGTTATGTTAAAAATTGAGTTTTCTAATTCAATCGCGACGCCCTTCTCGGGAATCGATAATTGAACCCCACCCTTTCATACAAAATAAGGGAAGCAAATGACAACCTGTCAGCATCTATCACAATGGTATTCTCTTTGCCTACTATAGTTCAGAATTAATTGAAAATCAAAAACTGCGCAGCGCAGCGAAAAAAATAGCATAACTATGAGTACAGGAACCATTAATGTAGCGGTAGAGAATATATTTCCGCTCATCAAGAAATTTTTATACAGCGATCATGAAATCTTCCTCCGGGAATTAATTTCGAATGCCACTGATGCAACTTTAAAGCTGAAACATCTTACCAACATTGGCGAGGCGAAGGTAGCATATGGCAACCCGATGATCGAGGTGAAAATAGACAAGGAAAAAAAGCAGTTGCACATCATCGACCAAGGTATTGGGATGACCAAAGAAGAAGTTGAAAAATACATCAACGAGATTGCTTTTTCTGGTGCCGAAGAATTTATTGAAAAGTACAAAGACAAGCAAGGGGACGACGCTGGAATCATCGGACATTTCGGACTCGGATTCTACTCTGCGTTTATGGTAGCTGAAAAGGTTGAAATCATTACCAAAAGTTACAAAGAGGAACCTGCAGCACATTGGACCTGCGATGGTTCTCCCAACTACACCTTGGAAGAGGCTGATAAAACCGAACGTGGAACCGAAATTATTCTGCACATTGCTGAAGACGAAACTGAATTTTTAGAGGAAGGGAAAATTCGTGAGCTGTTGACAAAGTACAACAAGTTCATGCCCATCCCGATTAAGTTTGGTACTAAAACGGAAACGCTTCCAAAGCCAGAAGATGCTAAAGAGGAGGATCCTGCTCCAACAAAAGAGGTCGATAACATCATCAACAATCCGAATCCGGCGTGGACCAAAACTCCTGCCGATTTAAAAGAGGAAGACTACTCGAAGTTTTATCGTGAACTCTACCCAATGCAGTTCGAGGAGCCGTTGTTCAACATCCATCTGAATGTAGATTATCCGTTCAATCTTACCGGAATATTATATTTCCCGAAGATGACAAACGATATGAACATCCAAAAGGATAAAATTCAGCTCTACCAAAACCAAGTATTTGTTACGGATAATGTAGAAGGAATTGTACCTGAGTTTTTGACCATGTTACGCGGTGTGATCGATTCGCCAGACATCCCACTGAACGTTTCTAGAAGTTACCTTCAGGCAGATGGTGCAGTTAAGAAAATTTCGAGCTACATCACCCGTAAAGTGGCAGACAAGCTGAAATCGTTATTCAATGAAAATCGTGAAGATTTTGAGAAGAAGTGGGATGATATCAAGATTGTGATTGAGTACGGAATGCTCACGGAAGATAAGTTTTTCGAGAAAGCACAAGATTTTGCCCTGTATCCGACGGTAGATGGCACCTATTTCACTTTTGAAGAACTGCGTGAGAAAATTAAAGACGCGCAAACCGATAAAGACGACAAATTAGTGGTGCTATATGCTTCAAACAAAGATGCACAGCATAGCTATATTGAAACTGCCAAAGAAAAGGGCTACGAAGTCTTGTTGCTAGATTCGCCCATTATTTCGCACCTGATCCAGAAGTTAGAGTCTGAGAAAGAAAATGTAAGTTTTGTGCGAGTTGACGGTGACCATATTGACAACCTCATCAAAAAAGACGAAGCTGCGATCTCTAAACTTTCCGAAGAAGAGCAAGAAACGTTGAAAACATTTTTAACTGAAACTATTCCGAGTGAAAAGTTTACGGTACAGTTAGAGGCGATGGACAGCAATGCGAATCCATTCACTATTACTGAGCCCGAGTTTATGCGCCGCATGAAGGAGATGCAACAAACCGGTGGCGGTGGTATGTTTGGAATGGGCGGATTGCCAGAAATGTATAACTTGATTGTAAATACCAACAACGAGCTGGTAAGTGAAATCTTAAACACCAAAACCAAAAAGAAAAAAGAGCGCTTAACAAACCAAGCACTCGATTTGGCAAGGTTGAGCAAAGGTTTGCTGAAAGGTGAAGAACTCACCAATTTCATTAAGCGAAGCTATGAGATGATTAAGTAAAATCAAAAATCATATTTCTAGATGCCGCTTCCTTATCGGGAGTGGCTTTTTTTTTGTTCCAATGCGAAAAATTACCTCTTGCATCTCAATATTCTAGACTATTAGACAAAAACCACATCAATATGTGATTGATGCTCGCATCCCTAACATTTATATTAGCATAGTGGCTGAAAACTGAACACAAAAAAATTAATTAACCATACGTACATGATTTTAGACGCGCTAAACAGCCCCTTTATCGAATAAACTTAAAATACTACCAACGTGTATGAAATAGTATCTAAGGTTTTCATATTTTCAACAAACTAACTACCAACCAGATAAAAATGAAGCAATTTTACCGAGCATGCCTTTCGGCATTCACAACTGCTACTAAAATAGGGTTACTTTTTGGGTTTCTATTATTTCTGTGTACTAGTTATTCACAGGTAGCGATTACTTGTCCGGGTAACATCACCGCCAACATCTCTGACAACCCGATAAGCTATACCGCACCAACATTGACCAATGGAGCAATAGCACCGGCCACCATACCTGGATATACGTTCTTAGGATCATTTGACAGCAGTAGCTATTATCTACAAAACTCTTCAACAAGTGCGCAACAGGCATATAACCTGGCGGTATCCTCAGGTTATAATTTGGTCAGCATCAATAGCCTAGCAGAGAATAATTTTATTCAAAACGCCATGTTGGCTACGGCTATTAGTAAAACCGTCATTGGCTACAATGACTTAGCGGTAGAAGGAACCTTTGTGTGGCAAAGCGGTGAAATTACAACCTATACCAATTGGACCGCTGGAGAACCAAATAATACAGGCAACTCAGATTACACTTTTATTTTTGATACGGGCCTCTGGGAAGACACAAATGACACAAACCCTGTAAATGCAGGTATCATTGAGTTTAACACGGGCGTTGTACAAATTGCCGGTCTGCCATCTGGTTCAAATTTTCCGTTAGGAACTACCACCAATACCTTCAGAGCCTATAATAGCAATGGAACATTTGCCGATTGTAGTTTTACGGTAACTATCGTAGATCCTTGCACAGTATTTACGTCGAATATTGCTTATGTAGATGCAAATGCTACTGGAGCAAATAATGGTTCTTCTTGGGCAGATGCATTTACCGATTTGCAAGCTGCCATTACTGCTATTAATGATTGTCCAGCATTAGACACTATATACATCGCAGAAGGAACATATCTCCCCACGGCTACAACAGATCAAGACATTAGTTTTGAGATACCAGCAAATACAACCATTTATGGAGGGTTTTCTCCAAATAATGGTGCGATAGATCTAGGCACTAGAAATTTTAATGCGTACCCTACGATATTAAGTGGTGATATAGGCGTGCCCGGAATTACAAATGATAACACCGATACCATTGTCATTATAACATCAAACACTGCACCCATAACCTTTGATGGTATTACCATACGCGATGGTTTTGATTCTGATTTTTTAGGAGGAGATGCAACAGCCATTCTTATCGATAATGCGTTAGGGGGTATCAATCTTACTTTAAATAACTGCACAATTTCAAATAATGAAGCGTCAATTACCGATATAATTTATACGATTGGTCCAAGTCATTTAATAACGATAAACAATAGTTTTATAACAGACAATCAATCTAATAATCGTGCAATTTTGTATGCAGCCGCGCTTACTGGTGTCACGATAACCAATACAACCATAGCAAATAACGCTTCGTATTCAACAATGAATTTTGAAGGAACCGATGCTGTTAGTATTGAAAATTGCATATTCGAAAATAATTTTGGTGAGCTAAACAGTGGTATATATATTGAAGATGGCATTTCATTAATTGTAAAGAATACAACAGTGAGAAACAATAGCGCTGGGGGTACTGGTGGTGGTGTAGTCTTTGCTCCTTTTAACACGCCTTCTCGATTTGAAAACACGCTTTTTCATGACAACAATGGTACTAATGCTGCCATTTATTTCGGCAATAATAGCAATTTGAATCAAACGCTTGATATTATTGGTTGTACCATTACTCAAAATTCTTTTGCTTCAGGTAATTCAATATTTGTTGACAATCTTCCCAGCCCGGGAATAAACCCAGTCACAATAAATATAACCAACACACTTATTTGGGATTATAATAACACAAATGGCTCACCCAATATATTTAGTCAAGACCCTGCCAATACGGTAGAAAATTTCAATTACTCACTCGTATCGGGCTATGATCTTACAGCTAACAACGGCCTAGACGGCACAAACCTGGCGAACGACCCACAATTTACAGACCCCGCCACCAACGATTTTACCCTACAACCTACCTCTCCAGTAATAGACCTTGGGGATAATACTGTGGTTACGGAACCTAACGACCTCAACGGAAATACCCGAATTGTAGACGGTGACAGCAACACCACAATGATTGTTGATTTTGGTGCTTATGAAGCCCCAGAATTGGCAGATACAACACCACCCGTTATTACCTGCCCAAGTGATATCACAGGTGATTGTGCTATAAATCCTATAACATACCCGTTTCCAACAGCAACAGACAATATTGGCGTAACACCAGCAACACCAGCCGGGTTCCAGTATGTAGCTTCAAAGAACGGTAAATCGTACTTTTTGTCAGATGCTGGATTTGATGGCCCTAGCGCATTTGCAGATGCCATTGCACTAGGAGGAACTGTCGCAACCATAGTAAACCAAGAAACCAATACTGAAATTCAAGTCGCTGTTGAGGCATTGGCGCCAGGAATTAGTTTTTACATCGGACTTAATGACCTTACAACTGAAGGCGCTTTTGAATGGCAAAGTACAATCCCTTTTGCTTACGAAAACTGGTTGGTTGGTGAACCAAATGGAGGTGCTAGCGAAAATTACACAGTCATGAATGCTACCAACGGTTTTTGGGTAGATATTGGCGCAGGTTTTGTAGCACGATACATCCTTGAACTTACCGGCGGTATCGAACAAATTGCAGGTTTACCTTCAGGATTTAATTTCCCCGTTGGCACCACGACCAATACATTCTTAGCCACCGATACATCAGGCAATACTGACACTTGTAGCTTCGATATCACAATTACAGACAGTACACCTGTTACTATTACCTGCCCGGCCGATATTACCACAAACAATGATCCCGGTCTTTGTGGTGCTTACGTAGATTACCCTTATCCTATTCCAAATGAAGACTGCAACCAAACCAACCCTTTATTATTGTCTCAAGTAGATGAAATTGTAAATCTTGGATTTGATTGTGTTGATTTTATTTCTAGTCATGTACGTATTTTTGATTTAGCTGCGGAAGGTGTTACTAACGACTATTTTATAGATACCATTAGAGTGGGTATAGCATTTGCGAATCCAGCCGAAAACGTAACTGTAAATATCTATCTGGATGATCAATTGCCTAATGCCATCACTACCTACAATTCACCTTTAAGCGATCACGTTCTACCATATGCTACCAATACCGTTGCTTCACCAGCTGCTAATGCAACAATATTGGAGGTTCCTATAAATGTATTTATACCCTCAGATGCTACCATTATTGTTGAAGTAGTGACCCCCGAAACAGCAAACTTTTTAATGGGATATCTCAATAATAATGCATCCGAAACTGCAGTGGGTTATATTGGTTGTGGTTCCTTTTTTGCTCCTTCAGATTTGTACCCTGCCATTATTTCTGTAGATGGTTCAGAATATTTAAATCAAACCACCATACAAACGGCCGGCTTAAGTCCGAATAGCTTATTTCCTATCGGAACTACCACCAATACCTTCGTTGTTACCGATGCAAACGGAAACACAGATACGTGTTCATTCAATATTACTGTAAATGATACTGAACTCCCCGTACTAACATGCCCAGCAGATATTACTATTGACAACGAACCACTAGCATGTGGTGCAGTGGTTGATTATACGGTGTTTGGGTCTGAGAATTGTATAACATCTACAATTCCCGGATTTGAAGTAATCGGCTCTAGTAATAAAAAAATATATTACCTCTCTGACACTAAATTTCTTCCTCCAGATGCGTTTGCAGATGCCGTAGCAAACGGAGGCTTTGTGGTAACCATTGAAGATGACATAATGAACTCCTTCTTATTCGACAGAGTACAGCAAATGGCACCAAATGCAACGCCAATTATAGGATATAATGATATTGCCACAGAAGGAAATTTTGTCTGGCAAAGTGGTGAACCTTCTGTGTATAATAATTGGTTTACTGGTGAACCCAATGGTGCTACGGCAGAAAATCACACTCAATTAAGAACAGATGGTTTTTGGAACGATATAAGTCCTACGGCGGGTGCTTATCGATACATTCTTGAAATTGATAGTGCCTCCCTACTCACCCAAACAGCCGGGCTAGCTGCTGGTTCTGAATTCCCTGTTGGCACCACGACAAATACTTTTACCTATACCGATCCTTTTGGAAATATAGGTATGTGCAGTTTCGACGTAACCGTAAACGATATTGAAGCTCCAGTCGCCGTATGTCAAGATATTACCATTCAGCTGGATGCCTTCGGAAATGCAACCATTGTTGCCACCGATGTAGATGATGGCAGTACCGACAATTGTGCGGTTACAGATTATCAAGTTGACATAGACACCTTTACCTGTGCCGATGTTGGCAATCCAGTCACCGTTACTTTAACTGTTTTTGATGATGCGCTCAATTCTGACACATGTACGGCAATTGTTACGGTTGAAGATGTGACTGCACCAGACATAACTTGCCCAGCAGATCAAAACGAAGATTTTGATGCCAATTGTGAGTTTATCCTACCTGATTATACTGCATTAGCTACTGTGTCAGATAGTTGTGATACAAATCCAATAGTAACACAAAGTCCGATTCCCGGCACTACCATTACTGGCACCACGCAAATCACACTTTCTGCTGAAGATGCCTCAGGAAATATAAATACTTGTGTTTTCGATGTAATTCCAGAAGACAACACAGCTCCAACCATTACCTGTCCAGCCAATCAAACCGAAGATCTTGACGCTAACTGTGAGTTTATTCTCCCAGATTACACGGGATTAGCAACTGTATCTGATAGTTGTGATTCAAATCCAACGGTGACACAAAGTCCAATAGCTGGAACCGTAGTTACGGTCACAACTCAAATCACACTTTTTGCCGAAGATGTCTCAGGAAATATAAATAGCTGTGTTTTCGACGTAATTCTGCAAGACACAACAGCACCGACTATTACGTGTCCGCCCACTCAAAACGAAACACCCGATGCCAGCTGTATGTTCACCCTACCCGATTATACCGGTTTGGCAACAGCAATCGACAACTGCGGAACAGTTTCCATCACCCAAACACCAGCACCCGGAACGGTGGTTGGTATAGGAAACACTACGATCACTCTAGAAGCTTCTGACGGCACCAACCTAAGCAGCTGTATGTTCGATGTTGTGGTAAGCGACACATCTGCTCCAACCATCACCTGCCCCGCAGACCAAAATGTTGATTATGACAGTTCGTGCCAGTTTACGCTTCAAGATTACACGGGCTTAGCAACCACAACCGATGCCTGTGACCCTGCTCCTATTATCAGCCAAAATCCGCCCGCTGGCACGGTAATTTCAGCAACAACAACCATCACACTAACAACAACAGACGCAAGTGGAAACAGTGATTTCTGTACCTTCGATGTGATACCAACAGATGCAACGCCCCCGTCACTTAATTGCCCAGCAGATCAAAATGAAATACTCGATGCAAATTGTGAGTTCGTTGTACCAGATTATACAAGCCTAGCTTTTGTAATTGACAATTGTGACCCGAATCCGCTTCTCAGTCAGAGCCCGATACCAGGCACCATCATTGCAACGACTACCGTGATCACTATTTTTGCTGAAGACAGTAACGGCAACACCGATAGTTGCACATTCACAGTGACGCTAGAAGATACAACTCCTCCTGTGATTACTTGTCCGCCCACACAAAATGAAACGGCCGATGCAAATTGTATGTTCACCCTACCCGATTATACGGGCCTAGCAACTGCGACAGATAATTGTGGTACAGTCTCGATCACCCAAACACCCCCACCCGGAACCATGGTGGGCTCGGGAAATACCAGCATCACCTTAGAAGCTTCAGACGGGATTAATACCAGCAACTGCACCTTCACCGTTATTGTGGCCGATACAACCCCGCCCACTGCTGTCTGTCAGGATATTACCGTTCAATTAGATGCCTCCGGTATGGCAATAATTAATGCATTCGACATAGACAACGGAAGCTCAGACAACTGTTCCATTGCTTCTAGCAGCGTATCGCCCAACACATTTAGCTGTGCCGATGTGGGCACACCACAGACCGTCACGCTTACCGTTACAGATGCTAGTGGAAATACCAGTACGTGTACGTCTATGATAACCGTAGAAGATGTATTACCTCCTACCGCGATTTGCCAGGACATAACGCTTATTTTAGACGCTAGCGGAAACGCAACCTTGATACCTTCAGATATTGATGGGGGTAGTTCCGACAACTGCGGAATCGCTTCGCTTTCGGCTTCTCAAACGGCTTTTACCTGTGATGATATCGGCCCGAATGACGTAATCCTTACCATTACCGACGACAGTGGCAATACAAGCTCCTGTACAGCAATAGTGACCGTTTCCGAAGCAATAGATCCTATTGCCGTATGCCAAGATATTACCGTGCAATTAGATGCAACAGGAACTGTTACGATACTTCCTGCCGACGTAGATGGTGGGAGTTCAGACAACTGTGGGATTGATACGCTTTCACTTGACACAGACACTTTTACGTGTGCAGATGTTGGACCAAATATGGTAACGCTTACCGTGTTCGACACTTCTGGAAATAGCAGTAGCTGTATGGCAATTGTTACGGTTGAAGACAACGTAGTTCCTGAAGCTATTTGTCAAGACATTACAGTAATACTTGATGCCAATGCCATGGCAACGATTGTCGCGAGCGATGTAGACGGCGGAAGTACAGATGCCTGCGGAATCGCACTATTGGAAATAGATATAGACACCTTTACCTGTGACGATGTGGGACCTAATAATGTGACACTCACCGTAACCGATGTAAACGGAAATATGAGTTCGTGTGTGGCAGTAGTTAACATAGAAGAGGAAAATATAACACCAATTGCGGTGTGTCAAAATGTGACCGTTCCATTAGGTATTGACGGTACGGCAACCATCCCTGCCTCTAGCATAGATGCAGGATCTACAGGGGCTTCGTGTAGTGGCGGACTCTCCCTAGACATAGACACCTTTGATTGTAGTGACGTGGGCAAGCCTGTAACAGTGACCCTTACTGTGACTAACGGAAATGGCGTAACCGATAGCTGTACGGCCGTAGTGAATGTGGTTGACACCCTAGACCCAACCATTACTTGTCCTGATGACCAAGTGGTACAATCTGATGGACTTTATACGCTTCCAGATTATGTAGCAAATGGGCTCGTTGTGTACCAAGACAATTGCGGCCCTTTAACTACCGTACAGCAGGAGCCTGCACCGGGAACGATGCTCGATCTAGGAGAATACCTGATCAACTTTACGGCAACCGACCCTTCAGGCAATGAAATTGATTGCTTCTTTAGACTTACCATAGAAGAATTATTAGGTACCAATACAACGGTTTCTTTGGAAACGGTAACACTTTTTCCAAACCCAGCGAGCGAATTTATAGTGATTGCCAACCCTGCTAGAATCGAACTTCAAGAAGTCGCTATATATGACATGACGGGCAGGTTGGTTCAAAATCTTGCTGTTAATAATGCTGCGGAAACCGTCGTGCCAATTTCGCATTTGGCGAGTGCTAGTTACATGGTACTCATTACTTCGGAAACACAACAGCTTACAAAACAATTAGTTAAAGAGTAGATTTTATTTTTCTTAAACATACAATTCTAAATATCGGGTATTTGTCTTTTAATTTTTATCGAAAAACAGTTTGGAATTCCATAATTTAAAAAGTATTTTCGTGCCTCTAACTTTAAAATAAATTTTAATTATGAAGAAAATTACATGGATATGGCTATGTGCCATATCAATGTTGCTGTCTTCTCATTTTGTAGCCCATGCGCAAAGTGTTGATGACACCACATTACAGACTAGTGTAAGCACAAAAAGTGCGAACACTATTATTGCAAGCCCTGCAACACAAGTGGGCAGAATGGCAGGAACTCCTCTGACGAATGGAACGCCAGGTTTAGTGCTTGACCAAAATCCAAATCCGAGCGATACGCCTATGGCAATAGCGTACAATCCGATAGATGATTTGTACTATGCTTCAACTGGTGGTAGTACTGCCAGACCAATTCATTGTCATGATGCCACTACAGGTGCTATTAATAGCTCATCTCCAGTAGGTGTAGACCAAAGAGGAATTTGGTGGAACCCAAATTCCATGCAAGCAGAAGCGAATGGATTTGGTTCTGGCGGTGTTTATGCCATAACTTCATCTGTTACTTGTCCAGATGGCAGTACGCTTTTATTTGGTTCAAACAAACCAGATTCTCAATCTGGTGGGGACTATGATTATGACAATGATGAAATCATTTATTTCGACGAGTCAGCCCCGGGGATTTTCAGAGTAGACCGTGCCACCAACGCAACGATTGGGACTACTGTGATTACTTCAACTCCTGCTGGTACAGATTACGCAGAAATGAGTATTGGGTACACGGGTGTGACTGGTTTTGAATATGCGCTCTTTGATGTGGTAACAAACTCAGTACATCTCTATGATCTTGCTGGTGTTTTTCAAGCTTCTGTTTTAATTTCTGAGACAATCTTGAATAGTAATAACAGATTTTACTTTAGTTATGAAAATGATTTAGCTTGGGTATTAAACGGAACACAAAATTGGACAAGCCATACTATATTTTCTTTTATGGTTGGTGACGCTCCAGTAATTACCTGTCCTGCAGATATCATGATCAACACCGAGCCAGGTGTATGTACAGCGGTATCTAACTTTGCTGGTACGGCGACAGATACCGAAGATGGGAACATCTCCGGAGATATCGTTGCGACACCAGCGAGTGGTTCGGCCTTCCCAGTGGGGACAACGGCCGTGACACTTTCGGTTACAGACAGCGACGGGAACACATCTACCTGTATGTTCA
>JYMV01020425.1_pt1 | contig 257326 bp, 168 predicted proteins | sample 338911 | NCBI WGS metagenome assembly JYMV01 (sample SAMN03354496, study PRJNA234377) | hydrothermal vent metagenome | biome: Deep sea; feature: Hydrothermal plumes at the Eastern Lau Spreading Center, Western Pacific Ocean; material: Seawater | place: Tonga | collected 2009 | depth 2000 m m
CCCGCCCATCGATGATGATGACGATGAGGATTCTAGCGGCATCGAATCAGAAACACCACAGAAATCTGGAATCGTAGAGAATTTGAGCATGATGAACATCGCTCTGGGAGTTGTCTTTATTATTGGAGTGATTTTTTTGCTCCTTAGAAAACCTCAATGAGAACATTCATCCATCACTATAAGTTCTGATGAAATTTCAGTTTTACTTTGCGCCAACCACCCCCTCTCCTAGTAATCCACTATAACCCCCTACTTGGCCTAATCAAATATGGGCCGGACAGTATCAACATGGCGAATGCGTATAGAAGAGAGAATGGTTGTGTGGAATGCATTTCGCAGGGCATTACGAACTGAGGATAAGTTGGCATTGGATGATGCCGCAAATGCAGTTAGAGAGCGGGCGGCAGCAGGAGGGATGATGCCAACCGCCGACCCACTTGAGCCAATGTTACTGTCTGTAATAGTGGATTGTTTTGCTAGAATCAAGAGATTGGAAGCAAAAGTGGAAGAATTAGAATCATGACTCTGCAACGGTTGTGATAGAGTTGACTGAAGTTAGCGGTTGGATTCTTGACTGCCATCAAGATGGGGATGAGATGGTTACATGGGTAAAACTGGATGATTGTAAGACAATTTCATTGCGTGAAAAATGGCGAGTTGCACTTCATGTATCAGCCGACATCAATCGTTTAGAACAATTGGCACTATGGCTTGACCGTGCTGAAATGCACTATGAATTTGGAGAGTTGCAAACTCGTTTTGAACGACATCTCGTGGAACTTGGAGCTACACGCGCTCGCTCAGTATTGGCAGTTTCAACAAACCGTCCATCTAAATTAAAGAGATTAGCAGAAGTGATTGATGCACGAGGAAATTGGCATCACCATGAATTGTATTCAGTAGACCAGAAGATGGCTCAGAGACATTTACTTGAGAAAGAAGTCCATCCATTTGGAAGAATTAAGATATCTAACAACAAACTGACTGCACTTGACAGTCGAACCGATATGTCCTTGGAATTACCGCCACTAACAATTGCCCACTTGTTTACAGATTGTTACGATGACCACGGCCATCGTACAGCTAGTGCATCATTGAAGAGAATCATCATCACACCACGGGGAACACTCGGCGAAGATGAAAATCCCGGTAATCCAATAACAATAGAATGTGAAAATGAAGAAGAGATGCTAAGGTTGCTTAATTTGCGAATGATGGAAATTGACCCAGATGTATTGATTACAGATGCTGGCGATAGCATTGACCTACCCGCTCTGAGAAGACTTAGTGAAAGAGTTGGTCAACCCCTACATCTCTCACGGAACTCAGAGGATTTAGTACCGCGAACCCGGGGTCGTACTGCCTGGTCATACGGTAACCTGCTACGCAAAGAATCGTACCACGCCCTACAAGGAAGGTTACACATTGATATGGCTGGATCATTCATCGTTAGAGAAGGCGGGATTGCTGGCTTACTAGAATTAGCTCGCATGTCAGGCCTTTCCGGTCAAGACATTTCTCGTCTTTCACCAGGGTCTGCAATCAGCGCCATGCAAATGCGCCAAGCAATGGAAGATGGAGTACTTGTACCATGGAAAAAAAATCGCCCGGAAGATGTGAAAGATGGTCTTGAGTTACTTGCAGCTGACCGAGGAGGACTTTACCTCGAACCAGTAGTTGGGGCTCACGACACAGTGGTTGAACTCGATTTTGCATCTTTATTCCCTAGCATTATTGCTACCCGTAACATAAGCCCTGAAACTATGAATTGCTCTTGTTGTGACCCAAAGACTGAGCCTAGCGATAGCGCAGATGGTAGGCTACCACTTTTGGTTGCTGATGCGGCCGCTGAAATTGAACATAGATTAAGAGCTGGAAATGAAATCCCAATGACCATGAAAGTTCCTGAGTTGAATCTACATACTTGCACACTTAGACACGGATTCCTAGGGCGAGTTGTTTCCCCAATTATTGAGAGACGAATGCAATTGAAATCGAAAAGACAGAAAAAAGGAGATGTATGGGATGGGCGTCAAAATGCACTGAAATGGGTACTAGTTACCTGCTTTGGATATACCGGATATCGTAATGCTAGATTCGGTAGAATTGAATGTCATGAAGCTATTTGTGCGTGGGCAAGAGAGATTCTACTACAAGCGATTGATATCGCTTCAGAAGAGGGGTGGGAAACACTTCATGCGATTGTAGATTCTATGTGGTTAAGCGATTTAGAAAATCGTGATGAACCCTCACGCAATCGTTCTATAGATAGAATTAGGATAAAATTATTGAATCAAATCGGCATCCCTGCAGATTTAGAAGATATCTATCATTGGATATGTTTCATCCCTAACAGAACCACTGGTGTTGGTGCTTTGACCAAATATTTTGGATATGGTGATGAAGGCTGGAAAGTACGCGGGATTGAACTGCGACAGCATTCAACCTGTACTTGGATTGAACAATTACAAACAACCTCTCTTGAAATCCTCAAAGATGACCCATCATCTCTATCTCAATTCCAAGTAACTGTTAACTTACATAGGGAATTAAAGAATTTGAAGGATGGAAAGGTCGCACTAAAAGACCTCATAATTGCAAGGCGAATCCGGAAAGAATTAGGAGATGAACGTGTTCAAACAATTGCAACAGCAGCTCTTCTTAGAGCGGCTAAATTAGGGAGACGAATACCACCAGGCAACAAGGCCAAGTTTGCCGTAGTTTCATGGCGCCATAGACATAGCACCGAGAGAGTGCGCCTAGCAAGCGAAATTGAATCGCAAAACGCAACAACCTACCAACTCACAGGTGATGTTGAATTCTATGAGCCGCTAGCAAGGAGAGCGATATGGGCAATACTATCACCGTTTGGCTGGGATGAATCTGGAATCGATTGTTGTAGACGTCAGCCATTAACGCTTGAATCATTTTGCCAAAAGTCTGAGAGCGATGCTTGATTTCTTGGAAGAGGTTGCCATATATGCCTAACCTTTTGTCCAACACAAGTTAAGGATAAACCACTACTTCTCCGGCCTTGTAGTGATTGTAAGTGCACCATCACATCACAATTATTCCGCAATTGGATGTGATGCTCTTTTGGTAGTGGCGCATGGCCAGCACGACCGGATGAAATCACCACACAAGCACCACGACTGGCTAATTTTCGGAGATTGAGTAGAGCTCTATTGAGCATTGCCCTGCCTTGCGAGCGCCCAACCTGGGGGTCATTGAACATCGCCGCTAAATCATCAATGATGAATAAACGGGACAAATTACTCAATCCTTCACCTTCGGCTACTAGTCTCTCAATCTGAGCTTCCAACTGATGTGCAGTGTGGGCGCGGCTAATTTGTAGTCGCCTCAAGCCATCTTTTGGCCTACATCCACGCCAATGGAGAAGAGGTACTAGATTGCCAGGATCTATGCGCCCAGCACCATCAACCCAATGAACATTCAACCCAGATGCCAACTCTGCAGCAGCAATTCTTGGAAGGATATGTTTCGATTCCCTTCGGTCCTGAAGTAATAGATGAATTGCCCCCATAGTCAATGGGGGTAACATCCGTTGTAATCTAACATCACCCCATTCCACGATATTATCCAAATTAGTTGATTTGTAGTCACCTACTGCAACGGAATTAATTTCACGTCCTACTGAATCTGTTTTCATCTGATCCCACCGAATTATAGTGTAACCGAATCTCCACCTACATCTTTCCCAAGAGGGGGTGTGAGCAGACGCAAAGTGAAAGTGATTGCGAAAAAACCAACAGAAAAATATCCGGAATTGTCAAGCACTGGGCACACACCGTGAATCCATGTGCGGTCGCTTCGCCTTACATACAGACCAGCAAACTCTTGCGGCGTATTTTGACACTCAACCCCTACCTGATATGTTGGCACCAAAGCCACGATTCAATATCGCACCGTCAATGTGGCATCCAGTAATCCTCGCAACACCACCAGTGGGTGGAGATGGCACAGCACCCCGCCATACTAGACTAATGAAATGGGGCCTAATACCTAGTTGGTCGAATAGTGATTCAAAGATTAAACCAATCAATGCCCGAAGTGAAACTGCTTCGGAAAAACCGATGTTTAAACACTTACTGAACAATAAGCGGTGTATTATCCCCGCTGATGGTTGGTATGAATGGTCCACTGGGAATGAAGGAAAAAGACCGTACTGGCATCATCACTTGGAAGGTAAACCACTCGCCCTTGCTGGACTTTGGTCATCGTGGTCCTCAACTAACGGAGACGCGGTGGAGTCATTTACAATTCTGACTTGCCAAGCACATTCAAATATCAATCATATTCACCATCGGATGCCGGTTCTTCTTTCCCAAGAAAATTGGCAAGTTTGGCTTGACGACGGTGTATCTTCAACCCAAGCAAGTGAACTTATTGATGCCGAAACGGCTCATTCTGCTGCTGTTGAAATTGACTATTACCAAGTATCAACAAATGTCAATAAAGTAGCCAATGATAACCCACAATTAATTGACCAGATTTATTGAAACTATAGCAAATCATCTAAATCTGGAATCTCGTTTGGATCGTGTGTAATACCTACCTTCGACTGCTGAGATGGCTGAGAACTAGGTCTTTCTGGACCTTTGAATTCCGCCACCCCGTCAGAAATACTCTCTGGGCGAGGCTCGCCACTGTCAACTTCAAGTAATTCCGATAAGTAACCCTCAGATTGGACATTTTGGTGTTGAGTCTTCTGTTGAGGTATTGTCTGTGGTTGTGCAGAAAATTGTGACTGTGGCATAGGAGTTGGCCTAGCGGGACCAACCGTTTTCAAGTGATTAATCGCTTGTTGCCTCCCTGCCTCCCGAATCTTTGATTGGGGGGATTTTCTCTTCCTCATCCCTAGTAATACTGACAATGCGATTAATCCGGCCATTGTAATAATCAAATTTGCTGGGTCTGAGAAAAATCGAACTAGTTCCCCACCTTGTTCAAACTGTTCAGCCGTGAGTATGACCTCAATGCTTTGCTCTAACCCTTGAGAATCTCGCAAAACAATTTCACCCCGTGCCACCATCCCTGGTACTAAGAGTCCATTAGGAGATATTGTTAGATTTACCTTTGACCCATCACCTAAGTTTTGAGTGGGAGAGGTTGTCGCAATCCTATCAATCGGCCCCTCCAACCTAACCTCCCAAACTTGCTGACCTAAGCCACTAAACTCCAATGGCACATTTACAAAGCCATCATCGTCAGATGAAATGTCACTCTTGTATTCAGTATTTACAAGACGTAACCCAATAGTATGGAAATCTATACTCACCTGTTGAGCAGTAGAGGAACCGCAAGTAAATTGACCTGTTAAACGCGCTTCACCTCCAACTATCCCCGGGCTATCCCAGCGCAGAGTTCGGACCACTGATTCACCTACAGATACAGGTGTGTTCTCAACAATTGACACGGTTCTACCATCGCTTGAATTTAAATTAGCGCCTAATGTGCAAGCAGTTGAAGAGTTGACTGAAATCAGTAAATCTTCATTTTTCAATAATTGAATGGGATGATGTGGAGGGAGTACCTCAAAACTAGGTGCTCCAGAAGTAGATATTGTGAGAGAAAGCGAGCCAGAGCTAACTTCAGTTACCTCAACAATCCAATTGACTTGGCGACCATAATGGTCTATCAAAATACGACCTTCTGCACCAAATTTACCACCAGTTGTGAAAGTATCCCCTGAACTGCCTTGGTCGTTGCCAGCAAGAAGGCCATTATCACCATCTGCTTCTAAGACATACAACCAAGGAATATCCGGATTTGTGTTGATTAAATTCTGCGCCGAGTTACCTACTGATGTATCTTGGACAGTAACCAATAACCCATGGCCAGGTAGGTCGCTGTCAAAGCCATTAGAGCCTCTGTAAGCCATCCACACTCGTTCACTAGGAGATATTTGTATGAACAAGCCCGAACCTGATGAAGAGATAGGGCTGAGTACATAGTTTTGTGTCTCGCCGGGGTTATTGAGAGATATCTCAGTTGCTCGGTCAACTCCAATTAAATCTAGAGTAGCTAAGGATGGTAAAGCAGGAGTGCGTCCGTTTACCCCATTCCAATTCCCGCTTGCCATAACATCCCAATCACCAAGCCCATTCCAATCTTCACCAGTTCCTTGACCGTGAACATCGTACAAGTCAAGTGCACCCATTTGGTGAAGCATTTCATGAATGATTGTTCCAAATCCTGAATCAAATCCGGCTATAGTGTAGTGGTCAAATTTGTAACCATCTACCTCGACCATTGCTGCGAGTGGCCCATAATGGCTCCAGATACTTCCACTGCCGCCGCTATCCTCCTGTACCTCGGCTGTGTGAATAATGAGAAATCGGTCAATCCAGCCATCTGAATCTAGGTCAAATTGGGAGAGGTCTACTCCTGACAGTGAATTTTTGATGACTGATGAGGCTAACCCTCCTGGGCCGTCTGAGCCATCCTGTCCTACATCCCTAACATCACCCTCGTCTTGACCCCAGTATGAATCAGAATTCTGAGCATGATATACTGTAGGGATTATTGTCACGGATAGTGTTGTGGCGCCACCAGTAGCCTCGGAAATGTAATCATCGGCGCCGTTTGTCCCAGTCAGTAAAGTCTCTGCCTTCTCAACATTCCTAAATCCTGTCTCAGGGGCGTTGGGGAAATCAACTACTACAACCAACCAACGCTCTTCCGTTTGCATTTGAACACTGGGTGCAGTATTTTCTATTTCTTGAGTGAAATCATCAAGGTAATCAAAGAAAGGACCAATCCTTGTTGGGTCTTCACTTACATACCAACCAGCAACTAAAATCATTGCCGCAAGAGGGATTGCAATGATTGGCCTCATAGTTAACCGCTCCACCGCGTGTGTATTGAATGATACGCTACCATGTATTCAAGTTATATTCATCTAATCAATCATTTGAATATCAATTTGGTCAGAAAGATTAGATCCATTATGTACCCATATGTCATCTGCTTGTAATCTAAGTCCCCATGGCTGAATACTGGTCGATGATGAAATAAGAGTAGATGGTAAATCTTGTCCCTGAATGACCTTCAACTGAGCCCGAGATTGGGCAGAGTGGGACCATGGTCGAGATGCTCTAGCGAGGTCGATACGGTTGGCCAAATCAATGTATTCTGGTGTGGCTGAGTCCCCGTGAATAGAGGTTGATAACCGATTCAACCCCGAAAGTGAACAATTCATCACCTCTAAAGAACGCTTCATATTCCCTGGGGTTGGCGAACCATCACAACCACTGATTACAACATCAGTAATTTGCTCTCGGGCTACTCTTTCACAAAGATGTCCCACTTCGCCTGGGTTCAGGCAAATAGCGTTAGCTAACATCATTCCAATGTTTTTTCCTAATTGCTCTTGATCCAATCGTGGGCAAACATCCACACAAGCACAATCAACCAGTAATACCCTTCTCTCATCCCCTTCTGAATCAAAAATTGTCTGCGATTTACGGCCTCGTGTACGACTTGACAAGGGTGAAAGATTTGCAATGAACTCACTGGCAAAAATTAGTGTCAATGTTGCCGCCAAAAATAACCCTTGAAGTGCTGGTGGTGTAACAATATACAGAATTGTCACCGAAACAAAATGTAAGCGCAAGCGCAAAGAATCTAGCGGGTCCTCTGTGATTAAATCAAGACCTCTTCCAACAGTTAATCCTAGTGATTGAAGGAATAGTAGTAATACGAACCAGGTAAAGGCAAGCGCCATTGCAAAAAGTGAAACCACATCATAATGGGCCCCTACACCATCAATCATCCCAGCACTATTAGCCATCTCAACGAGCCGAGGGAAACCCCAACCCCAACCCCAAATAACTAACACTGACCCACCTAATATGCCGGTTGGAATCATTGTACTAAGCCATGCTTTTTCCCGTTGTAGTAAACCAGGTTCTGCAAACTTCCACAACTCTAAAGCGGCCCAAGGCAAGGTCGTCCAAATAGCCAACAACCCAACTGCTGTCCATTTGGTGTCAAGCCACGCGTATGGGCTGTATATCGTTAGAGAACCTGCACCTTCTGCTAGTGGGATTCTTGCCAGCCACCAAGCAAACATATCTTCAATGACAAATGCCCAGATAATTGCGACTAGCAAAAACGCGAATACAAGGCGCTGAATTCTTTTACTTGCTTCGGCTAGATGATTCATCACATGTTGTGACGTATCGGTGGGGACAACCCCGTCCAAAATAATCACCTCAGAGGATATCCTTCACTACCGGTTCTGCTCTTGCTGAGCGAACTGTTCGGTAGACCCCATATGCGGCCCAAAAACCACAGAAAATTGCTGGTGCGTAAAGATAAGCTGGGGCGCCGGTTGCTAACCAATTCAAGCCAACTAAGAACATCACACCTGAAATTAGGCCTCTCTTCAAGCCCTCAGGATAAGCGAGATCTTTTGCCAAATGTTGCGGTCCTTCTCCGGTCGTGCGCTCAAGGATTTCACGTTGAAATACTGCTGCAACTAGGAGGACGCATAATGAAGAAAAGAATAGGGTATTACCAGTTGTAAACACACTCTCTGCTAGTTGTAATTGTTTTTCCTGCTCAAGCGCCGCGGGGTCAGGTTCGCTAACGAAAAGACTCTGATAGTCGCCTACACTAATTACCCTAGTAGCCAAATCGGCCTGAGCCGAAGTACTAGATGGGGAGTTGATTGTGAATGAGAGAAGATTCCATGCATCTGAATCATCATTTGAGCCGTGACCATCTACTGAATTACCAGCCAAGTAGAAGGTAACATCACCGATATCGCTAGAAGGAGCGGTCCAAGTGATTGTCCATTCTGCAGGGTCAGCTGTTTCTGAATGAGAAATGTTCCCGCTTGTTGAAGATGAGGACTCAGGGTCTTCATTGCCTTCAGCAGGACGGACATCAACTCCGTCTTCCCATGAGAATGTGCCTACACTATTCGATGAAAGAAGGAAGCCCCCTGCTGTGTTGGATGAATGTTCAACTTTGATTGTCAAATTATATGCAGTGTCAATTTGATAGGCTGAAGGAACGCCAGAAATAGATACCACAACATCTGTGGATGGGCCAGACGGTGCAGAAGGTGCTGCTGAGCCGTGGCAGTTACAACCGTTGAGCACAGTTGATTCTCCACTCATGTTCAAATCAGGGGGGCCACCAGACGATGCCAAAACTTGTGCTGTAAGCAGTAATATGAGGGAAATCACTAGTAGTGAACGAGTTGCATATGCACGCATGGCCACACCTGTGTTTATCCTCGACCTGTGGGCGCTTCATAACCGTTGCTCGCAGGCTCCCCCTTAGGGGAGCCCACTATTGCCATTGACTGCGTTATACTAGTGAGACTCTTCAAAGGTCTTTGATAGCTGAATTCAACTCATTCATCATCTTCTTGCCGTCACCAAATAACATCATTGTCTTGTCCTCAAAGAACAAGTCATTGTCCACTCCCGCGTAGCCTACATTGAGGCTACGCTTGATGATTACAACTACTCTAGCCTTGTCTGCATCAATGATTGGCATACCACCAAGTGGTCCTTCACCAGAGCGTGCTACTGGGTTAATGGTGTCATTAGCACCAATCACAAGAGCGACATCACATTCTGGTAATTCTGAATTAATGTCATCCATCTCAATCAATTGCTCATAAGGCACATTTGCCTCAGCGAGTAACACATTCATGTGGCCAGGCATTCTGCCAGCCACTGGGTGAATCCCGTACTTGACATCAACTCCTTGAGCCTCTAACAAATCTGCAAATTCTTTGACGGTATGTTGGGCTTGTGAAACTGCCATTCCGTATCCTGGGATGATAACACATGTTGCAATCCCATCACAGACCATTGCAACCTCTTCAGGATCACTACCAACTTTTGTGCGAGTGACGGTTTCGCGCCCTCCTCCGCCAAACGACTTGAAGAGTACTGCTGGCAAAGTACGATTCATCGCTTTACACATTATGAAGGTAAGAATCAACCCCGCCGCACCAACCATTGAACCAGCAATAATCAATACATTGTTTCCAATTACGAAGCCGGTGAAAGCGGCTGCAATTCCTGAAAGTGAATTCAGCAGACTAACGACCACCGGCATATCAGCACCACCGATTGGCAATACAAACAATATTCCAAGTAGGCAAGATGCTCCTACCAAACCATAGATGTAATCAGTATTGTTAGGTTCTTGGATTGTTAAAACGATTAGAACAACTGAAGCGATAAGTAATCCAACTTTCACAATATTCAACCAAGGTGGACCCCAAGTTGGGAAACTAACCCATTTCCTACGTCCTCTGTCATCCTTTTTTGTTAATGGAATGTAAAATCCACCCATCAACTTACCCATTGCCATCATGCTTCCTGTGAGTGTAAGCCATCCTACTAATCCAGAAAGGCCAATTGCCACCCATATTGCGTAGAGTTCAACACCTGGGGGAGGCACGTTTCCGGTCTGTAAACGGCCCAACACTTCTGATAATCCGACGAGTGCAGAAGCGGCACCACCAAATCCATTGAACATAGCAACAAGTTCCGGCATCCCCGTCATTTCTACACGGATAGCTAACCAAACCCCAACGACTGTACCAATTGCTAATCCACCTACTATCAATTCAAGACCAATGAAACCTTCACTGTACATCTTTGCTAGTGTCACTAGCACTGCCAAAAACATCCCGTAGGCACCTAAACGGTTCCCATCCGGTGCTGTCCTAGGGCTTGACAATTTCTTGATACCCATAATGAAAAGTGCGGCTGAAACAAGATATCCGATATCCCAAACTACTGCATCAACCATTCTAAGCACCTCCTTTCTTTCTGCGCTTTCCAGCAATCATTTCCAACATCTTGTTGGTCACCATGAATCCGCCGACACAGTTGATGGTAGCGAGAATTAAAGCAGCAAATGCAAGCCAAGCAGCAGTGCCGGGATCGCCATCCTTGAAAGCGGCATTTGACAAAAATAAGGCTCCAACAATCGTAATTCCAGAAATTGCATTCGCACCTGACATAAGCGGTGTGTGCAAAGTGGCCGGAACCTTACTAATTAATTCAAAACCTAGGAAAATTGCCAATACAAAAACCGTAATACTACCGATAAGTGCTGCTAGTGTAAGACTCATTGAACCACCTCCCCAAGACGGGTTTGTTTTTCGTGCATCGCTCCATCTGTGCAAATTAGAACGCCTCCCATGCCAGGAATATGGAAATCATTACCTTCGGGAGAACCGACCAAAATATCGTCTTCTAAATCTAAGGTTAACTCGCCGTCCTTGACTATTGATGTGACAAATGTCGTGAGATTGTTAGAGTAAAGCATACTTGCAGTTGATGCTAATTGACCTGCAAGATTTGGAGTACCCACTATGGTTACCCCGTTGTCTGTTTGGATGATTTCCCCCACCTTGGTGAGTTCGCAATTGCCACCAACATCTGCATTCATGTCAACAACAACTGCGCCTGGCTTGAAATTTTCAACTGCGCTTGCTGGGACTGTGATGGGCGCGGGGCGACCAAAAATCCTCGCGGTTGTGACAATAACATCTGCATCTGATGCGACTTCACACACAGTATCATTTACTTTTTGAATAAACTCTGGAGTGAGTGGCTTGGCATATCCTGATTCATCCTCAAAGTCATCCATCCCATCTACTTCAATAAAACGCCCGCCAACAGATTCTATTTGCTCGGCGGCTGACTTTCTGACATCAGAAGCGTAAACGATTGCCCCAAGTCGCTTGGCAGTTGCAATCGCTTGCAAGCCAGCGACACCTGAACCCATAATGACAAACTTTGCTGGCCTAACTGTACCAGCACTAGTTGTCATCATTGGAATTCCTTTAGGTGCATGAGATGCACCAGTAAGGACTGCCTTGTAGCCAGCAAGGTTGTCTTGACTGCTATTCACATCCATTGCTTGTGCTCTAGAAATCCTGCGAGGAATCATATCCATACTGAAGAGAGTAATCTTTGCGTCAATGGCTGATTTGACCCTTTCGGGATTTCTGAATGGATCTGAAACACAAGCAACCATTTGGCCTTCTTTCATTCCGTCTAATTCTGGCATGCCAATAGAAATTACGATATCAGCAGTCAGTGCAGTAGCCCTGTCAGTCACTGTAGCACCAGCCTCGGTATATTCAGAATCTCGATGATGAGAAGATTGACCCGCTCCAGATTCTACAAAGACTTCAAAACCCATTTTGTTCAACTTTTTGATTGAACCCGGAACTATCGCGACTCTGGATTCCCCATCTGCCTCTTTCACAACCCCTAATTTCATGCTCAAACACACCCGCTGGAAAGGCCTGCCCGTAGGGCACCACCAATTCTTCAGCAAGATAGGCGACCTGCATGAGGTTCTTGAATGTGGCTCAAGAGTATGCCTTCAAAAGTTAGTGCATTTTTAACACTACATTGCTAGGATATAAGAAATAGAGTAAGCGGTTAGTATTTGGATGGTGCACCCCCCGATGGTGTCTAGACTAGGTGTTGATGATGAGTATCGGAAAGGCAAAAATCGCAGTAATAGGGGCTGGGAATGTTGGTGCTACTTGCGCATTTGTATTAGCTCAGAAAAAATTGGGTGACATCGTTTTACTTGATATTTTTGAGGGATTTGCCAAAGGAAAAGCATTGGACATGAGCCAAGGGGGTCAAATTCTCAACTACGATGGTAGTCTAACAGGTACATCTGACTACGCTGATATCGCAGGAGCAGATGTTGTCGTTGTGACATCCGGATTCCCGAGGCAACCAGGGATGAGTCGAGAAGATTTGATTGGGAAGAACGCTGATATCATTTCACAAGTTGGTACTGGCATTCGGGAACACGCTCCTGATTCAGTAATTGTCATGGTTACAAACCCACTAGACTTGATGACGTATCATATGCAAAAAGTCACAGGTTTCCCACACCATAGAGTAGTTGGCCAAGCCGGAATTCTTGACTCAGCCCGAATGACTCATTTTGTGGCTCAAGAAATTGGCTGCTCAAATGAAGATGTACAAGCAATGGTGCTGGGTGGTCACGGAGACACAATGGTTCCTTTACCCCGTTACACAACAGTTGGTGGAATATCTATTACTCAACTTTTAGACAAAGATACGATTGATGCTATTTCTGCAAGAACAGCAAGTGGTGGTGGCGAAATTGTCAAACTTCTAGAGCGAGGGAGTGCGTTCTATGCACCTGGTTCAGCCGCCGCAATTATGGCTGAAGCCATCGTAAAAGATAGAAAGAGACTGTTACCATGCTCTGCTTACCTCACTGGACAATACGGACTTGATGATATTTACATCGGAGTGCCGGTCACCCTTGGTAGAAATGGTGTTGAGGGGATTCTTGAATTAGAGTTAGAAAAATCTGAGCTTGATAGTCTGCAAGGATCTGCAAACTTCTACAAAGAGCAATTAGGTGAACTTCTCGGGTACTAGAGTTGCAATATCCACACAACAATTCGAACATTGTCTAAGCGGCGGATTTAGAATGGGGTCGCCTGTGGCAACAGTATGGCTCAGGAGCACCTTTACCTAGAACACGATGGGAAAGTGCTACTCGTTGATAAGAATGGAAAAGGCCCACAAATCCCAGTTAAGGGGAGAGATTCCCAAACCGGATGGCTGTATAGATTACCAACTGAGGAGGAAGCAGGTAAGTTAGGCCTTACTTGGGATGTTAAAAGAGTTAACCGCTTTGATTTTCAAGACAGCACACACGAAGTCACCCATGCACTACCTAATATCGAATGGCCTAAGGATTGGGCTTGGAAGGACAACCTGATTTCAGATTCTGCAGTTCATCCTGTCGCCAGGGAAAGCGTCTATAGAACAATGCATAGACTAGTTGCGAAAGTAGTGCTTAGAAATCCAAAAGGACAACTTTTGTTGCAAAAAGTGAAACGTGGATTCTTCACAGGGCACTGGACTTTACCCGGTGGTTTCCTTGATTATGCAGAACACCCAAGACGTGGGGCTGAGCGAGAACTGTTTGAGGAATTAGGTGTTGAACTAAAACTCCCTGACCCAAGAGGTGAGGGAGGAATTATTCAAGATGGAGTTGACAAATTCATTGTTCAAGAACGAATTTTCAACGCCGAAGGAATTGATTGGGTGTCGTTCACATATCTCGTTGATGTCCCAGATGGAATAGAATTCGTGTGTAAACCAGATGAAGTAGAAGAGGCACGCTGGTTTGATGTTGAAGAAGCGATGGCAATCGGAGCTTCCATGTTTGATATAGATGCATTCAGAATGCTTCTTGAAGAGGATTGAATATGTTTGAAAATTACGATCGTAGGACAAAAATATTGTTTTCGATGGTTGAAATTACCTTCTTGACAGCAATTATTTCACAGATAATGATGCAATTAGGTGGTGGAGCGAGAGATGAATTGATGGATTTATCAGACCAATTAATTGTATTTGGGAAAGCAGTAATTTTTGAAAATGGTCTGCCACCTTACATTTCTTCGGCAGGAGTATTTGCTCCCGAAAGTATTGTGTTTGGAATAGGATTTTCACTTGTTGGAATGTCAATCATCTGGTTATCAAAAGAAATATGGAAGGAAACTTGCAACCAATTCCAAGAAAAATACACTACAAATCTACACCTGCGGACAAATAATATTGGATTAATTTCCGGAATGATTGGGGGTATTGTTCTAGTATTTCTAGCCTGGACTCCAATGAATACCCAATTAGTTACACATCTTGTAATGGCGACAATAGTATTTTTAGGTTCGATTTTGTGGACTATTTTAGTCACAGTTTCTAGAACTATTCTTGATGCTGATAAGCAATGGCGTGGTTACAATATTATCCGATTACGTTGGACTTTGATGTCTGTTGCATTCATCTCATTACAACTCTCAATAATTTCATTTGTCCTAATTTCCACTACAGTTTCTGCTGCATTTGAATGGTTGCTCTTGATATCTCTTAATTGTGGCCTACTAACCTTCTACACTGTGTTTGAAAATCCGAACATTGAGGAGGAATAAATCTGGATATATCTCTACTTATTGTCTCACAACCAGACATAGCCTCAACCATACAAGGTGATGCACTGCTCGCACGCGGTGGGTGGACAGAAGTAACAACTGTTGAGAAGGGTAAAAGTTGGGCTCACAACTCCAAGCCTGTACACCTTTGGTGGTTCCCCGGTCGGGTACTGATGGAGGATAATCTAGATATTAGGTACTCTAAAGATTCAGGAGTTAACGTAAGGGAAGTAATTTTTCTATCACGCCACTTTGCGTCAAGTGGTATCCCAAGTTTGACACTACATGTGATAGGGGTACCTGGTGAATCGCCAGTAGGAGAAACCGCAGAATTTGGTGGAATTAAAGGCGAAGTAGTCCCACCTAATACGCGCTTTGCAGAATGGTACCGCCGCATGTATCAAGCAGGCACAGAACATGGATTAATTCCCGAATTTGATATGACTATTGAAACTACACACCATGGGCCTAGTTTATCAGTCCCAACAATGTTTATCGAAATTGGGTCTTCGGAAACTCACTGGGATAGACGTGATGCTGCAGAGGCGTGGGCAGATGTTATCTCAGATGGTTTTGGATTTGATTCGGATGATGGACATGTTAGTTTAGGTGATTGGAATATTCTTTCAGTTGATGAAAAACAAAATCAAAAAGTAATGCTGGGCATTGGTGGTGGCCACTATGCACCGCGGCATACAGATGTTATTCGTAAAACCGATTGTTGGGCTGGCCACCAACTTGCTTCTTACGCGTTAGAAATGATAAGACCTGATGCAGAAGATTGGGACCCTATTACTGGAGATTTGCCAAGCGGACAATGGCAACATTCGATAAAAGTGGCTTTGGAAAGCACAAAACATTCTTTTCCAGGGGGCCAAGTAATTGCCCACCTAGACCGAAAATCGTTCAAAGGATGGCAACGCCAAGCAATAAAGCGATATTGTGAAAGACTAGAATTACCAATTGGTAGGACTAAAGATTTCCAATGAGATTTGATGGGTAATTGTCAAAGAGCGGGCGCGGACTTCCGATATGCGGGGCGAAGGCGATGGGTCTGTTTGGTCGGATGATTGTTGGAGTTCTACCCATCACTCCGAAGTTTCTTGTTCGCTGGGTTTCAAAACGATACGTTGCTGGCAGAGACCTAGATTCTGCGATATCAGCAATGAAAAAATTAGGTGAAAAAGAAGGATGTTGCTTTACAATAGATGTATTGGGAGAGGACATTTCCACCTTGGCCGAAGCTAATTATTTTCTCACTATCTATGAACAAGTTATTGATGCAATTGTTAGTCAAGGGATAGACGCTAATATCTCAATTAAACCGACTGCTTTTGGGCTATTAATTGACGAAGAGGTTGCCCTTGCGAACATCCAACAATTACTTGAGAAGGCTGCACGACATGGTATGTTTGTACGCCTTGACATGGAAGACCATAGAGTAACACAATCAACAATTGATATTGTACTAAAAATGCATGAGATTGGATTGAAAAACATTGGAGTCGTGTTGCAAGCAAGGTTGTTCAGAACACTCGATGACATCAAATCCATCTGTTCATCCCTACAAGGTGATGCAGATATTAGAATCTGCAAAGGCATCTATCTTGAACCATCGGAAATTGCCCACACTGAATATAGAGCCATCAATACGGGGTATTCTGAAGCACTTTCAATGATGTTGAAAAATAATTCCTATTGCGCTATTGCCACGCATGATAAACCAGTGGTTTCAGACGCACTTTTGCAACTTAAAGAAAAAGAGATGGGTGTGGGAATATCTGATCCCCGCGACGGAGCCCGACAAACTGGGGATGATAAAGGACCAGGATACGAGTTTCAAATGCTCTTGGGTGTGCGAGGGGATATGCGACGGAGACTACTCAAACAAGGCCACAAAGTTAGGGTGTATGTGCCGTTTGGAGAAAAATGGTATGAATACAGCATTCGTAGATTAAGAGAAAATCCCGACATAGCATGGCATGTTGCTAAGTCGTTTATGATGCCATGGTCACGTTGAACTAGGGATTATTCACTACGTTCTCGATAAACCTTCTTTGAGCGGATATTTGCTGAACGAATCTTTTCTTGGTGGTCTTCACGACCAGAGAAATTCTGGCCTTTCCAACTTCCTCGTTCGAGTCTCCTCTTTTCCTGAGCATCCTCATAAGACGGTGGTAAGTGAAGGAAAACTCGGCGAATATTTGCGGCTTTCATTTTTCCATTCAGACTTCTACCCTTGCCACTATGCAAAGCTCTAATTCGCCACAATCCGCTTGAATGTTCATAAATTGCACCACAGTGAAATTCTTGGTCCGGTTCACACATAATTGTATCTGAAAATGACTCTTCACCCTCGGTAAAAGTCAATCTTACCATCACCTTATCCACTCTGGTAGCCCATACCATCCTAACATCTTCGGCACTAACCCGGTTAGAAGATGTTGCATCTGGCATTTCAAGTCGAGTTATTTCAAAAATAAATTCATCATGGTCAAATTGGTCACCAAGACTGAATATTTCATCCACATCAATCTCCATCATTATCTGTCTAGAATCTCCTATTTCGGATAATGTGAAACGTACTTCGGTACTCTTTGGCGGGCGTAATTCAATCTTGTGAACCCCATTACAAATATTACATTGCACAAGGTGGTCAACCCCTTTTCCTTTCTCAGTAGTCCGTAAAATTTGGTGGGAGACTTCTTCCTTGCAAGTCGGGCATAACGCGAAATTATCGAGTTCCACCTCCTCCTCACTCGTCTCTTCCATGAGCAACCGGCCAAGCCCATCCCTCTTGAACCCGACCCACACTATGAAACAACGTCCAAGGCAATCCTTGAACAGGTGTTGGTGGTGCGAAGTGGCATGGAGGAAGAGGAGCACCCACTCGACGAGTTGCTTTCCAAGAGTGAACTGCTAAACCGTAACGAACCAGAGGTGGCGGCAAATATAGGTGAGCAATTGCTACACATGGAATTACAATCCTTACCACTTAGTGTGAGGCGTCGAATCCGTGATGTAGTTGCCCGAGTTAAACCTCAAAACGTTGTTGAAGTAGGGGCTGGAATCGGCCATTTATCTGCTTGGTTGTATGATTTATGGCAAGATGAAGATTTGCAACCGGAACGATATGTTCTGGTTGAAGCGGGTGGTAAATTCGGAGTTATTTTGAAGCGATTGATGCAGAGATATGATGCTGGAAAATGGAGCGATGTAATTGTTGGGAATTGGAATGATATCGTATCAACTCAAAGGGCTTGGGTAGCAGCAAATTCTAGTAATCCACTAGCTGCAACTGAAAGATCACCACTTCCTCAATCCATTAATGTCTGCATTATAGATGTGGGTTGGAAAAATCAAAATGAATGTGTGATGGGAGCAATACCGTTACTCGGCGAAGATGGCTTACTTCTAACATCCGAACCAGAAGTCCCTACTGAGGATGAAGTAGATGAAGAGAAAGTAGCCGCCTTCAATGAATGGATAATGTTAATCAAAATGCTGAATGAAACTCATGATGTCGGATTCGTACCAATGTTTGGCGGCACTCTTATCGGAATAAAACGCCGATCTGCAAATTAACTTGCATTGTCTATTCAAGAATTGGCTGTAGAAATCAAGGCCTGAACATTGAAAACCCCGTATCCATAATGGTCATCATGACCATCTTGACCAGTAGCGCTATCAGAAAGCCATTGTTTAACATCTGAAATTGCACCACTTCCACCCGATGACCCATTGTGCGCTAATTCTGGTTTTTCTTCTAACAACAAGGCAATTCCCCCTGCCACCCAAGCAGTTGCAGCAGATGTTCCAGATGCATGGGCATATGGACCATATCGGCTTGGTTCGTTAGATTGATGTGATGGCGGAATCATGACTGGTACGTCTTTCCCTGGACCTGTCACTTCTGGTTTCATATCCGGATTATTTCGTGGTAAAATTGGTGGGAGTGGAAGAATGCGACCATTATTATCGCCACTACTTGAGCCGCTCCAAATCATCCCAGTACGGTCAATACCCCCAACACAAATCACATCCTCAACTGAACCGGGGCTAGCAACATCACCATCGTCATTTTCTCCATCGTTACCAGCAGCAGCAACTACGAACACACCCTGTGAGAGAGCGTTGTCAACCGAATTTTCCAATTCGTCTGTACTACTGATAAAGAAATTAAATCCACCTGCACCACCCAAACTCATCGAAATGATATCAACACCTGAATCAACACACCAATCAACTGCTGCGGCAATTGTCTCATCTACACCTTCTCCTTGTGAATTCATTGCTTTTGCAACATATAAGTCGGCATTCGGTGAAACACCTTTCATCCAACCATCGGCCCAAATTAGACCCGACATTGCAGTTCCATGGCCCTGGTCATCATAGGGTGTTTCCTGATCTTGGATGAAATCCTTCCAGCCTGCTAATTGGCGACCGCCAAAGTCCTGATGTGAAAGGTCAATGCCAGTATCAACAACACAGATTCCAACTCCTAAACCTGTGGCAGAAACACCATCAATTCCAGTTATCGTTCTGAAGTCACTCTGCCAACTGATATATTCATCTGGAGGGGGTAAATTAGCATTATTAGAACCATCATAATTCTGGTACCAATTGTATAGCATGTACCCAGAGGAGAGTAACAATAGTGATGAAATAACCGCTGAAACAATAGCCGTTATTTGTTGCTTATTTAGTGAAATTGATTTTCTAGGAGTGATGTCAAGTTCAGGCATTTCGGTGGTTGCCCAATCAACGCCCTCTCCTTCGTCCATGTTAACCCAATTGCATGGCAAATGGTCGGTTGACTTCAAACCGTCGGAATATTGGACTCACACTCAATGAGTTTAGATGATAATTAGTATTTCCAAAATTGAATTTATCCGAGTGCTGAAATGGCCTCGGAGAACACATCAACGAATTGCCGCGCCTCTTCTTCCGTGTTGTATAGATAGGCGGATGTTCTCAATGAACCTCCCGCCAACCCTTTTGATTCAAACCAGTGGTTAACACAATGGAAACCTGAACGTACCATTATCGAACCTGCTTCATCAAGAATGATGGCCAAATCATGCACATCAATTCCGTCGATTAGCATCGCCGTCATGCCCCCACGAACACTAGCCTTCGATGGTCCGATGATAGTAATCTCGTCTAAATCCTTTACACCGTCAGTAATGATTTGATTTAACCTAATTTCATGGTCAGAAAGCCACTCAAAGTCTACATTTGATAGGTAATCAACTGCCGCTTTAGCACCAGCAATCCCAGCATAATTAGACGAGCCACCTTCTAAGCGAGCGGGACCGGGGAGAAACTCTAGGTTATCCTTTGATGCTGAAACAATGGTGGTCCCACCACCGCTCAGGGTCTCAAGGTTAGCCATTGATTCCTCTGTCGCGAATAGTGCACCAACCCCACTAGGGCCAAGCATTTTATGCAAACTGAAAGCAAGGTAATCACATCCTAAATCCTTCACATTGACCTTATTGTGAGGAATTGCTTGGGCTGAATCAAGCAATACTTCTGCACCAAAATCATGTGCGATTTTAGTGATTTCAGCAACTGGGTTTGTGACTCCATCTAGATTGCTTGTGAAAGGGATTGCGACAAGTCGCAAATTGTCACCTACTTGGGCACAAGCATTCTCAAAAGCCTGCAAATCAAAGGTATTGTCTTCATTGGATGAAACCTGTTGCACTTCAACAACCCCTTCATTTTCTAATTGTAACCAAGGGACAAAGTTGCTATTATGTTCTTTATCGCTAGTGATGACTACATCACCTGGTTTCCAATTAATACCATGGGCTACTTGATTAATTGCGGCAGTAGAATTCAGAGTAAATACAAGTTCATCACGAGGTGCTGAAATGAAATCAGCTACCGCTTGACGTGCTTGTGCCATCATCAAAGTAACAGCATATCCCCAACGATGTGGACTTCGACCACCACAGCCCGGTGTCTCCGTGTAGTAGGATGAAACAGCCTCAATTACTGAGTCTGGCCTCAATGTGGTGCACGCATTGTCAAGATAACAAACTGGGTTCTCTTTTCTCAAAGGCGCGAAATCTTCCCTAAACCTATTTGGAACCAATTTATCACCACGCTTCTTGGTCTGGTAAGTGATTGCTTATTGGGGCGCTACTCCCACACCCTTCACACGTGATTCGATTTGGGAATACTGAGGAACAATCCTCACATCGTTCCCCTGGTGGCCCTACCCCATCACATTCTTCAGTAGCACAAATTACCTCTAATACACCCGTTGGCAAGCGAGTGATTGGGGTGATACTACCACAAGATGGGCACTTACCTCGTTGCCCTACTTCGGCCACCTCTTCACCTCGTAATTTTCGGCTGACTTCTCGAGCACGGTCGCTCTCAATCTCTTGACCAGTTGCGCCCAACATCATTTGTGGATACCAAAGTAAGTGTATTAAAGACCAAACACAAAAGATTCCGGAAATGAAGTATAAGACTCGGTAAATCCCCATCCCAGATGAATCACGATATGCCACCGAATGAGCGCCAAACCATCCGTTAATGACTACTAAAGAAGCCCAAACAATGAGTATCAAAACCCACGCTTGCAGGCTATGGTCTCGAACCGCTTCCTGCATCTTACGGGGGTCGGGGTGACTATGTTGAGTCACTACATGTAAATCGCGAGTTTGCATGACGGCTTGCCATGTATTAAAACTCAAAAAACCAAGAACTGCTACACCAATAATCAATCCCAAAAAATCAAACATGCTAGCATTAAATGGGAATTTTGGTGCCCCAGCGATTGAAATTACCAAACCTGCCTGAACCGAAACCCAACCTACAAAAAGATAGATTGTTTTTTCACGCATTAAAGGGTACTCAGATAAGGTGCGCATTAAGAAAAGGGCCCAAAGAACGAAACTAGTAATCATCATTGCAAAAGCTTGCCACTCAACAGCATTGAGGCCTTCAATCCCGACCTTCCAAATATTTCCTCCACCGGAGAACTCTCCACTTGAGAGGTCTGACGAACCACTAAGAAAGGCAAGTGAGCCAATTATTAGACTAACAAGGGTTCTACGACCCCATGTTTCTCTCACCTTTCGGTAATGAAATGAAAGTTCTACTTTCAAGTCATGGAGAGGAACTAACCAAGGTTGGCTAACTGAAAGATACTGCTCAAGTCGCATGTTAGATAGCCGCATACCGGTATGCATTTGCTCCCCTATCGCCTGCTCTGGCTCAGGTTCCTCTTCCTCCATGTTGTGGCCGAGGATTAATCAGGCATTAAGAGGCAACCCTCATTTGAATTACGATTTAGTGTTTTCAATAGAATTATTCATGGCTGGAATCAACGTGAAAAAAGGAGCCACTGGCGTGAATTGAACACGCGACCTCCTCATTACCAATGAGGTGCTATACCGCTAAGCCACAGTGGCAGTGAAGCGGCGACCGGAGGGGCTGATTTAACGATGCCCATACAACACCTTGCCAAATTTATTACGCCATTATCCATCGTCACCATGAAAGGCATGGCATGGCTCGCCCGCTTCGCAGCCGAGATCGCATAGCCTGGTATCGCGCGTGACTGGAAATCACGTGGGTTCGTCCCGCGGGAGTTCAAATCTCCCTCTCGGCGCCATTAATTGTTGAAAATACATCCAACTTGAGATTTTCAAACGAATCCACCCTCTTTTTCTTAGAAGAAATGAAACAAATATCTCAGACGCCCCTAAGGGGCGAAATAGAATTGAAGAGGGAGCATTGAAGGACTTTGACAAACCGCAACATAGGTGGAGAGGAGCCTATGTCAACACCAAGAACAACACGGACAAAGGTGATATTCATCCTTGCCCTCATGATTCTAACCCCACTTAGCGCAGCTGATTTGGTTCAATATTCAGGGCCAAATGTAGTTTCCTCATCAGGGAACACTAGGACGGTGGATGGTTGGACAGTTCCTGGAAACTCAACTATCTTGGATGGCTGGTTGAACGTACAGTCAGGTAATTTCCCTAGTCTAGGAAATGGTAGTGGATGGGACGGTGCATCTGCTAACTCTAACTTCTCTTCTGGAGCATATTTTGATACAACCTCTACCCACTTTGATGAAATGCTTTCTCTGAGTACAAATGGGTCATACGGAAATATTGACGAGTTCAACAGCGCACCGCTCTTGAGTTTAGCAGCAGGAGTCTATACCGGTGGCACCGGTGTAACATGGTTGCCTACAAACCTGAATTATTCAGGAACTCCTTCAACTGGCGGCGGAAATACAGTAGCCAACGGCACCATCCCTGCAAGTGCAACAGAAGGTAATTTGGTAGTTGGAACTAATCCGAATGGTGGTATTCCGGCAGGTAGCGATTCTTGGATAATGGGTGACCCAATCACCTTGCCTGCACCAATTGTCAATTTCACTTTTGAATTTGACCACTGGTATCACATTCACACACCGAGCAACATCAATGGCAACATGGATGGTGTGTGGGTAGAATATCGTCTAGATGCTGGTAATTGGACTTGGATGGAACCTGCGTCAGGATACAACAACACGATTTCACCAAATGCATCTGTACCAGCGGGTACATCAGCAAATGGGACAAACGGATTCCCTGTTTGGGCTAAAACCGCTTACAGCGGATGGGAGCACTCTGTATTCGAATTAGATAACTTGACTGGAATCAGCAATGCAACACAAATTGAATTTCGATATCGTATCTGGACTGACAGCAATAGCACAGTCAGACCGGGATGGTATATTGATAACATCACCATTCAAAATATCGGTGGTGGAACGGGATTCTGGCACCATGGATGCTATGTTTCAACTGGGACCTGTGGCTACTCTAACAACGCAGTTGGCGCACTTCAACTAATTCAACCAATGAATCTCTCTGGGGTAACAGGAAATCCAATTCTCAGAACCCATCTAGAGTGGGATTTGGAAGGGTCAGGTTGGGATAATTTCTGTGTTGAACTATCTTTGAACAACAACACATGGGTGGATATCTCTAGCACATCGAATAGCACGACCACCGCTTGCCGTAGCAGAGCCGGGGCAATTCCTGGCAGTGGGTATACAATTGGCACCACCACCTATGGTGACGAAACAAATGCTTTGATTGATCTTGATTTGGCAATCCCGAGCGCTTTCCACAACCAATCAAATGTATATCTCCGTTATCGTCTTGACACCGACTCATCAGTCACAAATGGTGGGATACTAGACGGTCAAGAAGGTCTAACTCTTGACCGAATACAAGTTCGTTCAGGGAGTTCAAACAATTCCTCAGTCTATTTTGATGACCATCTGACGAATTCTGGAACAATGTTCCATTATGGAATTGGTACCACGATTGAAGATTGGGGTTACGTAATTATTGGCGCTGGAGGCTTGCATGAAAGCTACGGATTCGAGGATTCCCCTACCATGCCACCCGGTGGATGGAATGTGGTTGATATTGGTTCAGGTGATATTTGGGAGTATGGACAATTGCCAACAGGCGTCATCACAGGACCGACATCTTGGTCAACTGGAAATTATGGCTTTGCTACCGACTTGGATGGTGATTATGATTCAAGCACACAAACGCATTTGTTTTCACCCGGTTACATGCTACCGTTAGGTGCAAGTGCCCGATTAACCTTTGACCAATGGCGTAAAGCAGAGGCAAATTACGATGGTGGAGCTGTTTTCATCAGTGTAAACAATGGTTCTTGGCAATATTTTGACCCAGCCTTAGCAAATGGTAGTTCATGGTATGATGGCTCACAAAACGGATTTGGCGGCCATATATTAGCCAACTTGGATGTTTTTGATGGTAGACAGTTCCTAGCAAATGTACCTTGGGAAACAACTACTGCTGACCTTTCAAATTTCAGCGGTTCACATGTGAAATTCCGATTCACATTTGCTGCCGATTCTATCATCAATAACCCAGGATGGTATCTTGATGACATCGGGGTAGAAGTTGATTTCTTTGAGAACACTGGAACTTGGTTAAGTCCCACTATCACTCTTGACGAACTCGGAAATGGATTTGTTGATATATCAGCATTAACACCAAATGGCACTTACGTAACCGGTACAATCACAGATTCTGCTGGAAATTCTTTAGATGGTTATGAAAACCTTTCATTCCCAATTTCACTCGCTGGAATTAACCGAGACATCTTCCCTACTGCAAAGATACAACTGAATATGGGTACTAATGACCCATTCATTTCACCTCTTGTGACAGATGTTCATTATGGGTCTGTACGTTACTTTGCAGGACTGGATGCACAGAATGGATGGGATATTGACGCCGGACTTGTACTTGTCAATGGAAACTGGACAAATCCTACTGGAACCCCTCTAACTATAAGAGGAGATTTCGTAACCTCAACAGCCCCAATTCAAAATGTCAATATTTCAGGGGTTGGAACCGGTGTAACTGTTCAACTCATTAATAGCAAAGGAGCAATAATTGGTAATACCGGTCTAAGCAACTTGATTTCATTCACTAATCCTGAACCAGGGTACGGAGTGCAATTCAGTATCGCACCAGCAGGAGTATTATCAAGTGCGATTGCAGAAGGCGCAATTGGACAACCAACATTGAATCCTGAAATTGATGTCACAGATGATGGGACAATTGATTGGACCTTCCCCACAGCCCCGAACTTCGGGCATTATGGGTGGCAATCTTACATCCATCTGACTGATTCAGTAGGACAGACAGTTTCTGGAACGACTAGTGCTAGTGTTACATCTACATCAACAGGAAGTGGAATTGAAGTCCTAATCCCCGATGATGCAACAGTAAACTCGGGAGTGATTACTTTCCTCCCAGATTCAGCCACTACTAGTAGCCTCACAATGAGTGTCGCGGGGGTACAAGCAGTACCATACAACAGTGGTCTATCAGGCCTTACTTTTGCGCCGATGGATACATCAATGGTTGCCGCAATCAACACCATATCAACAACTTACATAGATCCCGGCACAGGAAGAATTTGGAAAATTGTAGATATTGATTTCACCTCCAGCCTCTCTCAATCTATTGACATCTTGAGCATATCAATTGGTTATGATTTAACTGAGAATGTTACGGGTCTTGGCCAGCAAATGTTTGACTATCATGCCGCGCAACTCGTAGGTAGTATTCCAGCAAGTATTGACATCCCACTCACCTATGTAGCAGATGCTGGTGCTGTTGGACTAGATGGTGGAATTATCCATGAATTGATGATTACTAATCGGCCATTCACTGTTCCTGAAACTATGTATCCTGACGGACAAGTTTACGAAATTACCACTCGACACCATCACCTTGATGACAATAACGAAATCGGCGAAGTGATGTTGATTGGAACAGCCTCAGATGGAGAATTACTCACTTGGTACGTTGATGACCTCGCTAATGGTGGACATTTCATCAGCAATGGAAGCACAATGGCTACTCTAATACCAACCTCAACAGTAACATTGAGTGGAGATGATTGGGTTGTGACATGGCGCTTTGAAATCAGTTGGCTGTGGGATGATGTCGACCAAATTGATTGGATGGCCCGAGCTCTAAATCTTACCGGCGAAGGATTAGCACCCGCCTTCGCAATGTCTGGAGGACCCGGAAGAAATGCAATTGAGAACGACCTGCAAATTGACCAACTTGAAGTGAGGGACCAATTTGACAGAATCATCGCTATCAATCCAAATCAAGACTTCTACGCAGCTGGTGGTTCAGACATCGTTGTCGCTGGTACAGTGCGGTTCCAAGACAACGTAAACTTGCGTCCTCTTACCAATGCATACGCAGTTGCAATCAACTTATCTGGAACAGAATATCCTGCAAACAGTTACGACAATGGTTCATTCAGCCTTACCCTAACCTTACCTACAAATGAAACTACTACTACACTGACTTCAAGAATTGTGCGTGTAGGTCCTGCAAGTGGGGCCTTTGGTGGAGAGGATAAATCAAACCCAATGGGAGCTATTGAAATATTCACAGACATTGAAAACCCAACCAGCGAGATATTCCAAGTATTGACAACGAATGGTCTTCTTGATGCAAATGGCCATGTATGGGACCCATATGATTCCCTTACCCTTCACTTAACCGTCAGTGATACCCAAGCACTAGGAGACGATATTACACTTCACTACTGGAGGCAGGGAACCAATGATGATAGCAACGGCGATGGGATTGCTGATGAGAATGAGTATCAAACCATGACGCGTCCAATCTCTATGCCAGGTAATACAAATGAACAGCAACTCCAATTCATTGGTTTTGACCTATCTTCAGTGCCAGCAAATAATATGCTAAGCCTGTACATTTCTGGCACTGATTGGGCTGGACTTCCTATAGGAAATGACGGAATGCCAGGTCTAGAAAATGACAAGGCAACAATGGTTATTGGTACTGATGCTGATACTATTCTATTAGAGAATTCATTCACATTGAATACTAATAATGACTACCTATTAGTTGGTCAGAACCACCAAATCTCAATGGTTATTGAAGATGAAAATGGCATCAATACGATTGATGAAATTATCATCTATATGACTGGGCAATCCTCAGCCCCAGCGGGAGAGATCCACATTGACCCAAGAGAATCCACAGCATCAACCCCGATTGGCAGTTTCATCAATGTAGGTGATGTTACTATGGAAGCATTAGATGCAACCTCAAGCAGAGTCACTCTTGATTTCGTTGTAGATTGGCAATTCCCGTCAACATTCGGAGATAACTGGATGATGCCTGGAATCCATGTGATAGATGATACTCAAACGGTTGCAAATGTCAACAACATAGGCGATTTGAGATGGAAATTAGATAACAAACTGACTGTCAATATTGACATGTTACACGACCTTTCCGAACCCATTTCAGAATCTAATAATTCAAAACTTTTCCTCGGTAAAGGAGATATTTTTGCAATAACAGGTGAAGTTGTTTACGCTGGGTCTGGAGCACCGATTGTTGAAATCCCAGAGAACTTACAACTGTTCACAATAATGATTGCAAATGGGATACCATCAGATGCAACTATTGACCTGACAGAATCCTACTTCAACACCACACTTTCGGTGCCCGTAGGATTCCCTTCAACCAACGACCTTCCTGTCATAATGGATATACTGAATATTCCTGGACAAGGTGAATCAATTTCCTATACCGACATATCTCTCACAATAGACAGCACCCCTCCAGTTGCAGAATTCCTGCCAGGAATTCTTGTAAGTATTGAAACAGACCGTATCTCAACAGTTGATGTCAGAATTAATGTTGTAGAATCGGGAGGTATGTCTGAGGATGGTGTATCCATTCACTGGGTGTATCGTCGTGGTGGGCTAAATCTGCCTGGCAGTCAAGATAATTCATGGTTGGACCATGATTCTGTCATAGGGGATATTTGGTCATACTCCTCAAATATTGATATGACGCCAGCACCTCACATTAAACTGCAAGAAGGGGACCAACTGATGGTTTGGTTGGTCGGTGGAGACCGAGCCGGAAACGATTTGTTTGGTGAAGGAACCGCAGATTCACCACGTGCCCCGCAATTAATTATCAGAGTGTTTGAGCCTGTTATTTATAAAGTTGAAATCGATGATTTAACTCCGATGTTGTACAAGAATGTGTACATCCAAACAACAATCAGGAATAATGGTTCAACTATGGGAAGTCTCAATGTGACATTGGTTGAAGAATTAGATGATGGTACATTACAATTCTATGAATCGCACAATATTACTGACCTAGGGCCACAACAAAAACAGGTAGTCGCATTCTCTTGGGAAGCATGGGATAATGGAATGCCTGACCTCTATATCATGTGGAATGGCGATGAATCAGACCTTACATTACTCCAACCTCAGATAGATGTTCAGGAAAAAGAAAGTGAGAGTGGTTTATTCGGCGCAGGTGCAAATGTAGGGATGATTCTAGGCTTACTAGCGATTATTGTAACTGGTGTCGTGATAGTTATTGTAGCAATGATGATGCGCAGCCGCGAAGAATGGGAAGAAGAGGAAGAATGGGAGGACGCAGAGGAATACGCTGAGAAGATGCTCGGCAAAGAGGAAATTGGCGGAGTGACTGCCCAACCTACTATCGTACCGGAAGATGCCCCACTACCAGAACAATCCCCACCACCTGGTTTGAGTGATGAAGAGTGGTTAGAGGATGCAAAGAAGGAGTTACCAGACTGGCCAGATGATGCACTTTTGTCTTACAAAGAGAATGGTTGGAGTGTTGAACAATTAGTTGAATGGAAAAACAACAACGAATGATTCTAATTCTCACCTTGAAACATTTCACTAATGGAAGTTGGTGAAATTAATTAAATCGCGCGGCAAATGAAAAAACTGCAGATTTTCTGGATTTGTAATCATTCATGGGTAAGGAAATTAGAGAAAGAATCAGAAGATGGGCCGCGCGACAACGTTTTTTGATTTCGCGAAATTGCATTTATTGAGAAACACGCGCGGCCGCGATTCGTAAACATCAAACATTATATGCCTGCGCGATTGGATGGCCGTCGAGGAAGAAATTCCTTAGGGATGCACATGACACAAACGAGCTTGACTCAGCGGCGAACGGAAATCACGGGTGAAATGGTACTACTCCAGGAAACGAGTTTGATTCAGCGGCGAACGGAAATCACAAGTGAAATGGTACTACTCCAGGAGCATGTTGAGAAGTTACAAGCAGACTTAGACAAGCAAAAAAAACTGGTGAGTGCCCTGATTACAATGATCATGGAAGAAGCAGATGGCGTCCAATCCGGGGCCGCCCCAACTATTCCTAATCAGCCCAAGCGCGGCTATTGTATGTGAACAACTAACCGAATTTTGGTTAACCTTTGATGACTGCTAATGGACGCAATCTTACAACTGGTCTAGCAAGACCTGCTTGAGAAGTTAATCGAATCACATCATCTACATTCTTGTATGCTTGAGGTGCTTCTTCTGCTAAAATATTAGGAGTCCTTGTATGAACATGGATTCCTTTGGCCTTTAGTGATTCTAATAATTCCTCACTGTCAACACTTTTTCTTGCTGCTGCTCTAGAAAGTTGACGCCCAGCCCCATGACATGAAGATGCAAATGCATTGTTTGAACCCGACTTCGGCCCTGCTAGAACCCAAGAAGCAGTTCCCATGTCACCAGGAATCAACACTGGTTGACCAATCCCTGAAAAACGGGCTGCAAGTTCAGTGTGGTCCCCACCTAGAGCGCGTGTCGCCCCTTTTCGATGTACACAACAAGAGCAAGAAGAGCCATGAATCACATGCTCTTCCACTTTAGCAATATTATGGCATACATCGTATACAACCTGCACATTTGCATCATCGTTTCCAAGATGATGAGCAAGATTGTCTCGTAATCTTTTTGTTAAAGCACTGCGATTAGCGAAGGCAAAATTCCCTGCTGACTGCATCGCTGAAAAGTAATCCTGTCCTTCCTTTGAGTGAAATGGCGCTGCTGCGAGTTGGCGGTCTGGCAAACTGATGTCCCAATGTTCACTGTACCAATTATCACCTTGATTGCGATATTTTGACTCTAGAGCAGCGACATGCTCACTACAAACTTGGTGACCTAATCCTCGTGAGCCCGTATGAATCATTGCACATATTTGTCCAAGACGAAGACCGAAGGCTTTGGCGGCTTGTTCGTCCTCAACTCTATCTACAACCTGTAACTCAAGGAAATGATTTCCAGAACCTAGAGTTCCAAGAGATTTTGAGCCACGTTTCATTGCCCTTTGAGAAAGATTGTGAACGTCTCCTTCAAGAATTCCATTTGATTCAATGTGGCTCAAATCTTCGTGCAAACCCCAACCAAGGTCTGCTGATGCTTCGGCCCCTCCTTCGAGAATGCCTTGTAATTCTTGGTTATCAAGCAAAACCCCTCCTTTCCCTGAAGCACCAGCTGGGATTCTGTTTGCAAGGTGTTTGGCTAATCTAGCAAGGTCAGGTATCTGGCTAATATCAAGATCTGTTGAACAAAGTCGCACACCACAATTAATGTCGAAACCTACTCCTCCTGGAGAAATTACACCTCCTTGCTCACCCCAATTCAGGTCAGTAGCCACTACTCCTCCAATTGGGAATCCATAGCCAAAGTGCCAATCTGCCATGGCCCATGCATCTCCAACGATTCCTGGTAATGTTGCGGTATTGACAAGTTGTCCAGGTGAACGGTCATCACCACTCGCAGCAAAATGTGCTTCATCAGCGACTAACATTGCGTCAGTCCTCATTGAACCATGGCGATTGATGCGAAACAACGCTTCATCGACCTTCTCAATGTGCTGTTCCCATTCAAGTGTCATGGCAATAACCTCGTATCTAGAGACGGCCACAAGCCCCCTGTTCAAGCGTTTTTCGCCCAATCCGGTTAGTTGACTTCAAGAGATGTCCCGTTTTCGCGGCACTAGAAGAGGGGTTAGCATGGCATTTGGTGAAATTGATATCCCCTTTTTCCATGATGCTGGGTTCGTCCGTAAGAAGTGCCGTGTATCGGACTTATGGTTTTGGACTCGGGACCAAAATAGAGAGACTTGTGGTGACACTATTGAAGATGAATATACCTTCATCGGAAAGCCATTAATTTCTGGGTTCCCTGAACGAGGGAACGCACTCCTCAACAAGATGAGAGAGACCTTCCTCACCTTTTTTGAAGAACAAGGACACACTAGGGTACAGCCTTACCCGGTAATTGCTCGATGGAGAGATGATATCCACCTTACAATCGCATCAATTGCTGATTTCCAACCAGATGTTACAGGTGGTGTGATACCGCCACCTGCAAATCCATTAACCATTTCTCAGCCTTGTATTCGTTTGACTGATGTGGCAGCAGTTGGCCGTTCAGGACGGCATTTGACAACTTTTGAAATGATGGCGCATCACTGTTTTAATCGCCCTAAAGATGGTGATGTAGTTTACTGGATTGACGAGTGTGTGCGCCTTTGTGATGAATTATTTGTAGAGCGACTGGGGATTGATTCAGGCGCTATCACGTATGTAGAAAACCCTTGGTCAGGGGGTGGGAACGCTGGTCCGGCATTAGAGGTAATTGTAGGTGGGCTAGAACTAGCCACTCTTGTGTTCATGAGTCTAGAGGAGGACCCTGAAGGAGATTTTGAAATCAAAGGAGAACGGTACTCCGAGATGGACTTGCAAATTATTGACACCGGCTATGGCCTTGAGAGATTCTGTTGGGCAGCAGCAGGAACCCCTACGATCTATGAAGCAATTTACCCAGAAACTGTCACTTGGCTCAGAGAATTATCAGGATTTGATTCAAGAATAAGTATGATGAAAGACATCGACGCCGACCTTCTGTTGTCTGAGTTGTCAATGTTAGCAGGTATCCTCAACATTGATGTCGGCACAGATGTAAGTGCTCTTTACGAAAAATTAGTAGAAAGACTAACGAGTAGAGGGGTCGATATTAGCCTAAATGAGTTGAAATCAATAACTGAACCACTATCTGCAATTTATGCAATTCCTGACCATCTACAGGCCCTGTGCAATATGCTTGGAGATGGCCTTGTGCCATCTAATGTGAAAGCGGGTTATCTTGCGCGTATGTTAGCACGCAGGACCTTGAAAATGCGTGACCAATTAGGAATTGGTATTTCACTGAGAGGCCTAGGGGAGCACCACTTAGATGTCAATTTAGTTGGTCGACAATTCACTCAGACTAGAGAAGGAATCCTAACCATTCTTGCGTTAGAAGAGAAACGTTACATTCAGATGTTAAGGGCTGGTGAAGCTGCTGTTCGCACTGCACTCAAAGAAGTGAATTCAGATGCCGAAGAAATTGACGATGAAATCTTGTTCAATCTTGCAGAAAGTAGAGGGCTTCAACCAGACATGGTTGTTGAAATTGCAAAATCTGCCGGTTGGCCTAACCTATCCGTCAGACTTGGACTAGCAGCAGATATGGCGGCTCGCCATGCCACGCAAACTAAGGAAACTGCGCGGGGTAAAAAGGCAGATAGAATGTTACCTGATGACATCGATTTACCAGTAACTTCCCTAGATTATTATCAAGATACTACGAAATCAGAATTTAGTGCAGAAGTGCTACACTGCAACCCACTATCATCAGATGATGTGAAAAAATTGAATCTGTCAAGTGAAGTTGCTGGAGTTCCGACTCATGGAATAGTTTTGGACCGAACTTTGTTCTACCCCGAAGGTGGTGGGCAGTTAGGAGATTCTGGTACATTGGCTAATGGAAAAACAGTAAAAGTTCTAGACTCACGAATCAATGAAGGGATAGTCATACACCTTACTGATGGACCTCTAGAAGGAGCAGTACTAGGAGCAATTAACGTTGACAGGCGATTACAGTTGATGGACCACCATACATCAGTTCACATCGTTGGCGGATCTGCCAGAGCAATTCTAGGTCCACACATCTGGCAAGCAGGTAGTAACAAAGGAGAACGGTATGCACGTCTTGATGTAACTCATTTCCAACGCCTTACTCGCGTGCAACTAGATGAAATCGAGGACCATGCTAACGAAATCATTAGCCAAGATTTACCAGTTGAAAAATTGGTTTTAGACAGAGTAGATGCTGATTCTCAATTCGGGTTTGAGTTATATCAAGGTGGGCCACCAAAACATCAGCAAATTCGTGTCATCAAAATTGGTGAGCACGATGTTCAGGCTTGCGGGGGTACGCATCACGACAAAGTGGGCCAAATTGGCGATATCAGGATAATTAGGAGTAGTGCGGTTCAAGACGGGGTAGAGCGTCTGCAAATTGTGGCAGGAGAGACTGGGCGTGAATACGCCCGCAAACAAGAGGCGCTTTTAGCGGAAGCATCAGATGTCCTCGGAGTAAATGCAGATGAACTACCTACAGCAGTTCAACGGTTCTTTGATGAATGGAAATCTCAAAAGAAAACTATTGAAAATCTTGAGGCTGAAATCGTCAGACTAAGGACTAGTGGCGGAGGAAATGATAGTTTCGAAAAAGACGGTGTCCGCTATGTGATAATGGAAGGTACTGGAGACATGCGGCAACTGCTAGGGATGGTTGGGGAATTAACTCGAGACCAATCAAATCCAACAGTAGCAATCCTTGGCACTCGAGAAGGAGGTGGTAAACTCCTAGTTGCAATCACTGAATCTTGTGTAGCATCTGAAAGACATAATGCTATTGAAATTCTTAATTCGATTTCCACCCACATATCAGGCGGAGGCGGTGGTAAGCCAACCTTTGCTCAAGGTGGAGGTTCAAACCCAGATGGCCTAGATAATGCGCTTAATGCTGCAAAACAGTTACTCGGACTTCAGTGAGTAACCCTTACCACTTCTTGGAGAGATCGTATATGTCTAACTACCCACCAACCCCTTTTCCCCCAAGCCAATTACTACCATACAAGGATTTACTCATTCTTATTGGGGTAGATGGTGAAGTTACAACAATTGATTGTAATACATTGGAGCAAAAAAGTGAGACTGTGAAGCCTTTCCCTAGCTCAATTGAGGCAGCATGTATTGTTGATGACAAAATGGTTGCAACTTGGGTTCTGCCTGAACTGTCGCTCGCTAGAATGGCTGCACTCCCACTAAATGAAAAATTCACTAATGGGGTTGACATGAGTCAATTACGACTTAAGCAGATTAACAGAGGGCAAGATGTCCCTGTAGCAGGGGCAGATTGGAGCCATTCCTTAGATGCTGAACCACTGGGAATAACATCTCATGATAGCAGAATTTGTTTTGTGAATTATAACCGCGGAGTCTACTGTATTGATTCTCAATCAAAAGAAATTTGGCGCATTGAAGAAATCCAATGGATAAGCCAAGAACACATCCAAGATGCATCCGTCATCCATGCTGTCACAACAGCCCCTCATCCAAATTCCAAAAACCAGAAATGCATTTGGTTATGGGGACATGGTTCAGGATGGGTCGCCTTAGAATGGGCCACCGGTGAAATAATCGCACAAGGTAATTTACATCATCAAGGAATTCTTGACCAAGTAAGAACTGATGGAAAGGGAGGTTGGTTAATCGGTTTTGATAGCGGTGAAATTATCAGATGGGATCCAGAAAATGATACTGAAGATGTTATTCAAGGCGGCCCATTCTGTGATGCGGTTTTCTCAAAAAGAGGTTGGGAGATAATCGCTTGGCGTGAGGACATAACTTGGGATGAACAACAGGTAAGTCGAACGGCAAGAAAGGACTTGGGCGTGTGCTTTTTCAACCACAAATTAGACGGGTTGCTAATATTGAATAATTCCCAAAAGTGGGTGAAATTCAACAATTCCAGTTGAGTTTCACTCTTCTTCAGATGAGGCTTCTGCTGGTGCTTCTGCAGTAGGTTCGGTTGCGACTGGTGCAACTGATGGAGTAGCATCATAACCACAGCGACCACAGGTTGTGCGGTTAGAATGATTTGCTAGAAACACACCAGGGCCACATATTTTGCAATGCTTATTTTTACGAATTAGTTTGCCATCTTCAACGGTGTATAGGCTTGAACGGTTTGACATTATTCCTCACCCCCAGAAACATCTTCCTCAGTTTCAATTTCTGCTGGTGGTGCAACATCTGGAACCTTTGCAGGTGCTTTCTCAGCTGGTGCATCTTCAGTAGCAACACCATGCCTATCAAGGATGTATTGAGGTTCAATCTGCATTGCTTCTGGTGAATCATAAATGAATGCTAACCCAGTAGTCAATGGTTGGCCAAATCGTGTAGTTACATCTTTCACGATGACATTAGATGCTGATGAACCTGGTTCAAGAGAAGCAACCTTGCTTCGTAGGTTACTCCGACTTGGGGTTGCTGATTGTTCATGTCTCAACTGAAATCTGATTTCAATACGACTCAATAATGAGTTTTCTTTCCTATCTACTATTTCCATAATAATTCCTCCTTCAGCGCACGTTTACCTTTAGTGCGTAGTTGCCTGCCCTCTCAATGTTGAGTATTGACGAAATTTCTGACCGCTCTGGGTTGAGCACCACGACATACCCCTGCCAATCGGAACTGAGATGTGCACCTGGACAAAATGGGCATTCAGGGTTGGTTGGTTTTACCCGCTCGATATCATCTTTCAATTCTTTAGCTAAGGCCTTGTACTCTTCATCAGAAGGGTCCAAGCCATTCTTGTTAAGAAAAACAAGTTGAACTAAGGCTTTCTTGGATTTAGCAATTAAATCATTGTTTGACTTTAGACACCATCCAAGATTTCCTGTTGCAACTTCAATGATTCGGTGACATTCGGCACAAGCAAGTTCAACTTTCTTTGACAATTTATTCACCGCCTTTTCCTAACCATGCGTGAGCACCAAGCCCTGGTTGCTTGCAGGTAAGTCCTATCTTTGATGAGCGTGGGTCGTGAGTGTTCAGTGAAAGTGTGACTACGCGAGAACGAAGAGGGTCTGCGATAGAGAGTTGATCGCCTGAACGACTGCCGGTAATTTTACCTTCATTTTGGTTGATTTGTACTGGCTCTTCAAGAATTTGTGATTTATGTAGTAGACCTTCAAGAGGGCCGATTTGAACGAATGCGCCGAATTCAAGAATCTCTGATACCGCTCCGTCAACAACCTCGTTACTATCAAGACGGAAAAGTACAGCTTTGAAACGAACATTCTGGTAAATTGCACCGTCTCCATGAATGATTCTACCTCGTCCAATCATTTCGTGATCGTAGGTGACGATTACGAAATTATCATCATCATCAAACTTACCTTCGAACGCCTGATGTGCTAGACGGTCAACGTGTTGACTCAATGATTGACCCTCGCGGATATACTCCGCGGGGATTCTGATAGTATCTTCTCTGACTTCAAGTGTGTACATCTTTTTTCCCTCCATTCACCGCTCGCAGAGAGGTGTGCCTTGGAACGGAAGGGTTCACAACCCTCCCGTCCCTCACAGGCGACGCCTCCAGAAGAGAGGTTTCCAGTGGCTCGCCGACCTACTCCCCCTTTATCAGCAAACCGGTTTCAGTGAATTGATTACAGGGGTGAATATGCTGGGAAAACATTGTATTTTAACCCGAAACAATTGTTATCAGAAATCACATTCCGATTTGATTCTACAAATTCAGTATTGGTGTCAATTATCCTTCGCATGAATTTGATTTCATAGGATTTCATCGTGACCCCCGTAGGGGTCACGTACCCATACAAACGGGTTTTACCCTCAGCGGATTTGGTGAAGGTTGAAGTAGCGGCCAAAGGGCAAAGCAGTATGTGATTGGGCCTGCCGCGAGGAATTTGCGGGCGAAAACTGCTTTCATAGCGTTATTCGTCACCTTCTCAATGGTGCTGCAAGTGGCTCCACTAACAAACCACAATCCACAATTGGATAGCCAAAACTCTAGTCCATTCGTTGGTAAAAGTTCTACCGAGTGGAGTGATGGAGGTGAGGCGTGGTCTCAACTTGGCAGGTATGGCTCAAGAAATGCCACTGCACCGACACACAGTGTTAGTGGGGGTCCTGGAGTCGGACCCGTCTCTGCAGTTTCAGAATTAGCAACTATCGATGACCCTGAGGTAAATTGGGCTCATTTTTCAAGCGGAAGTTATGGGGCACAAGGTCTAGCGACAGTTGTTGGAGATTTTGGCCCTAATATCGTTGTGACAGGTAATGCAGACGAGCGTTGTGGTAGCGGCCACCTCTTTACTGTACTAATCTCTGAACGAGAGTCTGGAGGTTCTACTCACTCATTCTTGAGTATCATTGAGGGGGATACTAGCCGGAAATCTTGGGAAGTTGACCTTGGAGTTACAGATTCTGTAAAGGCTTCACCTGTTCTTTTGGATGTTAACGGAGATTCAACTCTAGAGATTCTTGTTGCATATGATGCTCAAGGAACTTTCAACTCCGAATTATGGTCGCCAGTCTTACAATGCGGTGAGGCTGGGTGGAATACAGGTGGTAGTCACTCAGCCGAATTATTGTGGTCATACACAGACCCTGACCTCGGCATCACGGTACCATCCCCCTATGTTCTAGCTAATCATCAGGTTGGCACCCAAATTCTACTTGGGGACTTGGACATGGATGGTGACGCAGAAGCTGTCTACTCCTTAGTCAACGAAGCTGACAGCCAAGTTGTAGTGTTAGCATTGCCATTAATTGCCGGGGGTGTGCCAAGTCCGATGTGGCAAGTCAGCCTTGACTATGGAGAGATTCCATCTGACCCTGCATGGGTAAAGATAGATGACACGCACTCAGCAGTGTTGCTAACAACAATTAATCCAAGTGATGGCAATATCTGGGTATGGCGACTGGACGGAGCAAACGGCGCCCCTCACTGGGGCGGTGTTTCACTCAACAATCTTGATGGAAATACAGATTCACCACACATCAGGCTACCCGGTCCTGTAGTCGCTGAACTTGATGGAACACCGGGAGCAGAAATGGTAGTCACTATCCCGACTGATATTGATGGAGGTAGTACAGGAGATGGTGCAGAATACATTGGGTTAGAAGTCAATGACGCCTCACAATTATGGTCTTTCAGAGCGACAAATGGATTCGGCGAAGCCCCTCCAGATGTTTTTGACACCACAGGGGATGGTATTGACGACAGAGTTTGTTGGGTAACATGGTATCGTATTGACACCGACCGAAAAGGTGTATCTGGGTGTCACGATGTCACGGGAACTCTTGGCCCCTCACTAGAGTTCTCACATCTAATGGACCGAAGTTCAGGCAATCCAAATGATGAGATTGCGGTCTCACCGCCTTTCCATCTTGACTTAGACGGACAAGGCGCACCAGAAACCGTTGTCAGTTTTGGCCGCACACTATGGGCATGGGATGGAGACAGTGGAACTCAGGCAGGTATAGGGTCAGGTTGGACCGATGAACTTGACTTGCCACACAGAGTTTGGGCAGCACCAGCATTGGCCGATTTAGATGGTGATGGCGCACTTGACATCATTATTGGTGATACTCTAATTTCACGAGAAGCCCCAGATATTAGGCCATTTATTGATGGCAGAGGGATACAATTTACACCTAGCCAGCCAGACCCCGGTGAGACATTCACTGCAACTGCCTACATCGAAAATGTCGGTACTGTTGCCAGCGGGGAAGCGGTTGATGCAGTTCTCTACTATGATGGAGTGATAGTTGAATCCATCCGACTTTCAGAAATGGACCCTGTCGCACCTACCGGAGGTGGAACCTTCTCCTCATTTTCTGTTGAATTAACCGCGGTGCTAGGCTCGCACAGCGCAAGAATCGTTGTAGACCCATATGGGAATCTCAGTCAATCACGGTTTGATAATGATGAACAAACCGTAGAGATTACCATAGTAGAACCCTATGATGTTTCAATCGGTATACCGGTTGACCCACCTAGAGTTGACCCCGATTCAAGTATGGACGTTGACATCCCAATTTCATCTATTGGGCGTCTAGCAGGGGTTTGGACAATGTCAATTGATGACTCAACCTTACCAAACAATTGGACAGTACAGGACATATCTAACGGAGGATCTACTTCAATTCAAATAGAGCCTGAACAGCCATGGACAGCTACCGTTAGAATTTCAGCCCCTGCAGAAGCACTGGGCTCAGACAGTGGTCATTTGACAATTACAATGACGTTAGATGAAGATGCAAACATCACTGTTTCCTCAATTCTTCCTGTAGAAGCAAATAGAACACGTGGCTTGTCTGTCAGAGGACCTGCCGGTACTGCTGAGACAACCGGTTATGGCTTACCTGACTCACTAGGTAGTGCATGGCTATTGGTAGAAAATCTGGGCAATGCTGAGGAGACAGTGAGTAGAACAGCATGGGACCCAACCTCTTGGGGTAATGACCTTACACTTCACGACCAAAATGGAGAATTAACACTTATCACCCTAGCCCCAGGTGAACAGTTAGAACTACACGCGAAACTTCCCGTACCCGGTTCAACAACTCTTGGTGATAGTGTTACAACGACCCTGTCAATCTGTATCGGAACTGGCTCTGAAGAAGTCTGTCGAGAAATTGACATTTCATTTGTTGCCAATGGGGTTGCTGTCAGCCCTGACAATTTCCGCAGTATTCCAGCAACCGGAATTAGTTGGGGTATTGATGGTATTCTGCCACTGTCTGCTAACAATCTCTCTTGGGATTTACAATCTAGTGGAATGCTAATTAGCGGTTGGAACTGGCAAGCAAGTGGTGATTGCCAATTAGTTAGCACTTTGCTATCTTGCCACGGTATCGCAGGGTCAAGTTTCAGTGGCTTACTGACACTAGACCAGCCTGTTGATGCACCACCCCAATTTCATCCATTCGCTGTGAACGAGTCGAATTTCAGCGGTTATAATCTTGATTTCTCAATGCAAGTATTGCAAGTATTCCGTTCTCAAATTACAGTCATTAGCCCATTGGGAGAAACTATCTTAATGAATGTCTCAGAACCGACGTGGATAGTATTAAAATTAGAAAATCCAGGAAATGGACCTGACACTTTTGACTTGATTGGCAGATTGATTGCTAACGAGAACTTTACCGAAGACCCCGGAATTATTTTCTCAATCCCCACTCCAACCTTCTCAATCAATGCTGCTGGTTTGAGTCAAGTGCCAATTCAAGTTACTCTACCTCATGATACACCAGCCCGCCAAGGAATGTTATTGGAATTTTCACTTCGCTCACAGGGGGACGACTCAGTTGTTGACTCTGTAGTCATGGAAATTGAAGCTAGGCAAGACCACCGATGGAATGTTAGCCTACTAGACAATGACAGAACTGTTGAATCAGGCGGAAGTGTGTTCACTACCCCCGGGACCTCAACCTATCTTTCTCTAGTGGTAGAAAATATTGGCAACTTTGATGATACTCTAGATGTTTCTTCAAGCCTTACCCTCACGCTACAGGGTAATGACACAAATATTGGCTGGTTACTTGGAAATGGAAATAGTGGCACTTTAGACGTCAATCAAAGTAATACAATTGAGTTGGCGCTAACAATTCCAGAATTAGCATGGAATGGCACCATAGCATCCATTGAATTAGAGTTATCATCTGATGGCCTATTACTACAAACATTTACTGTTGATGTTGAAGTGATTTCTCAACCACTTTGGATTATTCGTGCTACTGGTAGTGACCTAGATGTTGCCCCCGGTGGCTCAAATATCACATTAGAATTAGACCAAAGAGGGAACTCACCCTCACGTGCTTACCTATCTGCGTCTATTGATGCAGTCGGATGGAATCTGACTTTAACAGATGATTTACCCTTCCTAGACCCTGGCGAGACAATGACGATTCAAGTGTATATTGAACCCCCAGAAGGGGCGATATCTGGACCTACTGCTGAAATGACTATCATCGCACGTAATGGTGATGGCAGGGGTACTGGTGAAACTATCCTACCATTAAGGATTCAACCAGCATATGATTTCGCCGCAACCACCCCTAACGATTGGGAGGGCTGGCAGGTTAGTGATTCGGGAGGGATGCCAAGAATTACTATTGCAAACCTAGGTAATGCTGCTAACCAACTGCATGTTGAACTGATAGGATTACCATTGGGTTGGGCACCAACTGAGGCAAACATTTCACTTGCATGGGGTGAGATGAAAGGAGTTCCAATTGACCTCATTCCAGATGCTAATTGGGACCAATCGAATTTTTCTATTGAAGTCAAAGTTACCGATTCAGGGGGGAAAATTGCAACATTAAATGCTGAAGTCCTATTCTCTGATGTGGCTTGGGCAACAAGTCCTGTCATGTGGGGTTCTATGGGTGATGATAAGGTTGTAAATTTCCATGGCAGTTTAATCAATTCTGTGACGGAAGGTGGAACCTCCCTTGAACAAACCCAAAATGGTTGGATACTGCCGTCTCCAAGTGGAGATGGTACACTGATTGTCAGTAACTCTCAAGGTGATGTGAGTTTATTTTACACAGCACATATGCAGATGACTACTAGTCGCCAAGTGACATGCACTATTGATTCAGACCTATCAACCGAACCTTTGGTATCTTGTAATATCTACAATGGTAGTTCCCCATTTACGTGGTCAATTCTTTTACGCGCTGAAGATGGGACATTGGTAAATTCAAGAAATGGTGTGGTTGAGGCAAATAAAGAGGACACTGTCAATCTCTCAACGACCGGTTGGAATCCAACTACAGGAGTGCATGAATTGACCGTCCTAGTGTTTTCATCTGATGGAAGATTACAGAGTACAAATTCGCAACATTATGTTGTTAGGTCATCAGGTTGGAATGTTGGCATTGAACTTGAAGAAACCACATCAGGTGATATCAATGTCTTATTCAACCGTGAAAACCATCAGATAATGACAGACTCCATCTGCGTTGTTGAAATGTCCCAAGGAGACTGGTCAATGGAGATTGCAGTAGATATTTCTGCAACTCTTGCCCCAAAACTATCGGTTCCTAGACCTACTGGGGATTCAACTACTCTGGTAAATGCTACATTCTCATGCCAAGCACCATGGGATATTGATGATAATCCGGCTGACAACACACATGAGTTGCTGCTCTCAACTAAACCAAATATACTCCCTGTCGGCAGTAACGCAGTCTATGCTATTGGCACAGGTTTCCTAATCATTGCAGTTCTTTGGTTACTTGGTATCATCAAGCCAGCGTCTCTTCAACCGCTTGCAACTGCCCCAAGAAAGGCGACCAAGAAGGTGAAACAGCAAGCACGTCCTAAACCACAACCAAAACCAGAAGTTGCTGAAAGAGAAAGTTCAATTCAACTAGATGATGATACACCATCCACTTCCACTGAAGAGGATACAGATGTAACTGAAATTCAGGAAAGTCTGATTGAAATAGAGGAAGCAGAGCCCGAACCACCTGAGGAGGAGTTAGACGAGTTTGAATTAAGACTCAAACAACTCCGAGACCGCCGCAGATAATCAGGTGAATATCATGTCAAATAGTAACGAAACCCCCGCATTTCACACTTTCACACTCATACGAGGTGATATCTGTGAACCTTATATTTCAGCACTTGAACAAGCTGCTGACGGTGATGATTCTGCTCTGATGGAACTCGTCAAATCTGACAGCAATTTATCTCAGGTTCTAGAAGATGAGGGGTGTAATCTACATGATGGAAGAGAACAATGTGAGAAAAATGACTCGTCACTTCTGCTCGTTGGTCTAACACCTCTAAATGATACGGGAGAGAGAGTCAGAACATTTGGTGATGGCAAAGTTCGAAATAGGCTAGGACGTTACCCTTGGGGAGATGGTAACCCACTTTCTTACCTGAGAACTTGGTCAGGGAATCCACCGGATTCAAAACAAGATGTGATGATTTTAATTGACAAACTTGATGAAGGATTGTTTGAAAAATCTCGAGGACATGAACGGTTTGAAAACGGCCCTTTCGGAAGGCTGCATGGTATCTTAGATCATGATGAAACGGTATTACTCGAGAAATTACTGAGTGCTGGACTCTTCAAAGTCAGGGCAGACGAACCACTTGACGGCGGTGTTGCAGATATTATGAGACACCTGAAAATTGTAGTGAGAAGTGCTGCAAGACAAGGCATGGGTTTGCTACATTTTTCACACTAAGAGAGCAAGCCAACCTTCAAGGACGGCTCGCGATGGCAAACTGCCATGGGAGAGTTACTTTACTCAGGGAAGGTCAAACAGGTGTGGTCGACGGACGACGAAGATGTGCTTGAATTTCGTTATACAGACCAAATTTCTGTGTTCGACCAAATTATCCCCTCACTTATTCCGCGCAAAGGTGAGAGCCTAAATCGAACAACTTGTCACTGGTTCAAGTTGGTGGAAGAGGCTGGTATTTGTGATACACACATGATTGAGATGAATGCGCCTGACCGATGTTTGGGTACTAAGTTTGCAGTCATCAAAGAGCCTGGTGCAATTCCACGTGATATGGAAAATGTGTTCGTTCCGCTAGAAGTAATTTGCAGGCATCATCTAACTGGTTCAGCCTTCAAGCGTTATACGGATGGAAAGGTTGAATCTTCTGAATTCGGATTTGAACCGGGAACAGTATTGCAAGATGGTGTGAAATTACCCGCGCCTTACCTTGAAGTCTCAACCAAGTTTGAAGCGTTTGATAGAACCCTTGACCGTGAGGAAGCATTGAAAATCTCAAATCTCACAGATGAAGAATTTGATGCGATAATGGATTGCGTCCTAAAAATTGATGCAATTATTGAGAAAGAAGCGGGGGCACGAGGCCTCATCCACGTTGATGGGAAGAAGGAGTTCGCGCTTGGAAAAGACAGAAAACCCGTACTTGTAGACTCATTTGGCACTTTAGACGAAGACCGCTGGTGGGACGCAGATACCTATGCGGAAGGTGAAATTGTGTCCCTTTCAAAGGAGTTTGTGCGCGAGTATTACATCGCTTCTAGCCATCACAAAGAGTTGTACGACGCACGTGATTCAGGTAGGGAAGAACCCCCTATCCCGGCCCTCCCCCAAGAGATAATTGACAAGACCGCCGCTCTTTACGCCTCCATGTTTGAGCGTTTGACAGGGCAAGTGTTCTGATTAGGGAGTCAACAGATGAGTGAAAAAGACCAGCAAGAACTGAGTTACTTAGGTAAGATCCGCAGTTTTGGCTGGAACGCTCGGATGTATTTACTGCACATATTTGGCATGGATGTGATTCACGGCGCTTGGGAAGTACTGTTCAATCTCTACCTACTTGCTCTTGGATTCCCCATTTCTTTCATTGGATTGAGGCTGGCGATTCTTGGAATTGCATCGGCCTTAGCCTCGGTACCAGCAGGCCGTTTGGCCGACAAACTTGATCGTAAATGGGGATTCATAATTGGCGATGGTGGTGGTGCGATATGCTCGGTCGTCTTGATAATGTCAACCGATGGGACCACCATCTTAGCATTCTCCGCGGTTGCCGCGGCATTCGGCTCTCTGCATCATGTTACTGAAGTTCCTTTCATGGCTGAAAATTCAGAGCCTAAAGAGAGAATTCACCTGTTCAGTGTTGGCACCGGATTCCGTACATTAGCTGCGATGTTTGGAGCTTTAATCGCTGGCTTCCTACCACTAATGTTGGTTGATGATGGAATGTCAACCATTGAAGCCTACCGTTTGGCAGTGCATGTTGGAATTGCCGGCTGGTTTATTTCTCTAGTACCGGCAGTTCTGTTACGACGAAACCCAATCATCGAGGAGGATTCAGTTGGGCCTGACACAAACAAAGAGGGGGTTCAGAAGAAGGGCATCTTTTCAGCAATAAAGACCCCGCAAACTGTATTTCGTTTCGTGGCGATTTCAGCAATCCTATCCCTTGGTGCTGGTTTTGTCCTAAGACTAGCAAATGTCTTCTTTCTTGAAGATGCACATGCAAGCGAGTATGAAATCGGCACCGTTTTTGCTGTAGGTTCTTTGTTTTTAGCGATTGGAGCATTCTTAGCCCCATTTGTAGTAGACAAACTCGGAGAAGTAGCCTCAATCTACTGGACTAGATTTGCAGCTATACCTTTCATTCTGCTCATTGGATTTGCACCAGCCTTAGCCACACCCGAAACCGTGGTCTCACTAGCAGGTCTAGCCTGGGTATTACGAACCACCCTGTTCAACATGTCAAATCCGGTTATGGACTCATTCAGTATGGGTCAATTACAACCATCTGAAAGGGCTACCTTTGTCGGTATTTCTAGTATGTTCTCAAGCGCCTTAGCCGCACTCGGCGCATATCTAGGTGCATCTATGATGCAGACTGGTGATTTCAGAACCCCCTTCGTGGTGATGGCGGTAACTTACCTGCTCTCAACCTACCTATTCTTGCATTGGTTCCGTGGCTCTGTTGGAAAATCAGACCCAGTACAAAGTGCAAATTAATACAGGTAATACCTAATCTGGAATTAAACAACCCCTAGGAGTCTTGATCCTTGAAGAAAAGAGTAGGCAATGAAAGAGCCCACTGAATGCCCATTCATTCACCGATTCTGAATCAAAGGGTGTTATGCACTAACCTTTTGCTTCACTGAGAAACAATTTGAACACGGTTTGAATCCTCATGGATTCACAGAGGAGGGTTCAATTAGTTCTGTTTAATCGGATTATCATGTCCGACGATGACACTGAGGTTCGACTTGAAAGTCTTGAAAAGAGGCACGATATTCACAATCCCCAGTTCGGCACAAAGAAATCCGTGATAGGATTTTTCGTTTTCCTTGTATTGACAGGATTGATGTTGTACTTCTTCCTCAACAATGCACCATGAAGCGAGGGTACCGAAGTGTTCGTCAAATGAGCCCAAGCGCATCTTCTATCCGATTTAATTCTGGACCAGTAGTATCGCCACCAGCAAATGCACCATTATTGCTACAAACGATTCCAGCCCCAACTAAAGGCGAACCAAAACTTACAGTTCCTACCATGGCTGTAACCCCTAAAATTTTCTCAACAATTTTCACTTCAGGTTCAGACACATCAGGGTGAACTACTACACCCATATCATTACAGACGCCAAGGCTACCAATTACTTCTTGACCAGCAATTGAAACATTAGCTGCAGGAACTTTCAATGCATCAGATAGAATTTCTAATCCTTCTTTTGGAACCACTGTACTGGCGAGAACACCATTTTCGTTAGCAAGAAGAAGATTACCAGCAGCGTTTACCGAACTCTCCATCACCACAACATCCCCATAACTTGTGAGTTTGTCAATGTCGTCAGGACCTGCGATATCCGCAACACCCATGCCATGTGAATTACCCTCAATAAGCGAGCCAATTAGGTTTGAACCACCAATGGTTAACTGAACTGATTCTAACTCTAAAGCTGTTTCAATGATCTCAACGTCACTCTTCTGAAGTGCAAGAGGTAGGAACAAAACATCACCGATAACTGAGACATAAACCCCTGCCTGGGAATGTCCTAGAATGTCACCACTGAGCACAGTCATGCTTTCACCTAATTCGGGCGGACGGCCTACCCGTCTTAGCCATACCGCTATCATCAATTTGGAAATTATAGCATATTGACACTCTAGAAAAAATAGGTGAATGGAATTTAATGTGATTGATAGGCGAGCCTATCGGCCATTTGTGAAATAAAAGGTGTGGGGAAGGTGCTTCCACCAGCCGCCGAAGCGACTGATGGAAGCGGAAAAGCGACACAACGACGACCGTTTCCGTGGGCTCTCGCACCACAGTACCAGGAGCGACGCAGAAGGGCTTGACTGCCGGGTTCGGAATGGGACCGGGTATTACCCCTTCGCTATGGTCGTGTACACTTTCGAATAAGATAGAAAAGATTCACTGTTGAACAGAGGCCCACACAAGTGTGTGTAGCTAGTGAACAAAAAAAAGATGCTGGACGTTAGTAAGTCTGGGCTGAGCATGTCGGCGAACCTCCATGCTTACACCCGGCTCCTATCATGCGGTCTTTTACCGCCTGTCTCATATGCCTCGTCTTTGGGGTGGCTTCGAGCTTAGATGCTTTCAGCTCTTATCCACATAGGGCGTGGCTACCCAGCATTGCCTTGTCAGACAACTGGTAGACTATCAGGCATAAACGCTTCAACCACAAAGCAACAAACCTGTCTCACGACGGTCTAAACCCATCTCACGATCCCTTTTAATGGGCGAACAACCCCACCCTTGGGTCCTGCTGCAGACCCAGGATAGGAAGAGACGACATCGAAGTAGCAAGCCACCAGGTCGATGTGAGCTCTTGCTGGTGACAACTCAATTATCCCCGAGGTAACTTTTCTGTTATCTACTGCCCCCATAAATGAGGCTAGTAGGTTCGTTAGGCCCTGATTTCTCATCGTCGATCGTTATTGTGCCGATCCACGTCAAGCCAGCTTTTCCCCTTACGGTTTACGGTGGAGACTGAACCACCTAAGCTGACCTTTGGGCACGCTTGTTAGGTTTTCGAGCGCGTGGCGCCCCACCCAAACTGCCCACCTACCGGTGTCCTCATGAAGAGTAAGTGTAGTTGCACTCAAAGGACGGTGTCTCTCTGTGTGACTACTCCCCAGACTGACGTCTGAGGGATTAACATCTCCCGTCTACGCAGCACAATAAGTGCCACTACACAACGGCAGGCTGCAGTAAAGCTCTACGGGGTCTTCGCTTGCAGGTTGAAGGTACTGGACTGTGCGCCAGTAAAGTCAATTTCGCCGGACGTACCGCAGGGACAGTGGGTCCCTCGTTGGACCATTCATGCAAGTCGCCAATTAAGCGACAAGGTATTACGCTACCTTAAGAGGGTCATAGTTACCCCCGCTGTTTACCGGTCCTTCGTCAGGTTGAACCCCGATTTCAGATACCGGCACTGAGCAGGATTCAGCGACTATACTCATCCTTTCGGACTGGCAGTCGCCTATGTTTTTATTAAACAGTCGGAGACCCCTGGTCACTGCGACCAGCTTATCTCTAAGCTGGCACTCCTTCTCCCGAAGTTACGGAGCTATTTTGCCGAGTTCCCTTGCGGTACTTTTCCCGTCACACCTTAGGCTACTCACCCAGGGGCACCTGTGTCAGTTCTAGGTACGGTCTTCTGTGCGGCTTTTCACGGAGCCTAGGCGTCATCTTATATTGTCAATTGATTTCGGAATCTTCTCACCATGACGGTTCTCCAATTCCTTATACAATCTTCAGGCCTGACATATGACCTGTAAGACTAGCCCAAGCTGTCACCATAATTGCACAGAGGCATACGAATATTAACGCATTTCCCTATTCGATCATTTCGGTTAAGAATGACCTTAGGACCGGCTAACCCTCGGCTGATGAACATTGCCGAGGAACCCTGGCCCCTCCGGTGGAGCGGATTCTCACCACTCTTTGCTGCTACTTTTCCCTAGATTCTCATACATATACGGTCCAGTAGACCTCAAGGCCTACCTTCTACCCGAACATGTCGCCGCGCTACCACATCAGCTTTCGCTGGTCTAGCGTATCGGTGACTAACTTTAGCCCCGTCCCTTTTCCCGGCCCGCAAGCTTGACCAGTGATCTGTTACGAACTCTTTCAAGGATGGCTGCTTCTAAGCCCACCTTCTGGTTGTTTTCGACCACGGACACGGTTTGTCTTTGACACTTAGTTAGTACTTTGGGACCTTAACGCTAGGCTGGACTGTTCTCCTTTCGTCACGGTAGCTTACCCACCGCGACTCACTCCCTGTTTCTACAATGATTGCACCTTCGGAGTTTGACAGCATACCGAGGGATCGCTCCCCCTAAATACCCAATCAGTGCTCTACAGCACAATCTATCTCCACAGAGGTCTACCTACGAGTAGTCTCGCGCGGAACCTGCTATTGCCCATCTCGATTGGACTTTCACCCCTATACCCAACTCGTCCGAGCGATTTGCACATCAGCAACGGTTCGATCCTCCACCCAACTTTCATCGGGCTTCAATCTGGCCAGGCATAGATCGATAGGCTTCAGGTCCTCCACCATTGACTTCAGACGAGCACATCTCGTCCCTCACCCTTACGGGCTGCGGACTTGTCGGTTTCCCTACGGCTTCGCAGATCAACTGCTTAACCTCGCCAATGATCAAGACTCCCAGGGGCATTATTCGAAACGCACGAATAGACGCTGCTCATATCTTCGCTTTCACGCCTATTCAGTCTGTCCCTAACTGGTTTCAGGTTCTTTTCACATCCCTCTCAGGATACTTTTCAACTTTCGTTCACACTACTGGTCTACTATCGGTCTCGAGTTGTATTTAGAATTGGAAGTTTATGCCTCCCATATTCACGCGCGATATCCAACGCACGCTACTCAGGATTCACCACTTGGTCATGTTCACTACACATACGGGACTTTCACCCTCTATGGTACGTCGTTCCAGATCGACTTCTGCTTCGTGAATTTAGACGATAGGTGATCCATACCCCACATCTCCACAAGGTTTCCCAAGCGGATTCGGTTTGTTCTATTCCGTGTTCATTCGCCACTACTAACGGAATCTCGTTTGATTTCTGTTCCTCGCCCTACTAAGATGCTTCAATTCGGGCGGTTCCCTTTCCAGTAAATTAATACGGGAATGACTTCGTAAAGCCAGGAGGTCCTATTCGGCCATCTACGGATCCAAGGCATTCATGCGCCTCCCCGTAGCTTATCGCAGCTTGTCACGACCTTCATCAGCTCTCGAGCCGAGCCATCCCCCAGTCAGGTTGTAGCATCAATTTGCTTTTTATTCTCTTACTCCACACTTTCCTGTGTGAGTCCTCTGGTGTCCAGGAATCTATCTATCTCGATTTCATAAAACACCTCGTTTCCCCACAGGGCGAGGCGTTCTCAATCTACTTCCCTTGTAATGTGTACATCACAAGGTGCATTGTAAGCATCTCGCCGACCTACCTCCCCTTTATGAATGCACCGAATTAGACGCCTTTTTTACGATGCGGCTAAATGTGGTATAGAGTGCGATTTCACTGAATAAATTAAGGTTGTGTCAACCCATAGGTGAGATGCGGTGAAGATTACCCGAAATCAACTCGTTATCCGGAGCGAGGCCAGATGCTTGTCGGAGCAATTCTGTAGCCTCGTCAAATTCACGGATTCCAATCATTGAAACCGCCTTACCGTTTATTGATGAAACGTCCTCTGAATCTAGTGATAATGCAGCATCGTAGAACTTGAGTGCAGTATCGTGGCGATGGCAGGAACTGAGAGCGGTTGCAAGGTTGCAAATCACCGATGCATCATTTTTTGATGCTTTTGCAGCTTGTCTCAGTGCTAATACAGATGCCTCAAAATGTGGTTCATCTGCCGGATATTGACTGGGCCTCTCCTCTTGAACTAACAATGCTTGTTGCAATAATGAGAGACCAAAATTGTTGAGCGCAGCAGCATTTGTTGGTTGTGATTCGCAGATTTTTCTGAAACAATCTGCTGCCTCTTGCCAGTTCGATTGCGCCAAGGCGGCGAATCCAATATGCGCCTGCTCCTGCAAGCCAGAATCTCCAAGGTCTGTGACTGCTAATGCCCGAGCCGGCATTAATTGCGGATCTGTCCCTTCCATCGCCGTTGGGTCAAATGAAACTGAGGAAGTTGCAGGGTCAACAAAAGTGTCATAATCAACATAGACTTCACTGACTAGTGACTCATCACCAAAGTCGTGGTAGACTACATCTTCCTCATGCAGAATTACATCTTGGTCAACACCTTCTACAGTGCCCTCTGTGGTAGAATAATTTATGGCTTCACTTGGTGAAGAACCACCTTCAAAAACTTTTATTTCAGGTTCTTCTTCGATTTTGGTGTCATCATCTATAGCCTCATCAACATCAGTTAAAATTCTTGCAACCAACATCACTTCTTGTTCTGGCTGAGCCAGTTTGACCACCTGTATTTGCTCAACAGAAGTTTCAACTTGTTCATCAGGTGTTTGAATTTGTACCTCGGATGTTTCAACTTGTTCATCTATTTCATTTGAAGATTCTTCAGCTTCTTCTTCACTAGGAGTTGGGTCAGGAACATCGTTTGAATCATCAATTTCCTCTTCGCCTCTACTTGGACTACCAACCCCAAAAGGAAGTGAGGTTTCTCCACCGGTAGACCCCCCAATTGAAAATGGTAAGGAAGTACGAGGAAGTGAATTAGAAGTCTCCATATCTATTTTTTCAACACCATCCATCGAGGTAACCAATTGGTTAAGTCCTGGAAGTTCACCACTTGGAACCATTTTGCCATCTGAATCTGAGACTTCAGCAAGATGTGATATTCTGCTACCACAAGAAGGACAAATATCTTTGCCACCAAAAATCAGCCCGCAGGCGTCGCACTCCTGCATCATCCTGTGTGGATGCGTGCTCCTCTTTGATGCTACCGTTATACTGGGTATCAAAATCGCCTAAGGAAAAATGAAAATATTTTCTCAAACTAAGCACTGTAAAGGAACCAAATCAGTTCACATAATCAGCGTAATAAAATCGTCACAGATCACCAATGGCGCGGTGACTCAGGAGTAGAGAACACCATGGAATAGAAGCATGAAAATCGTGGCCACAAAACAGGTTATTACAGTCACCGGCAAACCAACCTTTGCCCATTCCTTGGTGGTGATTGGGTGGCTACCACGTTCACTTATTGCTACTGTCATCACATTAGCAGAAGAGCCGATTGGTGTTGCATTTCCACCAAATCCAGCACCCATTGCGAGTGCCCAATAAAGCGGGGTAGTATTAACTCCGTATTGTATTCCCATACCTGCGATTACTGGGATCATCGCGGCGGTAAATGGAATATTATCAATGATTGCAGAAGCACCTGCTGATACCCAAATTATGGTAATCGCTAAGTATAATTCATCGCCGCCTGAAATGTTGTAAACAAATTCTGCAACATATGTCAAATACCCAACTTCTTCAACCGCCCCAACTAGAATGAAGAGACCAGCGAAAAACAGCAAAGCTTGCCATTCAACCTTGTCAATTATCTCATTTAGGAAACCTTCCCGTAGAGTCTCTTCCTTGGGCCGTGCTAAGGCTAAAATGAGACCGGCACCCGATAGAGAAATTGCATGGATTCCTAGTTCAAATCCTAGAGCATCTGAAAACATACCTGAGGCTGAGAATGCCACTACAGTCAGGCCAAGAACTGCAAGTGTTAACTTCATCATTTGTGGGTCGTCAACAGCGTCCCACTCATCTTCTTCAAGGATATGTTCAATGTGCTCTGGTTTCTTACCTCTCCATTCCCGATAATACCACCGCATGTAGCCTAGAGTGGCAACCCATGATAACAACGTAAGGATACCTAGGTGAATTAGAAAACCATTGAAGTCAAAGCCAACTAAACCCTCTGTGTTTGCATAGGCGGCAATCATCACATTTGGTGGGTCACCAACCATTGAAGCAACACCGCCTGTATCAGAAAGTATGGCTTCCGCTAACAGAGGAGGTATCGGATTAATCTCTAATTTTTGACACATTCTAAGAGTCACAGGAGCGATAATGATAATTGCCGTCACGTTATCAATAAATAGTGAAATAATTGTGGTAAATGTACCTAGATAAACCACCAACATCCAAGGATCTCCCTTAGATAATTTTGTAGCTTTAATAGCAACATATTCAAAGAATCCGCAGAACTCAAGAACTGCTGCGAAAATCATCATTCCCATGAGCAATCCTATAACATGGAAATCAACCCAAGACAGCATTTCTTCTTCTAATGAATGCGCGCTTGCAAGATTAAAAACGTTAGTAATCTTTCCAATAAAGAGAATAAAAACGCAACCAATCCAAGCAGCAATTGTACGGTGCAATTTCTCAGAAAGAATAAGGGCGAATGCGCCGATGAATACCAGCAACACCAACTGCTCAGCCGATATCATGATTTGGCCGTGATGAAGGCTCTCTAAAAGCATCGCGAGAGATTATCCATTAACTCTACAAGGCTAAACTATAGTCACTCTTCTTCAATTGCCGCCAATGTTTCATCATGAACAATAGACTGAGTTGAGTCAGGAATCAATTCATCTGGGTCCATTACTTCTTCAAATTCTTCAAATGACGCGTCTTTCACTACAGTGATTTCTTCGTGAGCAAATTCAGATGATGCAAGAGCAGAATCAAGTCCTTTCAATGTGCTTTTAATCACGTGTGGATTCAACTGCCCGAGCCTCTCAGCCTCGCGTAAGGCTTCGATTTCGGCGCGGATGAGATCACGCCGAGCTGACTCAATTCGGCTGGCGTGAACTAACGATGTTTTTGCTAAATCATCAATTCTAATTTTTGCTTTTTCAATACTCGCATGATAGGGTGTAGCCATGCGCTCGCGGTCAATTTCACTAATCAAACCCTGAGTACTTAGAGATGATAACTTTCTCAATGCTGCGCGCGAGGCAACAAGCCGAGCGAGTGACGATTCATAGCGGGCTTCACTCTCAGCTAATCTTCCAGAAATTCCCAACTTATGCAGCAACGGTTTCATCGTTAACCCTTGCACCACCAAAGTGAATAAAATCACGCTGAAGGCTAGCACTAACATATCGTGATAAATGGTTTCGTCAAATTTGATATTAACAATCTCCCCATTGATTAATAATTTCTGGCCATCGTGAACAATATGTGAAAGCAAGAGTAGCAAGGCAATCGGAATACTTCCTCGAAGGCCGCCCCACCACATCGCCAATTGCCATCTTCGATCAATTTTCCTTGGCTCACCCATGTTTGCCAAACCGGTAAGTGGGAACACCACTAATCGGGCAACTAAAGCCCCAACAATAGCAATTAAGGCAAGATAACCCGTGTGAATGTCCCATGATAAAACAGATTGCAACTCATAGCCCACCAAGACGAATAAGATACTGTTAACAAGGAAAGATACCACTTCCCAAAAGTGATGTAAACCTACTCGGGCGGTAGGAGTCATCCCTTCTTGTACACCCTTATTGCCAACTAAAAGACCAGCAACAACAACAGAAATTACACCGCTTCCTTGCATCATTTCAGCTAGTAAAAACGAGCCAAAGGCGAGAGCAACAGTAAGAGCAATTTCTACCAAATGGTCCTCACTCTGCTGCAATAAATGATTGGCAACCATTCCACAGATGTATCCTGCAACAACCCCAATCGTCACAACCAAGATGAAGGAGGCAATACCATCCGTGATGACATTACCAAGGTCAATAGATTGACCTGCAATCACCGAAAGTGTAGTTACTAAAATGATGTTGAAAACCACAATCGCGGTCCCATCGTTAAACAAAGACTCTCCCTCAAGTAGTACGGAAAGTCGCTTCGGAGCACCTAAAGAGCGCACCAACGCAAGAACGCTAACCGGGTCCGTAGCCGCTAAAATTGAGCCAACCAAGAGCCCGTAAAGCAGACCATTGTCTTCACCCCACCAAACAAATCGCCAGCAGATTAGTCCAATAATCAATGTATTCAGTAATACGCCTGGAATCGCTAATAGTGAGATGGTTTTCCAATTCTGACGCAGTTTGTCAATGTGCATCGCTGACGAGCCTTCAAACAAGAGAGGTGGAAGCAGAATGAAGAGAATTAATTCGGCCGATAGTAACCCGCCGCCAGGCTCTAGTCCAGCGAACATAGATTTGCCGAGCCAGCCTAGAACAAGGCCGACAATTACCAGTGCGATTGTGTAGGGAAGTCTCACCCAACGGATAGCGATTGCAACCAGTAAAGAGAGAATGAGCGTCCCAAGCAGACCCTCAAGCCAGGTGGGTGGTATTACTGTCATCGTACCTCGGAGGTCCGAACCGCTGTTGAATCCTCCGCCATCGGATGATGTAATCCGAGCGAATAATTAACTCATCATCAATATCAAAGACATTTGAAGAAATCAGAATTTAACGATAGAAAACTGCGATATTGCCGCGCATGAGAATTAGTTTTGAAGAAGTTTGTTCAGCTAACATCTGCCATAGGTTTTGGCGGTCTGCAGAATTATCTGCCAAACCACGATTGAGTTTTGCCTTGACCATTGTTCGCGTCTTTAACTGTGAATTTAGTTCGCTGACAACCGAGTCAGTTAACCCAGATTTACCAACCCTAATTGTCACTTCTAAAGTCGGATCTAGAGCCCTTTTTCGTAATCTTTTATCAACTTCAACCATTATTCATCACCCTTTACGAAGTCCGGACCACGCCGGTTTGTCCTGCCACACGAAATACATGTGATTCGCAATATTTTCCCGCGCACACGTACGCCCGCATTTACCCCAGGCCTAAGTGCGATTTTACACGACCGACATACCCAAGGCCTTCTTCCGTCTGGTAAACCCAAACGGTGTTTCTTTGACAAGTTCAGTATCTCCTTAGCAGCAGAATCAACTGACGAATCTTGGTGGTTCCAAGGTTCTTGAAGTAGATTCTCAAGGTGATTTCGCGAGGACATCGCACGAATTTTTCTGGCTTTTGCGCTTCGGCCGCGCCCCCTTTTCCCCATTATATCACCCAATTTTTTAGTTTAGAACTGCTGAGATTTCGGCACCGACATCAGCCATTGCTTGATTGCCGTTGACTGTAGCAAGGAGTCCTTTTTCTTCATACCACTTTGCGAGTGGTGATGTCTGATTATGATATGCTGTTAGGCGAGTTCTAACCGCCTCTTCGTTGTCATCTTTTCTTTGAATGAGGCGCGCAGCAATTTCGGCTGGTGCCGGCTTGAATGTTACATGGTAAATATCCCCTGTGTCAGGGTCCATTCTTCTACCAACAATCCGTCCAACAATTGCATCGTCTGGTACTTCTATCGATATCACCAGAGAAACTTCTGCGATTTCTGCTAAAGCTTCTGCTTGAGGGATTGTTCTTGGGAAGCCATCAAACAATACTCCTTCACTAGCATCATCTTGTTGCATTCTCTCTTCAATCAATCCGATGATGATATCATCTGGCACTAGTTCACCTGCTTCCATGTACTTCTTGGCTTCTAAACCGAGTGCGGTTCCAGCCGCTAAAGCAGCTCGTAACATATCACCAGTAGAAACCTGTGGTTTTCCTGTTGCCTCGACAATTGCATCGGCTTGCGTGCCTTTGCCTGCACCGGGTGGCCCAAACAGCACGATAGACTGACTCATATCAATGGCGAAATAGACCTTCTCAATAAGCACGACGGTCGTGAACTGATGTCATTTATCCCTATCAGGTACATATCCAGTTGGTGGGGGCGGGGCACCACCGGGAAGTGGTGGTAGACCTTTTGGTGGAGGAGGGCCACCTGCCGGCTTAGGTGGTGCTAGAGGGCCTGGGCCTGAGGCAGCTATTGCTGCTGTAACCTCCCGTGCACTAACAGTCCCAGAAACCATGTCATCGCTGGTAACTCCAGTGTCAAGTGCTGCATCTCTACGCTGCTCAACACTGCCTAGTATCTCTGAACCTGAGGAAATGATTTGTTCACCTGAATCAAATGTGTTTGAGTTTTTCCTCAACATTATCACTGCACCCGCTAAACCAGCAAGGAAAATTAGTGCTACCAAGCCTACTGCCCAGCCGGGTACTCCGGCTGCCTCCAAGATATTCAGTAAGCCACCGTCATCTCCGGTAAGTGAAGTTGATGACAAATGGATTTCAGTTGAGCCATTAATCAATTCAGCGCCTGCTGAAGATGTTGGAACTGCTGTAATCACTAAATCAGTTGAACCAACACCGTCGTCATTTACAATCAAGATTTCAAGTACTTTAGAATCTCCTGCGTCAAGGTTCTGAATCGTTGTCAACCCTGAGACTATCCAGCCATCATTCGTAAGCATTTCGAAGTCAACCTTACATGCGGTATTGCCATCATTTTTGATAGTCATATTGACCGTCCTTTCACCGCCTTTCTCAACCCGTTCAAAATCATCAATATCGGTTGATAATGATAACCAAGCACTCTTTTCTCCGATTAGAGAAACCATCACACTACGAGCCAGTTCTTCGCCGCCAGGAGTAGTACCGGTGACTAACAGGGTTAGTGAATCACTAAGTAATCCGGTTGGTGTACCTGATGGCAAAAGAATAGAGATTTGTACTGCCTCTTCCCTATGAATTCCAAGGGCATCGGTAGGTGGGGTCTTGAAGCCAACCTGCCAACCCTCAGGAACACTTCCAAATTCCCATGTGAGAGTTAAGGGGACATTTCCTTGATTGATGATTGTGAAAGTACCATAAGCGGTTTTTCCAGGAATCACATTCATTGTGTCAAGAGGTGGGCCTAGCAAAACTAATTCTGGCCTCTCTTCTACTTTGAGTTCTGTTCTATTGATGATGAAATTTGTTAATGAATATTGAATTCTAATGTTGATTGTATTAGAATCACCATTTGAGACCTCTGGTGGAACAATAACTTGAATTCTACAATCTGTTGACTCGCCACGTTCTATTGAAAATGAAAGTGTATTATCATCTTGAACGTCATTGCAAAACAGCGCTAGTGGCCAATTTGGATTAGATGGAGTTACTTTCACATTGAGAGCGATTGGCACATTACCAAGATTAGAAACAATGAGTGAGAGATTGAGGTCTTGCCCGTTATTAACTGCCTCATCAAGAGCATTTCCTGCTGCGCCAACGGGGACACCATTAGATGAATACAAATCTGTGCCAAATTCTTCTAAAACGGCGACAGTCACTGTTGATGAATCGGTTTGGGTTAAGGCTGGATTAGTTGCATGCGATGTAATACAGGTAATATCCTCAACAATCCCCGCTGCTGGCTCCCCTCCTGACATTGAGGGGACCATCACTCTTACTGCAACTGAAAGATATTGCAGGCGAGCAAGTGGCTCAAGAGTGATACTAGACGAATTTCCATCCCCCAGAGAAATTGTCCATCGGTTTGGAGTCTCACAACTAATGTTGTAAACGCTAGGAGAGTTTCCCGGGTTCATGACTGAAACTGAGAATGTCGCCTCTTCCCCTGGGACAGCTGTAAGTCCTGAAACACCGGCTAGTGAGGTAATCATCCCATCAATGTCATCGACAATGATGGTTAGTCTGACTGTGTGTGACACCACTGGAGATGAACGATACCAAGCGGTCAAATCCACCACATAAGTGCCTGGTAAAGCGTACAATGGGTAAGGTGTCGCTCCGAGGTCTGCCGTATCGTCTCTCAAAGTTAAATCAAGTACGATTTCGCTATTCGCCCCACCCATTTCATCAAGTTGATAGAATGGTTGAATTGAAAGGAATTTTAACCAATCATCTGCAGGTGGGTCAAGCATCCCATCATTACGAAGAAGTTGAACGGGCGTGACCCTGAAATCAACACTCTCATTGCTCGTCCCTTCATTTGATATCTTTAGCCTAAATGTGATTGAATCATCAAGCGATGGGTCAATGTGACGAATCTTAGCCGCCTCCAATTCAGTTTCTCCTACCGGCGGCGAACCAGCCTCTGTATACGGGGTGATTCTAACCCCGATAGCAGAGACATTGATTTGTAAATTGTAGACATTGTTATTGACTCCACTAGTGAAGTCATTTGGTTCATCTACCGTATCATAAACATCTAGAGTCAGACGCAGGTCATGGAATCCTGTTGGAGTGAATGCGTGAGTGAAAACCAGAGAGTCACTCGACCCTCCTGCCAGTCCATTCTTAGAAACATTATACAGAATTACTCCGGTAGTCAAGTCTTCAACTTTAACATCATAAGGAGCAGTTGTTGAAGGTGCTTGATTGACCCAATTTGCGCCAATTATCAATGTTTCACTCTCTAATGGTTCATTGGTAGACACCCATAGGCTTGAGGATACGGTAGCCAAGTCGCTAACCGGGTTCTCATTACCCATCGCGGTAATTACAATAGCATAGTCTTGTGAATTACCCCCAGCGTTTGAGACTTGGATTGTCCAGTTGCCTGATTGTGTACTTCCAAACTTTACCCTCTCCACATTGTTTAGAGAATCATAAGCACCTCCAGATGTTGAGAAACCGTTTGAGAATATATTGCCCTTGTAAGTCATCCCATCTGGTGCGGTAACCAGTAGATTGAGGTTGTTGACCAATCGAGGAGAAGATTGGCTGGCTGAGGATGAACCTTCACGGTCGTTCCACACTAAGGTTACAGAGAATCCGTAAGCACCATCTATTCCATATGTGTACAAGTACGAATATCCAGGAGTAAGAGTTTGGTTATAGTCAAAGAAAGTATTCAGTGCCAAAATCCCACTAGTTGGGTAGATACTACGTTGTAAATCGATTTGCCCCCATCCTTCATCCGAATTTGGAATATCTGCCGAACCTATATCCTTTGCACCATTGATTATAATAGCTCTAACCAGATCACTTCTAGGTTGGTTGAGATTCATGTAATTGCGGAGGAATTGACGAACAAGAACTGTGGCTCCAGCAGCAACTGGAGTTGCTGCAGATGTTCCATCAGCCTTCATGTACATCGGGTCGTTATTCCCGTGTCTTGCGTTAGAACAAGACGGACCGGCTGGATACTGCGCTTCTTCGGCCCTAGCCGAACAAATCTGCACACCAGGTGATACGATATCTGGCTTGATTCGCCCATCAAGTGTATTTCCTCGGCTGGAGAATGATGCTACTTGACCAACAGATGCTGTGAATGGGCGGCCGGTTGTTGATGCGCCCACTGTAAGGACATTCTTGGCAGTTGATGGCGGCGACACAGTGGTTTGACCCGATGCCCCGTCATTACCTGCTGCGAAGAGAACGGTATAATCACCGTAATCATCCATGAATGCGTCGGCGGACCGGCTATCAGAGGTATATTGTCCACCCATGTTCTCAGCCCCCCAAGAATTGCTGTGAACTCCAGCGGACTGCTGGCGAGAGTGCCGGAACATATCGTATAACGAGCCCCACCGAGCTAGTTGCCCAGATTGGTCGTGTTCCAATTGGTAAAATTGGAAGGTGGTAGCAGGAGCCATTCCTTGGTATGTTGAGTCGCCTGAACCATCACCCAGCATGATGCCAGCCACATGAGTCCCATGACCTGTATTTGTGTCTGCACCAGAATTATCTGGCCCGAAAGTATTGTAAATTGTTAACAAACGACCAGTGAAGTCTCCATGGTCTGAATCAAGTCCGGAATCAGATATTGCTGCAACTTCCCCAGTGCCATCCAAACCGCTATTGTGATTATTCACAACTTCATCAACTCTAGCAATATTACGGGCATAATCGTTAGCAAGAACAAGATTACTGCTTGGTTCTGAAAATAGGATTCTGCCATCATTAGCAAGGACTATCATCCAAGCAGGGTCAATACCCTTTACTTGACATAACCAAGCATCGCAACGGACTTCTTCAGCACCAGTTGAAGTTAGGTGTTCCCTTAATTCACCAATCTGTTCAACTGAAAGGTCACCAGCAGGAGTTACATCAACATCAATAGCAGGACCTGAAACACCAGATAAAGCATCCAGAGAAATTTGCATTAAATCCGGGTGAATTCTCCATCCAGGATGTTGAACAACAACTGCACGAATTGATGGATGATTTGACAATTCTTCTATTGCCGACAATGCAGCAGTAGAGTCAGCAGGCAACCGCACCAAGTAACAGTCATCAGGAATGTAATCCAAATCAACTAAACCGAGACGAGTTAGCAGTTCTTCAAAAATGGTGTAATCGTGTTCAACGAGTTGCACGATAGCAAACCTAGTGTTGTCAATATCAAAGTGGTCACGATAGGCTTCTGGTGGAAGCGGCGGCAGTTCACTTGTTGGATCAAAAGAACCCAAAATCGTATGAATTTGGTGAGAGGATTCGGTTAGAGGGACAAGTGGGCCATCATTTGGAGAAGAGCTATCCCATTGTAGAGCGGCCTGTTCCGCTGTCCATTGCGGAGTTGATTCACTAAGTTGTGAAACCGAGGTTTCAGGATTTCCCACACCACCATTCGAAAGACTTCCTAAGGACATGGTGAGCATCAGAAAAACTAGGAGAAACGGTGCTGACGCTCGACTCATTGACTTGGCGACTCAATGCACCCCTTTTGATGGTTGACGCTCTAAGAGCGTCTCATGCTCGGTTTAATTTATCTGAAATTTTAATCTAAAATCACACCTGCGTTCAAAGTAGCAAGTAGATTGAATTGATTACAAGTTGTAGTAAGTATCAATCGCTGAATCGGTTTTTGCAACACTTGCTCGCCAATCATCCTCAATCCCCATGAGTGCTCTGATACAGTCAACATTTTCTGGAATAACATCACTCTCTTGATGAATTGCTTGGAAATAATACAGTCGGTCTCCGAGTAAAGAAACACCATCTTCCCACACGAAAATCTCATGCAAGTCGCCCCACTTTCGACCAATATCTCGGGCCATTTCCATCACTTCTGCTGTAGTGGTAAGTCTGTTTTCTGCACCATGCATAACAATCACCCTTGGAGTCTCCCTCCACATGTCAAGAATACTTTCAGTCGTCAGGCCGTGACCTGATGGCAAATCAGCAATTATCGCGTGGGTGTGCATGATTGTTGTCGGTACTGCAACTGCTAGCGAATTGATTTCAATTTCTGGCTTTACTGTCATCACATCTGGACCATGATGACTTGGCACTTTGAGAACCGGTTTAATTGCATTAATTGGCCCTTTGCCTGAATCACCAGGGTCAGCAGCCCTACGAATCATGGTGCACTCGACTTTGAGTGAACCACAGTGCTCATACAAAGGAACTAATGTTCTTGAAAGGCCAGTTGTGTTGCACGAAACTACCCGTGTCCCCTCAACATTCAGATTCTCTGCGTGGTTGGCTGAACTAGTATATGAGCGGCCAGTAAGAGCGTGTTTTTCCCCGCCTTGGAACATATATTTCACTCCAGCCGCTTGATATTTGGCTAGATTTTCTGCACCCGTTTTTCCGGGTGAACAATCCACAACAACATCTGCGATTGAAAGCAAGTCTGAAAGACCACCTGAGCAAACATAACCTTGGTCAGCGAAGCGAGAGATGCTGCCAGCGTCGTCAAAGGTACAATAAAGTGGGAATCCCTTCTTGACTGCTAAATCACAACCAAATGAAGGGCCAGTCTTTGTTACACCTACGATTTCCATGTCGTCTTGAGCATCAACAGCATCAGCCACACGCTTACCAATCGTTCCAAACCCATTGATTGCGACCTTGATTTTTGACATCCACTGACCACACATGCCGTTGCCGGCAATCCATTGCGATAGCCACTATTCTATGAACATCACGGCGAAATAACAGCAAATCATTAAGCAAAAGTTTCTCCATAAGAAGAAGTTTGAACCGTCGCCCAAAGGGCGTTAATTAGCAAAATCACCTACCACTTCGTGCGTCAGCATCAAAAACAAAGTGGTATCCAATGGGGTAGAGGTAGTGCTATGCGGGAGATGGTTGAGAAGAGCATTCAGTTGAATCGTGAGCTAAATTCACTACTCATTCGCGCTCTTGAATCAAACAAAGCGATTAAAATTGGCTGGGGCCGAGGAGATGACCCCAAACCCAGAGATGGTGAGATGGGTGTTGCTTCACATCTCCCAGTTGGGGCGAGAGTTCGCTTACTAGGCAACATTGGAGATCTAGCCGCAATTTGCGCCGAAGGTGGTAATTTTACTCTTGAAGGTGAAGCAGGTGGTTGGTTTGGCGCATGGAATCGAGGGGCGAAACTCGTTGTTGAGCAACAATGTGGGGCTCGTCTCGGAATGAAACAACAAGATGGGCAAATCATCTGTCATGGCTCATCTGGAGCTGAAGCTGGCGCAGGAATGTCTGGTGGATTAGTGATTGTCCGTGGTTCAGCAGGAAAACGAGCCGGTGCTGGCATGGAAGGAGGTACTCTCGTCATCATGGGAGATGCTGCGTCTGATATTGGAACCAATATGAAAGGTGGTCAAATCATCGTTAATGGGCGTTGCCCGCCACCGGGCGAAGGAGCAACAAGTGTTGCGTTGAGCAGTGATAAATTAACAGAAATCAATGAAATGCTGTCAGAAATCAATCTCAAGATTGATTCAGATGCCGCTTTGATAATCACAGATGCTGAATATTCAACAGATGTCTCAATGCCATCACGAGGGATTGACTCCCAATTTGATGCGATTACAATTGTTTCCGGTGGTAACCCTAGACTTCACGAACATGCCCCACTTGATTTGTTAACCCTCTTACAACTACGAGGTGAAGAAAAGGGTATGTTACTTCCTTTACCAGTACTCCCACGTCTTGATAGTGGCAAAGGTTTGAAGGGGGATTTCCTAAATCGCCAGCCATGCATAGTAAGTTCTCATCCAAGAGAGATTGACTTATTACGGATAAGTGAAACAAATCTTCACGATTGCACTGAAGGATTGAGTGGGGCTGCAGGCGCGGTGATTTGCCTAGATGATTTACCACGCATGAACGATGCTGAATTAGATGCACTAATCACATTGGTTAAATCTAAACTTGCAGATGAAAAGTTCATTCTTCTTGGTGGAGCTGTGGACCGGATTTCAATGATTCATAGAATGGCAGCTGCGCTTGACTGCGATGGTGCAATTGCTGACTCTGCAACCGCTGCTCACCTACCGGCCAGTGCAGTTCTGCCAATGGTTGGCCTGTCTGCCCGTGAACATCAATTGACCCGTAAAGGAGTGGCGCAGGGAATTTCGATTCCTTGGGAGGCCGCGGCGACTGATACCTTGGTAATCGCTGCTGCTGGAGCACAATTCATTGTCACCAACCCGTTTGCAAATTCTGATGTCCCGAAGACCGACAAAGGCAAAGCAGAGGTTGTTGAGAAGTGGTTGGCAACTCTAGATTCTGAAATCCGTGGCAGATTAATAGAAATCGGTGAAGATGGTATTGACCAACTCAATCGTCGTCACCTAAGGGCTTTAGACTCAGACACAGCAAATATGACTGGGATTCGTTTAGCAGGCTACGATAGACCAATGCCACAATGGCTTGGCCAGTGAAGGAGGAAGGTGGTATGCCAACCGTCACTTTTGAGCACCAAAACCTGCACATCCTTCAGTTAGGTGCTAACATCACTCACGACCCTGAATTATGGCGAGACAAATTGGATAAAATTGGCTGTGTAGTCGAAGAATGTGATGAAACTACTGTTGAAATTGAAGTTTTCCCAGACCGCCCAGACCTCCTTAGTGCAGAAACTATGGCTTATGCCACCAGAACTTTCCTGCATAATGCAGATGCTGAACCAACACTACCAGTCACTACTGGCCCAATCACGATGACTGTTGACTCGTCTTTGGAAAATGTACGCCCAATTATCTATGGTGCAGTGGTGCGAGGAGTAGATACTGGCCACACCAGCGAAGCACGGGACCAATTCATTCAGGGATTGATGGACCATCAAGAAAAGTTGCACTTCGCATTAGGAAGGGGAAGAAGACGTTCCTCTATTGGAGTCCACGACCTATCAAAACTTCAGCCACCTTTCCGAGTTGTTACGGTTGATTCAAATTACAAATTTATACCACTTGCAATGGACAATGAGATGTCAATTTCAGAAATTCTAAACAAGCACCCAAAAGGTGTAGATTACGCTCATCTACTTGACGGGTTTGAAAAATTCCCAGTGATTCTAGACTCTTCAGGAGATGTTCTTTCCTTTCCCCCCATAATCAATGGTGCTCATACCACAGTAACCCCAGAAACTAGGGATTTCTTCATTGATGTAACTGGCTGGGATGAAAAAGCATGTGAATCGTCTTTACTTCTAGTATGCCTATCAATGGCCATTCGTGGCGGCACCATTGAAGGTATTGAGTTAACAGGCTGGAATGGAGATGAATCAATTTGTCCTAACGGGTCACCAATAACTCATAAATTGCCAAAATCACTTCTAGAAAAAGTACTTGGAAGAGAGTTTAGTGATTCCGAGATTTCTGATGCAATCAATCGAATGGGTGGCCGCTTCATTCGTAGACGTGTGGTCACGGATGGACCACTCGTTTCAGACAGATGGGCCGATGCAGAAGTTGGCAGCGATGAATATCTAATTGAAATGCCAAGATGGCGCTCTGACATCCTTCACCCTGTTGATTTAGTAGAAGAAATTGCCACAGGGATTGGTTACGAAGATCTAGGGGTTGCAACTTCAATGCAAAGCATTGCTGGAAAACCACTTACTAAGATGACTCTCCATAGGAGAATTAGAGAGAGTTTGCAGGGTTGTGGATTACAACAGATTCAATCACTCACGTTATCTAATGAAGATGACCAATTTACAAAAATGCGACAAAAACACCTCGGTGATGTTACCGAATTACATAATCCAATTACTATTGAACATACGATAATGCGACAATACATTCTTCCAAGTTTGCTCAGACTTTTAGCCGCAAACCGTCACCATGAACTACCTCAAAGGGTGTATGAGTTAGGAACTGTTGTACATGATCATCATAACAACGACATGGTGGCCTGGGGTTGTGCAGAAGTAGGCACTGGATTTACAGGTGCAAAGGGTATTGCCCAAGCAATTCTTAGGGATTTAGGAGTTGAACAGGAAGAACTTGAAGTCACCTATAAGGCAACAAAATCGGCAGATGGGCCTTGGTTAGAAGGACGAGGTGCAGATGTACTAATCAATGGTCAAAGGGTAGGTAGTTTCGGTGAAATAGACCCTGCTGTTGCTGACTTATTTGAACTAAGAGTTCCAATTCAGGCTGGTGAATTTGATGTTCGGGCGCTTGAAAGACTAATTCCAGACCCGGTCCATTGAATTGGATTTTTCAATTACTCGGAATAAGGGCTGAAAGAACCATCGTCGGCTTTCACGTGAGCTGTCTCTTCAAAAGTCCCATCATCGTTCTTTAGATACCAATAGCCGTCATCACTCTCCTGGTATTCGCCTTCCGATTCATCATCAATAACTGTTTCCAATAAGTCAACTGTTTCTTCATTTTGTGGTGAATCAACAACTTTGGTTTCCGCAACCACGCCACTAGACTCACCACCAAGGTGGGGATTTGTCAATAAGTCAAGGGCGGCTTGATATTGGTCATCCTCAATATGACTTCGATCTGTCATTATTTCCTCTGCGTGATGGTCATCCTTACTATACGTGACAATTTTTTGCCCTTCGGCCTCGGCCGACTTTTTCTTGAATGGCCATATACTCCCCATAATGAGCCTAACATGGTATCTCATCTTAGAATGTGTGCTTGGAATCATAGAAAAGGGACAAAAAATGACTTGTGCCGCACACAAGCCGGAGCAACTCTTCAAGAACCATGCCAAGTCCGAGAACCATGCACAGGTCGCTTTTACCACCGATACTGACACTAATTCTTGTGCTAACTGTATCTATACTTCCTGTACTTGAGACAGATAATACTCATAATCAGAAAGCCACCTCACTTGTTGAATCCTCAACCGCTGGAACATCACACAACTCAAATAACTCAACAAGTAACCTAACTTGGGGGCCAAATTCTGGTCTAAACGCATTTGCGTCTGTTGATACACCGCTGACTATGTCAATTAACATCACTAATGGAGCAAATGTTAGTGATGCGGTTGATTTTATCCTCACCAGTGATGTTGGCTGGGATTGTATCTGGTTCGGCACAGTCATCCCTTGCCACCAACCATATCAAATCGTTATTTCATCAGGAGAATTAGGATGGCCGCAATATACGATTACAGTCCCACCCGTTGTAGATGGGGCTCCTCTGGCTTTTGTGAGGCATCCGTTTCAGTTGACTGCTATTTCTAGCCTAGATAGTGCTCAGGTCAAATATAATTTCACATTAGAACCAGATGAATGGTTCCAAGCGAAATTTGATTCTCCGAACAGTAATATTAGTTTAGAGCCTGGTAAATTAGAGAGAATTACGCTGACCCTACGGAATACTGGAAATTCACCCGCACAACTGGTTGCGCGTGTAGTGCCCTTAGATTCCAATAATTTACCGTTGCCAGGATTTACCCCAGAACAGTCCTATCAACATGAACAAAATATTTCCTATCAACACGATGGGTGGTGGGTCGGCATATACAATGCTCACAACCTAAATGGGCAGGGTGGAAATGGTATGGGAGCAAATTTTCAAACCACTATTGATATCGATATCCATCCACCTTCTCTATCTTCTGGATATATGAAGGTTGGAATAGTGGCATGGAGCAATTACAATCCAACTCAGAGAGTAATGATCACCATTGATTCAACCATAGTTTGGGAACGAGGAGGTGAATTATTTGTAGAGGATAATTGTGATGATAGTGATGTATCTCCTGAACAAAGTTGTAGCGCTACAATTAGTATAAGCAATACCGGAAATTTTGAAGATTCATTTGAAATATATGTTGAAAAAGAAAGTTGGTTGAGCGCTGAACTAAGCCAACATACGACGGTAGTAAACAAAGATGAAACCAAAGAGGCTGCAATACTAACACTGACTGTTCAAGAGATGGTCCCAGCATTTTCTCATGGTTCGGTCACAATCACATTGAAACTAGTTTCAGGTGAAATTCTTGGTAGTCAAACCATTGGATTACGAGTTGCTCCTTTGGTTAATTGGGAATTACAAGCAGTAGAGAGTAGTACTGATTCAAATGACAATGTTTCTGTTGCATTTACAATGAGAAATCTAGGCAATGGAAATGATGGTTTACAGGTTAGTTTACATGTAGATATGAATGTAGAATATGGTTTCATCCCCCCTGAGCAAGCAGAACATGGTTCTTTGACAGGTGCTCCTCGTTACTTTGAAATCGAACAAATTCCGCCAGGAGTCAACTTCACTTTCCGATCTTGGATGCACATCCCACGTAACTCTGAAGCAAATGGGACAATTACAATGACTGTAGAAATGCAGAGTGTCTTAAGACCTGACATCATTTTTGTAAACGAGACAAAAGCAGAATATCTAGCTGAATCATGGCGACCTGAAAATATTCACGAAGATTCCGCTTGGGTTAAATTTGAAATTGCTGCTGCAAATTTATGGAATCAATATAATGGCTTGGTAATGACTATCCTAGTAATTCTAGCGGGGTCACTTGGGCTTTTACAGGCGCTTAAACATAGGGCAGCAAAAGATGCGTTATGGAAGGCTAAGTTAGCAGCAGCGGAACCAGCCGCACCTGAAAAGCCAGAACAATGGATGGGAAAATTTGACAATAAGGGTGTTGAAGAAAACAAAGGAATTATTGGAACTGTAGTTGAAGCGCCAAGAATTGCTGCCAAGGTGTTTCAAGATTTGTTCACATCCAAGGCCCCACCCAAGAGCGTGGAAAAAGAAAAGCCATCGGAAGTCCTCCTTGATGCTGCTAAAACAGTTCTTGAACATCATGAAACAAGTATAGAAGGTGACTTACTAGATGACTTAGCTGGTGAGTTGGTCAATGAAAAGAATGCACATCCTGCAAACGAATTACTTGACAAGGCTGAGCAAGAATCAGGAAGAACCGTGAGGAAACCTAAGCGTCAACCCGGCTCAAAATACCTAAAACCAACGTCAAAATCACCTAGTAAAAGCGGTTCATCACCAAAGAAAGCGAAGGATTCACACACCGCCACCTCTCCAGCCGAAGCGGTACAAGGCGACGAATTAGACCTTGACCTCTGAGATGACAAGATGTGGGTTGCTGGAATTGATGAGGCCGGCCGAGGCCCATGTATTGGCCCACTAGTGGTAGCGATTGTTGCCATTCCTCAATCGGATATCTCATTACTTGAGCAACAAGGAATTGATGATTCTAAGAAATTATCACCTGAGCGGAGGTCGGAATGCTACGACTGGTTGTATGAACAATCACAACATAGAGGCTGGAGTATTGAAGTCCTAAATGCCATGCCATATCACATTGATAACTGGATGGAATCTAGGTCACTTAACGACTTAGAAGTTGAAATGTTTGCCCATGTTGCTAACCAAATTCTGCCTTCAAATGGTGAAAATGGAGGGATTCTACATCTTGATGCTTGTGATGTTAATGAACAACGGTTTGGTGACAACATTGGAGCAAGACTACATGGTTGGCCGTGGGAAAACTGGAAAATTACTAGTGAGCATGGTGCTGATGCTATACATTTGGTAGTAGGCGCTGCATCAATTATAGCAAAACAAGAACGTGACACCTTCATTGAGAAATTAAAGCAAGAGGAGTCAATACAGTTTGGCTCGGGTTATCCCTCCGACCCATACACTAGGGAGATATTACCACAATTAGTTAGTGGTGCATCACCTCATCAGATGTTACGATGGAAATGGAAAACAACACAAAATGTCTGGAAAGAGACTCACACCTCACCAATACCTACTAGGCCGCGTGGAACGCCTTTGTTCAAAGAGCGGAATCTGTTGGATTATTGAGCCTGTAGGGGTAAATTATCCGGATATGCTCAAGAGGTGTAGCCAAGGCCGACAGGACATGAGCGATTGGATTCCCGATGAGGACACAATTCGCTTAATTCGCAAATATGCGATGCAAAATGCCCTTGAATATGATGGCAAAGGACAAGCCGCTTCTGTTCAAGGTAGAATTCTTGGCGAAGTCGCGGAACTTCGCCAGCACGCAAAGCATCTGTTTGGTGTGCTTGGCCCAGCAATTGAGGAAGCAAATCAATTGTGGCATGATGAAGGTGCAGAAGCAGTCAAAGCGGTGTTGGAAGCTGAAGCGCCTGAAGCTCTTGAAAAGCGGGTAAAAGAACGCCGAGAAGGTCTGCCTGAATTACCCAATGCTGTCAAAGGTGATGTGATTTTACGCTTCGCTCCCAATCCAAATGGGCCACTAACTCTAGGCCATAGCCGAGGTGTCATTATCAATTCTCAGTATGCGGAAATGTATAACGGGAAAATGATTCTTAGGTTCGATGATACAGACACTAAAATAAAACGTCCAGATTTGAAAGCCTATGACTGGATTAAGGAAGATTTCACCTGGTTAGCAGGGAGAAAGCCTGACATTATTCTAGAGGCCTCAGAGAGGATGCCTGAATACATGGCCCACGCAAAACAATTCATTGATGATGATTACATGTATGTCTGCAAATGCACAGCGGATGATTTCAAACAACTTAGAATTGAACAACAAGAATGTCCTTGCCGCGCTAATAGCGCTCTCAAGAATAGTGATTTGTGGAATCAAATGAACGACCCTGAAGGAGGGTTCAACGAAGGTGATGCCGTAGTTAGAGTCAGAACTGGGATGAATCATAAGAACCCAGCACTACGAGATTGGCCGGCGTTAAGAATTCAGAGATCGCCTCACCCCAAAGTAGGTGAAAAATATCGAGTTTGGCCGCTTTTAGATTTCCAAAGCGCCGTTGAGGACCACATCCAAGAAGTAACTCACATTATTCGTGGCAAGGACCTTATGGACTCAACGAGGAAACAAAAATTACTCTACGAAATGGCTGGTTGGGATTATCCGGAAACGCTCTACTGGGGGCGCGTTAAGGTTCACGAATTTGGTGGTTTTTCAACATCACAAATGAAGGTCGATATTGAAAATGGAGATTATAATGGCTGGGATGACCCACGCCTTCCAACTGTACGAGCGCTGCGCAGGCGAGGATTTTCTGCTGCAGCAATGAGGAAATTTTGGATTGAATTGAGTTTGACCCAAAAGGACATCTCAGTACCTTTAGCAACATTGATTTCTCATAATTCGACTGAAATTGATTCTTCAACTCCTAGACTTTCATTCATACAAAACCCAGTGATGTTAGCACTGAACTGTGATGAAATCGAATTGCCTGATGCAATTGATATTCCTTGTCATCCTTTACAAAAAGAAATGGGTGTACGAAGTTGGGAACTTCCGAGTGATTGCGGATTGCAAGTGTATATCGAAAAAGAGGATTTTGATATTGCCCTTGCCAGCGATGGAAGAATCCGCCTCAAAGACTTCGCTGATGTTGAAGTCAGTGAAAACAAAAGAGGAAAAATCACCTCTATGGAGCGCTCGGACGAGCGCCCGATTGTACACTGGCTAACGGAGGCTATGGCTACTAATTGCATATTACTCAGACCAGACGAGAAGGGCGAGCAACTTGATGATATAGAAGGGTTATTTGAAAAGAATTCTTACCCTAATGGAACCATTATCCAACTAGAACGAATTGGTTTTTCCCGTTTGGAACCAAACGACAGGGACCCAAGCATGACTCAAATGATTTGGACTCACACTTGAGCAAATAATCAACACCAATTTGGTTATTCTATTGAAGTGCGTAAGTTACAAGACCTTTGGCTATATAGAACACCCATGAACAAAGGCGCAAAAGTCATCTTATCAATAGGGGGCATAATAATTCTTCTAGGAATTACTTCGCTTGTTATCGCAGGGCCATCTGCAAAGCAGTATTATGTTAACCCATTAGATGAAATTCAGTGGCAAACCAATTCAACAATTAACGAAACAGTGCCTCTTTCTCCTGACGAGACTTACCAATTATTTGCCAAGAATGGAGAAGGATATCATAATCTGTCAATTACAGATCCTGATGGGAATGAATTGTTTCGAGGTGAACATTGTAGGGAATTTGGAGATGGAGATTCCTCTTGCGAATATGATTGGATTGAAATCGGATATTTTGATGCCTACGATTGCCCTTGCCAAATAACTGTGGAATCTTCGGATGATATCCTTTTCTTATTGTATGGAGAAGCTGGACAAAAAACCGACGTTGACGGTTATTTCATGTCATTTTGTGGCGGAATTCTTGCCATCTTTTTAGGAATTATTGTGCTAGTTGTAGGTGGAGGTGTGTCAATGTTCACCAAAACGAAAAGCGTTGACTTGGCACCTTCTAACCAACAACATTACCCGCCACAGTAACAAACTGAAGAATCGTTATTCGTGCTGAGCAAGACGCTTGATTGCCGGCCTTGCCTCAATATGAGCAAGGGCCTCTCGGTAATCACCTGGTGAAAAGTAGCCAGCAAACTGACCATCAGCGTCTACAGCAACAACGGCATGTGGCTTTCGTTCATTCATCTGCACAATGATGTCGTCAACATTGTCGTTCTCGTCAACTTCCATCACATCTGCATCCATGTGTTCACCCACAGTCATATCATTAGCATCTCCACCATCTGAAATTGCAGAAAGAACCTGATTGGGTGTCACGATTCCTTTTACCTTCTTATCTTCACCAAGAACAATCAATATACCTCGCTCAAGGGCAAGTAATTTTCGAGAAGCATCAGCAATGGAAGCATCCATTTCAACTACTTCATGCTCATCTGTCAAAATCAAGTCAGAGACTTTCACATCGTCCATAATAGGTACCTAAATTCAAGGCGGGCACTAAGGTTCATGAATCTGTTGGAATATCTAATTTTGGAAACAAGTGTGAAATATCACTAGAAAATGAGGTAAAAACGCTAAGGAACTGTAACACGTGAATTCTATTTTACCCCTTTCGCAAACTATTCTTAACCACAAATACTTGCTGTTTGGTGGCCCTACCACCCGTTGCCTTGAAAGAGCCAATGAGGACCCACGCACAATGGGGAAGCGGATGCTGAAGCGTACAACCACAATTCTCGCCCTTTTAGCCCTCCTATTATCAGCTTTGCCGAATAGCCATCTCATCGGTGAGGTAGATGCACAAATTACTTGCTGTGACTCAGTCGAAGTTGACTTCTATTTACTTGGTGAAGGCGATGAAACTGGTAAAGGAACACTTAGTCCATTCTCTGTTGATTTAACTACTGAACAAGATGTATGGGTTACTTCTTCAGTTAGCCAACTGACTGAAATCGCTCGCTGGAGAGTCCCTCAGGCAACTAGCGGAAGTTATCCAATTTCAACTTGGACACTATCGGTAAATTATGAGGTGATAAATGCCGCTGGCGTTCAAGCAAATGTCTCAGCAGAGGTGAAGATAGGTGGTAAGTCATGGAGTGGCTCCTCGAACACCAATCCTGCCTATAGCCCTGGTCTAGGGACAGTAGATGTGTCTATTGACATTGATGAGGAAGGCAATATCCTATCTAGCGGAGAGTTGGTTGTTGTAGTACTGAGCGTTCAAACCCTAATCTTCAATTCCCCTGATGATGATGCAGGAGTGAGATTTATTTGGGGAACAGATGAATATGCATCAAATCTTCAAGCTAGTATTCCCCTAGTAAAGATGGATTGGCAACCTGCTGTAGTGAATGGACACTCTGTTCAAATTCCAGTAGTGCTGCGCTCCGGTTTCGGTGCGGCTATATGGGAAAAATCAACAACCGAATTCAAGATAGATGGAGTGGTTGTTGACACAGTAGTTGCAACAATGCATAATGACGGTGCTCAAGTATACCTAAATTGGCAAGCGCCGGATTCTTCTCAAGATGGAGTCTATGAAGTCAATCTCTCATTAACGGTTTCAGATTCACAGGTTCAACCATTCCGTGGAGGATTTTCCTATGTGTTAGCATTTGGAGGAGGTACCGGTACTGGATACGGTATATTCCCAGCAGATGAACCACTACGAAGCGGTGGAAGTAAATTAAGTATCAAAATTGATGCTGAAATCCAAGGTGGTGACCGCATTCGCAGGACAACTCAAATTGACTTAGAAGGCCCTATGGCAACATGGATGAGATGGGGGTTAGACAACATCGGTAATGATTCGCTAGACTCACTGTCACAGTGGCGAAAGGTTCAGGGTAGCTCCTCAACCGACGCAACACATAACAATCAACAGGTTGATTCATCTGAAGTTCAAGCCCTGGAGACTTATCTATCTGGAAGAGCATCCTCTCTCAAACAATTCATGTTTGATGGATTGATGCTTGATTCTGGCCGGCTTCTTGGAGTTGAGCCAATCGAAGCAGCTGCATCTCCAACAGTTAGCATTGATGTAAACGACGATTACGGCTTTAGCGACTCAACCATCACCATTACAATTGAATCACTTGAAAATATCAAAGTAGGAGAAAAGAGCATTCTTTTCGATAATTTTGTTAGACCACAAGCATCAGCAACTCCATTTTGGTCTGAGTTAACAATTGAAGCCCGGTTGGGAACTTCAATGATGGTTGGAACCTCAGCCGTTGATGGGAGTGGAATAGATTACTCACACAAGCGATTCATTTACACAGAAACTGTGACGGTCTCAAAAACTACCTTAGTAGGAGAAGAAGCAATGTCAGATTATCGAGTAGCATATGTAATCGGAAGTTTGACTCACTCACCACTTGTCACCCTATTGCAATCATTTGCAATGTTTGTTGCCTTTACCCTTTTAGCTCGTAAATTGACCAAAGACAAACCAAGAGTTGGTTTCTGGTTAACATCAGTACTTTTCGCAGTTGTTTGGGGGTATTCATACTTCTTCGCTTTGCCTCTAGCCTTCATGCTCGTTGCTTTGGGCGTTGCTGGTGTAATGATGTTGGCTGTTGCAGTTGTAACTCCAAAAATTAGTTTAGATGACTCATTGGCGGATGAAGCCGCTTATATCACGATAATGCCAAGTCGGGGAAGCCGTAAGAAGCGAGTAAAAATCCCTGTTGTTAGATGCCCTGTGTGCGCTGAATCTATTGCTGTAAAGACAATGAAGAGGCCGGCTAGGGTACGATGTGACGGCTGTGATACACGTCTAAAAATCTCGTAATATCTGAATTACTAGTTTTGAAATTAGACGGCTTTAGACAATATAGCGTCAATCAAATCTGATGCAGATTTCGGAGTCCCGTCCCACATTGCACGTGCGGCAACCATCCTAGTGTGTAAATCGCTGTCGTAATCTGACAATTTAATACGATGCCAAACTAACTCTTCAAGCCTTGCAGTAGAGGGTTTTTCACTCAACACTTGTGGTAGGATAAGTGTGCTTAGTGCGTTTGCCTTGCCGTCTACATCTAGAGAAGACCATGTTTCACGGGTACTTGCCTCAGATTCTAGATCAACCTGCTTTAGCCCAGACATATCTGGATTTTCTATCTCAGGAATTGGCACCACTCTAATCGAACCCTCCTGATACAAATGGTCGCGAAGGGCGCTATACACTGGATCATAACCTTGGTCAAGTGCGCCTGCCCACCAATTCCCAGCTAGCAACCACGGCCTAAGGGAGCGCAACCTTTTGCCATCAGGTGCAATTAATTCTGCCAATGCTGCTGCTTGAGCAACTGATGAGAGAACCCCTCTGTGGGCCGCACCCTCATGCCCTCTCACTCCCGTCGCGAACAGCGGAGTGATGACAATTTGATTCGATTCTTGGGTAGGAGGTTTGTCCAATGCATCCCCATCTTTCACCTCAATTGAGGGAGGATTTACTGTACGAGGGGAAAAACAGCGGTGATAGGAGATTTCTGCATCTAACAATGCCGCCTCTAAGAAAGCCGAACTAACTGCTCCTTCCGGTGATGGGGGAATAATCAGTGTAATAGAATCTGATTTGTTAATTGAAGTAGCAGACGCTTGGAGATTATCGGCAATTGTAGCAAATGCCTCCAACTCCAATAATGAGCGCATGGCCGCCCGACAATGTCAACTGCCAAAAAACCACTTACACAAAATGGCTTAAGATAATTAAGTGATATCTACCAATAGTGATAAACAATCAAACCTGCAAAGCAAGTTGAGGCTTAATCTACCATTAGGCGTAGTTGGTCACGCTTGTAATTCCAATCAGCATCCAATTTACCATTTGACTTGAAATAGCGAGCCGTGCGCCGAATCTTTGATTCTACAAGATTGAGTTGACGGTTGTTGTGCAAATCTTTGCGGTTGTGGTCTAAATGGTCAATGATACCTTGTGCCTTACGCATCATGTTCATCAATTCCTCAGGGACCTCGCGAGTCTTTCCAGCTTCTTCGAGAACCCCGCCGACTGTTTTACCGAGTAGGAGTTTTACACTAGGAACTGAGTGTTGGTCACGAAGTATAGTGCCAATCATAGCGTTAGAGTTACCCTGTTCATTTAATTCAACAATGAGTGACTCAACCCTTGAAGCGTCTTGTTCAGACCACTCTGGTAAGTCACTAACATTTGGGCGGGTTGAGCCCGAACGACCCTTTCCACCACTGTGCATTCGTCCCATGATAACACCTTGAGCGAGCCGCCGACCTACTCCCCATTCATAACCGCTCCGCCTCTCTATGAGAGGCTTTACAGCCTGTGTTTGGTCTTTGCCACCCTGCCAGGACTACCAAAATACTCCCACTTGGCAGTCACACTACGGGCGCTACCAAGGAGATTTCCTGCTCGGAAAAGCAACACTTCATCGCCTACCCTGATATCACCCTTGACATGGTTAACCATTGGTGAGAAAATATCCCCTTCAAGTTTCGGACCATCCTCTAAATGAACTTCTGATAGAGTGCCACACTTTGCTAAGTTGGGTAAAGTCCCCTTTGGAAATGCGAATCTTCCATCTTGAGGATGCCACATTGCTAACTGCTGTTTACCTTCAAGAATCTTCCAACGTGGAGGTTTTCCACCAACATGAGCGTTTTCGAGCCAGTCATCATTATTGTGTAGCCAGCGTGAAATGCTTCTCATTTTAATGAGCAAATGTTGCTTTTCATTCATACGATAATCAGGGTGGTATTTCTTCGCAGCATCCTCTGATGCTTCCTTGAGTCTCTGAAGGGAGTCATGTGAGCCAGCACCCTCACCTTGTCTAGTATCAATAATTTCAACCCCGATTTCATCACTATCAAAGTCAATTCCACTATGGTTGATTAGCATCTTGTAGCTGTTGTTAGAAACAAGTGATTTCACACATTTGTGAATCATCTCTAATTCTTCGCCGTCCCATTCTCCAGTGACCGGAATATCGTAGTGAGAAGCCGGCCACAATTCCTCAAGTTCACGAGGAACTAGTCCTAATGGTGAAGTCACCATTACTTCGTGAAGTGGACGATGACGAAGCGAACCTCGGAAGCGCCTGTGTGATTGTGACATTGAGTATGGCTTTCGAGCACTGCATGGAAGCAGAACTAGAACTTCGGATTGCTCTGTAGGAGTACGATAATCAGAAGTAATCCTTTGGATCCAATCAACGATGAGAGGGTCTTGGCGACTAACTGGACTGTGACATCGCCATTTCATGCCGTATTTTACAAATCTACGTAATGGGACGCCATTAATAGAAATCTCGCCTTTATCACTAAGTTGTTCACGCATCAATCGGTCATGATATCGAAGATGTTCCACCAGTTTCGGTGAATTTAGCGAACGCTTTTCCACTAATTGACGCAGACTACCATTCTTCAGTGCAGATTTTACTGCAGAAATCTCACGCTTCCATTCATTATACTGCGCTCCAATGTCAGAGTCTTCATCATATTCTTCAGCCGGCCTTCTTGCCCCATCCGATGTAAGTAAAAAGCCTAATGATTCTGCTTGCCTTGAGCGTGTGAAATCGTGTAAATCAACTCCAAACCAAGTAAGCAGAGCAAGGTTATCCGGACCACCCAAACCAGGGCACCATAACAGAGACGAAGGGAAATGGGTCCTCAGAACTGCCAAAGCAGAGACCAACTTGCCGGGATGATTGGCTAATTGAAGAGCATCCACCAAAGCAATAATTTCTGGTTGTTCCGGTAAATCCATCAATTCTGAATCATGTCTCAGTGTTTGCCATGACACAGAGATTAAACCACCATTTGAACGCCCTCTAACTCCAGTATCTGAATCTTCTAAAGAAGGGGGTAAAACATGGTTCATTTGGCATACCCATTGAGGGGAGTCATTGTCAAATGGCATCGCCATTGCACCTCTTCCAGTTATCGTCATAGTTGCAGGCAGAGAACTGCTATCATAATCAACCACAAATGGCATCAAATTAGTGCTGATACTAAGTTGAGATTCGTCATTTCTAGTGCCGATTAAAGCCGGAGTGATGCATAATGGAGCCTTACGATCACCTAGGGCAATCATGCGCGCATGTCGCAATCTTTCGGCCACCGTACGGCCCAGCGTGGAATCAGTCACGAAGGGCGCCACCTATGCGCTATAATTGAATGATTCTAAATGCCGAGGGGCGCGCCAAGCACATGTGAGCCGCCTAATTCTCGCATGCACACTCGCGATTGTGATGCTACTTACTAGCATCCCAAACCCCTCGGAATTGCCTTCAAATGTATTGCCGGACCTAACCTCAAACGTTGAACTAGTGGAAGGTGAAACGGTTTGGAGTGAGACATTAAATGTTCGCCAAAGTCCGTTTTGGATTTCAGTTGATTGCCCATCAGAAAGCAATTGTGAAGAGTTGAATCTAACAGTAACAGATTCTTGGGGGTCTGAATTCAGCACCTCAGGCCGATTTCACTTAGAACTAAGTGGAAATCTGAGTGCTGGCCCAACAACTATTCAAATTAATCGCGCCGGTTTAACTAACCAAGCATTGCTCGTTTCTCGGATTTTCTTTGACCTTGCAAATGGTGAATTTATTGACACACCCTCACAATTACCCAATCCTGGTGAAGATGCTTCTGGATGGCGTCTTATTGACATGGCAGGCTGTGGCTCACTCAGCGATTGTGGAGAAATTGAGCGCACCACAATAGATGATTCCGCTGTCTGGTGGAATGGCACTCTTGATTCCGCTGAAGATTCTGATACCTTTCAACTCAATGCGAGTGATGGTGATGTCATTGAAATCGAATTCTCATCCTTTTCTAGTGATGTTTTTATTGAAATATGGAGCCGTAGTGCTGATGACCTACAACTGATTTCTCAACAACAATTCATGGCTGGCTCAGCCAATCCCCCCCAAAGATTGCTTGTTGAAGTGTCAAATGATGAAATTTGGGTTATGGTATACTCTGCTAGTGGTCAGGCAGGACTGTATTCACTTCGGTTCGCAAGCCATTCAGCAGAACTTGAAACACCTTTTGGGGAAACCGCATCTGAGCCTTGGGTTGCTCCTACCTTTGCAGATGGAACAATATCAGGTCATCTAACAACCAATGATGCTGGAGGAGATACAATCCGATTAGAAGCAGGCTCACGCAGTATATTCAACGTTGATTGGACTTTAACTAGTGCTGCAGATATCTACTTTCAAGCGAGGAGCGGCACTTGGACCATTATCCATAATGAATCAAATCTCAGTGGAAGTGTACAATTTACAGTTCCAACCGGTGCAGATGCCGCGGCAATCACTTTTACCAACGCTAGTGAACCACTAATTTGGACTCTGACAATCACATCTCTTGGACCAAATGATGGTGCTACACCAGGAGACGCCTCAGATAGCCATCCAAACGGTGAAGCAGACACCTTAGACTGGATGGTTATGCGATCTGAATCGGGTTATACTAGTGGTACTATTGGTGGCACAGATATTCGGGATGTATATCTCATTGAGAGAGAAATAGGCTACCCATATCGAAGCTTATTGACTGCTACTATTGAATCAGACCCTGGTACTTGTGTGCTCAAACTGGTGCAACTCAACACTACTGCATACAACGCATGGACTACTGTTTCTTGGAATCTGACAGAAATGCAAGGCCAACAAGCGACTACAACACTTGACTTACCGCATGGACGTCACCTCTTGGTAGTCGAATCAAATATCAGTAACGAAGTCGAGTACACAGTTAATTGGGCTTGGCTAACTCCTGAAGGAGCTGAGCCAAATGATGGAAATTGGATTGATTATTCTGATGAAGTTGGAACATTTTACATCGTAATCGGATTTGTGTTATTATCTCCCATGTTGTTGGTGATCTACTGGCGATTGACGTCTGGTGGAGTACTGGAGATTGAAGCACATGAAAAGCGCAGGTTGAATCGCCTGCGAGAGCGATTGATTGCTGCTGACCCAAATAATGTGATGGACCCAAATGCTCTGCTGCACGCGCTTGAATCCCTCGCTGATACCGACTGGGATGCATTGGTCATGGAATGGGGAGAGCCACTTACACGTCATACCACTGAATCGCTTGATTTGATTGTGTGGGGATTGACTGCAAACGAGGGTGCACGCTCAATCACAGTAGGGCTTAGACTGCTATCTGAAGAGTGGACATTAGCCGCAATCAGATTTCAGGCTGTTGAAGGCGGTGAATGGGTTGTGACATCAGTCACCCCTGAATCATTGTTTGATGGTGACGAGGTTTTTCTCGGGGATTTGAATGCCAAGACAAATCGATTCCTTCGAATTGATATGGAAGGAGATGCTGAAGGATTTGATTTGATTCTATCAGGATTAGTCGGTGGTAAACCAGTTGCAGCAGTTCCAACAAAAGCAGTACTCACAGCCTCTGAAGAAGAATAAGGTCGTTTGCAATTGATGCAACCATCATCTGATACGACGTCTTGATTTAGCTTCTTTGCGGACTAAATCCTCTATCGAGTCTAAATCAATCCCGATTTCATCGCGTAATCCCTCTATCTGCTTTTTGACATTCTTTGAAAGTTTAGAAGGCACATACAATTTCAACAACACTGTAACATTACCTCGCCCACGACCACGTGCACGAGGAAATCCTCGGCCTTTCACTTCCAAGGTGTCTCCGGGGATTGACCCTGCAGGCACATCAATTGAGATGTCTTTTCCATCAATATGTGGTAGTGATATTGATGTACCAAGAAGTAATTCAGGATAACCTAATGGAAGAGCCATCAGAAGGTCGGAACCATCCCTCTCGTACCAGTCATGGTCTTCGATATGAACTTGGATATATAGGTCACCAGGACTACCTCCTCCGCCACGAATTGGCTCCCCTCGACCACCCATTCTCATACGAGTGCCGTCAGAAATACCAGCAGGAATTCCAAAACGAATAGTTTGTTTTTTCCTCTCTCTACCTTGACCACGACAATCGCTACATGGGTCAGTAATTATTCTCCCTGTACCATTACATTCAGGACAATCAGTAACCATTTGTTGAATAAATGGGCCTATCTTACGATTTTGTGTTACTTGGCCTTGACCAGAACATGTGCCACAAGTCTTGACCCCTTCGGGACTTGCTGCTGCTCTACCGTTGCATGTGTCACAAATGACGAGCAGTTTCGCTTCTAATTCATTCTCGCCGCCTAACATCGCCATCTCCATGTCAATAGAGTGTCTGATTAGAACATCATTGCCTCTTGAAGAACGGCGACCACTCGTCCCACCGCTACCAAAAAATTGTGAAAAGACTGAATCAAAACCACCGCTAAACAAATCATCCATTGAGATGTTTACCCCTTGGAAACCACCACTTCCAAAGGGATTACCACCGGGTGATTCATGCCCAAATGTGTCATAACTTCGGCGCTGTTGAGGATTTGATAAGACCGCGTAGGCCTCTTGAATTTCTTTGAAACGGTTTTCCGCTTCTGCATCATCTGGATTCTTGTCAGGGTGGTTTTTCCTAGCTAATTTGCGGAATGCTTTTTTCAAATCCGCATCGCTAGAATTTCTACTAACTTCCAAGACTTCGTAGTAGTCTCGCTTCGTCATGACCCCATCACCGAGTGGTCGCTGACTGCCCACCTGTTTTGAATCTGACCATCATACTGAATGAATACAGCATCAGGTTAGGGAAGAGCCACAATTGCTACAGCTCTCTCTACCAACAGCATTTCTCGCCCCACAGTCCAAACAAATCTTGGTCTCCTTGCCGACCGATTTACCGCCACCAATTGATGCACCGAGGTCATCAAACAATTTGTCCTCTCGGGTGATTCCTGCAGTACCCATCTGGCCACCTCCAACTTCTGGCTTTGGTTTGGGTTTTGGTTTTGGCTCGGGCTTTGGCTGTGGCTTCGGTTGTGGCTTTGGCTTCTTCTGTTTCTCTAATCGCTCATCTTCAGCATTTAACTGAGCCATCATGTCGTCAACATTAGTCTGACCCGACCCTGCCGCTTTCATCATCTCAACAGCTGCACCTGACATTTGTGCCATTGGGTCCTTATCTCCAGACATTCGGGCTGATGAGCGTTTGACATGCTCCTCATCGTGGAACATTTTTACTTCTTCTTGAGGTTTATCATCGCCTATCTCGCCAGTACGCTTCTCTCTCATAATTTCCTTAACTTTTTGGCCTTGAATGAGGTCTTTATCACTTGCTTCATAGCCTTCAGCATCTCTCTCAAGGCCGGCCATAGCTGCATCAGCCTTGCCCCATAATCCTCGATCTTCGGCCTTGTAGGCCTTACTTAATTTCTTGATATTCTTAACTCTGTGAAACTCGTGGTCTCTTTCACTCCGAGAACGCTTAAACAGTACAAAACCTAGTAAAAACGCAAAACCATAGTATGCACCAATTTGCCAATTTTCAACTAGAAGTAAGTCAACTGCAGGAATAATTCTACCAATTAATCCTGCGATGATTAAAGGAACCAATAGAACAGCCCAAGAATTTAGGCTATTCTTGTCGTCATCAGCCATGTCTACCAAGGCGTTGGAACCTGTGATATGGGTTCAATGTTACCCCCACTTGCTAAGCACGTTTTCAGCGATTAATAGGAGACTCTGTCTTTTGCTGGTCGGCCTTTTCTCAACAAGCCATCAAGTAACCCAATACTGAAAGTTATGTGAAGTAGGAACAGCATTATTGGTACACCAATAATCAAACTTGGTTGTGAACGCGTAAAGGATTCTAATAGCCCATGAAGAACTAGGACAACAGAATAGGCGGCGATTGGGATTTGCCAGGCAGGGTAACCGCCAACCATGCAACCTGACCAGCACAACGCTAGAGTTGTTAGCAACCCAATCCATGGGAGGAACTCAAGAATTGATGCTCTCTGAGGAGTCTTTCGTATATGCTTAGTACGCCAAAACCCGTAACGGTGGCCAAAACGGAGCCATCCGACAACGGAAGTCCGTTTTGCCATGTAGCAATACGATGCATCCGAACGCCACAGGGTCCAACCCTGGCCGTCAAGTCGCATGTTAAGTTCAGAATCCTGTGTGGTGATGAATTCAGTATTCCAACCGCCAACCGCATCTAAAGCGGCTCGCCGATACAACGTGAATGGTGGGATTATAGTTCGCTGGCAACCCGTAAATTGAGCGAATTGGCCTCGCCCACTTGCTAAGGGATTCTGTAAGGTAGCCTCTACCCAACGCCCAACCAACTTCAGAGGTTGGTCGCTCTCTTTGACAAGAGTTCCAATTCCAGCAATTTTGTCACCATCTGCTCCTAGTTCTTCTTCTAAATCATCAAATTCACTCATACGGGATTCAATATGTTTAGGAGGCACCCAGACATGCCCAATAATCTCAAGCACATGAGTTGCCTCATCAGGCAATTGTTCTAGGCTGAGATTTCTAGCCTCAGCAACGAATCGGTCTGGATTTTCTAATAACAAAATTTCTGGACCACCTTCAGCAGCGGATTTTTTGGCCAATTCTGCAACGATTTGTTTAGTTCCATCAGTACTTCCACCATCTACAACATGTATCAAATGCTGTTGTGCTGGCCATGTTTGAGCCATCAATGATAACAGACATCGCTCAATATGATCCGCCTCTTGAAAGGTCGGAACTACGGTGACAACGTACGGCTCAGGCATCTGACTCACGCTACGCTGGTTGGCGAATGTCTGTCAATCTTGCCACTACTCAAGCGATAGAGTTCATCATCTAACCACCCCTCGCAACAACTGATGAGTTCTCCTTACGCAGTGGTTTGCACGACTATCCGGCCCTCTGACCACGCCGCAAGCGTTGCTGATTCACTAAGGACGCTATTCCCTGAACTTGAACCACCTGAGTTCCATGAAAATGTATTCCCTGTGACTGAGAAGATAGTAGAATGGGAATTTGAGGATGTTGACCTAAGTAGATTCCTAGAACGTATTTCCGAATTGAGAATTCTTGATACAGCATTGGATGCAATGGGCGCGAATTTATATGATAATGAAACCATTTTTTCGCTCTCTCGCCAAGCAGCCTTGGCAAGCAAGGTCGCCTTCGTGTTGAATGACGAAAAGTCTCTTGGTGGTACAATTGATGTCACTATTCGTGGCGATAATTTAGCGGCTTGGATAGAGGAAACAACTTGGCATGAAGGCAGAAATGAATATCCTCGCTCACTCAGTGATGATTGGTCAATGCACAGAGATGGTGAAGTCAGCGAATGGATTGATGAAAAATCTGACTAATGAATATTTAGATTCACAGGTTTGAAATCCCTCGCTCTTGAATTCGCTTTACAAATTCTACATCTGGTGGAAGCCATTCCACATCCATCAATTCATCCTCAGAAAGCCATCGGTTTTCATCATGGGATGTCATCACAGCCGGAGGCAATTCTCCATCCGCCTCACATAAGAAGAACGTCAGGTGAACGACCATTTCGGGCCATGCATGAGAGTACTCTTCACACACTCGTAAAGGCTTGACTGTCCAGCCGAACTCTTCGTGATACTCACGACTAATCGCTGCCTCTTTACTCTCGCCTTTCTCGACCTTTCCTCCGGGGAATTCCCAGTACCCACCCATGTATTCTGAGGCTGACCTACGGGCTGCTAGTAGTCGGTTATTTTCATCCTTCAACATCCCTCCTACAACCTGCATCTCAGGCCTTTGCACTGTGACCCCAATCACACGTTTTACTAAGGAAATTTGGGTTTCTAAGGGGATTTTATCTGCCAGAGGTAGGTGAATAAATAGAACCGGGATTGCTCGGTTCATTCGTTCTCTCAAATCAGCCTGCTCAACTGCAAGGAGGGTCTTGAAATAAGTTTCATTGCAGATGAAACGCCCAGGGTCTTCACTCTTGCATATTAGTCCCTCATCGGCAAATTCAGCCATCAACAAATTCATTGGTGCAGTAGAGTGTGACAGATTATGACCTGAATCTGTGATTTTCTGTGATGTTACTTGGCGACCTTCATTATCTGCGATACGGAATTCTAACTCATTGAAGGCTATCGCCTCCAAAGAAATAACATCTCGGTTTTCAGCCAATCCTAGATGAATGATAGCTTGTGGCAAATCCACATCTGATTCAGCAATACTTGAAGCGATTAATTCGCTTCCCGCTTTGTCAACAGTTAGAATCTGTGATTTGATGTCAACTTCGATTTCACGTGATTCAACAGCCATAGGACCAGATGACGGTCCAATTGAGATTACACCGTTGAAATCTGCCAAATGTTCAGCAATTTGTTGTGAAATATTGGTCTGATGCTCGCCAAAAGGCTCGTACCCGGTCAACCAAACTTTGACACCCATGACTAACCCTCACAATCGCTCTGAAGAGGGCCGGTAGCGGGGTATCCATTATGTCACCGATTGACTTGCAACATATTGTGGACGAGTTAGAGCGCCTATCTCTTGAGCATTCACGGGCCCGATTTGAGACAGTTCAAGGTGAAGTTACTGCTAATTTCGGACTTTTATTAGCAGATGCTATGATTTATGCTATCGGCTTCCTCTCTGTTATTATCGGGCTCGCCGATATTGCGCTAACACTCAACCCCAAAGAGTGGTTGTGGTCAGAAGGTGACCTCATTCTAGTTTGGAGTGGCGTAGCACTTTGGATATGTTCACAATCTCTCAACGATTTCAAGCGATTTCTACCATTATGGCTAAGAATGGTACTAAAATTAGGAATTGGCCCAAAGGATTTCTCAGACCAATCTGAAGCGGCGCAGCAGCGCCGCGCTGCAACTCTCGTAATCGCTTCGCTACTATCAGCAATTATCGGTTGGAGAATGTCAGTCTTACCAGATACTATCGCAACTAGAATTGGCATTGATTTCCATCTGGTAATCTATGCTGTTTCAGTTGGACTCCTTTCGCTCGCATTGTACTGGTACCGCCTCATCGGCGATGGCTTGGAGATTGAGCAATTCAATAGATAGAGGGACAAATAACCGTTGGACTCAATATGTACAACCCGGAGGAGTAATTGTGAGTGAAGGTTTTTCTGACCGCGTGAGGCAACGTTTGCACCAAAAATTAGAGAACTCTCCCACTTGGCATACACCGTTCCAGGTGGTATTAGTTGTCATCAGTGAGATTACTGGTGGAGTTGGCCCATGGGGGGCGTTACGCCCATTAATTGCTACAGGATTAGCGATTGTACCTTTCTTATTCCTTGGGCAGCATTTTAATCGCCAGCATTCCAAGGCTTTTGACTGGTTTGCTCTGCAAATCCCGCTTCTGTTCTGCTTACTCTGGCCTCTGATTTGGCTATGGTCAATATTTGATGCATACCAGACAGCGATGCTTTCTGTTACCAAGACATATTCAGCTTGAATTACTGATTTGTGAAGGACTTGGCGGCTTCTTCTAATTCCTTATTATTGAGATAATTATTCCCATCCGTATCAAACTCAATCGCATGAGTCATGAATGCTTCTTTGTCGGAAATACCGTGTTCTTCCATTACTGAATCAACGACAGATTCTGAAAAATTGTATTCTGCTGCTGGATGGTTTGCTGGAATTACAGCCTCTGCTTAGGGAGTTGGCTCATCAGTGGTTTGTTCCTCTGGTTCTGCAACATCCTCTACACTATCCGCGCTGGATTGGGGTGCCTCGCTACCACCTTGTTGGGCACGCCATGTATCCACTTGCCATTGTGTCCATCCTTGAGCCATCAACATCTCATCAGTCCATCCCGCATAATCATCACCAGCACTTTGTGGAACAGTTGTTTGCTCAGGTACAGATGAATTATCTACTGAACCCTGAACATCTGGTATGTAGCCATCAGGTGGAGAAGGCGTGGCATTTGGGTCAAATCCAGATGGGGGCGGAGGTGGAGGCGGCGCATCAACATCAAACCCAGGAGGTGGTGGTGGCGTATCCATATCGTCTACTACATCCAAAGTCTGCTCAGCGAGATCTAAATCAAGATGGTCGGTTGATAATTGTCTATTCATTGTAATCAACACAACAATTGCGATTAAAGCTACAATTAATGCAATGTAAAGAAGAACTGTACCTGTTTGTTCAGTAAACTGCTCTGAAATAGCCGCACCATCGCGAGCCACTGCTGGCTGGATTATCAATGGGTCAAGAGACATACGGTCAAGAATGACATGGTTATCTTTTACTATCAGACGATAGCGCTCTACGGTCTCTTCATCAACCTCTGATGTCTTGATTGAAATCTCTGAAGAGAAATTCCCATTTGCTCGTAATAATGCATCAGTAGAACCATTGTTGACATTTATCCAATCGCCATCCTTGGTCTTTTGTTGCAACGCAAAAGTTAGAGTACCCTCTTCGCTATTTTCGTTGGCACCGTTGATTAACAAACTAACATTCTCACCTGATACCGGGGTAGCATCCGTCCAATAGACATCCAAGTCAACAAGAGTAACGGTCGGGCCTACGCGAATAATTCTCCATTGAGTTAGTGGGGTTTGTTCGGTATTGTTTTCAGAAACATATGGGTTTCCTGCAGCGTCTGCTCCAGTCACCCAAACATCAACCGTGTAGCCGGGCAAGAGTTCAGTAACTCCTCCATCAGTTAGGTCAACCACGCCAGTCCAGTGACCATAGCCGTACTGTTCTAGTAGTGTGCCTAACTCTTGGGAACCCCTAGAAACCTCGGATTCCCCTGCTTTCACCTTGTAGTGCAGTACTGCAGTTCTTTGGGCGATGAATCCATGGTCATCACTTGAATTAATGAAAACTGCAATTTCTGATGCATCTGTAATTGCGATATCCCCTGAAGGACTGATAGCATTGATTATCGGAGAATTACCGTCTACTTCCAAAAGGATTCTTGGCTGTTCTTCACTTTCATCAGCAGCAAGACCAGGTAAATTTTCTAACCATGCCAGCATGTCAAGATGTCCGCTTCTTACATTTGGAACTAAAATATCGCTGGTGAATTCGCCGTCATCTCTTGGCACTGCGCGCCATTCCAATTCAAGATTTCCAATCACAATGTCAAAGGCACCTTCCGGAGCAGGAGTCTCATCTTCACTGAATAGAATTCTACCGTTAACTCTGACAACTTGTCCAGCTGCTATCGTCGCCTGTTCATCTCCGCCGGTGTAGAGATTTCTGCCAGTCGCTAAGTCAATCGCAGTGAAATGACCAGGCGCCATGTCAAAGCGAAGGTCATTATCTAAACTCCAGCGGTCATTACCAAGTCCATTACGATGCTCAAAGCATGCTATATCCTCGCCATCAAGGCAAGGCCAGTCAGCGATTTCTATAACTGGAATAAATGTTGTATCACCATCAGTATCCCAAACTTCAGGGAATAGCCATGTTAATTGGAATTGAATATCTAAATCAAGTGCTGTATCATTTACGACAGAAAAATGACTGTAAAGGTTTGAAACTGCCAAACCATCGCCACCTGACTCAAGATACATTGTCAGTGCACCATCAGAAAGTTTGGTGAAATTAGCCCAAATTGCAGTTTCATTAGCATTAATATCGTCACCAAGTGCCATCTTGATACTTTCAATATCATTCCAGCCATTATTGTCCCAAACCCTCAATTTCGCTGTGTATTTTGTGCCGGGATGTAATGGAGCTGAATCATCATGTCCAACAATTGTAGAATTGCCATCAAGTACTAACGCTGGTTCAAATTCTTCTCGAATTGTGTAAGTCACTAAATCAGCATCCCAGTCAGGAAGAGTTTGGGTTGGAAGTTCACCACATGGCGCATCGTCATCAAGACATACAGGGCCACCTCCCATCGCTAACACGTTACCTTGTGCGTCAGCACCAGACAAAAAGAAGGAAACCTTCTCTCTATGGTGATTCATTGAATCTGTGATAAGACCTTCAAAAATATTGATACCGCCCGGCTGTAACTCAGGAGTCCTGAGTGAGAGTGTCGTATACTCATTCTCATCTGGGATTTTATCATAATTCAAATCGTCCTGACCTTGTCGCCAGTAATGCAAAGTGAGTAATGTGGGTGGGTCAACAGAGTCCTGCACAACTATTCTTACTGGTTGGTTAGGGTTACCCTTATGCCTTTCAGAACCGTCTAATGGAGTTGCTTCTATCACCAATGGACTATTTCCATCTAGAACAATTCTTACGGAGTTATATTCAGGATTGATGTATGATGAACCATTTTGTAAATTCACCGCCTTTATTCGGAAAAGCATCCCACCTGGTGATGACTCAATCGGTGAGGTGATGGTCAATGAGTATTGCCCATGACTGGGGTTTGGCTCAATGTGGTACTGCTTCTCAGGCTCTTCTGGAATGCCATTCATCGATAAATTCTGGCCAGTCAACTCAATACTAAATTGACCTGCATGTGGAGTATAAGTCGTGCCTTCGAAAACGATACCTCCTTGGAATGTCATCTGTAGACCACCTCGCATCCAATCATTGCCTTCAAGGACCCTACCCGTTTCATCAGTTACTCCTAGGTCAAGCAAGACAATGTCGTTCTCAATTCTAATATCCATGTCATCGGTTAACCAACCATTCACTTGGCGGCCAATGTCATCGTCAACTGTTATTCTTGCTTCAACATCAGCTTCATCATTCCATTCCCAAGTTGATTCAATTGGGAAAAGCAATGATAGGAATCCATTACTATCTGTAGATGATGAGCAGTTGCCAGCGTCAAATCTAACTAAATTGTCACTGTTACTCACTAAATCACAGACATTACCACTCTGCCACTGTAACACTGAATTATTGCGGCCATTAGCCATTAGTTCAACTTGCACCTGCGTAATGCGATCTGCTTCATCACCTTCAGCAACTCTGACGAGTAGTACACGGGTATCCCCATCTGGAACTAACATGTTTCCTTCAATTTCAGCACTGAGAGCGCGAGTGTTCATGCGGTATGTAATATCAAGATTTGAGACTTTGATTCGACCTGGTGAGCCAGCAGATAGACCCAATGTGACGTTTGAAAAACCTTCACCGTTGTCAACGATGTGGCTATTAAATGCGCTAACGAGGGCCGCCCCACTGAGGTCAATTGGGGAATTTAATAGACCGGTGCCAATGTATTCGTTAGTATTGTCAGCGCCAATATCAAGTCGAACTGCTGTCGGGTATCCTTCTTCGTAATCAAGTGTGAAAGAATCTAGTAATGGAGTAAGCCCAGCATCTGTTGTTGAAAAATTGACGCGGTACTTTAGAGCAGATCCTTGGGATTGTAATTCTATCAACTGATTATTAGTTGCAGAATGCCAATTTGACCCATTGTCATTGCTAACCTCAACACTGAGTGAGGTTCCTGCAGGTGTGGTTTCAGTCCATTGTGGTTGCAGGGTTCCTATTTGAGTACCCGTTGGTATCATCGGTGAGGTCCAAGACCCTGTTGTTGCATATGAGGTACCATATTCCATCGATAACCACCATGAAACAGCAGTTCCGCCAACCAATTGTAACTTCCAACGCAAATGGTCTCCAGGGTTTGAGAAATGAACGGTTTCATTATTTGTGACTTGGACCCAATGAGTACCATTGTCGGCACTAACCCAATAATCAACTCTGTCACCCGTTGATGTCGCTGACCATGATGTTTCTAAATTTGCCATTATCACATCATCATTAGTCACAATTGGTTCTGATATCCAACTAGCAGTCCCAGGTTGGGGTGAAATCGGATAAGCCCAACCTGTTCCATATTCACGATAATATCGTGCAGACCACATATAGTGATCAATCAATGACAGCCTTGAACCATCGTAATAGAGGCCAAATCCGCGGGCACTGATAGAGCGCTCGCCAGTTTGCTTGGCAAGAGTTGTGGATGTGCCACTGATTGCATAAGCTTCCAATCTGTCTTGATAATAATTAAATTGACTTCTAAAGAAGAACATATTATTGTTAGCTACCAAACCATTTTGCTCGCTATAACTAGAAAAGTAAGAATATTGTAAATCAGAGTTCCTCTCAAAGGAGCCATCAGAGTTGAATGTGTAAGGGGTAATAGTGTTCCTTACTGAATGAAGAACCCAAATTAGGTCTCGACTTCTATCGTACGATATTCCAGTATAGGGCCCATATGAGTTTGAGGATAGGTCGTAAGTGTTCTCACAAGTCCATACATCCTCATAGCGGATATCAAAAACAACCATCACCAATTCACTAATTGAGGCAGATTGCCGGTTCAATCCAAGAATACCATACAACTTCTCGTCATCACCGATTGTCCAATCTCTGAATCCATAATACGCACTCCAGGTTGAGCCTGCGGGAGAGGGGATGTTACAGTTCCCTTCAACTATCGCGACACTGGAAGCGGTACTGAGGTTGTTAGGATATGTTTTCTTCACTACTTGATTAAGTGTGGTTGAGGCAAATGTCGAAACATAAGTCCAACCACGGTAGTTGAGAGTTGCACCTGCTCCTTGATTTCCAAATGGCGAGGTAACTGTTCGCTGGGGATTAAATCTTGTTTCTGAGGCGTTTGATGTATGAGGTTGTCGAATTGAAAAAGAGCCATTGTGGTTCCAGGCATTTCCAGAAGTTGGTGCTGCGTCAATTTGATGCGATGAAAAATTTAGGGTTGAAGATTCGAGACCGAGAGATATTGAGTCAGAACGCGGGTCTGTATCAACAGCATCTCCTGCCATCCAATCTGCTCTAGAGGTTTGTTGAATCTGATTCCAACCAGTTGAAGATGCCCCTGAAAGAGTCATTTCCACAGCAGTGACTTCTGCTCCTCTTGGTAGTGAAACTTTGATATTTGTTGCTTTTTGACCACTTTGATAGAGTGCAACCGCCTCAATTGAACCATCTGTAAAGGTGTAAACGTGCCTTGTCCCACCAGATGCTTCAGCAACGTCACTTGTGAAGTCAAGCAGCGGAGCCAGCGAAGAAAGAAGAAATAGCAAAACCAACATTGATGGAAGATGTCTCTTGTTTACTTCACCCGACATAGCGTTCCCTCAACTTATCACAAAATCTAACCACCTATCAAATCTCCCCCATTCGGTCTGAGGTGACTCTGGCCTACGGCCAGATGTCATCTAACTCTTTTATTACCGATTCAAGGGTTAAAAATTGCCAAGAACTGGACGGGTTAATTCACTACATTAAAGAGCAAAAATATACAAATTTAATTGAATTCAACCATTGTTAGTAGTTCGGTCGTCGTAACGAATTGGTGATGGCCCATTACCCCTGATTCCATCAAGCATATCATTCTCAATTTCAAACCAATCATTAAGCCAATCTCCATCCGTATCCCAATTGATTGGATTAGTGCCATCAGCAATCATATCTCCGTTAAAGTCTAACAACCACCAACCGTACACCTTCTCGCCTAGACCAGTGTTAGGCAAATGGTATTGGTCACCGAAAACGCGGTCCCAATCTGCTGTCCAATCACCCTTCACAATGGGTGTATCATCAGAACCGTTGATAGTAAGATAATCATTATCATGATCATCAATAACCAAAGCATAGAGTTCGTCTGAAAGCTGATTGATTCTAAACATCCTCAGATAATTCCAATCGTACTCATTTGCCCTGCCCGTTGCTAGCAAAGCGGCTTGTAATTCCCACCATTCCTGAGGCACGATTTGAATTGGAGGTTCTGTACCTGCGATAGTTACAGGAGTTGCTCGCGCCAATGTTGCTGACGTGATTGATTGATTTGTCAAACCGAAAAATTCCTGAAAATTATTGTAAGGAGTGTAAGTGCATCCTGCATTACTACAATCCCAATTCCCGTCTCTATCGGGGTCTTGAAGTGAATCGGCTGGGTCTGTTGGGTCAAATGTAACCCACGTCCAGTTTAAAATTGGCCTCTCTAGGAGTCCTCCATTATTATGCAAAGGACGCATAGCAATGCTACCAAGAATTGAATACTGTTCCCAAACGACTTCAACCTGCTGATAGGAAGACCAATTATCATTGGTTTCATTCCAACCGTACTTCAACTCATACCAATCAGGCAGCATATCCCAATCCGTATCATTGTCTGTGGCATCAGAACCATACTTCAACACCTCCCGGCCATCAGTCAAATCCCAACTGCGATAGTAATCATCAGTCAACATTGGGTCAACTGAGTTAGCCACGTGAACCATATTTACTGCATCACCATCAGTATCATTGAGGTCTGGTCTAGTGCCGTTGTCATACTCCATCCAGTTAGTAAAGAACATGGGGTTGTTACCGGGCGCATATTGGTCCTCTATCGCACCAGGGGTAAAGGCGTGATTATCCCATCGGCCTTGTTCGGCGGGGGTATCCTGACTAGTCCTATCAAACCAGCCGTCCTCGTCAGGATCGTAATCAACGTCAAGCGGGTTAACCGGATTAAGTGTCCAGCGATATTCGTTCACAGGCATCACTTCTTGATATGCACCATAACAAAATTCCCAACCATCTGGTAATCCATCCATGTCACTGTCGGGGTGAGTTGGGTCAGAGATTCCGATGAGACTAATGTTGAAGTTATCACTCCATGCGGAATTGATTCTTGCAAGACGTTCTGTACTAATTACATCCTTGGAAGCAAAGATATTGACAATTGCTTGTCTTGCATCTTCCCAATTTAATTGATTCTCACTCATCTGAGCAGCAATTGCATCATCTCCGAAATCAATCAAACCATAACCGGGTGGGAACATATAGCGCAATGATTCCTTTCCATAGATTCTAGCTTCGTATTCTCTAAGATTAGTATAACGTTCACTCATCTGAATTATACCATCTTGGTTGCAGTCATAAGAATCATCATCGCTATCTGCATCAATATCAGATTGTGTCAATGGATTCATTGACCATCGATTCCCATCCAAATCCCATTCAGTAAACCAATATTCGTATCCATCTATCATACCATCGTCATCTGTATCATTGTTAGTTGGGTCGGTGATACCAATTAGAGTTGCCAATAGTGGTCTTGTTACCCCTGTTGAAACCCATTCTGAATGTTGCTCAAGGGCCAAAAATGCGCGCCCGAGTTTGTTGTCAAGAACTGACTGAACTCGGCTGGTAAAATTCTGTGGTTCAAGGGCAAATGCCTCTTCCCACATCTTAGGTGCATCTGGTGGTGCAAGCCCACCGTTGAGAGGATTCTCGTAAGTCAAATTTAATTCTTGGCGGTCAGTAAGTGAATCTTGGTCACCATCACCACCGCCATCATTTGCGACTAACGGGTTTAACGACCAATTAGCGAATGTAGAATTCCATTGAGTAAATAGCAATTCAATCCCATCAAGTAAGCCATCGCCATCGCTGTCAGCATTATTTGGGTCACATGTAGGACCACTCATTGTATATTGAGCCTCGGAAATATATGAGCCAAACGAAGGGGTTCCGACAGCAAGATTCCAAGGAGTCAAAATCAGTGTATTACCTAATTTAAACGGGTGATACTGAGGTGATGTCTGATTATCGTTGGTCTCGGTAAAATTAGCATTAATGCTGTTATACTCCTCCCAATTAGTCATACCATCACCATCTGGGTCGTTGAAAATATCACTCTCATTGACAGGGTTCAAAGTCCACACGGAATCAAAAGTATCCCAGCGCGCATACCAAACTTCCCAACCGTCTGGCATTCCATCTCCATCCGTATCTGCAGACAATGGATTAGCAGAACCTCGGTCAGTCAAGGGCATACCTGGAACACTCACTATTGTCGAGAGACTAACTGACTCCCCAAACGGCCTTGAAGCGCTAGACACCCATGTCTCGTTCCACAGTGCTGTGGAGAACCCATCAGGCAGAGGCGCACCACTTTCGGTGTAGTTACCAAATATTTGCTCATCTCGAATATGATATTCCATCCAATTGCTAAATTCTTCTTCAACTTGGATTACCCCATCATGATTAGCGTCGTATCCATCACCATCTGGATTTGAAAATGCATCACTACCATTTAGTGGATTGATGCCGATGTTAGATATTAACCACGTACAAGAATATCTTGATTCCCAACCATCGGGTAAACTATCCCCATCTGAATCAGGATTGTTCGGGTCAATCTTTGTCCAAGACGCCGCGGCTTCTGCAGTCTCACCAAATGCAGGCAATCCATCTACTAATGCTGCTTGTAACAACAATTCCCATTGATATTCACACAAATTAGACAGGCCATCGCTATCAGCATCTTCCATTGCATCTGTAGGGTCTCTAGGGTCAAGTGACCATTCATTTCCTCCATGGAAATCAGTGCCAATCCATCGGCGATTGGCAATTTCCCAGCCATCAGGCATTCCATCGCCATCCGAATCCGGATTTGTAGGGTCAGTTGAGCGGTCAGTACCACCGCTAGCCTGAGTCCCAGGGTAGCCTACTGCGTATACCTGAGCCGCAAGCTCTCCTTCACTTTGGTCACACACATATTCTCCAATCTCATAATGACAAGTGAAGTTAGTCTCATCATAGAACCAACCCCAGTATTCAGAACCATCAAGCAATCCATCGCCATCTGTGTCTGAGAGTCTTGGGTCTGTACCATTCCACCCATCCGGAGTGCTAGCAATATACCTAAACTCGTCTAGATTCGTCCAGTTATGGTCAATCAAATCATCTACATAGGGATTGAGATTAATACCGTCAACATCTAAGTCCTCATCCCTATCAAATGGGTCTGTTGGGTCAAGCCCGTGAGCATTCTCCCAACCATCAGGCATCCCATCAAGGTCAGAGTCATTGCTAAACGGATTGATTAGCATGCGATTTGAATATCGACCCGGGTGTAAACCAGCAAATACAGTAGCATTACCAAGCACATCCATTACTATAATTTCAGTAACAAATCCAGGGATTCGTGTTTGTTGTTCGTCAATCCCCAATGCTCGTGCGTGGTCGCCATCTAAAGTCCAAGTCCCGAACCTTGAACCAACTAATATCTCATCACCAAGTGGTAAAATTGCATGAATATCATTAGCACCTTCTAAATCATTTTCATCATTCTGCATGCGGTCCCTAGAGAAGGCTATCGAAGGGTCTGCCTCGTCTAATAGAGAAAATTGATGCACGCCTCCAGCAGTCCCTACCCAAAGTGTCTGAGTACTAGAGATTGTACCATCAGGTTGACGCGGCCCATCCAATACAAGGGTCCTTACATTTGCGGAATGTGAAATATTCTGAGGGTTTGCTTGGCGGACATAATTTTCTGCATCTGATTCATTGAATATCCATAGGGCAGGATAATCACCGGTCACATCTTCTGTACTAGCAACTAAGAATCCATGGTCAGTGCCCACATAGAGTTTCTTAGCACCACCATTCACAGATGTGTGAGCAATTGCTTGAATTGTTGCATTTTCAATTTCTAAAACTTCAATGAGAGTTTCAGCTTCTCTCAATTCTGTGATTTGCCCTGAGCCATCAATTGTTAATGTCCATGCTTGAGAACCATCACCAGAGACTAACAAATCAAGATTACCTGAGCCGGTATCAAGTTGATAAAGACCATTGACGGGCTCCATTTCAACACCTGATATCCCTGCATTTTGATCGAGGAATCCATCACCATCTAGAGTCCAGATTTCAATTCCTCCGTTAGTAGCAAGAATTAGTCTCTGTTGACCTCCTTGGTCAGACCACAACAACATGTCGAATAGTTCACCACCTGGTGGAAGGGCTAAATCCCAACTACCACCAGTGCTCGGTTCAAAAATAGTCAGACCGCGCTTGGTACCAACATATAGCAAGCCAAGGACTTCATCGGCTTGTAAAGAACGCACATCATGATGCATGATTCTTGGGCTAGTACCTTGGTCATACATTGAAACCGTAGCATCAACTTCACCGAGAAGAGTTGATTTGAGACCGGCTCTTACCCATGTTCCATTATCAATGAAAGTATAGTATTCTTCTAAATTAGAATAGGCTTCACCAATGTAAACTGTAGCTCTTGAACCATCAGGCATTATCATCCCATCTCTATTCAAGTCCCAGCCATCAGAATCACTATCAAGCAGGCTATCAGACTCATTCAATGGATTAAGTCCGAAGAAAACCTCCCAACCATCGGGGATTGCATCGCCGCGGCTACTCTTCGCTAACTCGCGGCTTCCAGACCAATAGTAAAAATCACTATCATTACGTAGCGGATCTGTTCCAAGCCAACCAGGTGACCCAGTTGGCCTTGTGACATTATCAGCACAAGCATCCATCAACTCAAGACAACGCAGCCCATGAATTTCAGTGGTCCAATTATCCGGTGCGTTGTAATTGTACTCTTCGGCATTTGTATACCACTCATGCACCTCAATGATTCCATCTCGGTCTACATCAAATCCATCTCCACAACCAAGTTCACCGTCCCAACAACGGTCCGAGTCATTTTGGCCATCATGAGCGTTTAATGGGTCAAAACCATCACACTCCCAAGCCATCGATTCATTTTTCGCACCCGTTTCACGCATACACATCCATATTTCGTAACCATCAGGCAAGCCATCCCCATCAGTATCCGCAAGCCTTGGATCTAGGAACTCTCGCATCCCTGACTCAGTAAGTTCTGGAGGAATCCCTGTGAGTGATTTACGGTCAACAAAACAGTGATCTAAGTCATAAGGCCAACAATATTCTTGTAAAGAATTTAGGCCATCATTGTCAAAGTCAGATTCATTATCAGAAGCATTTTCGTAATCAAGTCCATTTATTGTGAACACCACATCATCCAATGTGATATTTCTGTCAACACTGTACATTTGCTCGTGCAAGTCAGGAATCTTGTCTTTATCTGTGTCCGTTATTGGTGGCCCTTCGCCAGTCGTATCATCGGGGTGAACCGAGTCAACTTCTGAGGATGGTCTTGACATTGAGACGAAAGCTAGGCTTCCAATCAATAACAAAGTGATGAAGAGAACTGTCTGTTTTCTGCGCATGGGCTCACCTACAGCGTCCGCTGTTACGAGAGAACCCTACGGTTTTCCTTATGATGCTGATGGAGCACAGTTCATACAAGCGTTTGCGGTATGCTTTGAAAAATTACCTTATGTCAATATTTTCGTGCTTTATTGAAATGTTCAACCTTGAGAGAAGAAAGTGGTGAATCTAGGGTGTTAACACTAATCAGAACTGGTCTATTGGCGACTAATGAAGAGTGAATCAAAACTGAGTCTTCGACTCGGTATAGGGGGCTTCTTCAAGGGGTGACCGCGCTCCGGTTGGCTTGGATGACACTCTCAATCACTCACCTCGGCTCTGGCTCTGGCGGAAACGCCACTCTAATTGCCACTGATGAGACAAAAATTCTAGTTGATTGTGGGTTTTCTGGGAAACAAATAGAAAAGCGCCTAGGACTGCTAGAAATCTCTCCAAAGGAACTCGATGCTATCCTCATTAGCCACCATCACATTGACCATTCAAGAGGGGCTACCATCACCCAAAAAAGGTGGGGGACAGAAATTTGGGCCAACTTCGAGACTTGTGCACGATTAGGCATGGACCCAGTTAACGAATGCCGCTTGTTTGAGCCCCTCACACGCATTGATGTTGGTGGTGATTTGAGTATTCTCCCAGTATCTCTTAACCATGATGAAGCCGATAATGTCGGGTTCATTGCATCCCATCGCGGTGAGCGAGCCGCAGTAGTAACTGACCTTGGTTCTTGGAACGATGAATTAGCCCGCCATATGTCTGAATGCGTACACATTTCTATTGAGGCAAATTATGACTCAAATCGGTTGTGGAATGGACCTTATCCAGAACGCCTTAAACAACGAATTGGTGGGCGCGGTGGGCACTTATCTAATCGTCAAACTGCGGACCTATTGTCAAATGTTGTGGGTGACCATACCCGGAGCATTGTTTTGAGCCATCTTAGTGTTCAAAACAATGCCCCACATTTAGCTGAAAGCGAGGTGCTAATGGAGATTGATGAAATGTTTACTGGTGACATCTCAATAAGCACCCAAGATGGGCCAGAATTTTCCCATTATTTAGGCCAGGCAGAATCTGAAAAAATTCCTATTTGAAGACGATTTATATCTAGTGAATTAGAACAATTTATCATCATATTACCCATATCAATCATCGTAGTTTGGAATCTCACACAATTTAATTCTACCAAAGTCCACGTGAGCAGCACTTAACTTCTGGACAGAAACCAAGACAGAAAATATCGCCTACGGCGATGTTTTACACAGCGAACCCATAAGAACGGGAAGGTTTAGTCACATCTGTGAGGCGGAGCGGGAACCATAACGAGGACGCGGTCAGCGAAATCCTCGGAGTCACTATGCTGTTAGCCATGGTCGTCACTGTGATAGGTAGCGTGTTTGTACTACTTACCCCCTTTCTAGAGGATATTAGCGACAACCGCGAATGGTCATCAGGCACAGTAGCAGCAACTCAATTAAATGACAGAATTTTAATTGCTGCTCAAACCCCAGAGGGTAGTGGATTAGTGCAACAAAATGCTCAACTGTCTCGCTCAATGGACCCATTACAAGATGCCGAAATATGGAAAATTCAAGCAGACCTCGGTGGTAGTGACAGGACTATTGTCACCCTTGATGGTGACCTGCTCACAGTCACCTGTCTCAACCGTACAGCATCAATTGTAAAAGTCAGCGACTCAAGTTCAACACAGACATTTACTATGACAAATAACACAAATAATTTCACTGTATCTGGTTTAATTGGTGATGTCATCATTGATGTAGAGGATATTCACGGAACAATATCACATCGTTTCGTAGAGGTCACAATTGATGGAATACGTCTCAACAATGTATTAACTGACGGCGAATTTTCAGTTGATTTGGTCAACGGAGCTAGAATTGAGAAATTGCCAAATCAGCCAGTTGCGGTCAAGCAATTCCCTCGCTTCAACACAGATTTATTACTCGATGGAACCCCAAGAGTATCACTGATTCTTCTCGACCTTGACATTTCAGCTTTTGCAAGCCGACATATGACCAACGTACACCTTGATTCCAAAGGTGAACTGGAATTATTTAACGGTGAAGCACGGAATCTAATCGTTCAGGTTGAGATCGCAGGTGACCCATCAATATCACCACAATATATCCAACACTGGACCGGTGATTACACTTTGTATTTGGCTGGAGCCTCAATTAACGAATATCAGGGATTTGGGCCATACGGACGCATCTCTGGACTTGACGGGATAACCGTTCTACCAGGTGATGTGCCATTCCAATTTGTTGTGATTTTGCAATCGGTGGAGGTATACTGATGCAGCGCAGGTTTGACGATGAAGCGGTTTCTGCGGCCATCGCTACTGTGTTACTGTTTGCTGGCGTGCTTGGCATCATTGCTGGAATGATGGTTACTATCACCCCTCTGATAAATGAAAAACACGGCTCCGTTGAAAGGCAAGCAATGGCAGGACAAATGGAGGATTTGGCTGCTGAAACGGTCAGAATCTCTGAAAATGGATTACCCGGAGATTCTGCAACTTTACAACTCAGACCACACACAGGGCAACTTGGTTGGAACTTAGCCCTTGGAGGTACATGGTATTCAGTAGCCTTCGTTGATGGTGGTAGTTTTCGGCTTGATGGATTACTTGATTTAAATGACAAAACTAGAATTCGTTATTCTGAAAGTGAAGTATCTGCAGCTTGTTTTTCAGACCTTAGAGCAAACAAAGATGCAACTTGGAATTACCGTATCCCGAGTATTAGTGGGACGATTCTTGCTACACCCGCTACTACCCTTCAACAGCCACTTTACGAGACTACCGTGGAATACACATCTGGAGGTTCTAGTAGTTCCTATTCTCTAATTCCTGGCTCAGTAATGTCTACTGCATCAACCGGAGAAAGTTGGTTACAATCGGATGGCCCTTTGAAAGTCATATTTTTACGAGGTAGTGGAGGTGTCACGATGGTTCAACCTGACTTAGCCTCTCCAACAGATGGTAAAGGTAGGTCATGGACAATCCCAATGCCAACAGGATCTGTTAGCCTTCATCTTGTCAGTTCTGATTTGACCACAATTAGTTGGGATTCTAATTCCAACTCTGGAACTGCTACCAGTACCGGTTCACCCGCAACATGGAATGGTGATTTTACCACGTCAGCGGGAGATGTTATGACTGTTCATTCCAGTACCCCAGCGAGATTGATGATGGTTTGGGGTAGTGGTACAGGCGCTACGGTGTGGCCAGATGATGGCGGTAGCGGCATAGGAATTAGTCACACTCTACCTGCAGCAGCAGGCAGTATTCTAATTGAAAATCCTGAAACCACATCAATCGCTGTTCAGATTGATGGCTTATTCAACACAATTTCTGCTCAAAGTTCAATACGGATTTCATGGCCAGCAACATCATCCCAAATTGTATCCACTGGGCCAGTGCAAGTCCATTGGCTTGCAGAAGATGCCAGTAACTCATATCGCACTGGCTCTCTTGAAATGATTCCTGCCACTGATACCGGCCGCTCAAGTGGCCTAGAACACTCCTATGCAACACCAACTTCAGCCTCTGATGAAAGCGTTCTCATTCAGCCTGCTAGCCCTGAAACATCTCTAATCTTGATTGCAGACCTTGAAGCGGGTCAATCTGCTCAAATCACTGTAAACGATTCCACCGGCAGTCACCTAGCAACTCTTTCTCCAACTGCTTCAAACTTAGTGAGAACCGTGGTTAATTCAACAGACTTACTCAATGATGCACCGTTCAGAATTATTTCGGTAGCCGGAGATGATGGAATGATGGAAATTCGCCAAGATGGAGAACAGAGATGCTTACCCATTGGATACTGGGCTTCAGGTTGGGTTGAACTAGACTTCCCTTGGGATGACTTTTCCCACCATAGTACTGCAATGGTAAAGGACGCATGGAAAGATGGGTCACATCCTTTAGGAGTAGGAGTCACTCTATTTGGCCCACAAAATGGAGCCCCACATCATTCACTAGCGGCCGCTTGGGGGGCACACTTACCTCGCTTAAACTATGAATTCCAAAGTTCGGTTTCGGGTATGGAAATTGGCTATCGTGGCGGGTTTGTCGGAACTAATCATCCTGAGTATCAAGCTGATGTGCTAGTTCTTCCACCTGCACGAGAAGGGCCCGGACCTAGGTTAGCAGTCACAATTCCACTGACCATGCCTTCAGACGGTTCTACCATCGGAAATAGCCAAGTCGCTCTTACAGTTTCACTAGACCAGAGAGTTCAGTTAGTATCTGTTATGGCACATGAAATACGACGTGGATGGGATGGGCCTTATGGCGCCGCGATTGCTGCTGAATCTTCAGAGGAATTGTCTTTCAGCGCTGACTGGTTGACATTCCCAGGCCGCATTGACTTACTCGATGATTATGTCGGCTGGGTACAATTGACGCATTCCAGTCCTGAGGCAGTTTACCATGCGTCTGGCGAACCAATAATGTTCAATCTACAACTTAGTCAGATATCCATTGATACGGAGTTGATTATATGAGGCGCAATTCAGAATTTATGCGTGACACTGTTGCAGCAGCTACTGAATTGGGTTATGTGCTAACTTTCTTGCTTGGACTATCATTCCTGTCAGTATTCAGTATCTGGACTTGGGACCTCCAGGATGAACGGGGAAATGTATGGTTAGAACAGGCTATGGAGGAGAACTTGGACTCTATAGCAGAAGCTGTTGAAAGAGCAGACCTTGCTAGCCGACAGAGCGGTGATGTCACCTATGCCGAACCCGTCGAACTACTATTATCTCAAGCAGTAAATCTAAAATTACGTTTAGTATTAGATGATAATGGCCTATTAATGCAAGATAAAAGTGAAACTCTGGTATTCAGAAGAGATATTTCTGCAACTAGTGCTACAAACCATAGCGGTGAAGTGGAATTAGCAGGTTTAGAACGGGTATGGGTGTTACTTCAAGGAAATAATGTAACTATCACGAGTAACCAGCCCGGATTCTAGGCACTGATTATCCCATCAGGGCGCGATGAACCTTAGACTGAATCTCACGCATCCGGTCATTTGCACCTAGTTCTCTAAACACAGTGAGAGAGCGCTGCAGATATTCCATGCGTCTACTACGGTCCGGAGCGGCTTCACCAAGCCGCGCCAATAATTCACCAATCAATACACGGAAATCATTTGACTCAGCCAACACAAGAGCATCGCGGTAACATTCCATCGCTTCATCACGCCGTCCAGCATCTACCAAAACCTCACCCAATAGCAAGGTGATTTCTACTTCTGCGTGATGATCTCTCTCTTCAGATAGACCATCTAAAGCCCCTGTGTAATGATGCAGTGCTAGTTCACGGTCGTCGGTCTTGGCGTAGTATCTGCCCAACACGGCTCGGGCTCTTGCTTGAAGGACTGCACTGCCTCCTTCGTTAGTCTCATCATGGGCCAAGAATGCGTGTTCTTTAGCCCTGTCATTCTCCCCCATCTCAAGGAATGCAGATGCTAGTTTAATCCGTGATTCCACTAAATCAGGGTCATCTTCAGATTCTAGAAGTTGTTCAACATTAGCGTAAACCTCCAAGGCTCGCTTGTCATTTCTCTGGCGGCGGTAGATGTAACCCATGTTGTTGTAAGTCCTAGCGGCACCTCTAGGATCGTTTAGTTTGATGAATGACTCCAATGCTTCTTTGTGCAAAGCAAGTGCTTCATCGGCTTTACCAATCGTAACTGAAATATCTGCTAGACTAGATTTAATTCGGGCTCGAATCAATTCCTCCTTTTTGCTAGAACCTAGCATTTCAATTGCTTCATTGTAATAAGATTCGGCTTCTGACCAGTTACCTTGCATTGAAAGAATATTGGCCCGAAGTTCAAGGATTACCGGCCATGCTGAATCATCAACAGAATCTTTGTCAACAGAATCAAGGATTGAATATAATTCCATGTGGCCTGCTTGAACTAGTTCTGTGCCGGTCGTAGCGAGGGCTTCACCTAATTCCCCTGCGTCTCCAGCCTGAGATAAATGGAATAGGAATTCAATTTGTTCTTCTGGGCGTTCTCTCCGTGTGCGATACCAATCTACAGCCTTTGAATGCAATTGCATGTTTGTAGCAGAGTCATGTGAACGAGTTAAAAATTCACGAATCAAATCGTGAACGTCGTACATTTCCGAATCGGCCTGCCTAGCCAATCCCTTCTCAACTAAATCATCAAGAAAATCTGTTTCTAAATCATGGCCACTTAATGCTTCCAAAGGCATTGGCTCCCTGAATACTGCAAGGGCACCAAGTAATCGCTTTTCTGCACCTGATAGTTTGCTGAAAATTTCCTGTTCAACATACATTTCCAGCGTTTCGTAAAATGTGGTCCCAATAGAACCACGATTAATCAAATTAAGAACAAGTGGGTGACCTCTAGACAATCCGTAGATGTGCTGGTAGGTCACTTCATCAACTGGCTCTAGTGATGGTAGTAAATTTCTACAAGCATCCCTATCTAATCCATCCAAAGGCACCACTAATGTTGTGATTTTACCTTCTGCATCCCGTAATGGTACGACTGATTTATACGACCGTGAAAACAGAATCAAACCAGTTTCATCTAAGTCATCCATTCGTTGAGTTAATCCTCTAATGACTGCGTACAGAATATCGTCCGCAACCTTATGCAAATCGTCAATGATGATGATGGTTGGAACATCTGTGAGTGAATCCACAATCAAGTCAACTGACATTTGCGCTACTGGTACAGGAGTAGCAGCTAGATAGTCTGACAATGAATCATTCCCAATCGCTGCTAGCCATTCACCACAAGCCTCTAGGAAAGCCCTCGAACCCTCCCAATCTTGTACTCTGTGATATAGCAGATTGCGCTTATGTGTGAAAGTCTCTATCAATTTACCAGCAAGAGCGGTTTTACCTATGCCTGCTATTCCAGGAACTAGAATTGTTGTTGACCGAGCATCAAGCAAATCAACCATCGTTTTTACTTCTGTATCTCTCCCATAAAAACTACGTAATCTAGGTAAATCCTCTAGAGAAGTTACTAATTGTTTCTCAACATGTTTTGACAAATCCCTTTCAATTAATTCAGGATTCAAAGGACGTAAATCAACAAGGCCGCTGTCATCCATATAGCGGATAATATCGACCGCCCTAATAGAAAATGGTGAACTCTCAATCGCCTTTGCTAATGTTGTGCTACTTGTGCTCCCTTCTTGGCCAATTAGCCTAACAGGGTGACTAGACAGTCTCTCCCAAGTCTCTTCGGCAACAATCATTCCTGAATCGGTTAGGAAGTATGCTTTCCGCTTACGAGTTACACCTGTGACGTGAGTCTGCCTTTCAACCAACAAACCTTGGTCCTTAAGCCCGGCAATTGCCCTAGGGACATTACTACGAGCAATTGCAACCGCGTTTGCGATTCCCATCTGAGACAAAGCAAACGGAACTTCAACCTTGCTTGAATAATCACCGAAATCACGTAGGTGCAGGAGGATTCTTTCTTGTACACCCGGTTTCGTTATCACCATAATTATCCTCTCCTAATGGAATAGATTCATGCAACCATACAATTGTTCCGCCTAATGGTCAGAATTACCTCACTGGTCAGGTATCCACTGGTTAGTCTCTGGATCCCACTTCCAACCTGGGTAGGTGGGTTGTGGTTCAGCAACTGGTTGGACAGGTGTAGCCACTTGGGCCTCTGCCTCTACTGATGCCTTGCCCCAAGCATATGGGTCCTCTTCTACTGTTTCTTGTGCCTCAACATCTCCAATTTCCGGCTCATCTTCAAACTCAACGAAGAAGAACATGAATACAGCCCCAAGTCCGGCTAAGACAACTAGAGCCAAGACTGCCCAAAGAACCCAACCTAATGCGCTCTCTTGAGCAGAAGCACCAACTTGTACTGAAATAGACTGTCCTGTTGAGTCGCCACCGTATTCAAAGGTCACCTCATTCAATCCAGATTCTAACTTATTGCTCTGCACATTCATCATCCAGATTCCATCTTCGCCAACAATGGTATTGTTTAGACGGAGACCTGTAATGGACGAACGAGCGACCACTTCTACACCAGGACGACCTTGTCCTGTGAAGATAGCCGTATCACCAGCAGTAATCTCGGAAATCCCATCAATTCGTTCAACACTAAATGAAACAGCACGTACAGTAAAGTCAATATTCATTGTATATGCACTAGAAGAGCCATCCTTGGCCATAAATTTCATTCCCTCACATGACCACAAATCAATATTTGTAGTATGGAAAGACATTCCAACAGGATCGTATGTTACTCTGCCATAAATATCAATCGAAATTAAATCGGCGCATAATTCATCATGCTGCAAATCACTGTTTGCAATTATTTCCGGGTCATCATAGACATCGTAGTCAAGTGAATCACCATCAGCATCAGAGAAATATGGTGGTAGCACGACACTTCCACCATTCCCGCATCTGTCAAGGGCTTGACTACCCTCTTCACAGAAGATAATCACTTCTCCAACCCAACCTGTAGAGTTGAAAACTGGAGCGCGATTGTCAGCATCTAGTGGATTGTGAATTATCACTTCAACCTCAACCCATTCACTGTATGAATGACCATCAAATGAGCGAGCGCTGATGAGATAGTGGAAATCATGAATCATGTTACTAGTATCCCAAGTCGTACTCCATAGACCATTAGATTGTATCACAGTCACATATGGGGGAGCATTTGGCAATTCACGAAGTGCATCTTGAGGGTCCCTGATACGAATCTCTACTCGACTCACTTCCCCATCTGTATCACGAGCTATGCCCGAAATAACAGTGTCATGGCTTGCTGAAATCGTTTCATCTTCGTATGGAGCAAGTAGCGAGATAACTGGTGCAGCGTTGCTGTTGTCAATATCAAGTTCTAATGTTACAGTATCACAAGTGTCAATGTCTTCTAGACAATAACCAGAATCAGACGCCCAAATTACGAAAGTCCATGTTTCGCGAATCCTTGGCATTACTGAAAAGTCCCATTCCCAAGACCACTCTGAAAGTGCACCAATCGGGTTACCTTCTGAGTCAAGAGGGCGAGCGATACTAGTGGTTGTAGTTATCCAAGTAGGGCTTGACATACGGAAATGAATCTCTTGAATATCACTTCCAAGTGCTCCATTGTATGCGTCACTTGCACTGCCAGAAAAGACTACTTTCCCAGTATTATGCATTGACCCATTAACTGGGGATGCAACGTTAATTGTTGGTGGATTTGTATTTAATTTGATAGTTTTCGTCACAATGGGGCTGTAATCAACTCCATCATAAGCCCTAAAGTCAAAGGTGTAATCGCCTTCAGGTTGGTCTGCCATATCATACTCAAAGTGCCAGTTTTTGAATGGGCGATTATTACGAGTTACTTCCCCATTTGTTCCACTGTCATCAACAGCATAACGTACATCGACCCATGAACTTGAATCAGGTGTCTTGACTTCAATTCTTTGAACTACACCCTGCTGCTCCCATTGAGCTTGCTGATCAGTGCCAAATACACCTGTCCCAATATTTCCATCCCAAGCATATCCAGTAAAGTTGATGTTCCGAATAAAAGAGTGGCCATCGCTTTGTGTAACAACCACTGTTGGCTTTAGATTAGTCATTGCAAGAGTGTCCTCATAAGTTCCTGTGAGATTAAATGATGACTTATGGTATCCTTTACCAAACTTGTACGCAGTCACGAAGTATTTTGACAATTCTCTCGTACCTGCGCCAGCATTGCAATCAGGGTCATCCAAATCGTATAATAAATCTCCATCATTATCGATTCCGTCAGCACAAGAATCTTCGCCAACATCATCAGCAAATCCATTCGGATTATCCCCATTTCCTCTTATATCAAGATGGAAATCTGATGGTAATGCAACCCAAGGAGCAAATCCTTGTGTGTCTGTTTGCAGATTGTAAAGATCATTCCCATGAGCATCCTCTAGCAGAATTGTTGCACCTGGTACCCTTACACCGCCAACAGTAGCCCTGATACGAACTAAAGCTGCTTCACGAACTTGAACCGCCCATGGAGTTGGAAGAGCGCCAATTTGTATCTTTGAAAGGGACAAACCAGACATGTTTGCAAAAGTGAAAACTGTAGAATTGTTCACCGCTTGTAACGATAATGGGAAATTCACAGGAGGAATTGATGTAGTAGGTGGAAGAATCACCTGATTGTCCCAATTATTGTACGCATAAGCCTCTCCTTGGTCCCACACTAACTGAATGGGCATACTTGAATTCCCACCAGTAATTGAGGGGATTGTCTCTGACTGAACCGTTACAGAACTCTTTGTGATGTTGTAAACAATATCTGAAACACCCAGCCATTGATTTCCAGAGAAAAACCCTAGTGAAGCGTATGTATCGTCGTGGTCAACAATTTTTGCACCTTGTCCCCCAACTGTAAATTGATTATTTTGTACATCTAGAAGTGAACCAATTGCACGGATTGCATCACCTGGAACTCCTATCACTATATTTCTCTTGATAGTTACACTAGCACGGAAAATATGGAAAGCAGGGCAGGGAAAATCTTCTTCGTCCCAAACAGTATCTGATGAACATGAACCTGAAACGTTGTTGATGACATTGTCACTGATAGTTGCTCTAGCAGGAGCAGGTCCAGTGACCGACCAACCAGAGTCTTGAAAGTGGTATTCGCCAACAATTACTGGTTCACGATTAATTTCCAAGAAAGTATTATTGTCAATTATCATGTCAAAGTAACCAACACCCCAAATCCCGTTATATCCAGTAATTGGTCCAATAATGTTGTTCGTGATCCGAACCTGGGTAACAACACCTGCAGCACCAGAAGATGAAACCACTTGGATCCCAGAACCTTCTGCTGCACCACTCATCACATTTCCTTCAACATGAGCATATGCAGCATCGTAAACAGTTAAGGGAGAATTGTCGCCAGTAGTAATTGTGTTACTAGTGACCTCTACTTTGTAGTCTGTGTTTGAGATAGACCTTCGACCATTGATATCAATTCCTGTACAATCAGTCTGTATAGTATTACCATGAACTATTCCTGCTGAATCAGTATATCTGTAACCATAATCGCCACTTGCCACGACCCCATGGTCAATGTTAGTGAATGACTTCTGAGCCCAAAGAACGTGACGTCCGTTATCCTCTGAAGAACAACCATTCTCAGTACCAGTAAAAACAGGGCTTAGGAAACGCACTGGCCCACTAGGGCTTCCTGCACCATAAGTTTGCACTGCATTCCCTGCTAAGCTTGAAATAACCTCATCTGAACCTACTTCAAAAGACCCGCCATTGAATGTTGGGGCTGCTAAATCAAGAACTAGGACACTGGAGGTATTGACACCGTCAAAAGCCATCTCCGTAAGTGTTGGACTTGCACCATCGAGAATAAATGCAGCCCATCTAATCTCGCCCAAATCAGCAACATACCGAGGCATACCATACGCATTCTCGACTGTTACGTGATTGAATCTGGTTTCAGCGATATCAATTGTGTCGCGTACTAGGATTCCTTCAAAGCATGAAGGGTCTGCATTCCACAATGGCTGACCGCTTGCTGGGTTCATCATTTTGTAACAACGCCCAGTGGCTGATTCGTTGGCAGGTGTCCCCCATCTGAAGGTTATCCTGCTGGAATTACTACCCATTCCGTTAGCACCACAGGATGTATCAGCAGCACACAGGTTTCCTTTCACATCCAAGTAAGTCCCATTCAGAAACGTGATTGTTGTTCCCGGCTGAATAATCAATTTTGCACCCGGTGCAATCTCAACATCACCTGTCAGAGTGTGTCCACCCTGCCAAATTTCAGTTCCTGTAATCGTACCACTTGTAGTTTCATTACTTGCTACTACAGTGGGTGTCAAAGTGACTAATGCAGTCATCGTACTAATCACGAATAAAGCAACTAGTAGAAAACTTGTGCTTCGGTTATTCATTTCCATCACATCAAATCCTTGTTAAAACAACCGAGAACCCTCTTCAGTTATAAAAAAACGCCTTACTGCAATTGAAATAATATCAAATATATATTAAAAGTATCATACAATAAACAGTAGTTTTCTGCTCTATTGTATCAAGATATGGTTAAATGTATCAAATAAATAGTTGGTTTTTCAACCTTATTATTCTCAAAGTCTAGCCCCGACAGCGTCTGACCAACTATCAGCATTGAGCGACCCATACCCGTATCTCAAATGGTGCTCACCTTGTTCCTGGAAAACACCCGCCTCAGACGATTCTGCGAGGGCGGACTTCACTAATTGGATAGGTGTGCGGTCTCCTTGATGTGTAGGACTGAGCCCTGGATTACCATTGTATCTCTCAAGTATCAACGCCAAGGCACCTGTAACAAACACCGTTGAATCACTTGTACCATCACTTCTTGACCATGTTGCTCCAGTTCTTTCTGAAACATAGGTTGAGTGAATCTCAACCCCAGGGGCAACTACCTCTGGTTTCTGATTTGGCCAAATTCTAGTTTCACCTGAGGCATTAGTTGGCGATCCTGAACTTGAAAACTGCCAAAGTGAATTATTACGGTGAACTGCACCCACTGCTATCACGCCATCAACATTAGCAGGCACGCTAACATCAGGGTAATCTTGACCTGCTCCTCCGTGATTCCCAGCAGCTGCTACAACAAATATCCCATTATCAAGCGCATCGCTAACCGCTCCTTCTGTTCTACCTCCAAATGTAGATACAAGATCGGGTTTTCCACCGAGGCTCAAACTGATGATATCTGCGCCCATTGTAGTCCAGCACCATTCAATCGCATCCGCAACGGCAACCTCTGAGCCTGAGCCACCATCCGCACCAAGTGCAGCGGCAACAATCAGTTGCACATTTGGAGCTGCCCCGATGAATGAACCGTTTGCAACGAGAATTCCGGCCATCATGGTCCCATGAGATTGTGTCAAATCATTGTCATGAGGGTTACCTTCAGTATCATCGATAAAGTCTTTGAATCCAACAATATTGACACCTACTAAATCGGGATGTGTTGTATCTATTCCTGTATCAACAATGCAAACACGTATACCCTTTCCACTATACCCATCAGCGTTAAGGGCGCGAATTCCTGAATTCTCATAAGCCCATTCTGATTCTGGAATAAACTCATCTAGATAGCCTATTAATGAACTATAACTGATTAACATAGTTACAATCAAACCTACTACCATCCATAACCCCCAGGGCAGGTTGAAAGGTAGTTTCGTTGGTTTTACCGCATCCGCCTCCTTCCATGCCTGTGGGTCCATTTCACTGGGCATACCATAGGCTTCTGCTGGGTATCCAGGTGCACCAGGGTCAATTGTGGAAAGCATCCGCGGGTCTTCTGGTTCAGGCAGAAATTCAACACCCTCCAAACCCGGTATCACAGTCTCACCTATGCTCCGGTCAATGGGGTGCTAAATGCACTCTTCGGCGTTTGGGGCTACTTGCTCACGGTTCTGAAACCGGGCAAACCTCATATTTCATCAGAAAGGCATCTGACCGCTGATGGAATCACGCATTCTTCGGAATCCAAAGAATCCGAGTACGAAAGCCGCAATGATTAGCAGTGGAACCCAAACATTGACGGATTCAGGTGGTGGCGTAGCAACCTTCAACGATCTTGTGATACTTTCATCAGAATCACCATCTAAATCAAGGCCGAACTCACTCTGTAGAGTAAATACGAAATTCTGCTTACCAATGCCGATACCATCTAAATTAATGAATAGAATGTATTCAACCGAGTTACCAGCAGGAATATCCTGTGACTCTGAAAGGATGTAAATGCCATCATATCCATCAATTGAAATATTTACTCGTATATTTTGAGCGTCCACAAGGCCAGTATTTTCAACTGAAACAATCATTTTATTGCTTTTATCCTTAACCGCATCTTCACCATTAAATGTGCCCGTATTATCAATGATGAAATTCAGAATTGGCTTTGCAGCCTTAACCTGTATTTCAATCGGGTCATAAGCTGTACCATCAGAACTATTGACATTCACACTAAGTGGAAACGGTATTGTTTCAGCATCAGCAGGTGCAAAGATAGTGAACGAGTATATTCGCTCTTCTCCATAGGCCCAAGGTGATTCACTAGGTCCTGTAGCACTCCATCCTTCTGGCAACCATGTGGTGTCAATTTCAAACCCAAGTATGTCTTGCCCATTACCTGTATTCTGTAACACGAATTCAATGCGCTTCTCTTCACCAGGGAAAACTCCAATTGTATCTTCAGGTGATGATATGACCTCTATTGAGTAGATCTGAGGAATGTGAATTGTTAGGACATATTCGCTGAATGTACCGGTTGAATGGGTCGTTCGAAGTTTGATGATATGTCCACCAGCAATTGACTGTGCGTTCTCAACATCGGCTGTTGTGACACGCATGCGAATAGATGTTAAATTTTCACCGTCCAAACCTAGGACAACGGGTGTTGACTCACTCCAGATTTCTGTACCATTTTCATCTGTTCCATTATAGAACTCAATATTCCAGTAATCTACATCTTCTGCGTCAAAGACTGTACCGACTGTATATTCATCAAATGCTTCATTGCCGTTGTAAGTTAAGTTTACAGTGAACTCTATCACTTGATAATCAGTAGCATTCTCATACAATGCGTTAACTTCGTCGTAATCATCTTCTGTTTGTTCTGCGCCACTAATGGATGTAATATTGAAATCAATTGAATGTTCAAGGATACGATTGTAATTGAGGGTCGCTGAAGGTGCTTCTTGTTGAGCAGAAATTGAACTAGTCAAGCCTGTTCGGTAAACCATTGTCATTTCTCGCTCATTGGTCTCGAATACACCATCAATGTAAAGGTCTCCACCTGGTAACAAGAAGTGAATTTGACCATTTGAGTCAACTGTTTCGTTCCAGCTGATAACTCCAAGGATTGTTACCTTTATTTCTGGTGAACCAATTATTTCTGCACCAGCAACATTAGTCTCACTCAAATCATGGCTCACACCATTAAAGTCAATCCAGTTTGTGCTGAGAACAAGTGTGCCTCCTTGAATCATAGTCAAGTTCATTTGTGCTCCATCATGGACATCAGCCTCAACAATTGAGATTCCGACAATTCCTTCATCCACAACCTTAGCAGAAAGCACCCAATCACCTGGTTCAACATCTGCAGTCCATTCGCCATCCCATGAGCCATCGTTAGCCATCACCTTTGTAGGTGTACGAGAGTCTCTCTCGATTCCAGAAACTGGTATTAGAATTAAAACAACATCATCTGAGAACTCATCCCAGACTTCCATTTGCACATAATCAACAATTCCAGAAATTGTCACATTACCTGCTGTTAACTCAATATCTGTAGAGTTAGAAACTGTAGATACTTGTGCAACAATTGACACTGAAGAGAAACCAAGTTGTGATGCCTCAATAGAGTAATTGTTCACCGATGGCACAAATAATGCCCATGTGCCGTAAGCAGAACTAGTCAAATTAACAGGTGCGTCAAGACCTCCTCCTGATACAGTGATATTAGCACCTTCAACACCTTCGTTGAAATCGTACTCGTCATCAGAATCCAAATCCCAGAACAGGTTCCCCCCAAGGGTGACCCAATGCTCCACTGAGAAGTTAATGTCCGACACATTTTGGCCAGCAGACAATGTTGCTAGTTGTTGATCCTCCAACACCCACCTATCCATTGATTCGGTGCGGTTTAATGATACAACCCAGTTACCAGGGAACAGGTAACCGACCATATCTCCCTGGTCATTTGTGAATGGTAATACTACCTCACCATATCCATCTGTGCTGTTTGCAATCATTGAGAAACCAGTTAATGGATCTCCACTATCACCTTCAGATAGATGGATTGCTACTTCAGCAGATTCTAATGAGCGCCATATCAAACCTATTCGTGATGATGTTTCCTTCGCAGTAAATGCGTCTCTGAATTGTTCGTAGGTGTCCGCAACCAAAGTTCGGTCAACTATCACTACCCAATCACCTTCCGGAATATAATCTGAAATTGTGCCGTTTTCATCTGCAGTTATTTGGAATGTATCATCTGTATCGACTGAATTAAAGACTACTGTTCTATTGTCTAGAATACCACCGGATTGATTGGTTAGAGTTGCTTCTAACTTCCACAACGGTTCGAGGATTAACTCTGCATACTCTGTTGTGGTGTTGTCTAATCCTAGTTCAAGGATTAGTTCGTTGTCGAGAAGAACTGTATCAAAGTCTGAGCCGTTATCCTTGTCTTGAGCATCAATTGCGATTGTGTAGACACCTGGTTGTAGTGATGTAAGGATATGACCATTTGACATCTCATCTGCAGTGATGTTCAGTCTAGTACCAACTCCACCTCCAGAAATAGGCACGAATGCGAAATCAATATTCACAAAAGTACCATTACTACTGTTCCCATCAAGTGAATGGTCCAAGAATGCAGAGATATCCACTGTGACGTTGTCTGGGATTGCTATCAACTCTACATGAGTAAGTTGCTCAATGTTTAAATCCGATACTTCCAATTGTAATTCATCAACATTTAGTCTTTCATCTGAGACATCCAGTGTCCAATTTCCTTTCATCAACTTCTGTGAAAAGCGTCCAGTTTCAGGATCAATATCAAAGTACCAATGTACGCCTCTATCAACCTGATATCCGTGCAATTGTACTTCAGCGAACCCTGGGACATTTGGTGAATAGGCAGTTTGATTCTCAAATAAGTAAAGTACACCATCTACCGCTAACCCTGCCTCTACATGAAGAATAACTGGTGAAACATCATCTGTTACCATAAAGTTGGTACCATTTGACATTTGATTGGCTATTGATATTGTTGTCATATTTACTTCTATACCTTCAGGTAAGAATACTGAGAAATTACCTGATTCTGCTCCATAACTAGTTTGGACTGAAGTTGTAATACCACCCCATTGGAACTTAACCTCAATGTTTGGAACTCCTTCTTCTGGTGCCTCCTCTTTTCCTGTTTCAACAAGAATTTGGCCGGTAACATTGATGCTCCTTCTTAGCACCCAATTAATGCCACTGGTATCCTCTGTTAACTCAAATTCTTCCCATAGCATCAATTCACCATCTGAAGATGTGTTGGCTATCCACTCACCTTCCGGTAATTCAACGCGGTAAGTGCTAGATTCATTGTCATAAATTGCTTCTACATATTCATCTTCTGATAACAACATGCTATGGAAATTGATAATTTCATCAGCAATTGGTTCAACTGTGCCTCCACCAAGATCTTTCATCAGTGTGAATTCCATGTCAAAATGCATGGGGACCGCAGCATCAGTGCTTGCCATTGTGAAGTTCGTAGGGTCGATTGTAGCATGGATTGCAGAACGACCGTCGCATAACTGAACCGTTGCTGGAGTTTTCCAAGGAACACATTCGTTGAAACCATCTCCATCAGCATCCATTACCACCTCGTATGAGCCGTCAGGTAACGGTCCATAACCAAACGAACCATTCTCATCAGTATAGATGATACATGGGGCAAATAGAACCTCAGTGCAAGGCTCAGTAGCCTCTTCATCAATGCTTACTTCTGTTAAGTACAGTTCAGTATTTGCAATTCGGTCTCCGTTGAACCAAACTAGTTCACCATCGAGCCAAGAACCTGGCAGACGTAATTCAACTCCACTCGTTGCAGTTGTATCAACTTCAAGTGGAGTGCTCAATCTCGTGATATTCCCATTAGGAAGCACAACATACACTCGGTATGAACCAGGTAAGGCATCAACTAAGTGGAATGAACCGGGCTCAACCATTGGACCGTTGAATATACCAGCGCCGCTGAATGTGCCACTACCGTTGATTGTGCCAAATGTATCTAGGCTTTCATCCGTGCCATCGGTAAAGAAAATACCATTACCAACAAGCGTTTCACGGTATAATGTTGCAGTGTAGTCAACTGAACCATTTGCAGTAACTTTCCCAGTACCGTCAAAAGTGCCGGAGAATAAGTATGTTAGAGGATTGGAGCCTGCCAATGTACAAATTTCAGATGATTCTGATATAGTGCCATTAACACATGTTGAGATTGTTTCACTACTCGTGATAGTACCAACAAATTGGCCAGCACCAGAGAACGTTCCAACTCCAGTAAACGAGTGATTGTTAGCAATTTGTCTTGTGTAATTACCGGTGAAATCAGATACTAAGACCTCACCCTCAGTCACTACCAAACCTGCACCTGTAAAGGTCACCTCACCTTCACCACGGAACACACGTGGGTATTCTGGGGTTGATACAACTGTACCATTAGTAGTCCAGATATGCTCTAATTCTTCTTCCGTCCAAATATCAGTGAAAATTAATTCATGAGAACTCAAAGGTGTGCCATCAAATGATGAGTGGCCTTCCCAAGTCACAATACCTGATGCACTGGATGCTTCAATCGACAATGACTTTGAAATGACTGCACCGCCGTTGGTATCGGCTTGTGCACCAGTGACATTGAATTCCATCTCACCAAGTAACTTTCCGCCGCTGACATTTGTTAATATGCCGGTAATTGGATTTACTGACCTACCATCTTCACTAGTAGATTGGCCTAAAATATCTGAAAACCATGTTTGCCATTCCTGGAAGTCGTTTTGCGCCGTGACTATTGCATCACGGTCTTGATTACGCAAAACCTGGGCATCTTCTGCAAATCCAGAGAATGCTGTTACGCGAATGTGACCTGCTGGAACTCGGAAGTCAAACCTGCCATTTTCGTCTGCATCAACTGTTCCAATTGGAATCCAATATTCCCTTGGGTCCTCATCAAAGATATCTTCACCACTGTAAGCGTCACGCTCAATCAATAGACGAGCCTTAGGCACTACGCCAAAGTCACCTAATTTGACTTCACCACTTAGAGTTGCACCACTGTAGTACTTGAGTATCTTTACACCTGTATTCGCATCATACCAAGGTGTGGTACTAGTTGCTTCTGGGTTATACCAATTTGCAATTACGAAGTTAGGCATCATAGCTCCGGGAAGAGGGTATGCATGCTCCAAACTGCTGTTCTTGGTACCTCTGAGGTCAAAGTGTTGGCCTGGTTGTGCAACCTTTCCAGGAAGACCCAATTGAGGGCTACCGTAGCCAACATAGGCGCGAGCAACCATGGTGTCAAAGAATTCAGGCTCTTGATCAACTCGTAAGTCAACTGCTTGAATAATATCTGCTGAGTTCTGTGATTGACTTAGTATGAGATCATTCTTGTATTGTTCCTCATATTCTGCTTGAGTCATGTCAACAACGAAGTTTGAACTACCTCTCTGAGTAACATACCAAGTTTTCATGTAAGTCTCAGGGTCAAGACCAGCAAGTGTGGTAGGTGCATAGAAAATTCCAGTTGGATTACCGCCACTACTCTGATATGAGCCCCCTGTTGGGTATAGACGATTATCAACTGCGAAATAACGAATATCATGGTTTCGAGTAATAGTATCTCCTGGATTACCCTCTGAATCCGCAACTGTGTAAGTGACATCATTTGTTAATTGGTGATACATGTCAACTAATTCAGGCATATCCAATACAGTGGTCAAGAAAACTCTACCTAGTGCTAGACGAGCGTTTTGCCGGTGGATTGAAGATGAAACATCATCAAAACTCTCCACTATGTCTTTTGTATACCAATAATTACCAATCACTTGATGACTAAATTTATCAACAACTTCATCGTTACGGTTCTTTGATTGATTAAATTGCATCAAAGCTTCATTTTCATTGTTGAAATCTGAGCCTATTTGCTCCTCACTATCATACACACGATAGATTGTAGCAGATGTTGGCATTCCGTTGTAGTCAAGCAAATGACCTTCACCAAGGGCAATTGTTCCTGCTCTCTTATTGATTGAGAACGAACGATCTTTTAACATGTCAACCCCATTCTCTCCACCTAGAATATTTAGAAGTAGGAATTCCTCAATTTGGCTGTCAGAAAAGTGCTTCTCCAAAGTACGCTGGAAGTCAGGTGTAAATGTACCATCGTTATATCTCAAATCACCTTCTGCTAATGTCATCGTGTAGAGCGAAAGCAAGTCTTTGTCACTTTGTGCAAGCAACATATTACCAGCAGCAGGAATTCCTGACTGGAAGTTGTCAGCCACTGTTGGGTGCTTACCCTGAGCTAGTGCTTGGAATCCATAATCCCACCATGATACGAATGCTGGTCTTTGTCCGAACGGTACATCTGCATCCTGCTCTTCAAGCCATTGATATCCCTCGTTCCAATATTGGCCATTGAATCCAGGTCCAAAAGCACCCATATACCAACAACTACTTTCTTTTGCGCTACCACGACAAGACCCTGGTGGATTGTACTGAGTGGAATCTAAGAAAGACCAGCCGAAGATTGGATCTTGGGCACGCAGAATATTAGGCGTGATATTGTAAATATTTGAATCAACATCCTTAGCCTTTGAGTTACCCTGCGGAATCCCTGAGTCTAAACCGTAGGTTACGTGTTGTGCGCCTACTAACATGAAAATCATCAGAACTGCAACCACTCCAGGATATTTTCGTGCAGTCTTTGTTGTAGATGAAAAACGAGCTCTTGGAGAACCGATACCGACCCTTCGCCAAGCCTTGGCGAAATCAGTACCTCCAACCCACTGCCACATGATGACAAATGTCCAAGCACCCATCACTGCAACTGGAGGTGTGGCGTTGAAGATGAATCTTCCAGCACGCCATGCCATTACACCAGCAACTAAAATCCAGATTGCTAGAACTAACCTACTACTATCACGGCGACTTAGGCCTTGCCAAAGCGCAATGAATCCAGCAAATAATGCTGCCAATGCCACAATTGGGCCAAAGGATGCAAATAGCATTGCTCGGCTTGGAGCCTGTGCTTCAGCGATAGTATCGAAAATCTTGTTCTTTGACAGATAGTAACCACCAGTAAAGAGTACATCCCAGCCGTTGTATAATCCAATAAATTGAATCAACCAAAGAGCACCTAGGATTACACCTGCTAGAGCACCTCCGCTGACCAATACCAGAAGCCATGGTTTGTCACGGAAAGAAACAGCGACCCATCCTGCTGCAAATGTGAATCCAACAATGTAGAACATTGGTTGGAATCCACTAGCATCGAATACCAATCCCAATTGCATATGAGCATAGAATGGCATTGGGAGAATGAACGTAACTAACATCATAGTCATTGCAGTAACATACAATGCCATGCTGTCCCGTCTGCGGAACTGATTAATCACAATCTGAGCGAAGAACGCTAAGAATACGATTCCAAGACCATAGACGAATCCTTTCCATCCTAGCGCAACAGTTGAGAATGCAATTCCTGAGAGAATAGCATTTGCGATTGCTGCTTGTCGCTTTTCATATGTGGCTTTGATACCTTTGAACAAATATGCAGGTGTCCAATTTGCGTTGGCAACCATCTTGTCATCCCCAGCGGCTTTCACAGCTTTCAACCAGAAGTAGAATCCTAACGATAGGAACAGGATTGCAAATGCGTCGTGGTCAGCCAAAGCGAAGGTGCTGTGACCAACATGCCCTGGCATCAAAGCAATCAACCATGCTGCAACTGCGCCAGTAGCACGGCCGAAGAATTTGTTACCAATTCCTGCAATAGGTAGAACAGTTAGTGCCCCATAAATTGCTGGAAGTGCAGCCACAGACCACCATACAGCGTCAGATGCTGGTACATCTAGCAATGGTGCTAGCATCATGCCACCAACAGCAAGACTCCACGAAAATAGGGGTGGACGAGGATTAATTGCACCTAGTGGGTAAGAACGGTCCATATCGAGGATGAAATGGTTGTGTTCAGCAAGGATGTATTCAACAGTACGCATCATGTACCAAGGGTCAGAACCACCAGTTAAGTCCCACTCATGGGTACCACTAGCATTCATGAAAGGAAGTACATTCCATACAACACGAACTAGCAAGCCAGTCAATAGAGCGGAACCTACGGTAAGACCATACCAATGCTCTTTCCAAAATTTCTTAGCAAGACCAGGGGTTCTTCTTGGTGAACCATCTCCTAACTTCCCTTTGACACTTAACATCACAACTAGCACATTGAGCCAGAAGAATATGAAGAACCAAACAAACAGGCCATTATTTCCAGAGAAATATGAGTGCCAATTTTGTGAACCATTCATTATAATTCCATTCTCATGGAAGGAACCGACTGAGAAAATTATCCAGTTCATACCGATTAATCCACCACGGGTTCGCATATTTTCTGCAAAGCAGTACGCTGTTAGCAAAGAGATGACACCAGTAAATAGTGGCCACCATACTCCAATGGTGTCGCTGGATACTCTCTGTGCTTCTGTTGATGAGAAGAATGATGCTTCTGAAAGCAGATGGGCTAGAAGCCAAATTCCAAATGCAGCAAACAACGGAGTGAATGCTTTGTCGTTGATTTGCTCTGGTAGATGTGAAAACCAACCCTTTGTGCTTGGCTTTACACATCTGCCGCGAATACCGAGCGTGACAAGCACGCCGGTAATGATAGATATCATCCAGCCATTAAAGAACAGGAAAGCGGTTGCTTCCCTGTGTCCATCCATTGCACCCCAATAGTTCTCTGTGAGCTCAGGTAGCCAAGCACCGTTCACAAACTGTGTGCCGTCCCAAGAGGGGGCGGCAACAGATGCGAATGAAAGTGCGGCATAAAAGCCCATTACAATCCAAATGAATAGGTTCGCTTCATCGTTGCGGCCTACTCTATCAAACAAGTGAACGCCGAACGCTAAAATCAGGAATAACACTCCAAGCAGAGTGTTTCCTAAAACCAACTGCGGAATCGCTGCTGCGATTACTAGTGGCGCATAGATTAGCAATGTGACTTGTGAAGGCTTCACACCGAGGTTTGAGAAGACTATTCGTGGCACACTGCCGAACATTGCACCGATCGTGAGTAACACGAACGGCAATACTTGCGTCATTATTGCTGTCTCTTTATCATAGGTCACACCTAGCGGGTACATTGCCATCGTCATTAGCAGCAGAATTAGTGCCGCTAATGGTGCTCTAGCAAGCCCCCAAGCCACATTACGTAGCGCAGATGCGTTTCCTTCATTTTCCATTTCCATTACCTCGGTTGTTGTCAGTCTTACGACCGTCAGCGTGGCCGCCACCTGACCCCTTTTTTTAACCGTTGCCAAACGGACGCGTTCCCGCCTACGCGCACGTAAGGGGTAAAGCCGTAGTCCAACGCTTGGATTTTTATCTCCTATAACGCCCTAAAACCAATGTCGGAACGATAGTGAGAACCTTCCAAAATGATGCCATCCATCAATGAATATGCAAGATTTCGTGCTTCGCCCAAGTTTGGACCGATGCCTGTGCAAGCAAGAACTCGACCACCACTTGAGACTAATTCTCCACCGATTTCATGCTTTGTACCCGCATGATGGATGAACGCGCCGCCGTCCCCGTTCGCAATCATCGCAACATCAATAGAAATTGGCAATCCTTTGCGTGGAGAATCGGGATATCCTTCTGCTGCTAGCACCACAGTCAAAGCTGATGCATCGGTAAATTCCGGAGAGTGGGAACCTACGGTTCCAGATGCAACAGAAAACAGTAATTCGTAAAGGTCACTAGAAATCAAAGGTACCGTCACCTGAGTTTCAGGATCGCCAAACCGTACATTATACTCAACAACATAGGGGTCGCCCGACTCATCAATCATTAGCCCGACATAGAGACAACCACGGTAAAGAGAATCTTGAGACCTTAGCCAAGTGTGCATCGGTTCAACAATTCTTGAGTAAACCTTCTCTCGCACCTCATCTGTAACCACTGGTGCTGGAGCGTATGCACCCATTCCCCCTGTGTTTGGGCCTGTGTCACCCTCTCCTACTCGTTTATGGTCCTGACTTGCAGGTAAGGCCACCCATCCGCTTTCATCAAGCATGATTAGCATACTTGCTTCCTCACCACTTAGGAATTCTTCTAACAGCACAAAACCGTCTGCTTGCAAACCATCAGATAAAGCCTGACTTGCTTCTTGTCTATCTGATGTGACGACTACACCTTTTCCACCAGCAAGAACATCACGCTTGACCACCCAAGGAGGTGCGAAGTCGTCTAGTGCAGGGTCAATTTGTGAAGGAGAATTGATGTTGTGAATCCCTGCAGTAGGGATACCAAGATTTTGCATCGTCTGTTTTGCGTACAACTTGCTACCTTCAAGTTGAGCACCTTCAGCATGGGGACCAAAACAGGGGATTCCTGCGGCGGTTAATTTGTCAGCCAATCCATCTACCAAAGGGCCTTCTGGCCCGACTACAACAAGGTCGCAGCCTAACGATTGAGCCAAACCCACCAAGGATTCTACATCACCTGCTGAGAACGGATGGTTTGTTGCTACTAGGGAAGTTCCAGCATTACCAGGGGCAACGTGAACTTCACCAACAGAAGGTGATGCTACAAGCCCCATAGTCAGCGCATGCTCACGTCCGCCGCCGCCAACTACCAGCACAGTCGCCTCTGCCATCAATCACATTGGTAGCATAGGGAGGCGATAAGCAATGCCTCAGTGTAATCTCAATATAGGCGGATGAAAAATCAATCAAATGCCTTCAATAAGGCACGGATTTCAATCCAAGTTTGTACCCCATCACATTGAAAGAACGATGAATAATTGGAGTCATTACCAAGAGTATCAGCATCCCCTTGACGAGAACTGTATCACCTGCAATCGCTGGAGAGAGAAAAAGAAGTCCAAAAATGAAAGTGAAAATTGCGAAAGGAAGTGTGTCAAGTAACGGCGCCTTACTACTCACCTCACCTTCTCTCTTCAATCCACGGCGGCGCTTGAAAAATGAGCCAACTGAGTCGCCAATCATGCAACCAAGTCCTAAAATGAAGCCCATGATGAATGAGGCACCCCATTCACCGCCTATCCAAAACCAACTATTTTGGATATCTTCTGAACTGCTTGTGTAGGCACCCAAGGGGTCTAAAAATGGACCTGAATTATACATTCCGTTACCTGCTGCTAACGCATGCGTTAGCATACAAATTAATCCGCCTCCAATACAGCCCCCAAGAAGACCATTCCATGTTTTCCCATCACCTAAGAGGCGATTTCCATCAGAATGAATTTTCCCACCATCAATCGGATAGACAGTGATCCCTGTTCTATCAGGAATCCACTTCCCACCCAACATCGCAGTTGTGTTGGATAGATACCCTGGCAAATAGAGCCATAGAACGAGAAGGGGGGCCACGATGATGGGCTCCCATGGTAAAGTGGCTGACGTCATCACCCCTCGGTTTTGGTGAAGGTTTGTATTCCTTTACCCACTAAAGCGACGGCTTCATGTTCAATGACTTAGTCGCACGGCGCAATGAACAAGCGATTATTGGTGATTTTGACTGCTACCCTGCTCCTTGGAATGGTTTTGCCAATTACTAGCCCAACAATTGCGGCAACCCCGCCATCAGATGGTACCACAGTTACTCTTGCTGAAGATACCCATTGGAATCAGACTTCAACCATGAACGGCAGTGTGATTGTCCCTGCAGGAGTAAATTTGACAATTTCAGAATCAATTTCAGTTGTTGAAGGGTCTTCGCTAGATGTACAAGGGAATCTAATCATAGATGGTGGCCAACTAAATGCTGAAAACCCACCTTCTGACCTACAATTTTGGAGTGCATACGGAAGTGCAGCAACTCTATTCTTACCAGAATCGTGTTGTGGTGCATTTTCGATAAAAATCTTCTCAGCACCAGGATACAATCTATCCAATTATACTGCACAATGGAACGATGGACCGAAAGATGACATGGAGGGAGATGAGCACACTACACCTGGAAGTGTCATTAACCCCATACCTGGAGCCGGTGGAACCCTCTCTTTTGAGGCAATATTAGGCGAATATGGTGAACTTGTGATTGACCGTATTGAGGTTGAACGTTTGACAGTAACCAATACCTATGAGGCAACTGAACTCGACTATTCGGGTTGGCTACTTCGTGGTGATTCAGGATTCTCACTGAATATCCAAAGTGGAGCGACACTAACCGCCACTGATGCTGAAATTTCAGGCGCTGATATGACCATCAATGGAGCATTCAGTGCAACGAATACAATTGTGAGTGCAAGTGGACCTGTCGCCCTTGCAGGAAATACTGCTAGCATCTCAATGAATGGAGGCGGGTTTGATGGTAGCCGAGATGACCATGATATTGTAGCAGATACCGATGCTCAAATTTCTCTAAATAATGTAGAGGGCACAGGAGGAATTGTTGACCTTTGGGAGAGGCAACTAGCATCCCAAGTAATACAATTCCCTGGTTCTGGAATTACCTTCAATCTAACAGGTGTCGGGCCACAAGAACGCACTCTCCAAGGCCTATCAATGGTAGATGGCACTTATGTTGTACCAGCGAATTACCAACAAGGTCCAAGAATTGTTGAGATAGGATATGGTGACGGCACCATTTGGACAGAAAACGCAACTGTTAGTGACATAGAATGGTTTACCGCATGGGGAACATATTACGGCACTAACGGTGATTTGGAGAAGATTACAAACCCAGCCATCCAGTTTGATATGATACCTCAAATCAGTGTGACATCTGTTGAAATAACCAAAGAAGCCCACTTAGGAAAGCGGGCAACTGTGATGGTGACTCTCAGCAATACTGGAAGTGCTGATGCTGGAAATCCGGACGACTTGATTGACAGTGTTGCAATCGAATGCTATGACGGGGAAAATAGAGCAGATATCAGCCCCACATACCCAGCAGCTGACGTAATGGCTGGAGAGACTGTTGGGGTAGAGCTGAAATGGGGTCACGCACAAGAAGGGAATGCTACTCTAGTTTGTAGTCCGTTGACACCTTCACAAATAGCAATTGAGGGAACACTTGGCGGCGGTTCTATCCAGAGTAAAATCGTTGTATGGAGTACAGCACCAGAGGCACCACCAGGGATGAGTCCAATGCTAATCAGTTTCCTAGTCGCATTGGTAGTTGGCCTAGGACTAGTAGCATATTTCACAGCGATTCATGCACGTGATGAACCTACTAGAACGATTGTCATTGAACGCGATGAACTTGATGACCTAGATGACCTCTGAATAATCAGCAAGTTTCAGGAGATTTGTACGGGTCTGGGACCTTGTCATCTGCTGTCCCTGGTTCATTGTCTGGACCGTTACCTGCAGATGTGTCTCTATTTTCATTGTATTCCCAAAAGAACTCCCATCCTTGGCTTGAAGTTCCGATAACCTCTTCACCAAAGGGAGAAACGTGAACTACCGTGATTTCAATAGTATAACAACCATCATCACCTTCGTAAAAATCATCACGTGGGATATAACTTACTGAATCATTAAAGGCACCTGTTAATGTCCCTTCACCTTCCAATTCAAGCCATGAATTCTCAACTGTCCCAGCACCACCATCCCAAGAAGCCTCATCACCATTAACAGTAACAGTTGGGAAACTGAACACCGGTGAGCCATCGTGAAGTATCTCAGCATCTACAGTATAATCTGAATTTATATGCATCATCAAGTTTGATGTGTCGCTCTCTACCGGGTCTAAAGCACCCATCCCAACTCTGAATTTTACCCCCACATGATCAAGGTCGTTTTTATCTTCACAATCGCATGAACTAACAACTTGACTCAGTTCCCCATCAACTGTGTTAATGGTCCGATCTGAAAGTTCTCCAGGAATTGCGTACGCTTCGGAGGTAGAACCTTCTAATTCAACGGTTATTGTATAATCGATATTACTCCCATCCGCTGCTGCAGCACGAGAGTTACCTTGATAGAAATCGGCAATGTTAACATCATACCAACTCAATTTAGAACTTGCATCAAATGTACCAGACCAAACAGGCCCAGAACCGTTACTAATGGTCATATTCATTTCTCCGCTGGGTGAACTCTTGAACATAGGGGTTCCAATGAAAACTTGGACGCGAAGTGTGTTATCACTGTCATCAACATCAACATCGGAGACTGAGATACTATATCCCCCCAGTGAGAATCCCATGACTGCTTGATATGCGACGAATAGAATCAACAAAGCAACCACAGATGCGGCTACTCCTTTCTTTACCATGCTTGAATCAAAACCGGGCCCGTCATCTGATGGAACTTCGGAAGTAGCACGCTCCAACAAGCCGCCACCGGACGTTTCCTCAACATCTTCAACTGCTGCTGTAACTCCCTCATCCGGGGTTACCACTGCTTCGTTGTCCTGACTCTGTGCTTTCTCTAGTAATCCACCGGACATGTTCCACTACCTCATTGGTTGATATCTTGTGACACTCGTGCGGTTATCAACCCGTTGCTTCTTCGCTTGGTAAGAAATATGTTTTGAAGAGATGTTGAACAACGCCAAAACCACGTAAAACGGGAGGATGACAAAGCAATACCACCTGATGAGGACTGGTGAAGGTTACTTCACAGACCAGGCGCTGAAATAGGAGTCGGGTTTAGTGACTCATCAAATTCTTCTTGATTACGGCGGCGAGCGGCGAATGCAGCACCCAAAGCAATCATAGAGAGAGATGGCATTAATTCAAAGCCTGGCAGATAGATTCCACGTACATAGATTGTAATCATCTGAGTCTGATAGTTTGGTACACCCTCAGTTCGCACACTGTATTCACTGGTAGCACGGAATTGCAACTGATGGTACTCATCAGTCCATCCTTGAATCTTCGGGGTTCTCATCATCACACGCATTTTATCAGCCGGAGCTTGTGGTTCAATCTCTGTACTGATTGTTGGCAAAGTAATCTGGAAATCTTTTTCCTCAAGGTCATCACGGTTTACGATGTCAATATTGAATCGGTCGTATGCGTTTCCATCATTGTATACTTTGAACTCAAAGATGTAATCAACATTTGGACGTAGTTGCTTGAATGGTTCTTCAGCCTCAACACGGAGTCTGCTGAATTGCATGATTGTAGCCATTACAGATGACTGCACTGAAGGGCAGGTAGTGCAAGGCATTCCACTAGCAGAAGTAACTCTAGCAGTGATTGTGATTGAACGGCTTCCTTCTGCCATTCTGTTGTCACCACGGACAACCACCTCAAAAGTTGATGAATCGTATGCTCCAACGGTAATCAAACCAGGGTGAGCAACTGCTAATCCACCAGCAGTCACAGTAATGGTGACATCCTCAACATACTGGGTTGGGTTTGTTGCTGTGCAGTAAGTTGTACCAGTTCGTGCTGCGCCAGGATGAACCTCAATTGGGATTGCCGCTGGGGAACAAGCCACGCTCACTGTAGGGTTTGGAGACACACCTTGTGCTACAGCATTTGATGCCGCTCCTGCCCACATACTCAATGCATATACTGCAATAATGAGAATCAATCTGCGAGTTACTCTTCCGTTCATCTTAGTCACCTACGGTGAACTGTCACAGTCATTCTGCTATAAGGATATGGGGCCATAGTACCATCTTTTGGGCTCTCAAAATCACAAATCATCAAGGCCAAAATCGTCGAACTCTTCGTCGCCAAGGTCAAAGTCATCTTCAAAATCATCTTCGAAATCAAAATCGGTTGTGGCACTACTCCGAGACATGCCTAACTTGACTGCAACAACAATTACTGCAACTACAGCCAACCCTGCCAACACCATTGCCGTGGTAATAGCCCACGCTGGAACATTGTCAACTGAAGTCGCCAGAAATGACTCTTCTTCTGCAATCGATTGTAATCTGAAATTGTCTTCAACAATCCAAGGGTTTCCGCTATCTTCCGCTAACTGACTATCTACTTCTAGAATCACCACAAAGGACCCGTCAGCAATATCTTCTGATGCAGTAATCGTGAGTGTGATATCTTTGGATTCATTTACCCCTAACTTGGCAGAAGTATCTGAATATTCAAAGGTAAAACCAAACTGTTCCAAACCACTTTGATTTTCCATAACCAGCGAAAGTGTGTCCTCCGCATTACCGGTATTACGCAAGGAGAAATTAACGGTTGATTGCTCACCGTAATTGAGAGAGATCTCTTGGCCTTCCATGTCAATCCAAGGCCTACCAAAAGGCATTATTTCAACTCTCACCGAGTCGCTCTTAGAATTCCCAGTAGCCCATGGTAATCCATTGACTGAAGTCACCGTGGCTTCAATTGAACTGGTGAAAGATTCTACATCTGCATTAAATTCAGTTGACCAACTAATGGTGAAAGTTTGATCGCTATTTGATGAGACTGATACTGAGCCAGGATATGCTACATTCAACCCAATATCTTCAACAGTGATATTGACATCTTCTTGATGTATTGAGGGGTTTTCAAGCGTACAAATCACTGACCCAACTCTCGAATCACCGGGCCCAACTTCAATTTCTACGCTTGTATCAGGGCAGTCAATATTGATGTCAGGATTTGGCGAACCACCAAGTTGTGCAGAAACTTGGGGGAAGAAACACAATGTCACCAGCAATAGTGAAGTTGCAAGGAACATAGAGCCAAACCTCGGGTATGCCATCCCTCCGCCCTCTTGGGCGGTCCTATTTCAGCGTACGGTAGCACCAATTCAAGTGCCAACTTTGAACAGGGGTAGCATAGACGGGGCGTCAAGGGCCCGTAGCTTAGTCTGGTTAGAGCGCTCGGCTCATAACCGAGTGGCCGCCGGTTCAAATCCGGTCGGGCCCATCAGGATTCAATCTGATTTCAACAGAATTGAAGAAATTATTCCTACTGAGAAATACTGGCAATTTGTTCCTCAACATATTCCTCACATTGCTGACGAACTTCAGCAGGAACAAAAACCATTGAGCGAGCGAACTCACCAGAGATTGACCGAATGAGCGGTGAAACTTCAGAAATATCCTTGCCATCTTCAAGGTTAATTCCCTCTTGATATGGTAAATAACCCTCTTTCCTAAGTGGTGCGTTGATTAAATCATGGTATCCATCATATCCAGCACTCTCAACGATTTCTTTCAACCCACTCCAAAGTTCATCGACTTGTTTGGGGTTCAACACGTTTCGCAATTGTTTGTGAAACACCGCCCGACTTGAAAGCCTCTTGGCATAACTTGACAAAATCTCATCTCCGTGGTCAGCCCATTGGAAGACATCAGCAATCACAAAGGAATCTGTCAACTGTGAATAGCGATAAGGAGTAAGATTACGGTTTGACAATAAATCTCTCATTTTCAATGATAGTGGAAGTGAACCTTCTTCATGCAACTCTCGTGCTCTCGCGAGCGCGCGCACATAGTATACAGAAGTCAACATGCTCAACTTGTGGAAGTAAACCGACTCATACATGTGCCAGCGAGTAACTAGATATGCTTCAACTGCTGATATTGATTCTGAACTTACTACAAGATGTCCATCATCGGAGATCTTGATTGCTCGTAATAATCTTTCAAGGTCAAATCCACCTACATCAGCCCCAGTCACAAACTGGTCTCGCATTAGATAATCAAGCCTATCAACGTCTAGTTGACTAGAAACCAACTCATGGAGAAATGGCTCTACTTTCCCTCCCTTCATTATCGCTAACAGGCGGTCAACCTCATCACCTAGAATTTCGTGAAGTACTACGGCAATATCACACTCCGGGTCAGTCAATATTAGACGTCCCCAATCCTCATGATTAGCATAGGTGGCAAACACTTCTGGAGTCTCAAGCATGTGAGAAAATGGGGGATGCCCAACATCATGCAAAAGTGCGGCGATTGGTACTAATTTCACATCAACCTCGCTTATTCTCCCAGGAAATCTATCGGCCAAGTCTTCCACTAATCGAGTTGCTAGATGGTACACACCAATTGAGTGTGAAAAACGGCTATGAGTTGCTGATGGAAAGGCGTAGTGACAGGTTGCTAATTGTTGGATATAGCGTAAGCGTTGGAAACTTCTGGTGTCAACTATTCTACTGATGTAATCAGGCAGAATGATGTCACCGTGCAAGGCATCTCGGATGTATCGCTTGTCTACCACAGTCACCCCTCCGGCAATTGAGGGGGCTTGTCGGTTTTATTGAATGCATCCGTTGAGAACTTTTACAGGATTCAAGGTGTTGAAATTTTACCATTTTTGGATTTGAGATAGTACCAGACTGAAGCATTGATGAGGAGGACTGAGCCAATCCATGCACCAATAGTTGCGAATACAATTTCAATCATTGAGTCTGTCAAAGGATAGGAAATTGCCACTAGTAATGCAAACAGCGATACGGATTGTGACCCGAACATCATTGGACCAATTGCACCACCGGGAACTGCCTCTCCTTGGGCAAGCCATAGTGCGACCATACTCGTTGTAAAAATCGCAGGAAAAATACTCATTATCCCACTAGCTAGTGGGTTGCCAAGTCCTGCTAGCCAAACTGCAATTCCTATTGAAGCAGCAGCGGCAACCCCTCGCATCAATAATGTGAGTACACCCACACTGTTCTGCCCTCTTGGTGCTGGACGGTGTTGAATTGTTGCACCAAAGCCGACTATCAAACCTACAATCAATGCTAGCCAACCAATTGTTAGAGGAGCTATGCCGGTAGTAGTTAGAAGGTTGAATCCTCGAATTGATAACAGGGCAAATAATCCCCAAATAGTCAAAGAAACAACAGTTATAGATGTCAAACGAATACCGAAATTCCATTCAGGAATAAGCGGCGGAACAACTCTCCAAAGATAAAGAAATCCAGCATTGAGAATCAAGCCGATAGGAACGATGGCCATTGCAGCCTGAAATTCATCAACACTTGCTGCTGCTAACCAAATTCCAACTGCGGCCGGCACAATTGTTGATGGGACTGTAGCCAAAACCCCTCCATGAAGGCCACCCCATCTCTCAATAGAAACAGTGACGAGAATTGCTGCTAATCCAGCGACAAACGCTGAAATCAAAACGCCTGCAAGCGCCAAGTAATCACCCCGTCAACTCGCAGATTCCTTTTTTGCTGAAGTGGTAGTAGAATTGACCTCGGCATCATCACCATCGATTTCATCTAAATCATCATTTGAAAAGGGTGCCCATTCAGGAATTGCAATTGTACCTTGTAACATCAACATCATTAGAATTAATCCAATTGCTAGAATGATGACCAGGGTTGAAAGTAAGAAAACTGTGCCATCAATTCCCCCAGTTTGCTGAGTAACTTCAATTGGCGTGTCACCCATCACATGCAAATGAACAACCGCGTTTGTAGAAGCGTTATCACCAGCAATTCCACGAACCATGATGGTCTGGTTACCTGTAACATCGTTTCCAGGAAGGAACTTCAACCGGTCATGTAGCATTTCGTGAGTGATTGAGAATTGGGTTTCACCTGATTCAAAATCGGGATGGTCCGACCAGTAATCACGCATATCCCAAGTACGCCATTGCACCTTTCCGACACTTTCTCCAATTATCTCAAAGGAAATTGTTTCACCGGGTCCAACGTGAACTTTGTTGTCACTATTTGCATCGTTTGTAGATGAAATATTGATTGCAAGAGTTAGCCCATATACTTGATTTGCCGCTTCTGCAACTGATGGCTCACCATTTGTGTGGCCATGGCCGTAAACATTGTTTTGACGGTTTTTAGGGATTAAATCTTCAACACATGGTTCATTCTTAAACATGTATGAACATAATCTGTACTCTGCTGTCTCTTGCATAATGTTGCGAACATCAAATGGCGAGAGATCTGGATTGGCTTGATACATCAGAGCCGCCAAACCAGCAGCGCCAGGTGTTGCCATGCTGGTACCTGATTTTGCTGTGTATCCAGTTCCAGTGTTGAAGTCAACAGACATCACACTGCTTCCAACAAAAGCGATGTTCGGTTTAATCCGGCCCTCTTCTGTTGGACCTTGACTTGAATAAATTGCAATCCCTGTATCCTTATCCAATGCACCTACTGTGATGACATCTTCTGCACTGCCTGGCGTCCCTATTTGGGCGCTAAAGGCTGAGTTACCAGCTGCGATGAAGAGAGCAATCCCATTGCGCACCATCTCATTCGCCATTCGATTGGTGCTCTCTTGCTCGCTTGCAGTCCACTCAGATGCACCGGGACCACCAAGACTCATTGAGGCCGCTCTAATGTTGAATTTGTGGCGGTTATCAATTGTCCATTGCATACCTTGCATCACTTGAGCGAAAGAACCACTACCGCTTGAAGACAGAACTTTTACCCCAACTAGTTGTGCTTGAGGAGCGACTCCAATATATTCGTAAGTTGGTGCACCTGTTCCAGCAGTTATTCCTGCACAGTGGCTACCATGACCTTGGTCATCATATGCCTCAACATCTGTACCATTAGTATCATCGGGCCTATTGATGACATCATAGAATCCGATGACCTTCGGGTCGTTGGTTTCATTATTATCATCTAAATCATTCAAGCCTTCATGACTTGCATCAATTCCAGTATCAATGATGGCAACAACCGAACCCGCTCCTGTATAGCCTGTTTCATCCCAAACATTAGTTATGCCATGAATCTCGTTGACATCGGCCATTTGAATTGTTAAGATGCCATCAATTTCTAAGAGAACTACACCGGGTAAATTGGCAAGATTGCCAATTTGAGATACCTCTACTGAGCCAGCGATTGAATCAATGATATGGTAGCGGAATTGAACCCTAAAATCTACACGGTTCTCAAGAAGTCGCTCATCGGCTTCTGTTGGCAGATGGTCAAAATCAACAATGACACTAATCCGTCCTTCATCATCAACCCAATCATACTGAGTACTCTTGATTGCAATGGGGATCGCATCGTGGATTTTATCACCATTCTTGTCCATATTTGTGGTTGCCCACCACTCATCCTCAACATCTTCAGGAATTGTTGGAACTGTAGCAGTAGCACCTAATATTGGCAACACAAACATTGCTAAAACTGCAAGACTCATCCACATCATTCCGATGTTTTTCGCACCTACTCCGTCTTGGAAACTCATGTTACTCACCCTATGGGTGAGACGCAACTGCTTTGAATCTGCCTCATTCCGCCGTCATACTGAAATCAACGAAGGCTCTGAACCGTTTGATGGAGGCGAGCCGCCAAGCACTTCTCCTCGCCGCGCTCTTTATCATTTCACTACCAACAACATTAGCAGTAGAAAAAAGAGGTGGGTTCATCGATAATATATCCAGTTTCAAAGATAGTTGAAAACATGATTACAAATGCTAAAGCGGTGGTGAAAGTAACATGTCTGATAACCACCGCCATAGTAGCGACAGGAGGTTACATTAGATGAATATACACCTCAAAACTGAGTTACTTACGGGGAATTAAGTAGCCGAACCTTCAAGCCTGTAACCCTCCTGAGCGGATGCATGGCAAAATTGTGGGCGATGTTCTTTCTCAGCATTATGCTGGTTAGCGTAATGAATTTCTACGCAGTAGTTCGCGAACCTGACATTATTGAAATTGCTGACTTGCATGAACATATACGAGAATCGGTAAAAATACGTGGTGAATTAACTTCATACATACGTGACCCGTATGATAGTGGTTCTGACCGTATTGACATTTTAATTGAAGATGGTTACAATGTCAGTGAAGTCAGGTGGACTGAAACTGGACTTCTGCCGCCTATTGGAACTCTAGTACAAGTTGTCGGTGAGGTTTCTGAGTGGAATGGCAGAATATGGGTAGCCGCAAAAGGTGCTGGTGCGATTCAATGGGATAAATCATGGGTTCCAACAGTGCACACCGTAAATTTGACTGGCGTATCTCATAACCCGGCAGAATTTGACGGTGATCTTATCACAATTGTTGGTTATTCAGGAGATGTTTTAGAAGGAAATGTCACTCGCCAAATATCTAGTTTGATGGATCACCCATCGTATGGAAATGCCGACCATGTATTGTCTATAGCAATTGAAGGTCGACTTGACCAAAGTTATGAAGCCGGCTCAAAAATCATCGTAACTGGCTGGGTTCGATGGTCAGAACGGGATTTCCGCTGGCAATTACAAACTCATGCAACTCAAATTGAAATCTTACACGCAGCAGGTGCAAAGCGACTTTCGTGGAGCGCAGATTCAACATCTTGGTCTTATGATATTGGTAGTCTAGTAACAATTGAGGGACAGGCATACAACGACAGCGATGTATGGTGGGTTATGGGTCCAGGAGAAACTAACAAACTATGTTTATTACCCCATGAAAATGACACCTCAGGAGATACTGGTGACTTTAGTGGTCGACTAGTATGGGAAGAATCTAGAGTACAATTATGCCTTGACCACGGTCAAGTAACCAACGCAATCAACCCAACTGGAGATTTTGGAGGACCTACAACCCCACTTTCAACTCTCGTAAGAGACCCAAATGCTTACCGCAATCAAACCCTGAATCTAGTTGGTTGGATTGACGGTTCAATCTCACCAGATTATGACAAAGGTTACTTGGCTGATGGCCCAGATTATTTCACCCGCTCTACCAAGATGCGAATTATCATTGAGGGAGTACGCTCAGAATGGATAGAAACAGGAACAAAAGTCAATGTTTCAGCGACATTAATCTGGGATACCGTAGATGCTAGATTACTTCTCCAAGTACACAGCATCTCAATTTGGGCGAACGAACCGATTCCAGTAACCACACTAGCTTGGACCGATGGATACGACCAATGGCAATGGGACATCAATACACTTGTCAAAATAAACGGTGTCGTAAGCGAAGAGAACGGAACCCTCTGGATTAACAGAGAAGGGACTCAATTAGGAGAACGTCTTTGCTTACTCGGTGATGGGACTGAGCAGGCCACACAAGAAGCGAGTGGCGCTAGCCCTATATTTTGGGAAGGGAGATTATCAACTCAAGAAAGCGTGATTGAACGTGAAGTACAACTATGTCTTGACCGACGCTAAAGACACGTGAGGTGATTGAATGGAAATTTGGATGGTTGAGTGGCTATGGCTTCTTGCATCATTTTTCATTGGTGTATTTCTAGGCTGTATGACTGGATTAATTCCGGGATTTCACGTCAACAATGTCGCACTTATTGCGCTTAGTCTAACTCCTTTAGCAATTGGTCTAGGTATCCCTCTTTCTGCTGTTGCAGCCATCATCGTAGCAATGGGAACTGTTCACACATTCCTAAATTACATTCCTAGCGCTCTTGTTGGTGCGCCCGATGGAGATACAGCACTTGCTCTGCTCCCGGGACATAGAATGTTACTTGCAGGTAATGCCACACAAGGGGTTGCCTACTCTGCTCGTGGTTCACAACTTGGATTGTTGTTGTCGATTCCGTTATTGATATTTGCTCGATTACTTTTTGGTGAAAATCCCGGATTAGGATTTTATGAGGATAGCCGTGAAATATTGCCGTACTTATTATTGGCCATTTCTATGTTTCTAATCTTGACTGAAACAACTCGAATTCCTTGGCCTCAGTGGATGCAAGCCATTAGCAAGCGCTGGAAGATTAGATTATTTGGAAGAGAATTTGATTTCAGTTTTACAGATAATTCCAACATTGCCGGAATGATTGTTGCAACCGCCTTTTTCCTACTCAGTGGGTTTTATGGCTGGGCTGTTTTTGAGTTACCTGGCCGCTCACCCGTTGGGATGCCAAATGCTACTATGCTGATGCCAGGTCTTGCTGGGCTGTTTGGCATAGCCAACTTGCTTGATATCTTTGTTACAACTTCTGAAATGCCACCTCAAGAGGATGACTGGGAATTACCCGACCCAGGACCACTGCTTATCCCTTGCTTTTTATCTTCAATCTGTGCTGCTGTGATGGCTATTTTACCGGGCATGACTGCTGCTCAAGCAACTGTTGTTGTGATGACTGTGCGCAATTTTGTAGGGAAATGGAAAGACCCAGATTACATCCCAGCTGACTTTGAATTTGGCCCCGGTCAAACCAACCATCCAGCGATGCAGGCTATTGCAAGACGCCGAGAAGCAGAAGAGGCTGGAATCGTTGCACAAATACCTGATGACGGTTCATCTCCAAGAGCAGCGATAATTGACCCGGAGCAACGTGGATTATTGAATGATGAATCAGCAGCCATGATGGTTGGCGGAGCACCAATATCTGAAGAAGATTTAGCACTTATTCAGTCTGCGAGAGAAGAGCGCGAGGTCTCCCCAGACCTAGACCTTGAAGCACAATCAACTCAACAAGATTTGGAAGTAATTGCCATCCTATCTGCAACCAATACTGCAGTGACTGTGATGGTTCTTGCTTTCCTATACTTAGTTGGAAGGCCACGTTCTGGAGCCGCTCTTGCACTAAATATGATGTATCCAATAGATCCTTGGTCAGCAATTGAACCACCTCCAGATTTCATCAGATTGTTAGCTGTGACAGTAGCATCAGGCCTAATTGCTGTACCGATTATGATTAAAGTTGGAAAAGGGATGTTAAAATTGCATGAACTTATCCCACTCCGTTCTCTAGTGATGGGTGTGATTGTATTCGTTTCGATTTTAGTTTGGCTATCAACTGGCTGGATTGGAATAGGGGTTCTAATCACTGGCACGATTCTTGGATTAATGCCACCAAGAATTGGAATACGGCGAAGCCATGGAATGGGTATCATTCTTGTTCCAATCATGATTTACACTTTTGCTCAAAAAGTTGATTCTTTCGGATTCACTTGATAATGACTCGCCCTAAGGGCGAGGCAAATTCTAATGGTAATGACTCTTAGCCTCAGTGATAGCCCATGGGTGTGTGACCAATGATGAAACTAAAACTGACGATATCCTCAATTCTGCTACTAATGCTTCTTAGTCCACAAGCAGTGATGCTTGAGAATGCATTTGAGCCAGAACGTGCTGGAGCGAAAAGTACAGGCTGTACAGGAGCAGTATGTCTCAACGAACTATTCGTTAATGCAGTGGGGCAAGAAACCGATGCAGTAGGTCCTGCCGACTGGACTACTGGTGAATGGGTTGAACTTTACAACAGTGGAGGGTCAGATGTAGACCTTTCTGGGTGGTACCTTCAAGACCACTCCTCAAGACAGATGGACATTTCAATCACCTCTTCTCCTGTTACTGTAGTCTGGCCCCAAAATCTCCAGAACCTGATTATCTCAGCAGGCGATTATATGGTGATTGCTAGAAATGGTGATGGCCAATCTTGTGGTCACTGTATGACAAATACCCAAGGAATTGTATCTTTATACAACTCAAATTCTGTTATCCAACATCAAGCAACTTGGTCTGTTTATGCTAATCAAGGAAATTCACTTGTTGAGGGAAGTTCATCAACTGCTGATTGGGATGAAGTAACTACCATCACTCCGGGTACCATAAACTCCGGCGGAGGGGTTGGTGGTCCGACATGGAATACCAGCGACCTACGAATTACTGAGGTTTTGGCTGACGCGTGGCCATCAAACGACAATGGTAGTTACCCTGAGGGCGAGTGGATTGAAATTGAAAATACTGGGAATGTTTCCATGAACCTTAGTGGGTGGTCAATAAAAGATTTAACTGGGAACAAAATGAATCTGAATTACACTCATGTTATTGACTACAATATTTCCCATATGATTCAACCAAATGAACGCAGAATCGTTGCAACTAACGGTATGAATCAGTATGGGGTTTTCAATAATGCTGGGGATTCTGCCTTCTTAATTAATCCCAATGGAGAATATGTCTCAGCTGCCAACTACACTGGTATTGGTATCCCTGGACACTCATTCATAGCCCCTACAACAGGTACTGGGAACTGGGTCATGTCTCTATTCCCTACACCTGAAGGGGCTGATGCACGCAATGTCAACAGCAGTAGTCCAGTTCGTATCAACGAAGTGATGGTAAATGCAACCAATAGTTGGTTATCCTATCCGAATGGAAATTGGATTGAATTGTCACACCGAAGTTCAGATCCTGCTGTTGATGTTACCGGCTGGAACATCATTTCGGGGACTGGTCAATTATTCCCCTTAGATACTGGATTTTCTGACCGTGACACTGGAAGTGGATTACTAATTGATTCTGGTTCTTATGTAGTACTGTCAACCCCACCAACAAGTGGCCAAATGCTGGTTAACGGGGATACCATCTCATTGGTAGACGGCGTTGGAGACATCGTGGATTCAGTAAGTTGGAGTGGTGACTTTGGCTCTAACAGGACTGCAATGCCAACTGACCCTGACCTACCTGCGCAACCGATGATGGTTTCAGGATGGGCTACTCCAGCAATGGCAAATCCAAACCAAATGACTAGCTCAGTCAACGAGAGCGCTGATTTCAGGATATCTGAATTAATGCCTAATCCTATCGGTTCAGATTCAAACCTTTATCCTGAAGGAGAATGGGTTGAAATCGTAAATGTCGGTAACGACACAGCATCCTTCCAAGGCTGGAAAATTCGGGATGGGAGGAATACCTCACTTGCTCTAGATTCCTTGAGCATCCCTGGTCTTAACGAATCAATCAGTTCAGATTGGGAACTAGATGCTGGTGAATATGTAGTAGTATGGAGAAACGGACGCTCAATGAGCCTCCAAAATAGTGGTGATGCGGTCTCTCTAGTTGATAATCAAGGAGATGTAGTTCAAACTTTGATTTACTCTCTAACACCATTAAACTCAACTCTTGTTTCTGGTAGTGATGTTGCTGGCGAATGGATTCACTCGCCGTGGCCGACCCCTGGCTCATCAAACCCACTTTTTGACAATCCTTACACCGGAGCAACCACCCTTGAAGTGAACGAAGTAATGCCTCAATGCACAGGTGGAAATCTTGGAATTGATGGAGATTGGTTAGAAATATATAATCCTGATTCCGCCACAATTAATCTTTCGCGTTGGTTAGTCGTTGCTGATAGCGGAGATGCAATGGTTTTGCGATCTCTATATTTGCAACATTATGCTGCTGGAGTAGCATATGAACGCAGCGACTGGTGGAATCTAGATGCTGGAGAATATGCCGTATTAATCCCAGAAAACAACGGTTTCCTATCTAATTTTGATGAAATGATTGACCTCAGAGACCCAAATGGAGGGGTGCGACAGGAAGTTGTTTGGTCAACTTCTGAAAATTGTCGAAGCATAGAAGGTGATGCTAACGCATGGTCTGAGAATTGGCTTAATACCATGTGGCCAACACCAGGTGATGAAAATCCTGAACCGACTCCTTGGAATCCTGATGACCCCGTATGGTTCACAAAAGTAATGCCTGGTCAGATTTACAACCGAGACAACGAGTTCATTGAAATCACAAATATGGGCAATAGCATTCTAAATCTTGCAGGTTGGCACCTCAATAGAATCAAATCTGATGGTGATGCTAATTCCGGAACCTTCAATGGACTAAATCTCCAACCTGGGGAATCTGTGACTTTAACTCAGTCACCAACCAACCTTTCAGAGGATGGTGGAATCAATGCTGTTGATATGAATGAGGTTTTGGATTACTCACCTTGGATGTATGATTCAGGTTCGTCTCTACAACTGATTTCTCCAGACGGGGTTACCGCTGATACTTTCGTATATGGCAATGGGCTTGCTACTGTTTCAGGTTGGAGTGGACCAGCAGTTTCTACCCCTCCAACTACTACTCAAGGTCTGATTTACATGCGTGGTGATGGCTGTAACGAGATTGAAGACACCAACACAAGTGCTGACTGGGAAGTTCGCTGGATTCGACTAGGCGCCAGTATGTTTTGTGATTCAGGAGTCTTTTCAACCACTGGTTCTCTAGAACCAATGGCTTCACCAGATGGAAGCCTTTACCAGTTTACTGAATGGCTTGATGGGAGTACAACTGAGTTACACATTCATGTCTATGAATTGATGAGCAACGATATTGTTGCAAAACTGGTTCAACTATCACAAGCAAATGTCGATATCACAATTATTCTCGAAGAAGACCCGCTAGAAGATGAAAATGATTTGTACAAAATTAGAGGGATGGCATACGAATTGTACGCGGGAGGTATCACAGTATACTGGATGGGGAATCCACGTGGTGAGAATGCACCACCGGCACCTTACCAATACATACACAGTAAAATTGCAGTAAGAGATGGAGAGTCAGTATGGATTGGCTCTGGAAATATCAAAGAATCAACTTTCCCTGCTGGAGATTACTCTTCTAACCGAGATTGGGGGTTGGTCATCAACTCACAAGATGTAGCGCAATTAGTGATGAGTAGAATGTCGTGGGATGAAAATATCAGCCACCCTCATCTGAATAGTTACAGCGTAATGGACCCAGCAACTGGTAAACCATCCGGGTGGACATCATACGGACCAAGTGGACTAGAGGCGGTGCCGCCAACCACAACACCGCCTGTAATTACTGGTGACTTTACAGGACAAGTGTTCACCTGTCCTGATGATTGTGTTACGGGCATCATTAATCTCCTTGACTCAGCGGACACTAGTATTGAACTCTCACTTCAGGGATTTGACATGGGATGGCACTGGGGATTTGGCGACAATCCATTGGTAGAAGCGGTTGAAAGAGCGCTTCAAAGAGGGGTTGAAGTAAGGTTGCTAATTAACGGATATTATGTAAATTATGATGATGATATACGTGATACTGTAAACCATTTCAACAATCAGTGGAATCGTACAGATGGCTATGATGCTACGGCGATATTAATGGCTCCTGCTGAAAGAATCACTAAATTGCATAACAAGGGAGTAATCGTTGATGGAGAATCGGTTTTGATTTCCTCCATCAATTGGAATTCAAATGCAATTTTGAGAAACCGTGAGATGGGAATTGTTGTCCATAATACTGAGTTAGCAGCTTGGTATCTATCATCTTTTGAAGAGGATTGGAATCGTTTGGACGCTGATACCGATACAGATGGTGACAATATGCCGGATGCTTGGGAACTTGAATACGGATTGAACCGAACATCATCTGTAATACCTGGTAGTTCAGTGCCTGAACAATCACATGATTTTGATGGCGATGGACTTGATAATTTGCAAGAGATGGGTGTCAGCGCCGACCCGAATAACCCAGATACTGACGGAGATTGTATCCGAGATATAGATGAATTGGTTTTCGCAACTCTGCATCAAATTCCCGCATCTGATGCTATTTTATTTGCTGATGCTGACAATGATAGTGTTGCCGACGGAGAACAGACTGATTGTGGTTCAAACATGACAGGGAGCGGCGATGGGACCAATGATGGTACCAACAATGACAGCACCACTAGCCCTACAATTCCTGAGGCAGATAACCCATTGGATTCAACAGCCGCAAGAGTATTGATAGGAATTGTCGGAGTGGCGATGGTAGCATTGGTAATTGCTCTTGTTGCAATTCTGTTAGGTGGAAGGGAAACTGCCCGTGGAGTCGTAAAAGATGATTCATTTGATTTGGCAATAGCAGTAGCTCAAGAAGCAGCTTTTGGAGAAAATGAATCAGAAACCTCAGGAATTGAGGAGAGTGACACTCTAATATTGGACCGAAGTCTAACAGAAGAGCCGAAAATTCTCTCTAGCCGTGACGATGCAGTGGGACGCCATGATGGCGTTCACGGAGCACCACTTCTTGATGGATTTGAGTTTGAAGGCTGGACGCCACAACAAGTCCAAGACGCACTAAACTCGGGCTGGACAGTAGATCAACTACGAGAACACTACAACAAGGAAAGCAATAAGTGAACCATAAATAGCGGTCTATCGGAGTAAGAAAATGACCTCTGAAATTCAGCAAGCTGTCGATTGCATAGTTGATGGTTCACTGAGCGATAAACAAGTCGAAGAATGGCTTAGAAATGTATTTGAAAATGGACTTTCACAATCTGAAACTGTAGAACTTACCCACGCTATGGTACATTCTGGAACAATCCTTGAATGGCCAAAGGAATGGGCTCACTTGGTGGTTGATAAGCACAGTACTGGTGGAGTAGGAGATAAGGTCTCACTTCCTCTTGCCCCAGCGGTAGCAGCATGCGGAGCGAAGGTACCTATGATTTCAGGAAGAGGTTTAGGTCACACAGGGGGAACTCTAGACAAACTAGAATCAATTCCAGGCTATAGGGTTGGGTTGACGGGTGAAGAACTGCAAACACAAATTGATACTGTTGGCTGCGCAATTGTTGGACAGACGAGTGATATTGCCCCTGCTGATAAGAGAATGTATGCTATTCGAGATGTAACCGGATTAATTGCTTCGGTACCGCTAGTAACCGGCTCTATTCTGTCAAAAAAAGCAGCCGCTGGTCTATCAGCACTAGTAATGGACATCAAAGTTGGAAGGGCTGCTTTCATGGAAAATGAAGCAGATGCTCGCGAATTAGCAGCGAGTATGACCGCCACCGGTGAGGGGTTAGGGATGGACACAACAGTCACCCTTACAGAGATGAATTCCCCCATTGGATTCGCAATAGGAAATGCACTAGAGGTCTTAGAATCAATTGAGACACTAAGGGGAAATGGACCAGCCGATTTAGAAGAACTTGTATGTGTTCAAGGTGGAATAATGTTGACTGCGGCAGGAATCTGTAATGACCGCGATGAAGGTGCACATATGATACATGATTCCTTACATGACGGTACAGCAATGAAGAAATTCGTTGACATGTGCGAATCTCAGGGGGTTGACAAGGATATATTTGACAGCGAAAATTCAGTTCTAAAAGCCCTTGGCCTTCTCAGTACGACCCTACAAACAACAGAGGTATGTGCTAGTGAAGAAGGTTATGTGTGTGATATTAATGCTCTAACCCTTGCCAAAATAAGTTCAGATTTGGGTGCTGGAAGGAAAAACATTGATGACCTACTTGACATGCAAGTTGGCATGATAATTGATGCCCACATCGGCACGCCTGTTGAACAGGGTGAACCTTTAGTGACAATCTATCATCGAACTGATTTAACCAACCAACAAAAGGGAAAATTGCTCAATGCTTTCACTTTATCAGAAACATTTACTGAGCCAGCAAGCAGAATAATTGACATTTTGTAATCAAGGATATGCAGGTCCTTCCTCGAAACAGTAGTGTACAGTTTGATGTTCACCCTTCAGGGCCCGCACATCTCGCTTCACCGAACTAGGGTCCTCACCCTTGAGGAGAACTCGTGCATACAAACTCGCTACAACGCCCATCTCATCTACACCCATGCCCACACGGGTCAATTCTTGCACACCTAATCTCAGTCCACTTGGAGTCAATGCTTTGGTGTCACCTGGAAGCATGTTCATGTTGGTAATGATGCCAGCATCTTCCAATAACCGCGCTGCTTTTGCGCCAGCCCCAGAATCTTGTCCGCCATGGCGAGTCAATATCTGATGACTGGCTGTGAATCCTCTCTCTTCTGCTAAGACATCAAACCCTTCTGCCGCCATCGCCTCTCCAAACGCCTTGGCGTTAGCGACTATATCGGCGGCGTAGGTAGCGCCGAATTCTGCAAATTCGGCTAATGCTACAACCTTGCCAGCAACATGATGCAAATGGTAGGAGGAATTAGTGCCGGGAAAAATCGCAGAGTTGAGTTTACGTTGGAATTTTTCATCATCTGTATCTGAAATCATGAATCCGCCTTGAGGCCCAGGGAATGTCTTGTGGGAAGAACCGGTCATCACATCAGCACCCTCTCGCAAAGGGTCTTGGAATTGTCCGCCAGCAATGAGTCCGAGAACATGGGCACCATCGTACATCACTTTGGCACCAACTTCGTGAGCCGCATCTGACATTTCTCGAAGAGGAGTAGGGAAGAGGAAAACCGACTGGCCAACCAATGCTAATTTGGGTTCTAAATCGCGGATCATTGCACACGCCGCATCAACATCTGGCTCCATCCTCGCTTCGTCCCAAGGATATGTGTGAAGGTCTAGACCACGTAGCCCGACTGCACCCATGCGGGCGTGAGAGATATGACCGCCATCTGCAGTTGACACTGCTGAAATCTTGTCACCAGGCTTTGTTAGTGCTTTCAGAGCAGCAATGTTGGAGACTGTACCTGAAGTTGATTGGATATTGACAAAATTAGCATTGAACACCTGTTTTGCCATCTTGATCCCTAGAGATTCAATGTCATCAAAATCGTCACAACCTTGGTAATATCGTTTCCCAGGAAGACCTTCTGCATAGCGACCGTGCAGGTCACTATTTACTGCTCTCCGAACCATTGGTGAGATGATATTTTCGCTAGCTATCATAGGCAGACCAAAGCCGTAATGTTGACCGCTTGCATTAACGGCAGTAAGCACTGATTCCGCTAACTGCCTGTTATTCTCGTCTGCCATGCAATGCAAGGCGGCCAAGGCCGCCCATCAACTTCACTGAATAGAATTTGAAGCCCTCAACTACAAGAGCACCTGAAAATTGTGTATCAGTTTCCCTGAAACCATCTTCGCAAAAACCGTTATTATGAATCAGAAGACTAACTCTGAGGCTCCCAAGCCTCTCCATTCCAGAAGAGAACCGCACCATCTGGTTGGCGGTGCCATGTCACCCCATTCTCGTCAACCCACTGTTCAGGCTCAGAGGTTTCAACTCCGACTTGGGCAGCTACTAACGCACCCTCATTCATTTGGTTAAGGCCAAGTTCAGAGTCGACACCAGTTGGCATTGCCATCTCATTAAATGACTCTGCAGGTTGAGCAGTTAAACTTCCGGAGAATTGTTCTTCCTCATCTTCGCTACCCCGCATCCTTAGCACAAGGATTGCACCTGCAACAATTGAGAATAATACGAACATACCTACCAATGCGAGTGCTAATGGAGAAAATCCACCTTCTTCGGTACTATCAGCAGCGGCTTGCTTAGTAGCATCTTGAGGGAACGCATCGTTGAGGTCAGAGACTCCATCACCATCAGAATCAAGACAGCCAATTCGGTCAATTGTAGATGTCCCACCCACATTCGGGCAATCATCTGCTGAGTCCATGTATTGGTCTCCATCACTATCCCATTGCGACTTTGAGCAACCATAATTGTTAGCAGTCTCATTTGATGGTGTATTGCTACATTGGTCAAGAGAATCATCAATGCTATCGTTATCAGTATCAAGTTGGCTTTCAGCACATCCATCATTATCTACAGACAAACCATCATCTGTCCCTGGACAAGCATCGTTGGAATCTACCACGTAATCGCCATCAGTGTCACGTTGGTTAGCAGCACACCCGTCGGTGTTTACTTGTTCACCAACCATGGTGTTAGGGCAATTGTCATAGAAATCTTTGACCGTGTCACTATCGGTGTCTCGTTGGTGGTCGGAACACCCATTATTGTCAATCGTATTGATATCTTGAGTGTTTGCACAATCATCAACATTATCTTTCACCCCATCGTTATCATTGTCATCGACGCAACCGTCTTGGTCATCATCAAATCCAGTTGCATTTTCATAAGGACATGAATCAATATTATCCTTGATATTATCGCCATCACTGTCATCAATGCATCCGTCACCATCATTGTCGTAACCACTTGCATTTACATAACGACAATCGTCTTGGTCATCTGGTATCATGTCGCCATCAGAATCGTCAATGCAGCCATCCAAATCACTGTCAAACCCGCTTGCATTAGTAGTTGGGCAGGCATCAACATTGTCTTTCACGAGGTCACCATCAGTGTCATCGATACATCCATCATGGTTGGTGTCCCACCCTGTTGAATCTTCATTTATACAGTTGTCATTAGGATCATCATAGCCGTCACCATCAGTATCGTCAATACAGCCATCACCATCATTGTCCCAACCGGTAGCATTCTCAAACAAACAGTCATCAGATGCATCCATCACACCATCGCCATCGCTATCTCTTTCAGATGCAGAACAGCCAGTAGAATCTACAGTCTCACCTTGAGGCGTATCTGGGCATTGGTCTGGATTAGTTCCTAGCGGGTTATCTCCGTATCCATCACTATCTCGGTCAGCCCACTGAGTTCCATCGGTTGGGAAAGCATCGGCATTGGTTCCTTGTGGATTATCGCCATAGCCATCACCGTCGCCATCAGCCCATTGAGTTCCATCGGTTGGGAAAGCATCGGGATAATTTCCTAGCGGATTATCCCCATATCCATCACCATCTTGGTCAGCCCACTGAGTTCCATCGGTTGGGAAAGCATCGGGATTGTTGCCGTTGGCATTATCACCATACCCATCCCCATCTTGGTCGGACCATTGAGTCCCATCTTGAGGGAAAGCGTCTGGATTGGTGCCGTTAGGATTGTCACCCCACCCATCGCCATCACCGTCAGACCATTGGGTGCTGTCACTAGGGAAAGCATCACCGTTAGTCCCACTTGTATTGTCGCCGTAGCCGTCACCATCACTATCCCACCACTGGGAAGGGTCGTTTGGCCATAGGTCACCACCTGTTACGTTAGAGTTGTCTCCATAGCCATCGCCATCACTGTCAGACCATTGGGTGCTGTCACTAGGGAAAGCGTCACCGTTAGTGCCGCTGGGATTGTCCCCGTACCCATCACCATCGCTGTCAACCCACTGGCTCGCATCGTTAGGCAACAAGTCTCCGTTGTCTCCAACACCGTCACCGTCGCTGTCGACCCACTCGTTAGGATCGTTGGGGAAGGCGTCTGCATTGGTGCCGTTCGGGTTGTCCCCGTAACCGTCCCCATCGGTGTCAGACCACTGACTTGAATCAGTGGGGAATGCATCAGAATTGTTGCCACTAGCATTGTCTCCGTATCCATCACCATCAGAATCCTGCCATTGAGTGCCATCAAATGGGAATGCATCTTGTGCGTCATTTACCCCATCATTATCAGAGTCTCGTTGTGTTGCTGCACAACCGTAAATGTCAACGGTTGCATTTGACGCAGTATTTGGACATAGGTCGTTCTCATTCCAAACACCATCGCTATCATCATCATGAATGATGAGGAAGCATATCGAATCATTCCCCATCCAAACGCTAGTTGCATTCCAAAGGTCTGCATAAGCGCAATAATAACCGCTTACCGAAGGTGTGTTGAATACCCAATTGAATGATTCATTAGTTGAAGTCGCTGTGAAATTAGTTGGTGCTGAATAATCTACAACTGTGCCATTTGAGTATCTCTCAATATTAGCTTCAATAACATAGTTATTTCCAACGTTCAAATTAACTGCATCAAAGTAAAATGTATTCGATGTTGAATTAGAATTTGCAGTTAATCCTGTTGCACTAATACCTGGCCAAGTTGGATTGAAGCAGTCCTGATGCTGGCCGATTTGTACATATGTAGCGTTGAATAAGAAAGAAGTCAAGCAGCGGATTGCCGAACTTCCTGGCTGATTCCAATTAATATTGTAATTCTGAGAGGTGCTACTTGCTGTGAAGTTTCCACTACCAGATTGCAAATAGGTTGTACCACCGCCAATGTAAAGGTACCATTCGTAATAGTAAACATCACCAGTTGATAGATTCTGAGCATCTAGTGTTCCAGTAGTATCTGATGTGACAAAACCTTCCATCATTTCGTGATACAAACAATCTAAATCATCGTCTAAGTAGACTCCACTCGTTGAAGTAGTCATATCATACAATTCTGCGTATAGACAAAATGTACTCTCCTCGCGAAGAGTTACGAATGCTGGTTCAACATGGTTTGAACCGTTGGAAGTCCAACCTTGAGTGAATGTGCCTAGTGATGTATAATTCGTCCCATTAAATTCAAGTAAATACGCATCAATTTCGTAAGCCGCCGTATTTGTGAGATTACTCATTGTGAACTCACCATATGTTGCATTAGAGAAGAATACAGTTGCAATGTTTCCTGTAACATTGATAGTGCTACCCCCACTACTACTCTCAATTGTGATATCATAATTATTCGTAGCAGAAGCCCACCCATACACATAGGCATACATTGTCATGTTAGATGTAGGAGTATCTGTTACAGATTCATCATCAGTGACACTACTCGAACCATCAACCCAACTTTGTGTCCCATCATATAAATCCATGTCAAGGTCACCATTTGAGTCGGTGAAAGAAATGTTAACCCAATAAGTCACCCCAGAGATGGCTGGGAAAGAAAAGTAATCATCGTCTGTTGAATTGTGGATACTCAAGTTTGTTTGAGAATAAGGTAGGCTGGTACCAGCAGCCGTAGCAGTCGTAAACGAATCATTTGGTTCATTTACGTCAGCGGTAGGAGTTGGTGGTGGGGGTGTAGGAGTTGACTGCACACTGAATGAATAGTTAGATGCACCTCCAGAACTGAAAACTTGAACATAGTAAGTTGTAGAAGATGTGACATTGAATATCACCTGTTCATTATCGGAAGTAGAATGACTATAGTCAAACAACCAATTGTTCAATCCATTCCATTCGTATACATTTAATTGGAGGTCGCCAACACTATGAGAAAAAGTCAAATTAACCGAAACCATAGATCCAGATGTAATGTTGAGAGTGTAATAATCATCATCACTGCTATTATGGATATTAACTCCTGAAATTGGAGCTCCCAGTGTAATTGATGTTGCACTAGAAGTCCCTTCATTTGGTTCATTTGAGTCGGGTGTTAAATTCCCGGGGCCATTTGAATAGAATGTCGTGTTGTAAGTATCTAACAATACTGATGACCAATATTCGTATAATCTGACTGATAAAGTGTAATTTCCTGCTTGATTTCCACGGCTCCATGAAGCAGAATCAGTCATTGTAGTACTGTTTGGGCTATTCCATATCCCACTATCACTTGTCTGCAAAGAACCGCTAGGATAGTACACAAAAGCATACCATTGATAGGTTTGAGACGAATTCAGATTTGAACCAGTAACATTGGCTGAAGTTGCTGTTGCTCCTGTTGCAATTATTGTCTCAGACAGAACAGTACCACCTCCACCACCAATAGTGAAGTATTGGGTGTCATTGACTAAAGAAACACCCACACCATCGCTTAATTCCCCATTAATCGTATAATTACCCGCAACGGTTGGTGTAGTCCAACTAACACCGTAATTGATTGTTCCCGCACCACCTAATCCAGAAATATAACCATAATCAAAATCATACAATGTCCCATTGGGCGAATAGATAAATGCCCACCAATAATAGGTATCATTAGAATCGAGATTACTCACCGAAATATACGCAGAATTATTTGTCACGCTCGTCACTGCAACAGTCTCATTTCCCGTTAGTGCTGTAACGTTTGGGACACCGGTTGCCAGTGCTCCAAGTAACATCAAACAAGCAAGAATTAGACTACGAATCTGTGTTCTAGCCCCTTCTTCTCTAGCCAAGTACATGACTTCGGGGAGTTAATACCGATACTTGAACCCATTCCCATAATCTAAACTCGCCCCTAAGGGGCGAATGATTTGCAATCTGAATCCCACTAACCTGAATTAACTTCAATCTAACAATAGATGATATCGAATCGGATTTTGGCCGACATCAACGGGGCTTGAATATGTGGTTAAAACCCAAAACACGACAACTTCAACATACAATAATTGGCGCCGTGTGCAGGGTTTGAACCTGCGACCTGCGGATTAACAGTCCGCCGCTCCACCAGCTAAGCTAACACGGCAACAGGGCGGGCCACCGACCACCCCTTCATCAATGAATCGCATCAAGAAAAACCTTGATGTGGCTACACAGACACATTCTAAAACTGACAAATCACTAACTCAGCCTTGAATGTGAGCTGAAATCATTCCCACTCAATAGTCCCAGGTGGCTTGTGAGTGACATCGTAAACAACTCGGTTTATATCCCCCTTTAGAGTGTTAGTAATACGAATGCTAATCTTCTCAAGAATCTCATGAGGTATCAGCGAGTAGCGCGCACTCATGCCATCAAAACTTGCTACTGCACGTATCACAACTGTCTCGCCATGAACCCTAACATCACCGTGGACACCTACTGAGCGAACTGGAAGTAATGCTGCAAAGTATTGCCATGGTAGTTCCATCTTACCTTCTGACGCCGCTGCTTCAAGTTCTTCTTCAACTATCGCACAGGCTTCACGACAAACTTCAACCCTTTCTGGGGTCAACTCACCAAGCACACGAACTGCTAGGCCAGGGCCAGGGAAAGGTTGTCTTTCGGAAGAAGGGATGCCTAATTCACGAGCCATTTCCCTAACTTCATCTTTGTAGCAATCACGGAGAGGTTCAACGATTACAAAATCAACATCATCTGGTAATCCTCCAACATTGTGATGAGATTTAATGACATCTCTAACACCACCACCAGACTCTATCCAATCGGGGGCAATTGTACCTTGAACAAGGTATTTCGCTCCAACTTTTTTCTGCTCATCTTCAAAAATTCGGATGAATAATTCACCAATAATTTTACGCTTTTTTTCAGGGTCTGTGACCCCTTTTAATGCCTCAAAATAGCGGTCAGCAGCGTGAACAGTAGTCAGGTTTAACCCAAGTTCTGAGAGCACTCTTTGAACATCTTCTGTCTCATTTTTACGCATCAAACCAGTGTCAACATAAACGCAATGGAGAAGGTCGCCAACTGCGCGGTTAGCAAGAGTTGCTGCTACAGAAGAGTCAATCCCACCAGAGCAAGCGATAATAGCGATATCGTCAATTTTTTCTTTCAAAATCTCAATCGCTTCATCAATCAAGTTAGCAGGGCTAATCATTTGATTCACTCTCTTAATGATTCATCATCTGCGATTACTTTGTCAGTCTTTTCTTTACGCCAAATTGCAAATCGTCCAGCCAATTCTTGGTTTGTGATAGACAACATTTGAACAGCTAAAACCCCAGCGTTGTCACCACGGTCAACCCCAACTGTTGCTACAGGCATGCCTGGTGGCATCTGAACAATTGATAGAAGGCTATCGAGGGGAACCTTGCCACCAACAGGGACACCAATAACTGGTAGAGTCGTCATTGATGCAACTACCCCTGGTAATGCTGCGGCCATACCTGCCATTCCGATGAATATCTTGCATCCATCTGCAATCGCATCTTCAACCACGCCTTCAAGATATTTTGGCGCACGGTGTGCGCTTGCAACCCTTACTTCATGGACAATATTGAACTCTTTAAGAACTGAAGTACACTTGTCTGAGATTGGCAAGTCCGACTTGCTACCGAGCACTATGCAGATGTCCATTAATCCTCTCGACTCGCGGCTGGTTCAAATGGATGCCGATTTCATCGTACAATTCTGTGAGGCGGTTTCGAGACATATTTTTCTGTAATACAGTACCAATTCCAGACTCATCAAAGTGCCAAACCCAATAACCGGTTGAAAGGTGATCACCGCCGCTTAATACCACCCAATCTTTACTTTGCCGGAGCCAGTTTCTATGGCGTACAATTGAAGGCGTAATAGGTGCAGGAATATCAGAGCAATCAAGCACTCCTGGTGATATTTCTCTGCTCTGTAAAACGCCACTTTTCAATCGTTGCAAATAACTACGTGTTACCATCTTTGCTCTAGCCTCTTGAACACTAGTCCAATGTTGAGAAAACCACGAATCAATTAGTGAAAGGGCAAGACCAGTACACCCTTGGGAACTAGCGGCAACAATCCCCCGTGCACACCACGGTCCTGAACCGGGCCGAGACCCCGAAAGGTGTGCACTTAATCTAAGAATTCTGCCTTGTAAAGGGATTGAGAGATGACTAATTTCGCTTAAGACCGGTAGATTATCTAAATGGTCAGCAGCCGAAACCCATTCCGGTTCCAAATGTGGGTCCTGAATTTGGGCTATTTTCAGTCTCAAAAGTCCTGATATATCTAATCTAAATTTTTTCGACACGGCATTTGGCAGAATTCATAGTTCTAAATTATTCCTCTTCTTCAGGATAATTGAATCGGGTTGGCCAACTACCTGCAACTAATTCTATTGGGGGCTTTACTAATTCCTTCTGAACCCCTTCTAAGCGAGGGCCACACATTCCCAAACCAAAGTTCTGAATCATACCAATTTTACTTTCATCAACAAACGGGTCAAAAAGAAGACTTGATGGGTGGCGCAAATGAAGTGCCAAAAATTTCTCACCACCGCGGTTTACTCCGTGTAACTCTAACTTTCGTCCGCCACTCAATTGTTTGAAAGCAAGGCGGCCACCCCGAAATCCTCGGGCAACCACCTGCCACGAATCATCAATACCTGAATCATCATATTCACTCGTTAAGGGCATTAGCCAACGGCCTGATGGAGCCATTAGTGTATTTGCTACACGGAAAGTAATGTGGTACCAGAGGGCTAGAAACAAGGTGTAAGAGATCCATCCTATTCTAACATCTATCACAATATGAGCAACGAATGCCAAAGCCCCCAGAATAGGTATTCCAAGTGTCCTTGTTAGATTTACAGTACCATCGCCGAACCACAACCATTTGAACAACTCAACCCCATCGCCATCCGGCATAGACGAAGCGATTCTAGTAGCAGAAATTAGTAACAAGAAAAATGCTGAGAAGAAAAACAGAGATGCAACTGTTTGGTCGTCGGGAGTATTGCCAGGAAAAATAAGTGGAAATGTTGAAGCAATCAATAATCCAATTGACCAAGCCGGACCAAATACGAATCGTGCAGCCATTGGTTGGAGTCTTTGACGTCGCCATGATGACCACCCTTCAGGTGGGTCAATTTCAGCATCCACCCAATCTGATGGCGGTTTGCCCTCACTTAGAGGCCTCCAAGCAGGGTCGCCCGAAAGCCAGTACTCATCAAGAGCCGCCTCCATGTTGTTGGCACAAGGCCCCTCTCTAAAACAGATATTGTTGGAAAATTCTACAGTAACCCATCGATTAAATCACCGATTGTGAATTCATCACTCTTCGCTTTCTCCTCTGAAGGGTCATAACCAATGTCACCTAATGGCTCAAGAGCACCACTAGGAGCTGAATCCGGAGTCGGGTCACTTGGTGCTAAATCTAAATCGCTGACATCAACTGATGATTGTGGGGTCAATGACATGTCCATTGAATGAACTTCAGCATACGCCGTTTCGGTGCTTGCTTTCGATTTCCCTCTCTTTGATTTCTTATTTTGAGTATCAAGTTCACTACTCCAGTCACCTTCATCTCGCCAATTTGAACGCTGACTCCTTCGATTCCGTCTACGACCCCGTAATGTTGATACTACAAATAACACAATTACTATCCAAAGAGTTCCAAACAGTGCCCATAGAATTTTTTCAGAAGCAATATCAAGAATGGAATCAGCGCTTGGATCAGAACCTGCTTGCAATAACATCTCACGTTCTTGCATATTATTGGATTCATCAGATTCAATCACTTCATTATCTGCATCGATTGAAACAACAATTGTGCCAATTGGTTCTTTCAAATTTATAGTAACAACATGGGCTTTAGGCTTATTTTGCTGAGCAGAATCAATGAAGGTGATGCGCAATTCTGCCACTGCGTCATTGTGGTCACAACCCGAGGATTCTGCTACTTGTATATTGATTCCACAAACGCGCAATAGTATGTTCACTGCCGCGTCATTTCCTGAATTCCGAATCTGAATTGTCAACTTGACTTCATCGCCATCCATCTTTTCTGAAACTGAGAAAATATACAAATCTGGAGAAAACGCATTGAGATTGATGATTTGTTCATTTGAATCCATAGTCAACCATTGCTCGTCAGCGTCAATATCCCCACCCTGATTAGCATAACCACTAGGAGAACGCACACGAATACCAAAATAGTCACTCGTCCAACCAGGATAATCCGCCATGGATAAGCGAAGAACCACCGGAACATTCTCCCCGGGATTTAACAATGGTAATTTCAATCGCCCATCTTCTTGAGTATTTATCTCAGTAAATAACGCTAAGGGAGTGTCGGCATTTTCAACCACATACCAAGTCCATTCAATACCTTCTAACCCATCCATTCTTGGCTTTACAGAAAGTGACCCTCCTGACCCAGTTGAATGATTTTCAATCCATGGGGTTTCAGCAAGGTTTCCAGAGTTTTCAACTATGAATGAAATATCAATTTCATCTCTTGGCCGCAAATCATAGTGAGTGTCACCCGAATCATCTGCAAGTAATAGTCTCAAGTCAATTCTCGGAAGAATAACAATTTGTCCGACCACCTCAGTACGAAAACTTGAGTCATCTACAACAGAATGTAGTTCGATGAGAACTTCTGTATCACCAGCCAACGCATCTAGAGGAACATGTACGATTGCGACCATAACTAATTCATCACCAACTTGGAGGCCGGTAGCCGTTCCCGACACCCATTCAATAGTCCAATCAGAAAGGGGTTCTGGGATTCTAGGGTCAAAGGTTTGAGGAACATTACCATCATTTTCAACAAATATTGAGACTTCAAACGCTTGACCAGGATCAATTCTAGCAGGTGCGTTCAACCATACTGCTGACAGAGACTCCACCGGTAATACCGATACTTGCATTGAAATTTCATCAGATGCGGATGAATCAACAAATAATTCGGCGCGCAACTTCACCTCTTCCATTGCACCAGCAAGAGCCTGCAAAGGCGCACACAATTGAACACCAATTGTACGAGTCATTTCGTCTGTGAAGTAGCGTCGGGCGTCAGGTGCGACCGTGGTGCCTCCAGGAACTCCTGAATAATCAATATTCAGAAGCCAGTGTTCTTCACGCCAAATCTCTTCAGACACTGATTCCGGTCGGTCAGCAGGCCCATCTTCAACGGTGAAAACTACATCATCATTTCCGAAATGTTTTGTCACATGGACTGAGAAGGAACCACATTCACCTGGCCCAACTTCTTCTACCGAATCCCACAACTCAAAAACGATGTTCCCAGCCCGTTTTCTAGCCACATTAATGGAAAGTTCGTAAGCAGTTTGGGCACCTGGCAAGGTAACCGGATTTGCTACTTTTTCCGAACTACCAACAATTGTGATGTTAATTTGCCCCGGCTCTTGGAATTCAGGTACTGATATTTGCAGAGTTTTCGAAATTGTAGTTCCATCTGCCAACATATTGATGTGGCCAACAAAACTGACTTGCCATCCGTATGGAAGACCCCAAATTGACCTACCATCTTCACTAGTTGTGCTTGGGAAAGATACCTCCTCCCACATATTCCCATAATTCGAAATATTCACACTCAGAATACCTGAACCACCTTGCTCAATTTCAATCACCTGTTGTTGGGCTGAGATAACTAAACCGTGAATTATTTGTAAATCAATATCCAACTCAAGAGTAGAACCCTGCTCACCATCAGAAGATACTATTGCGAAAAGAGGTGAGTGCGATTCGCTAATCGTAGCGTCAATTTTTGACGGCGCCTCAATAGTCAATGAAACTGATACTGAGTCACCTGATGCTATCTGCCAATCTGAATTAATTGGAGATAGGACAGTGGCTGTTGGCCCACTGCCAATAAGTGCTGAAACAGTCCAAGTTGATGGCAACCCCTCCCAATCAAAATTGACTGTCATGTCGCCACCACCCGTAGCCCCAAGATGTTCAACAGTGAAGTTGAAGGTCACACTTTCACCAGGTTCCAAAGAAATCTCAAGGGATGGTGAATCACTATCTAATTGTAATAAACTACGCTGGATTCTCCGGAAACAAAGATGGTCACCCCCTGGCAGCCCAGTGTCACCAGTGTCACACGCCTCACTATCTACCCACACAACACCTGCCGTTCTGCGGTTATCAGAAGTCACAGCCAACCCTGGAGATGAGCCGAAATCCTCCTCAACATCAAAGATAACTGGTTGTCCACCAGTTCCCATCTTTTCGCTCTGCCAACCTGCGATTTCGTAAGTAGGTCCCAGACAAGCAAAACCTCCACAATCAATCTCCCAAGGATTCGCGCTTAACTGTGAAGAACTAGTGGCATCAGTAGAGCGGCGATAGGTCAGATTAGTTGCTAAAGCTGAATCACTTTCCACCCATACAGTGTGCATCAAATCATCTTCATCAATCACGAAAGCGGCTTGGCCACTGTGTGCAGATGCATCTCGTGAGCCAACTGCACCTGTGCCATCAAGCGGAGAAAGTATCTGGGGCTGATTTAGAGCTCCTTGTAAATTGATACCTCCAGCCTGACCATTGAAATTCCAAGCGGACAAGTCAACTTTCTGCCACATTAATTCATGTGAATCGGATATCGTATGTCCTGTGCGGCTATCCGACCAAATGAATTGTAACAAACCATTTGAAGCGATTTCAACCGCTGGACGGGATGACCATGAGTCATCATACGTGAATCGGGTATCATTTACCACGACAAAGTTGTTTCCATGAGCACCACCCCAACCAACATCCTCAGTATAGACGCCACCAGCAGTAGAATGAGCAGGAGTTCCTGAAACATGATTTGGGTCGCTGAGTTTTGCATAAGGGTCAACCACTGTGGTCCAGACTTCAGGTGAGCCTGAGTTCAGGATACCCATCCATTGGTCAAAAAGGTCTGAGAGATCTTGGCCACTAGAAGGCCACTGACCAACTCCACCTGCACCATCGGTATTGCGAGTGTTCCCACCTGAGCATGAGCGAGGGGTTGTAGAAACTCCACTAACTGGACACTGGGCCAAATCAAGTGCATGGTCCCACATATTGTTTGACGCAGAACTTTGGATTTCGCCGATAAATACCCACGGAACAATACCACCATTTACACAGGCATCATGTGATTCATCAATTGATTGAACATCATCAGATTGTTGGGCTGGATCACCAACCTTTGGGCCTTCATCACCAATTGGAATTACTATTTTTGATGCGTTTGGATTCCACCTGTGGTCATACTGAGTTGGAGGATTAGCAGAATTGCCAGTATTTCCTTGTGCATCCATCCACGACAGGCAAGCCCATGTTGTTCCAGGCCCCCACTCCTCCTGTTGGTTACCCCAATTTTGAGATTGACCATTGTACATTGTTCTGTGAATTTTACGAATTCCTCCTGAATCAACCTGAGGTGTTAGGATAGTAGCGCGTGAGCGGTCATTTGTGTTATGACCAGCACAATTCCCTGTACTTGCTTGTGGGCGGATATAGTCACCAAGACCGTAAATTGTGTCAAGAAGGGTGACTCCAGTAATATCAGCTATGTTTTGTAGCCCAGGAGAAGTCCAACCCTCTCCATCACTACCACCATACATGAGTGTGCAGATATCTTCCCATTCACTTGTCATCCCGCCCGAAGAATCAAGTAAAACAACTAATTCAATCATGCTTCCACGGCTATCTTGCCAAGTAATCACTACCTCATCATCACTTGTAATTGCCACTTCGGGAAAGGTTGACTTACTTGGTAGAGGAGTTAAGAGAGTGTCAAAAATAGGACTATTCGGAGTATGAGTGGTCCAATTTGCTACCATCATTGAATAACGGATTCCAGGCAATCCAAAACGAGTATCCAAAGGGTCATCTTTGTCTTGCCAAACGATATGAGCGGCACCTTGTGAATCTATGGCAAGATTAGGGTTTGCAATATTCTCAATAATATAATTGGTTTTGCAAACAACATTGTTCATTGAGTAATCACTTGGATTGAAAATTCCATCTGTGGGGTCATCAGATGAAGGGTCCACTGCAAGGTAAACCAAACAATCGTTTGATGTTGTATCTTTTATCCATACAAGATGTAGGTTACCTGAATCATCAATTTCCATCCGCGGTGACCATTTAACGTTAGAACCACTAAGAGAAATCGGCTGTGGAATTACTGAAATTGCACCGCTTGAATCAACTACTGAATACATTGCATTGGTTTGATTCTCTATCCAAAAGATGTGGAAATTCCCATCATCATCTCCAACAATTGCCGGTTCGGAGAGTGAACCGGTGGCAAGTCGGAGAATCTCAAGTGGTGAGGCTGTCCCATTCTCTTCAGGTGATGCTTGAACTGATTCTAGGGTAGTTAGCGGAGTCAGCGGAGTAATTAGCATCAAAAGTGCCAAAAATAGTGCTAAACGAAGCCTTATTGCCATCATCATCCCTCGTGAGCCTTTAGGCTCACCTCAACCGATAGTAATTGAAACACACCCTTTGATGACCTTCACTCCCCAAGGGAGTGACGGAGTACGAGATTTCTCGCAGCCCACACCTCATCGACCCTACCAACATCAGTCGTGTGGGGTGCGGTTTTTACTAACTCAGGATCTTCAGTTAAAATCGTCAAGAAATCTTCTGCAAATTTATCGAGCACTTCCTTGCTTTCAGTTTCTGTTGGCTCAACCATCAAACATTCTGGGACAATCATTGGGAAGTATAGGGTTGGTGCCATATATCCATAATCCAACAATCTCTTAGCAACATCCTTCCCACTAACTCCTGTAGCATCTTTCACTGGAGACATACTGAGGGTAAATTCGTGTTTCACTACCCTTGCTGGAGCACCATCAATCGGCATCGCTGGAATCTTACTAGCTAACTCCTTACTAGGATTCAAGATGCGATGCCGCAAATAATTAGCATTCAAAACAGCATGCTCACTCATCTTTTCAAGGTCTCTTCCATAACGCCGATAAAAGGCCCATGCACGAACTACCGCACCTGAGTTACCGTGCCACTGCTGCACCTTACCTATGCTATTCACGGGGTCTTCCCAAGAATATGACCAACCGTCTAATCCCTGTTCATCCTCCTCTCTTACAACCAAGGGTTTTGGTAAAAATTGTGCCAAGTGACTTTTCACACCTATTGGGCCAGAACCCGGACCGCCTCCCCCATGAGGTTGAGAGAATGTCTTGTGGAGATTGTAGTGAACCGCATCAAATCCCATCAAACCCGGTGATGTTTTTCCTAGAATTGCGTTGAAGTTAGCCCCATCATAATACATCTGACCACCAGCATTGTGAACAATCTCAGTGGCTTCTGCAATTTCAGGCTCAAAAATTCCTAGCGTGCTTGGATTAGTCACCATCATTGCCGCTGTATCGTCACCGACAACTGCCCGTAAGGCTTCAAGGTCAAGCCTGCCATCTTCATTACTAGGGATTTCTATAATTTGGTATCCACACATTGCCGCTGATGCTGGATTTGTACCGTGAGCAGAATCAGGTACGATGACTTTGTCTCGGCTTCCTTCACCATTGCTTCTGTGATATTCTTGAAAACAACGTATTGCGGCGAATTCCCCCTGCGCACCTGCAACCGGTTGAAGAGTTACTGAATCCATACCAGCACAATGTGCCAGCATTTCTTGCATCTCATAAAAAATCGCCATCAATCCCTGCAAATGAGATGCCGGAGCAAGTGGATGCAAGTCATTCATCCCAGCCATTTGAACAATTTTTTCATTGACTCTAGGGTTGTGCTTCATTGTGCATGAACCCAGTGGGTAAAAGCCAGTATCAATGCCAAAATTACGTCGTGAAAGCCAGGTGTAATGTCGTACTAATTCAGGCTCGCTCGCCCGCGGCCAGCGAGGTAATGATTTGCGCCGAATTGATTCAGGGATTCCAGCAATTGCTTCTTCATCAGATAGTAATGGTGATGGTTGAGCATATCCTGCCTCAGGAGCCCCATCAAATGCAAATAAATCACTCATGATTCCACCGCCATAACTGTGGACGATATCCAAGATTCCAGTCCATCCACTAGAGCAGACACGTCTTCATTAGTCGTTTGGTCTGTAGCAGTAATGTGCAACCAAGTCTCATCGGCCCCTGACATCACATCACATAGGGCAAGCCCTGCAGTCACACCTAACTTGTCTAGATGCTCTAATGCACTGTGGGAAGAGCCCGGAAGAACAACCGTGAATTCGTTGTATGAAGCCCCATTTGTGAAGAGTAAATCAACTCCTCCAATAGCGAGAACACCTGCCATAGTAACTTGGCAAGCAGCGGCATTTCTAAGAGCCAATTTCTGTATACCCATAGGACCTAAGAGAGCCATGTGGATACCTCCCATAAGAGCAATTAGTGTTTCATTTGAACAAATGTTACTAGTCGCTTTGTGACGCCTAATATGCTGTTCTCTAGTTGAAAGTGTGAGGGTGAAAGCGTCTTTCCCTTTGTCATCAAAAGTCTTGCCTACAATTCGCCCAGGCATCTGTCGAAGATACTTCTCAGTGCAGGCGTAAATCCCGTAAATTGGGCCACCAGCTGTAGGCCCAATACCGAATGGTTGGCCCTCAGCAACGACAATGTCAGCACCCCAATTCCCAGGTGCTTCAAGTATACCTAGTGATGTTGCATTCACACCAACAATTAAGGCCGTATTTTCGCCAATAATTTGTTTCAGTTCTGCTAAGTTTTCGTCTATTACTCCAAATGGATTTGGTTGTTCCACATATACTGCACAACAACCATGAGCAGACTCTGCGGATTTCAAATCAACCATTCCATTTTTATTCAATTTGAGGGTGCGAATTTCTGTTTCAGCACCACAGGAATAATTCTCAATTACCGATAACCTGTGCTCGGGTAGCCATTCAGTAACATAGACTACATTCTTCTGAGTTGCTTTTTTGTTGTGTACTCTTACCGCGCAGTTTAGAGCCTCGGCCGCAGCAGTTGAAGCATCGTACATACTAACATTAGAGACGGGGAGTGCTACTAATTCTGAAACCATTGTTTGAAATTCCCATAAAGCCTGTAACATTCCTTGACTGACTTCAGGTTGATAAGGGGTGTAAGAAGTTAGAAATTCACCGCGAGTAGCCATTGCAACCACCATTGAAGGAACGAAATTCTCATACAATCCGGCACCGAGAAAATTGGGTCGGCTATTTATCGCAACATTTGCACCCAGAAGTCTGTGTGCATCAGCCATGATTTCTTCTTCAGTTTGTGGCGGCGGTAAATTCAGAGGAGAATCTCTTCTTACACCCTTCGGAATGTCTGAAAATAGTTCATCAATTGAAGAAAAACCCATTTCCTTCAGCATTATCGCTTCGCGCCCAAGATTTGGCAAATGGTCAACCATGGCAACACACCGCGACCTTGCGTGAACACATATAGAACATGAACCTTCACCACACAGGCTACGTTCTGAAAAATAGATTATACTGGGGCACCAAGGAGGTAAACATCCCATCCTAGGGACTCAAGCAATTCAACATCTAGAACTCGCCTACCATCATAAATTAGTGAATGATTTGCTTTTTCCTCAAGACTAGCCCAATCCATTCCCAGTACTTCATCATGAGCAGTCACAAGGATTGCCATGTCAAAGGGTAATATCTCACTTTCACTTCTAACTAGAGTTGCTAACTCATTTGGAAATAATCGATCATCGACTAATGGGTCAAAGGTTTGAACACTGCATCCCATATCAACTAGGGCTTCTGCTAAAGGTTCAGCTGGTGTCTCCCGCGGGTCACCAATTCCGGGCTTGTACGACCATCCAAGAAGCAAAACATTTGCAGAAGATTCTGGAATCTCTTTTCGCTGAAGAATGACCGACACATCTGCTGCTACATTCCTTGGCATGGAGCGATTGACTTTCCTCGCAGAAGTTATCAGTTCAACTGGCGCGCCGGATTCTTTGGCTTTCTCAATTAGATAGTAGGGGTCAACAGGGATACAGTGTCCACCGACACCAACGCCTGGACGGTATCTATGAAAATTCCACTTAGTTGCAGCCGCATCAAGTACTTGCTCAACATCAATTCCCAAAACTGGAAAAATTCTTGCTAATTCATTAACCAGGGCAATGTTAAGGTCGCGTTGAACATTTTCAACTACCTTTGCCGCCTCAGCAACTTCCAATGCCCCAACATAAGTGACCCCTCCGGAGGTTAATGTGTCATACAAATCCGCAAGGTTTGAACCAATAATTTCGTCAGACGAACCTACAACTCTAGGTACTTGTCGCACACCATGTTCAGAATCACCAGGAACAAATCTCTCCGGACAATATGCTAGATGGACATCCACTCCCTCTTCAAGACCCGCTTCTTGTAGAAGAGGTGTCCAGACCTCTCGGGTGACGCCGGGATAAACAGTAGATTCCAATACCACGATAGTACCACTTCCTTTAGCAATGGATGAGAAGACTGCCGAACCTGCCGAAGAGACATAGGTCAAGTCGGGTAAGCGATTATCAGTTACAGGAGTTGGAACCGTGACCAAAATGACGTCACAATCAGGCACTAATTCGCTTGAATCTGTTGAAACCTGCCAAGTATCACTTTGTGATTGTGGAATTAGGTCATCATGTTGCGGGTCATCTCCCGGGTTTTCGCCTGCTATGAGAGCATCAATGACCCGACTTGTTACATCAACGCCGCGCACCCTGAATCCTGCGTCTAAAAATCCTAGAGCAGTTGGTAAGCCTACATATCCTAGACCAATGACACCGATGGTCAAATCCCTCTCTTCAAGTCGCTGGGAGAACGTTGAATCCCATCCCATTACTTCAACCCCTGTGAAGACAGCATTTGAACCCTACTCAATTTGACAAATCAATGTAATCAATTGTAATTACGTATTACAGAGAGGCACAATCATTAATTGATGAATGTTAGCGGATTCAAAATAAGGAAGGGGTTGTATGATGAAGAGAGAAAGGATATTTACATTTTGGATTGTATTATTGATGGGGCTATCAAGCCTGAGTGTTTTGGCACCTGTTACGGAGGCAAGCCCATCTCGGGCTAACCACTCAGTGAGCATACAGGGGAACGCTTTTTCGCCATCAAGTATCACGATAGATGTAGGTGATTCCATTACCTGGACAAACTATGACGGAGCCACACATACAGCGACTTCTACGAGTGGCCCAGCATCTTTTGATTCTGGAAGTATTTCTAATGGTGGCACATTCACCTTCACCTTCACTACCGCCGGAACTTACGATTATAAGTGCCAGCCCCACCCCTATATGACAGCTTCAATAACCGTAGTAGCATCCAATAATCCACCTGAAGTTTCCGGTGTCTCAATCTCACCTGATCCAGCATTTACAAATGATGTCATTACAGTACAAGCAACTCCTTCGGATGCTGATGGAGATTCGGTCACATTAAGTTATTCTTGGTTAGTAAATGGGCAAGCGATTAGCGAAACCAGCCACACACTCTCCGGTACTTCATCGTTTGATAAGGGTGACCAAATCCAAGTTGGCGTAACACCGAATGATGGAACTGAAGATGGAGCTTCAGTCACTTCTAATTCAATCATAATTTCAAATACGGCACCAAGCATTGCATCCGTAACGATAACCCCCTCGACGCTGAATAATGAGACGATTGCAGTATGCACTACATCTGGATGGATGGATGATGATGGGGATATGGAAGGATATGAATATGCATGGACTGTAAATGGAGCAGTACATCAAGACACCACCCAATCATCTGGTCCATTCAATGTTGATGACGTGATATCTTGTACCGCCACACCCCATGATGGAGATGGACCCGGGCCTCATCTATCTAGTAACGACATCACTGTTGTTGCGGCAGATGCACCCGACGCCGATGGAGATGGAGTTCCTGACACAACCGATTCTTGTCCACAAACTCCGACAAGCGAATCGGTCGATGTGCATGGTTGTTCAGCATCTCAACGTGATGGAGATGGCGATGGTGTAACCGATGCCGATGATATCTGCCCTCAAACTTCTGTAGGTGCCACGGTAGACAATCATGGTTGCGCACCTTCCCAACTAGATTCTGACGAGGATGGCTTTAGTGACGATGTTGACGCCTTCCCAACAGATGCAGGAGAACATCTAGATACAGACGGTGATGGAATAGGAGACAATTCTGACCATGATGATGATAATGACGGCTGGAATGACACCACAGAACATGATTGCAGCACTAATTCAACTGATCCACACTCAACTCCGTTAGACACTGATGGAGATGGGGTGTGTGACAGCCATGATGATGACAGTGATAATGACGAGTGGAATAACACCTCTGAACAAGACTGTAACACAAATTCAACTGATTACCACTCGACTCCTGTAGATAGTGATGGAGATGGAATTTGTGATTACTTAGATGATGATGATGATAATGATGGCTGGGGTGATACCGCAGAAATTGATTGTAGTACCAGGGATTTGCGACCATCTTGATACTCATGATGACACTGTGCCAGAACCTGAGCCAGTGACCGAACCAGAACCGGTTACTACTGAAGGCGGTAGCAATGGAATACCCGGCTTCACTAGTGTACTCATGTTCACAGCAATCGCAGGGGCATTGATGCACCTGAAACGCAGACGTACTGAGTGAGTGAGATTTGTGAAAAACTTCACTTGGTTCAGAACAGCCCTTCAACGAGTCCCATGAATCTCTCTTTTTCACCTTGCTCACCACGAGACAGTTTCACCGTCAAACCATCTGCTTGCACCAATGCATCGGCTAGTCCTTGAGCGTCTGCCCACTCAGTTGCAACCCCAAGACCCTCTGATTCACAAATCTCTGCCATGTGACAACCCGCATTCACCACACTAGGCCTACCATAGGATGCAGCATCAAACATCTTTACTGGCACGGCACCATCCATGATATTCCCTCTAAACGGCGGATACATGGCATACATTACCGAAACTTCCCTCATCATTTCAGCCAATTGAAGGCTGTCAAAGGCACCAAACACCTCTGCTTCTAACCACCCTTCGTTCTGCCCAATTCGCACCATTTCAGCAACTTGAACAGCTGCGTTACCATCACCTGCAATTAGTAAACGAGGACGAGTTTCTTCTGGAATTAACTTTACTGCCTTAAGCAATAATTCAAACGATTCAACTTCACGTACACGCCCAAGATATCCTACAGTAAAATTTTCTGCGGGTTGGAGTACTTCTTTCACGGGTGGTCTATTTTCAACTACAATTGATTCAATTCCTCGTTTCCCCAGCCACGATTGAAATCCTGCTGATGAAGTTACCACAGCATCAACATTAGTCGCATCTTTCAGCATTTTCTTTTGATATCTAGATGAAACCACTTTCCGAATTATAGAACTAGGATTTGGCATTAACACCCAAGAATGGTGTAAGTCGTGCATATCAAAAAGAACTTTGGCGCCTGTAATAGCTAAACCAACTGTGAGAGTATCAGCGTCATGGCAATGAATTAAATCTACATTACCACTATTTTCGCGATTTGATTGAAGGATATCCTTGATGACTTTACTACGGAATTTCCGCAAGCCTTGAACTGTTGACCAGGTCCCCCCATATGGAGTGTAACCTACTCGATGACGAATGATTGTTATTCCATCGACAACTTCGCGTTCAGTGAGTTCTTCCAATCTATCAAAGGCATGAATCGTAACATCATGCCCCGATTCTACCAACCATGCTGCCTCGCGCAGCACCCGTGGATCGGGATTACAACCGTTAGAAACAACAGCCGCAACCCTGCCCATAACATATCGCAAGCGCGGGCGCGTGATGAATACTACTACGAATTAAACCGGCACAGTCATAGATGATGTGTGCATTGTAATTACCAAGGGAGTCACATGCGGGTAGCAATCAGTGGAGATGAAGGTTTCATCGCCCATTACCTCAAAGAAGAACTGGGTGATGAATGTCAAATTCTTACTCCCGACATTTTAGCAGATGAAGAAATGCTCCCAGCAATTCTTGCCTCTTGTAATGCCATTGTTCACCTAAACGGCCATTCACCAGACCAAAGTTTGGAAAGGTCAGACCAAGAAGTCTTGAGGTTAATGCGAGATGAAGCGCGAGTCATTCTAAAAAATGTACAATCTCATCAAGGAATTCACCTTGTTTTAGTTGGCTCACTTAGGGTTCACCCAAACCCTCGAAGAGAGGACGAGTATTATTCTTCAGAATCACCTCTTTCACCCCGTGACATCACTGCAGAAGGGCAACTGTGGGTTGAAGAGAGTGCACTTGAACACGCAATGGATACCCATCCAGTTAGTATCATACGAACCGCTAATGTGCAAGGGATTTCACCTGCAGAAAACAAGGGTCATGGAGTGGTTCATCACTTGTGCCGTGAAGCAATGTTTGGATTCTTCAACGTACCAGGAACTGGAGAAGAGGTGAAAGATGTGATTCATGTCAAGGACCTAGCTAGTATGATAAAATCAATATTAGATAATCCTCCACCAACTCGAGGCGCTGTTGCAGTTGGTCGTGGTCAGGGGGTTCGAATGAGTGAGTTGGCTGAGATCGTATCTCAAGCAACTGGTGCATCACCCCAATACAACAGTCAACCAGGTGAAGAAGTCTGGGGAATTGTTGATGGTTGGGAAATGGGTCAGCGAATTGAGCATAAGCCAGAGGTATCTATTCAAGACATCATTGAGGAAGCACTCTCCAACCAATGAGGATACCGACCAAGGCATTGTCTGAACCGCAAAGATGAGTTACTTTAGTCAATTCTTGATGAAAGAACCATCACCTTGCATAGCCCACTGACCACCATCAGGTGCATTGTACCAAGTACCACCTGCAGCATCAGTAACATAACTTCCACCAATTGGTAATTCTGCATAAGTTGGAACTCTTAGTGGTCCTGCCTGCGCCATCGGTGCAGGTGCAGGTGCAGCTGGTTGGCCTTCCACATAACCGCCTGCTGCAATCTGTGCTGAATCCTTATCCCAAGCGTCTATGCTACCACCTCGTTTCTTACGACGGCCAATCATGACCAACATTGACACAATTGCTAGAATGAGCACCGCGCCAACAGCACCAAGAATCAAACCATATTCTTTGAGCATCGCATTCACATCACCTGCAACAAGTCGTTGCTCGTGGGAACAACCTGTGCCTTCAATGAATGTATCACCAATTGCTGTTTCATCACAAGTGTCATCAGCATTAACGACTCCATCAGAGTCGTCATCTTTTTGCCACTCGGTACAACCATTTTCGTCAACTGGTCTTGTAGGATCAGAACCAGGGCAATTATCAAGCCCATTAAGAACAAAATCGCTATCATCATCTAACTCTTCCCAAGCACACCCAAGAGTGCCGTTAGAAACGTTCCAAACCCATTGACTTGGAGTATCTGGGCAATCGTCTGAGTTCAACTGACCAGGGTTATCTCCACGCCCATCACCATCACGGTCATTCCATTGACTAGAGTCATCTGGGAATGCGTCAACGTCATCATTGGAGTTGTCTCCATCACGGTCATCAGTACAACCGTCTGAATCGGTGTCAAAACCTTCCACAGCTGCCTCCTCATCACAAAGATCCATTCCGTCAAACACCCCATCACCGTCTGTATCAACCTGAGTGAATATACCACAGCCATCTCCATTGATGTTCTCACCTTCGGGTGTTTCAGGACAGATATCGGGCCCACTAGAACATACATTTAGAGTTGAGGAGATGGTATCGCATATGCCATCATTGTCATCGTCATCGTCCTCAGTTTCATCACGGCAACCATCGCCATCAAAATCTGTTCCAGTCCAACCGATTTCCCCTTTTGCACAAGCATCAAATGCATCGTATACTGGGTCATTATCGTCATTATCATCTTCATCCATATCACGGCACCCGTCTCCATCGTGGTCAGTCAATGGAGTGGAAACCCATCCTGCCTGAACAAAACAACCATCTACAGTGTCAATTATTCCGTCACCATCGTCATCATCGTCTTCATCGAGGTCACGGCAACCATCACCATCACGGTCAGTAGTTTCATCTGAAAGCCAACCTGTTGCACCGGGGCTACACAAATCAAGAATATTGTCAGAAGAATCAAGGTCGTGTACTCCATCATTGTCATCATCCCAGTCCTCGTCTGCATCCCGGCATCCATCTTCGTCATGGTCAGTTCCTACAGGGTCACTTACCCAATCAAGCATCCCTGTTGGACAGCGGTCAAGAACCGCACCCAGTGAATCGAAATCGTTCACACCATCATTGTCATCATCGTCATCCTCAACTTCATCATGGCAACCATCAGAATCATGGTCAGCAGAACCGTTGTGATTGAAACCACCACTACCATCTGAAAGACCCCAGTTAGCATAGTCGCGAGGACAATTATCACCAGCGGTGTCATCGATTCCATCATTGTCATCGTCATTATCTTCTTCGTTATCGTGGCACCCGTCCATATCATTGTCGTTAACAACATTAGATGTCCAATTCAACTTGAAGGATACCCCTGTACAAGGGTCGCTGGTATCGAGAACACCATCCTCGTCGTCATCATCGTCTTCATCGATGTCACGACATCCATCCATGTCAATGTCATCAGTCCAAACTGAAGAGTCCCAATTGACCGCTGGCCCATCACAAGCATCGTCATCATTGGGGATTCCATCACCATCTGCATCATAGTCACAAACATCACCCGTATTATCGCTATCCATATCTTCTTGTCCAGGGTTAGCAGTTAATGGGCAATTGTCAGAAGTATCTGAGTAACCATCACCATCTGCATCAGAAGCCTGCTTCCAGATTGCAACACCGGGAGGTAAGCCAAGTTGTGTACTATATGCCCCCGGAGTGGCTGTTACTGCATTTCCACCGTATGTTGCTGTGCAAGCACTGGGCATACCTTGGCAAAAATGACCGACTGCAATCACATTCCCACCATCCCAGCCAATACCACCAGTCCCATAATTGTAATATCCATCATCACCAGCACTTCCACCACTTTTTGCCCAACTCCAATTCCCATTGGAATCAAGAACACCCACTAGCATCTCGGTATATGTCCCAGTCAAAGTGATACCACCAAAAGTTGCAGAAGTTGAGGCACCACCAGTAAATCCACCTGAAACTGCAATCCCATTTGGACTCGCATCAATTGAACCAATAAAGTGTAGTCCTGTACCACCAGATGCATCAGCCCATTGCCAAGCACCAGAACCATCTATCTTGGTGATAAATGCATTATTGGATTGAGCAGCGGAACTAATAGAATGTGAACCAAAGGATGCAGTGCCTTCAAATAAGCCGCCAACATAGGAATCCGTCCCCTCTGTATCAAATCCCCAAGGGACTAAAACCCCACCAGGAGCGCCTGCAGTCTCAGTCCAAGACCATGAGCCAGAATTCGTCATCTTTGAGACGAATAAATCACTTGAACCAATAGCATTGAATGTTTGTGAACCGAATTGTGCACCCTGAGTACTTCCACCTTGGAAAGAACCCATAACTCTCAAATCTCCAGCGCTATCAACAGTCACACCTTCAGCGCCATCACTACCAGGACCTCCGCCTGTAGAAACCCAATCCCATGTACCGGTTGTACTAATATGTGCGACAAACGCATCTGTGTAGCCGTTTGTACCGTATCCATTCATACCCCAAGTCCCACTGATATTGAAAGCACCTACTACATATGCACCTCCATTACCGTCAGATGCAATACCATTTCCTGAATCAGAATCATAAGAACCCCCAGCAGTTTCTGCCCAAAGCCAACTACCAGAACTACTCATTTTTGCGACGAAAATATCTGTAGTATCATCACCATTTGAATCAGATGTACTCGTCATTTGATGATTGCCAAAGGAAATGTTTCCTGCATAGAATCCAGTAATGAAAATGTTTCCAGTTGAATCTACGATGATGTCATTCCCCCAAGAGAATCCGCCACCCGCGAATTGAGCGGCAGTTTCAACCATCCCCCAATTCCCTGACGAATCTATCTTAGCAATGAAAGCGTCTTGACCGGCTGAAATCGCATTGGTACCAAATTTGACATCGCCAATTAAAAATCCAGTTAGGTATGTGTTTCCATTTGAATCAGTATACGATGTAGATGTAACAGGAGAACCACCATTCGTACTTGAGGAGTCGCTGATTCCAGATTTAACCCAATCACCAGCCGCCTTCCCGGAAGCAAAATTGTCACTTTCTAGTTCTAATTCTACACTATCTGAGCGAATTAGTGATGCATTCATTCCTGAAAAGCCACCCGCTAAAAGAGAAGTTACAACCAATAGAATTACCCAAATAGAGTATGGTCTATCGCTACCTATGTTCAAGTTCATAGCATTGTGACGGTGAGCATCCCCTATTGAAGGCTCTCGTTTCGGGTCCTAGGGACCCGTTCCGACTAATGAGTGAAATACCACATCAAACTACAAGTCTGAAATATTGTTTCACTGCTCAAATACAGCCCAGTCATCCATGCTAAGAGAACGATACCACCAAACTCCAGCCTCATCCTGCCACCACTCTATACCATCATCGTCAACAGTAATTCCTGATTGACCATCAGAACCCTCTGTACTAGCAGTCTCAGTGGTATCTGTAGCCGTTAATTTCTCTTGTGCCAAGGATTCGAAAACCTCTGCAGCCTGTGGTCTTAAGTCATCCACCTCTGAATCATCGTCATCTCTATTCAGAAGGAAAAATGCTGCTCCTCCTCCTACAACAATTATCAATAAACCAGCAGCAATTGCAATGGCCATCAAATTCAAACTTGACCCGCCATCATCTGAAGAATAGGCAAGTTGTGCCTTTGAACAGCCACCGTCGCCCATTTCTGCATCTGCTTTTGTGTCTGGGCATTGGTCAACAGAATCTGGTGTTCCATCGCCATCAGAATCTATCTGAGAAAGACTACATCCTGCCGAATCTATTTCTCCGATTTCCCCAGGTGGTGTGTCTGAACAATTATCATAACCATTCAGTAATCCATCATTGTCATCGTCAAGCTCTTCAACAGCACAACCATTCAGTAAAACATTTTCAATCCATTGAGATGGCGTATCACGGCAACTATCTGGATTATTTCCTGATGTATTATCTCCGTACCCATCACCGTCCCTATCTTCTGTTTGTGTCGCATCATCAGGGAAGGCATCAACATCATCATTTACACCATCTTGGTCAATATCATCAGTACAACCATTTTCATCGCGGTCAAGCCCTTCTGGTGGAGCAACATCTGGACACTCGTCATCACTATTCGCGACGCCATCATTGTCGTCATCTGCCTGTGAAGGGCTACATCCTACTCCATCAACCAAATGAGACTCTGAAATCGGGGTATTTGGACACTGGTCAATTATGTTACCAACTGAATCAAATTCCCATAATCCATCTCCATCATCGTCTGGGTCTTCATCTGAATCTCGGCAACCATCACGGTCAGCATCAAGAGCAGGTGTTGAAATCCAACCGGTTTCACCGCGAGGACATCCGTCATCAGCATCCACAATGAGGTCGTTGTCGTCATCTAAGTCCTCAGTGGTATCTCGACAACCATCGCCATCTTTGTCAGTTATACTGCCAGATATCCACCCTACTGAACCTCGCGGACAAGAATCAACATCATCATCCAAACCATCACCATCGTCGTCATCATCTTCATCAACATCGCGGCAACCATCTTTGTCTAAGTCTTGTACACCACTAGAGTCCCAATTCGTAGCCATTGGAGTACAATCATCATCAAAATCATTGATTCCATCGCCATCATCGTCAGCATCTTCTTGCGCATCATTGCAGCCATCTCCATCGTGGTCCGTGGTAGCATTACTAGTCCAACCAAGTAAGCCATTTGGACAGGTTTCATTGGCATCTGCTACGCCATCGTTGTCACTATCAACATCCTCTTCAGTTGAATCCTTACAACCATCTCCATCATAATCAGTTTGAGATGTTGATGTCCAGTTCCGCAGTGAAGGAGCGAAGGCACAATCGTCGTCATTATCAAGAACACCATCACCATCATCATCATCATCTTCCATAATATCATGACAACCATCTTGGTCGTAATCGTTAGCATCATTGGCTGTCCAATTTTTATAAGAAGTGGAATTTGAACAATCGTCTTGAGAATCACTCACCCCATCGTCATCATCATCATCATCTTCGTCTGAGTCACGACAGCCATCACCATCTGTGTCAATTGACCAGTCAAGTGAATCCCAATTTATTGCCGGACCGATGCAATTGTCATTACTATCCTCTCTTCCATCACCATCCATGTCAGGATCGCAAGCATCACCCAACATATCACTATCAAAATCCTCCTGAAGTGGATTAAAATTCAATGGACAGTTGTCATTCAAATCTGAAACATTATCCATATCGCTATCTGTGTTGAGTGACCATACGAATCCACTCCCATGATAAAACGCACTGGATGTATAGTTTGCAGGCCCAATTTGAGCAGAACAACCGGCGCCATCATGATTCACACAAAATCTTCCAGACATTATTAGATTCCCTACTGAGGTGAATAGGGCTGCATTGCCAGAATCAAAGAGTGGGCCTCCACCTGATTCTGCCCACATCCAATGTCCAGTAGGTGAAACTCCGGCAAAAAATGCAGCAAATGGTGCAGCAGTTAGGCTAATCTGGCCAAAACCAGCGTTAGCTATTGCAGTATGTTCCATATCGAACCAACCGACTGCAACAACACCCCCCAAAGGATTCAGCGCTATATCTTGTAGATGTTGAGTGTGACCTGAACTATTCAATCCCCAAAGCCATGTCCCAGTTTTATTTAGACGTGCCACAAAAGCACTTTGAACAGTAGCATTTACCCACCAATTTTGCCCATCTAATTCAATTAGACCTACTATGTCACCACCCAAATATATGCTATCAGAGTTTACTTCTATATCATAGGGAATAATACCTCCCCAAACGGCCTTGGCTTCGTTAGCCCATAGCCAATTTCCTTGGCTATCAATCTCAGCAACGAATAGGCTCAACGCACCAACATTAAGTAAAGTCGTGGTACCAAATGTCACATCTCCTTGATAATATCCGGTAACGAATATTCTGCCAGCGGAATCAATTGCAATTGCCGTAATATTATCTCCAAGATTACCGCCAATAATCGTATCCCATACATAGTCACCATTGGTCTTGTTTATTTTCACAATATAACCATCTTGGCCATTCTGAATGTTTCGGCTAGTGTTTCCAAAATAGGTGTGGTCTTCGAACGAACCGACAACATATGCATCGTCATTAGAGTCTAGTGTAATCCCATGCATTGAATCAAGGTCTGAAGTACCTCCCTGAGGAGTACCCCAATCCCAACCCCCTGAAGAGTTCATCTTAGCGACAAAACCATCAATACCGCCACCATTGGATACTTCCCAATCTTGACCCCATTCAATATCTATCCAAAATGATCCAACCATCCAAATATCTCCGGTTGAAGAGACGGCAATATCACCTAGTATTGCACCACCTGAAGACCCAGGCCCTACCGAAGTCATCGATACCCAGTTCCAGGAACCCCACTTTGACAGGGAAGCAACAAATGCTCGTGGACCTGATTGTGTAGCGGGTTGAATTGATCCAAATGCGACATCACCCCGAAGAGTCCCACCAACAATGATGTTGGTGTTAGTATGGTCCATGACCATTGCCCCAATATGAACGGAATTGAGGTCACCTGGGCCGTTGCTTGAGCCGGCATCTGGACCTGCATCCCTCACCCAATTGGTGGTACTGGCACGGCCACCAGCATTTTGAATCGCAATCTGTTGTGCTTGATTTAGTACTACCTCTTCGCTATCAAAACCGGAATCTGCGATGGTTGGTTGTGGTGCTATTGTCGCAGGTAAAGGTATTGTTGACAGTAGCAACAAAGTAGTCAGAAATAAAATCAATGGGATGCCTGACGCGCCTTCTTTCATGGCCGCCCCTAAGGGCGGCCTTTATTCAACATCACCCTTTGCTGTCATCGTCATGTGTTCTAGAGAAATGGGGGAATCAATTCAATTTGAGGTTAATATGTATTTATTTCAATCAAATAAAAGGTGGCCTAACAACGACCGCTGGAATCTGCTTTCTTGGGTTAGGTGCAATCAGCACTTCATCACCAGGCTCGACTCCAGTGATGTATCCCAAACCAATGCCAACTTTACCAAGGCTTGGTGAAGGACCACCAGAAGTAATAATCCCAATTTCATTACCCCGTGAATCTAGCACTTTTGAACCAGTACGTGGAAATGGACCGCGGCCAAGATATTTGATACCCCACCAGCGTTGGTCTCTTGATTCAATGCTGGTTTTAACTCTAAATTTGCCAATGAAATCATGGTCTAAATCAAGGCCAAAAGGAACATTTGTTTCAAATGAATCACGTGCTAAGAAAGAGGATTCTACCGCTGAGTCTTCATCCTCTCCCAAACCTGGCCAATGGAAATCCTGACCAGACAAGAGAAATCCTTTCTCCATCCGAAGAGTGTCTCTAGCACCTAACCCGACCGGAGATATTCCAAATGGCTCGCCACCACTCAAAAGTGCCTCCCAAAGGGTTTCAGCTTGATTGTTGTTGACAAAAATCTCAAAGCCTCGTTCACCAGTATATCCGGTTGCTTGAATCCAACCGGTAATTCCGAATTCATTTTCAGATATCGCCTTGCCAGTGAAATGTTTAATCGCATTTTCAACACCTAATACTGCTTCAATGATTTCAGGAGATTTTGGTCCTTGAAGAGCGAGAATAGATGTCTCATCAGAAAGGTCCTCAAAAGTAACTACACCATCTTTGGGAAGATGTGAATTAAACCAATCTTTCATCACTGTAATCATGCTAGCATTCGGCACACCTAAGATTACAATATCTGATGGATGTTGCCAATCAATACAACCGGTTTCAATTATTGTTTGACGGTCAGTTACTGCAAATATCATGTCATCAATTATTACCCCATCAGCATCAAGAAAATGCGTGTACGCACAGCGCCCAGGTTGTAGATGCTCTACACTTTGGGTTGCAATTGATTGTAACCACTCTCTGACACCATCTCCTGAAAATCTAAAGAATCCCATGTGTGATACATCAAACAGACCGGCATTTTCACGCGTATTAAGGTGCTCTTCCATCATTGATGAATACCAAATTGGTAACTCAAAACCATGGAAATCAACGATATTGCCACCCCACCTTTTGTGGGCTTCGTAGAGGGCTGTTCTTACCAATTCCTCTGACATCATGCCTGCGCAATCGTTTCCGGTTTTCAATAGTAGTGCAAAGGAAATTATCAACGATAGATTTGAACTCTCCAACTCAGTGGATGATTAGTTTTGAAAAAATACCCATTCACAACCCTCAAAGAGTGCCCATGACGGGGAGCGATGCATGACTGACCACCCGGTGAACGAGCCTGTTCTCGGATACGCCCCAGGAAGTGCTGAGCGAACTACCCTACAGACTGAACTTGATCGCCAAATGAATGAAGTCGTAGAAATACCCTGCATTATTAATGGCGAGAAAGTGTTCACTGGAAACACAACCACTCAAGTCATCCCTCACAATCACAGGCATGTGTTGGCAAATGTACACCTCGCTGGCAAAGCAGAAATTGCTGCTGCGTGTGATGCTGCTGTTGCCGCTCAACAAGCTTGGATTGAATTAGGATTAGAAGCACGTTGTCAAATTTTTGAGAAGTGTGCTGAACTTTTAGCAGGTGACTGGCGCATGAAAGTTAATGCATCTACAATGTTGAATCAGAGTAAGACTTGCTTCCAAGCAGAAATTGATTCTGCCTGTGAATTGATTGACTTCTGGAATTTCAATGCACATTATGCGCGTGGTTTTCACGACCTCTACCAACCGCTTGTTTCACCTCAAGGTGTGAAAAATAGCACTGAAATACGCCCATTAGAAGGATTTGTGTTAGCCATTACGCCATTCAATTTCTCGAGTATCGCTGCCAATCTACCAAGCGCACCAGCAATTGTGGGAAATACCGCGGTTTGGAAGCCTTCTCGAAACTCATATCATTCAAACTATGTCTTGATGGAATTGATGATGGAGGCTGGATTACCCGCTGGTGTCATCAACTTCGTACCATCATCAGGCCCAGATATCTCAGAAGTTTGCTTACCAAATCCAAACTTTGCAGGCGTTCACTTCACAGGCTCAACTGCAACCTTCCAATGGTTGTGGCAGAAAATCGGTGAACACCTACCTAACCTCAAATCATATCCGCGAATTGTCGGAGAAACCGGCGGCAAAGATTTCGTAGTCGCGCATCCAGAATGTGATGAGCAAGGATTGTTGGTAGCACTATTACGCGGTTCCTTTGAGTATCAGGGTCAGAAATGTTCAGCCGCTAGCCGCGCCTATGTACCAAAGTCCGTTTGGTCAAGAATAGGACAAAACCTAGTTGATGATGTTGGAAAAATCACCATGGGTGATGCAAGAGACTTCACTAATTTCATGACTGCAGTTATTGACCAGCGTTCATTTGACAAAATTACTGGATACATTGAGAGAGCAGAAGCAAATCCAGCCTGTGAAATCGTTGTCGGTGGAGGTAGTGATGACAATGTAGGCTGGTTTATTGAACCGACAATTATTGTTTCGAGTGACCCTCATTCAGAAACCATGGTAGAGGAGATATTTGGCCCAGTGTTGACCATTTACTTGTATGATGATGAGCAGTTTGAAGAAACACTCACATTATGTGATATATCAAGTCCATACGCCCTAACTGGCTCTATTTTCGCAAGCAATGATGAGGACGTGAAAACCGCTTTCAACGCACTTCGCTTCACAGCTGGAAACTTCTACATCAATGACAAACCAACTGGAGCAGCTGTCGCACAACAACCCTTCGGCGGTGCTCGTGCCAGCGGAACGAACGACAAAGCAGGTGGCCCTCTCAATCTACTTCGATGGATTTCACCTCGCTCAGTCAAACACACTTTTGAAATCCCTCAAACATGGGACTATTCGTTCCTTTTGCCTGATGAATAAGTACAAATCTCAGGTAAATCGTAATCAATGACGATATGCAAGTTCATTAATCGCTTACACTACGATTAGCATGAATGGGTAAGCCTCGCAAGCATGACGAGATGGCATTTGTGAGTGAAAATAATACAGTAATTTGTTAGGTGAGATATATGAAAATTAAGTTGATAATGAATTTACTAACTATTTCAATTCTGCTCAGCACCCCGCTTACTGGCTGTCTTGGACCAGCAGATAATGAGGGAAATGACTCAAGTGAAAGCCTCGGAAAATTACGGATTTTGACTTATGATGTGTTTGCAATTAGTGATGAGATGATTGCGGAATTTGAAAACCGCACTAATTACGATGTGGAATTAATCAAAGTTGATGATGCAGGTTCTGTGCTAGCAAGAGCCCTTCAAACCAAAGATGACCCGATTGCTGATGTAATTATTGGAATTGATAACTCATTTTTGCAAATCGCGCTCGACTATGACTTATTCGCACCTTATGACACCAGTGTGATTCCAAACCTCCATCCAGAGGCTAGTTCTAGTTATACTGGCAACCTTGTTGCACCTTATGATTGGGGGCGCGTTTGTATCAACTACGATACCACATATGTTGATGGAGAAAATGTGACTGTACCTGAAAGTCTGTGGGATTTCACCTCTGAAAATTGGACTGGAAAAGTTGTTGTACAAAATCCACGGACTTCTTCGCCGGGTCGCTCATTCTTACTTGCAACAGTGGATTACTTCGCCAATGATGCGGATGATTCTACCGACTTCTCTGATTGGTGGAGTGCGATGAACAATAATGGGGTCATCGTCACTGACGGGTGGACTGAGGCCTACGAAACACACTATTCGGGGGGTTATGGCCAATGGTATGATGGGTTCATTGGTGATGCGAATGCAGTTGTTTCCTACTGCCATTCACCTGGTGTGGAAGCATATTTCGGTGATAACTGGACAACATCTGTTGCATTGACTCTAGATCGTTCTTCATTTCTTCAGGTAGAGTATGTTGGAATTGCAAAAGGCACTTCACAAAGCGCAGGGGCTCAAGAATTCATTGCAGAAATGTTGAATCATGGTGTGCAGTCTAGTATTTCATTGACCAACTACATGTATCCAGCGGCGGCAAATTATACCCTACCATCAGAAAATGGATACTTGTATCACACAGGGGTTCCAAACCAAGATTCTAGCCTTACACCGGCTGAAATAGGTGCTGGAATTGATGAATGGTTGAATCAATGGGATTCAGCAATGGCGTGAGAGAATGCGGAAAGTGGTGTTTCACACAATACCAGCGGTTCTAGTAATTCTACTCGTAATAGCACCATTCATCATCGCTTTAATTCGTCTTTCAGAAGCCAGTGAGGTTGGGATTTTTGAGGCATTCTCAAACCTTGACAACCGTTATCAGACAAGTGGCGCGATTGGCTTTACTCTCAAACTCTCAGCCATATCTACTCTTGCAACGGTTGCGTTCGGACTTCCTTTAGCATGGTGGATGGGACGTTATCACTGGCCGGGCCACCGATTAATCCGGGCGCTACTAACAACTCCTTTCGTTGTCCCAAGCATGGTTGCAACTATTGGCTTCATCTCTCTTTTGGGGCCCCAATCATGGCTCTCAGAAACATTCAATCTGCAACTCTGGCACACGATGACTGCAATTGTAATCGCCCATACGTGGTACAATGTTGCCTTGGTAGTTCGGCTCGTTGAGCCGGCAATTGCTAGGCTTGACCCGTCACTAGAAGAGTCGGCTAGACTGCTGCCTCAGGGAAATAAAGCGTGGAAAAGGGCATGGCGACTTTGGTGGCCTGTAATCAGATTGAATCTCGCTGCCGCCGCGACCCTAACATTCGTGTTCTCATTCACCTCGTTTGCTCTAGTTCGCCACCTCGGAGGGCCGGGGATGTACAATATGGAAAGGGCAATGGCTGAAAGGCCATTCACTGGCATCATTGGAGTAGGGGCTGTTGACAGCGAAATAGTGTTGGCATTTGGAATCATACAGTTGGTTATTCTCGCATCGGCTCTGTGGCTATTGACGGAATTTCAACGCCGAGGAAAAACTTGGCTTCCACTAGCAACCGAAAAATCAACGAGGTTGCCCCTTGTAAACGCCCAAATCCCAAAATTGCTGATGTCACTAGCAATTCTCGCTGCCATCGCACCATTGTATTTCACCATCATCGGTTCGTTTTCTATTGCAGGTAATTTTTCTACACAAGCTTGGTATAATGCTTTTTCAACGAACAGTGAATTTACCCTTCTGCAACCACTTCTGAACACCTTACGCTTCGCTACACTGACTGTCCTAATCGCCATTCCACTAGCATGGCTCTCCGCCAACTCAGTTGCAACCTTAGAGAAGCAAGAGGGGTGGTCATCTAGATATGCAAGAGTTTTGGATGTGATGGTAATGGCACCTTTCGCCCTATCTGCAGTCATGGTAGGATACGGAATTCTGATTGGCCTATCTCATATCTCAAACTCTCTTCTATTAGTGTGGTGGTTACCCCTATTGGCCCACCTGATTATCGCCTTACCCTTTGCAATGAGGGTTATTTTACCAGCCATGCGAAGTCTTGACCCGTCATACTTGGAGGCGGCTAGAACTCTAGGAGCATCACCATTTACGGTACTATTCAAAGTGCATTTACCGCTTCTGAGAGGCCCTCTGATAGTTGCAGCAATTCTAGCATTCGCGGTATCATTAGGGGAATTCGGTGCCACATGGCTTCTTTGGAATACACCCGATTGGACGACACTCCCCGTATTGATTGATAGAGCCTACTCTAGGCCTTATGACCCATTGGCAAGGTCAATTGCACATGTCGCCGCTAGCCTTTTGTTAATCACCACTCTAACACTTTTCATAACCGCAGAGAGATTTCGGATGGCAGGGCAAGAGGGGGAATTTTAGCCGTGCTGAAAGTAAAAAATTCAACAGTTTCGTTTGGCGGCAAAAAAATCCTTGATGCGATGAACCTCAATGTTTCAGAAGGGGAAGTCGTGGCTCTCCTAGGACCGAGCGGTTGTGGAAAAACTACACTTCTACGTTTTATTGCTGGGCTGGAGAAAGGAAGTGCAGGAGAAGTACATATTGATGGAAAAGATGTTACTAATCTACCCCCAGAAAAGAGAGGTGTAGGAATGGTTTTCCAAAACCTTGCCTTATTCCCACACCTTGATGTGGCTGGAAATCTCTCTTTTGGCATGTCACAACCAAATTCAGAAAAGATTAGCGAAATGTTGGAAACTGTCGGTTTGAAAGACTTTGAGAAACGCAGAATTGACCGACTTTCAGGAGGTGAAGGCCAGAGAGTTGCTTTGGCTAGGTCCTTGCTTGCTGAGCCGACTGTTCTCCTGCTTGATGAGCCGTTGGCATCGCTTGATGAAGACCTGAAAACGGCTCTTGCTGAAGATGTTCGTAAGATTCTCAAAGAGGGTGGGATTACCGCAATTCACGTCACACATGACCGCCAAGTTGCGGCAATTATTTCAGACCGTATTGTTGAGATGGATGCAATTCAACCAGGAGAAGATTAAGCAATTCAATCTTCTTTGTTAATGTGGGCTTGGTCTTCACCTTCAACATCTGATTTCCTTAAGTCCCCAAGTTGCTTCAGTGCTTCTTTAGCCACTTCACTATCATCGCTTGATTTTGCAATATCTGTAAGAGCATCAAGAATTTTATCAGAACCCGTACGAGATGACTCAAGTCGTGCTTGCTCACGTTCTGCTTCAAGTGCCATTCGTTCTTTCTTCCTATCTTGCACACTAGCAAATAAATCCATTGCAATTTCTGCCTGACCTCTCTTCTCAGCGAGGTTTCGTTCTATTTCTGCATCCGCTTTTCCATCTTGAAATTGATTGATTTCTCTCTCCGCCTCAAGTTTTACTTGTGTTACTTCAACATCATGATGAGCATCCGTCAATTCTTGGCCACGTCGCGAATCCTGTTTGGCGATTTGTAATTGATTTAATTGATTCCAACGAGCTAACTCAAGTTCCCCAGAAGATTTTACCTTGGCTAACTCCAACTCAACTTTCGCTCGTTCCTCTGCAGAGACACCGGTCATATTCAAGCGAGCCTGAAGTTCTGCTTTGCGCATGTGATGAGATAATATTCTCTCCATCTCTGTTGCTTCTTTCTCATCAATGATGGTATTCCTCATCACAAGATTCTCAAGTTCTACACTCATTTTCAATAGTTGTTCAGCCTCGGTTTGATTCCAATTGACAAACACATTGTCAAATGTAAATCCAAATGATGTGACCGTTGCTCGCATTGAAACTCGCAACTCAGCCAACAATTCTTCTGTGGCCTCAACTGTACGAAGTGACTCTATAGTTTGACCTTGGATCATCGGGTTCAAATTCGATTGAATCTCCTTCTCAAGTGCATCAACAAGTGTCCCTGTAGTAATTTCCATCTTCCCTTTTGCAGGAAGTTGAAGTAGCTTTGGTGCTTGCTCGCGGGTGATGTTTAATCTGAGATTGAGCATCCCTATCGCTGGTTGCCCATCCGTTGTCTGAGTATTCAACCTAAGGAGGAGGTCATGAGGACCAAGGAAAGCAAAAAGGAACGTTCGCTTAGGATTACCTCGCCCGAACATACGCGAAAGAAGACCCGCTTTGGGATTAACCTCCAGGTGCTGTTGAGTCGCTACTCCCGCAATTTTCCCATCTTCTACTACCACACATGCTTCATTTGGTTTTAGGGTAACCATTGAACCACTAGGTACATCTCGGTCATGTATATATCTAGCAATTACTGCTGGACTGTCTCGCCATCGAAAACTCTTTTCTACCATTTATTTCACCTTTTTACTAATCCATCTATGTACATATTTCGCTCGCGGAAATGATTGCGAGCGCGTCCGATTCTATCGTTTATTCCACCGGCCATAATGATGAGTTCTGCCTCTTCTTCACTAGTTCTTAACGATTCTAGTAATGCATTTGCATCTCTAGTAACTTCCACCAGTAAATTGAGAGTTGAGAGGTCGTGATTGACCAACTGTTTCTGAGCCTTCTTAGAAAGTTTCCCTACTTCAATATGAGAACTTCTAGGAGAACCTGTAACTGAAAATTGAGCGTCACCTGAAATACTTTGGATTGTAGCAAATATTTCATCACACGACCCCCTTAACTCTTTCATGCCATTATTGTGAGAATGAGCGTGTACTCGTTCAAAATGGTCTTGAAGCATTTCTGACCTTCGACGAATTTCTTCACATACTGCCTTATCTGATTTGATGAATTTGCCTTTTTCATATCCATCAAATGCTGAAACCAATATTCTAACACTGTTGACAGAGGCTGTGAGTGCTAAGGCTGTTGGGTCCATTGTAATCAATTAACCTTGTGCGCTGTGAACGTTATTGATAGTTCCTATATCTTGTAAAACTTTAATCTACGAATTATCATACTATTGAATTGAAATATCGCCTTTCCAATTGAACCAAAACCTGTATCCCCATACTAGTCACAACTTTTGGGAAACATTTACTCTGTCGTTCAAAAAAACCCTACATTGAAGGAGCCTCTCGGTTTGCAAGAACATTGTGAATCGCCCCAACCTGTTGCTGAGACCATTCAGAATATTTCGTTGTACATGGGATAGAAGGGGGCTTCTAGGCGGGAAATGGTATTACATTGAGATATTCATTCTTGGACTATTACTTGTGGCTGTACCATACTTCTCAGTCAATCATCTTGTAGCCGCAGTCGGTCACACTTTGTGGGACCCTGAATTACCACTTGACAGATTAATCCCAGTAATTCCATGGATGATAATCCCTTACGCCACATTGTACATATTGAACCCACTTCCAGTGTTTTCACATCCACGCAATGATAGAGGGAGAATGGAATTACTGATGACTTTGCAGGGAATTGCTACATTGACGATAATTAGTTGTGTCTTCTTCATCTTCTTTCCTGCAGAAATTGACATGCGAGACCAATTACCATCTGACATCATGGAAGGTGGAGGATTTGTCGGGACAACATTCAGAAATGTACACCTCTCAGATATGCCGTGGAATGCTTGGCCGAGTTTACATATTTCACAATCACTTGTTTTGGTTATGGCCCTAACTCGCTGGTTGAAGAGAGATTGGAGTGAGTTGTGGTGGTCTCGACCAGCACTTGCCATCCTTTGGATTGATTGGTCGTTACTATGCATCAGTATTTTGACCACAAAACAACACTACCTTTGGGATCTTGGAACTGGACTACTTATGGGACTCTTTTGGTGGTGGATGCTTGAAGCAGGATTAAAGCGACTTGATGGGATGTCAGAGAGAGAAATCGCTGCAGAATTTGACAATCCATCAAAGAGAATGCCGTCTGAATCTTAACTCAACTGTATACAATAGGCAAGAATGCGTTAGCAGCCTTTTCACAAGCATTCGCAACGTCATCAAGGCGTTGTAATACACGGTACATGTGCATCGCTGCCAGAGGTTGTTCATCACCTTCGGTAAACACGAATGCAGCAGAATCCCTCTCAACCTCATCGGCTTCATGCTCTAGCATATTGACCTCACGAATTAACTTGAAAAGTGCGTTTTTCTCTTTCCTAGTATAACCAGAGAAGTTTAGGTTTTTTAGTTGCTCAACTGTATCCTCATAACGACTTACTGTTTCAACCACGGCATTTGACATTTGCAATAAATTATCACGTGCTTCCTGATTGTCATATAGGCTACGGAATGAAAGTTGTTCAGCAACATTTTGAGCATAGTCTGCAATGCGGTCTTGACGTGAAATCATGTGCAAGAAATTATCTCGCCCAATTGTAATACGAACCCCTTTCCCAACCTCTTCCCGAAGAGTTGCTTTGAGATGGTCTGCCTCAAGTTCAGCTGATACTGTAGCGGCGATTTTTTCTTTTGGATCACCACCGGAAACTGCTTCTGAAATCGCTTCTGCCATGCAACTCACAGTTCGCTCAACGGCAATAGCATGCTCGTGGAATAACTCGAATGGAGAAACCCCCATTACTTCTACGGAAGGAAGAGGTGCAACTATCTCAACATCAACAGCATCTTCTTCATCATCTCGTTCTGGAATTGGCTTGATTACTACATATCCAGTAATAGCAAATGCCAATACAGTCACTACAACTACATTCATTGGAGTTCCTGCAAACATGATGTAGAAAATTACGGCTCCAAATCCAGCAACAGGTAGACTTGCTACCCAACTAGCAGCGATTTTCCAGAATACACGGAAATCAACAGCAGATGCGCCACCTGCTAAGCCAACTCCAACCACAGCACCTACTAATGTGTGAGTTGTTGAAATTGGAACCGCCAAGAATGGCATTGAGAAAATTAGTACCGTTGTTGCAGCACCAAACTCAGCCGCAAACCCTCTAGAAGGAGTAATGTGGGTAATTTTCTTACCGATTGTATCCATTACTTTGTAGCCCCAAGTTGCTACCCCAATAGTGATACCTGCGCCACCAAGAAGAAGCAAGCCAATAGGCACTTCTACTTGCTCAGTAGATAAGGTCCCGTTAGCAGATGTCGCAATATCATATATCGCCGCCATTGGCCCAATTGCATTTGCAACATCATTTGCACCATGGGCAAAGGCAACATAACAAGCAGTGATTATTTGCAGCCAAATGAATACTTGCTCAACTCCAGCGTACCCTTCCTCTTTGAACTCATAACGACGTAAAATAAGCCATAGAATCGTGCTCGCTACTATTCCAATGGCAAGCGCAACAAGTAAACTGTTTAATGGAATCCAAGCACCTTCAACGAGTGGGTTGAAAGTTGTACCATCCTTAGGAGGGAGCCAATGAGACTTGACGATTATCCCCTTGGCATCAAGATTGGAATAAAACCCCTTCAGACCTTTGAATTGAAGAGCAAGGCCGAGAACAAAGAATGTTGGCAAAGCTAGGAGGGGTGCAATTTTACGCGTCCTTTCTACAGGGTCTTCATGATTCATAATTACTCGTTTGATTAAGTTAAATGAGAAGTAAGCGATGAACCCACCTAATAATGGAGAAATAATCCAACTCATCACTATCTCCAATACTTTGCCCCAATTTACAGAATCGACCTGAATGAATAGTCCCATTCCGATGACTCCGCCAACGATACTGTGAGTCGTGGAGACTGGCAAACCATACTTTGTAGCGATAGTTAGCCAAATTGCTGCGGCCAATAACGCACCCATGAATCCATACATTAAATTTTGACTTAATTCGTAAGAAAATCCTTGGTCTCCGAAATCAAGTACACCCTTTCGAATCGTGTCTGTAACGTGACTTCCGAAGAATACAGCACCAGCGAATTCAAAGATTGCTGCAACGATAATTGCGCGCTTGAGGGTTAATGCGCCACTGCCAACGCTAGTACCCATGGCATTAGCAACATCGTTTGCACCGATATTCCAAGCCATGTAGGCTGCAATCAAAGCCGCCATAACCATGACGACGGTGATGGTCATCCCTAGCATGAGTTACCGCTCGAGGGTTTGTCTATTAACGCTGTGGAAACAAACTTTGGATTTGGAATGCCACCTCAAAAGGTGTTACACACCTCAATTATCTACATCAATGACAAAACCAATTCTGGTTGAATCAAATAAATCAGTAGGCCGATACCTGCGAACATCATCATCCAACTGTCAACCATCTTAATCATATCAGTAGCTTTGCGGGAGAAGGCTTCAACCTTCTTGCTTCCAACACCAACAATCACTAACACTGTCATCATGCTGACGAAGATCAGAGAATCAAGGTGGTCAACTCTGGATTCGTGAGATAGATCATCAGCATGATGCCGGCGAACATCATCATCCAGGCACCGACTAATTTGATCGTGCCCGTGGCGCGGCGCAGGAAATTGATTGCGACCTGTCGTCCGAGACCTACGATACCGGTCACGACGATCATGAGAACCAACAGACCGATCATCAGCGCACCGAGTCCGTATAGGACGGATTGGTTACCCAATGTCGAGAGGTAGATGATGAACGGCAGCACCGCGGCCGCCGTACAATCCACAGACGCGGCCGCATAACCAAATCCATAGAGGTACATGTTGCGTTTCGGCGTGAAGGTCTCATCCGCCTCCGTGGTCGACCACTTGTCGATCCACCGCTGGATGAATCCCATCAGGTGTGAGGTCCCGCCCATCAGCATGAATCCTCCGAGAACGAACAACAGAACCGCAATGCTCAGCGCCAGATAGTGAATCAACCCACTGCGCGCAAAGGCCTCTCCCATGACCACGGCGATGATGCCGATGATGAGGAAGAAGGTCCACATCCCGAGACCCGAAAGTGTCCCGATGACCAATGAATTGGGCATTTTACCCTTCAATTTCCCCGCCTCGATTAATTCATCCTCTCGCGAGCCCAAGGAGAGATAGTAGGATATGAAGCCCGGCAGAACCGGGAAGGCGCAGGGTGAGAAATACACGAGAATCGACAACATCAGGCCGAGGAAAATGATCCCCATCATGCTAGTCTCAACTTTGGCCAGGCCGAAGGTACGCAGCTCCTCGACCTCCTCCTGTGAGCCCGACAGGGCGATGATGACCGCGGAATCAAACGATTTCCAGCCATCGGTCGGCGTCCCCGTGCTCTCCTTGCCCACAATCCAGCCCTCGTGATCGATGATCATCACGACCGGGATGGTGCCCGTGCCGACCGGTGTGAACAGACGCACGGGGTCATCACGCGTATCATTCGCCACATTGACGATCGCTGCGGTCTCATTGCCGATACCTGTCGGATATGTCGGCACGGTGTACTCACCACCGCTCTCGTTCAGATAGGCCAAGTCCTCGTAATACCAAGCACCGTAGGCGATGATGATAATCTCACGACCGGATTCGTTGCCCACTGCCTCCCATTCGGACTGCATGTCCTCTAGGTGATACTGCACGAAGTGACAACTACCGCAATCACGCGCCATCATATCGACGATGACGACCTTGTCGCGGTGATCGCTCAAACGGAACCAGCCAGTCTCATTGGTCACATCCGACTCAATTCCCGTCCGGTTCAGCGTCTCAAACTCCAGATCTGGCACCTGTTCTGGCTCGCCAGCCGAGGACATCAACGAAGCCGACAAACCGAACACGGTCAGGCCGGCATAGGCGATACCGGCGAACATGACGACAGATATCGCGAAGGCAACCCAGGTCTTCTTTTCAGCAAAGACATTGACATCAATGCCAACCTTCCACTGCAAGGTCTCCTTCCATGCCATTATTATCTCCTGTAGCACTTACCGCCTTTATCTTTCCATTCAATGGAATGGATAAAAAATGGGCCCGGCCAGATTTGAACTGGCGAACTTCGCCATGTGAAGGCGACGTCAAAACCCCTAGACCACGGGCCCCTGAATGGCGCCCACCCAAGTACCCTGTTTAACGCTGACGACAAGGACTACATTCGCTCCAAATCTCTCTTGCGTGGATTTGATATATCGGGCGCGGGCTCGCTACCTGATGGCTGGACAAGATAGTATACAGAATCTGTTGGATGAGCAACGAAAATTCCCGCCACCTGAACCAATTGCAAGTGATGCACACATCACCAATTTTGAACAGTATAAATCAATGTGGCAACACAGTATTGATGACCCTGACAGATTTTGGGCTGACATCGCAGAGGAGTTTGAGTGGTACCGTAAATGGGATACTGTTTCTTCATGGGATTTTGTAAAAGGCCACATCAAATGGTTTGATGGTGCGCAACTAAATGTTAGCGTAAACTGTCTTGACAGACATGTTGCTGCTGGCCGCGGAGATTCGCCTGCTATCTCTTTTGAGGCCGATAATGGTGAAAGTACCACCTACACTTTCAGCCAAGTTCTTGAGAAGGTTAGCCGCTTAGGAAACCTATTGAGAGAAAATGGTGTTGTGAAGGGGGATAGAATTACAATCTATATGCCCATGATTCCTGAACTAGCTTTTGCTCTACTTGCTTGTGCTAGAATAGGAGCTATTCATTCAGTAGTTTTTGGCGGATTTTCAGCAGATTCCTTAGCGCAAAGAATCGTTGATTGTGAATCTGATGTGATGATAACAACTGACGCCGGTATCAGAGGTGGACGCACAATTCCGTTGAAATCCATTGCTGATGATGCTATCGAAATAGCAGCCAATAAAGGAGTCAATGTCAGATGCGTTCTAGTAAACCATCGTGCCGGTGATGGGGTCGGAACTGGCTCATCAGGTTGGGTTGAAGGAAGAGATTTTGACATGGATGCTGGCATGGCAGATGCTGCCACAGAATGTGAACCTGAAATCATGGATGCTGAAGACCCGTTATTCATTCTCTACACTTCAGGGTCAACTGGCCAACCAAAGGGAGTCATGCACAGCCAAGCAGGTTACATGATTTGGACTGCAACCACGTGTAAGTATGTGTTTGACCTTGACCCAGAGAGAGATTTACACTTCTGTACTGCAGATATTGGTTGGATAACTGGCCATTCTTACATTGTATATGGTCCACTTGCTCTTGGAACTCATACCTTGATGTTTGAAGGGATACCAACCTATCCAGATGCAGGGAGATTTTGGGATATTTGTGACAAACACAAGCCCACCACATTTTACACAGCACCAACTGCAATTCGTGCTTTAATGGTCTATGGAAACGACCCAGTTACTCGGTACAAACGCAGTTCTATACGTGTTTTAGGAACAGTGGGAGAACCTATCAACCCAGAAGCATGGATGTGGTACCACGAAGTAGTAGGTGATTCTACTCGGCCTATCGTGGATACTTGGTGGCAAACTGAAACAGGTGGGATTATGATAACCCCATTACCAGGAATGACTACTACAAAACCGGGTTCAGCAACTTATCCATTTTTTGGAATTAATCCTAAAATTGTCCATGCTGATGGAGAAGAATGCCAAGTAAATGAAGGAGGATACCTCATCATCGAAGGTGCTTGGCCAGGAATGATGCGAACCATTTATGGAGACCATGATAGATTTGTCAAGACCTACTTCAGTCAACAACCGGGCCGATATTTCACTGGTGATGGCGCCCGCAAGGATGAGGATGGATGTTTCTGGATTATGGGACGTATTGACGATGTCATCAATGTCTCTGGACATCGAATGGGGACTGCTGAGGTTGAATCGGCACTGGTTGAGCACGAAGCAGTTTGTGAGGCTGCTGTTGTTGGTTTCCCACACGAAATCAAGGGCCAAGGCATCTATTGCTTCGTAACTCTAGAAGGTGGACGAACACCTTCTGAAGATCTTCGTCAAGAACTACGGGCAGGTGTACGACGAATTATTGGTCCAATCGCCACCCCAGATAAAGTGCATTTTACCCAGGTATTACCCAAAACGAGGTCTGGAAAAATAATGAGGCGTATTCTAAGAAAAATCGCATCAGGAGATATTTCAGACATGGGAGATACCAGTACTTTAGCAGACCCAAGCGTGGTTCCAAAACTGCTAGAAAGCCGTCCGGAGTGATTTCAATACCGCCGATTCATCTAAAGCGGCGAATATAGAGGATAATACGAGGGAAGAAGAATGGCTGCTGAATCTCGCAACCGCGGAACACCTCTAGATTTGGAGGTGATTAATTCAATCCGCATCAATCGTTCTGCGCTTGAGCGCCGTGCAAGTAGCCTACCAAAACGCCGGGCAGTAAAGAGTGATTGGCAGGTCGCATGGATGTTACATGCTATTCGCTGCATTGACTTGACAACTCTAGCTGGGGACGATACACCTGGACGTGTTCTAAGAATATCACAAAAAGCAATTCGCCCAATTCGTACCGACCTTCTGTCCGCTCTTGATTTAGATGTTAATACCATCCATTGTGCTAGTGTTTGTGTCTATCATAATATGGTTGAAACTGTCTCTAAATCTGTACAAGGAAGCCCCGTGGGGACTTGTGCTGTTTCAACGGGATTTCCAGCAGGCCATATCCCACATCATCAAAAATTAGAACAAATTGAAGCATCAGTGGCAGCTGGTGCTGATGAAATTGACATAGTTGTCAGCCGATCTAATGTGTTACGTAATGATTGGCAAGCACTGTATGATGAAGTCAAAGATTTCCGTCATTCTTGTGGCGATGCCCACCTCAAAACGATTCTTGCAACTGGGGAATTGGCTAGCCTAAAGCAGGTTGCGCAAGCCAGTCAGGTTTGTATGATGGCGGGTGCTGATTTCATCAAGACTTCAACCGGAAAAGAAAGCGTGAACGCAACTTTACCGGTCGGTTTAGTAATGGCACGAGCCATCAGAGATTTCTACGAAAGAACCGGCAATAAAGTCGGCTTCAAGCCAGCCGGTGGAATCTCAAAAGCAAAAGATGCTGTCACTTGGTTAGCCATGATGAAAGAGGAATTAGGTGAAGAATGGATGCGGCCAAACCTTTTCAGAATTGGCGCCTCGTCCCTACTAGGAGACATAGAGAGGCAACTAGAATTCCACCTATCGGGACATTATTCGGCAGCAAATAGGCATCCAATGGCATGAGGTGAAAAAATGGCAGTAAAAGAGATTCTAGAATCCTTAGACTGGGGCCCAGCCCCGGAATCAGACAAGTTCGCACGTGAGTGGTTAGACCAACATGGACCTTCCTTCGGGATGTACATTAACGGACAGTGGGTAACTCCAGAATCAGGTGATAATTTTGAGTCTTTTAACCCGGCAACGGGGGAACTTCTCGGTACAATTTCACAAGCAGGAGATAGCGAAGTCAACTCAGCGGTAGCCGCGGCAAGAGCAGCCCTCCCCGGTTGGTCATCCTCACCAGGACATGTACGCGCACGATATCTCTACGCAATAGCACGCCAAGTGCAGAAACACCACAGATTACTAGCGGTAATTGAAACCCTTGACAATGGAAAACCAATTCGTGAAACAAGAGACGCAGACGTGCCACTAGTCGCCCGTCACTTCTATCACCACGCAGGTTGGGCTCAGTTATTTGACGAGACTTTTCCTGGATATGGCCCTGTAGGTGTTTGTGGTCAAGTTATCCCTTGGAATTTCCCTTTGCTAATGCTAGCGTGGAAGATTGCTCCGGCCTTAGCCGCCGGCAATACAGTAGTTCTCAAGCCGGCGGAATTCACCTCAATTTCAGCACTAGTTTTTGCTGAAATCTGTAATTCAGTTGGACTACCACCAGGAGTAGTCAACATCGTAACAGGAGATGGGAAAACTGGTGCTCTTATCACCGAACATGATGACATTGACAAAGTCGCCTTCACCGGTTCAACAGAAGTTGGCCGTATTATTCGCAAAGCAACTGCTGGTAGTGGCAAAGCATTAACCCTTGAATTGGGCGGTAAAAGTCCATTCATCGTCTTTGAGGATGCTGATATTGACTCGGCGATTGAAGGTCTAGTGAATGCTATCTGGTTCAACCAAGGGCAGGTTTGCTGTGCTGGTTCTCGATTACTAGTCCAAGAATCAATTGCTGAAAGATTCCACGAAAAACTGCGCTCAAGAATGGCTAAACTTCGTATCGGAAACCCAATGAATAAGGCTATTGACATGGGGGCAATTGTTGATGAAAGTCAACGGAAAACGATTGAAGATTTGTGCAAATTAGGCTGTGATGAAGGTGGCGAAATGTGGCAACCATCAACCGAACTACCCGACAAAGGGTGTTTCTTCCCACCCACACTTTTTACCAACGTTTCACCATCCTCAACTATAGTGCAAGAGGAAGTTTTCGGGCCAGTCCTAGTTTCACTCACATTCCGCAACCATAAGGAGGCAATCTCATTGGCCAACAATACGCGATATGGGCTTGCAGGTAGCGTTTGGAGTCAAGATATTGACACGGCTCTAGAAGTTGCTAGATCTATCCGAGCAGGCGCTATTTGGGTTAATTGCACCAACCAATTTGATGCAAATGCAGGATTTGGCGGTTACCGTGAATCAGGATTTGGTAGAGAAGGCGGACGTGAAGGTATGCATGCTTACATGAGACCTCTTTCAAATGGAACAAAAACCGAAAAGATGGAGAGTAGAGGAGAACAAAAATCCGCTACCAAATCATCTTCTTCAAATGCGACTGAATCAGTAGACCGTACCGCTAAAATGTACATCGGTGGAAAACAAAAACGACCAGATGGTGGTTACACAATGGACGTAACTGGACCTTCAGGAACTGTCGGGCAGGTTGGCAGAGGAAACCGCAAAGATATTCGCGATGCTGTTGAAGCTGCTAGTGGGGCAACAAAATGGGCGACAACCAATGCCCATACTCGTTCTCAAATTCTCTATTACATCGCTGAAAATCTTGAACAGCGAAGTGCTGAATTTGCGGCCCGCATAAGCGCTATGACTGGCTCAACCACAGCCCAAGCAGAATCTGAAGTTGCAGATGCAGTTTCAGAATGGTTCCGCTGGGCAGCATGGGCAGACAAGTATGACGGGGCAGTACATGAGACGACAATGCACGGTTTGGTATTGGCATTGAATGAACCATTAGGTGTGGTTGGAGTAACTTGTCCGGATGAGAGACCACTCTTTGGATTCACGAGGTTAGTCGCACCACTTCTCGCAATGGGCAACTCGGTCATCGCTGTGCCATCAGAAAGTAACCCATTAGCGGCTACTGACCTATACCAAGTCCTCGAGACCTCTGACTTACCTGCAGGTGTACTCAACATTGTGACTGGTATCCACTCCGAATTTGTGCCTGCTCTTGCTGCTCATGATGGTGTTGACTCAATGTGGGTAGGTGTAGGAGATGTTGATGAAGTACAAATTGCCAGTGTGAGTAACATGAAGAGAGTCTGGAAAGTGAACATGGATGCTAGCGGAGATGAATACTTGCGTCAGTCAACCCATGTCAAGAATATCTGGCTTCCTCATGGCATCAACCATGCAACCAAACACAGACCAATGGGGTCAGCCAATTCAGCCAGACCCTCAACCAATGTTAGTCGGGGCCCCTCAACCAATGGTTGTAGGAGGAGTTGATCCTGGAATGATGACTGGGCGACCCGCCCAAATGATGGGATTCATAGATTCTGTGAAGAGTGTTCTTATGAACAACTACGCAAACTTCAACGGAAGGGCATCTCGCTCAGAATATTGGTGGTTTTACCTGTTCACATTCCTCGTGGGACTTCCTCTAGGTGTTATTGATGGAGTGATACTAGTTGTTATGGATGTCCCGATAGATAGTTTGCTGTGGAGTTTTAGCCCACTAGGGACATTATTTCAACTTTCAATTTTGATTCCTAGTTTGGCTGTTGCAGTTCGCCGCATGCATGATTTAGGAAAATCTGGATGGATGTTACTCATTGGATTGATTCCCTGTGTAGGGATTATTTTGCTTATTGTTTGGACGGCTTCAGATGGCGAGCCTCACGACAATGCATACGGCCCTGTGCCAACTAATGTATTGGCTCAGTAAGTGATAATCACGAATATCGTGACTCAAATTCACGCATGAAATCAACTAGTGCTTGCACGCTCCTCCCACTGAACGATGTCCCTTCAAGCCACCAAGTCCTGCTTCTCCGGCCTCGGTCAAGAATATTGGTTCTAATGTTTCATCTGCTAAACGCCATGTCACGTTCATCACTGAACGCGAATCCTTGTCAGCGTGTGGCGCCCAGAAATCTGTGCGATCAAGTTCATTGTAAAGCAAGTCGGATTTGGTTTGATTTCTGGCGATAGAAGCCTGTAAACCACCATTTTCTTCAAGCCAGTTAAACACTCTATCAAGAACAAATATTCCGAAAGTATTGGGTGTGTTGAATAGAGAACCTTTGGAAGCGTGAACCGAATAGTCGAGCATCGTCGGAATCCCGTCCCCAACCTTGGAAAGTGCCCATGGAGAGAGAATCACTAGCGTCACCCCACTTGCACCGAGGTTCTTTTGCGCCCCTGCATAGACCAAATCGTGGGCTGAAATATCAATGGGTACGCCAGCGATATCAGAACTTGCATCCAAAATTAGGGGTTTACCACCACTATCTGGAAGGTGATGAAACTGGGTGCCAAAGAGAGTATTGTTCGAGGTATAATGCACGAAAACTGCATCTTCTCTGATTTTATATTCACCATTTTTAGGAATTCTCTTGAATCCGCTTTCATCAGGACTCCAAGCCGCTTGAGCATCACCAACTCTCTGTGCCTCAGCCAATGCTTTCTTTGACCATCCACCGGTTAGGAGATAGTCTGCCTTCTCGCCTTCACCAAGAAGATTGAGAGCAGTCATGTAGAATTGTAGTGATGCACCACCTTGTAGGAAAAGAACGGTGTAATCATCTGGTACCCCAAGTACACGCCTAAGACCGGACATTGCTGAATCAACAATATCTTGGAAAGTTTGGCTACGATGAGAGATTTCTAGTAATCCAAAACCACTACCATTGAGGTTAGGTAGTGCTGCGCGGCACTCCTCAACCACAGATAATGGCAGAACTGCGGGGCCGGCACCAAAGTTGTGGATACGCCCCTGCGTCATTAATCTAAGGCGGGCCGTGATGGTCTTTCATTTCATCGGCCAAATCGCTTGTTCGCAAATGCAGATCATATTCTCTACGCCACCCAAGGGCTACGCTCTCCGCACTGCAAGTGATTACTAGGTTCTCTGAAATTACTCAGCACTACCCATGAAGGCGCACTCGATGAGGCCCCATGGCATGATGATGATGCGTAGAACGAAAGCAACAATGTCCGTGTGACCGCGGTTCCGCAATCGTCCAACCCAAAGCCCTAAACTGGCCCACATAACCAGAACCATTCCGATGGTTCCGATTATAGCTACACCTGCCATTCCAGCTACCATTGTGATGGCCATGTTAATTACCATCAGAACGATTGTCCCTATCCACCAATCCTTTATTCCATAATTCATGCCTGAATCAAACAGCATATGTCCTTTTACATCTATATCCATTTTCATACCTCTTTAGTTATACTAACCTAAAATTAACGTTTGCCATACGGTCTATAAACAACATCCAGCCCATATGCGATTTTGAATAATTTTCTAACAAAAACCTTGGGCCAACTGGACAAAAACTGTCAAAATTTATCATTTAATGGATATAGTTCAATAAAAAAAAGAATCTAAATTCACTCCTCTTTAAGTGATGGGTTCATGTTTGAGTGGCACCGCCGGCACCACATGGTAAGAGTCGGGCTGGTGATGCTGCAAGGTGCTCGTCATGCCCATATTTCCACTTTAGAATCAGCATCTGAAGAACTTGGCCTCGCTCTTGAAATTATTGAATTGCGAACCCCGCTTGACCTACAAACGAGCGGAATAGATGCAATTGTATTCCCTGGCGGGGAATCTACAACCATACGACTGACTGGGGCAAATGACCTAAACAATCTGCTACCAGCTTTGTTTGACTGGTTACGTACAAATGAAAATACCCCAGTGCTAGCGACCTGTGCTGGTGCAATCCTACTTGCACAACCCAATGATAGCGGGACACCATTGGTTAATGCAACAGTGAACAGAAATGGCTACGGTAGCCAAGCAGATTCATTCCAAGCAATGTTAGAAGTCCCAACCCTTGGAGAACCCTATCTAGGAGTATTCATCCGTGCCCCGAGGTTTGCTTCAATTGGTGAAGGGGCACAAGCAATCGCCACTCACAACCAAGAAGTGGTTGGAATTAGACAAGAAAACCGTTTAGCAGTGACCTTTCACCCCGAACTATCAGGTGACCTGAGGTTCCATACTTGGCTGTTAAAACTTGCAGAAGGTGAAAAAACTTGAAACTTGAAATTCACCAACCAAACATGCCTGAACCGGTTGAACCACCGACAAGAGATGAAGCAGAAGGGTGTATACAATGCCAAATTGGAAGTAAAATGGTGCTGTTTATCACTGGTGAATGTCACTGGCAATGTGATTACTGCCCGCTTTCAGAAAACCGCCGCGAAATAGATCACATGTATGCAAACGAGCGGCGCTGTGAAGTTGCTGATTGGACCGCTGTAATAGAAGAAGCAAAGGCAATGGACGCCACAGGAACGGGGATTACCGGAGGTGATCCCATGATGGTTAGGGAGCGGGTTGAAGAGGCTTGTAAAGCCCTGAAAAATAAGATGGGTGATAACCATCACATCCATCTTTACACAAGTATTCCATTTCCTCCTAAACACGCAGTAAGTTTAGCAGATTCTGGCTTAGATGAAATTAGATTTCACCTTTTAGATTTGGAGTTGGAGCGCTACCTACCAACTATAACAGCGTGTGCCGAAACCAGCATGAATGTCGGAATTGAAATTCCATGCGAGCCAGATAAAGAAGAGAGGCTTTACGAACTAATTGAGGAACTGCGCCATACATCAATAGAATTTATCAATCTAAATGAACTAGAAATTACAGTTGGTAATCATGATAATATGGAACTTCGTGGATTTAATCTAACCAACGAATTGACGGCTGGAGCAGAGGGGTCTGACGAACTTGCTCGAGCAATTCGAAATCAGGTGAATATGGCTAACGTCGGAATGGACACTCGTGAGCCATACGGTTATTCGGTCAAATATTGTACATCGTCTTACAAAGACTCAGGTCAACTTCGCCGCCGGTTCATGAGAAGAGGAGAGGCAAGTATCTCACCACACGAACAACTAACGGATGATGGAACTCTAGTGTTTGGCGCCATCTATTGCCAAGATGATGAATCTGCTGAATTCCTAGAAGAACTGGTTGAGACCTGTGATATACCTGAGCAATTTCTCTACCATGATGCAGACAATGGGAGAATTGAGGTGCCATTATTACTTGCTGAGGGTATTGCTGATGAAATTGCTGCACCCGCAGCAATGATTGAGGTTCACCCAACTTATGAGCGATTGGAAGTCAGTCTAATTTGGCTCAATGAGCACCGCCCATAATCGTCGGGTTGATGAAGGAGGCGCGGGTCGGCCGAGTTAGATGAGTGACGACGAAGAGGCTGAAGCAGAGCCAACGGATGCTGTCGTTGACGAGGCTCCAACAATCGAAGTTGAGGAAGAGCCTCGAGAATTGACGATGGAAGAGAAACTCGCCGAAGCTGAAAGCAGAGCTGAAACTGCCGAAAAAGAAATTGCTTATCGTGACGCAGATATTGTAAATATCCGAAAACGCCATACTCAAGATAGAGCAGATTTGCTGCGCTATGGTGGGCAAGGACTTGCTAGGCGGATAATTTCACTTCTTGATGACTTTGATAGGGCAATTTCATCTATGCCAGAAACAACAGATGACTCCATCATGGAAGGTATCAACATGATTCGAAATAATCTAGAAATAGCACTCATTACTGATGGCGCCAAAATGATTGATGTAAATGGTCAGAAATTTGACCCTAAAATAATGGAAGCCATCACCACAATCCCAGCAAGTGATGAACACGCCCCAAATACCGTTGTACAGGTACTAGAACCTGGTTGGATGCTACATGACCGAGTATTGAGACCTGCTAGAGTAATCGTTACGGCGGTGAAGTGATTGAGTGAAGAAGAAAAATGGTACGGTTCACCACGTATATTGCAAGTCTTTGCATTGGGGATTACCACCCTTTACATCTGTACGATATTCCTAGTTTGGATCGCAGCACCCACCCTTGAGTTTGAGGAATATCCTACTCAATGCCCAGAGAATTCTCAAAACTGCTCACGGATTGCCCCTAATCCGTACCGCGCTACTGGCGAGCAAGGAATCGTGTTGAATGCAAGCAAAGCCGAAGTAATGTCCGAAATCATTACGTGGATTGATTCCCAACCTAGGACTGAAGTGGTTGCTGAATCAGAAGATGTTGGCTATATTCATTCGGTTTTCCGATCTTTTGCTATTCGTTTCCCTGATGATATGTTGTTTCACGTTGAATGTGAGAATGGGAGTGCAGTAATTTGGACCCACTCACAATCTCGACTAGGAGTATCCGATTTTATGGTCAATGATGACAGAGTCCTCGCCTTTGCTGAACACATTGAAAGCCAACAATGGTCATCAGAATCTTGCGAATAAGCCTATCCAACGGCTTCAAATGGTCTGCCAAGGAAAGCCAACCTCTTCAGCCAAATTTCATCCCATAGAAGTTCAGCCACTTCTTCTGGAATTGTCTCCACCATTACTGAGATAGATGCTTCCCTTTCAGATACCGTTGACAGCATCTTTAGGGTTGAGCGAATTCTCCAACCTTCCCATGATTCTCTTACTTGTAATGGTGATTCAACGACTTCCCAATCGGAGTTCCGATAAAGGTCTGCTGTTTGTTCATCGCTAGTAAACAAAATTCCCGCTCTGCCATGATATTTCTCTGCGTGTGCAACCCAATTAGGTGGGTCATTGATATCAGGAACTGCGACCACATCAACCTCAACATTAGGATGATTTGTTGCCAACCAACAACATATCATTTGTTTTCGCTCTTCCCAAGTCCAAGGGTTGTCGAGAGATTCTGGTTGATTTGCTGAGCCGATAACAATACGACTTGGCAAACCGATTTCATTTGAATAATCAAGAGCGGCGCCAACTAACTTCGCATGACCTAGGTGAAAGGGCTGAAATCGCCCTAAAACAACCAACGCAGGTGCAGGGGTCTGCTCCGGTGGCTCAGGCTCAATCAACAGGGGTTCCTCAGCAACAGAAAACGGGTTTTCCCACTCATCTTCTGTCATCATTTACCCTCCACTACACCTGATGTGAGAAGCTTTCTAATGTTGAACCCACCGAATCCGGCACTTAGGTAAGATGACCAATCTCTTCTTGTTAGCAGAATCGTCTCCCCCTCTGTAAGAAATTCTGCCAAGCCGTGAAGTGACTCCGCATGCCTTTGATGACTCTGCATCGTTGACAATATCCGAGGGTCATTTTTTTCATTTAGAGTCTCGCCTAACTGCTCTCTACGCCCCATCCAGTCAACCACTACTGCCTCTGAGTACTGCTGTTTGGACAACGTTTTGATACTCGAAATCGCCGCGTCCCAAGTTCTCAGCTCATACAATTCACCTACTTGATTCATAGATTCACCAATATATGGTTCTAAGTACAAAAATCCCCTGCCTTCCATACATCTCCAAGTGCCTATACTTGCCCATTCGGCTAACAGCCAAATTCCTGAGGCAATTTCCTCAATATCGGCGCCAGCAACCATTCGTTGTGATGCGGTGAGCAATACTGAGTCAGCGCCCTGAATGATATCGTGATCTTCAATCCAGTCAAGGATTTCTGCCTCAACATCAACATCAAAGCGGCGTTCGATAAAATCCGTCATTTCTGGCCGTAACTTTCTTCCCGATTTATCCTGCATTTGCTGATGCAAATCAGTGGTTGAAGTATTCAACAGACTTAACCAAGCATCGCTATCAACGACCATCGCTAGCAAGTCTGCCATGACACTGCGTCACAGCCCTGCCCCATGAATATCTCCCCAACGAATTACGGCAAATAAGAGCAGTTGTGAACGCCGGATTGAAAAGTCACAGGCCTGACCGAAGGTCAAAGTGCAAGGTCAAGCCGACTTGGTAAAATTGGGGTGAATCGTTTGGCAACCATCGTTGAACAGATTGCTGACATCCAAGCTGAGATTGATAAAACTCAGAAAAACAAGGCAACTGAGCACCATGTTGGAAAATTGAAGGCTAAAATTGCTGCGCTCAAAGCAAAACAGGAAAAAGTCGCAGCCCACTCAAAATCGGGCGGTCCCGCCAAAGGATTCGAAGTCAAGAAGTCCGGCGACGCCTCGGTCGCCCTTGTCGGCTTCCCAAGTGTGGGGAAATCAACCTTAATCGGCCAAGTTACTGACGCTGATTCGCACACCGCTGGCTACGCCTTCACTACGCTAACTTGTATTCCCGGCCTGATGGAACACCGCGGCGCAAAAATCCAGATTCTTGACTTACCCGGACTCATCAAAGGCGCCGCTGAAGGAAAAGGCCGCGGCAAGGAAATACTTGGAGTCGTCAGAAGTTCTGACATGGTACTGTATGTGGTTGACCCATTCCAAGACGCACATTTCAAAGTTCTACACCGAGAACTAGAAATTGCCGGAATGAGGTTGAACCAAGATAAACCTCCAGTCTTTATCACCCGAAGAAACAGGGGTGGGGTAGAGGTAAGGACCACCGTTGAACAGACCTATCTCACGAAAGAAGAGATGCAGGACATCGTACGCTCGTTTGGTTACACGAGTGCGTTGGTAACTCTGCGAGTTGACGCCACCGCAGAAATGTTAGTTGACACCATGGCATCTAACCGAGTTTACTCAAAGGCGATTGTAATCGTCAATAAAATTGACCTTGCTACACAAAAAGATCTCGATAATATGTATGCCAAGTTGCCTGAAGGTTGGCCTATTCTGCCGATTTCAGCAAAAACCGGTCAAGGAATTGAAGAATTGAAAGATTTCATCTATGATAATCTCGGCTTCATGTCGGTTTTCTTGAAGCCGCAAGGCCAAGAAGCCGATTTGATTGAACCACTGATTGTCAAAGACGATAGCACCGTTAGGGATGTTTGTGTTACCTTGCATCGAGATTTTGTCAGAAAGTTCCGATTTGCAAGGGTCAAAGGTCCAAGTGCAAAATTCGATTGGCAAAGAGTTGGCTTAGACCACCAACTCAAACATGACGACCTGCTGACTATCCTCATCCGCCGTTAATCACAGCGGTAAATTGACGATGAAGGTTGAGCCAACACCAACCTTGGATGTCACAACTAGTGACCCACCATGCATGTCAACGAAGTGTTTGGAAAGAGCGAGCCCTAGACCAGTACCTGGACGTTGGCGCCCATCTGAACCTTTTACCTGGACAAATTCCCGGAATATCAGTTCTTGGTCATCATGAGAAATACCGGTCCCTGTATCGCGTACCAGTATATGCGCTTCATCTTCAAATTTTGTGCATGAAATGACCACTTCACCACCCGAATCCGTGAACTTTATTGCATTTGAAACGAGATTGAGGATCACCTGACGGATTGCTCTTTTGTCAACCATCAACTCACCTAAATCTTCCAATTCCACAACCATTAAAATACCCTTTTTCCTTGCATTTGGAGAAACCATTTTCACAGCTTCTTTTATGATTGGAGTCAATTCTGTTGCTGATTTATCAAGTTCCATTCTTCCAGCAACAATTTTTGACAAATCTAGTAAATCAGTAACCAGTGATAATAGGTGGTCTGTTGAGGAGCGAATTGATTGCAAACTCTCTTTCTCAAAAGTGTCATCTTCTGCTTCTTCAAGTAGTAAATCTGTGTATCCTACGATACCTTGCAGTGGCGTTCGTAGTTCATGGCTCATACCGCTGTAAAAACCGAGGCGTTGTTCATTCATATCTTGTAACTCGTTTTGCAGATGGACAAGTTCGGTTACTTCATGAAAAACCACTACTGCTCCAACCAAATCACCTTCTCGTGATGTGAGAGGAGTGGCGGAGAGACGGAAATGACGGGCCTCACTGCCCTCACCCCTAGAAACGGGGAGTTCATGGATTGGCTGCCCACCATGTAACACACCTGTAACTGGAAAGTTTTCTTCAGTAAATGGCTCACCATCACTATCCCTCCAATCAAATTGAGCGGCAAAAGCAGCCAATGTAAGTTCAGGAGAGTAAATTAATCCTAATTCTGTGCGGGCTACATCGTTGAGAAGAACGATATTACCCATGACATCTGTGACAGCAACTGCTGCATTGATGCTACTGAGAATGTTTGACAATTGCTCGCCCCTTTGATGCAACGCATCGAGCAATTGCTCCTGTTCCGTTGGTGGTGGTTCAGTCATCTTCCCACTATAGGCGACTTGCTTTTGTCATATCACAACTCCCCCGTTGGGGAGTATCAAAGCAATCATCCGATGTTACACTCGCCAAGCGAGCCTTGAATATGGATGAGTCCATCACGGATACCCGGGGAGAGGTTGATGGAGAGGCGGTATCCGAAAATTGGCAAACTCGCAATGCTCATTTCCATATCCCAATTTTTAGGGGTTCTGCTAAATGGAATACTTGGCTGGTTCCCTGCAGGTGTATTAGGTACTGGAAGTACCGGTCAGAAATTTCATCTCCTTCAATACATCAGGCAGTCCCTGAATTTACCATTCAAAGAGGGTGGTTTCTGGTCAGATGCTGGGAATTTAACTGGCCAAGAATATGCTATGATATCAATGATGGTAATAACTTTGGTAATTGCGATTGTTGGCCTCAGACAACGCGAATCTATTGTAGGACCCTCAAAAATTAGTGCTGATATACAGCGTGAAGAACTAGAATCTGGTCAAGTGTCTGTTTCAAGACCTGGCGGCTTGAGCGTCGTGAATCCCACTACCGCCGCTATCGTGTCAAATATTGTCGGTGGTGATGGCACTCCAACTGCAGATATCATTGCCAATGCACTCGGTGAGATGAAGGCAGTGGCTGTCGAAATGGGAGTTGATGACGAGTTAATAAAAGGAAAGATAATCCAAGAAGATAGTGACGATATCACTATCGATAGCCGTTTTACAGTCACAGCCAATACTGATGACATGGAAGTTATTGATCTATCTAAGCCAAAATCTGATGATATTTCACAGAATGAAGTAGTATCAGATAGTGATGAGATTGGCTGGCTTGATGATTCACCTTGGGCTGAAGACGATATCACCATTGATTCACAAAATATCACTGAGGCAGAGAGAAAAGAAAAACCATCCTTGCCAAGTCTTCCGAGTTCGCCGACCCGACAAACTGCGGCCGAACCTGAGGTTGTTGAGGTAAAGCCACCTCCTGTCCAAAGCAAATATGTAAAACCAGTTCAAACTCCTGTTGTGCCTCAAGTGAAAGAGGCACAGAGTGGAGCTATGCCAAATCGGCCTAGCGGACTCCCCAACAAAGCAGTATTTGACATTGAGTTGAATTCTTGGACATTGTTCGGAAGACCAATTGAATTCACAGATACTCCTCCAATACCTGTTATCAAGAAGGCGGCAACATCTGCACCTACACCAGCAACAAATGCTCGAACACCACCTTCACTGCCAACGATTCCAACCCCTCCAAAGAAGGAAACTAAGCCAAAACCACGCCTGCCCTCTATCCCTCAAATATGATGGGGGAGAGCCGTCTCGCAGAAGGCAATGGTAGTTGCTGGGACTGAAACCTTGGCCCGCGACCTAGAGTCCTTACTAGACAGTGAACAAGGTGAAATGCTGACATCTGCAAGTGACTTTTTCAGAACAAGGGTCAAACGCTTCGCGATGACATTTTTCGTGGGGATGATTGTCGGTTATCCCATTGCAGGAATGGCCTTGACTTGGTTACTTGGACAAGCAAATTTAGTACCGAATGAGGTTTCAATTGTGGTTTTACAACCCTTAGAAGTCGTTATTCTCCAACTTAGACTGGCTGCTCATTTCGCAGTATTACTAGTCGCTCTTACAGTGACATTTGAAGCCGCATTGCTGGCCGCCCGTAGTGAACAATTTAAAGCACGATTGAAGGGTGTAGAATTGTCAAACTTTTCTTCATTCAGCAGTGTTATTTTGGCAGTACTGTGTGCCATCTTACTGGGTATTGCAGGCATCTGGTATGTGGTTGATTTTCTGCTACCTATTTTACTTGAATATCTACAAGCAGACGCTGCAGCAATAGGAGCAACTACAACTTGGCAATTATCCGCTTGGATCGGTTTCATTGCCAGCTTATGCCTTGGAGCAGCTATTGGTTTCCAAGTTCCGCTTGTAACCTTGATTTCCCTTCGAGGGGGATTGGTTGATAGAGATATGTTAACCCAATATAGACGACACTTCTGGTTCGCTGGTTTCTGTGTAGGTGCAATGCTTTCTCCGCCTGACCCACTATCGATGTTTCTTGTCGCAGGACCCATGCTAATTCTATTCGAAATTGCTCTCATTCTTGACCGAATTTTCGGCTGAAAGCCATTCAACAGTTGTTGAAGGTTAGCCTGTCCTAATCGCTACTGTCTGCCTTCTTGGCTCGATTTCTTTCATCCTCTGCCTTTGCTACAGCAATACCATCCTCAACATTAACCCAGAACATCATGACTGTCCCCGTAATTATCAGAATTGACAAACTGGCTACCGCTACCCTGCTGTCATACATCGTTGACAGTATACCATACATCATAGGTCCAATTAGCGCCGCTACTTTACCAAAGAACCCGAAAAAGCCGAAGAACTCTGTGCTTCTAGATTCTGGAATCATTTTTCCAAATAGACTTCGAGCAAGTCCTTGAGAACCCCCCATTAGAACTCCAGCAAGACATCCCAATAGTAGAAATTGCATTGTTACACTAAGGCCTAGTGGAGCCCACACCAATTCTCTTGCATTAATGCCAATATAATCGAGTTTACCATCACCTAGACTAGTTGGATGGTCAACACCTAAGGAAGTCGTTCCATTTAGGCCAGCACTACCATTTACTGAAGCAGAAAAACGTGAATCGTCTAATGACCCCATGAACAAAGTTACTTCCTCTAATGTAGCATTGCCCACTCCACCTTCTTCAGTGGGTAAGAAATGTCCAAATTGGGCTTCAAGAGCCTTGTCTGATGAGCCATCTCCAAGAACCTCATAGTCAAGCATTCTGACTTCGTAATGGTCATCTGCCCAATCAAACTGGAAATCATAATCTTCATGGTTTTCTAATTCTAGTGGTGCAAAAGCAAGGGCACCTCCTATCATGAAACACCAACCTACTAAAGACACGGTTAGTGCTTTCTTGGTTGATGTTTTTCCAGCTAACCAAGTGAAGAAATAAGCAGCCGGAAAACCCACGAATTGAATTACAACAATTGTCATTATTAGATCAGTAATTGATAGGCCTAGGACGGCAATACCGTATACACCTGCAAGCGCAGTTACGCTGTTGATCCCATCAATGAAGAAGAAATATGCCAGCATGTAAATGAACAAAGTCTTGAATGAACGCCATTCACTCAATGTTTTCTTCAATTCTTTTATTGCCAATTTGGTGGCAGATGCAACATCCAAATCTTCAACCTCATTTTCAATTTCTGGTTCAGGTACTGTTGCAAATGTCCAAAATGCAAATCCAAACCACCAGAGTCCCGAAGTCGCCATACAGAATGGAATCGTGGATGCACCAATACCCATAACTAGGCCTAAGTGGAACACCAGTAGTAACCCGCCACCGAGGTAACCGTAAGCGTACGCCTTGTTTGAAATGCCATCCATCTGTTTCTCTGATCCTTGGTGGGGGAGTAGGGCGTTGTAGAATACTCCAGCACCATTTAAGCCAATATTTGCAAACAAAAACATCACAAATAGCCAAACCCATTGTGATGATATTGAAAATAACGGTGCTAACGCAAGTAAGGTGACTGAACCTGCGCCAACCCAAGTTAGAATTTTCAACATTTTAATCTTGATTTTGGTTCTATCTGCTATTACGCCAAACCCCGGACTTAGAACAGCCACCAGTAAGGCAGCACCAGTCACAGCCCAAGCCCAGAAAGTATCTGAGGTCATTTCCCCAAATCCGGTTGTCACTGAGATGCCATTCGCTTCTAAGAAAAGGTAGGCAAACCACCCAGGAAGAATTGCGGTTGTCACACTGGTTTCAAATGCAGATTTCGCCCAATCATACATGCAATAGCCGCGGATTTGTTTCGAGTTGTCATCTTGTTGTAATCCAACTATTTCCCCAACCGAGGTAGCCGCATCACTCATTGACTGACTTGCTTCACTATCTGCCATGTCTCTCCGAAGTCACCCATAGACTATGATGGTTCCACCAATCAAAATCGGACCCCTTTGGGTTCAAGTGTAGAACCTGTAACGGAGCGTAGGGGGAGTGGGTGTGACTTGGGCACAACCGAGACAAAATTCTATTGAAGCACTTTGCTACGGCATCAATCATTTTGATGGTGTTGAATTTGACCTCCGATTAACTACTGATGGAGAATTGGTACTGCATCATGATAACACCACAAAAGATGATAATTATGTTGAATTATTGAGTAGTGACGAAATGAAGCCATTTGCCGACAAATTTGATGAACTCCTGGCAAGAAAAGATTTCACAACTCCATGGCAAGAACAAGGAAAGACGGTTTGTATTGAACTGAAATCACCACACCCTAGTAGTGGAGTTGGAGGAGGTTGGAAAGGTGGTTCAAAACGGGTTGAATACATTTCATCTATGATAAAAATGGTTGATGATGCCATTGCTGAATTTGAACTGCCTGAAGGAACTACTGTTCTGTATTCCTTTGACAAAAAATTTCTACCAGCAGTTAAAACAGCGGGCTGGAGTCATCCAAAAGCCCGCCTAATGCCCACATTGAGAGAATGGGGTTCCGGTAATTTACAACGTGCAATTGCGGCACCATCTTTCATCGCCCACTCATTACCTAGATTAATGCGCAAACATCAGAAATGGGGGGCTCCAATGATTCCCTGTACTCTTGATTATCTACATGGCATAAACCGCCATCTTACATTAGGGACAAGTGTAGCCCTCACAGGAAAAGGACTTGAAAAATTGACCAAAGCAAGGAAAGGGTTTCCTGCCTTTGTTTGGCCAGTTAGGGTACACCATGAGAAATTGATTCTTGATGCAGGGCTCACCCCTCTCACTGATGACGCCTCTCCAGAAATTACACATCTGCCAGACGGCTCACCTAGGTTAACTAGGCCTGCTAGTGAACCACTTTTTGATGGCCAACATGTTCCGTGGCATGAAATGACAAATGACAGCCGAAAAGAATTCCTTTCAGCCCAGAGGAATCGCTGGCAATGGAGCCGCTCTGTAGATCAATTAATGGCCGCAACTAGCGAAAACCAAATCCCGTGGGAAGTACCACGAATAATTTGTCACCGCGGTGCTGGGAAAACCACATTTTGATAAAAGGAATAGTTAGATTATTCAAGCCGCTGAACAGGCTGGTTTCGACCAATATATTTTGGCCGGTAAATAGGTACTCCTCGACCACCTCTTGCCTTACGCTCATCAAGAATTTGCGCACTAATCCCTGCAATTCTAGCCCATCCAAAGAAGGTAGTGAAATACTCTGGTTTATGGAATCCTACAGCGTGTAATAGTGTCCCTGATGCAACATCAACATTTGCAAAAGGGTTGCTTATTCTTGGGTTTTCACCGAGTACTTTTGGTGCAATTTCCCTTAATACCTTCACGATTTTGAAATTATTATCGTCAGGACATATCTCTGAACCTAAAGCGATTTGAGCCGCTGCTCTAGGGTCTTCTGCCCTAAGCACTGCATGACCAAAACCGTAAACGGGGCGCTTAGCCGCTAATTCACTTCGAACGAACTTTTCCACCTTGTCAGGATCACTAGTACCAATCCTCTGGATAAACTCAAGACACGACTGATTAGCTCTCCCGTGCAACGGGCCTGAAAGCGCATTCATTGCACTTGACATAGATGCGTAGAGACTAGCCTTACCACTAGCCACACACTTTCCTGAAAAAGTGGATAGGTTACCACCACCATGGTCCATGTGCAAAACCAAGAAGGTACGAAGTACGCGAACCATATTGTCTGAATCTTCGCCTGATCTACCTAATAAATGGACGAAATTCTCAACCATGCCCCGTTCTGGCTCACTACCAGCTTCTGGCAATCCATGGCCACCGCGTAAAAGGAAGATTGTTGCCATTAACTCCGGCATTCTTGCAATTAAATTGAGTCCATCCTCTCTAACATCACCTGTTGTATCAGCAATCCCCAATGCTTGGATACCGAGGGCTAACCAATCCATTGGATGGCCACTCCCCGGAGTTAGCGATTCTAGAACTCGAAGTGTACCCGCAGGCATCTCTTCTGCTCGAGCCGACAAATCTTTGCGAAATTCTTGGGACTCATGACGATTTGGTAAGCGCTTTTCAAAAAGCAGAAAGATGATATCTTCTGGATCCATTTCGGCAAGGTCAGTAATTGGGTAGCCGACGTAATGAACACCTTTTATTGTATCAACGAATGAAGTTCGGCAAGTGCCGACTGGAATACCTCGTAATCCAGTATCCAAGTGACTATCCTTAACTTCAAACAATGTTGGTTCATCCTCACTGTCACTCATTTGGCAATCACCTCCTCCGGGAATTCACCTCAGTCTAGTCATTGGTATAAGTGCAACGCAATGAGAATTCCAAAACGCATCAACTGAATTTATGAACACCAAGTAAAAAAAATATTTATTTTCACGGGATCATCATACACATAACAATTACAGCCACATAGCCACCCCTGCACCTGAGAACATGTCTAGGTGGAAGCGAAGATTTGCCAGCCGAGAGGAGCCTTGGTGGGAGAGTGGTGTGAATTTCACTTGTCTTCCTGACTGTGGGCGCTGCTGTGATGAACCGGGCGGAATAGTGTATCTTTCCCGCGAAGATGCTGAAAGAATTGCTAATCATCTTGACATTAGTTTGAAACTATGGCTAACAGAAAACTGTCGGACTAGTTTTGATGGAAGATTTGTGCTAGAGTCTAAACCAGAAGATGGACGTTGTATCTACTTAACAGGAGAGAAAACTTGTAGCATTTATGAGGTGAAACCAGCTCAATGTTCAGCCTTCCCATTTTGGCGGGAAAATGTAGTTTCAGAGAGGGCTTGGGAGAAAACCAAAGCACTGTGCCCTGGTATAGACCACGATGATGCAATTGAAATTAATGGTAATTCAATCAAGTTGAATTTAGAAGCCGACCGAATCGCAGAAAAAGGATTCAGGTTCATTTGAACAACTTAGATATCTCCTAAGTTGAATGATTGACTCATTTCTGAAGGGTCCGCTGTTCTCAGAATTACCACTGGGTGTAGTTGGGTCACAGGCACTAACAAATCGTCTGCAGAAACTGATTCCTCATCAATATCCCAATCCGTTTCTGGAATGTATTCTTCTATCCCAACGGCCTCGTAAGGGCGCTCTGGCTTAGTCCTCGTTTTCAGAGATTCTCCTGCCCCTAACTTTGAAATGCGTGACAGTTTACGTTCAATTTCAAGCATTTTATCAGCCATTTCAACCAATTCCTTTGGCTCAGCATTCTCAATTTTACTGGAAATGTCCTCCATCTGACCATGTAAGGAAAATAGCTCATCTTGATGCCGACGGAGTCTAGACTCTAACCGGTCAAGGAATCCTTCACTCGTCAATTCAATATTGGGAACTTCACCTCTCGGTTCTTCTAATGTTGTGGGAAGACCTGACAACTCAATCCTGTCACGAGCATCCTCTAGTGCACCTTTCTCACGGCCGAGGTGCCTTTCAATCAGTGAATCAACGGCATCTCTACTAGTATCTGGCATTAAATCTGGAGGCTGATAATCATCAACAATTGATTCTAATTCACTGATAATATCAACATTTGGTTGGCGCTCCTTTGGTAGTACATGGTCTAGCACCTCACGCACAATTCGCTGCCCAGTTCTCTCAGTATCCCAAGCAATTAGGCCATCATCACCCCGCATTACCAATTCTTCTCCTGAAAGTATTGTCTCAATATCGCCGACACCAAACGGCTCGGCCCCAGCCTCGATTGCTAGTGCTACCGCCTCAAAACCAGACTCCGCTACACTCCAATCTCTATCCGCTGCAACGGCAATTGCTCGCAATTGTTCGTCCGATAGAGGAAGACCCCTCACTAATGCTCGGTTTCTCATAAATAGAACCAATGTCATGACATCTGGATTATCAAGATTGACTTCAACGGATGACCTAAGTGCACCACCTAGTATCCCAGAATAATTGCAGTTTTCACTAGAAGTGATTACCACTTGAACCCCAAAATTTAGACAACTGTCAATAATAATACCTAGGTTTTCTTCGCTATCTTCTCCAACCGATTGAATATCATCAATAAGCAGTGTACTACAGCCCTGAACTGCATCTACCCAATCGTCAGATAACTGAGATGGAAATGAACTTCCAACAATGATTCGGACTTCGTCTTCAGGTGACCTAGTATGCATCGAGGAACCAATCGCTCTCAATAGATGACTTTTCCCCACACCCTCGCCTCCAAAGATGATGAGGGGATTTGCTCGCTCAGATGGGTGAGTTATCACCTCATTACCGGCAGTACTTGCCAATCGGTTGTTAGGCCCTACCTGCCAATTACTCCATGTGAAGTTTTGGTTAGGTGTGAAGATAGGTGGCCATCCAGGACGACCTATTGCAAGTTCTTCTGCAACCATCTTCAACGGTGATTCAACTGGTGGTGGAACTGCCCCAATAAGTTCAGAATGATGCTGGCGAGCAGACTCAGTTGGTCTCACATGCCCTCTCTGCTTGGAGAGTACATCACGCCACAATGGTGTTGAGACGTTTCTTGTTTCCATATCTTCAACATCTGAGTTGACCCAGGCGGGAAAGTTTGGTTTAGTCGCTGATGGGGCTTGGTCAGTATCAATCATTGGCGCATCTGCTTCCACACCCTGCCGCATTCTCTGAAGCCTTTGAGACGCAATGGTACCAAAATCACCAGCTCTCTTTTTGACTGCAGTTGATGTTGAATGTAAAAATGGCCCATCAAATGGATTCTCCACAGGAGGTAATTCTCCCCTTCGAATATATTTCCCAAGTGATGCTTGAGGTGACTCTGTCTCTGAACTAGTCAACTCTGACTTTCGCTCTGACAATAACCGCTTGCTTTTCTCCAGTTGTTGTTGAAGAAGTGTTCGCCTAGCCATGCCATCCACCATATTTCCTAAATTTGCCATTAATTTTCAATCATACTAGGATAATTAACCCTCGAAGTCATTCAACATTGATTCTATTTTTTTAATCTGTTCAAATTGAATAAGTTGAGCACGATATTTGACAGCAACCGTTGAATCAATTACTGAACGATTTTCTTGGATATTAATTCGGTTGATTAAATCATTTACCATCACTGATTTCTTCTCTAATTCAGTAAGCAGTTTCAATCCCTCCTTTGAGTTAGCCTCTATGCGGTCAACAAGTTGACGAATTGGGTGGCCTTTATCAGCCAAACTATTGATTCTCTCTAGAATCTTCAAGTCAATACCAGATCGCTTAACCATTTGTTTTCGGTCGGCATAAAGAGCTTCTAATTCGGAGCCAACCAACATTTGGGTAAGAGTCTTCGACTTCTGAATTCGGATAGCTGATTCTCTAGCAAGTGGATTGGTTACCAAATCAGGCGTAATTGCTGTTGGGGCTTCTTCTGAAGCGCTAACCACAGCAGCACCCCATTGACGAGTATTAACACCAGAAATTGAAGAGGTTTTGGAGGATTTCACACCATGACGTAGAGACCTTGAATTGTCAACAGCTGCACTCATACCCCGGGTCTCAAGCACCTCCCAGTTTCTCTCTTCATTAGTTTCCCATTCACCAACTTCTCTAAATGCATCTTTCTTGTAATTCAGGGCAGTTACCGACCTATCTATAGCCTCGTAGCCTGAATCTACTAATTGCCCTTCAAATTGCTTACTATTTGCTGCTGCATAATGCATTGATGCCTTTTCAAATTGTAATATGTCAGGTTTTTGCGGTACACTAACTCGTCTCTTTTGTTTACTACGATAGTTTACTGTCGGTTGGTTTGGCCGAGCATATTCAGGTTCAACCTCAGGCTCAGAGGAATCAGCATCCTCTACAACCTCAGTTTCCACAATTTCCTCAGAAGTGATATCAGAAGAATCAGGGGCATCTACATCAAGAGTTGAAGCATTTTCTTGGGGAGTGGTGGTTGACTCATCATCCATGTTAGCCGATGGGGCCGTTGCCCAACTTGGAAGGGCGAAATCTCCTTCTTCATCATCAGCAGTTACTGTGGATTCTAGAGGTTCATCATTTGAGGTAGTATCATCTGAAGATATTGGTTCAGGTTCAACTTCTGACCTCATCTCATCAAGTAAAGAGGCCGCTGAAAATGAGGTTTCTGGTTGAGTAAACTGAGCCGATGAGGCACCGCTGTTTGATTCATCTTTTGTTGGTGAATCTTGGGTTTGCTCCACAGTTGAAAGAAGTCTGGTTGCTGCGTCCTTGAACTCACCTTCAGCCTCACTTACAATATCGATTCTTTGCGGTTCTGGAATACTTAATGACTCAGTTTCTTGGCAGAACCGATGGCCTTCAACAACTGCTGGTCTCTGAGCCCATTCACCGATTGTACCAGCACTAATTTGGTCACATTCTCGCAACAATAGTGAACGCTCACGCTGGTCCCAAACATCAAAATCAGCGGGAATTAACACCATATTATTGGAAGTTTGAATACCATCAAATAAATTACGTAGCATACCTATCAAACGGCTAAAGCCGTGGATTCCACTAAGATATTCAACCCCATCTAGAATAATGACTGCCCTTGATGAACCCCATAGAAACTGATCGCATTCTCTACGAATTTCTTCCAATCCTGGATTAACAGTTCGCACCCCTTCAACTTCTCTTTCACTAAGCCAACGACATACTGAAATTGGTAATCCGAAGTCATCAGAAATACGCTGAGGCGGGCTACGAGATATCACCATAACAGGATGGCCGATTGAAGCAAGATGTGTTGCAACTGTGAACACAGAATCAGGTATCTGTTCATCAATTATGTAACTACAACCGGCTTCAAATTCTTCCCCGGGAATATATTCAATAATATCAGCAACATCATCTGCCTCAGAATCTTCTTCGTCATCATCTAGGGTTTTCTCAGTCATCGTCCATTCCCGATTACGTTTTGAACGCCACCAATCAGAATCTCGCTTTGTATTCGTTATCCATCCCTCTACTTTCTTGTCAGCGTGGGTATCTGAACCAGCAAAATGCAACTTAGCCTCTGGATGCAAGTCAGCAATCAATCCAAGATCAACATCAGTATGAACTGAAATCCGTGAATCATCTGCTGCAGCGCAGTCCCTCAACTCTTCCAATGCATTATGGCCCATCAACAATTCAGTAGACTCAAACAGAGCCATTTCAGGTGCACCATCTGAAATCACAAGTTGAGCAATGCTTACTGGATTGGTTGGTTGTTGAATCCTAATATAACCACTACTACCTTCTTTATCAAAGTCAATCAAGAGCAACTCAAGCACCCCTGAACCACCTCTACGCACCTCCTTGGTGATACCCTTCGGTAGTTCAGCCACGGCAATCCTCGCCCCTCGTCTTGCTTGACCCCCTCTTGAACGTGGCCCTTCACGCACGCGTACTATGGCCGATTCGCCAACTTACCTCAAATCACCGACCGAACACAGAGGACCTGCAATAATAGCAAAAAAACAAAGTTATTGGTTAGTGAATATATTCACTAGGGTAGGATTATTTTTCAGATATGCCAAGAATTTGGTGCCCGCGGCCAAACCAGCCCCAACCCTCTACCACCCAGAGATAAAGCTGATTCAAAGTTTCATCATCTACCCCTGCTTTCTTAGCAACTTGCTTGATTAATTTCATCTCTTCATCAGTGTATTTGCCATCGCACGCAGCCATCAATATTGTGTCACGCAGGAGAAGTTTTACGCTATCTGCTGAAAGTGCTTCAAGATGATATTCAATATCTATCCATTCCCCAACGATTTCACTAAGCCTTTCTCTAACATCTCTTTGGTAAAGTAGAGAGGCTACTCGGGACTCATAAGCGCTCATTTCCTCAGGTGAAAATTCCCCATCACAAGTTGCTGCAACTGCCAATATAGTGGCATATGAAATAGCCTCATCGCCATCCATTTCCAACAAAGAATCAGGGAGCATTGCTTAGCGGAGAACCTGTAACTGTCTTGAATACTCCCTTGCCAATTTTAACATTGATATCTTGATGTAAAGACAAAATCACTCAATCTCACGAAAATTGGATGAAGTAAGCCCTCTTACGGTTGCTATGGATGACCTACCAGATGATGCGGTCTCATGGTCGGTTAATACTGAAATTGCCAAAGTTCAAAGACAAAATATGTACAATGCAGTGATTTTTGCAATTGCAGGGTTTATTGCAATACTGATTTGTTTCAAAGTCCTATCTTTTATTGGTTTGGATAATTGGATTGGCCTTTTGATTATTACCTCAGTTATCGCCTTCTTATTATGGAAGGAACTTTTCAGAAATATCAGAAAAATGACACTTCTGAACTTGGTTGCAATTGGAACCGGACACCCGTGGCATCCCAGTGAAGTTATGGAAAACAACTCAGTTTTCGTATCGGATGGTGATTCCTGGTACCTAATCCCACCCAAGGTTCGTATCTCACCTCAATCCGGGTCAGGAAATGAGAGTACTGTTCTGAAGAGAAATGACATGGATGGAAAAATTATTTTGCGATGGCAACAACCACCTGACTCAATAACTCAAGGTGTGGTATCCCTGATTAATCAGGCTCTTTCTTTCCGTGATGCCCAAGAAAGGGATTTGGACTCAGAAGACCCTATTGAAAGTGCGAGAGAGAGAGAAGATTTGGAGTTTTACCCTGTAGAGAGGGTATGGCAAGAAACAACACAGGGCTCTTTAGCACCGGAACCAGGGGCATTACTTCGCAAGATGAGGAAACATAGTTCTGAAATCATCAAGAAAGATGATGAATAGTAATTCTCACACTCCATAAAAAGTGAATGTTAATGCGGTTCAGCCAGCAGCGGCAAAATATGGAATCGTGGCGCCAGCGCTTGGAGTCGCTTGATGAACGCCAAACCGAGATGCTTCTTGGCTCTCCAATGTCACAACGTTTTGCTACTTGGCCGCTTTCAATCAGCCATCCAGCAATTGTTGGCGCATTCTATGGTCTACTACTAATTGCTGCCTTGATAATACCAATTGGATATCACAACTCTTGGAATATTGAGGATTGGTTTAGAGAAGTTTCCTTCATGGGTTTGAGTATCGCTCTTGGATTAGCATTAGCAGGACAAATTTCGTCCCTAATTAGCAAATTTTTCCAGCGCCCACCCATCACACCACCACGAGCAGTGCTGTTCACCATGCCTTTCGCCGGATTCGTTATCTTGTTAGGTAGTTGGATGAACCTTGTCCCACAAATCCCTGAGTTGTTAGCGTGGTTGCTAATGCTTGCACCGGGGCCAATTTATGTGCATCTTTCTTGGGCTCCTCGACACAGGATGCTTACAATGTTAGAAGATGGAAAAGATCCGTTTGGGCCATCAAGAGTTGAAATTGGGCAAATGGAAAAGGAACAAGAACTTGTAGATGCTGTGAACGCCATTGATGATTAAATTATCAAATTAGGTTAACAATTTTACCAGCGGTTTCGTAAGCGATTAGAATCTCATCTAATTGGCCCTCTGTTAATCCAGTTGACAATTGATTGCGGACCCTCGCTTTATCTCGCGCTACCATCGGGAAGACAATCGCGCCAACAACAACACCGAGTTTGCGCATCTCATCAGACAATTGCTTCGCAACTGAAGATTCGCCACACATTACAGGAATTATCGGAGTTGTTGACATTCCTAAATCGAAGCCAAGCGATTCCATTTCTCGCCGGAATCTATCGGTATTTTCCCACAACCTAGCATGGTGCTCTGGCTCATCCATCAACACCTCTACAGCTGCCTTTTGAGCCGCCGCAATACCAGGTGGTTGACTGCCCGACAGCAACCAAGAACGTGAGTGATTTAATGCATGATTGCGGACCTGTTCGCTACCCGCAACTATTCCTCCTTGAACACCTAGAGCCTTGGAGAAAGACCCAATCTCAAAGTCAACTCGTCCCTGTAATTTGAAATGGTCAACAATGCCAGCGCCTCGGTCACCAAGAACGCCCTCACCATGACAATCGTCTACGAACACCATTGCCCCATGCTCCTCGGCAAGTGCAGTTATTTCGTCAAGTGGTGCAACATCCCCATCCATGGAAAATACCCCATCCGTAATGATTAGTTTCCGCTCGCTTCCGGAGTTCTGACGAAGAACTTCTTCTAATGCAGCAACATCGTTGTGTGGGTAAACTGCCCGGCTTGCCTTGGTTAGGCGTACACCGTCAATTATCGAGCCGTGATTTAGTTCATCTGAGATGATAACATCCTCTTTCCCGGTCACCAAAGTTGGGATGAGTCCAACGTTTGCAGTATATCCTGATGAGTAGATAAGAGAGGCTTCAACTCCTTTGAATTCAGCAACCTTTTTTTCTGCTTCAAGGTGAATATCCATAGTGCCACTGATAGCCCTTACTGAACCGCTTCCAGCGCCGTATTTTTTGGTCGCTTCCACTGCCGCAGCAATGACTTTTGGATGGGTTGTCAAATTGAGGTAATTGTTTGCTGAGAGCATAATCATCTCTTTTCCATCAACTGTACAACTAGGCGTACTGGCTGATTCTAGAGTTGGTGGTTCCCACAGTAGATTTTGCGATTTCAGCGTTTCAAAACGCTCGCGCATCCAAGGAATATCTCTCGCCATTAAGTGGGCAACTGCGCGCCCACTTCTTTTTGATTGCGCACACTAACTCAGGTATCTACAAGTAGATAATTTTCTTCTTCAGAGGATTTTAGCGATTTCATCGCCAAGTATTGGTAACGCCTCTTCCCAAGTTGAAACTATGCCATAATCTGCCACCTTGAAAATTGGTGCTTCTGGGTCTTTATTGATTGCAACAATGTACTTGCTAGTACGCATTCCTGCCAAATGTTGAATCGCACCTGAAATACCAACTGCAATGTAGAGGCTTGGATTAACTGTCTTTCCAGTTTGGCCCACCTGCATAGAGTGAGGGATTTCATCCCATGTGTCTACAGCGGCTCTGCTAGCACCGACCGCCGCCCCTAACTTATCTGAAAGTGCATACAAATGCTCAAAATTATCTGGACTGCCCATTCCTCTGCCTCCTGAAATGATGATATCTGCATCGGAAACATCGAGTCTAGCGCTAGCCTTTGCGATTGCTTCTTGAACGGCAATTTTCACATCACCACTTTGCTGAACAGTAGCAGATTCGGCATTACCACCATCTCCAGCTGGAGGGAAGGTGTTCGAGCGTAGTGTGACTACACAATCGTCACCAACGGTAACTTCTTGCATTGCTTTTCCAGAATAAATCGGATGAGTCATTGTCAGCCCTTGTGAAATTGCTACAACATCCTGCACCACAGGTATACCACGGCGGGCTGCGATCCTTGCAGCCACATCTCTACCTTGAGCGCTAGCCGCTCCAATGATGACACCAGTGCCAGCCGCAGCATCAAACGCTGCAGCCCAAGCACCGCCATCAAATGTTGAGAAACAATCCCCAATAACTGAGAGAACTTTTCCAACGCCAGCAATTCCTGCCGCCGTATCTGCGCCGGCTCCCCCAGCACATAGGATAGTAGGTGATGCACCTAAGGATGTGGCCGCCCCAACTAATTGGTTAGTCACTGGATGTAAATTGTCTCCTTGAGTTTCTGCAATGATTGTAATGTCCATCTATACCCCTCCTACAGCACCTTTGCCTCGTCACGTAATAATCCAACAACTTCAGGCACACTTTCTGAGCCTTCGTAGGTTTTGCCCGGTGGTTTTTGAGCAGGGGATGAATGACCGTTGAAATTAACTTGTGATGCGCTAACATCGCCACCTACAACCTCAATTTGAGCCCGCTTAGCCATCATGATTCCACGAACATTAGGACGGCGCAACTCATTCTGAGTTTTTGTGAAAGTTACTACTGCTGGAGATGACACAGTCACTCTCTCGCTACCACTTGCAGTTGGCCTTAGGTAGGAGCCTGCTGAATCAGACTCGCTCACTTCTGAAACACAAGCCGCACCAAGAATTTCTGCGATTCCTGGTCCAGTGGAACCCTGATTGCGGTCTGCTGATTGCTTTCCGCAGTAGACCAAATCTACGCCGGCCGCTGTGACAGCGTTTGCGAGCGCAGCCTGTACCTGATTTGAATCCAAATCTTGCCAGTCATCTTGCCAAATTCGCACCAACTTGGTGACTCCAAGTGCTGCTGCATCTTTCAGGACCTTGTCGGCTCTTGCTGGACCCAAAGTAATCGCAGTGATTGAACCACCAGCCGCTTCTATGTGTTGCAATGCGGCCTCGAAAGCGTACTCATCGTACGGGCTGGTTACCCAACTTGCAATTGCAGATTCATCTACACGACCATTGACTACAACGATCTTGGCGTTGGTGTCGGGTACTTGCTTCAACAACACGGCAATTTCTACCATGGTGCGGGCGACTTAGGATGCCTCTATGAACATTTAGACTAAACAAACATCTGCTCTTACAGAGCAAATCAGAAAAAATACTTCAAAAATCCAAATTCTTGCTCTTTTTTGTTCAAAGAGAACGGGTGAAACTCTGGATGCCTGTGATATGACGTCCTATAATCAAATTATGAATATCGTGTGTACCTTCGTAGGTCTTGACAGATTCTAAATTTGCCATATGTCGCATTATACAATACTCATCTAATATCCCATTAGCACCATGAATATCCCTAGCCTCTCTAGCGATTTGAAGAGCGATGTCAACATTGTTCATCTTAGCGAGTGAAATATGTTCAGGAATCCATGAGCCATTATCCTTCTTCCGTCCTAGCTCAAGCGCTAACAATTGCCCTTTGGTAATCTCCCTCAACATCCAAGCCAACTTGTTCTGTACAAGTTGGTAAGCAGCAATTGGATGGTCAAATTGAATGCGCGAAAGTGAATATTCCCTTGCCGAATTAAAGCAAGCTTGAGCCGCCCCAATAACCCCCCACGAAATCCCGTAACGAGCATTGTTTAAGCAAGAAAAAGGACCTTTCAATCCCTCCACCCCGGGTAAAATCCTATCTTTGGGAATCTTGCAATCCTGAAACACCAACTCACTAGTCACACTAGCCTTCAGCGAGTGCTTCCCTGTCATTTCTGGAGCGGAGTATCCTTCATCACCGGTCTCAACAATGAAACCACGAATAACGCCATCCAATTTTGCCCAAACCACTGCCAAGTCTGAATTCGTGCCATTTGTAATCCACATTTTAGCACCATTCAACAGATAGTGGTCTCCTTTGTCTTCAGCCTTGGTAATCATGTCACCCGGATTTGAACCATAATCTGGCTCAGTCAATCCGAAACAGCCGATTAAATCACCTGTTGCCATTTTCGGCAAGTATTTGTTCTTCTGTTCTTCGCTACCAAAGTCCCAAATTGGATACATTGCTAAAGAACCCTGCACACTTGCAAATGAGCGAAGTCCAGAGTCACCACGTTCCAACTCTCGGCAAATTACACCATATGCCACATAGGATAGACCTGGGCAGCCATAGCCTTCTAGCGGTGCGCCAAGCACACCCATTTCACCAAGTGCTACACGCCATTCGTCAGGAAAAACACCATCACTGCAAGCCTTTTCAATTTTTGGAAGTACTTCATCCTCAACCCAGTCGCGAACCATATCACGAACCATTATTTCCTCATCGGTAAGTTGTGAATCAAGATCATAGAAATCAAGTGCTTCGTACACCATCTCTGTCACCCTTGATTATCTGCGGCCTTCAACGGCTCATCAATGCTCCGATTGAGTCTGTTGCTTCACTTTTTAGCACCCTTTCTCGCTTTGCCTTTCAATTGACCTTTCTTTACCTTAGCCGCCTCTCTTTTCGCAGCCAATCGACCATTTGACCAAGCCATGTATCTTTTCTGCAAGGCTGGTGAACTCATGTAAATCAATCCTACAACTACGCCAGGAACTGCGATAATTACAAGCATTGGAGCAAGGGCTGCTACTAAATTTTCTGAAATTGTATTTTGGGGTGGATAATAATACACCACTCGACCGTAAGAAGTAACAGCATAACCTTCGTCAGAATTGATTGACCAGCCGCCCACCAGTGTCTCCCCTCTGAGTGCCACATCATCTCCTGTTGCATCTGAATTATCCAACCAGGGATATGCCAACCCCATCTCATCAGTACCGGCTTTGATATCCCAATCAACCCATCCAAAAGGTGCTGTTTGGAATAGTAAGTGGTCCTTGTCACGGACATGTATTCCAGTGAACTCTCCAGAAATTTCAACATTCTTGACTAGCACAAATGAACTTGCAGGATTGTTCAAATCTAATTCAACAATGCCGACTGAATGACCTTGACCAACTCCAAAACACCTGTCTCTCTCAACGTGAGGGCATTCTACTGAGAACCATCTCGTTCCTTCACTGCCTGGAAGCCAGTGAAGTTCATGCTGTTGATCAATAACAGCCAAACCATTCGATTCAGTTGCTACCAGACACATTGCATGCATCTTGTGAAGACAACTAATGTCTAGAATTGGTGAACTCTTACTATTATTCAATGGGAAATATTCTGTATTGCCGTTAGCATCCTCACGGAATCTAGTAATGACTCCACTAGCGGCTCCAATGTAAGCCCAGTTACCAGATGAATCCCACGTAACAGCATTCAAGTTTTGAGCCAACAAATTTGCTGTTGAACCAGGCACATGAGTTACTGAATGGTCATCTCTTGTATAACGCAGGAGTGTGCCATCATCTCCAGCGATTAAAGCGGTGAGTCCTTGAGGATGCCAATCAACATCATTTAGGTCATCTTGATCATTAGAATTCAATTGAACCTGATTGAATGGTTTTCCTGCTGCAATAAAATGAGCATAACCAAGTGTTCCAATCAAAAGCATATCCTCTCCTGATGGTGAAACTGCTAGAGCATCAATACCCATATCTGATTCGCCAATGAACAGTTCTGTCGACACAGCAACCACCGAATTACTCTCTTGAGCCAATGCGGTTGGGATTAGTAGAAGCAGCAATACTAGAGGTAAGGTGACCCGCCGCATGAACCACCCCACCGGCACCGGTGATTTATCCTTCACGGATGATTATGAGGAGGGTTTGGGAGAGTAAGTTTGAACCACATGAGCCTCTCGGACACGTTCATGGAGACCTTTGAGGTTAAGCGCGGGATGGCTAAGAGTGTATCAGAAGACGGTGGGCTGGGGGCTCTTGCAGGCAAATATTTTGACGATGTAGAAGCCGCTAGTGACGACGCTTTTGAAGGAAATTTTGGAATCTTGATAAGAGTCAGTGCTCATTACAATGTTAAAGGCCAATTAGAAACTGATGTTGAACAGATGAAAGGTGGTGACCTAGAAGAATTCCTTTCAGCCGATGGTGGTCGAGAAAAAGCAATGGATTCTCGCCGACGCTGGTCGGAATTCCTAGACTCTGCAACTGGATATTCGCCAAAACAGCGCGGCGACAAAGCGAAAGAAGCAACTAAGAAGGCATCTAAGGCAAAATCTGCAGTTTCACAAGCACGTCATTTCATGAAACTGTCAGATGTGAGTGATGAAAAGTCAGCTTTGGCTGAAGAATTAATCACTGAAATTCAGGCATGCCTAGACAGGGGCGACTTCACCCGTGCCGCAAGCCGTGGCGAAAAACTAGGGAAATTATTCTGATGGTGAAAAATTATGGAAAACGAAGACCTCTCTCCGCTTTCAGCAGAGCACAAAGAGAAAGTCTTAGCGATGTTCACCGATGCTGATGAGGTGGTTGGTGTAAATCACCTAGTTGACTGCCTAAGTAATTCCACTTCACATGCAGGTGATGGCATCATCAGAGCCTATGTTGGATTTGAACCATCAGGAAAAGCACATATCGGCTGGAAAGTGATTGCACAAACTCTCAGACGCCTGCTTGATGCAGATGTAAACGTACTAATTTTCCTTGCCGATTGGCACGCTTGGGTGAATGACAAATTTGCCGGCGATATGGACAAAATCCGGACTACAGGCCGCTACATGGAAGAGGTGTTTAGAGCACTACTTGGACACCCAGAAGAAGGCGATGGGGCTGGCCAACTACGGTTTCTCTATGCTAGTGAACTAATGGACTCTGGAGATTATTGGGCGCGTGTATTGAAGTGTTCAAAGAATATGAGTTTAGATCGTGTGCGTCGAACTTTCAGCATAATGGGAAGAGACGAGGATTCTTCTGATGGTGACCTGTCAAAATTCTTCTATCCAGCAATGCAAGCAGCTGACATATTTGAGTTACAGATTGACATCGCCATAGGTGGCATGGACCAACGTAAAGCACACATGTACATGCGACGGGTTGCAGACCGCCACAATTGGTTGAAAGCAACCTGCGTCCACACACCTATTCTTTCAGGACTCAAAGCATCAGGAGCACGAATGGAGTCTTTTGACCACAAGATGAGTAAATCAGACCCAGGCGGAGCAATCTTGCTACATGATGATGCCAAGAAGATGCGAAAGAAGATGCGTAAGGCATACCTTGACCCACAAGACGAGAAATCACCTGTTTACGAGTTAGTGGAACACATTGTTCTCCCTGAGTTAGGAACCTTGACTGTCACGCCAAAACCAGAGTACGGAGAACCTAGCACGTGGGACAACCTAGACTCCCTAAGGGCCGCCCTAGCGAGCGGGGAAGTTCACCCCTTAGACCTCAAATTCGGGGTCGCTGACGCTGTTGCAGAGACTTTAGCGCCTCTAACAGCCCATTTCGATAAAAAACCAGAACTACTTGATGAAATCAATGAGATTACTGGGAATTAAATTTTCAACTTATAGGATTTCAAATTGACTGCCTATTCTGCCATGATGCATATTCATGTCGGGAGAGGGTTCTAATGCAATGGGCTTGCGGATTTAGATTAGTGGTTAACATGATAAATGTCGGAATCGATGATATCGCAATCCATTTTCCAAAAATTTACTTCGATATGAAGGACTTTGCAGAAATGAGAGGTGCAGACTATGGTAAACTCAATCGAGGATTAGGCCTCTCAGCGATGTCTGTGCCAGACATTCACGAAGATACTGCAACTATGGGTGCAAATGCTGTCACCCGTCTAATAGACCGTAATGGGTTAGACCCAAATGAAATTGGAAGAATGTATCTAGGTACAGAATCTGCCTTAGATGGTGCGAAACCAACTGCGACATACATCTTGGATATGCTAACCCAACGATATTCAAAACAATACGGTGAAGATTGCTTCCGTAACTGTGATGTTGTTGACATGACATTCGCTTGTATCGGTGCGGTTGATGCTCTTCACAACACACTTGATTGGGTCGCTCGTGGCGGCTTAGATGATGGAAGAGTAGGTGTAGTTGTCTTCTCTGACAATGCAAAGTATGACCTTGAATCTAGTGGAGAGTATACACAAGGAGCAGGTGGAGGTGCTATTCTTGTGCGTCACAATCCACGTCTCATCGCCATCCCTGATACCTGGGGAATCTCGACAACTCCTGTACACGACTTCTTCAAGCCACGGCGTGAAGTATCTCTCACCTCAATTATTACCCATGTACTCCAACTTGCACGTGAAACCGGCGAGACACTCAAAGATGGAGTGGCCGAGCGGATGATTAAACATCTACCAGAATCTACCGTTCGCCGACTTGGAATTTTTGCTCACGGCGAAGAAAAAGTACAGGTTCACCGTGATGAACCTGTTTTTGATGGACAATTTTCCAACCGATGTTACCAAGAAGCTGTGAAAACCGCTTTCTTAGACTTTCAGCGTAAAGCCGTGAAGAGTGGCCGCTATAATGCTGAAACTGATGAAATTCTTACAGAACAATGGATTCGGATCATAATGCATCTACCTTATGCTTTCCAAGCAAAGAGAATGTTCCCAGATGTGTTCCGCCACGACCGCAGAAATGAACCAATGTGGCAGGATGTCATTGCTGAGATTGGTGATGAACCAGACCGAGCAGAGTTTGATGACACCCCAGAAGGAGAGACCGAGTGGGATAGGGCACAAGACTTGTACCGCAGAGCAATTGCAAAGACTACACAATACCAAGAATTCCAAAATACTAGAATTGAGAAGGCTCAACGCGCTTCAAGCCTAATTGGAAATCAATACACCGGTTCTATTTTCCTAGCCATAATGTCAACTTTTGAGTCTGATTATGAGGATAACGAAAATATTGAGAATAATTATTTTGGATTATGTGGATACGGTTCTGGAGCAAAAGCAAAAGTGTTTGAAGGAAAAGTTTCACCAAAATGGCGAGAGGTTGTATCCCGCTGGAACATGTTTGAGAGAATGGCAGGCCGAATCGCCATTGACCAATCTACTTACGAAGAACTACACAAAGGACTTCGGGAAATTTCTGTTGTTGAGCCGAAAGGCGAGTTTGCCCTTGTTGAAATTCAATCCGAAGGGGCCTATGAAGGTGCCAGAACATATCGTTGGGTCGCTTAATTAAGTCAATTAATCCCAACAAAACCGATTTCACTAAGTGGAATCAGACTTCATCTAGGTAAAGGCTTTCTACATAGTCCATATACTCATCTGGAGTAAGAAGGTCTTCTTCATCTAACTCATCAGGCCGGATATTCATCAACCAACCATCAATATACGGGTCTTCATTAACTAATTCAGGACTATCCTCAACTTCGCCATTCAATTCTACAACATGACAAGCAACTGGAGCATATATCACATGTCTGCCATTGGATGTTCTAAGAGTTGCTAGAGTTTCCTCTTCCAAAACTTCGTGACCACTAGCACCAGCATCTCTGGCACCAGTCCCTATTTGATCAGATTCACCATCATCATTAAACTCGTCATACTCATCAACATTTGACTGCTGAGCAAGAACTACTCTAATCATATCCCCAAGTTCTGCCTGAAGAAAATCGGTAATACCAATTTTGAATAAATCACCTGTTTCATCGTCAGAATCTAACTTTTGATACCAAAGGTGGCCTTTGGAATACTTTCTGTCATCTAAAATCTTGAATTCAATATAATCGTCCTCTTCTGTCATTGATGCTCCTCCTTTTGGCGCGGCGACTTTCGCCTAATATTTAACGATTTGAGTTACAATGCCTAAATTTTAGCAACAAACACCTCATAGCGACCCGTTATGAATAAGATGCGGCTGGCGTAACCACAGGTGAGACAGGTGGACTTCCGAGAAACTGACGAACAAAGCATGATTCGAGCCATGGTTAGAGATTTTGCCGAATCAGTACTCCCACCAACCATTGAAATGAGGGACAAGGAACAGATTCCTCCTACTGAAGAATGGCAGACTTTTTGTAAAGAAACTGGCCTACAGGGCATTACTATTGCAGAGGAATACGGAGGCATGCCAGTAGATGATATTAGTGAAGCGATTATCATTGAAGAACTAGCTCGCGTTGATGCCTCGTTCTCAGTATTTTATTGCGTCCATGTCGGACTTTGTTCCAAGACCATTTCATTACACGGGACAGATGAACAGAAGCAGAAATATTTGACTCAACTAGCGGCTGATAAGGTCGGTGCATATTCACTATCAGAAGCCGGAGCTGGTACTGATGCAGGCGCCCTTTCATGCAAAGCAGAGTTGTCAACAGACGGTTCTCATTACGTCTTGAACGGAATGAAAATGTGGGTCACAAATGGTGATTCAGCAGACATTTATGTTCTTTTTGCAAAGGTAGTTGAGCATCCGGAATATGGGGTTAAGAAACATGGTGGAACAACTGCTTTTATTGTTGAAAAAACGTTTGATGGGTTTAGCGTCGGTAAGAAGGAAGACAAACTTGGTATCCGTAGTAGTGATACATGTAGCCTAGTGCTTGAAGATTGCAAAATACCAGTAGAAAATGTACTTGGAGAGGTTGGAAAGGGTTTCTCAATTGCCATGAATGCTTTAGATAATTCACGCATTGGTATCGCGGCACAAGCACTAGGAATATCGCAAGGAGCATTTGAGGCATCACTGAAATATGCTCACGAAAGAGAGACTTTTGGAAAGCCGCTGGCAGCCCACCAGATGATCACCTCATACCTCGCAGATATGGCTACACGCATCGATGCTTCTCGCCTCCTAGTATACCGTGCAGCACATGCAAAACAGTTGCACTACGAAGAAGGTACACCGCGGCACACCAATGAAGCAAGCATGGCAAAACTGTTCGCAGGAGATACCGCAATGTGGGTATCTGAACGGGCTGTACAAATTCACGGAGGTTACGGATATATCACCGAGTTCCCTGTAGAGAGATTCTTCCGAGACGCAAAAATCACTCAGATTTATGAAGGGACTCAAGAAGTTCAGAGATTGGTGATTGCTCGGAATCTAAAATGAATAATTGCACATTCAAAAAGATTCAAAGCCAAGAATTCATTGAATTATGGCCATCGTAACTGCGGCCAATCACTTGGGTCACTATCTTGCCAATCAATGTCGTTGAGCATAGAGTATAGTTCATCAATAGACGATACATCATGTTCTACTTGCAAGCGGTGAAGATATTCCTTCAGTCGACCAAGCCTAATCCCTGGCGGCAATCCAGTATTATCTGCAATCCAGTGGCCATCGGCCAAAGCAACATCATTGGCCTTATTTTCTTGAAGTTGGTCAAGTGCAGTTTGAACCTTTTCAACACCTTCAGTATCAAGTGCAAATTCACAGGCTAGTTGAGTATCAAGCCCTTCACCAAGAACAGCTCGGTAAAGACGAAGGTGATTTACGTCATTTTCATTAGGCAAATTACCCATAAATCTTCTCAATTCACTAACTCGAGTGATGGTCGCTTTAGGCATGGTCAAATCTCTGAACAAGCCGGCTGGGTTATCATGCCGAAACATGATTGCCAATCGGGCTTCAATCACTGGACATATTGATGATTTCATCTGAAGAGAAGATTGGCCATTTAAATCAAATGAATGGCCATTAAAAATGATATTAAGAACACCATCAGATTCCATCCTTGCCAATACATCTGCCGCGTGAACACCTGACAAAATCCGGCGTAATTCCTGCCAAATTCGCTCTACACTAACATTTTTCAACATTTCGCGGCACTCAAGAAGTGCCGCTGAAAGTAGTTCATCAGGCTGCCACAATCCACCAACCCCTTGGTCCATGAATCGATAAGCACGCATTACACGCAGGCCATCTTCCTCCAACCGAAGTGAGGCATCCCCTACCGCCCTAAGGACCCCATTTTGCAGGTCCTCAAGCCCATTATACGGGTCATACAACTCTTTTCTAGCCAAGTCAATAGCCATGGCATTGATAGTCAAATCACGTCTTTCTAAATCCACTGCAAGTGATGTACCAAAGTCAACTGAATCAGGTCTCCTTCCATCAAGATATTCTTGGTCGCACCTCAGAGTTGTCACCTCAAACAAGTCAGACCCAGCGTTTAGACGCACTGAAACCGTACCGTACTCTACTCCGGTCTTGATTGAGTTCGGAAAGTGCTTCAATACCTGATGTGGTTCAATATCTGTTGCCAAATCATAATCGTTAGGTTTTACTCCGCTCAAACCTTGTCGAATACTTCCTCCAACCACCCATATTCCGGCACTGTTTTCAGCAAAAATTGAGACGATTTTTAGAAGGTCATCCGGTAGAGACTGAACCCAAGATTCTAATTGCATAGGCAAGCCTCTCCCCTTGAGGTCCCCAAGCCCCCCTTTGGGCAACGCCTTGACTCTCGCGAACGGCTCCACAAAGTAACGGGGGGCGGCAATTGCTTTCAAGGGGAATGGCGAGTCGAGGCTATGAAGGTGGAACTAGTTGCTATTGAGTGGCTAAGGGCTCACGAAGAGACTCGGCCGAGAAAGGTTCGAGAATTAGCCAAAATTACAAAAAAATGGGGTTGTTACACCAAACCATTGCTGGTAGATAGAAAGAGTGGCGCCATCCTTGATGGACACCACCGCCATGCTGTTGGCCATATTCTAAATCTATCCCGATTACCGGTTGTTCTTTTTGATTATTTTGAAGATGATTCCATCACAGTTGAACCCTGGCCAAATTGCGGACTTGAAACTCTATCAAAACAAGATATCATTGACATGTCTATTTCTGACGAATTATACCCACCAAAAACCAGCCGCCATACTACCAGTTGGAAAAGCCCTCCAATAGCAGAATCTCTAGAACGTTTAGCAAAATTGAATGATTAAATACGCCCTCGTCGAGGTCAAATTATCTGTTCAAGATAATATATCTCATGGGACTAAATCTTCGTGGTGGCCAAATCCAAAGTCTTCAAATGTCGCATCGGGAGCGCCTGGGTGTTGCATCTTTGTCTCTAATAACGCCATCATGGTGGGCCATAATGGCGTCAACCATTCTGATGCATTCGCCAACAAGTCAAAGAGTGGATGTTCAGACAATTCTTCAGTTAGTTCATCAAAGTGAATGAATATATCATTCGGATCTTCATCGCCAACATCCCATAAATCGTCATCAACATTAGCTACTAGGGCAACTGGAGGTAAATTCTCGGGGAGTTGCCGTAAATCAGCCGCCAATGCACGCAGACTGTCTGCCTCATCAGTGTCAAAAACACCCAACTCAGTTCCGATTTCCAAAGCATCCTCAAACAGGCCTGCAAGTTCTCTAGAATCTGTAGATTCAGACTCAGTTTCACATATATCCACCGGTCCGAAAAGTACGCCACCTAGGTCTGTATCAAACAGATTACCTTGCTTCTCCCTCTTGATTAGTCTTTGAGCTATTCTGCCTCCAAGGGGGGCGATTACAAATCCTCCATCAGCAACTCTGTCCTCAACCCAAGTTGGTAATTCTGTAAGGGAACCTGTCACTAATACACGATTCAACGGAGAGGGGAGGTTAGGGGGGGTATGGTTAATTTCCCTCATCTTACGAGTGTGGAAAGTTGTGTCACTTTCAAAATCCCTGAGATGGTTTCGAACATGTTCAATTACCTGCCTATTTGGGTCTACAACAGTAACCCCTCCATCAGGCCCTACTATATGGCCAATTAACGCAGCCAAGTAGCCACCTTTAGCACCTATAAGCAGAACTTCATCCCCATCATCTAATTCCAAGTGATGTAAAAGAGTGCATATCATATGTGGTGCTGAAATTGTTTTGATTCCGCCTTCATCGGTTTCAGTAAAAACTAGTGGCCTATCGTGGTAGAATGGAGTTGGGTCATAGTCACTAAAGGATTCAATATCAACTGAGAGCATAGCATCACGAATCGCTGGAGACATTGGTACATCAGCGGATTCAAGCCGCGCCAACAAGTCTGATATCTCACTCACGAACTAAGCCACTACAGTCCTCACACAAAAGGCTACGGGGTCGCGTGGTTCATAATGGAGTGGTTCTTCGGCCTATTAGTCGGGCTCGTGGTCTAGCGGTTATGACGTCGCCTTTACAAGGCGAATATCGGCGGTTCAAATCCGCCCGGGCCCATAATAAAATTAACTAGGGTGTAAAAAATTACAACTTTTTTTGAAATTAATTTCGCCCAGACCTAAAGATGGTATCTCGACCAATAGTCTGAGATAATCTTTCATAAATGCCGAAATAACTCATTACTTGAAGATTCCATCATTTTTGTCCGCCCATATAGTCAAAAGGCTCCGCTCCGGCGCCTAAAACATGGCACAAGACGCCTCAGTGCTAGCAGGTTTACTAGCCCGCCGTATCAAACGGGCAGAAATGTTCCTCGCCACGGCAGAATCCTGTACAGGAGGCATGATTGCTTCTGTCCTGACTGACATACAAGGAGCTAGCCGTTGGTTCACTCAAGGCTGGATTACTTATTCAAATGAATCAAAAATCAAACAATTAGGAGTTGATGAAAGTATTTTCGTTGCTGATGAAGGATCGGCTGGTGCCGTCAGTTCAGAAGTTGCTGAGGCAATGGCAATTGGCGCTGCTAAGAAATCAGGCGCTGATATGACAATCGCTGTAACAGGAATTGCAGGACCAACTGGTTCTACTGAATCAAAAGAAGTTGGATTAGTTTGGGTAGGGATTTATCTTGATGACAAAGTCACAACAAAGTGTGCAGAATTTGGGCAGGGTGACCGTCACAGCAACAAGGAGGCTTTCACCACTTTTGCTCTTAGGGTTGCTTTGGAAGTATGGGGAGAACACCATGAACAACAGAACGCAGAGAGTGAATCTTCAGATGAAGATGGTTCAAAAGCGCCTACAAGTGTCCCTGCAGCCCTAAATTTACTGTCAGATGGCCCCCAAACAGGAGACTGGCATGGAGATGTGGCTTGGTCAGAAGGTGATGAAGAACCTAAACCTGATTCTGATGAAGACCCAGCCATACCTGATTCCGATATCGCTTGGGGTGAAGAGTAGGTACTCTAATTCTAACTCATTCAATCTGTGGATTAATTTTCAAGCGCAATTGCTTAGAACATCCTCGTCCGCCTTGAAGATATGGCGGACGGGGGCTGGCGTATAATCTCATTGAAATTACTCGCCGCGAAGTTGTTTCCCGCGGCAGACATCAGTGAAAGATTGTTAGCGATTGATAATCTAGACCAATTAATTTCTATTGCAGTTGATGAAGGAATGACTGGATTATTGACCAATGAAATCTTATCAAACCTTGAACAAAAGTCTCGCTCTATAACGAGCGAGCCTGAGAAAGATGATGAAACTGATTCCGAATCTGTATCTGAAGATTTCAACGAGATGGTTCCGGTTCTTGATGCAGCAAAACAAGATTTGAACAACAAGCCAACACAAGGGCGCGTCCTCGCCCCGATTAGTCCACCTGAACTAAAACCAGCGGAACGTCCTCACGGACTTCCACATTTCTCTCTAGATGGTTTTCCTATGCTAGCAACCGATGTTGATATTGAGTTAGACATCCACTTTGACATCACAGGAAAAAGTACTACTGAAGGGAAACTAAGTGACATTATTTCCCACTTCAATAGCCGTTTAGAAAAAATAAAAAAGATGCTAATTACTTCAGGTAAATTACCAAATAGACCGATAGAAACCAATCAACTCGCTCGCAACAAATCACGTTATTCAGACAGTAACAATACTGCGACAATCGTTGGACTGGTCAATGATGTCAGGCATAAAGGGGAAAATCTTCATTTCAAGGTAGAAGACATTAGTGGTGAGATATTTTGTGTTCTCCGGCCACCGCGCGCTATGGATGGTTCAGCCGCAGCAAAGCGGCGAAACACCATTGCAGTTGCCGGTCTAATGGAGGACGATGTTGTAGGCGTAACAGGCTTCATCAATCCCGGTAGCAGAGACATGCTGTTAGTCGAAGATATACATCTTGCACCAATGACAAGGCACACAAAACGATGTGCTGAGGAGAACCAAGCGGTATCTGCTGCTTTTGTATCAGATCTTCATGTAGGATCCAAAACATTCCTTCGCTTCCAATGGGATAAGTTGGTGAAATGGTTTCACGAAGACCCACTTGCGAAGACCATCAAATATCTAGTTCTCTCAGGTGATGCTGTTGATGGAGTAGGGATTTACAAGGACCAAGACAAAGAATTAGAGATTGTTGACGTCTACAAACAGTACGAAGAAGTGGCTCGTCTAACCGAGTTATTACCCGATTGGGTGGAGACCATCATCCTGCCAGGTAACCATGATGCGGTGCGCCCAGCTGAACCACAACCATCTCTAGACCCAATGATTCAGCAATATTTCAACAGCGCCACATTTGTTGGTAACCCTTGTGATTTCAGCCTACACGGGGTGCGTACTCTTGCTTATCACGGAGTGAGCATCATGGACTTTGTTTCATCAATAAAACACGTAACATTCAGTAAGCCAGAGATTGCCATGGCAGAAATGCTGGAGAGGCGTCATTTAGCACCAACTTGGGGTGGCAAAACCCCACTGTCCCCAGAACCAGAGGACCACATGGTGATTGAGAATATTCCAGACATTTTTGTCACAGGACACGTACATGGACATCACTGTGGAGATTACAAAGGAAGCACTCTGATTCAAAGTAGTACTTGGCAGGACCAGACAGGATACATGCGAATGCTTGGATTCCAGCCAAAACCGTGCATTCTGACTGTTGTTAATTTGAACACACATAAAACTGCTTCAGTACCATTTGCATAAGACGGAACTATCTAGAGTTCCGATGGGAACGATTCGCCTGGGAAAAGATGTGGCCAAAGGTTTCTACAATCATTACCCTCAACAATAGGTACTCCAGCTTCTTGAAAGCCCTCAAAGGCCATTTCTTTACTTGGGTTAAACCCAATGAATCTACTGCCAGGAATCATCATTGAAAGGTCGGTATGATTGTCCCCAACTGAACATATCTGCTCTGGCTCAAGGTTATTGATACGGCACAACTTCTCAACCATGTCCCCTTTGTAGTGAGCCGGTACTCTCACCATACCCTCATCTTGAAGGAAGCCTTTTTCATCATACTGGAAGCCATTTGCTACCCAGTCATCAACTTTCAACATTTGAGCAATTGAGCCTATTAGCAAATCAACACCTGCACTTACGATGGCCACTGCGACGCCCCTCTCTTTGAGAGCATCCACCAAATCTCTAGCACCAGGATTTAGGTTTACACCTTGGTAACAACGAATTAATTCGTCGCGATGGATTAATGGATTCACCTTCTTCCAATGTTGGATATCATCAGCCATGAACTCTTCATCAGAAATTCCTCCCTTTAGGAATTGGTCTAACATCGGTCCACTATTTGTGCCAAAATGTTCGTGAATAATGCGCCACGAAGAGATGGTGTCAATGAGTACCCCATCGCAATCGAAAACTACCGCTCGTAACTCCATGCTCACAACTCATGTTTGCGGTTGTTATGGTCTCTTATGAATGGAATGATTAAACTGCTGAACTACATCTATTCCTGTTCAGAATTTTCATAGTGAAAAAGTGTAATTTATACGGAAATATTGAGATTCAAGGTTTCAAAATGAGAAAAGGCCCCACCACTGCTCAGCAGATGCCGAACAGAGGCGGGGCCAAATCAGCCTTACCGCAAACAGAGCTTACGCTCTGTAACGGAAGGTCGGGTGCTCAGGGGCCAAAGCCCCCAAGCATCCCTGCATTCAGCGCCCGAAGGCGCTTCGTATTACTCACTTCAGCGGATGCTGGTTGGTGATGCAGTGTACTGCTTCAACATGTACGCAGCGCCACCAGGCAATTCGTACTGAATGTCAATTAATGCCGAGTCGATGAGACCGTCATTGTCTGTCATTCTGATGAAGATTCTGTCACCAGGTCCGAAGGTTGTGATACAAGGTGAACCACCACGCTCACAGTGAGATATGTCATCCCAGAAGGTTACCATATTCTCGCTGTTACGAGGAGCGAATCCGTACACATTCTCTTCATCTCCACCACCAGGTGCAAGTGCAGTCTTGTACACTTGCTGTCCGCTAGCATTGGTCCACAATACAGAGACAGTCACTGCCTGTGTGGCTAAGTCTGTAGCTGCATATGATGTAGTAATTCTCCAGTGCCATTGGTCCTGTTGTAGTCCACTGATCTCTTGTACAGTAATTGATTCTGCTGAGAAGGTCAACCTTGGTGTGCCCTTGACACTGGTGTCTGCGAGTGAGCCTGCCCACACGTAGATTACACCAGCCAAGACGACTGTGATTGCAACAAGAAGGATGGTTGCGATAACTGGGCTAACTGCACGGTCATCGTCAATCATTGATTCCTCCTCGAAATCTTCCTCGTCTTCTTCCGCTCGAGAGCGGCTGAGTAGAGCACCAACGAATACGCCGACTAAGCCGACTGCCATCAATGTTGGAGCGAACGAAGCAACAGCCTGTGCTGCCTTGGTCTCCACAATGAGTGGTAACTCGCTGTTGGTTCCTGAAGCAGTCATGTTATTGTCTGCCCAGTTCTTCTCTTCTAGAGCTGGCCTCTCGTACTTCGAGTTGTCAGTGTATTGACCAGTGAATGGATTCACTGTCATTATGTCTACGAACACACGAACATCCTCAGATGTCTTGTTCATTCGGACGTAATTTCCAACCTCAACTGATCCACCGTAGTCAGGTAGTGATAATGCACCGTTTCCTGGACCATTGCTTCCAAGTCTTACACTGCTCTGGTATGTACCATCACAGCCTGCACAATCAGTGTCAACGATAAAGAATGACACTTGCAAATCGTAGAGATACTTGTATGTTCCATCTGAGTTGATTGGAGCATCTCCATCCATGTGCTGAAGGTTAACTGACACAGGTACCATAGTCTCGCGCAGAACACCGTCAATTCCCTTGAAGTCAAATGGATCAGGGGACAGACGTACTTCGTTGAAGTTGTAGTCTGGTCGCAATTCCACTAGGTTGTGGACATTGATGAGTATCTGATGTTCGCTGCTGGTCTGCGAGTAACAGTTAGTAGTTGCGTCACCATCAGTTGCAAGAACGTTACATGCATCTGACTGTACGTAATCGTACTGTGCTGGTATTACATCCTCAGGAGAATCCCAAAGAATCAAGTTCATCAAACAGTAGTCACCAGATCTTGGTGCCTTCTGGTGAATTCCATCATCTGGTATTCCATCACCATCTGCATCCTGTAGCATATCCCACTCGCTGCTAGTTGCATCTGTGGTAGCATCAGGAATCAAATCGATTTCCATTGTGTGTGCTGCGTTGTCAATTGTTACTGAGAAATAGTTAGTGTATTGACACTTGTCAGTGTAGTACTGAGAGTTATCGATTGTCCAATATAGTTGCTCATTGGTGTTATCGTTATCGCTCATCATGTCGGTCAAATCAATTGTTAGTAGGTCAGAATCTTCTGTGTCCTCATCTACAGACCACCACCAAGAATCGCCCTCATTATTTGGAGCATTGGCAGTTGAACGGATTGTATCTGCTGTACCATCTTGGGCTAGAGTCTGGATGACTGAGCCGTTATTTACATCCCATGGGATAATACGAGTATTATCGTTAGTTGGTTGTACTGTAAATGGTACGCTGATTGTTGCCGCAGCATCATTGATTGATGCACCGTCTGAAAGATCCAATACGATGTTACAGGTTCCACCATCTTCATTTGCCTCATTGAGGTCAATTTCTAGAGTGGTACCGCCGCTAATGCTTACAGTGAATGGTGTACAATCTATTGGGTCAGTAACTGCAGTCCATGTGTAGGATTGAGGTGCTTGCTCAGTGTTGTTGTCAGCATTCCTGTCTTGCTCATTAGCTAGACCGTCACCGATTCCCAAATCTTGAACAAATCCTTCACCAGATGCGCCTCCCAAGAACTTGGTTAGCAAATCCCAGCCTCGCTCTTCACCGGTCACTGGATGTGGCCTCTGAGGTTCGTCGTAGTAGTTGTAGACCGCATTACCGTTAGCATCAATGCCTTCAGTAAATACTGGTAGACCTGCTGAGTGTCGTGGGTTGTTGATTACTGGAGCGTCATTGACGTTCTCTACACCAACAAGCATTGACTGACTGCTGTACAAGCCGTGTCCATCTTTGACAACCAGGTATAGTCTCTGGTTACCAAACTCATTCGCATCTGGAGTGATGGTCATTGTATGACCTGTCAAATCGTATGCGTATGGTGATGTTGCATTGCTTGGGTTTGTAGCATCGTTAGTTACAGTCCATGTCAATGTACTCGATGGTTGCTGATAATCTGCAGCCTTATCGGTCAAAGTCACGGTCTGTGAACCTGAATCTTCATCGTATGATACATCGACCAAGTCAGAAATGACTGGCTTTGCACGTAGGATGTCAATAGTGATATCCTGATTCTGATCCATTGCTAGTGAACTATGTGTTCCCCAGTCCCAATAGATGTTATCTGCATCTCTTACCTTAACAGTCACATCATATGCGCGAGGTGTTGTTGCGCCGGTTGCTGTGAATGTTCGGTGGATTAGCAAGTAATCGTCTAGAGTACCATCAGCCAAATCGCCACCAGCCAATTGCAGTGTACCGAAGTCACCGAATGTCTGAGCAGCACCGCTTGTCTGGTTCCATAGCTGTGGTGGATAAACACCAAGCACGTGACCAGAGTTTTCGTTCTGGATGATTGCTAGAGTCTTGATTCGTCCTGTTGGGCTTCCAATACAGTCCCATGGGATTGCGAACTCAGAGATACCACTCCATGTTGGAGTGACTCCTGGGTAACCAAATCCAGGTGCTGCTTGCATACCAGTACATGCTGCTGTAACATCGACCCAGTTGCCACCAGGCATAACCTTGCGGATACCCCAGTTTGCACGGTCTTCTGCCCATAGCATGAAGTCTGCCTCGAATGGCAGATTGTGACTGACATACCAGTTGTCACCAACGTTTGAACCACCTTGCTGGGTATCAAGATACCACATACCGTCTGTGACCAAGAAGGTCACTCCAGTCAGCATGATGTACAGATTTGAGTTATCCCAAGTCATGTATCCCATTGCTTGGCTAGTCGGGTCAGGGTTGACCGCAACTGGACCAGGCATTGCATCGTCTGCAATGTTATAGCCTCCAAGTGGATGGCTTACGAACCAGTCAGTAACTGCCGCTGCACCACCTGCACCTTCTCCAACGGAGATGATGTTAGAGCGCCACGACGGGCTGACATATTCTGAACGACCAAGGTCGGTTGACTTAATCATCAATCCAACGTTGCTTGCTGCTCCACCCATGTGTGTAACAGTTAGGTCAAGGAGGTTACCCTCGTGAATGACCGCACTAGTTCCAATGGTCAACATACTCTGGTTGAGTGTGTTACCAACACTGGTAATGGTTGAGTAAGCTCCAGCATTAATCTGGGTCATACCTGCACCGTGCATGGATCTCCATGGACCATTTGTTGTTGTGGTCATGTTCTCAATCGTACCTGATGCGCCACTTAGTGTCTTCAGAGTTGTAGTTGCAGTTGAGTCACCGCCATTCCATCGGAAATCATCGTGACCATCTACTAGCATACCAATGCCACCAGTTGTATCCATGTTTGCAACATCTAGTGTGTGGCGACCAGTGTCAGATGTAACATCCAAACCGATACCAAATCCACTATCTGCAGAGACACTTAGACCGTCAACAGTTAGGTCAACATTGGTCAAGTCAAAGCCGTTGTCACCAGTGACAACTGCTCCACCCTCTACATTTAGAGAACCACCGTCTTGTCGGTATGCTAGGCTAAATCCGCCGATGGATGTACCATCAAGGGAGACGTCTTCGCTTCCGTCAAGGATGTCAATTCCGTATGTCTGTAAGTTGCTACCACCTGAACTTGCGGCTACATTGATTACACCACTCATGAAACTGTGGATAGTGCAATGATACTCGTAAGTACCTGCAGCTGTGAACGTGTGGGCAAATGTTGAGCCCAAGTTCATTGGTCCACTGTTCCAAATTCCAGATGTGTTACTGGTTGTTGAATGCTGGTAGTTGTTGGGGTCGCTGTTGTATTGAGTCAATACCCATCGTACAGTATCACCTGTGCTGATGTTCTTGATTGTTGGATTATATTGCGACGCCTCAATGTTCACAGAGTGAATCTGTGATGCTGAACCACCTGCGCTGGCGAATGTGCTGCCAACATCAGATACATCACAACCATCTGACAATAGAGCGTTAGATGTTGTGCTGACATAGTTGCCTGACATTGTGACTTCTGCAAGTCCACAGTTCTCTAGGTAGATACCTGTTGCAGTTGGTGAAACACGTCCACCAGATGCACTAATTGTGTTTCTTGAAATATCCACATCAAATCCAGAGCGGACACCGTAAACGTTGATTCCGCCATCTGCATCAATCAGTGTGTTATCTGCAATTGAACCATGACCGTTTAGGACATAAATACCAGAGTGGGCTGAGTTTGCATCACCCTTGATTGTGTTGTTGTTGATATTCCACTGCTTAGCATTACGCATATAGATAGGTTCGTCAGTAGTCAATAGAGTGTTTCCACGAATCTCTACACTGTTCAGACGATTGTCTTGTGCGTAGATACCGTATTGTACTCTCTTAGAGCCTGTTACTGTGTTGTTATCAATAAGCAAGTCATCTGCATCAGATTGTAGGTAAATCCAGATTGGTAGGTATGTGCTGTCATACATTGTGTTGTTACTCCAGTGTGCACCATCTGTTCCAGATCCACCATAGGCAGGGCTGGTTGCATAGTAGTTAATGTAAATCATGATTCCAACAGTACAGTCGTACATTGTGTTGTTATCAACAGTCCAGTCGCCAGGGTCAGTTCCAGCTGACTGGATACATATCTCTTCAGGATAGACCGATTGTACATCAGTTAACTGAGAGTATGACACTAACACGCTGTTAGTAACATGCATCACTGGGTCTCGGTTGTAATAACCGGCACCACTTCCAATTGCACCAACGTTAATCAGCGTTGAATCATTCACATGGAAATTACCGTAACTGTATCCACCGTAATATCCTAGGTTGAAGAACGCCGTATCCTTTGGACTAATTGCTGCCCACGTCGTATCATCTAAGTAGATATCTCCGTCATAGTTTCTAACGTACAAATCAGACCATTCATCGTTGTAGAATCCACTGACAATAACTGTTGAACCATTGAATGATGCTCCAGTCGTACCAGTGTATGCCCAAGGCGAGTCTATCAGAATCGCTTTGTTCTTCATGTCTGTTGGCATCGCACCCCAGTAACCATATTCGGTAATCGTACCTCCGGCACCATCACCGTTCAATTTGGTTCTAGAACTTGCAGTTGCAATATAGTTAGCACCAGCACAGGATGCCAGTACACTGTAATAAGTTGATTCCCAACTATAACATATACGAGCATCAAACCGATCCGTCAGTGCAACCGTATCAGAGTTACCTGGTCCATCGACCAAACTCACCCCTTTGACTGCATATCTAAAGTCTGCAACACGTGTACTCATTGAGCCAGTGGTGTCGTACTGTACTTTAGCAACAGTCATTATTTGGAATCCTGCTAAATTCACCACTGTCCATCCCGAAGAATCAACATAATTGGTGTGGAACAACATATCGTTCACTGTACCCGCGCTGTCAGTTTCACCTGAGCCCACGCGTCTACTATTGGCATCAATCATGCTCACGCCTGTTCCAGCGACACCATTACCATCTGCTTCAATAGTCACGTCCAGCAACCTTGCTCTTTGCAAGAGTCCTGAACCCGTCGCTACCACCGTGGCTAGATCAATATCTCCTTCAATCCAAGTAACCAAACCTGAAGTCGCAACATCGACTGTATTACTACCAGTAGTACAATCAGTACAGGTAAGTTCTCCTGAACCGTCGTGATTGATAGCAATATTATTGCTTGTCAATGCTAGGTTATTGAAGGCCCAGTCCTTGGTACTAGTTGGTAGAACATTGATTGCAGCTCCTGCAGCATTGGTGATTGTACCACTTAGGGCCATCTTAATTCCAGATCCTAGGACTATTCCGTCTTGGGATTGGTTGTCTAGATTGGTGTTAGTCAACTCTAATGAGCCAATGGCTGCAGCTGTCATGCGAACACCATAGCGACCGTTGTTGACTGTTAAGCCATCCAATTCAACAGATGAACTGCCTGTAACCAATACACCCTCATCTACTGGGTCATTGACTACAACAGTGTCAATAACACCAGCAGCATAGTTTCCAGAAATGTGGAGACCTGTATCTGATCCATCAATCACACCATTTGCTAGTGAAGCAGTTCCAAATTCTCTACCCCAGTTTGCATCCATCAATTCATTGATAGTATTGCCACCACGGAATACGAAGTCATATCGGTCACCGTAGTAATCAGCGTAGTTGTGTAGAATATCGATGTATGCTGATACATCAGTTACACTTGGACTACTGACATCAACAATTGGCCAGTGCATTTGCCAGCCGTTTGGTGTAGGTGTCTGGTAACGGTATGCATATGAAAGACATATGTTGTAGTTACCCCAAAGACCGTTGTAGCCCTCTGGAGGCTTGAAGATACCCTGTCCGCCATGGTATTGGGTGTAGTAGTAACCCCAGTACTCGTACGGGTAGTAGTTCTGTGAACCTGTCAGACCCTCTGCCTTTTCAATTGTGAAACCGAAGTCGCTTGGGTATGAGTTAGCACCGTAGTATTGACCTGAACTAGTGTAAGGTCCGTAGTTGTTCATGTAGTAGTAGTAACCATACTGATACGAACCACCTGGGCTGTATTGGTAACCGTAGAGGTTACAGTCGTAACGAGCCCATCCATCGTTTCTTGATGGGTGGTCTGGATTGTTCCTGTCCCCAAGGTTTGAAGTAATACCTGAATGGTAATATCCAGTCATTAATTTACCTGCAGCATCTACAGTGAAATTCTCAATCTCATCTCCAATACCGTTTGCATCGTTATCAATTCCATCATTGAGTCCAATACGCATTCGGTCGTGGATTGCGAAGTAACGGCTTGTGTAATAGTTGTACGTTGGGTGAACGTTTCCGCCCATGTAGACGTTATTGAAACCGAATTGGATGTAATTGTAATTACTTGCCAATCCAGTCAAATCAATGTCGTAAGTTTCCCAACCACGTGCGTGACCTGATAGTAGAGTTGAGCGGTAGATACTTGGTAGTGTCATTCCGCCATCAATTTCTACTCCAACTGTGTTATCGTTGAGGGTGAAGCCATCAATTGCTGGGGCTGCATCCTTGATCATTACGCCAGTAGCTGCTCCAGATACACCGATGTTCTGAATGACGCTGGTTCCGGAATCTTCTATCCAAACACCAACACCAGTCTGCTGTGCATTGTATATACTCGCATCGTTAACTAACAGTGTTCCACCGCTAACCTTGATGGTTGCCATAGACGCAGAGGTCGTTTGACTACCGTAAACTATGGCACCATTCTTCAACTCAAGAGTTCCATCACCGACATTCAGCGCCCCTCCAGTATTGGAGTTCTGATGCATATCACGGATAGCCCCATTATCTACAACGAAAGTACCGCCGTCTTGGATTTCCATTTCCCAGCCGTAAGCGCTGGTCACTGCCTTCATGTTACCAACTTCGCCACCACCTTCGGAGAGCAGAATTTCGCCTCCGTTCTGGATAGTGATTGTTGGGTTGTTGTTAGCTGTGCGGTTAATCATTATCTTTGTTCCATTCAAGTGCAACTTGCACCCGTCAATAACTAAGTCAGTTGATAGAGTAATGATTTGCATTGTGTATAGATAGTAGCCGTTGGTCATAGATGTGTTTGAATTCAAGAATCCACAATTCTTAGTTGCGCCATTCCAATCTTGTGGGAACGCTTCTAACTTAATGTAGACTTGATCACCTGGACTTAGCGGCATGGAACAATCCATGCTGTTAATCATACATGATCCTGTATACCATGCGTCTGCTGGTCCTGTCTCGTTCTGACCTGCACCGCCAGCAATGGCGATTCGATGGTCTGTGTACGAGGCAGTAACAGTGGTTGATCCACTAACCTTCTCTAACTTATCTTGAAGCAACCAAACAGTTGCGTTTCCAGTACTATCGGTTTTAGCTGCGCCAACTGATGTGATATCAGAAACTACACAAGCAGCACCTGGGCATGTACCCGAAGTGCTTACTGTAGTTGTAGTAACTGAATGGTCAGCAACAAATACTGGCACGAAGTTCATTACACGGTATGCTGCAACTTGAGCAGTACCACCGACATACAATGCACCTGAGGATGATGAAACATCAACCCAACAGTCAGACATTCCTGTCCAACCAGCTGCATTAGCACAATCGTTGCCTCTCCATGAGACTCCGATTAATCTAACATCACCGTTGGTGCTTGCTTGCGCCACATACGCGCCCATAGATGTTTGACCGGTTATTGCCACATCTGCGACTGTAACCTTTGCATTACGAGCATAAACGATGTTTCCGTTAGTGGAACTACCGTCCATTGAACCACCTGCTACGGTCAATGTGCTTGAAGCACTGCTTGAAGTACACGAAGCAGTTGCCCATACACCGTTGGTTGAATCACCAAGGTCAGCGTCATCAGCTCGGACATTCCAACCGCATCCAGCGATTGAAATACCATCAGCGGCTAGATTTGTGAGCATCACTAAGTCACCGGTTGCTGCAGTTCCATCCATGCGGAGATATCCATCTAAGTCTACATTATCCATTGAACCTGGAGTAGTCCTTGACATCACCATATTACCAGTGCTGGTAATTCCGCTAGCGGACCAACCTGAGTCACCAAGAACAGTACCTGCGGTACCTCCTGGAGCCAACGAGATTGAACCACCACTAATATCGGTTAATGACATACTATCTGTAGCATATGATACTATAGCATTTGCATATCCTGCTGCATTAATATTGTTAGCAAACAAACTTGTTCCAGAAGTTGCTAGTGAGGTTTGGCTGATACCAGACCCACCTACTTGTGTGCTTGATAGCCCACTTGTCGACATACTAACGTTGCTAGCATGTATCGAAGTAGCATCACCCATGACAGCGTTGTGTGCTGAATCTGTAATAGTTAGATTCTCTAGGTAAATATTGCTTCCGTCACCGGTCTTGATGGCACCTTCAGTAGATGAACTACCCATGTTACAGTTCGTTGCCGAACCTTCTAACCATGTTAATCCGGAGTCATCAGGCAAGTCGATACAAGAGTTAGTTGCATTGGTTATTGAAACTCCAGAGAGATCAAAACCAGTACCTGTTCCTGAACCGTGCTTGATTGCAGTACCAACATCGGTAAATGTGACTGTGTCAAAGGTAAAGTTACCTACATTTCCGTTGTGGTGAGGTGCACTTCCGTGACGGCTACCTGCACTGATTGCAACATCTAAGTTGCTGAAGTCAGTGTTGTTGAACATATGCCTGTCATCAGTGTCTGAACAACCGCTTGTGAATGCAATACCCTTGCCGTTTCCGTTACCAAGGTTGGTAAATGATACTGGGTGAGTTGCATTTCCTTGAGTTGTCAAGCGAGAACATGTCCCTGCCATATCTATTCCTTTGCCGGGTGCGAATTGAACTTCAACACCAGCATCAATCACTAGATTTGCTGTTACACGTAGGTAATCACCACTTGGCACAACACGAATCGGACTCATTTCTATATCCCATATTGTGTCTTCAGTAATGTCCGCGTAAACATCCATACCAGCACCATCGAATGGCACTGTCTTTGTACGGATACTGCATTCGTTGGTTCCGCTGTTGTAGCAGTAGTATGCACCATAGTAACCAAACCAAGGTGTAAGTTGTGCGTTGCGGATGTATGAAGCAGAGCTCGGCATTTCAGGCCAATAGCCACCCCAACCATAGTACGCCATCTGCATCGGTGTTGTTGATGTAGATGTGCTGAAAGCAGCTCCGCCGTGGCGGATTACGTGCATCTTGTGACTACTGTTACCACTGTAAGTAGTACCGAAGTAATCAATGTCAAATCCTGCTGGGATGTCAATAACATCTCCACACTGATTTCGGTAGTTATACCAATATCGCGTGCAGTAGTATGTGTATGGGTTTCCATTGGATGTACCGGTGAAGACTTCATCGTAGTTGTACAATTCAGTCATTCCTACTGGCATCCTCTCGTTTGCATGGTTGTTACCATCTGTTGCAATTCGGTAGTTGTAATCATATGGGTTTGCACCAGCAAGATAACCAGGGCCTCTCTCTCTTAGAGATGCACCAATGGCTGTTGAACCACCCTTTTGATAGCCGATATTCTCGTAATCATAGTAAGCAGATGAGCCGGTATCGTAATGATACTCGATTTCATTGGTCACATCGTACATCTTAATTTGATAAGAGCACTTGTATTGTTGACCAAATCCGCAATTCATGTCATGCCATTCAACAGTAAATACCTTGGTTGGCGTTCCAATGTGATAACTCACAGCAGTGGCGTTGTTCCAGTTGTTGTTGTTGTCCTGTGCGTGAATACTGTATTCAACAGTGTTCCCACGGTCTGTACCTGGAATGTTAGCCGACCAATCACAAGGAATCAATTCGCACTGAGCGCGAGTCTTGCCTGCTTGCTGAGACATTGCTCGAGTAATCCAATTACCCCAAGACTGGCTAGTATCATTGTACACACGGTATTCAAGATGTGGTCCCTCAAGGACCCCATTCCCATCTACACCAGTTGAAACATTCACGCCTGTTGGAGGGTCTCCAGCATCTGTTATTTTTACTGTCACTGTCCTGTCATCCTGACTGTGAGTGTCCATCAATCCTGTGTGATCAAAGGTTGGTGGATAGATATCAGGCATTGGCCTAACTGGGCTTACCTTTTGCATGATTTGACTGTTTGCAGACCAACGTCCATCGTAACCTGGAGCCATCCAACCGTTGAATTGTCGGTCGTAATTGTAGGTACTGTATGAGTAGAGGCAGTAAGGATTACTGCTGCTGCTGCTCAAGAAGTACAGAGGATGGTTGTTACTGTTAACACAGAAATGGTTTCTTGTGGTCCTACTTGATGTGTAAGATGCGTTTACACTCAATGTACCGAACTTCATGGTGATGTCACCAGGAATTGGTACTGCTGAGTAACAGTCATCGCAATTGCGACCACCGCCTTGAGTACCTACTGGTGCGCTTGCAACAGGCTGATCGATTCCAGTTTCATCATCTAATCCTACCATTGTGAAAGCACCAAACGCTGTATTGTACCACCAAATAGTGGACATACCTGGGCCGTTTTGACCATTCAGTGTTAATCCCTGATCTTTTGGATTTGTAACTACACAGGTTGCAGACTGAGCACAATTTGCGTAAGAGTATCCACTAATAGTTGGGCTGTATCTCATCTGGTACGCTGCATTAATGTTGAAGCACTGGTTATTACCAGAGCCACACGAGGAAGTATCATACTCCCAAATGTATTCTTGTGTATCTTCGTAGTATGTAAGTTGCTCATCCATGTATCGATAAACCGAATAGTATCGGAAATTGGTTAATGCGTCAATCTTTAGTTGCCACTTGTTGTTACCAGTTCCATCACTATTGAAAACATCTGCATCCTCATCTGGTTGCACGAAGTAGTTGTAAGGAGAACTTGGAGCAGTTACACTGCTTGGGGTACCAGTTCCTCCTATGGGCAACGTCTTGAAGTTGGGATTACCGGTTGATCCGGGAATTGAACCTTTCAAGTCCTGGAATGCCCAGAAATACTCAACATATTCGCCTTCCTGAACCGCAGGTATTACGGCTCGGAAATTACACCAGTATCCAGCAACACATGTGCCCAAAGTGGTCGCATGTACGTTGGTCCAACTACCGTTGTCAACACTGTAACTTAGTGATGGACCACCACTAGATGTAGTGTCAACACCAGTTACGTCCTTGAGTTGGAGCCAGAAGGTTCTCTGCTCCGCACGGTGAGTTATTAGGTCAGTGTAAGGCACAAATGTGTCCTCTGGAGGTGCGGTATCAGAACCGCCACTGTAGTCCAGATGCAAATGTGGGTACTTGGCAGCACTTGTGCAACCATAGTAACTGTAGTAGCCAGAACCACACCAATACCAGAACGGTGCGTTAGCGGTATTTCTCAGACCAAGTCCAAGAATGTTTCCGCTTGAACCTGCTCCATTACCGTCAACTGCGTCTTGTACGTCATCGATTCCATCTTGATTCATACCAATGGTTCGTACGTTACCGCCATTCCAATAGTAACCTGGGTCACTTAATGACGTAGACGAAGACGACGCTGCGCTGTTCCTAATATAGCGATTCAAATTTCTACCACTACTGTATAGATAGCTACTCGGGTCAATCACGTTGCTCGTTTGACTAGAGCCAGACTTCAGTACAGCAACTTCGAAATTACGTGCCCCGCTTTGGTACCTGCCAACGCTAGATTTGAAATCTACACTGTTAACAGTCGCACCAGTTGGTAACGCACTATTGAAGTCAAAGCGGTACCAAGCGTATCGGTAGTACCATGTGTAACTACCCGATGTACAGGTGTTAGCGGCAGACCCTGAACCTCTGCAAGTGTAAAGCAATGAAGAGCTAGAGAATGCGTATTCATATGTGGATGTGTACCAACCCCATCGAGTGATGCGGTAGTAGTACGCATATCCAGTACGCTGAACACCCTTGTCCATAGTTGGATCAATAGCAATTGGGAACGAGCGGTTATCACTGTCCATCAGCCATGTGTTCTCAACAACTGTTGTCAGAGTAACTGATTCTCCTTGAACCCGAATAATATACTCGCCGATATGAGGCCCTTCTAACGAAGGCTCAATACTCTCAACGAGAGGTTGCGGGATTGCCACCAATTCTTCACCTGTTACCAAATTGCGGATACTGAGGGATTGGTTAGTCTTCACCAATTCCCCATCTGCAATAGGCGACTCACCTAGGAAGATTGCATATCCGGCTGGCAGAATCATTGTTTCTGCAATACCGAAGTATCCTGACTCCTTCTGGTGGTCAAGTAGCATTGGTGCTTCTCGGATGACAAGGTTCTGCTTCAACTGAGTTGAAGTTACCTTGTAATCAAGCGAAATGCCGGTCATCATAGGATACCTAATCACATTTCCACCAATATCAATAGGCTCACTGCTAGGCTTTGCCATGTAAGGTTCTGGAGATAGCGTGTTGCCATCTAGAACCACTACTTGTGGCATAATACCATAGCGAATGGTTTGCCCATTAACTACCATTTGGACACCCTGACGAGCATCGTTTCCGAAGTAGGTTTCGTATGTGTTCTGTGTTACACTCCATCCTCCTTCATTGGACTCGATTGTCAAGTCTATCTCTTCCCAGGCACCATTGTCCAAGTAATGGACTGGCACTGGAGAGACAATAACTTCGAAATCACCATTTTCCTTCAAGAAGGTCTTGGCGGTTTCGGTACGGGAACCGATTAGCTCGGCACCTGCGTCATATCCAAATTCATCATTATCTGCCGGATTCATTGCTTCATCCGGTAGAGTCAGCAGGTCATCAATAGACTCTGCCCCATCGTTTTCAGAAGTCTGTAATTTCTCCGTTACCGGCGAAACCGCAGCGCTCCAACTCATTCCAATCATCAGGAGAGTTAGCAAAAGCCAACTGCCCCCAAAGGTCACTTTATTTTTGTTTGTCACCATTGTTCATACCCCAAACTGTCGTATGGCACTCCTTGGCACGTTTTGTCGCGCATATAACGATATGGGTACGTATCCTTTGATGCTTTGATTTGGAATGGGGTACGGAGGCCTTATTGAATGTTAAAAAAAGGCCAAAAAAAATGTAGTACAAACGTTTTGTAACACTTTTTTCGATGCCATAATTTAGTAATAATCCCACCCCGTTTTGTATATAAATATCGAATATTTTGATTAGATTTTATTAGCTTGAAATTCTTGAAATGGTTGATAATCATTTATTATTGATTAAATTTTAAGAATCTGGCTATGGTTGATGATCGGTTTTCCTATTCACAGTTGTAACTCTAAACTAATCGATTAAGGGTTCTGGGTTCTAAAATTAAAAAAGGACAGGGGGCCCGTAGGGCCCCCTGTCCGAGGGTTTCCCGCTGCTGCGGGTCTTTGTGTTTGTTTGCTTTCTATTCCAATTCAACTTCAGTAGTCAAACTCGTCGGAATCGCCTTCTTCGCCACCGCGAGTTAGGATGAATGCTCCTGCGATAACTGCCACTAGGACAAGTATGCCGATTGCAATCCAAGCTTGGGTTGGGATTTCTCCGTCTCCACCTTCAACACCGATGGTGTCGTCAACATTCACGCCTGGTCCAGTGTCATCGGTAAATCTCAAACCTGCACTGGACTCAGCTGTCTCCATATTACCAACTGAATCAACTGCTGCTACTGAGTAGTAGAATACACCAGAACCTGAGTGCCTGTTCATTGTAACATCCATGCTAGAATCAGCAGTGGTGTGACAGTTGCCTGCAGTAATTAGGCTAGAAACCTCAAGCGAGGTGTGTTGTGCTGGTGACCAGCAAATTAGCCAGTGATTGACATCAGACGAATCAGCGGAAGTCCATGTGAAGTGAATGCTTGATTCACCAGAACTTGTAGCATCAAGGTCAGTAGCTCCTGCTGTTGGATCAACTTGGCCATCTGCAGTTGCACTTCCTGAATCAACAGGTGTACCATACAGAGAGTTACCATCAGTTCCAACCTCACCGTTCTCTACACGCACGAGGAACTCGTATGTTGTACCATGTGTCCCAGTAATTGTGTGAGTTGTTGTAGTCAAGTCAAAGGTACTGCGTGTACCGTCAAGGGCTGCTCCACCACCATTGACATACAAAACACCGTAATCGTTTGAACTAGTTAATTGTGAGTTGTTAATTGCCCATGAAAGGTCAATTACACCAGCGGAACCAAGCGTTGCTGTTAAGGAATCAATACCAATCTGTGGTGGTTGTCCAATAGTAGCGGATGCGAATACTGCGTATGTAGATGATGAGCGAGATGGTAGAGAACCATCATTGCTCCATGACAGACTAATTGTGTCTGCATCAACCTGAGCTTGTGTAGTACCTGGCATCTCAACCCATCCACCGATACCCTGATACCAAAGGGAATGGCCAACTGACGGGTCAGCGTCTAAAGTCACAGTCAAGTCTTCACTGTTCACATCTGATGGTGCAAGTACTGCACTCACATCAATGTCAAATTCGCAGACTGAATCCCAACCTGGGCTACCACTTAGCGTCTGGTCTGTTACAGCATCAGCATCTGAGAATTGTGCAGTGAACTGCTGAGTTCCAGCATACAGAATAGCGTAATCTACACTCCAGCAATCTCCAGAAACAACATTGGAATAGTTATTCCAAACACTGAAAGTGATCTGTGCCGATGCATCGGCACCCCAGTAATCGTATACTGTAACAATCATTGTTGGGGAACCAAACCACATGGGATTCATGTCAACTGTACAATCAGGACTTCCGCCCATAATACTGCCTGTCATTGGATCTTCCATACCACTACAAATATCCAACTGTGGGTCCTGTTCAGAACCAGACACCATTGACCATGTGTACCCAAATGGTTCTTGGTTACCGTCTAGGTCTAAGTCAGGCTGGCTAAGATGTTCTGCACGAGCAGAGAAAGTGATGCGGGTGCCAGTAACAATGTCACCCTCAATTTCATCCATCGTCAAGTAAGCCGATGGACCCATGTTAAGAACTTCAAAGTGACTAGTACGCATATCGTTGGCTGAGTTCATGTCGATCTTACAATCGGGGTTGGTACCTGTTCCGCAATCATTAGCGGGGTCGGTGTCAGTTAGCGTTGCGTCAAGTAAATCGATTGTCGCACTCACTGTAAACATGCCTGGGTTAATCATTATCTCGGCGCAAGCAGTTGCTTCAAGAGTAGCCGGGAACATTTCTCCCAAGTACTCGTGCGAGGTAGATCCTTCTGGATCATCTGGGTTGTCACAATCGTTTGCCATAATAGGTGAACCCATGACATCATCACCATTAGAATCCTTTACATTGAACATAACTGCCCAATCATAATCGATTGTTCGGTCACTACCACTGTGAGCAACGGTTGCAAAAACCCGAGTCATTCCAGCATCCAATCGGCCGCTTTCTTGACGAGGGTTGCCTGCTTCAACATTGACAACTTGTGCATCGTGATAGGAGGTAAAGGTTGCAGTTAGCAACGCATCATTGTTTCCGTTTCTATCGTCAAGAGTACGGACGACCTCTTCCATAGTATCGGTTGGAGGGCCTGGTGGGTGAGTACCTGATTGGTCGGGTGTTGATACAAATTCATACATAGTGTACTGAGTAAGAGACGACTGGACTGTGAATATTCCTACGCCATTTGCGTTAGCCGAATCTCCTTGGATAGAACCTGCAAAGGTGTAATTTGTTGCTTGGAATTCAGCAACTTGGCGGGTTTCACCAATGTCACTTGCATTCATATGAGTTGGTGGTTCCATTGAAAGGTTGCTGAATACTTCAATGTCATTTGTTTGGCCAGCGCCAAACAAATCACCAAAGCTTACTGTCCATGTACATGTACTAGCACCTGGTCCATTGGGACAGTCTTCGTACGAACCATCACCATCTGAATCAAACATTGATACAGCGTTAGTGTTCCCCATACCATCTTCCATGTATGCTTGGAATAATCCACTAAAAGTTACGTCCATCTCAACGTCACGAGGATCCCAATCAGCACTACCATCGACAAATGCTGTCATGGTAAATAGATGTGGACCCGCGCCAGACATTGGGTCATCCCCATTATCCCAAGTAAGTTCTGTTGAGATATCATACCAATCCACTACATCAACATCATAATCTAGAATGTTATTGTTCAAATTGGTGTCTTGATCAAGAGAATCAACCTCGATATGAATTGTATACATACCTGGTGCTGGTGGTGTCCAAACTAAGTCTGCCCCAGTTGAATCCCGAACAATATAATGGCCGTTAGCCAAATAATCGCCAGCAGTAAAAGTTTGGATACCACAAGAAATTGTGTCATCACAAACCGCAGCGTCTTCGGCATCAACAATCAACAAAGAGGAGTCACTCTTAGGAGCAACAGTTACAGTCACTGTCAATTCTGATATATCGTTGTCACCATCGTTCTTGATGACGAGGTCAAATAATACAGCCTCGCCAGCGTCAACGGAATTTCTCACGTTGCCGGTCATATCAGTCGTTGATTCACGAGGTGAATTCGCACCCATCAACCAAACCTCATAATCGGCTCGGCCATTGGTGTCATCCACCTGTTCTCTCTCATTCATTTCAATTGGGCTTAGGCTTGCTACGATGCTCATTAACATCAGCAGTGCTAAAACCAAACTTGTTGCTCTCTTCATGTCACAGTCCTCCCACTAAGGGATTGCCCCACCTATTCAATCCATATTTATACTATGCGCGGGTCTTTGTTAGGTAATTCAGTTGTAAACGCACAATCGTATTGTTTTTGGTGCATAATTTTTGTATCATTCAATGTCACGTAGGGCCTCAGCAGGGTGGATAGATGCGGCCCTTCTGACAGGCCAAGCAGTAGCCAAAATTGTAAGCAAATAAGCACCTAAAATAATCAGCGAAATCTGCCCCCAAGGCAGTACGAATTCAGCGCCTTCATCTTTTAGGAATTTGACGTACAACTGGTAGTGGAAACCAACCCCCACTGCAGCCCCATTCAAAATGCCCAGTAGACTCACCCAAGTCAACTCTGTTAGATACCCAGCAATAACCATACTTCGTTGGAATCCAAGAGCTCTGAGTATCCCCGTTTGATGAGCCCTCTCAGACACGTTGCGAATAGTAATTACTCCTAGTCCGGCAATTCCGACTATTAGCCCTAGAGCAAGGAATGCTTGGAGAAGACTGAACATTGCAAAAATGATTGATTGTATCTCTTTGAATTGAACTTCTATTGCAAATACAATTGCACCTTCTTCTACTAATTCAAATTGCAATACTTTTGCTACTTCTTCTTGTTCTTCAAGAGTCACGCCTGGTGGAAGTGAGAACCAAATTGAGGAAGGGGTTGCCTCAAAACGCTCAACAGCAATTGGTTTTGCTACACTGACCCCACTAGCAAACCAACCACTTTCCTCATTCATGACTGCACCAATAAAGAAAGTGGCGTTAACGGCTGGATTGAAAGGGTCCTGGACAATTATTGCATCACCAATGTTTAATCCCATACCTTCGTAAATCACACCTCGATCACCTTGATAAGACTCAACAGCCAAAGTGAAATCAATCACAACAAGTGTATCATTTTCAAGGATAGCCTGCCAAACATCTTCAGCATTATCCCCCAGACTTGGTTCCCAAGAATGTAACGGTAAGCCGTTTAAACTCGTGAAATTTGAGTCAAAACCACGTATACTTGTATACGCGGATTTGTTTTCCAAATCTGTTTCACCTTTCTGATAAACCTGAACAGTAGCGGTATGCATCGTTGCAATGGCATCAAAATCAGAGGATTGTAGTTCACCTAAATCCCATTCACTAGAATTCTCACCGAGGTCAAGGTCTCCGAATGCAACTATTTCCCATTCACCCCGCGCATCCTCTCCAATATCTCCAAGCCAATTACCAACAAGTGCGGAATAGCCAGACAGAACTACTACTGCAAAAACCACCAAACTGAACATCCCCATGGTCATAGCAGTCCTGAAAGGTGTTGCCAAAGGATAGGCAAGTGCAGTGGGTAATACCGATGAAAGGCGACCTGAGATGCTTGAGCCTGCCTTTGCTAAAGAGCGGGCTATCATTGGTGCTAAACTTGTCAGTAACAACACTCCTGCTCCAACCAAGAATAAACCCAAAATGATGAATGATGCATCGCCTAATTCCCAGTCAGCCCTTATTGGGTCTGTCCAAATTCCCCAACCGAACATCAACAATCCTAGAATTGTCATGGTCAAGCGAGGGGTGAGAATCGTGCGCGAAATTCTTGTCCCTCTAAATGAGATTGATTCTGGCAATAATTTCGAAAATGTGAAGAAAAGAGGTGGTACTAATCCGAAAAGGAATAGGAAGCCTGCCGTTAACCACCACGCATATCGACTACCGGTTTCAGGGTCTCCTATCATGAAAGCAAGCGCTGCAGAAACTATTGCAGAACCCAACATGAAAAGTGAAATGAGAATGGTCCACCAAGGCAGGGTACCTTTCATTCTAGTTGGAATATCACGCATTGCGGCTACAACATTGAGTCTCGAAATGTAAATTGAAGTCGCCATTAGCGTCATGAAAGTAACTAGGAAACCAATTGAGAATCCACTCAAAAGGCTGTGCCATTCCCAAGAAAAGAGAATTCCTCGCTGGAAAGTTTCAGAGAGAACACGGTCAAGACTTAACATCAATAATTTGGCTACCCCAATTCCTATGACTGCGCCGACAGCACTTGAAACCAAGCCGATAAGTGTGCCTTCAATTACGAACATCCCTCGCAATTCCCCACGGTGCATACCCAATGCTCTCAGCATACCCATCTCCGATTTACGTTCATCAGCGAGCATGACAAAGAGATTCATCACAAGCAATACACCAGCAAAAATTACGAACGAACCAAAAATAAGGAAGAGGGCTGAAAAATTCGCCCCTGAATCCGCAGTAGCGTCCCTAATCTCTGATTTTAGAGCGACTGTTTTGATACCAACTGACTCCGCTGTGGATATCTCATCTGCCCAGGCGGTAATATTAGCTTCTAATCTAGAAAGATTATCATCCGATACCAAGGCAAAACCGCTAACCATCACCATACTGCGGACTTCTTCGTCTCGGTTCAGTAGTTGTTGAGCATCGGATATATTGACTACTGCGATTGAAATGTCATCAAGCCCTGGCTGACCAGGTGGTGCGGGTAATTCAGGGACTGTGAAGGTGTAATTGAAATCCATCGGCTCAAATATTCCTCTAGCAGCCGCCATCAATCCAACAACTTGAAGAGATTTGGGCGGTGACAATGCTAATCCATTCGCTGACCAAGTTGAAAGATATAGATCACCAGGTTCGGGATTAGGAATCCCCACACCCCCTGTCAAGGCAATTGCAACCAAAGGCAAGTTTGAGATTCCATCTACCGATATCTGATATGGCAATCTGCCAGATACATTGTCTCCATCCGATATCAGAACTCCATAAGGTGATGTGGCGATTGTTCTCTCTCCATCACTCCATGCAGTGCGATTGTCTGAGCCTTGTGCCGGTTGAGTATCTGCTAGTGAAAACCCAGTGCCATTCCAGCGGTAAAGACCTTCTTCTTCAACCACCACAGAAGTGGAAGAAACGGATAGGATTTCACCCGTTGGTAAACCAAGGTCATGAGCCGAAACAGGAGTGCCTTCAAACCGCGCTGAAGTCAGTTGCAAATCTTGACCATATACATCCCAAGCAAGTCCTCCGGAAGTTGTGATTGAACGGCTTGAAGGCGGGTCAACATTCCAATTACAAGAATTAAATTCTGAATTGATTTCTTGGATAGGTATTTCACAGGTTGAACTAGCGAAAGCACTCTCTAATCTGAGGTATAGGAAATCACCTTCAAGTGCCAGCCCACCATCCTCTAAATTCTGGCTGAAATTAGACAGGTCAATAGATGCTGAATCCCAAACTATTGCCCCATCGCTATAGGCCTCACCAAACAGAATTTCAGCACCCTCATCGGAGATGCGAAGTCCGACCCCTAGGTCATCCTCAGTAACTACTAAACTGACCAAATCGCCATCTCCTTCTGGCATTGTGATATCTCGCGAATCCTCATCCTCACTAAGCGCGGAAAGGCGTACACCTCCTGGATGCAAAGATAGGGCGACTCCATCTCTTACCGAATGAATTGAATGAATCGCTGTTGCATCATCACCCCGCGGAACCCACTGGAACCATTGACTAGTATTTCTCATCTGAACTGAAAGTCCTGATGGGGTTGCATACCAATCAGCAATACCATCTGAATCTATTGCAGTAACTTCAGCAGAAATTAGTCCGGTTAAATTTTCACCATCACTTGAGATTTGAAGCAAAGGAGCCATCAGTAATTCAGCAACCGAGGCATCAGGAGAGAACGAAGTTATGTTTTCTCGTAGACTTTCAACTTCGTCTCCGTAAAGTAAACCTTCACCGCTTATTCGCTGTACTGCTAAGGAGAAGTCCTCTGGCACTGTAGCAATATTTAAGCCCGAATCACCTGCAATAATAACCTCATCAAGAGTTGAATTAATGAAGGGTAATGCTCGTTCCTCCGCATTCTGAGCGTCTAAAACGCCACCCGTTGCGGAGATTGCTATTCGGTTGATTTCACCTTCCCGTCCAAGAATTTCTTGAGCTTGGGATAGGCTAGTGTAAATTGTTGAATCACCACCATTTTCGTAGCCCGATACTTTAGTCGGTACAATGTCCTGTACTGTCAAATTAATCGTATCTCGATTCACCTGACCGGTTTCTGTAACTGCTGACCAACTTACTTCAACGATATTACCAATCTCTAATTCCATCTTTTCAGCCGCTTTCTCACTGATGTATACCTCCCCATCATTGATCTCCGAGTAATGAGGGCCGTCCTTACCGCCAAATGGATTCCATGTACCCTGGGTTTGGTAATCCGCATCCATCGCCAACCAGTGGGCATTATTTGCCTCAACCGTCTTATGTAATTCTGATTTCAAACCAATTTGCATATTGATTCCAATAGAAACTGCATCTATGTTTGAATTGTTGAATAATGTATCAACAAATCCCTCCATTCTTGATTGGTTCATCCAAAGGGGATTTCCAAAAAGGTCTGAACCACTGATAATAATATCTGCCTCATCTAATGATTCGGCAAATTCGGCTTGTAGAGTTGCATCTAGACTATCTCCTACAACTAGACTACTGGTGATAATTGCTGAGCCAATAAGCAGTCCAACAATTACTAGTGCGGTGTTCCGCTTACGGCGGCGAAGATTGCTAATCGCCATCTGTGCTAACATCCTCCTTCTTCCTGAGAAAATAAAGTCAAGTAATTGCAGAGAAACGAGTGCTGTCAATAATCCTAAACTGATAGCAGTAGCATACCAACCAAATCCAACACCATCATATGATGTTGATTTCACTACATCAATTATCACCTTAGTACAACAAAGGGTGATTCCTACGAACAGAATGCTGAAAAGTGCACCACGACCTAACCTTTGGATTGTGCTACCCTCACCAGCAAAGGGAGATGATTCTTCAGAGTTTGACAAGTTAATCAACTCCACTTATTCTTCTTCAGAGTTTCCAATTTCCACGAGTCTCTCATCACTCGTAATCAAGCCATCTTGAATTGTCACAAGCCTAGTACACCGACGTGCAACATCCTCCTCATGAGTGACGATGACGAATGTAATCCCCTTCTCCCTATTCAGATTAACAAGTAAATCCATCACAGAATCTGAAGTTGTTGTATCTAGGTTTCCAGTTGGCTCATCTGCTAAAATTAACGCTGGTTGATGAGCAAAGGCACGGGCAATTGTTACTCGTTGTTGTTGCCCACCAGATAATTCCGCAGGCAAATGGCCTGCCCATTCTTTTAGATTAACTGCATCTAACGCCTCTAAAGCAATGGCTCTTGCATCCTTGCTTGATTTTCCTTTCAAAATAAGTGGTAATTCAACGTTCTCAACAGCAGAAAGAACTGGAATCAAATTGAAAGACTGAAACACAAATCCAAGGCGGTTCTTGCGCATGTTAGTTCGCTCCCTATCAGACATTTCAGAGAGAGGTTGACCATCTACCAAGACTTCACCAGCTGTGAACTCATCAAGACTTGAAACGCAATTTAGAAATGTGGTTTTACCACAGCCAGATGGCCCCATTATGGCAACCATCTCTCCTTCTGCAATCTCCAAGTCCACCCCCTTGAGAGCCTTCACCTTAACTGAACCTGTATCATAGACCTTCCACAATTGTTGTGCTTGAAGTACTGTGGTCATGTAGTATCGGGTGGGTTGCACACCTATAATACAGGCAGGACCACAGATGAAAACATGGGAGAGGAGGGGCCTACCAACGCGGTCAAATTCACGGTTCGGTTATTCGGGCCTTTAGCGGAAAAGTTTGGCACCAACACTCTTGAATTTCCCTTGAATGTTGGCGCTACTATTCGGGACCTTGCTGGGCGTCTGCAGATTGAAGGAATGCTTGATAATGGCCTGAAAGTTGCACTTAACGGGGAATTCTGTTCCCCGGATGTTGAAATCCCTGATGCTAGTGAAATTGCATTTTTACCACCAGTGTCTGGTGGTTGAGAGTGCTATATCACATCCTGACGTATTTTACCCCAATTGTAGTGCTTTCCGCCGAATCATTCAATGGATAAAACCGACACGAGGGGGTTAGAGGTAGTACCCATGATGCCGTCAAGTTCAGAGATGCTGTTCATTCTCGCCCTTTTTGTATTGTTTTTTGGAATTGATAGATTGCCGAAGTTAGCCCGTTCTCTTGGAATGGCAAAAGGCGAATTTCAGAAGGGAATTGGCGATTCCCACAACGCAACCGAAGCGGATCTTGAACGCGGAGGTAAAACTGAAACAGCAGAACTCACCGAGAAGGCAGAATCTGCTGGAGTAGAAATTGAAGGAAAGACTGTAGATGAAGTCAAGGATGACCTCTCCGAAGAGTGAATTACTTTTTCCGAATATTGTAAGGCGAGCCACAATCGCTACAATTACCGTACTCGCCGCGCTTTTTGGATACGTTCTGCTCACTGCTAATCGCACCACATCCAGAGCATACTAACTGCCACAACCAACGTTCAGAAATCCCATCAGTCAATACAGGTTGATGCTCAATTCCAGCAACTAAACAACAATTTTGTAGACGGTAATCATCGGTTACAAGAGTTGCTTCTAACTCTAAAGCGAGTGCTAAAATCTCTAAATCCACTGGTGACAATCCAGCCAAATCCCCACTCTCAGATGCAACTTTAGAAGCTTGTTCAAGTGAATTAGCAGATGGAGTAGACCATTGTAAATCAGCCCCATCCAATAACATCTCTCTGTCAGAAGATAGTCTAGCAAGTTCTTCTCTTTGTCCAAATACTACACACCCAGTTAATTGGGGTAAAGGCCAGTGGAGTAGGGCCGCGGTGTCCAAAACACGCATGAACACTGGTTGAGCCATCACTCAATGAGCGTGCCGGTCTCACCTCAAAGGCGAAGATTGATGCATGGAGTGGTTAGCGAGAAAACGTGAGTGGATTTTCAGAACTAGTGGAGCAGGCAACTCTTTGGTTTGCCTCAATAGGCTTAGCAGGTCTAGGTTTGATGTCCTTCACTGAGGCGTTTATCCAGCCAATACCACCTGATGCACTTGTTATTCCGATGGCTGCGAGCACTTCTGATCCTTTCCGCCTGGTATCAATTTTCTTGGTAGTGACAATCGCTAGTGTTCTTGGCTCACTAGTTGCTTGGTGGATGGGAGATAAGTGGGGTCAACCATTGCTTGAAAGATTCGCTTCAGACAGTGCCGTTCGCAAGTTCAACACACTAGTCAAAAGATATGGTGGTTTTGGGATATTTATTGCCGCCTTCACACCTATCCCGTACAAAGTTCTTGGATGGTGCGCAGGGATAGGGAAAATGGACCGAAGCACATTCGTTCTTGCTGGGTTTATTGGCCGTTCAATGCGGTTCGGATTGGAGGTCCTCGTGATAGGTGTTTATGGCGAGCAGTTTATTGATTTCCTTAGTGGCTGGGAGTTCATTATTGCCTCACTTTTTGGCGCACTTCTTCTATATCCTGCATGGATTTGGTGGCAAGGCCTATCTGAGTTTGATGAAGAAGAGTAAGCAACCGATTCGGTTATGCACCTAACCCCCGCCCCGAGGCTGTGGCTCGCGTGGTGTAGTCCGGCCCATCATTGCAGGTTTTCATCCTGTCTACCCGGGTTCGAATCCCGGCGCGAGCA